>Ga0307477_10000006_pt1 | contig 393421 bp, 330 predicted proteins | sample atmos_gasesECM2C_FD_203316 | JGI IMG/M metagenome (GOLD analysis project Ga0307477, IMG submission 203316) | Hardwood forest soil microbial communities from Morgan-Monroe State Forest, Indiana, United States - atmos_gasesECM2C_515 | ecosystem: Environmental > Terrestrial > Soil > Temperate...
CGCCGTTCTTCACGGGGTACCGGCCGCAGTTTTATTTTCGGACGACGGACGTGACGGGGGACGTGAAGCTGCCGCAGGGGGTGGAGATGGTGATGCCGGGAGACAACGTGAGCTGCGAAGTGCAGCTAATCACGCCGGTAGCGCTGGAGAAGGGCCTGCGGTTTGCGATTCGCGAAGGCGGCCACACCGTCGGCGCCGGCGCCGTCACGGAAGTCCTTGAGTAACAGTTTCTCCCGGGCCAAGCCCGGGACGCCGAGCGCGAGAAAAGGATTAAGGCATGCGCGAGACCATTACGTTGCAGTGCGGCGATTGCAAAAACCGCAACTACACGACGACGAAAAACAAGAAGAAACACAGCGAGCGGCTGGAGACGAAAAAGTTTTGCAACTCGTGCCGCAAGCACACGGCTCATAAGGAAGTGAAGTGACAGGCGGGTTTTGGTTTTGCCCCTCGCCCGCTTTGCGGGCTCGGGGTAAAGGGGAGTCGTCCAACGGTTAGGACTCCGGCTTGCCCTGAGTCCCGCAGCGCGGGGCGAAGGGTCGACAAAATCGGGAGGCCTTGTGGCAGAGGCGGGCAATTCGTGGTTCTGCTACATGGTGCGATGTAAGGACGGTTCGTTCTACGTCGGAATCGCAAACGACGTGGCAGAGAGAATCAAGCGGCACAATTGGGGCGTAGGTCCCAGTTACACCGCGAAGCGGAGACCGGTCGAGTTGATCTGGAAAGAGTGCTGCGGGGACAGTGAGGCAGCGCGGAGGCGGGAAAAGGAAGTCAAGAGTTGGAGCCGGGCTAAGAAGCTAAAGTTGGCGGAGCGCGCCGGGGCAAACCCCTCGCCCGCTTTGCGGGCTCGGGGTAAAGGGGAGTCGTCCAACGGTTAGGACTCCGGTCTCCAAAACCGGGTATGGGGGTTCGAATCCCTCCTCCCCTGCCAGAGATTTGTGGAACTGACATTCATGTCTGTTCCGGTTGCGAAGAAGAGGAAGCATGACCACGCAGGCAGTCAAGATGAAGAACGGAGAATCGCAGGGCAACGCGATCACGGGAGCAGCCGCCGGTGTCGGCGAAAAGCTTTCCGGCACGGTCGCGAACACGCGCGAATTTCTGCACGATGTTCGCGTAGAGATGAAGCAGGTCACCTGGCCGAGCCGCGAAGACGTCATCTCAACGACCGGCGTCGTCGTCGCCACTGTTTTTTTCTTCGGCGTGTTCCTCACGGTGGTGGACTGGCTGGTACAGAAGGGCGTCACTTACATCTTGAGAGTTTTCGGTGGCTGAAGGGGTTCAAAGATCGATGGGAATGCAGTGGTACATCATCCATACCTACTCGGGCTTTGAAAAGAAAGTCAAAGAGAGCCTCGAGAGTCGGGTGGCCGCGTTTAGTCTGCAAGACAAGATTGGCCGCGTGCTGATCCCCATGGAAGAGGTCCTCGAAGTCCGCGGCGGCAAGAAGGTAGTTTCTTCCCGGATGTCGTATCCCGGGTACGTTCTTGTCGAAATGGACCTCGATGAAAACACTTGGCACATCGTGCGCTCCACGCCGCGCGTGACCGGTTTTGTCGGTTCCGCCACTTCGCCTTCGCCGCTTACCGAAGCCGAAGTGGACGGCATCATCAATCGCGTGCACACGCCGCAGGACCGCCCGAAGCCCAAAGTGGTCTTCGAGCGCAACGAGCAGGTACGCATCGTCGACGGGCCGTTCGCCAATTTCAATGGCAACGTCGAAGAGATCGATAGCGATCATAGCCGCTTAAAAGTTTCCGTTACGATTTTCGGCCGCTCGACTCCGGTCGAACTGGATTTCGCCAGCGTCGAAAAGCTCGGCTAAAGGGGAACGGGTAGGGGCGGGACTTGCCCCGCCGGCGTGAGCAGCAAGCGAGCAAGAAGGAAAGGGATTTGAGGCAGGGACATGGCTAAAAAGATTCAGACAACCATCAAGCTGCAGTTGCCCGCGGGCAAGGCTACGCCGGCGCCGCCGGTCGGCACCGCGCTCGGCCCGCACGGCTTGAACATCATGGATTTCTGCAAGCAGTTCAACGCCAAGACGGCCAAGGAACCCGACGGGATGATCTTCCCGGTGCTCGTGACTGTCTACACCGACCGCACTTTCACTTTCATTCTGAAGACACCGCCGGCTTCCATTCTGCTGCTTCGCGCCGCGGGCATCGTCAAGGGTTCCGCCGAGCCGAATCGCAACAAAGTTGGCAAGGTTACGAAAAAGCAGGTGGTGGAGATCGCCAAGATCAAGCTCGTGGATCTCAACACTACGAACATTGATTCTGCGGTTCGCACCGTGATGGGCACGGCCCGCAACATGGGCCTCGAAGTCGTCGAGGCATAAGAGGATTCGCCTCTCACCCGCTGAACGGGTTCGGGGTAATGGGGAGTTAGTCGCAATGACAAAGAAATCCGGCAAGCACGTGGAGAACGCGCGCAAGAAAGTCGAAGCGCGCCCGTACAAACTCAGCGAAGCGGCCGAGCTTTTGAAGAAGACGCATCACACCAAGTTCAACGAGACCGTTGAGCTCGCTATCAATCTCGGCGTCGATCCCAAGCACTCCGATCAGGTTGTGCGCGGCACCGTGGTTCTTCCCCACGGCCTCGGCAAATCCGTCCGTGTGCTGGTCATCGCGAGCGGCGAAAAAGTTCGTGAAGCGCAGGATGCGGGCGCGGATTTCGTTGGCGGCGATGACATAGTGCAGAAGATCGTTGAAGGCTGGACGGATTACGACGCTGTCATCGCCACGCCCGACATGATGAAGTCCGCCGGCAAGCTGGGCAAAGTTCTCGGTCCCCGCGGCCTCATGCCCAATCCCAAGACTGGCACGGTCACGTTCGACGTTGCCAAAGCCATTAAGGAAACCAAGGCCGGCAAAGTGGAATTTCGCGTCGACAAAGCCGGCATTGTGCATTGCCCGATTGGGAAGGTTCAGTTTGACGCCGCGAAGCTTTCGGAAAACGCCCACGCCGTCATCGGTGCCGTCGTCAAAGCCAAGCCGGCTGCAGCCAAGGGCAAGTATGTCAAGAAAATTACGCTGACCTCGACCATGGGTCCGGGCATTCTCATCGACCTGCTCGAGGTGGAAGCACTAGCGGCAGCCGCGTAGCAGCGAGCCGAAATAGCGGAGCGATGGTATGAAAAAGCGCAGTGCAAAACAGCACGACCTCGACAAACTGAAGACGGAACTTGCCAAGGTTTCGACCGTGATTCTCACGACCTTTCAGGGCATCACGGTTGAAAATGACACCAAGCTCCGCCGCGCCGTGCAGGCTGCGGGCGGCAAGTACCAGGTCGTGAAGAACACTCTTGCGGAGCGCGCTGGGGCAGGTACGTCTGCCGAGGGTTTGCTCAAGAACCTGACCGGCACGAACTCCATCGCTTATACCGCGACCGACCCTGTCGCGCTTGCCAAAGCGCTCACCAAGATAGCGAAAGACGTCCCGGCATTTAAGTTCAAGTCCGGTATTGTGGAAGGCCGCGTCATCTCCATCGCGGAAATTCAGCAACTCGCGAATCTTCCGTCGAAGGAAGAGCTGATCAGCAAGATCATGTTCCTGCTAAACGCTCCTGCGCAGCGCATCGCCATGGCCTTGAACGCCCTGCCGCGCAACGTCGCGGTCACCGTCAACGAAGCCATCAAAGCCAACAAGTTTGGGTCCGGCGGGCTTGAAACCAAGGCGCTCACCGATGCAGACCGCAATGCGGTAGAGAAGGAGCTCCCATTTTTGAGCGGGGGCGGCGCACCACCAAGCCCCGAAGCGGGCTAGTAAGTTCATTTTAGTTTTGAGAGGAGAAGAAAGAGTCATGTCGAAAGTCGATACCATCCTGGATGAAATCAAGGGCCTGACGCTGCTCGAAGCGTCTGAGCTCGTGAAGAAAATGGAAGAAACCTTCGGGGTCTCTGCGGCCGCGGCCACGGTTGTAGCAGCTGGCGGCGCAGCGGCAGCTGGCGGCGCGGCACCGGTGGAAGAGAAGACGGAATTCTCCGTCGTTCTCACCGATGTTGGCGGCAACAAAATCAACGTCATCAAAGCGGTCCGCGAAGTCACGAGCCTCGGCCTCAAAGAAGCCAAGGACCTCGTTGACGGCGCTCCCAAGACCGTCAAAGACGGGGTCAACAAGGACGAAGCCGCTGCGATTAAGAAGAAGTTCGAAGAGGCTGGCGCCAAGGTTGAGATCAAGTAGTTGCTGGCCCCGGCCCGGCCGGGGCCCAGGCAACTTTGTAGTACGAGTTTCGGAGCCGGCGTGGCCTTATCGGGCGGACGGGCCATGCCAAAGGATTTCATCTACGCAAGTCGAGGTTGGGCACTTTTACTTTTCGCAGAGTCCCGCTGGGACCGCCAGGGGCCGTGTGTACGCTGACTACGGGCAAGAAGCGTTGCACTGCTGCTGGGTTGCATTTCTTTCTTTTCCTGCATTTTGCCCGAACGGAACGTCGACCCCGGCCGAGCCGGCGGCGCCCAGAATGAGGTAGATCACGCAATGTCCAATAATCATCACGTCAGGGAACGCCAGCGCCTGGATTTCGCGAAAATCCAGGGCTCGATTCAGATTCCTAACCTGATTGAAGTCCAAATGAAGTCCTATCAGCGCTTTCTGCAGATGGACCTTCTCCCGAGCGAGCGCGAGGATGGCGGGCTTCAGTCTGTTTTCACCTCCGTGTTTCCGATCAGGGACTTCCGCGAGATGTCCCAGCTCGAATTCGTGGACTACTCGATTGGCAACTGGGAGTGTAAGTGCGGCAATCTGAAGGGCCTGCACCACCTCCGCGCCACTTGCCGCAATTGTGGAGCATCCGTCGTCACCAATCCGTACCAGACGGGCGACGTCATTTGCCACAAGTGTGGCACCTTCAACAAGAACACACCCACGTTCTGCAACAAGTGCGGCGACCCCGTGGCCATGCAGCTTAAGTACGATGTGAACGAATGCCAGGAGCGCGGCATGACCTACTCCGCGCCTCTCAAGGTCACCATACGTCTCACCATCTACGACAAAGATCCCGATAGTGGCGCGAAGACCATCCGCGACATCAAGGAGCAGGAAGTCTTCTACGGCGATATCCCGCTGATGACCGAAAACGGCACGTTCATCATCAACGGCACCGAGCGCGTCATTGTCAGCCAGTTGCACCGCTCCCCGGGCGTCTTCTTCGAAAGCGCCAACAACCGCACCTACTTCCTCGGCAAGATCATTCCTTACCGCGGGTCATGGGTGGAATTCGAATACGACACCAAGAACATTCTCTATGTCCGCATCGATCGCAAGCGCAAGTTCCTCGGCTCGATCTTCCTTCGCGCCCTGGGCATGAAGTCGAATGAAGACATCCTGCGCACTTTCTACCAGGTCGAGCGCATCTCGCTGCGCGATAAGGACCTCTTCTGGAACGTTTCGCCGGGCATTGTCGACCGCAAGCTGGCCCACGAAATCCGGAATCCGAAGTCCGATGACCTAATCATCGGCGCCCACAAGCGCATCACGGAGAATCTTTTCAAAGAACTCATCAAGGCGAAGATCTCACAAGTGCGCGCCGCCCTTGCCGACCTCGAAGGCGCCTACAGCGTCGCCGACGTCGTCAACCGCCAGACGGGTGAAGTGCTGCTCGAAGCCAATAAGCCGCTCACCGCCGACCTCTGGCAGAGTTTTGCGGAAGGCGGCATTAGCGAAGTCGACGTCTTCTTCCCGGAGCGCGACGATCTCGGTTTGGTGCTTTCCCGCACCCTCGACAAAGACGCGATCCGCTCTTCGAAAGAAGCGCTCATCGAAATCTATCGCAAGCTGCGCCCCGGTGATCCGCCGACGCTCGAAACCGCCACGAATCTTTTCCGCGGCATGTTCTTCGATCCGCGCAAGTACGATTTCAGCCGCGTGGGCCGCCTCAAGTTCAACATCAAAATGGGGCTGGACACCCCGCTCGATAACCGCACGCTCGATTCGCCGGACTTCGTCTCCGCCATCAAGTACCTCTTCAAGCTGCGCAAGAGCATCGGCGTCGTCGACGATATCGATCATCTTGGCAACCGCCGTGTCCGCGCGGTCGGCGAACTGCTTGAGAACCAGTTCCGCATCGGCCTTGTCCGCATGGAGCGCGCCATCAAAGAAAAGATGAGCGTGTACCAGGAAATGTCCACCGCCATGCCGCACGACCTGGTCAACGCCAAGCCGGTCATGGCTGCGATCCGCGAGTTTTTCGGTTCTTCGCAGCTCAGCCAGTTCATGGACCAGACCAACCCGCTCAGCGAAATCACTCACAAGCGGCGTCTGTCGGCCCTTGGCCCCGGAGGTCTCTCCCGCGAGCGCGCCGGATTCGAAGTCCGCGACGTCCACCCGACGCACTACGGCCGCATCTGCCCCATCGAGACCCCCGAAGGTCCCAACATCGGTCTGATCAGCTCCCTCTCTTGCTTTGCGCGCATCAACGACTATGGCTTCATCGAATCGCCGTACCGCAGGGTGAAGGGCGGGCGCATCATTGACTACGTCCAAATCGTCAATGCCGGCGACAGTGAATTCAAGGCCGGCGAAATCGTGGAAAAGGACCGCGTCGAAGATCTCAATGAAGAGCTGAAGCGCCGCAAGGTCGTCTACGAACCGTATTGCTTCTACCTGTCCGCATGGGAAGAAGACAAGTACGTCGTCGCGCAGGCTAACGTCTCGCTTGACGACCGTCTGAAGATCACCACCGAACTCGTCAATTGCCGCCAGGCTGGCAACTTCGTGCTCAAGAGTCGAGACGAAGTGGACTACGTCGACGTTTCGCCGAAGCAGCTCGTCTCGGTCGCCGCCAGCTTGATCCCGTTCCTCGAGAATGACGACGCCAACCGCGCCCTCATGGGTTCGAACATGCAGCGCCAGGCTGTGCCGCTCATCCGCGGCGAGGCTCCGCTCGTCGGCACCGGCATGGAGCGCGTCACCGCTCGCGATTCGGGCGCAGTCGCCCTCTGCCGCCGCGAGGGTATCGTCGATCAGGTCGATTCCGAGCGTATCATCGTGCGCGTCGAGTCCGATCACTCCGGCGTGCTCAGCCGCGAAGTGGGCGCGGACATCTACCAGCTCATCAAGTTCAAGCGCTCCAACCAAAATACTTGCATCAGCCAGAAGCCGCTCGTTCGCGTCGGAGACCGCGTGAACAAGGGCCAGGTCCTTGCTGACGGCCCGTGCACCGAGCGCGGCGAACTCGCCCTTGGCCGCAATGTGCTCATCGCTTTCCTCCCCTGGCGCGGCTACAACTTCGAAGACGCCATCCTGGTCAGCGAAAAGCTGGTCAAGGACGACTACTACACCTCGATCCACATCGAGGAGTACGAAATCGAAGCGCGGGATACCAAGCTTGGCCCCGAGGAAGTTACTCGCGATATTCCTAATATCAGTGAGTCGTTCCTCCGCAACCTCGATGAAAGCGGCGTCATCCGCATCGGCGCGGTCGTGAAGCCCGGCGACATCCTCGTCGGCAAGGTTACGCCCAAGGGCGAAACCACGCTCACGCCGGAAGAAAAGCTCCTTCGCGCCATCTTCGGCGAAAAGGCCGGCGATGTTCGCGACGCTTCTCTTTACTGCCCGCCCGGCATTGAGGGCACTATCGTTGACGTCAAGATCTTCACCCGCAAGGGCGGAGAAAAGGACGAGCGTCACAAAGCCATCGAAGCCACGCAGGTTTTCAAGTTGGAGAAGAACCTTGCCGATGAAATCCGCATCCTCACGGATGAGCGCCTCAAGCGCCTCTCGGACCTCCTCGGCGGCAAGATTCTCCAGGCTGACCTGCACGACGAGAAGACCAACAAGCGCCTCTTGACCAAGGGCATCGAGTTGACGCGCGAGCTGATCGAAAAGATCTCCACGCGCAACCTCAAGCGCCTCAAGCTCAATGAAAAAGACCCGCTCCTCATCGAGAAGATCGAGGAAGTCGAGGAGATGACCTCGCGCCAGATCGACGTGCTCCGCAAGATTACCGAGGAGCGCAAGGAAAAGCTCAAGAAGGGTGATGAGCTGCCTCCGGGCGTCATCAAGCTGGTCAAAGCCTATATCGCCATGAAGCGCAAGCTCTCGATCGGCGACAAAATGGCCGGCCGCCACGGCAACAAAGGCGTTATCGCGCGCATCGTCCCGCAAGAAGATATGCCTTATTTGCCCGACGGCACTCCCGTCGAAATCGTTCTCAATCCGCTCGGCGTTCCTTCGCGTATGAACGTCGGCCAGGTTCTCGAGACGCACCTCGGTTGGGCTTCCAAAGAGCTCGGCAACAGCCTTAAGCGCCTGCTCAGCAAGGAAGTCCGCGGCGAAGCCGTGCGCCGCTGGTTCCGCGAAGTCTTCGCGGACACCGCTATCTGGAAAACTCTCTCGAAGCTCAGTGACGACGAGTTGCTCGAGGTCGCCGAGGGTTTCCGCAACGGGATTCCGTTTGCCACGCCGGTTTTCGACGGCGCGCGCGAAGCCGAAATCCGCCACCTGCTGGAAGTCGCGGGTCTGCCGCACGCCGGCAAGATCAACCTCTTCGATGGCATGACCGGCGACCAGTTCGACCAGCCCGTCACCGTCGGCTACATCTACATGCTCAAGCTCTCGCATCTCGTCGACGACAAGATTCACGCACGCTCCATCGGCCCGTACTCGCTAATCACCCAGCAGCCGCTTGGTGGCAAGGCGCAGTTTGGCGGCCAGCGCTTCGGCGAAATGGAGGTCTGGGCGCTCGAGGCTTACGGAGCCGCCCACATCTTGCAGGAGTTGCTCACGGCAAAGTCTGACGACGTCTATGGTCGAGCGAAAATTTACGAGGCTATCGTCAAGGGCGAACCTGGTATCGAGCCGGGCGTGCCCGAGTCGTTCAATGTTCTCGTGCGCGAGTTGCAGTCGCTCTGCCTCGATGTCGAGTTGATGAAGCGGCAGAAGCCGGCCGCGGAGAAAGCCGCGGATTAGGGCGGGACAGGCATTCTTGCCTGTCCTCTTTTGTCCGCAGCCGTAAGTTTGTAGTTTCTCGTAGTTGGGTTCTCAGCCGGGCCGATTCAACATCGGCCCGCAGCTCCGGCGAGAGTCGGAGAGGGAGGAAACAACCTTGTATCGCAGCAGCCCGTATGATCGCGCCAGTCTAATCGCAGATTTCGATTCCATCCGCATCAGCCTGGCGAGCCCGGAAAAAATTCGTTCCTGGTCTCACGGTGAAGTTACCAAGCCCGAGACTATCAATTACCGCACCTTCAAGCCCGAGCGCGACGGCCTCTTCTGCGCCAAGATCTTTGGCCCGGTCACCGATTGGGAATGTCTGTGCGGCAAATACAAGCGGATGAAGCATCGCGGCGTTATCTGCGACAAGTGCGGCGTCGAAGTCACGCTCAGCAAAGTCCGCCGCGAGCGGCTCGGCCACGTCGAGTTGGCTTCGCCCTGTTCGCACGTTTGGTTCTTTAAGGGCCTGCCCAGCCGCATTGGCTACTTGCTGGACATTTCCATGCGCGATCTCGAGCGCATCCTGTATTTCGAAGCCTTCGTCGTCGTCGATCCCGGCGAAGTCGCCATTCTTCGTGAGCGCGAAGTTCTGCTGGAAGACAAGTATCGCGAGCTGCAGAAGGAATACCCCGGCCAGTTCACTGCCAAGATGGGCGCGGAAGCCATCAAGGAGCTTCTGCGTCGCGTCGAAGTCGACAAGCTCTCCGAGGAGCTCCGCGAAAAGATGAAGACTGATCCGTCTCTCCAGAAGCGGATCAAGTTCGCCAAGCGCCTCAAAGTCCTCGAAGCGTTTCGGAAGAGCGGCAATAAGCCGGAGTGGATGATTCTCGATGTGATTCCGGTCCTTCCGCCGGAACTGCGCCCGCTTGTGCCTCTGGACGGCGGACGCTTCGCCACTTCCGACTTGAACGATCTCTATCGCCGCGTTATCAACCGCAACAACCGCTTGAAGAAGCTCATGGAGCTCCGTGCGCCGGACGTCATCGTCCGTAACGAAAAGCGCATGCTCCAGGAAGCCGTCGACGCGCTCTTCGACAACGGCCGCCGCGGCCGCGTTCTCCGCGGCACCAACAACCGTCCGCTGAAGTCCCTGAGCGATACGCTCAAGGGCAAGCAGGGCCGTTTCCGCCAGAACCTCCTCGGCAAACGCGTGGACTACTCGGGACGTTCCGTCATCGTCGTTGGCCCCGAGCTCAAACTGAATCAGTGCGGTCTGCCGAAGAAGATGGCGCTCGAGCTCTTCAAGCCCTTCATCTATCACAAGCTGGAAGCCCAGGGTCACTGCACCACCATCAAGCAAGCCAAGGAAATGGTCGAGCAGCAGGAGCCCGTCGTTTGGGACATCCTCGAAGACGTCATCCGGGAGCATCCCGTGATGCTCAACCGCGCTCCGACGCTCCACCGCCTCGGCATTCAGGCGTTCGAGCCGGTCCTCGTCGAGGGCAAGGCCATTCGCATCCATCCGCTCGTCTGCACCGCCTTCAATGCGGACTTTGACGGCGACCAGATGGCCGTGCACATTCCGCTTTCCCCCGAATCCCAGGTCGAAGCATCCGTGCTGATGCTCAGCTCGCGAAACATTCTCTCGCCCGCGCACGGTCTGCCTCTCGCCGTGCCGTCGCAGGATATGGTCCTCGGCATCTATTACCTGACCAAGTCCAAGCCCGGCGCCAAGGGCGAAGGCCGCGTCTTTGGCACCTCCGAAGATGTCGTCCTGGCTCTCGAAGCCGGCGAAGTCGAGCTCCTCACCCCCATCCGCTTGCGCTACACCGGTGAAGTCATCGACCTCACCACGGCCTACGACGATCAGGACGTGACACACACTGAGCCGGTGAAGATGGAACGCCAATTCATCCAGACCACGGTCGGCCGCGTCATCTTTAATTCGCACTTGCCGGCGAAGTTTCCCTACGTGAACGGCCTCCTAAAGAAGAAGGGCGTTCAGCAGCTCGTCTATTACGCTTACTTGCGTTTTGGCCTTGAAGACACCGTCGTGCTGCTCGATCACTTGAAGGACCTGGGCTTCACCTACGCCACCAAGTCCGGCATTTCCATCGGCATTGACGACATGCTTATTCCCAGCGACAAGTACAAGCTCGTCGAGAACGCCGATAAGGAAGTCTTCAAAGTGCAGCAGCAGTACCTCGACGGTGCCATCACCAACGGCGAGCGCTACAACAAGGTCATCGCCATCTGGGGCGACGTCACCGAAAAAGTGGCCGATGAAATGTTCAAGGCCCTCGAGAACCAGGACAAGGAAGGCGGAATCAACCCCGTCTACGTCATGGCGGACTCCGGCGCTCGCGGATCGAAACAGCAGATTCGCCAGCTCTCCGGCATGCGCGGCTTGATGGCCAAGCCTTCCGGCGAAGTCATCGAATCGCCCATCACCTCCAACTTCCGTGAGGGCCTTACCGTGCTGGAGTACTTCATCTCCACGCACGGCGCGCGCAAAGGCTTGGCGGACACGGCGCTCAAGACCGCCGATTCCGGTTACCTCACCCGCCGCCTGGTCGACGTCGCGCAGGACGTCATCATCAATGAACGCGATTGCGGCACGACCGACGGCATTTTTGTCGAGCCCATCATCGAAGCCGGCGTCGAAGTCGAGCCGCTGCGCGATCGCATCGTCGGCCGGGTTTCTCTCGACAAGATCAAGGACTTTGAAGGCCACGTCATTGTCGAAGTGAACCAGGAAATCACTGAGGAGCTTGCCAATTCCGTCCAGGCCGCAGGCATCGAGCGCGTCCGCATCCGTTCCGTGCTCACCTGCGAGTCACGCCGCGGGGTCTGCGCGCTTTGTTATGGCCGCAACCTGGCTTCCGGCCGCATGGTCGAGCTGGGCGAAGCCGTTGGCGTCATCGCCGCGCAGTCCATCGGCGAGCCCGGCACGCAGCTCACCATGCGCACCTTCCACATCGGTGGAACCGCCACTCGCGTTTCCGAGCGTTCCACGCTCGAAGCGCGCAACAACGGTGTCGTCAAGTTCATCGACCTTCGCTACGTTGAGGGCCGCAAGATCAAGGGAGACTCCTCCGCCTCTGGCGGTGCGCTCATCGCTATGAACCGCGCGGGCCTCATTGCCATCGTTGACGAAAAGGGTCGCGAGAAAGAACGCTACCACGTCGTTTACGGCGCCCGCCTTCGCGTAGCCGACGGCGAACACGTCACCCACGGCCAGATCCTGGCCGAGTGGGACCCCTTCACCTTCTCCATCCTCACCGAAACCGCCGGCTCGGTGAAGTTTGACGACTTGCGCCCCGGTCTGACGATTGACGAGCAGGTGGACGACGTCACCGGCCTCTCGCAGCTCGTTGTGACGCTGCCGCCCGGCGACGAAAAACATCAGCCGGCCATTCTCGTCCGCGATTCTGCCGGCAAAGTCCGCAAGAAGTACCTCATGCCTTCCCGCGCCCACTTGATGGTGCAGGACGGCGACGAAGTCCAGGCGGGCGACGTGCTCGCGAAGATCCCCCGCGAAACCACCAAAACGAAAGACATCACCGGCGGTCTCCCACGCGTTGTCGAGCTATTCGAAACCCGCAAGCCCAAAGACCCGGCTGTTATCAGCGAAGTTGACGGCGTGGTCAAATATGGCGATATCGCCAAGGGCATGCGCAAGATTCTCGTGGGAAGCGAGGATGGGAAGACCACAAAGGAATACTCCATTCCCCGCGGCGTCCACATCAACGTCCAGGAAGGCGACCACGTCAAGGCGGGCGAGGCCCTCATCGACGGCCCGCTTAACCTGCACGACTTGCTGGCCGTCCTCGGCGAGAAGTTCACTCAATCCTATTTGGTCAACGCCATTCAGGAGGTTTACCGCCTCCAGGGCGTGAACATCAACGACAAACACATCGAGACCATCTCCCGCCAGATGATGCGCTGGGTGAAAGTTGAAGACGTCGGCGACACTAACTTTATCCTCGAAGAGCAAGTGGACAAGTTCCGCTTCCGCGAAGAGAACGACCGCGTTATCGCCGATGGCGGCCGCCCGGCAACGGGCCGCCCGCTTCTCCTTGGCATCACTAAGGCCTCGCTCTCGACCGACTCGTTCATCTCCGCCGCCAGCTTCCAGGAGACCACCCGCGTGCTCACCGAGGCTGCCGTCGCTGGCAAGGTGGACTACCTGCGCGGCCTTAAGGAAAACGTCATCATGGGCCGCCTCATCCCCGCCGGTACGGGTCTCGAGCACTACCGCAGCATTCAATTGCTGACGGAAATGCCCATTCCCGCTCCTATCGAGGAAATTCCGGAAGCCGCCGAGCTCACTGCCGAGGAAGCAGCGGCGCTCGACTTTCTGCAGAAGGACACCGAAGCAGACGCCGCAACAGAGGGTTAGAAACAGCTTTACATGCAGCGCGCGGCGTCCCCGGCACGGCCGGGGGCGCCGTTTCGTTTTGTTCCCAATCCATGCAGGTATCCCTCAGGAACGTCTCGCCGTGTCTCACCTTGCTGCTGCGCCAATGACCTTCTTACAATGGCGTGTAAACAAAGCACTCATTTCTTCCCCCGGTTCGCCGAGTGCCACGGTAATTCATGGTTGATCGAGAGCAGCGGGAGTCCAGCTCTGCGGGTCGTTCTTCGAATGGCGGTGATACGCGCCCTAATGCCTCTTCGCGACTTGAACAGTTTGAAAAACGCCAGAAGGAATTATGGAACCTGACCTTCCTGGTGCTTCTTGTTCTCGCCGTTTTTTTTGCCATCGTTTCGTGGGATTCCATTCGCTCTCTATCCACACATTTTGAAGCGCTTCCCATCGGCTTGGTCGTCCTTGTCGTGCTTTTCAGCGCCTACATGTGGAAGAAGACTCAGGAGATTTCCGAGCTCCGCGGCCTCATGCACGGCATGGAACAGCGGGACGCTACTCCGCCCAGCGACAGGCAGCTGGATCAGTTGTTTGAGGTCATTTCCCGTTCCCAGCAGGGTTTCCGCGATCTTATCGATTCTTTCGATGACGTTCTCATTGCCCTCTCGCTCGAAGGCGAAATTCGCGCCGTCAATCGCAGCTTCGCTGATCTTATTGGCGTACCTTTCCAGGAGATTATCGGCAAGCACATTACCGTTTTTGTGGAGGAAGGCAGCGGTGACGGCCGGGAACTGGCTCGCCGAAACCTGCCGCGCTTTCTGGAGCGCCGTACTTGGTCCGGCCTCATTCAGATCCGCCTGAAAAATCAGCAATCGGTGCATTACTTCGATTGCGTCGCGCATGCCATGGTCCGCGATGGCAAAGTGCACGGTCTCACCATCCTCGCCCGCGATATGACTGCCTCGCGCAAAAACGAAGCGCGATTCACCGAGCTCTTCGAAACTCTTCAGGAAGGCATCTACATCACTACCCCCGATGGCCAAATCCTGGATGCCAATCCGGCGCTTGTCCGCATGCTCGGGTACGGCACGAAAGAAGAGCTCCTCGCGAAAAAAGTCCCCGACATTCTCACCGATGCGGGAGAACGAAAACTTCTCAAGCGCGAGGTCGAACAGCAGTCCGCGATCCAAGGACGCGAAATTACCCTCCAGCGCAAGGATGGCCGTCCCATCATCTGTCTTAATACGGCTGCCACCGTCCGCGACAACGCCGGCACCGTCATCCGGTATCAGGGCGCGGTCATGGACATCACCGCGCGCCGCGAGATTGAGCACCGTCTTCACCAGCAGCAGGAATTCGCTCGACGCCTCGTTGACAGCTTTCCTGACCTGATTCTCGTTTTGGACACCAACTCTCACTTCACCTTCGTGAGCCCGCGCTGCAAGGAAGTTCTCGGTTATGAACTAGAAGAAACCCGGGAGATGAAGCTGGGAGGTCGGACCCACTCGGAAGATTTGCCGGCGTTACTCTCGCTCTACGCCGACATCGTCGCCGGCAAGCAGACCTTCGCTTCGCTCGAAGTGCGCGTCCGCCACAAGCTCGGGGAATGGCGCCGCATCCGTTTCAATTTCAGCCCCCTCTTCGACGAATCCGACAAGATCGATGGTGTGGTCATGTCCGGCCGCGACGTCACCGAGCTCAAGCGCCTCGAAGAGCAGCTGATCCAGTCGGAAAAGCTCGCCGCCATGGGCCAGATGCTCGCCGGAGTTGCCCACGAACTCAATAATCCCCTCACCGCCATCCTCGGTGTCACGGAACTCTTGCGTGAGCGTGGGGGCATCGAAGAGGAGACCAAACGTCAGCTCGATTTGACTCATCGCCAGGCTCGACGCGCTGCCCGCATCGTCCAGAATCTGCTCGATTTTTCCCGCCCCACCGCGCCGCAGAAGAAACCTCTCGACGTCAATACCCTTGTCGAACGCACCCTGCAGCTTCACGAGCATTCGCTTCGCCGCAACAACATTGCGGTGGACTTTCATCCGCTGCCCGATGTCCCGGGCGTCGTTGGCGATGCCAATCAACTCATGCAGGTATTTCTCAACTTGCTCACCAACGCCGAATACGCCATCCGCGAAGTCCGCGAGTCGGGCCGCATCCAGATTCGCCTTGTCCGCGATTCATCCCGCATTGCCGTCACCTTCCAGGATGACGGCGTGGGCATTAGGCCTGAAGCGTTCCCGCACCTCTTCGATCCTTTCTATACCACCAAGCGTCCTGGCGGCGGCACTGGCCTTGGCTTGAGCATTTGCATGGCTATCGTTCGCGAACACGGCGGCACCATCGAAGCGGAATCGCTCCCCGCCGGCGGCTCCGCCTTCACCGTTTACCTCCCCGTTGCCGGAGAACCCATCCCGAGCACCGCCGCAGAGGATGCCGATTCCAGCTCCTCGCGATCGATTCCTCCTACCTCGGCCACATCGAAGGGCCGCACCATCCTCGTCTTGGACGATGAAGAGAGCATCCGCCTGCTTCTGGAGGAAGGACTCTCTGCCCACGGGATGCGGGTCGATTGCGCGGCGACTCCTGAAGAAGCCCTGAGTTTCATCGGCCAGCGCGCCTACGATGCTCTCCTCTGTGATCTGAATCTTGTTGCAGGTGGATCCCCCGCGAGCGGGCAATCCGCCGCTCAGCGCATTCTCGAAGCCTCAGGTGAACTTAAACCAGTGGTGATCTACATGACGGGAGATTTTGTGGAAACCCGCGATAGTGAGCCTAGGTTCGGCGAGCCGCGTCGCCTCCAAAAACCCTTCCGCGTCTCGGACGTGCTCACAGTACTGCGCGATGTCTTCATTGCCTCGCCCGCGGAAAAAATTCAGGACTGAAACATTTCTTCCCGAATCAGCCTCATTCCCGGCAACGCCATTCCTAGCCCACTGCCCTTAGCGCTTTACTGGCTTCGACGTTCCAGCGGGGTCCACGCCGAAATCCCACACGTACAGGTTCATGCCATCCGGCAGGATCTCCGCCAGCGCATACTCCCCGGGCGGCAGCGTTTCGCTCAGCGTGAAGCGGAAAACCGTTGGGGCAATGTCCCAGCGTTGCAGCGAAATTGTCTTTCGCTCCTGCGATATTTCCGCGCCGAATAGGCTGCGGATCGTTTCCAGTTGGCGTTTGTTCCCCTTCACCGTCGCGCGCACCAGTTCTATCTCCGGTCCGGACTCGCCAGGCCGGCTGCTCTTTTGGATTGGCGTGGTGCGATCCGGGTCGGGGGGCGCTTCCCGCAGGTAGAATTCCGGCTGCGCGTTCGTAATTCTGAGTTTCGCTTTCGCGCCTGGAATCTCGACGTGATGCTTACTGGGGACAATCGGAATCGGCGACAGGATCTGCTGCAGGGTTCTCTTCTTGTCCACTTTGACCTCTGAGCCGACTTGTTCCAGTTGGGATACGGACTTGCCTTCGATTACGAACATTCCCTCGCCCGGCGGCAAGAACACACCCGGCGCAACCTGCAGGCTGGCGTCGATGTCCATGACCATCTCTGCCTTCGTCGCTTCTTCCTGCTTGCGAACCTTGTTTGCAAGCTCCTCGGCAGCTTTCTCTGCTTCCGCTTCAGCCTTTGCCGTCGCCTCCCAGTCCACCATTGCCGCCGGTATCTCTTCCCAGTCACCCCGTTCCGCGCTGAAGTACCGTACGCGCTCTCCGCTCCGTTCGTAGCTCCGCACCAGTTGGAAATTGCCATCCTTCAGGACCAGCTTTTTACCTCGTGGAAGGCGCGTTGCCGCTCCAGTCGTCCCGCCTGTGCCCTGTTGTGGCACCGCCGTCTGGTCTTGGAATGATTTGGGGTTGGGTGTCCAGCGGTCCTGTCCAGCCGCTGCCATCCAGCCGAGCACAGCCAGGCTGGATAGGTAAGCAGTTGTGCGGAGACCAGTCATGAATGTCACTCGGGCTACAATGTTCCCCGGAAGCCCTCTCGCGAGCATACCGCTGCTTTTCGCAAGCCCGCAACCCCCCCGGGGATACCCCTTACCGGAATCCGTGCTACCGAAAACAGTACGGGCTCTCCCCGGCCTGGCCGGAGAGAGCCCGTTTGATCTCTAAATTCTGCTCTTCAGTGCGAGCAACGAGGGAACAGCGTAACCAGCACCATCAGGTCAGACAGTGTAAACAGCCACTGATCCGCCTGGATTCCAGCGGCCTCTGCCGCTCGCGCGATGAACCCTAGATGGCGGCTCTTGGCAAAATTGCGAAGATGGTCCACGCAAATCCCAGTTAGGGTCGCAACTTCGGCATCGGTGAAAATCTTTTGATTGGCTTTGACGGTAACCATAGCCCGGCTCCTCTGCCCTTCTCCTATTTTGCTTCCTCATCCGGACTGCTCACTACATTTGATGCTGCAGTCATCGTAAACGCTGCACCAATCTAAGAGCAATAGTCATTCCGTTCCGCCAAGCCAAAACGGACTGGCTAGTACTTTCGCACAAGAACCTCATGAATAAGCCAGTTATTCGCAGTTTTTGTAGGCTGAACCGCTAGTACGCTACAACAAGATGTAGACAAAAATGGGCAAAAATGTCTTATTTTTGCAAAGTCACTACAGTTTTCGGTAGGGTCGCCGCAATTTCCTGCATCTGTTTGGTGTGCCGTAACTCGTGAGAGGCGATCATCTGGAACCATTCGTAGAAATTCAGTGTGCCGATGAACGCATGTGGCCAACAGTACGCGCTCAGGTCGCGATTCTTTGTCTCGTCCAAGAACGCCAGGGTCCGTTCCCGAACATCCCGCAACTCTGCCAGCATCGCTTCCTTCTCGCGTACAAGCCGGGAGTCCAGCGGAATCGGCGTCTTCCGCCGGACCAGGCGGGATTCCACCAATGCCAGCGGCAGGTGAAGCCTTTTCAGCAGCGGTGTGGGTTTCGATGGCTTTTGCGTCATCCGATCTGCGCGGCCAATAACAGCACGCTCCACCATGATCAGATGCGCCACGAGTTCCCCGGCGGACCACACCCCTTCACTTGGATTGCTTGTCCACTGATTCGCGGAGACGGCATCGGCAGCACGGAGCAATCCTGCTTGAGCGCGGGCCAGCTTATCAAGGATGGGTTCGATTGCTTGCATGGGCTTTCCCAATCGGCTAACGCGAAAATAACTTAGACATCGGCTCCGCCCGCTCGCTCAAACGCATGTGCGAGTTGTAAGACGCGAGCTTCGCCAAACGCGGGCCCGAAAATTTGCAGGCCCACAGGAAGCTTGCCGCAGATCTTTCCGCATGGTACCGAGATGCCTGGCACGCCCGCAAGAGAGCCCGTAACCGTATAAATATCAGCAAGATACATCTGGAGAGGGTCGCTGGTGCGTTCTCCCAGTCGAAAAGCCGGGACCGGCGAAGTCGGGGTAACAATCGCGTCGACCTTTGTGAAGGCGTCACGAAAATCCTTCGCAATCAACGCGCGAACTTTCTGCCCTTTCAGGTAGTACGCATCGTAATAGCCAGCGGAGAGAACATACGTCCCGAGCATGATGCGCCGTTTTACTTCCGCGCCGAAGCCCGCCCCACGCGTCTTCCGGTACATCGAGAGCAGGGAATCGCCTTCCACGCGGAGTCCGTACCGCACACCGTCATAGCGCGCTAGGTTGGAGCTCGCTTCCGCCGTCGCAATGATGTAATACGTCGCGATGGCGTAGTCCGTGTGCGGCATGTGAATGTCGAGCAATTCGCAGCCGAGTTTCTTGAAGAGCCCGATACCCCCCTCCATTTTTTTTCGGACGCCCTCATCTATTCCCTCGCCGAAATACTCTTTCGGAATCCCGATCCGCAGACCCTTTACTGGCTTTTCGATTTCCGCGCGATAGTCCGGTACGGGCGCGGTCGTCGAAGTGGAATCGTTCGGATCGCGTCCGGAAATGATTTGCAGTACTTTGGCAACGTCCTTCACATTTCTGGCAAACGGTCCGATGCGGTCCAGCGACGAAGCGAACGCAATCAAGCCGTATCGCGAAACTCGGCCGTAACTCCCCATCATCGCCGGGACGCCGCAGAACGCACCCGGCTGGCGGATGGAGCCGCCCGTGTCGGTGCCGAGAGCAGCTACAGCCAATCCAGCAGCGACCGCTGCCGCGGAGCCGCCGCTGGAGCCACCCGGCACGCGGTCCGTCGCCTCCGGATTCCGAACTGGGCCGTAAGCAGAGTTCTCGTTGGAGCTTCCCATCGCGAATTCGTCGCAGTTGGTCTTGCCCAGAATGACCGCGCCGGCTTTTTCGAGCCGCTCGACCGCCGTCGCGTCATAGGGCGGAACATACTTTTCCAGGATCTTCGAGCCGCAGGTCGTCTTGATGCCACGCGTGCTGATCACGTCTTTGATGGCAATCGGCACACCCGCCAGCGGGGGCAGCGGTTTTCCTGCGGCGACCATTACGTCCACGCGGTCCGCTTGCGCATAGGCGCGTTCCCGCGAAAGCGTCAGGTAGGCATTCAGCTCCGGATTCCGAGCCTCGATGCGCTTGTAAAATTCACCCGCGAGCTCTCGCGCCGACACCTTCTTCGCTGCCAGCGCCTCGCGCACCCCATCAATGGTCCAAATCGTTGTCATCGTTCGATAATCTTGGGCACGCGGAAGTAGGGCGGCTCAGGATCTGGCGCTTGCTCCAGAATGTCATCCGCGACCGCGCAGGGCACGACCAAGTCTTCCCGCAGCGTCGCGTCCGCCGTCTGGTCATCCGTGAGCACTTGCGCCATCGGCTCGACGCTGGTCGTGTCCAACTCGTTCAGTTTCCCGGCATATTCGAGGATGTCGTCCAATTGCTTGCGGTAGGTTTCAAGCTCAGCCTCGCTTAGATCGAGATAGGCAAGCTCTGCTACGCGCAACACGTCTTCCCGGTTGATTTTCACAACCAACTCCCGTCACTCATACTTGATCAATATAACAGTGCAATTGCTTTCTCTGTCGTACCAAGTTCTGCCCTCACTGTCTCGATCGGCTCGTTTCAATAAGAACGAACCCATTCCGGTAAACTCCAACCACACTCTTCGAGCCGCCGTCCGAAACGTGAGAGCTCCTTGGCTTCCGAAAGGCGGAGCTACCTTGAGCCGCATGATGAAACATCCCATGGTTTGTTTTCCCTTCGTAAGCGGCCAGGCGAAATAAAGAAACATCAATGCCATGATGATTAGAACTAGGGGTATAGCAAACATTTCATCACTCGGCACGAAGTAATTCCTCTCGAAATGCCAGGCAAACTGTCCCGTCCGCATACTCTCAAGCCACAGTGGAACAATCCCTCCGAGGGATGCTAAGATTGCGAGGCTGAACCAGAAATCGATTAGAAAAGTAAAGAATCTTCTCCACGCACTGGGAACTCCAGCAGGGAATTCCTCCACTTCCAGCTTGAGCAGAAAAGCCAAAAGCACAATACCGGCAATCGACCACGCGACCAAGGCGGGATGGGAGCCGGCAGCGACATATTCTTTTCCGTTGTTCCAGTGTGCGGTGTAGCCAACTGTGCCAGCCGAGAATAGATATTGAAGGAGCAAACTTAGAGCAACAAAAAGGGCGGAAATTACGCGTAGCAAATTCACTTTTGCGGCAGGTTTTAACATGTACTGTAATCTCAGCGAGCAACTGGCTCGGCGGTTTTGCGGGGATACTTCTTGGCGATGTAGTTGTCGACCAGGGCCTGGAAAGCCACGGCGAGTTCGTCGTACGTGCCTTCGAGCGTCACGTCTTTCTTGCCGTCGATATAGACAGGGCAGCGCGGCGCTTCCCCGGTGCCGGGGAGGCTGATGCCAATGTTGGCAGCCTTCGATTCGCCGGGGCCGTTCACGATGCAGCCCATTACGGCGAGAGTCATCTCTTCGACGCCTTCATATTGCGTTTTCCAGATGGGCATCATGTCGCGGATATAGCCCTGGACGCGCTCCGCTAATTCCTGAAACGTGCTGCTGGTGGTGCGGCCGCAGCCGGGGCAAGCGGTCACGCTTGGCGAGAAAGCGCGCAGACCGAGCGCCTGCAGCAATTCGCACGCGGCGTAGACTTCCTCGCGGCGGTCGCCTCCGGGCTTTGGCGTGAGCGAAATGCGGATCGTGTCGCCGATCCCTTCATACAGCAGTATGCCGAGCGATGCCGCGGACCAAATCTGGCCTTTCATGCCCATGCCGGCCTCGGTCAAGCCAAGGTGCAGCGGCTGTTCCGTTTTCGCCGAGAGATCGCGATAGACGGTGATGAGATCGCGCGGGCGCGAAGTCTTGCAGGAAATAATGATTTGATCGTGCCGCAGTCCGCATTCGAGGGCGAGCTCGGTCGATTGCAGCGCGGAAAGCACCATGCAGTCGTTGATGATCTCTTCGGACTCCTTGCCGAGATTCTTGTCGGTGTTCTCTTGCATCTTGCGCATGACCAGCTCTTGATTGAGCGAGCCGCCATTCACGCCGATGCGCACGGGCTTGCCGTTGTCCCGCGCGATCTTGCAAATGGTGGAAAACTGTTCATCGCGGCGCTGACCGGCGCCGACGTTGCCTGGATTGATGCGGTATTTGTCGAGGGCCTTGGCGCACTCGGGATACTTGGTCAGCAGGACGTGGCCGTTGTAGTGAAAATCTCCGATGATGGGCGCGTTGCAGCCCGCATCGAGCAAGCGCTTCTTGATTTGCGGCACGGCGGCGGCAGCTTCCGGGACGTTCACGGTCCAGCGCACAATCTCGGAACCCGCCTCGGCCAGCTCAACCGTCTGCTGGAAAGTGCCCGCAACGTCGGCGGTGTCCGTGTTGGTCATGGACTGCACGACGATGGGCGCGCCGCCGCCCACGCGAACGTGGCCGACCTTCACGGCGTACGTTCTGCGCCGCGGATGCCGGGACGCCGTGGCGTCGAAGCCTTCGATCTGCGACAGCATGGCTTCTTAATTGTAGCCCGATTTCCCGAGCTAGAGAAATTCGTCCGGGCTTGGCGCCTGCCCGAGCGCAGTCGAAGTCCCTACCCACACAGAGTCTAAGATTGACCCCTGTTTTTAGGAGGTGGGGGCTTCAGCCCCCACGTAACCGCTTGAAAAGGAATGGGGCTTCAGCCCCTGAAGTCTCCCTGCCTTCTTTCCTGTATTTTCGGGACACAACACTAGGAAGCTGCTTGCGTGCCGATGCTTCCGCGCAGGCCGAGCGCGTCGGCGCGCTCTCGCAGTGCGGCGATGCAGAAAGCGATGTGCTCTTCGAGCGGGATGCCGAGCTCCGCAGCGCCTTTGCGGACGTCCTCGCGGTTGACGCCCTTGGCGAAGGCCTTGTCCTTCAGGCGGCGCTTCACGGAATCGACTTCCAAATCGAGGATGCTCTTTGACGGGCGGACGTAGGCGCAGGCGGTGAGAAAGCCGGCAATCTCGTCGCAGGCGAAAAGAGTGTGTTCCAGCGCGGATTGGCGCGCGACGTTGCAATAATCGGCGTGAGAGAGGACGGCGCGGATGATTTCCTCGGAGTAGCCGCGCTCGCCGAGGATTTTTGCGCCTTCCGCGGGATGCTCGTTGTCGGGCGCGTGTTCGCTGTTCGGCCAGCGCTCGTAGTCGAAGTCGTGAAGCAACGCCGCGATGCCCCAGACTTCTTCATCGGCGCCGGATTTGCGGGCGTAGGCGCGGACGCAGGCTTCGACGGCGAGCATGTGCTTGCGCAGGCTTTCGGAAGCAGTGTATTCGCAGAGAAGTTTCCAGGCGTCGTCGCGTGTCGGCATGCGGTTCTCCCCCAAACGGAGCGGATAGTGTAGCAAAGGGTGGAGATTGGAAGTTGGGGGTTCTGCTCAAGAATTTGGTTGCAAATACATATGCACCCGGCTGTTCTAAAAAAGAGTGCAGATCTTATTGGCTGCAAAGGAGTTCCGAAACACTCTTTGCTCAAAGAGCGACAAGAGCGAATGAAGAGAGCGTCTGAGCGAGGGAACGTGGCAATGTTGGAGCGTCTCAACTTCTGGACGTCGAACCCAGGGAGAAAGTTGGTTAACAATAACACCCCCCCGCCCCCCCCTCCCCATGTTTTTCATAAGTGTTCATTCTAAAGAGGGTTAAAGTTGTTTGTTTTGATACACTTTTGCAAGTGTTGGTTCTAAATACGTTACGCGTTAGAAGATTGGTAGGGTGGAAAGTTGGACCGCTCGAAGCCGGGGGACTGTATCGCCGAGCGAGCCGGGCGGGGAAGGCGGGACTTGGCTCGTACTTCATGAGGTATATTACCATATAGGTACTGCCTCTGTCAAGAGATTAATTGAAAGTGGCTGATGGGGAAGGGGATAGAGCGCGGCTGTTTGAGCGGGCGGAAGCAGCGGGTGGATTATTTCTTTAGGTCGGAGGCGATTTGGGAGAACTGGTCGAGGGCGGCTTCGAGGTCCTCGGCGATTTCGACGGCAATGACGCCGGGGTCGGGGAGATTGGCGGAGTCTTCGAGGCTGTCGTCCTTGAGCCAGAAGATATCCAAGTTGATCTTGTCGCGTTTTACTAAGTCTTCGTAGGAGAAGGACTTGAAGCGGTTGGTTTCTTTACGTTCGTGACGATTCTCGGGGTGGTAGCAGGTGACGAAGTCGTCTAGCTCGGGGCGCTTTAAGGAATTGGTTTTGAGGGTGAAGTGCTGGTTGGTGCGAAAGTCGTAGATCCAGAGGGTTTTCGTCCAGGGAGTTTCGCTGGCAGGTTTGCGGTCGAAGAAGAGGACGTTGGCTTTCACGCCTTGGGCGTAGAAGATGCCAGTGGGCAGGCGGAGCAGAGTGTGGACGTCGCATTCATGAAGAAGCTTGCGGCGAACGGTTTCTCCGGCACCGCCTTCAAACAGGACGTTGTCAGGGACGACGATGGCGGCGCGGCCATGAATCTTCAGCAGGGATTTGACGTGCTGCAGGAAATTCAGTTGCTTGTTGCTGGTGGTGGCCCAGAAGTCATCGCGGTAGTAGGTCAGAGCTTCCTTGCTCTGTTCGCCTTCTGCATTAATGATGGTGATGCTGGATTTCTTGCCGAAGGGCGGATTGGTCAGGACCATGTCGTAATTGGTTGAGGGTGCGGAAGCAAGGCTGTCCTCACCACCCTTAATGGGGCAATCGTCACCGCCGATGCCATGGAGATAGAGGTTCATGGCGCAAAGACGGGCCGTGGCGTCCACAATTTCGACACCAGAGAGCATCTCAAAACGGAGCTGGTACTTCTGGTCCTTGTCGAGCTTTCCCTTGTGGCTGATGTAGTCGTGCGCAGCCAGAAGAAAACCACCGGTACCACAGGCTGGATCGTGAATGGTTTTTCCCGCCTCTGGACGCATGACGTCCACCATGGCCCGAATGAGAGCACGCGGAGTGAAATACTGTCCCGCGCCGGATTTCACGTCTTCGGCGTTCTTTTCGAGGAGGCCTTCGTAGGCATCGCCTTTGACGTCCACATCGAGCGTGGTCCAGGTTTCGCGATCGATGAGATCGGCGATGAGGCGGCGGAGTTTGGCAGGGTCTTGAATCTTATTCTGTGCTTTGCGGAAGATGATGCCGAGCATTCCTCGTTCCCTGCCCAGCGTTTCGAGCGTTTTGCGGTAGTGGATTTCCAGGGCTTCGGCCTCGAGGTCGACGAGACTTTTCCAGTCGTAGCCTTCGGGAATCTCGGGGGCGCGTTTGGGATCGAGCTGCTTGCGCTCATCGGCCATCTTGAGGAAGAGGAGAAAGGTAAGCTGCTCTACGTAGTCGCCATAAGAAAGACCATCGTCACGGAGGATGTTGCAATAGTTCCACAGCTTTTGAACGATGGCGGAGGAGCCGTTTGGCATTATTTGTTCCTTGTAGCACGAAACCCAGGAGCACAGCCAAGGGTGGCTGTGCCACGAATTCTTTCGAGCAAGACACTGGCGGGCTCGTCGTTTGGGTCTTGCGGGACGAGCTTGCCTTCGAATGCACTCTTGAGAATAGACTGTCGTAAGTTGTCGGCACGCTTAAGATTCGAGTCTAGTTGGCTTTCAATCTCGGCTATCAGCGAAAGTCGGCGCTCGACTTCCAGGACAATCCTCTCCTGCTCCCCAGAAGGAGGCAGAACAATGCAAGTCATCATCAATTGATCGAAGCGCAAGTGTGGTCTTCCTGCTCCATATATATAACGCTTAAACTGTCGGACTCCGTGCTCTTGAGAGTTGAGGTATAGATCGAGGAAAACCGAAGTCTTAGGCAAGACGGGTCGCATGAGCGCCACGCTCTGACAGACGAAATGCTCTGGTAATTCAAGCGGAACTCTGCAGACATCACCAGTATTCGCGCCAACAATTGTGACCAATAAGTCTTGAGGTTGCACCTGACTGCGACTTCTGCTCGGATCATCTTTCGGCGGATCAACTAGTTGGCGATAGGAAAGATCGAGCTTTCCTGGGCGAACATTCTGAGCCATCAAGAAGATGCTCGAACCGCGATCGTAATGAGGTGACCAGTCTCTCGAACCGCTTGTGATCTGATTGGTCAGTTGGTCCATGCTCGCGTAGGCCCACCCTTCGGGGAGCAGCGGTGCATCCCTCATGTCGGGTTCGACCGGACTCTTCTTATTCCCCCCGCGTTCGGCGAGGATACGTTCGAGGAGGATGGGGGCGGGTTCGTAGGGGCGGCCTTCGCGGCGGGCGAGTTCGGCTTCGGTGGGGACGAGACGTCCTTCGCAGGCGGCTTTGAGGACGGCGGCGCGGTACCGCTTCAAGTTGGTTTGGACGCGCTTGAGCGCGGCGACTGCCGCATCCAGCCGCGTAAGCTGCTTCTCGATTTCTTCCACTATTTTTCGTTGCTCCGGGAGAGGTGCTATTGGTATTGGAATCGCTGCGAGCTTCTTGGCATTGACGTTCTGAAGGGCAATCCCGGCAGCGCTTACGGAAATCTCATGCCAATAATCCGGGCTGTGGAGGAAATATGACACGTACTTTGCATGTAGCCCGGTAAGGGGTCTAAACCGAATTAGGTAGGAAGCGAATACTGCATCGGGGCATTGGCCTATCAGCGCGCTGACCCCAACCGAGCCAGCCCTGGAGATAACGATATCTCCAGGGCTAAGCTTGAACCGCGAGAGATTGGGAGGATTATTTTCACAAAAGGGGACTCGTGACCAGTCCAGCGTCTCCTTCGTAATGTCCGTAGTTCGAAGAAGTTTGAGCGAGCCTATATCGCTCGCGCTCGTCGTCCAACCATATTCAGGTTTCGCGCAGACTTCACCGAGGCTAGCCATTCCCCAACCTCGCGGAAGCCCGTTACATTCGCCTGCTGTCATGCCGCTAAGACCTCATTCAAATCGTTTAGTGTTGGCTGAAGGTCTTTCCCGAATAGCTGCATCGCTTTTCCCAATCCGCCGCGCTGTGCGAAGGGGACGTACTCGAAGTCGTCGGGCTCGATGGTCAGGCTTTCGGCGACATGATCGCGAATGGCTTCGAGCCATTGGCGCTGCTCCTCGGTGAATTTCCGGCCATCCGATTCCTGTTTGCCGAGCCAATCGGAAAAGCGTTGGTTAACTTTTTCCCGGTAGGGCTTTAGCTCGCCTTCCTGGTGCAGAGCAAAACGGACGAGGGAGACGATGTCCGCCAGAGCCTTGCCGCCCGAGCCGCGGACTTTGGATTTGTCCAGAGCTTCATAGGCGCGCCAGAGTGTTTCGGGTTCCAAGGAGTGCGGCGGGCGCTGGATGGTGCTTGCGAGCTCCTGGATATCTTTGTATTTCAGGCGCTGTTTGTAGGGGCGGCTATAGAGAATCTGGAGGGCGGTGATTTCGTCTTTGTGGTCGCGGAGGAATTGCTCGAAGGATTGGACGATGGTCTGGGCCTTTTGCCGGGCGTCTGCGGAAAAACCGGCTTCGAGGACGCGGTCTTTCGTCACGGTGTCAATGGTCTGCTCGAAAGACTTCTTAAGCTCGACGAGCTTGTTGCGGAGAGCAGGATTTGTGGCGAGCGGCTTGGCGGCTTCGGCGAGGAGGGCAGCAGCAGCTTTTTCGACGGCTTCGGGAGGCGGTTCGGCGATGCCGGTAGCGGTTTTTGCGGCTTCTATGTGCTCGTCGGGATCAAGCGCGCGGACAATTTCACCAGCGATGGCGGAAAGCGGGCGGCCTCCGGCAAGATCGCTGAGCATGCGCTGATCCTCCCTACCGAGCTGGCGGTCGAGGCGGGCAAGGCGCGAGGCGAGGGATGAAAGAACGTCCTTTTCCCGATTCCCGAAGGCGACGGCGTCGAGGAGCTTTTCGAAGGAGACACTGGGCTTTTTGTCGAGCGGGAAGGTGTCTACAAGCTCGCTTTCGCAGACGCCGATGGCATCCACGATGACGAAATGGGTTTTGGCGGAGGCGTCAGGAGTTACGCCGCGCAACTCATCCGGCTTGATGACGCGAACGCCACGGCCTTTCATTTGCTCAAAGAGGCCGCGGCTCTTGACATCACGGAGAAAGAGGACCACTTCGAGCGGGCGGACATCGGTGCCGGTGGCGATCATGTCCACGGTGACGGCGATGCGGGGATTATAGCTGTTGCGGAAGTCGGAGAGGCGCTGTTCGGCGGTTACACCGCTGCTTTTGTATTCGTAGTCGTCCACCTCGGTGCCGTCCGGGAGCTTTTTCTTGATCGGGATGCGGACGACGCCCGCTTTGTAGGTGATTTTCTGGCAGAAGTCATTGCCCTTGGCGAATTCCTCGCGGGCGATGTTGACGATGTCCTCGGCGTGGTTATCGTCCTTGGCGAAAATGAGAGTTTTGGGCACTTCGGTGCGGCCGGGGAAAATTTCCGTGAAGAGTTTCTCCTTAAAGGTACGAAGGACGGTGCGAATTTGATCGGGGGAGACCACGTCGCGGTCGAGTCGTCCCGCATCATAGGTGAAATCGTCGTCAAGCTTTTCCCAGCGGACTTTGCGGGTCTGGCGGTCGCGCTTGTCCACCCAGTGGCCGGCTTCGACCCTGGAGCCATGCTCGGAAACGTAGGTTTTGATGCGATAGACGTCGAAGCCGACATTGACCTGGTCGGCGACTGCTTGCTCGTGGTTGTACTCGCTAACGAGATTTTGATGGAAGAAGCCGAGCGTTTGTTTCGAAGGGGTGGCGGTGAGGCCGATCAGAAAGGCGTCGAAGTATTCGAGGACCTGACGCCAGAGGTTGTAGATGGAGCGGTGGCACTCGTCCACGATGATCACGTCGAAGAATTCGATGGGAATGGCGGGATTGTAAACGACGGGAAGAGGCTCTTTGATGAGTTTTTCGAGTGAGGCGAGAGAGATTTCGTCAATTTCGGGGTCGAGCTCGGTTTCGCCCTTCAGCATGGAGTAAAGGCGCTGGATGGTGGTGACGCAAACCTTGGCAACGGAATCGAGCTTGTTGGACTGGAGGTGCTGGACGTTATAAAGCTCAGTGAATTTGCGGTGTTCCTCAGGCGTTGAGAATTGCTCGAATTCCTTCTTGGCTTGGCGGCCTAATGTGCTGCGGTCAACGAGAAAGAGGATGCGGCGAGCACCAGCGTGCTTGATGAGGCGGTAGGAGGCGTTGCAGGCGGTGAAAGTTTTACCGCCGCCGCTGGCCATTTGGATAAGGGCGCGCGGGCGGCTTTCCGCGAGAGATTTCTCGAGTCCCTCAATGGCGCGGATTTGGGCGGGCCAGAGGTTTTCTTTGATGAGCGATGGCATGTGGCGGAGGCGCGCGCGGAGGATGGAACCAGGGAATTTGGTTTCCTCGGCCAGCCAGCCAGCAAAGGTCTCTGGGCGGTGGAAGGAGAAGACTTGGCGGCTGCGAGCGTCGGGTTCGAGCAGATTGGTGAAGCGGGTTTCAGCGCCGGTACTTTGGTAGAGGAATGGGAGCGGCTTCCGGTAGGGTTTTAACTCGTCGGGAAGGCCAACGCTGTATTTCTCGGTTTGAATCTCGAAGCTGGTTAGAGTTTCGCCTTCCTTTTTGGCTTCGACGACTCCGGCGGGGATGGCGTCGACATAGAGAAGGTAGTCGGCTTCGCCGTAGCCGGATTTTAGAGGGAAGTAGCAGATAGCGACGCCGCGGCCTGCAGTGATGTTGGCTTCGTCGCGGGACTGGACGATCCAGCCAGCTTCGGTGAGGAGCCGGTCTATGTTTTGCCGGGCGCGGGCTTCGGGGGTGTCGGGCATGGCAAGGAAGTATTGAGTATAGCTCGCGAAGATGCCGGGCTCCCGACAAAAGGCGTCCCGAGCGGATCGGGACAGGTCGGGACGCAAGAACCGCATCTCCTCTCGTCGCGCCACAGTCCTCGCCTACATCAGCAGCCTGCTTCTGCGCACGCTGCCCGCCATCGCCGCCGAGGAAGAGGATGGCGTCACCTACACTCCCGCTCAGCCCGAGCCCGACCCAACCCAGAAACCGTCATGACAAATCCATCGAGCGCTCGCCGCAACAAAGTGGAAAGAACGGGTCTCCCGATAGGATCCCGACCGAGTCGGGACAGGTCGGGGCAGGCTGAAGACCCGCCACTACATGGGAGAACGGAACGGGTCTAAAGACCCGCCACTACACGGGCGATGGCGAAAACCGAGGAAGGGCGCGATCCCGACCGAGTCCCCGAGAGGCTCGGGGCAGGCGGGAATCTTCGACAAGTTCCTGCTTAAGAAGCTTAAGAATTTGGCTGGAGATTTGCTGGGCGGTTTGATCACAATTTAGAGCGGGAATCGTAGACCGAAGTCATTCTTGAGGCGAAGGCGCGATTGAACCACGGCAGAAATCTTTCCATGGCGACGAATAGCTTGCCGTGGAGAGTGATGATCTGTTCGCGCTTGCCGCGGGCAACGGCGCGGAGAATCTTCCGCGCTGCTTGCTGGGTAGGCATCTGAATCCAAGCGGGAACGGGATCCGCCACGTCGGGATGCACGGTTCCGCGGTTGTCCACGCGCCGGATATTGCTGACGATGAAGCCCGGGCTGATAAGGGTCAGCTTGATGCCGGCGCGGCGCAGCTCCGGAGCGATGGAATTGGCCAGGGCGCGAACGGCGAATTTGCTCATGCAATAAGGCGAAGCGCCAGGGGGTGAGACCCAGCCGGAAACACTCCCCATGACGGCGAGATTTCCGCGGGTCTTTTCGAGTTCGGGCAATGCGGCGTAGACGGTGCGCAATACTCCGAAGACATTGGTCTCGAACTGGCGGCGGTAATCGCCGAGGGAAAGTTTTTTGAAAGCGCCGACGACGCCGAAGCCGGCGTTAGCGAAGACGACGTCGAGCTTCCCCCATCGTCGGACGGACTCGGCGACCGCTTGTTCAAGGTCGCCGTCGCGCGCGACATCGCACGTCACCACGCACGGGGCCAGGAGCGGGCTCGCGTCGCCATGCGCGGCGATCCTTTGCGCGACACGCTCCAACTCTTCTCGACGGCGCGCCGCGAGGGTGAGTTTTGCGCCGGCCTGAGCTAACTGCCACGCCAGTTCCTCACCGATACCCGAAGAGGCGCCGGTGACGAGCACCGATTTGTCGCGAAAAAAAGAAGGTGTGCTGTTCATGCGGATACCTTAGCACAGGAGGGAAAATGGCATGAGTCCGCCGCAATAAAGCGGAGAACACACCACAAACCGTGCGGTGGGTCGGAAGCGACTCCACAACCGCTCGTGGAAGTTTGGGGAAAGAGGATTTGACCCTGGCCGGAAGGACAGGCGAAAGCCGGGCGTAGAATGGCGAAGCGCGGGCGCAACGCTAAAAATAGTTCAAGAATACTCTTGACACAAAACGGCGTTCGGTACGATACTCCCGTCGCGCCAGTATCTGCCTTCCCCCCGAAGTACGTTCCGACGTTCCACTCCTATCCGCACGCCGGAAAAACTGTCAGCGAGGAGTACCGTTGTCTGCACAATTAGAAAAAGAAACGATGAATTCGTTAGAGCTGGATAGGGAAGTCATTCGCTGCAAGACCTGCGGTCTAGTCCAGTACCGGACGCGCACGGGGAATTGCCGGCGTTGCGTGCGCGCCTTACCTCAGCGTTTGGAGTTCCTAATTCCTCCACCGGCGCCTCCGGAGGAAGAGGCCGCTGAAACCACGTCGGAACGATTCGCCAACCAGGAGACGGTCGAGAACATCGGCCAGCGGATTCGCCAGTTGCGCGAATCGCGCGCGATGACCCAGAGCCAGCTGCAATCGCGCTCGAAGGTCTCGCGCTCTTACCTCTCCCGCATCGAGAGCGGCCAGATGACGCCGAGCCTCGGCACGCTGGAGAAAATCTCCGAAGCGCTCAACGTGGGCTTGAACCGCTTCTTCATTCCGGAATCGGACGGGGAGGCGTTGCTCGAGGATCCGTTCATCCAGGGATTGCGGCCGTTCCTGCGTCAGTTGGATTGGGAACAGTGGCAGTCCATTCTGAAGAGGTTGCAGGCGATCAGCGACCACGTCCATGCAGCACCCGTTAATCTCCGCCCTATCGGTAATCCGGCGCGGCTGCCGCAGCCCGCGTCGGGGAATGGCAACGGTAACGGCCACATCGGAACCGGCCATTCGAATGGGCTTGGGCTAACGCCAGCCCATGGTCAACCGCAGGGCTATCCGCTGCGGCGTCCTGGCGCGCCCTTCGGCGCTCAGGGCAAGCCGGTGTTTCAGCGGCCGCTGGCAAGATAAGTTTATTCCAGAGCAGAGCACGAAATGGCGCGGTGTGACTCTAAGGTCACGCCGCGCTTTTTCTTTGCGGAAAGATTTGGCCAGAGCTGCAGCTACTCGCGGATCACAGAAACCTTGGCCGCGGGGACTTCCAAGCGCATCAGACGATGATTGGCGTCGAGCAGGAGAAGCACTTCGAGGTCAGCGGTGGTGACGCGCAACCCTTCGTAAGACTTTCCGTCGGGGGCTGCAGAACCGGAAGATTCGACGGTGATGGAGCCGGGCGTCAGCTCCTGGGGGATGAGTACGGGAAAAGTTTGCGTGCCGCGTTTGGACCAGTCGTAGACGCGGGCGAGGACGGCGTACTGGTGGTAGAGATTGTTGTCAAGGACGGCGATGAGCGGCGAACCGAACGACAGATCCTGCTCGAACGGGCGGGCTCCCTGCATCTCGAGGGTAATTTTTGCGACGCCGTTGGCGAAGAGGATATGCGCACCGTTCGTTTTGTCGTCCCGAGAGGTCCAGTCGTAGCTGATAGGCGCGCCGTTGGGCTGCAAGATGAGAGTGCCAACGACGCGGGTGGCGCTGGCGGCATCGGGTGGCTTGAGGTCGGTGGTTCCCTTGGCCATCCAGCCGCCACCGGACGGTGCGATTTCAAAATCCTCGTGGCCGACGGTCTTGCCATCCAGCACGATGGAGAATTTGCCCTTGTCCTGCGCCAAAAGTGACGCGGCACCGCCCGGCGCGCCCTTTTTCTGAGCGGCGACGGCGAGAGCCGCGAACAAGAAAAGCCCTGCGGACAGAGCGCCCAGAATTGCTTTGTATTTTGAATTGCTTGCTTGCTGCCTCATCGGAGCCTCTCTGAGTGTCTCTTGAAAAATCTTGGTCGCCCTTGCGAGTTCCTACCCGCTCAGGAGGAGGATCTCATCGAACAAAGTTTGCCACAGTTGAAACTGCGCTGTTCGTGTCTCTGCAAGTTGCAATGCTCAGAATGACATCAAGGAGGATTGTTGCTGCGGCGCTCTCTTCACGGCTGCGGTTTTTCGACCACCAGGTGGGCCCCGCTGCCGCCCGTTGAGACGATTCCGCGGCGCAGAATCTCCGCGACGACCTCGGCAGGTTCGCCGGAGCTGTCCACGCGATGATCGGCTTGCTGGTAGGACGGCAGGCGCTGGGCATGGAGCGCGCGGAAACTGGTCTCATCGCGGAAGAGCGGGCGGTCCGTCATGGTCATGCAGCGCGCGAGCAGGGTTTCGACCGGCGAATCGAGCCAAATGACCGGCACGCCGGCGGAGCGGAGAAATTCGAGCGCGCCGGGTTGCGCATAAGTGCCGCCACCGAGGGCAAGGACGAGCGATTCTTTCAGCTCTACAGCGCGGCCGAGCGCGGCGCGCAATTGGTCTGCCTCGATTTGGCGGAATGCTGGCTCACCAAAGCGCTCGAAAATTTCCGGAATGCGCAGGCCTGCGGATTCCTCGATGCGATCGTCCAGATCAACGAAACGCCAGGCGAGCTGGCGCGCCAGGAGCGTGCCGACAGTCGTCTTGCCGGAGCCCATGAATCCAGCAAGGCAAATCATCTGGATGCGGGCTTGCGGCCCACGCAAAGGAGGCTGTTGGATCACAGTCTTGGGCGACCGCATCGCGGCCGACTATTTTGCGGCGTTAAAAGCTAGTCGCGCTTCAAGATGCGGATTGTACCACTGTAGGAGGAGAGTTCTACTTTGGCGAGGCCCTGGCCGACGGTGCCGAAGAGCCCCTTGGTGAACTTGGATGCGAGATGCTTCACGCCGTGCGAATCGGGTTTCAAGTAGGCGGCCGCCTGATTGTCAACGGTGCCGGTGGCCGTCTGCGCGTTGAGGTCGAAGGAATCGTTTCCGGAGAAGCGCACTTCGACGAGACCCTTGCCGCTCTTCATGCTGTAAAGGCCGGTGCGCACGAAGTCACCGTCGAAGAGAATGTTCCCCGTAGTGGTATGGAGATTGACATTGGTGAGTCCAGGCTGAAGGATTTGTGCGTTCCCGCTCACCGAGTCAAATTTCAGTTTGCCGGCGCACTGGGTGCAAACCAGAGAACCCCCCGTCGTTGTTACGATGATGTAGCCCGAAACTTCCTTGAGATGGATATCGCCCGCTACGCTCTCGAGAGTCATGTCTCCCGTGACCTGTTCGACATAAATGAGGCCTGTCTGGGTCTTGAGCTGGAGTTCGGTTTCCTCAGGAACGGTCAATTGGAGATTCGCTTGCGTTTCCGGGGGCTGCGCGGTGTTGTCGAGGACGTTTGTCGTTACATCAATGCGGTCGCCGACCTGCTCCATGTCGATGCCGATTTTGTCCGATGTGCGGGCGCCACTTACGACAACTTCCAGGTTTTTCCATGACTTGACCTCAATGCGGCCGTCGGCGATGTTTTGGATGACGACCACGGGCCGGCCCTGGACCGTAAAATGGCGCTCCACGTGTTGACCGGCGGAATCGGCGGGCGTCGCAGTGCATAGAAAGATTCCCGCGCCGAGCACAGGCAGGATGCTCCGCTTCATCAATAGCAAACTCATGTTAGTTTCCGCTCCCTCCGCGTTCCATCATCGCGGACAACAATTGCGCTTTTTGCCGGTACGCGCCAGAAAGATATTCGCGCGCCAGCTCGTCCTGCGGCTCGGCTTGCACACGCCGTTCACAGTCCGCGATAAAATCATCAACTGCCGTCAGATTCTGCCGCAGGGAGCTGTCCACGAGCGAATTGCTGGCGAGCTGCATGTTTGTAAGGCCATGCTCCTGCTCCGCCAAGGCGCGAGCGGTTTCTTCGAACGGATTAGGAGTGTCAGTAAGCCGGACGGCGGGCTGTTGGATCTGAAAGATGGCAGCCGCAACGATCAGCAAACCAACGGTAAGGGTGGCCCAAGCGCGGCCACGGAATAGTTCGCCAATGCCGTGCCACCAGGAAACCCGTTCGGCGCCGGCCCCGGCGGGCGTCTTGATGATGCCTTGGTTTTCTAGCTGTGCGCGAAGCGAAACCCATACGCGGGCGGGTGGCTCAAGTTCCGCGGGCAATTCGTGTGCTGCCGCGACAATGGCTCTCAAGTCTGCAACAAGACTTTGGCAGGCGTTGCAGGAAACAAGGTGAGAGCGCGCAGCCACCGGCAGCGGGGCAATTCCTTCTTGTTGGAGGACGAGTTCTACTTCTTTACACTGCATGGCCAAACACTCCGCCGGGAGAGACGCTGGATGGCCTTCCCGTCTAACATCGCGAAAACTTTGCGGCGCGAACCCGAACACTGCACCCCGGGTTGGCTCCATTGTAGCTCAATCACCTGGTCCCGTCTGCGTTTTCGCTGCGTGGCGCTCCTGCCGCGCTTGCTCGCGAACTTCTTCCTGGAGCAATTCGCGGAGCCTGGTGCGCGCCTTGTGCAGCTGCGACTTCGAATTTCCCACCGAACATCCCATGATGCCTGCGATTTCGTTGTGTTCGTACCCTTGCACGTCGTGAAGCACGAAAACGGTGCGATACCCCGGCGGCAGCTTCTCGATCGAACGCTCGAGATTGACCCGATCCACCGCGCCGCTCAGCCGCAAGTCCGGGGCCCCAATGTCTTTCCTCGGGCCACCGGTCTCTTCATCGGGCTCGGTGGTCTCTTCCAGAGAGGCCGCGAGGAGCGACTTCTTGCGCAACCGCATTAGAACCACGTTGACCGTCATCCGGTGCAACCAGGTCGAAAACGCCGACTCGCCCCGGAACGTCCCAATCTTGCGGAACAATTGCAGAAATGCTTCCTGCATCAGGTCTTCCGCATCGAATGGATTATTCACCATCCGCAAACACAGGGCGTAGACCCGGCGACCATGGAGCTGGTAGAGAAACTCAAACGCCGCGGCATCTCCGGCCTGGGCCAAGCGGATGGCTTCCGCTTCAGTCACCTTTTTCTGTGCCTGCGAAGCAGACCCCTCATTGGGAGGCTGCAAAGCAGTCACCGTGCTTGGTGACCGCGAAGCGGTCGGCGCGCTCGGATCGGCTGGTCGGTTTCGAGCCAACGGTCCAATTGCGGCACATCCACCCTTTCGGATGCACCGAATACCCCCTGAGTTGTCCTAGGGTTGGCCCCGATTTCCAGGTTCGCCATGCCAGGACAGACGGTTGTACCCGGGGATGCACCCCGGGCCCTGCCAACTCGTTGGCAGCCGGGATTATTGTCCCGCGATTGGGGTCATTCGTCTATGGCGGACATCAGTGTGGAGGTGGGTCGCGGGAGTTTCTGGCACACGCATTTGTCTGCTGACAGTCTCTTGAAACAGGAGGAGTTCCTCGTCGGGAACGGCACGAAGGAAGGATTTCAACAGGACGATGGCCTCGCGGAGGCATGTGTTTAAATCGTAGTGGGCGATATCCACGGCTCGCCAGTCGGAAAGTGGATCTACAGAGTTACCGCTGGCCAGCTCATCGGCAGACCCCTGGAACTCGCGACCAAGATCCACGACCATCTCATGTAAGGTGCCAATCTTGTGGAGAAATTGGGAACGCTGGGTTAAAAGGATGCGGCTAAGGAGAGCACTCATTCGGGCCGACCGCTGGCCCCTGTAGCCCTGAAAGTTCGCCGGATCGAGCGGAGCAGTATTGGGCATCGTGCCGTAGTGCTTAGCGTGATCACCGAGTGCGCGGAGGGTCGCGGCGAGCGGATCCGTCAACCGTGAACAAAGGGCAGAGGTTATGTAAACAACCTGGGAAGACTTTGTTAGACACCCAGCCTGCCGCAACTCGATCGCTTCATTCAGCGAAACGCTTAACATGATGTAGGAGGCTTCGAGATGCTGCACGTAGGCGCGAAAAACACCGTCCTTTTCTTCTGGCAACCAAGCGAGCCAATCGTCCTTGACGGACGCGCCGCGGACTGAAGGGGGGCGGACGCAGTCTCTCAACAGTAGTCTCCCGGGGAACAGGGAAGCGAGTATAACAAGAACTTTTACGGCTGGCACGGTTTTCTTAATAATTTCGTCCGGGACGCTGTGCGCCGCCGGAAAACCGGGACCCTTTAGGAATTACTGATGGTTGCTCCCGATAGGCGCGGGCCGCTATACTCGGCTGCGTTCTCTACGGAAAGGAATTCCGAGTTGCAATTTGAGCCGCGCGACCAGTTTGAGCAGCGCCAGAAGAAACTGGAGCAGATCCAGGCGCTGGGCTTCGACCCTTTTCCGCGCGAGTTTCGCTGGACGGATACACCGGCGGCCCTGGTGGGAAAGTACATCAACACGTCCACGGCGGAGCTCGAGGCGGGGAAAGGAGAAGTGCGCGTTGCCGGGCGCATCGTCTCGCTCCGGCTGATGGGCAAGGCGGGCTTTGCACATCTGCAGGGAGCGGGGAAGCGCATCCAGATCTATGTAAAGAAGGATGTTGTCGGCGAACGGGGCTTCCAGCTCTTTCACTTGATTGACCTGGGAGATTTGATTGGCGTGCGCGGGCATCTCTTTCGCACCAAGACGAACGAGCTTTCCATCTGGGTCGAAGAGCTGACGTTTCTTTCGAAGGCTCTCCTTCCGCTCCCGGAGAAGTGGCACGGTTTGACGGATGTCGAAATCCGCTACCGCCAGCGATATCTGGACTTGATCGCCAACGAAAAATCGCGCCAGGTATTTGTGATCCGCGCCCGGATCATTCAGGAATTGCGGCGATTCTTCGATGCGCGAGGCTATATCGAAGTCGAGACGCCGATGATGCATCCCATCCCAGGCGGGGCGACGGCCCGGCCGTTCGTCACGCACCACAACACATTGGACGTCGGTTTGTATCTGCGCATCGCCCCTGAGTTGTATTTGAAGAGATTGACGGTCGGCGGATTCGACCGCGTTTATGAAATCAACCGGAATTTCCGCAACGAAGGCATTTCGACGCAGCACAATCCGGAATTCACCATGCTGGAGTTTTACGAGGCCTACAGTAATTACCACGATTTGATGGACATGAACGAGCAGCTTTTTGCGCTGCTGGCGAAGAACGTTACCGGATCGACGACCGTGCGTTACGGTAACGAAGAGCTGGACTTCGGGAAGTTTCAACGTCTCTCAATGCGTGAAGCTGTTCGGAAGTATTGGCCCGCGGAAGCAGGTGCGGCGCCGACGCCGGAAGAGCTTGGAGCACCGGGCGGAGCCCCGGCGGCAGCCAAGCGCTACAATGCCTGGGCGAAAAATGCGGGGGCCCCGCATGCCGCTGGAAAAGGGACGCTAACTGACGGCGAATGGACAGGTATGCTTTTCGAAGCGGTTGCTGAAGATAAGCTCATTCAACCGACGATTCTGTATGATTTCCCAACGGATATTTCGCCACTTTCGAAACAGAAACCGGACGATCCTTCGCTCACTGAGCGCTTTGAGGTTTTCGTCGCGGGGATGGAAATCGCCAACGGTTTCTCTGAGTTGAACGATCCCGCGGAGCAGGAGCGCCGTTTCCTGGCACAGATGGCACAGGGTGGCGACGAAATGCCGAAGCAGCTCGATGTGGATTACATCCGCGCGCTCTGCCATGGCATGCCGCCGACGGCAGGCGAAGGCATCGGCATCGACCGCCTGACGATGGTGCTCACAGATTCGCCATCAATCCGAGACGTGATTCTCTTCCCCTTGCTTCGCTCGAAAGCGCGGGAAGACTCCGCTTCCGAAGCACACGGCGCGTAACGAATCCTTTTGGGGATGCGAACTGGCAATCTTTCCACCCATGCGATTTGAATGGTTTGTGGCGCGGCGATACCTGCGCTCGCCGTACCGTCCGGCGGTGCTCCGTCTGGTCACGTTGTTCTCGGTGATGGGGGTGGCGGCGGGCGTGGCCACGCTGGTCATCGCGCTCGCGATGAACACAGGTTTTCGCGAGACGCTGCAAGACCGCTTGCTGGGAGCGACGGCGCATGTTTCCCTGACGCGCCCAGGATCCGGCGGTATCCACAATTACGAAGAGCTGGCCGCAAAGCTTGCGGTGATTCCCGGAATACGGTCCGTGACACCCGCCGTTTACCAGCCGGTTCTGCTATCGTTTGGCGGGCAGGCGCGAGGTATGGTGACCAAAGGGATCGATCCGGAGCGCGGGCGCCGCAGTAACGAGGTACTCCAGCGGATCGTGGCGGGGCACTTGGATTTTTCGCCCGATGCGGACGGAATCGACGCGCTGCTCGTGGGCAAACAACTGGCCGACGAATGGAAAATTTCTCCGGGCGATTACGTCACGCTGACGAGCCCGCAGGGACGACTCACGCCGTTTGGACTGATACCGCGGACGAGACGGTTCCGCGTCGCGGGCGTGTTTGACTCCGGCTTCTACGATTATGACGAAAATTGGTGCTTCTTGACGCTGCCCGCGGCACAGGCGCTGGCCGGGTCGGGAGACCTAGTCAATGTCTTGGAGTTTCGCATCGAGAAGCCGGAGCGCGCGGGAGAGATCGCGCAAGAAATCGGGAAATTGGCGGGTGGAGGTTTTTCCGCCTCGACATGGATGGAGGAAAATCGCGCATTGTTTCGCGCCCTACGCCTCGAAAAACTGGTGACCGCGATCTTCATTGGGCTCATTACCTTTGTCGCTGGGTTGAACATTCTGGTGGTGCTCTCAATGACTGTCACCGACAAAGCCCGCGACATTGCGGTGCTGAGATCAATGGGCGCACGCCGCGAACAGATCCGCCGTATTTTCTTGTGGCAGGGAATCACCATCGGTGCGACAGGTACACTGATAGGTCTGGCGGCCGGCTACGCCTTCGCGGGGATCGCCGGAACCTATCATTTGATTCCGCTCGATCCGCAGGTCTATGCGGTTGCCTACGTGCCCCTTCATCCGAACGTGCTGGATGGATTGTGGATCACGATGGCGGCCATGGGCATTTCGATTGCCGCAACGATTGTGCCAGCGCGTGCGGCCGCGCGGCTGCTTCCGGTGGAAATTTTGCGGTATGAGTAGCACCGGAGCTCGACCTGGGCGCCCTGCTAAAAAATTGCCGTTTTTGGCGGGCTATTTGCTTGTAAATAGCGGCAGAGGCAGGTGGGCTGGCCCTGGACGCAACCCTCGCGCCGGGAAGCCTATAAGCCCGCTGCAAGGTATTGAAAGCAAGAAGATTACCGGTGTGCCAAAAAAGACCCTAAGTATGCCGTTTTTTGGGCAGGCAAGACTGGGACGAAAATGGGAAAGAGTTGCACAGGGCGGTATGATCGGCCGAATTCTTACGGCTGGCACGGGAATGGGCCAATCGGCATCTAAGACTACAAGGGGACTAGAGAGAAATAGCCGCTCGGAACACGGCACACAACGAAAAATGGTCCAAGAGCCCGCCAATCCGAATCCTAGATCGCAAAACGCGCAGCCGTGCGAAGGATCCGCGCCTCCGGTTGTACTCGAAGCGCGCGGCTTAAAGAAAACCTATGGTTCCGGCGATCGGATGATAAGCGTTTTGCTGGACGCGCAACTCAGTTTGCATGAAGGAGAGATGGTGGCAATCGTCGCGCCGTCCGGAGCGGGGAAGAGTACGCTGCTCCACTTGCTGGCCGCGCTAGACACACCAACGAGCGGTACAGTATACTTCGCTTCGAAAGCAATTGAAACGAATCAAGACGCGGCAGTGGCGGATTTTCGAAATCGCGGCGTAGGATTCCTCTGGCAGCGGCACCATTTGCTGACGGATTTTACGGCCGCGGAGAACGTGGCCATGCCGTTACTGTTGCGAGGTGAATCTTCTTCGCAGGCGCTGGCGACGGCTCGAAAGTGGCTTGGGGAGGTTGGCCTGGGAAACCGGGCCGATCACTGTGCAGGGGAGCTTTCCGGCGGGGAACAGCAGCGCGTCGCGATGGCCAGGGCGCTCGTCACCGGACCTGCGGTGCTGCTGGCAGATGAACCGACCGGCGATTTGGACGAGCAGAATGCTTGGGCCGTGTTTGAGTTGCTGGAACGGCTGCACCGCGCGCATCGGCTGACGTCGCTGATCGCGACGCACAACATGGCGCTGGCTGCGCGATGCGACCGGATTCTGGGCCTGGAACACGGCGTTTTGCGGGTTCGCAAGGCTTCTGCTGCTGCAAGCCGGACCCCAGGGGGAGAAGCGAGCTAATCGTGTTCGAACGCTACACAGAAAAAGCGCGTCGCGTCATATTTTTTGCTCGTTACGAGGCCAGCCAGTATGGCAGCCCGTACATCGAGACGGAGCATTTGCTGCTCGGCTTGATGCGCGAGGACAAAGCCCTGGCGAACCGTTTTCTGCGCCAACAGGGCTCCATTGAATCCATCCGCAAGGAAATCGAAGCTCGCATCACGATCCGCGAACGCATTTCGACTTCCGTGGAAGTGCCGTTAAGCGCGGAATGCAAGCGCATCCTGAATATGGCGGCGGAAGAAGCGGAGCGGCTCGGGCACAAGCATGTGGGCACGGAACACCTGCTGCTGGGGATTTTGCGCGAAGAGAAATGCTTCGGCTCTGAAATTTTGATGGAGCGCGGACTCCGGCTTTCCTCGCTGCGCGAAGAATTGGCGCGCACTTCCGGCGAGAAAACTACGGCCGCCCGGCCGAAGGAGACTTCGCTGCTTGCGGAATTTAGCCGCGACCTGACGCAGGCCGCGGGAGAAGGCGCGCTCGATCCGCTGGTGGGCCGGGAGAACGAAGTCGAGCGCGTGATTCAGATTCTCTGCCGGCGCACCAAGAACAATCCGGTGCTGATTGGCGAGCCGGGTGTTGGCAAGACGGCAATCGTGGAAGGACTCGCGCAGCGTATTGCAGATGGCGACGTGCCGCCGTTTCTTGCGGACAAGAGGATCTTGTCGCTGGACCTGTCACTCATCGTTGCGGGCACGAAATACCGCGGACAGTTCGAAGAGCGACTCAAGACCATCATGAAAGAGCTGATGGAAAGCCAGAATTCGATCGTCTTCATCGACGAATTGCACACACTCGTGGGTGCGGGCTCTGCGGAAGGCTCGCTGGACGCAGCCAACATCTTGAAGCCAGCGCTGTCGCGCGGCGAAATTCAATGCATCGGCGCGACCACGCCGGGCGAATACCGCAAGTCGGTCGAGAAAGACCGCTCGCTGGAGCGGCGCTTCCAGGCCGTGAAAGTTCCCGCGCCGGACGAAGAAGAAGCGATTCAGGTTATTCAGGGCGTGCGCGAGCGCTACGAAAAGTTTCACGCCGTGAGCTACACCGACGAAGCGCTGCGCTACTCCGTGTATCTTTCGAACCGCTATATCCCAGACCGTTTCCTGCCGGATAAGGCGATTGACTTGATTGATGAGGCGGGCGCGCGCGTGAAGTTGCGCCAGGCCAGTGTGCCGGAAGAGGTCGGCGAAGTTCAGAAGCGAGTGAAGTTCATCACGCACCGCATGGAAACGGCCATTGCTCAACACGAATTCGAAAAGGCGCGCTTCTACTCCGAAGAGGAGCGCAAGGAAAAGGAAAATCTGCGCACCTTGCGCGAGCGCTACAAGCTGGACGATGCCTCAACCGGGATCGTCACGCGCGAGGATATCGAAGAAGTGGTTGCGCGCTGGACGGGTATCGGCGTCACCTCCATCAAGGAAGACGAGCAACAGAAACTGTTGCGCATCGAGCCCGAGCTGCACAAGCGGGTGATCAGCCAGGATAAGGCGATTACCGCGCTGGCGCGGGCCATACGGCGCAGCCGCGCGGGACTCAAATCGCCCTTGCGTCCGGTGGGCTGCTTTTTCTTCCTGGGGCCGACGGGTGTCGGCAAGACCGAAGTGGCGCGGCGTTTGGCGGAATTCCTGTTTGGTTCGGAGAAGTCGCTGGTGCGATTCGACATGTCGGAGTTCATGGAGAAGCACTCCGTGTCAAAGCTGATCGGCGCGCCTCCAGGGTACGTGGGCTACGAAGAGGGCGGTCAGTTGACGGAGCGCGTTCGCCGGACGCCCTACTCAGTCATCCTTCTGGATGAAATCGAGAAGGCGCATTCTGACGTTTTTAATATTCTGTTGCAGGTGTTTGAAGACGGGCAATTGACGGACGGGCTCGGGAATACCGTGGATTTCCGGAACACCATTATCATCATGACCTCCAATCTCGGCGCGCGGCATCTGCAGAAACGCACGTCGATCGGCTTTCAATCCGGGACGGACGAAGCCGGGCTAAAGAACATAGAAGATCTGGTGATGAACGAAGTGAAGCGCGTATTCAATCCGGAGTTTCTCAACCGGCTGGACGAAGTGATCATCTTCAATGCGCTCGGCGATGAGGACCTGCTCCGCATCATCGACCTGCTCGTGGGCCAGTTGAACGACACGCTCATCCACCGGCAGGTGCAAGTTGTGCTTTCTCCAGAAGCACGCCAGTGGATCCTCGAGAAAACGTGTGCGGACCGGAATTACGGGGCGCGGCCGCTGCGGCGGGCTTTACAGAAGTACGTGGAAGACCCGCTCTCGGAAGCGCTCATTCAGGGTGGAATCCAACGGCCGGCCACGCTGCAGATCTATGTTGCGGGGGAAGGCCTCTCATTCCGGCCCGTGGGTGAGGCAACCCCGGTCATTCACTAGCGAATCTGACACAACGCACGACGGATGGCCCTGCTCGGTCGGGGGTCACCGCACAGCCGGCCCACACCGGGTGCGGCGGGAGAAAAACAACTTGCGTTTGGGGGCGCGGCTTTGAGGACCTCAACGGCCGCACAAAGCAGAGTCTGTTTGCCGTTTGGGGTTTTGCCGGGCCGGATTATCTGGGTCGCGGCATTATTGCTGTTGTATGCCGTGATTCTGCCCGCCGCGCAGCAAGATCGCCATGCAGGGGCTTCCCCGCCTTCTTCCTCTTCGACCGTGACTCCTTCCTTAGATTCACCGGCCCCGTCTTCGGGTGCCGTCCCTGCAATCCCAGCGAGTGGTGCTGTGCCGCAACAGCCTTCTGAGAAACCGCAGGCTGTGATCGCCCGAATTGATTTCACCGGTAACCGGCGGATCCGTACCGACACTTTGAAAGCCCGCATTTTCAGCCGCGAGGGCGACACCTATAACGAAGAGACTTTGCGGCGCGATTTTCAGGCACTGTGGAACACACAGTTCTTCGAGGATGTGAAGCTGCGCGTGGAAGATTCTCCGGAGCGGCCGGACGCCAGGATAATCGTGTTTGATGTGAGAGAGCGGCCCGTGATCCGCCGGATCCGCTACGACGGAATACATTCGGTCTCCGAGTCGGACATTCTGGACCGCTTCAAGGAACGCAAAGTCGGCCTAACGGTGGAGAGCCAGTTCGATCCGACCCGCATCAAGAAAGCCGAAGTGGTCCTGAGAGAACTGCTTGGCGAGCACGGGCGCCAGTTCGCAAAAGTGACGCCGCAGTACGAGCGGATCGCATCGAGCAACGCGGTGATCCTGGTCTTCAAGGTGGAAGAAGGACCCAAGGTCAAGGTGGGCCGGATCAAGTTTACGGGCAACCACGCATTCAGCGACCGCAAGCTCATCCGTGCGATGCGCCACGACCGGCCGTATGCGATCCCGCTCCATTTCTGGTACATCCCGGTTATGAGCAAGACGTTTGACCGGGAAAAGCTGAACGAAGACATCGAAATCGGTATCCGCGGGCTGTATCAAGACAGTGGCTACTTCAAGGCGACGATCGGAGAGCCGGTCTTGGAGAACGTGGACACGGTCGGGTTCCGCATGGGGGTGCCGGTCGCGGGCAGGAGCCACGGCAAGGCGGTCAACATGACGATTCCGATCGAAGAAGGCGACCGTTACCACATGGGTACGCTGAAAATCGTCAGCGCGGACCCGGATAAAGCGCTGTCGCTGAAGGTGGAAGCGCTGAAGAGCATTTTCCCGCTTCATCCTGGCGACCTCTTCGCCGTGGGAAAAATCCGCAAGGCCCTCGAGGATTACGGCAAAGCCTACGGACAATATGGATTCATCGATTTCACTGCGGAGCCGGAGATGGATATCGACGACGAAAAGAAGCTGATCAACCTGACGCTGAAGTTCAGCGAAGAGAAGCAGTACTACGTTCGGCGTATCGATTTCAGCGGAAACACGACGACGCGCGACAAGGTCATCCGGCGAGAACTTTTGATCGACGAAGGCCAGCTCTTCAACAAGCGCGCGTGGGAGATCAGTATTCTCCGGCTGAACCAGCTCGATTATTTCGACAAGATCGAGATGGACAAGGCAACGGAAATCAAGCGCAACACTAAAGAAGGCACAGTCGACCTCACCGTCAAGCTGAGGGAAAAAGGCAAGCAGTCGATCGGGTTGCAGGGCGGCGTCAGCGGATTGGCGGGCACATTCATCGGCCTGACGTATCAGACGAACAACTTCCTGGGACTCGGGGAAACACTGACCATGTCCGCGCAGTTGGGCGATATCCAGCGGAGTTTGATGTTCGGATTCACGGAACCCTATTTGTTCGACCGGCCGATCTCCACCGGTTTCACTGTCTTCAGCAGCCGCTACAGTTTCGACCAGGCCAAACAGGCCGCGCTCCTGACGGGGCAATCGGTGAGTGTCAACCCGGCCTTCGTCGAAAACTACAACACGAACAGCACGGGCTTTACGATTTTCGCAAGCTACCCGGTCAAACGGCTTTCCTTCACGCGCATCGGTTTGAATTACGGCTACACGCGGACGAATATCACGACATTCAACGATGCTTCGAAATTGCTCTTCACCGCCACGCAATTCCGCAGTATCGCGGGACCCAGCGCGCTGAATGGAATTGTTTCGAGCACCATCACGCCGACGATCACCTACAACACCATCAATAATCCGGTGAACCCGACGGGCGGCAAGAGCTACTTCTACTCCTTGGCGTTCCAGGGCGGCCCTCTGGGCGGCAACGTCAACACCATCACAAACGTGTTCGAATGGAAGATGTTCCATCCGATCAATAAGAAGCGCAACGTCCTAGGCTACCGCTTCAGCACCGCCTACACTACGGGATACGGCGGTAAGGGAGTGCCGCCGTTCAGCCGCTTCTACATGGGCGGAGAACAAGACCTCCGCGGATTCGACATCCGGTCGGTTTCACCGGTAACGTTCATTCCCACGGCAACCGCAACAACCATCTCTTACCACAATCCCTTCGCTGGCGGCGCCTTGGCCTCGTTCACGGTTCCCGTGCTGACTTACTCTCCCACGCTGCCCGGCGGGGACTATCAGGGTACGGGCAATGTCGAATATCGTATCCCCATTGTCGGCCCCGTAACCGCCGCGCTATTTGCCGACGTCGGTACCAACGGTATCATCCAGAAGAGCGCATTGCGCTTGGATCCAAGCGGCTTTCAGAATCTTCTGCAGAACTTCCCGACTTCGGGCGTGTCGCAATCACTTCCCATCGCATCCGGAACAAACTTCCGGCTTCGGGGATCCACCGGCGTCGAAGTGGTGGTGCAGTTGCCCATTGTTCAGGCGCCATTCCGTCTCTACTATGCGTACAACCTGCACCGGTTGTATCAGGAGATAGTCTCGCCCACGCCGTTTATCGATCAGCATGAAAAGGATTTTCTGAAGAACGCGTTCAGCTTCGATCCGAATATTTATAATCTACAGATCAAGCCTCAGTTGGATTTCCTTCAGCAGAATCCGGGAAGGCTGAACTACTTCGAGCCGAAGACGAAGCTTGGGTTTACGGTGAGCCGCACATTCTAGCGGGGGGAGCTTTGCAGTTCGAGGGCAAGGGTTTTAGTGAAAGACGATAATTTTAGCGCCAGCGGCAGATTCGCAAAGCGCGTTTGTGTGAGGGAAATCGTGGCAACAAACTCAGGGGCTATGACGAAATATCTCGGGTTTTTGGCGGCGGCCGTTTGCTTTTTTTGGCTGAGCGGCTGCGGCAGCAAAAGCACCAACACCATCGTGGTCACGGTCAGTTCATCCGCGGGTACCACCCTGCTCGTTGGACAGTCCACTACGCTCACCGCCACCGTGACCGGTGCGACCAACACCAATGTCAACTGGCAGCCGTGCCAGTTCTCTACGACTACGGTTTCTGGCACAACGACGACTACTTCCACACCAGCGACTTGCCCCGCGGACGGTTCAATGGGCGCGCTCTCGAATGAAGTAGCCACCGGGACCGCAACCTATACGGCACCCAGTAAGGTTCCCGACCAAACCAAGTTTCCTGGGCTGCAAATCATCATCACAGCCCAATCTCAGCAGAGCACGAGCAAGACCGGAAAAGTGACGTTCATACTTAACTCCGGCATCGGTGTACCTCTGAATCCAACCACTGCTACGGTGGCCACAAAGGAGCAGCAGCAATTCAGCGCCCCACTCACCAATGACCTGCAAAGCCAAGGCGTGACTTGGCTGGTCACGCAGTCAACGCCGACGACTACGATCACGGAACCCAATTTGGCCTCCTGCAGCCCTGGCTGCGGGGCTATCCAATCCAGCGGGTTGTACACTGGTATCTACACCGCTCCCGCTACCGTACCGACAAGCACAAGCACCACCACAACGCCTGCGAACGTCACCGTTGTCGCCACCGCAAAAGGGGATAACACGCGCTTTGCCACCGGAACCATCACCATCATCCAGGGCGGACCGATCACCTTTAATGGCATTTCTCCCACTATCGCTCCTCAGGGCGCCACCCTGTGGGACATCTATCTGGACGCCCCAAACATGTCGTCGGCGTCAATCATCACACTGACCGATCAAAACGGCGGCAGCAAGACCTTTAATTCCAGTTCTGGCCAAATAAAAGTGTTGTTCCCCATTCCCACCTCCACGACGGCGAATCCGGCCCCCATCGGCGCACGCCTGCGACTGCTGGAGGCCGACCTGGCGCCGCCTGGCTCGATCAATTCGGCTGTTCCGCTTACCTACACCGTTTCCGTGAGCGATCCCGGGGAACCTGTAACGAAAACCGCGGGCGGAAACTTTACCTTCACCCTTTTGCCTGTTAGACCTAGCGTGGTTTCTACTTCTCCCAACGGTGTCATTCAAGGGGCGTCCACGAATGAATTTCCTCTGACGATTGATGGGGGGTACTTTGGGCCTGGAGGTACGTTTGCTTTTGCTCTCTTTCAAGGTAACCAGATTCCGCAGGGCTCCTCGTCTAACTCGCGCCGGCTCTTCACGAATTTTCCTAGCAGCGCCGTTGGCCCTCCCGGTCTGTATCCCCTCTCTGTGTCGCGCACGACGCCCCCACTGCCCAATCCCAATAATCCGGCAGTGACTACCGTCGCTGTGTTTCCCGACTATTCGACTGCTAAACCACAGTTGGTAGGTCCCCCGATACCTGCGGGTACAAATCCAAGCGCGATCGATATCGATCCGACGCTCGGAATTGCCGTGGTCGCCGAAACCGGCTCCAACGCCATCCAGTTCTACAGTATTGCCAGCGGCAGCCTTTCAGCGATGGGTAACCCGGTACCCGTCGGGCAGGTTCCCACAGGTGTTTCGGTAAATCGAACCAATCACTCCGTGGCGGTAGTGAATTATGGAAGCCAGAGCGTTTCCATTGTGCCTATCCCGGGTGCCCCTAACCCCGTTCCTGCAGCCACCATCGATCTTTCCGGGCTGTTGCAAGGCGTTTCTCCGGCTCCTCTGCCGTATGCGATTGGTGTGGACCCGGACACGAATCTGGCTCTCGTGTCGTACTCTTCGACTTCTATCTCCTCAGTCGCAAACGTGGGATTCGTGGTGAACCTGAATCAAGGAGCGAATGCTCCTTTCGGTTGCTTGGCGAATTCAGGTAAAACTCCACCATGCGTCTTTTCGCAGGTCACGCTGAATACGGGTGCTTACCCGCAAATTGCCATGGCGCCGCACGGCCACTTAGCCTTCGTGACACCTGGTGGCTCGGGAATTGTGAGGGGCGTTGACGTTACACAACCTTCCACCTCGGTAGGCATCAGCAATCTCTCACTTGCCGCTGGAGTTGTGACGGCCACGACGAGCAGTCCATTGACTGGAGCCATTCCCGGAATGTCGGTTACAGTGCTAATCTCCGGCGTCCCGACGTCTAACTCCGCAGGCAATACCAACTTCAACGGAGTGTTCCCGGTCAGTGTCACCAGCAGCACAACCTTCATTTATTCCCTGGCCGGCACTGCAAGCGGCACTGCCACCGGAGGAACTGTTTTCTACGGGAGTCCCAACCTGATTTTTCCCGGCATTTCCTCGACCGCGCAAGGTATTGCCATCAATCCGATCACTCATACCGCCGCACTTGCCGATGCGAATGCCACGGGCCAGAACGGTCCTCAGATTGACCTCCTCAATCAACTCGACCAGTCCGTAAGTTCGATCAGTTTCTTCGCTACGTGCACGGCTTTCACCACGACCTGCGCTAACTCACCCGAGCTGCTCCACACCGCAGACGTCACCTGGCAGCCGTATGCCAACTCGATCGTCTCGTATAATCCGGATCTCCAATTGGTCTCCGTCTCCAATCCGGATTCTCGACAGAGATACGCCATTGTTCCCGTAAATGGGCCGAGTACGGTCACTCTCTCGGTGCAGAACGGCACAAGCGGTTCCCTCCGGCTGTGGGGCGGCATCGCTGTCGATCCGGCCACGAATCAGGCGTTTGTGGTTGAATCGGGAAGTACCACCGCAGCGGGTGCTGGGCAGATTGAGATAATTAACCTCGGTGGACTCAAAGCCGCACAAGTCACGGAAGTGATTGTTCCGAGCCCGAGTCCCGGTCCAGGAGTTATTGGTGGGATTCCGAAGGCTCTCGTTCCGCAGGCAACGCTCACTTCCGCAACGAATCTCGCTGGCGTCCAGATCTTTGGCTCGGGTTTTGATACGAATACCCAGGTTCGCCTCGACGGTTCGGGTTTCGCTTCGACGGCGCTGGGCAATTTCACTTTCGTGAGCAGCCGCCAGATTACCGTTACCGTCCCGGCCTCGTTTCTTTCCACGCCGCATCACTACGCGCTCGATGTGATCAATGGCAGCGGCGTGCAGTCCAATGCCTCGGACCTCATCGTCATTCAGGCCGTGGACATGACTGGTGTCTGCTCCAGCAATAATCCGCAGCCGAGTGCCGTCGCCATCGCCGACCAACTTAAGAATGGTCCGTTCTCGCCGTTCGCTGTGGTTGCCAACAGCAACTGCAACAGCATCTCAACCATCGACATCAACCCGACCATCACGGTCGGCGGGGTAGTCCAGCCGAATCCGACTTTCGGCCACATCCTCAACACTATCGCGGTGGGCACCGCCCCTCAGGGTCTTGCAGTAAGCCAGCGCCTTGGCCTCGCCGTCGTGGCGAATAATGGCAGCGGCAATGCGTCCATCGTGAATCTTCTGACGAATGCTCAGCCCGTCGCGCCGGTCACCGTGGGCACAAATCCCGCCGGGGTTGCCATCAATGAGGCCACCGGCGTCGCAATCGTTGCGAATACGGGTTCCAACACCATCTCCGTAATCAATCTCGGTCTTTTGACAGGTTCCTCTCCGGCGACTTCCCTGACGGCTGCGAGCATCGGCGGCGTGCAAGAGCCGATCGCCATGGCCATCGATCCAGATCGCGGCACAAACAATCAGGGTCTCGCGGTGGTCACGGGGCTGCAACTAGTCAGTGGCTCTGCGCCTAACGGCGCTCTCTATCCCGTGGACATCGGGTTGTCCACTCCGACGCTGAGCACGGCCATTTCCATCGGAAGCGTGAGTTCGAGTCCGACGGGCATCGCTTTCGACCCGGCCGCATCGACCGCCACGCAGAATCCCGGGGTGTTCTACGTCAATTCCACCGGCACCAACCAGATCACGTCCTTCAACCCGGACAATGGCGCTTCATCCTTCGTGAACGTTGGCATCAATCCGACGTCGCTGGCGTTGAATCCTCAAACTGGTGCGATCCTGACAGCGAATGTTGCGAGTCACACGGTCTCGGTCGTGGACACGCTGTCAAACCCTTTTAGGACGCGCCAAACACTGGGTCTCCCCGGCTCGCCACTATTTGGCGTGGCCATCGACCAATTCACCAACATCGCCGTCGTTGTGGACCAGGCGAACAATCGCGTCTTCTTGTATCCCATGCCGAACTAAGCGGCTGCCGTGGGAAGATGTTCCCATGGACTAGCTTGGCGGACAACGCAGAAGCGCCTTGCGGGCATCGCAAGAACAGCGACTGCTCCGGGGGATGCTTTCCGATTGCGGGGGATGCGACGGCTCGGCTATACTGCCACGTTTGCAGGATGCCTGCGGAACCCGCAGGGGGAGCAGAACGAGTTTCAGCCAATCGAGAATTGGCCAGGTTGACGCCGGCTTCGCCGGGATCACTTACGATAAGGAGAAAAAAGTGAATTCGAGAATGTTGGCCCCGACACGGTCGGGGTTGCACGCAACAATGATTCGGACGGCTGCTCTAGCTGCTGCATTCCTCTTCGCGACCGCGGCCGTATGGGCGCAGGGAACTCCCGCGGCGGGATCTTCCGCATCGAATAAGCTCGGCGTGATCGACGTGCGCTCGGCCATCGTGGGCACGGCGGAAGGCAAGCAGGCGTCGGCGGAGCTGCAATCGCAGTTTGCGTCGCGTCAGACCGAGCTCGAGAACCTGAACAAACAGCTCAATGACCTGCGTCAGCGGCTCCAGGCCAGCCAGGGAAAGCTGAGCCCCGACGAGGAAGGGCGTTTGACGCAACAAGGGCAGAGGTTCACCCAGCAGCTCGAGCGGAAGCAGACGGAATACCAGGAAGATGTGAACGCCGCGCAAGGCGAAGTCATCGACCGGATCGGCCGCAAGCTGGTGGACGTGCTGGACCGCTACGCCCGCGAGAACGGCTACGTGGTGATCCTCGATTCCTCGGCACAGAACTCTCCACTTCTTTACAAGTCGACCCAGATTGACGTTACGCAGGACATCGTGCGCCTTTACGACCAGGCCTATCCAGTGAAGGCCGCCGCGACCACGCCGGCGCAGCAGAAGCCAGCCCCGAAGCCTGCCGCTCAACAGCCGCCGCCGTCGGCACAGCCGAAGCCGCAGCAGTAGGCGGATTAGCCTTTGTAATTTATCTTCTTGAATTCAACTCGGTAATAATGTGCCGGAAAATTGTCCTTATTTTCGAACGAGTGTGGCGGCTGGGGACCCATGCGGATGGCCATCGGGAACTTAGCGCCTTCAAACTTCCGCTCCACCTGGATAGCCTTGCCGTCATAGGAAGTTTCCACACCTTTGGGTTGGGGTTCGAAGAAAAGTAAGGCTGAGGGCCACAGAGTCTCGCCCGTGGCTTGCTTTTCATTCGGCTGGATGGTCACTTCGACAAACCGCATGTCGTAAGTTTCGAACAGTACTTTGTCCGTTTGCTGAGAGGTAATGACCGCATCCATCGAGGCAGGCCAGGACCAAGAGGCGACTTTGACCTCGGGCAAGGTCTGCACCGCTTCCTTCCGGAATATCATGGCGCCGTTCTTGCCTGGACACTCGAAAGGGATCTTTTTGAACTCCACGCGGTAAAAATGCTTTGTAAAAGTGTCGAGGTTCTCCCATGCATGCGGCGCTTGGGTCCCTGCAACGTTTAGCACGGGGAAGGGAGCATCGGCGGGAACCTCGCCGCCCGGCTGCGTAGCCGTGCCGTCGGTGCCATGGTCCCTGCCCCTGGGTTGCGCTTCGTCCTGTAGAAATACGGACAACCACTGGTGGTCGTGTTTGCTGTTGGTTGTGAGCGGCGGGGTGTGCACGTCCAAAACCCGGATATTGGCGTCCTCATACATGACAATGTGGTTTTGAGGGTCAGCCGTGACCGCATCCAAGGAGTCAGGCCACGGCCAGCACCCGGAAGACGACTTGTCTTGCGCCTGGGCACCCGCGACTATGAAAAGCGGCAAAAATCCGATGACGGACAACAATCCTGTGACGGAGGACAACCTGCGTACCTTCATTCTTCTTCCTCCTGCGCACGCCGAAGTCTTCGTGGGTCGTGGCCTTAGCCACGATATCAGGTGCATGCCTGCGATGGGCATTGCCTCCTGAGGAAATGTCTCTTGACTTTTTTCTGCGATCCCATTAACTGGAATCTGCGATTTGCACTTTACTTCGGGTTCTTGGCGCACAACCCTACCTAAACGGACATAGATTTTCAAGCGGAGAAGACCCGTTGGAAGCTACCTGTCCAAGTATGCGTTGCTTATGCTGCAGAAGATCTGAGTTACGTCTTGACAAAAGAACCGCGTGTTACTTTCTGGAGGTACGCTCCATGCGGGTGGGTGGCCCGGACGCCGAGACAGACGAAGAGAGATCTCGCAGATTCGTTCGAAAAGACGTGCGAGGGCGGAGGAGGAGATTTCGTGGGAACGATGCTAGAATCGCTGGTATGAAAAGGCGCGAATTGCTTCAATCACTTCCAACAGTTGCGCTCCTCCCGACGGCAGCCTGGATGGCCCCTTCGCCCGAGAAATCGGGGCCACAAGAGAAGGCCGTACCCGGACAGACCTCAACAGCGGTCTACGAACTCCGCGTCTACCACACCTACGAGGGTAAGCTGGACGACCTGCTGCGGCGTTTTCGCGAACACACCATGCAGCTTTTCGAGAAGCATGGAATCAAGAACGTGGCCTACTGGACGCCGCTCGACGACCCACTGAAAGGCAAAACTCTCGTATACATCCTTGCGCATCCGAACCGGGATGCTGCGACCGCCAACTGGAAGGCGTTCCGCGAAGATCCGGAATGGCTGAGTGTTCGCGATAAGTCCGAAGCCAATGGGAAGTTGGTGGAGAAGGTTGATTCCACTTTTCTCGCTTTGACAGACTTCTCCCCACAACTACGTTAAAAGGGCGGGTAACCCGCGATAAGAGCGAGGGGCACCGCTACAAACCAAGATCAAGACCAAAAGGGCCGGCCCTAGAAGGCCGCCGCTGCAAAGGCAGCCCGGGAGAAGAGCATAGCCAGGATTGGCTGCTCCACGAGGCGTCGTCCCCCCGTATCTTGCTTTTACCGTGCAGCGAGAATATACTTTGATTTCGCTCTGAAGCGGGTCGCACGGATAAGTGGGCGCGAGCCCACTTTTTTGTTGCCGCCGGTTGCAGTGCTCGAATGACCGGCCTAGGCCGGGGAGTCTTCGCGTGAATCTGGAAAAAATCCGCGAAGCCGCCGAGCGCGTGGCGCGTTCGGAAGGGCTGGAAGTTGTTGATGTCGAATGGAAAGTCGGCAAGCAGCGATTCTTGCGCGTGTACATAGACAAGGTTCCTGGTGGCCCCGACCCGGCCGGCGCCAACGCACCGAAACCAGCGGCGCCCATGAGCGATGCGGCAGGGCAAATTGCGGTGGCCGGTGAGGGTGTCTCGGTGACGGGCAGGGGCTATGCGGCGATCAGCCACGCCGATTGCGAGCAAGTGAGCCGGCAATTGAGCGTAATCCTCGACGTCGAGGAGCTGATCCCGGGCCCGGGCTATATTCTGGAAATAAGCTCGCCGGGGCTGGACCGGGAACTCAAGAAGCCCGCGGATTTCGAGCGCTTCAAAGGGCGGCTGGCGAAGATTTCGACGACTGAGCCGGTGGGCGACGCGAAGTTTTTTGAGGGGCGCCTCGCAGGATTTGTGGACGGCAGGGTCCGCATGGAGTTGAAGGGGCGCGGGGCGCGGATCGTCGAGCTGCCGCTCGAAGGGATCCGCAAGGCGAATCTGGTCGTCGAGTTTTAACGACGGAGTTTTAGGAACGAGAAATGGCGAATCTGCTTTACCAACAGATCGAGATGCTCAGCCGCGAGAAGCATATTGAGCCGGAAATCGTGGTGGCGGCGATTGAAGACGCCATGGTTGTCGCGGCGCGCAAGTATTACAAGACGGAAGAGGATCTGCGCGCGAAGTTCAATCCGGAAACCGGCCAGGTGGACGTGTATTCGGTGCACACGGTGGTCGAAGAAGTGACCGACCCGAAGAAAGAGATCAGCCTGACGGAGGCGAAGAAAAAGAATCCGGCGGCGGAAGTGGGCACGGAAATTCAGGCGGTGAAGCCGACGGACGTGCTGGGGCGCATCGCGGCGCAGACGGCCAAGCAGGTAATCTTGCAGAAGGTGCGCGAGGCCGAGCGCGACACGATTTACAACGAGTATCACACGCGCGTTGGCGAGCTTGTCACCGTGATCGTAAAGCGCGCTGAGGGGCCGGACCTGATCGTGGACATGGGGCGCACAGAAGCGCGGCTGCCGAAGCGCGAACAATCGAAGCTGGAGACCTACAACATCGGCGAGCGTTTGCGCGTGGTCATCAAGATGGTGGACCGCGCGGCGAAGGGACCGCAGGTGATCGTTTCGCGCGCGGATGCGAGCCTGGTGCAGCGGCTGTTCGAGATGGAAGTGCCTGAAATTTACGACGGCACGGTGCAGATACGTCACGCGGCGCGCGAGGCCGGCGAGCGCACGAAAGTGGCCGTGGCGAGCCGCGACAAGGACGTAGATCCCGTGGGCGCGTGCGTGGGCATGAAGGGCATGCGCGTGCAATCCATCATCCGTGAGCTGCGCGGCGAGAAGATTGACATTATTCCGTACAACGAAGAGACAGTCGCGTTCGCACAGAAGGCCCTGAGCCCGGCGAAGGTGACGCGGGTGCAAATCACGGACCCGGAAAACCACAAGCTCGAAGTAATTGTCGAGGATTCGCAACTCTCCCTGGCGATCGGCAAGAAGGGGCAAAACGTCCGTCTGGCGAGCAAGCTGATCGGCTGGGACATCGACATCAAGAGTGAGGAAGAGAAGCGCCGCGAAATCGAAGAACAGATGACCGCGCTGACCGCCCCTGCGACGCCGCTGACAGCGCTTGCCGGCGTTGGTCCGAAGACTATCGAGAAAATCGAAGCCGCAGGAATCACCAATGTCGAGAAGCTCGCGGCGATGACCCCAGAGCAGCTGATGGAAATTCCGGGTATCGGCGAGAAGATGGTGGACAAGATCTACCAAGCGGTGAACCGCTTCTATGAAGGCGGCGGCGAAGCGGCCGCAGCGACCACCGAGCCCGTCGAAACCAAGGAGACGGCGGCAGAAGGCGGCGAGGCTCCGGCTGGGGAGAAGGACAAATCTGTCGAAACGGCGGAAACAATCGAAGAGAAGCCGGTGGAAGAAGTTGCGGATAAAGCTGAGCCAGCGGTAGCCAAGAGCGATGCGGATCCGGCAGAAGAGGCAAAGTCCTGAGCGACGCCAACCAAGTCCGAATTAATGAGCTGGCCCGCGAGCTCGAGGTTAAGGCCAAAGCGATCATTGACCTTCTGGCCGGCTACGGCGTCACGGAAAAGAAGACACACTCCAGCTCCATCCCGGTGGACGTCGCGGAAAAAGTTCGCAAGCACCTTCAGGGTCAAGCGGAAGCGGAAGCACAAGCGGAAGCCGCGGCGAAAGCGGAAAAGGAAGCGAAGGAAGCCGCAGCCAAAGCAGCCCGCTTGAAGCCCGCAGCCGCTGCGCCGGTGGTCACAAAGGCCGCCGCACCAGCCGTCACACCGGCAGCAAGTGCGCCTGCTCCAGCGTTGAAGCCTGCCGCCGCACACCCGCCTGCAAGCGTTCCTCCCGCTACGAAGTCCCCTGTGCCCGCCGCACCAGCTTCGGCACCTGCCACGAAACCCGTCCGCCCCGCGGCTCCTTCCGGACACCCTGCGACTCCGCCACCTGTCGCACGGCCTGCTGCCGCGGCGCCCGCGCGTCCCGGTGCTCCTGCGGCCCGGCCCAGCGCTTCCGCTCGTCAGCCAATGCCAACGGGCAATCGTGGACCTCTGCCTGGAACAACGCCCGGTGGCCAGCGCGCCGGAGGGGCTGGCGGCCCACGCCCAGGCCAGCCCATGCGACCTGTGCAGCCCGGTCGCTCCGGAGGGCCCGGTGGCGCGCCAAGCCGGCCCTTTGAACAGCGCCGCGGCGCCGTTCCGACCGGTACGCGTCCCGGTCCGCGCATGCCCGGACGTCCCGGGATGCTGCCGCCACTCCCCGAAAAAATGCCGCCGAAGGCGGAGCCGGGGAAACCGCTCTATACACGAAAGCCGCCGCAGCGCCAGCGTCCCGTTGTCGACAAGCGGGAGATGGAAGGCGAGCGGAAGCTGCACCCGACGCGCCAGCGTCCGGGCGCGGGCGGCCGTAGCACCGCTGCCGCGGTGATCGCGCCGCCGGAACCCCGTCCGCCGCGCGACGTTACCATCACCGAAGGCATCACCATTCGCGAGCTTGCCGAAAAACTCGATGTGCGCGCGAAAGATCTCTTGAAGACGCTGCTCGATCGCGGCGTGTTTGCCAGCATTAACCAGGCGCTCGACGTGCCGACGGCAACGACGCTCGCGGAAGCATTCAGCGGCGTGGTAAACGTCGTCTCCTTGGAAGAGGAGATGGTGCTCGAGGTCGCAAAGGAAGAGACCAAGGAAAGCTTGAAGCCACGCCCGCCCGTGGTGACGGTCATGGGCCACGTCGATCACGGCAAAACGAGTTTGCTGGACGCGATCCGCGAAGCCGACGTTGCCGCAGGCGAGGCCGGCGGAATCACGCAGCACATCGGCGCGTACAAGGTCATGGTAAACAACCGTGCCGTTGTGTTCATCGATACGCCGGGCCACGAAGCATTCACGCGGATGCGCGCGCGCGGTGCGAAGGTAACGGACATCGTGGTGCTGGTCGTGGCCGCCGATGACGGCGTCATGCCGCAGACGAAGGAAGCCATCGATCACGCGCGGGCCGCCAATGTGCCGATCGTGGTGGCCATCAACAAAATCGATAAGCCCGAAGCACAGCCGGAGCGCGTGAAGCGCCAGCTCTCTGACCTCGCTTTGATGCCCGCCGAATGGGGCGGCGACACGGAGTTCGTGGAAGTTTCGGCGAAGCAAAAGAAGGGCCTCGACAAATTGCTGGAGATTCTGCTGCTGGTGGCTGATTTGCGGGAGTTAAAGGCAAATCCCGATGCACCGGCGACCGGCACCGTTCTTGAATCACGCGTAGACAGGGGCCGCGGTCCGGTGGCCACCATTCTCGTGCAGAACGGCACGTTGAACCCTGGTGACTTCTTCATCTGTGGTTCCGTTTTTGGCAAGGTGCGCGCGATGTTTGACGATCACGGCCGCCCGGCAAAGAATGGGCCACCGTCGACACCTGTCGAGGTGCTTGGCCTGCAAGGCGTTCCGGAAGCGGGCGACCATTTCCAGGTCACCGACGAAGCCAAAGCGCGGCACATCGTCGATTACCGGCAGGGGAAGCAGCGCGACGCGGCGCTGGCGCGCAGCAGCGGCGCGCGCATCACCCTCGACCAGCTTCACGAGCAGCTCAAGGCCGGCGACGTCAAGGAACTGGGGATCGTCATCAAGGCGGACGTACAGGGTTCGGTGGAAGTGCTGAGCGAAATGCTGCCGAAGCTTTCGACCGACCAGGTGAAACTGAAAATCATGGGCTCGGGCGTTGGCGCAGTCACGGAAAATGATGTGCTCCTGGCTTCCGCTTCCGGCGCGATCATCATCGCGTTCGGTGTGCGCCCGGACCGCAAAGCGCTGGATCTCGCGCAGCAAGAACACGTGGACATCCGCACGCACAACATCATTTACGAAGTGTCCGACGAAATTAAGAAGGCCATGGAAGGCCTGCTCGAGCCGGTTATTCAAGAGACCTATGTGGGCCGCGCGGAAGTGCGGGATACATTCCGCGTCAAGGGCGCGGGCACGGTCGCGGGGTGTTACGTCGTGGACGGCGTGCTGAAGCGGGACGCGCAGATTCGCGTGCTGCGGGACGGCGCGGTCATCTACACCTCGAAGCTGAGCTCGCTGAAGCGCTTTAAGGACGATGCCAGTGAGGTCCGTACGGGATTTGAGTGCGGCGCTGGCATCGCGAATTTCAACGACGTGAAGGTTGGCGACATTCTGGAGTGCTTCCAGGTGACGAAACTCAGCGCCGCGGAAGCCGCCGCGCAGGGCAGTGCGGTCGTGGCGTCGCGCAAGTAGTTCACTGCCAACTGTTCCCCGGAGCCGCTCATGACGGTCGGCCTACTCACCCTCGAGCTGCACATCGCGGACGCGCAATCTCTGAAGGACAAGCGGCAGATAGTGCGCAGCCTGAAAGACAGGCTGCGCGGTCAGTTCAACGTCGCCGTTTCTGAACTCGAGTATCACGACACGTGGCAGCGGTCAGTCATCGGCGTGGTGACGCTTTCGAATGAAGAGCAGCACGTCGAGGAATCGTTGCAGAAGATATTGGCCGAAGCGGACCGCATCCTCGGTCCGGTCTTGATCAGTCACGCCGTGGAGATGATTTGAAAGACGCGTTATAGAAGAAGATGAGCCCAGCCAATCACCGCCCGGAACGCGTAGGAGAAGAGATCGCCCACGAGCTGAACGCCATGCTAGTCGGTGAACTGAAAGACCCGCGGCTCGAGGGCATGGTCGTGGTCAGCGAAGTTCGTGTCCAGCCGGATATGCGGCACGCTCGGGCGTTCATTTACGTGCGTGGCACCGACCAGGAAAAAGACGACGCCATCAAGGCGCTGCAGCACGCAGCAGGATTCATCCGGCGCGAGATGGTGGAACGCCTGCAGCTTCGCCGGACGCCGGAGCTGCATTTCACGCTTGATCTATCCCTGGAATTCAGCGAGCGCATCGAGCAATTGCTGAAAGACGCGAAGAAGAACAAGCCGGCCGCGCCGTAATGCGGTTGGCTGAGTAAGGCAGCAAGTCTTCCGAAGGGGAGGATGCCTGCGACACAATTCGCGGCGCTACAATCCTCGTGGCGACGGTCTTGAGGCCGTCATCTTCGTTTTGTTAGCTCCAGGAACTAGAACAGCATGCCACGCCAGCCGCAGCCAGCGCCGTTTGACGGCGCCCTTGTGATCGACAAGCCGAAGGGTAAAACGTCTCACGACGTTGTCGACGCGGTGCGTCACCTCGCTGGTTTCCGGCAGATTGGGCATCTCGGGACGCTCGACCCGCTGGCAACCGGTGTTCTCGTGTTGCTGCTTGGCCGCGCCACCCGGCTTGTGCAGTTTTACGCCGGCCGCCGCAAACGCTACGCAGCGGGCTTCCGTTTTGGCTTTGCGACAGATACGTACGATTCCGACGGCGAAGCGCAAGGTCCCGACTTGGCCCCTACGCTCGATGCTGCGATAATCGACAAATTCGCTGCCGAGTGCGTCGGGCGCTGCGAACAGATACCGCCGGCGTTTTCCGCCAAAAAAGTGCAAGGCCGCCCCGCCTACGAGCTTGCGCGGAAGAAACAAGCCGTGGAGTTGAAGGCCGTGGAGGTCGAACTCTTTGAATACAAGCTCGCGGAGATCGAAGGCAGCCTCGCGCGCTTCGTGATCGAATGCTCCTCGGGCACTTACATTCGCTCGCTGGCGCACGAGATGGGGCAGAAGCTTGGTTGCGGCGCACACCTCGCGGAGATTACGCGCACAGCCGTGGGGGAATTCTCGCTCGAGCAAGCAATTAAACTTGAAGAGCTGGCGGAGGCGGCCCGCGCCGGGAAATTCGCGGACTACTTGATTCGGCTCGAAAACCTTCTCCCGAATTTTCCACGCGTGAATGTGCTGCCGATCATCGAACGCCGCGTGCGCCATGGCACAAAGTTCAACGTGTCGATGGCTCAGATCCAGCCCGGGCGCGTGGATCCGCCGCCGGGCGCCACCGCGCAACTCGATGGTGGAGGGCCAAAGCCTCCCCGGCTTCGGGTGTTCAGCCAGCAGGACAAACTGATCGCCATTGCTCAAGCCGTCGTCCCGCGCACGTATCAGCCTATCGTTGTTTTTGAAGCCTTGCCGTAAACTCGAACACCCGTTCTATACCGGAAACAGCGCTGGGAATTTCTCGCAAACTTGACCTGGATAGTCTTCAGCGTCAAGGCTGTGGTTGGGGCTGTGGCTGGGGCGGAGGTGCGAGCGGCGCGTTTGCGCCGACAGAGCCACGGCCGCCGGTATCGCCGCGCCCCGCGAATATCGTGCGCGAGCTGCGCGGAGGCAGGCGTAACTTTCGAGGCGTAACCAGAATCAACAGCTCCGTATCCTGCAGCGTATTGTTGTGCTGTGAGAAAGCGTAGCTCCCGGGCCCGGGAATCTCGGCGAAGCCCGGAAGGCCGGTAATCGTGCGCGTCTGCTCCACGTCGAGAAGGCCGCTGATCAACGTCGGTTCATCTTCCTTCACGCGCACTGTCTGGCTCAGTGTGCGATTCGAAATCACGGGGATGCCGTTCACGCTGGTGCCGGCGAGCGCACGAATCTCGAATTCCAGTTGCAGCGTGACTTCGTTGTTACCGTGAAGCATCGGTGTGGCTTTTATTTTGACGCCGAGATCGACATATTCTGAACCGGGATACGGTGTCTGGGTGGGCGTGGCGCCGGTGGCAAAGCCCGATGTATCGAGCACCACTGCCACCTCTCCCTGGTTGGGAGTTTGCCCCTGCGCGGTAAACGCCACATCCGGGAGAGCGTCACCGTTGAAGTCTGCGGTGACGATAGCATTCGGCCCAGCCGGCGCATTCAGCTCGAAGCGGGGTGCAAAGACTCCGAGGCCCAGCCCGGCGTAAATGCCGAGGGTGCCCTGACCCTGGTTCGTCACGACAAGATCGTTGTTCGCCCCGTTTGCGAAATTCGCCACGACGATGCCCGCCGGAGTCGCTGCTGTGGGCAGAGGCGATCCTGGAGCGACACTGAAGGTGCCATCACCATTGCTGAGCAGAATGGTCACGGAATTATCGGCCTGATTGACAACGGCGAGGTCGGGCACCGCGTCGCCATTAAAATCGCCCGCCGCGATAGCGGCGGGAGTCTTGCCAACGGCGACCGGTGAGTTGGTCGCTTCAGAAAAAGTGCCGTCAAAGGTGTTGTCGCCGCTGCTCAGCAAAATCGACACGCTATTTGAGGTCTCGTTGACCACAGCGAGATCGGGCTTACCCTGGTTGCGAAAATTTGCGGTCATCATCGCTACGGGGCCCGTTTCAGTGCCGGCCGCGATATTTGGCAGCAGGAAAGGCGACTTGGGAAAAGGCGTGAATCCTCCACTTCCGTTGCCCTGGAAGACGGAGATCGAATTGTCTCCTTTGTTCGCCACCGCAAAGTCCAAATTGCCGTCACCGTTAAAATCGGCAATCACAATGGCGCTCGGTTGTTTGCCCACTGCGAACGGCGATCCGGTTGCCTCAGTGAAAGTGCCGTCGTTATTGCCCAGGAGAACCGACACGGTATTTGATGTCGAATTGGCGACAACCAAATCGGCGGCGGGAGTTGGGACAGCCGTGCTCGAAGTGCGAAGAACTGCCGATGCGATCGCCGCTGGACCGGTCTCGTTTTTGCCGAGCAAGATCGGCGAGGTGCCCGGCTGGATAAAATTGCCATTATTGTTGTTCAACAGAATGCTGATGGAATTGTCGTTTTGATTTGCCGCCGCGATGTCGGTGAGCCCGTCGCCGTTGAAATCCTTCGCCACCAACGCCACCGGATTATTGCCGACATTGAACGTTGTTTGGGGGAAGGTGGTCGAGACCGGCGCGCCGGCGATTGCCGCACCGCTAACCGAGCTCCCTGAAAGCAACGAAAGAGTGACGGGAAAGCGGTCGCCTACGAAGAACGTTGCGGGTTTTCCGTCTTGTGCCCGCAGGAGGACCTGGCGTCCGCTGCGGACCAGCGACAATGCATCGGAGAAGTCCGCGGCGGCACTGGGTAAGGTCAGCAGAAAAGTCGTCTTGCCGCCTCCCACCACGACCAGCGGTGGAATTAACGAACTCAGGTTGGCCGCGCCGCCCGCATTGCCGAAAAGACCGGCGATCAGCGCGGTCAGCGCGGCAAGGTCTTTTGCTTGCCGTACCTGGTTCAGAAGATTTGGATCCAGGGGTATCAGCCGTGAAGCGGAGGGAGGGGTGACACCGAGATTGCGCGCGGTATTGCGGTCGACTTCCAGCAGCTCGATTTCCAGCATGACTTCGCCACGCGCCTGTTCGACTTGTTGGATCACTTCGCCAGCGAGCGCCAGCGTGGCGGGTGAATCGCGCATCGTGATGGTGCGGCTGTGCGAGTCGAGCGCGATGTGCGTCGCCCCCGTGATTTCGCGGAGGACGCGCAGGAGTTCGGTCATTTCCTCGGGACCTACCGATGCCGCCAATGCAAACGTCCGCTCGGCTTGCAAGCCGTATTCGCGGCGCTTCTCCTGCGTATCGGAAGCGACGAAGAACAGCGTTGGATTTATTGGACGCCAGAACGTGCCCGATTCCGTGGCGAGCAGCGAAAGCGCGGTGAATAAGTCGACGTCATCCACTCGGAGCTCTACTCGACGCGATGTCATGTCTGGGTCGAAGGCTGCCTTCAAGCCGAAAGCGATCGCTACCTGTTCGTAGACGGTCCGTGTGTCCCCTCGAAGATTGAAGCTCTGCTTCCCGCCGCTTGGTTGCAGGCGCGGCACACCGACTAGTTGCGTTTCGATCTTGGCGCGTGGTTCGTCTTGTTCCATTGAGTGCATCTGCGCAAGACGCTCCGCGACAATCGTGTTGCCGGGATCCATGCGCAAGGCTGCGCCCAACTCTTCTGTAGCATGAGCGAGATCGCCCGCCAGCGCCCGGCGCTCCGCCGCGTCCACGTGCTCTCGAACGAGTTTCGAACGCAGCGACGCTGCCCGGCCGGCGATGGCGGCGTCCCGCGGCGCGTAACGGGCGGCTTCGTCATAATCCGCAAGCGCTTCCTCGACGCGTCCCTGGGCCGCGGCTTTGTCGCCGTGCGCGGCGGCCTCTTGTGCGCGTTTCGGATCGGGATGCGGCATAGCCTGTATCTGCGGCTGCTGCTGGGAAAGCATCTGGGATGCGGTACCGGGTTCCTGCGCAGGGATTGGTGAGGAAGACAGCAGCAGGGAGCACAACAGCGATGCAGCTTGGCGCAGGGGCGTGGCGAAAGTCATGATGGGTTGGCCCGAAGGATCATTCTACCGTGGACAAGTGCGCTGGCGAGTCTGCTTGACGCCATGGACGGCGGGGCGTACACTCAGAATGTACTTGCAAATGACTTTCAACTGGAGATCTCTTGCTCTCGGCTTTCCTCATCGCTCTCCGCGAAGGCGTTGAAGCTGCTCTCGTTGTCGGCATCATTTTGGTCTACCTTTCCCGCACGGCACGCGCGCATCTGGCCCGCTTCGTTTGGTACGGCGTAGCGGCCGCTGCCGCCCTCAGCCTGGCCGTGGCTATTGCGCTGGAGCGCTGGCGCATCAGCCAGGACGGCTTCGAAGGGCTGATGCTCCTTGTCGCATCGGTCTTCGTCATTACGATGATTGTGTGGATGAACCGCGTTGCGCGCCACTTGAAAAAAGAGATCGAGCAAAAGGTGGAAACTTACGCCGCGCGCACGGGGCGTGCCGCGGGGTGGGGCATCTTTTTGTTCGTGTTTCTCATGGTTCTCCGGGAAGGCGCGGAATTGGCGCTGATTTTGCGCGCAGTGGAGCTTTCCAGCGAAGGCCTGCAAACGTGGTTGGGCACCATTCTGGGTATTGCCGTGGCTGTTGCCGTGGGACTCTTTTTCTTTAAGGGCACGTTGCGCGTGCCGTTGCACCGGTTTTTTGCCGCGACCAGCGTCATCCTCATGCTCGTCGCGTTCCAACTGGCCCTGACCGGTCTGCATGAACTCAGCGAGGCGCAGTGGCTGCCCTCCAGCAAGAGCGAAATGGCCATCATTGGTCCGATTGTGCGAAATGAGTTGTTCTTTTTTGTGTTTATTTTTGGCGCAGCGATGCTGCTCGTGCTCCGCGAATGGCTTACCGCTTCTCATTCGAAAGCGGCCGTGGAGGGCGCCGGCGAAGCCGCAAAGAGGCTCTTGGAGTCGCAAAATCGCCGCCAGCGCACGTGGATGATTGCCGCGGCTTCCGCATGCCTGACCGTGATTCTGGTTCTCACCGCTGATTTCATCTATGCGCGGGCAAACTCCGCCCCGCCAACGGCTCGGGCGGTTACTGTCGTCGCCAACGAAGTACGCATTCCATTGAGCGAAGTTGCGGATTCGAGTTTGCATCTTTTCACGGTGAATGTCGGTGGTCAATCGCTGCGCTTCCTCATCATCAAGAAGCCGAATGGTTATGGCACGGCGCTCGATGCTTGCCGCATCTGCGGCGCTGAAGGCTACCGCCAGGATGGACAGAACGTCATTTGCCGCCACTGCGGCTCGGCAATTTACGTGCCTTCGATCGGCGATCAGGGCGGTTGCAATCCGATTGGTGTCTCTTCGCACGTGGACGCCGGCGACCTGGTGTTGGATGTATCTTCGCTGACGCAGGCCGCGCGCGAGGTTCCGCAGTAGCGCTGCATTCAACCCTATGTTCGTACGACTCGTTGCCGATTCTGTTACGCGCCGTCCCCGCCAGAAATTACTGACGACGGCGGCGCTGGCGCTCGGCATGGCGGTTGCCACGGCGGCGCTGAGCGTGTCTCTGGACGTAGGCGACCGCCTCGCGCGCGAATTCCGCAGCCTGGGCGCAAATCTGCTCGTCACGCCGCAGGCCGATTCGCTGCCGCTCGAAATCGGCGGCGTGGATTACCGCCCCGTGAACGCCGGCGCATATCTCCCCGAAGCCGACTTGCCCAAACTGAAAACCATTTTCTGGCACAACAACATCGTCAGCTTCGTACCTGTGCTGGAATTCAGTGCTGCTTTCTCACAAGATCTGGCCGCCCAGCATCCGAAATACTCTGGGCAAGTTGACAACTTCCATGAAGTTCCCGTAATCGGAACCTGGGCTAATCGTTCCATTCGCATCCCTGATGGAGCAAATTTCGCCACGGGAGCCGCGAAGACTAATCCATGGTGGCACATCGACGGTAGCTGGTTTTCCGATACAGTCAAGGAATGCGTCGTCGGCAGGCAATTGGCGCAACGGTATGGCGTAAAGATCGGCGACACGATTTTATTGCGAGGAAGAGAAATTGCCCCACCGAGCACAGCCATAATCGATGACACAGGAGAGCGTGTCTCGATTCGAGAAAATGTCGCTTTCGTTGTTCGCGGCCTGCTTTCGACGGGAGGTCCCGAGGACAATGCGGTGGTGATCCCGCTCGAATTCGCGCAGCAGATGGTGGGCAAGCCTGGAAAATACCGCAAACTCTATGTCAGCGCGTTGACGAAGCCGGAAGATGATTTTGGACGGCGCGACCCGAAAACGATGAAGCCCGATGAATTAGAACGCTGGTCATGTAGTCCGTATGTCTCATCGATTGCGTATTCGATCCAGCAGGTCTTGCCCGGCGCTGACGTTCGCGTGATTCGCCGCGTGGCCGAAGGCGAGGGGCGCATTCTCGCGCGTGTGCGCACACTGCTTTGGTTGGTGACACTAGCGGCCTTGCTGGCTGCAGCTCTGGCCGTCGGTGCTTCGTCAGCGGCTTCCGTCATCGAACGTCGCACGGAAATCGGGCTGATGAAGGCGCTCGGCGCGGGTTCCGGCACAGTGGGGTTCCTGTTGGCGGCGGAGCAACTGCTACTCGCGTTTATGGGCGGGGGAATCGGCTACGCGCTCGGCATTCTTCTCGCCCGCGTGGTCGGTGAGAAAATCTTTGGTGCCGCGCCGGAGCCATCGCTCTTGATTCTGGTAGTCATCATCGGTCTTGCCGCAGGCGTCACCCTCCTCGGCAGCGCCCTCCCCTTGCGCCGCGCTTCACGTTACGAACCGGCGCCCATCCTGCGAGGCGAGTAATGACCGCTCCTGTTGGCACGAACCGCAAGATGTTCTGGCGTATCATCCGCCGCCTGCTTTTCGCCCACCGCGGCCGCCTGTTCGTCATCCTGCTCGCCCTTGGCACTGGTGCTGCAGTCACCGCCGCGCTGCTCAATCTTCAGGTCGACGCAAAACGCCGCCTCACCACCGAATTCCGCGTCCTCGGCGCAAACGTAATTATCGCCGCGCGCGGCGCGAGTGATTCGCGCGATTCGCCCAAAGTTTTGATCGAGTCCTTGTTCGGCCAACTGCCAGCGGAAAACGAAGGGATTCCCGTCACCAAGGCTGAATTCCTGTATGGGATTGTGGATATTGCGCCCCTCGATCCGAAGGAGGTGAACGCAAAGTCTCACAAATCCGCCAAAGCGGTCGTCGCAGGGTTCGCGATTGCCGTCGGATCCAACTATGTGGCGCACGGTCTTGAGAAAATCTTTCCCTCGACCGTGGTTGAAGGCAAAAATTTAAATTTCCTCAACGTTCGTACATGTGAACTTGGCCAAAACTTGGCCTCTGAGTTTCAACTCCATCCCGGAGCAAGGCTGGCGCTGAAGTACGGTGACGCAGCGGACGTTTGCGATGTGTCCGCGATCCGAAGCTTCGGAGGTTCCGAGGATAACCAGGCTTTTTTGGAACTACGTGCGGTGCAAACTCTCCTGAAACTTCCAGGACGAGTCAGCTTGATTCAAGCCAGCGTCCCTGGGACACCCGAATCTGTTGGTCGATATATCGCAACACTGGCTAAAGCAATTCCAGAAGCCGACGTCCGCCCCATCCGTCAATTCACCGAGGCGGAAGCAAGAATTTACGACCGCATCAGCGGCGTGCTGACGGCCACGGTAGCGATTGTGCTCCTGCTCACTGGGCTTTGCGTGATGGCCGCCATGACCAATGTCGCGATGGAGCGCAGGAACGACGTCGGCTTGATGAAAGCCATCGGCGGTGCATCTCGGCGCGTCCAGCGGCTTTTCCTTGCGGAGGCAGCGCTGCTTGGCCTCACGGGCGGCCTGCTCGGAGCTGCGGCAGGAATTGCGCTCTCTATCGGACTCGGCAAAGCTGTCTTTGGCGTGGCGGCGCGCCCGCGCCTGATTGTGTATCCTGTAGCCGTGGCTCTGACCATCATCGTCGCGATTGCCGGGGCGTTTCCCTTACGCCGGCTAACGAGCATCCGTCCGGCGTCGGTTTTTCGGGGTGAAGCGTGACCCCGCAGGTGGCGCCCCAGGTCGTCGTCGAATCGCTGGTGAAAAAGTACGGCACGCTGCGGGCCCTCAATGATCTTCACCTCAGCGTCCAGGCTGGCGAGTGGGTTGCCCTGATGGGCCCCTCCGGTTCGGGCAAAACCACGCTCATCAATATCCTCGGCGGTCTCGACACGCTGACCTCCGGCCGCGTCGTCGTCGATGGCATCGAGCTTTCGAGACTCAGCGAGAATGAACTGGTCCGCTACCGTGCCGAAAAAATTGGCTTCGTCTTCCAACAATTCCACCTTATGCCTTATCTGACTGCGCTCGAGAACGTAATGCTCGCGCAATATTTCCACAGCGTCACCGACGAGCAGCAAGCCGCCGCGGCACTTCGCGGCGTGGGGCTCGGTGACCGCCTGACGCATCTCCCTGCTCAGCTTTCCGGCGGCGAACAACAGCGCGTGGCGATCGCGCGCGCGCTCATCAATCAGCCGAAGCTGATTCTCGCCGACGAGCCCACCGGCAATCTCGACGAAGCCAATGAAGCGATTGTTCTCCAGATATTCCGCGAACTGCACAATGCCGGCCATACCATCTTGATGGTCACGCACGACCCGGATATCGCTCGGCAAGCTGACCGCCGCGTCGAGCTGGCCCATGGCCATCTGATTCTCGACACCGCCCAGCCAGGAATGGCCACTACGACGGATGACGAAATTCGCTTCGATCACCTCCTCGAACAGATCTGGGTGAGCGTCGAGGAAACGAGCTCCCCGCACATTGACGACATCCAAGCGCCTGTCACGGTCGATGCGACTCGGACCATCGAACGGCTGACCGACTTGCAGCTCGTCGAAGTCTTGGATGGGGCTGTCCGCCTAACGGAGACCGGCAGCCGCCGCGCGCGCGACGTCGTTCGCCGCCACCGTCTTGCCGAGCGCCTCTTCAAAGATACCTTCTCCGTAGATGACTCCGAGGCGCACCAACAGGCCTGCAAGTTCGAACACATAATCAGCCCCGAGCTGGATCAGCGCATCTGCTCGTTCCTGGGCCATCCCAAAACTTGCCCGCACGGCAATCCCATCCCGCCAGGAGATTGCTGTGACAACAATTCGAAAGGCTAGCGACGATTGCCACGAATGCCGATCCCTATCGATCCACGAAAAAAAGCGTCGAACGTGAAGCTTCATGTCTCCACCGGAGCGGGCGTGGACATCACGTGGGCCGACGGCCACGAGAGCCACTACGACTTCGCCTACTTGCGCGAAGAATGCCCCTGCGCCACCTGCAACGACGAGCGCGGCAAGAAGCAGACGTTTGCGGCGGCCGCGCCGGCGTCCTCTGCGGTTCTCCCGATGTTTAAACCCAAGCCGCGCGCGCAGTCGGCCACCGTGATGGGTAATTACGCCGTGCAAATCCGCTTCAGCGACGGCCATTCCACCGGCATCTACAGTTACGACCACCTCCGCAGCATCTGCCCCTGCGCCGAATGCGCTAAAGCTTTCCGCACTGCGTCTGGCTAAGACGATTTAGCGTTTCGGGGGAAGCCCTTCTCTAGACTTCACTGCCAAAAAATGCGAGCATTTTACCCTGCAATTTACAGACACCCGTAAATGAGCACTACTATTAATGGCCCTGCTGCCGCGGGCAGCCGCGGCAGCGGGATACCGCGCGTCATCGTTGCCACCACCGCCCTCCTGACATTCATCTCATTCTGGCGAGCAGCAGCGATTGTTTTGAACGACCTGGCTTCCTCCGCCTATTACGCCGGCGGTGAAGCTGAAGGCTACATCGGCAAGACTGCCCCGTGGTTCATTCTCGCGATCATGTTGTTCTCTTACGCCGTCCGAGCGGTCTATGTCGAAAGCTGCAGCATGTTTGTGCGTGGCGGCGTCTATCGCGCAGTGAAACAGTCCCTTGGCGGGACGCTCGCGAAATTCAGTGTGTCTGCGTTGATGTTTGATTACATTTTGACTGGGCCGATCAGCGGCGTCTCCGCGGGACAGTACCTCGGCGGCCTTCTAAGCGATCTTTCTCAGCAGGCCCATCTCAGCGGGCCCTTCTCGCAGCTTTCGATCGGCCGGATTGCCGCAGGCTTTGCGATCACGGTCACTCTCTATTTCTGGTGGGAGAACACCAAAGGCGTCCACGAATCCAGCGGAAAAGCGCTCCACATCATGAAGCTCGTCACGGTGATGGTGGTGCTGTTGATCACCTGGTGTGTCTACACCATTCTAGTCCGTCACTCGCAACTACCACCCCTGCCGCATCCGCGAAATCTTAAATTGGGAGCCAATGCACTCGGTTGGCTGGCCAATAGCAGCCTTCCGCATATGTTTGGCATCATTGCCATTTTCATCGCCCTGGGTCATTCCATACTGGCGATGAGCGGCGAAGAATCGCTTGCGCAGGTTTATCGCGAAATCGAAAGCCCCAAGTTGCCGAACCTGAAAAAAGCGGGCTTGGTTATTTTCATCTACAGCCTCGTGTTTACATCGCTGGTTTCATTTTTTGCAGTAATGATCATTCCCGACGATGTGCGGCAGGGTTTCCTGCAAAATCTGATCGGCGGTTTGGCGATGAACCTCCAGGGTCCGTTCATTGCCCGGCTAGTCTTTCACGGTTTCGTCGTCGTGGTGGGTACGTTGATCCTGGCTGGCGCTGTCAATACCGCGATTGTCGGTTCCAACGGTGTGCTGAACCGCGTCTCCGAAGACGGCGTTCTCAGCGAGTGGTTCCGGCAACCACATCCGAGATTCGGCACCAGCTATCGGATCATCAATACCGTGGTGGGATTGCAGATCCTGACCATCTTTATCAGTCGCGGCGACGTCACATTCCTTGCGAATCTCTATGCTTTCGGTGTTATCTGGAGCTTCGCCATGAATGGATTGGCGGTGTTCGTCTTGCGCTACACCAAACCGGGTGAGCGCGAGTTTCAAGTGCCTTTCAATTTTCGTTTTCGCGGCGTTCAGATCCCCGTTGGGCTCGGTTTGATCACCCTGACTCTCTTTCTGATCGCCGTCGTCAACCTCTTCACCAAGCCTGTCGCCACCATGGCGGGCGGCGTCTTCTCGGTTCTTCTCTACATAGTATTCACAATTTCTGAGCGCCGGGCCCCTAAAGGAGGAACGGCTCGTGTCGAAATGGACCAGTTCAACCTCGAACTGCAAGGGGAACTGACGCTGGAGGCAGTCGGCGCGCGGCCGGGCAACATCCTCGTGCCCGTCAGCAACCACTACCATCTCTACCATTTGGGGAACGTCCTCGATCGAATCAAGCCCGGACGTCGTGACCTCGTTGTCTTGCACGTGCGCTTGTTGCGGCGTTCTGCTTCCGGTGAGAACGAGCTGGAAGCCGACCAGCTCTTCGGCGGCATCGAACAGCATCTCTTTTCTCAAGCTTTGTCCATGTCCGAAAAGCGCGGCAAATCGATTCGGCTGGCTGTTGTTGCCACCAATGACCTCTGGGACGGCATTCTCAGGGCGGGCACCTCGCTGCAATCCAGTACAATCGTTCTAGGACGCTCGGCGAAGGACACTACCGAAGAACAAGCGCGTTTGATCGGAGATGCCTGGGAAAAGCTCCCCGATCCGAAACCGCAATTCAATCTTGAAATTCACCTACCCAACGGAGACAAAATCTACAAAGTCCTCGGGCCACACGCGCCCAACCTGACTGCCAACGAGGTCAATCTTCTGCATCGGCTGTGGCTGCGTTTCAGCGAAGGTTTGGCCCCGCAAGAGTTGCACCACCACGACGTCGTGCACTTCGCGCTGGAAGAAGTCCAGAAGGAGCTCGAAGAAGGCCAAGAAGACCAAGTCGTCGACCGTCTGCGCGCGCACATCGAGTCCAACCAGAAGAAACGCCCAACTAAGGCCTGAAAGCAGCCACAGTTGTCTCCGCTTTTCCAAGCTCTGGGATTTGGGCGAATCTAAGCAAGTTGCGTAGTGCAATGGCCGCAGCGCTTCGCGGCGACCGGAATGGACATCGCGCATTGCGGACAGTCTTTTGTGGTCGGCGCTGCAGGGGCCGCGGGTTTCTTCGTCCAGCGGTTGATTTGCTGAACGACGATGAATACGCAAAACGCGACGATCAGGAAGTTGATGACCGTATTGAGAAAGATCCCGTAGTTCAACGTCGGCGCTCCCGCGGCCTTCGCGGCGGCCAATGTTTCGTAGGATTTGTCGCTCAAATTAAGGAACAAGCTTGAAAAATCGACGTGGCCGAGCAGCCGTCCGACCGGCGGCATGATCACGTCGTCGACCAGCGAAGAGACGATCTTCCCAAAGGCGGCGCCGATGACGACGCCAATCGCCAGGTCCACCACACTGCCCCGCATCGCAAATTCTTTGAATTCCTTCAGCATGGAGCGTCTCCTTTTTCCCGATTAGGATTAGGCGGCTGCCCCGGCGCGGCGAGGGAAAATTCAATCGAGGGGTTGACCGCGCGGCGAATTATAACTGAAGGTATGCAAGAATCACGAGAAGAATGCCGAAGGCGCTGCTCACCGCGGCCTGAAGACTAGAGCAGCACCGATGATTCCGCGCAGCATCAGCAGCACGCCTCCAGCCGCCAATAGCGGGCCAACCCATGCGAAGGGCACGCGCGAGATCGCCAGCATTACCACACCCAGCAGCGTAAGCGAAAGTCCGCGCGTCCAGTTTTCCCACCGCGCCCACCACTTGTTCGGTTTATAAATTGCCCGCAGGCCCCAGAGAAGAAGCGCCGCGCTCACTACTATCCAACTGGTTTTTCTTCGATCGAAGAAGAGGTGACCCGTCACGCCGAGCCACACGACCAACCCGCCCAGCAGAACAAAGATTATCTCGATGATCAGGCGCAGCAGCCGCTCGGGCGTGACCATTGCCGTTTCTTCAGCTCAGGGGAGTCGCTCGATGCGCACTCTCTGCAGCGTCACGGGCGTGCGCGGCCGGTCATTCGCGTCGCGCGGCAACTTCGAAATCTTGTCGGCGACATCTTGACCTTCGACGACTTCGCCGAAGATGGTGTGCTTATTGTCCAGCCACGGTGTCGCCGCCACGGTGATGAAGAACTGGCTGCCGTTCGTGCCCGGCCCTGAGTTCGCCATCGAGAGCTTGCCCGCCTTCGAATGCTTTAGCGAGGGATGAAACTCATCCGCAAACTTATATCCCGGCCCGCCCATGCCAGTACCCTGTGGGCAGCCGCCTTGAATCATGAACTGCGGAATCACGCGGTGAAACGTCAGCCCGTCGTAATAATTTTTCTTCAACTTTTTGCCGGTCCTCTCGTCGGAGAATTCCTTAGTGCCCTCGGCCAGCCCGATGAAATTCTCGACCGTCTTTGGCGCTTCTTTCTCCAGCAGCCGAATAACAATATTCCCCTGCGAAGTTTCAAATATCGCGTACGTTCCTGCGGCTCGGCTCATGCGTTCTCCTTGTATGACAAAACATCGTACACGAGACGGCACAGCCCGTACCACTTGGCTGGCGGTACGACAGTGCCTACCAGCCCTTTTGCTTGCGCAGCTCCGTGATGTGCGCGGTATGGTGCCGGCCATGCCATTCGTAGAGGAAGAGCAGCCAGTCCACGGTGCGCTCTCCATGGTCGGGGTGCACGAGGATTCTTGCAAAGTGTTCGGGCTTTAAGGACTGCCACAGCCGATCCCAGCGAGCATGCAAAGAGTCCAACAAACTCTGTGACACCTCAATCGGCGCGGACTTCGAGTCCGCCAGTTCGGCCCAGGCGGCCTCTTCATAGGGTTTGATCGTTGGCTTTTCTTCGGTGAGCGCCAGCTTCAACCGAACGTAGGCATTCAAGTGGCTGTCTGGAACGTGATGGACGACTTGACGCACGGTCCAACCGCCCGCACGGTACGGCGTATCGAGCTGCGTGTCGTTCAAGCCCTTCACGGCGGCGCGAAGTCTTGCAGGAGTTTCCGCGACGGAGGCAATCGCCTGCTGGCGCATCACTGGGGTCACATCCTTGGGTGGCTCGTATTTTCCAATCGGATAGCGCGGGTCCATTGCTCTTCTCCTTCTATTATTGCGACTCCTTCTAAACTCTAGCCCGCTGACTGTGCACGGTCAATCGATGCCGTCGAATCAGCCCTCTCCAATTTGGCTTGTGCACTCTCACGAGAATCGAGGACTAAGCCCGCTCAACGCCTTCGCAGAAATCCGGGTGATTTGCCGGAGGATGCTACAATACCGAATTCTGCTGTATCCGCCGGGCGCGGTGATGAATCTAATGACAGGAGAGAATAAGAATGCACGAAGTCGTCATCATCGGCAGCGGCTGCGCAGGTCTTACGGCCGCGATCTACGCCGCGCGCGCCAATTTGAAACCCGTTGTGCTGGACGGCCTCGAGCCCGGCGGCCAGCTCTCCCTGACCACGCACGTCGAAAATTATCCCGGCTTTCCGGACGGCATCATGGGGCCCGAGCTCATCGAGAAGATGCGCCAGCAAGCGCAGAAGTTCGGCGCGGAATTTAAGGCCGGTGCGGTGACGGAAGTGGACTTGCGCCAGCGTCCGTTTAAAATTGCCGCAGGCAAAGAAACCTACGAAGCCAAGGCATTGATCGTTGCTGCTGGAGCGTCGGCACGGTTGCTCGGCCTTCCCGGAGAGCGCGAGCTGATCGGCCACGGCGTTTCCACCTGCGCCACCTGCGATGGTTATTTCTTCCGTGGCAAGCCCATTGCAGTCGTCGGCGGTGGCGATACCGCGATGGAAGAGGCCAACTTTCTTTCGCGCCACGCCAGCAAGGTCCACCTGATTCACCGCCGGAATGATTTTCGCGCCTCCAAGATCATGATCGACCGCGCGAAAGCCAATCCCAAAATCGAATTTGTCATTCCCGCCATCGTGGAACAGATCCTCGCTCCCAAAGGACTCGTGGAAGGGGTGCGCTTGCGGAATCCGGAAACGAAGGAGACGCGGGAAATCGCGCTCGACGGCGTATTCGTGGCCATCGGCCACGATCCAAACACCACGGCCTTCAAAGGTAAGCTCGAAATGGATTCCAACGGCTACCTGATCGCCGAGCACGGTAGCCTGACCTCGGTTCCCGGTGTTTTCATTGCCGGCGACGTGCAGGACCATCGCTACCGCCAGGCTGTCACCGCCGCAGGCTCCGGCTGCATGGCCGCCATGGACGCGGAAAAGTTCCTGGAAGAGCACAATCAGTAGAAGCCCGCGTTGCAGACGGGCATAATCATAAACGCATGCTCCGCTCGATTCTGCTCAAGCTGTCGGAAAGCGCTCGCTTCGCTCACTGGTTCACCACTAATTCCACCACGCACCGCATGGCGCAGCGTTTCGTTCCGGGCGAAACTCTGGAAGAGGCTATCACCGCCGCGCGCGCTTGCAACGATGCCGGGATGTTCGCCAGCCTTGATTATCTCGGCGAAAACGTTGCCACCACCGCGGACGCGCAGCGTGCCCGCGATTCCTATCTCGAGATTTTCGAACGCATCGCCAAAGAAAAACTCCACGCGAACGTCTCTTGCAAACTGACCCAGCTCGGTCTCGACCTCAATACCGATTTCTGCCAAGGTCTCGTTGTTTCCATCGTGGAGTTCGCCGCCAGGTACGACAATTTCCTCCGCATCGACATGGAGGGATCGGCGTACACGCAGCGCACCATCGAACTCGTCAAGCGCGTCCGCTCGAAGAATCCAGCCGTTGGCACGGTTATTCAGGCCTACCTCTACCGCAGCGAGCGCGATATCCATGACTTGCTCGCCTACGGTTGCCGCATTCGCCTTTGTAAGGGCGCATACAAGGAGTTTCCCGAAGTTGCCTACCCGCGGAAGAAAGACGTCGATGCCAACTTCGTCCTCATGATGCAGATCCTTCTGCCGAGCGGTTTTTACCACGCCATTGCTACCCACGACCCGCGCATGATCGCGGAAACGATTCGCTGTGCAGCTGCGAAACGCATTTCCAAGGACGATTTTGAATTTCAGATGTTGTACGGCGTCCGCACCGACCTGCAACGCCGTCTAGTGAAGGATGGTTATCGGCTGCGCATCTACATCCCGTACGGAAAAGACTGGTTCCCCTACTTCATGCGCCGCCTTGCGGAGCGCCCCGCCAACGTCGGCTTCCTCCTGCGCAACTTTCTTCGCTCATAGTGTGCCGGACTTAAGAACTATTCCCCTTCAGTTCTTGCGGCAGATCGTCACACCATCGCGGAGCGGCATAAGAACGGGATAGAGCTCCTTCGAGGCATAGACAAGTCGGTTGAATTCCTGCACCCCGAGGGTGTGCTTATCCTCCGGTGCCGCTGGCCGCGCGGCCTTACCGGACCACAGCGTGTTGTCCGTGATGAACAAGCCGCCGCGCCGTACCTTCGGCAGTGCCACATTGAAAGCCGCGGGATATTGATGCTTGTCGACATCGTTGAAAATCAGGTCGAATTTCCCTGGTGCTCTTTTCAGCAGCTCGAGCGCGTCGCCTACCTGCACATGGATGCGCTTTGTTATTCCCGCCCGGCGAAAATTCTCCTGCGCGCGCCGTGCTTTCTCCGGGTCTCCGTCTGTGTAGAATACTTTTGCACTCGGGCCTGCCGCCCGCGCCAGCCAGATTGTCGAATAACCGATGGCCGAGCCCATTTCAAAGATTCGTTTCGCGCCCGATATTTGCACCAGCAGGGAAAGCAGCCGGGCCACCGCAGGCCCGATAATAGGTATCCGATTTTGCTCGGCGTAATCTTCCATTTCGCGCACAACCGTGTCGCGTTCCGGAAGCAATTGATAGAGATACTGCTCGACATCATCCTGAATGTACCCACTGCGCAAATTCTCGCTGCGAATCATAGGCCCTCTCCTGGTTTCAACGCGTGAATCTCGAGCCCTTTGATGTTCTTCGTCTCTTTTCGCAATTCTTCCACGGTACCGGTCAAAAAAGGAAACGTAGCGTAGTGCATGGGCACGACGTGCTTCACACCGAGCAAACGGATCGCGTACGCCGCCTCGCGCGGCCCCATCGTGAAGCGGTCACCGATTGGCAACAGCGCCACATCCGGCTCGTACAACTCTCCAATCAGTTTCATGTCTCCAAAAACCGCGGTGTCGCCGGCGTGATACAAACTAAAGCCACCCGGCATGCGAATGACGTATCCTGCGGGCTCGCCGCCATAGTGCCGCACTCTGTTTTCATCGATCGAGTTCGAATGAAACGCGTTCGTCATCGTTACTTCAAATTCCCCCACCCTCTGCGAGCCGCCCTTGCCCATCGGGCAGGTCTCTTCGACGAAGCCTTTGCTCTCGATCCACAAGCAGGTTTCGAAAATGGCTGCGATCTTCGGCCGATGCTGCTTCGCCAGCGCCAGTAAATCGCCCATGTGATCCGTGTGGCCGTGCGTCAGGAAGATCGCGTCCAGTCGCGGCACGTTCTTCTTCAGCGAGGCAGGGCACGCTGGATTGGTCATCACCCACGGATCGATGAGCGCCACCTGACCCGACGGCGTCGTCAATGAGAATGTGCTATGACCGAAATAGGTAATCCCATTGCCCTTGGTCTTGAGCATCAAGCGCCTCCGGACAGAAATTCTCGCAGATAGAAATGATTATCGTGGCTGTGGCGCCAAACCCGCGCTGCTCCCCGAGGAGAGCAGCGCACGAATCGCGGCGTCGTAGGTCGTTCGGGTGCCTTCGCCAAGCACATGCCCGATCTGGCGCCCGTCCTTGGTGTAGAAAAAAGTAGCCGGGAGCGCTCCATTCCATCCCGCCAGGACGGATTGATTGAACGCCACTTCGTCTCCCTTTCTCTTGCGGTAGTTCGGGAAGATGGGCTTGTAGCGCATCAAGAATCGCCGCATCAGAATGACGTCGCCGTCATCATCAAGGTTGATTCCCACGACATGCAAACCCTGCGGCGCATACTGCTTGGCCAGCTCGTTCAGCATCGGATATTCGTCGCGGCACGGCTCGCACCAGGTCGCCCAAAACGTTACGAGCACGGTTTTTCCGCGATACCGTTCCAGTATTTTCTGGTAGCCCTGCGCGTCAATCACCTCCGGATCGCGCTGCGGTTTGGCCTGTGGTACGGCAAGTGTGCTCGCAGCGGCCAGAAGAATAAGTGTGGCAAATGTGGTTCGTATTCGCATTCGGCGATCCTTCCTCTTCATTCTACCGCACCTGCCGAAGTTGGGAATCCTGTCCCGCAGCGTATAATATAAATGTGCCGCTTGTTGGCCGCAGCAGCGCCGTGGTATAAGGAAAATCTCGCCGGTTGGGCTGATTCCCGGAAGGAGCCGCCGGCCCGTTGTCCGAACAAAGGAGATCTTGAATGGCTTACGTGATTGCCGAACCTTGCATCGGCACAAAGGACAGTGCCTGCGTGGACGTTTGCCCGGTGGACTGTATCCACCCTCGCAAGGACGAACCGGACTATGAAGCGGAGAAACAGCTCTACATCAATCCCGTCGAATGCATAGATTGCGGCGCATGCGTCCCCGTCTGTCCGGTGACGGCGATTTTCGCCCTCGAGGACCTGCCGGAGAAGTGGCAGAGTTACACCCCGGTCAACGCCGATTGGTACACGAAGAAGACATAACTCGCCTCTTCCATTTTGAACGGTTTTCTTGGTGGTACGAAGCGGCGCGCTCCGGCGTGCCGCTTCTCTTTTGGCGCGGCAAAATCAAAGGCCTAAGCGTCCAGTTGAGCTAAGTTTAGGTTGTGGTCGGCCGCTTTGCTGCTGAGGGTCCGCCTGCGTACTTCTCCAAACGAAGTCGCGAACAAAATTTTCTCCACCGCTCCTTGCACGTCCCGCCAAGTCTGTTTCAACCCGCAGCTCTCGCCCTCGACGCACACCCCGCCGAGCATCTCGTTGTGGATGCAGCTCGATTCCGCAAATGCGCCATCGACGATTCGCAATACTTCGCCGACGGAGATCTTCTCCGGCACACGCGCCAGCGTGTAGCCCCCATTTACGCCCCGCCGGCTTTCCAGGATGCCGCCACGTTTTAATTCCAGCAGGACTTGCTCGAGGTATTTCAGCGGGATGTGATGCCTCTGAGCGATTTCGTGAATCGTCAACACCCCGGGATATTGCAGTGCCAGATACAGGACCGCTTGTGTTGCATACTCGCCTTTTGCCGTGACTCGCATCGCTCGTATATGTCTTTCAGTAGCGTTTCACACGCGTGTCTACGTGTCAATCTTAGCCGCTTTTCTGTGGGTTCCCCAGTCGAGACTCACGTTCGGGCCAGCAAAGGTGGCTGCGGCATCAAACTTGGGTCAGTAATCGTGCCTGCACGCCGTCCTCAGATTCTGTAAGCCTGCGCGGCGGGGTATGATATTTGGTGGAGAATCCAACCGCCCTCGTGCCTCCGAATTTCCATCTCGTCCTGTTGATTCACGCGCATCAGCCCTGCGGCAACTTCGAGCACGTGCTCGAAAAATCCTTCCAGCATTCCTACCTCCCGTTTATCGAACTGCTGGAAAAGCATCCCGGCGTGCGCCTCGGCCTGCATTATTCCGGCCCGCTTCTCACGTGGGTGGAAGAGCATCACCCCGAATATTTCACGCGCCTGCGAACGTTAGTGCAGTCTGGCCAGGTGGAGCTAGTCGGCGGCGGCTTTTACGAACCCATTCTCATCTCGATTCCGCCCGAGGATCAGCGCGAGCAGATCACGCGCCTGACGGACTATCTCGAAAAACATTTTGACAAGCGCCCTTCTGGTGCCTGGCTCGCCGAGCGCGTCTGGGAGCCGCAGCTTCCATCCGCTCTCGCTGCCGCAAGTATGGGTTACACCCTGGTGGACGACATCCACTTTCTTTCCGCTGGCTTTGAGCCGGAAGAGCTCTTCGGCGCCTACATCGCCGAAGACCGGGGCCACAGCGTTTGGCTGTACCCTGGCCAGAAGGCGCTGCGCTATCTCATCCCTTTCGGCAAGGTCGAAGACGTGATCACCTACCTGCGCGATGCTGCCACTGCACATCCCGGCGGCGTCGCGGCCATGGGCGACGACATGGAAAAATTCGGCGTCTGGCCCGGCACTTACGAACATTGTTACGGCAAAGCTTGGCTCGCGCAGTTCTTCTCCGCCCTCGAGGAAAATTCCTCCTGGCTGCGCGTTTCCACTCCCGGCGAATTTCTGGCTACGCACGCGCCGCTCGGCCGCGCCGACCTTCCTGCCGCCTCCTACACCGAAATGATGGAGTGGGTCTTACCCACCCGCGTGCGCCAGCGTTACCACGCGGTGCAAAAGGAGTTCGCTTCGCGTCCCGAGGTGCTCTCATTTCTCCGTGGCGGTCCCTGGCGCGGCTTCTTCCGCAAATACTCCGAATCCAATTTGCTTCACAAGAAAATGCTCCGCGTCTCCGCCCGGCTCGCGGCAGCGCCGGCGCGGCGAAGCGGCTCCAAAGCCTCCGAGGAGCTGGCTGAGGCGCGCGATCTGCTGCTCCGCGCACAGTGCAACGATGCTTACTGGCATGGCATCTTCGGCGGCCTCTATGCTCCCCATCTCCGCACGGAATTGTGGCGCAATCTCATCCGCGCGGAAACCATCGCTGATCGGCAAACGCCCGGCGGCCTCGTCGGGCGCGTCGAACTCCTCGACTACGATGCCGACGGCGCCAACGAGTTGCTCTTCACCGCTCCTGAATATCAAGCGCTCTTGAAGCCCACCGATGGCGGCACACTCGCGGCCCTCGATTTTCGTCCCGCCGCCGCGACGCTCGTCAATTCCATTTCGCGGCGTCCCGAGGCCTATCACGCGCGCCTGCGTGATGCGGCGCAATCCACCGTCGGCGTCGCTTCCATCCACGAACAAACCCGCGTCAAGGAGCCTGGCCTCGAGCGCTTTCTCCGCTACGACCGCTGGCCGCGCCATTCCTTTCGCGTCCTCCTCTTCGATCCCGCGCGCACTCACGCCGAATATGAAACGCTTCAGTTGGAGGAGCACGCCGGATTCGCTGGTGGCACATTCGAAGTGCGCGCTTCCGCCGCGCACGATGCGGACCTCCTCCGGGTGGACAATCTAACGCCCACAGGAGGAGATGCCTCGCATTCACCACGGCTTCTGCTCACCAAACAATTTTCTTTCGGCCCCGCGCCGCGCGGCTGCGAAGTAGCCTGCGAAATCAATCTAAAGCTGAAACAGCAGCTGGAAAAACCCATCGCCATCGGCATCGAATCGGTCATCAATCTTCTTGCGCCGGCCGAGCCCGACCGCTTTTTCGAAACGCCCTCCGGCCCGCGGAATCTCCGTTTCAAGGGCACGCTCCCAGCCCCGCTGCTTCGCATGGAAGATGGCTGGCAGCGCATCCGCATTACCCTGCACGCGCCTGCCGCCGAAAAGTTTTGGGTTGCTCCCATCGAAACGGTTTCGGAATCCGAAGAAGGTTTTGAGCGTGTCTACCAGGGCTCGCAAATTCTCGCGGTTTGGCGGCCCGATCTAACTGCGCAAAAATCCTGGACCGCCCGCCTCCTCTGGCGCATCGAAGCTTTCTGATCTTCCCCCGGCAAGTACCAAACTGGCTTGAACTAGAAGCCCAAATAGGCTTTGAAGGATTAGTAGTGACAATGGGATTTATCGACAGGAATTTGACCGCAGGAGGGTCGAACGCTTCTTTGCGCTGAGAACCCTCTTGACCTCTGCGAACGGAACTGCGATAGTTGAGTTCCTCTCTTTTCCTCGTCCTACCCCTTCTAGAGAGTATGGGGTAAGTATGACCTCAAATATTCTGCCCCCGAAAATACTTCTCATTGAAAACGATCCGGCCGCTGCCGATGCAATTCAAGCCGCCCTCATTGACTCACACACCGGTTCGTTCGACGTCGAGTGGGTTCGCCAGCTTGCCGACGGTCTCGCCCGCCTGAGCAAAAAAGGAATTGCCGCTGTCTTGCTCAATTTGTCCCTGCCCGATAGTCACGGTATCGAGACGTTCGACAAGTTGCTCTGCGTCGCGCCCGACGTCCCCGTTCTGGTCCTCGGCGGCCCCGATGACGAAGCCCTCGCGAAACAGGCCGTAGAGCGGGGCGCGCAGGATTATCTCTTGCCGGGACACCTCGATAGCTATTCGCTGCCGCGCGCTCTGCGCAACTCGGTCGAACGCAAGGCCGTCGAGGATGCATTGTTCGTGGAAAAAGAACGCGCCCAAGTCACTCTCAACTCCATTGGTGACGCCGTCCTCTGCACCGACATTTCCGGCAACGTCACCTATCTCAATCTAGTTGCAGAGAGCATGACCGGTTGGCGCCGCGAAGAAGCCTTTGGCCGTCCCGTCGCCGAAGTCTTTCAGATTATTGACGGTGGCACGCGCCGGACCGCTCAAGACCCCATGGAGATGGCCGTCGAGCAAAATAAGACCGTGGGACTGACTTTAAATTGTGTCCTCATCCGCCGCGACGGATTTGAATCCGTCATTGAAGATTCCGCCGCGCCTATCCACGACCGCGCAGGCAACGTCACCGGAGCTGTAATCGTTTTCCGTGATGTCACCGCGGCACGCGCCCTGTCGCTCCAAATGACCCACTTCGCGCAGCACGATTTTCTTACGAAGTTGCCCAATCGCATGCTCCTCAACGACCGGCTCTCTTACTCCATCTCTCTAGCTCGACGCCACAATAGCCACATCGCCGTGATCTTTCTCGATTTGGATGGCTTCAAATGCATCAATGATTCGCTCGGACATGCCATCGGCGACAAGCTTCTTCAGTCAGTTTCAAAGCGATTGCTGGCTGGCGTGCGCGGTTCAGACACTGTCAGCCGCCAGGGTGGAGATGAATTCGTTATCCTGCTTTCAGAGATGACATCTCCGGAAACCACCGCCACGAGTGCGAAAAAACTACTCCTATCGCTCAGCGCGCCCCATTTCATCGAGGGGCACGATCTCCATATCGATGGCAGCATCGGTATTAGCATCTACCCCGAAGACGGAGGGGATGCTGAAACGCTAATCAAGCATGCGGATACTGCCATGTACCACGCCAAGGAAAACGGCCGCAACAGTTTCCAGTTCTTCAAGACGGACATGAATGTGCAGGCCGTCGAGCGGGAATCTCTCGAAGGCAGTTTGCGCCGCGCTCTCGCGCGGGATGAGTTCTTGATGCATTACCAGCCGGAGGTAAATCTCGCCACCGGTAAGATCACCGGTGTCGAGGCGTTGATACGCTGGCAGCATCCTGATCGAGGACTCGTCCCTCCCGCCCAGTTCGTGCCCATCGCCGAAGAGAGTGGCCTTATTCTCCCGATCGGCCGTTGGGCGCTACGCGAAGCATGCAGGCAAGCTCGCGCCTGGCAGGACGCGGGTCTGCCGCCCATTTCTGTTGCTGTCAATGTTTCTGCCGTCGAGTTCCGCGGCAAGAATTTTCTCGAAAGTGTTCGCGCGATACTCAGGGAAACTGGCTTGGAAGCGCACTATCTCGAGCTCGAGTTCACCGAAGGCGTCCTCATGCAGCATACCGAATCCAGTGCCTCTGCACTTCAGGGGCTCAAAATCATGGGAGTACACCTCGCGGTGGATGACTTCGGCACCGGCTATTCTAGCCTCAGCTATCTCCGGCAGTTTCCCATTGAAACCCTGAAAGTAGACCAGTCATTTGTCCACCAGATCCCTGCCGATCCAGATGACGCTGCACTCCTCAGCGCTGTAATTAACATTGGCAAGAGCCTCAAGCGGCGCGTGGTTGCCGAGGGCGTCGAAACGCGGGTACAGCTCGCGTTCCTTCAGGCCCAGCACTGTGCAGAAGGACAAGGCTACCTCTTCAGCCGGCCCCTGCCCGCCGCCCATTTCGCCAAGTTACTCCAGACAGAACTCATCACCAGCTCTCCAACCTAGCAGAACAGTCTTCCCTCAACACAAGTGGGATCGTTTTAGGAAACTGGGCACCGCACGCTATCGACTGCGCAGTTTATTCCGCCAGCAGCAAATTTTGCGCGAAGGGCCACTCTTCGTCGATCCACTGCCCATCGCAGCGGAATCCTGTGCGCTCCGCCATCTCGATGGCGTCTCCTGGCCGGTACTTATGCGAGCTTTCCGTCCAAATGGTTTCATCTTCGTTCAGCATCACGCGCAGCCCCGCGGCAGGAATTTCGACCTTTTGTCGGCAGATCGAACGCAGGTGCATCTCGATCCGCCGTTCTGCTGCGTTCCAGCGAGCCTCGTGGCGGAAGCAACTCAAATCAAAGTCCGCTCCCAGCTCCCGATTGATCCGCGCCAGTAAATTCAAATTGAACGCCGCCGTCACTCCCACCGGATCATCGTAGGCCAGCAGTTGATCGGCCACGCTTTTTTCCAGGTCTGTTCCCAGGAGCAGCGCGTCGCCGGGGCAGAGAATCTCCCGCACGCTACGCAGAAACTTTTCTGCGGCGTCGCGGTCGAAATTGCCGATCGTGCTCCCTAGGAAGAGCACCAGCAGGTGATCATTTTCTCCGCGCCCCTCGGCCACGTCCCGCAACCCTTCCAGATACGGCCGCTCGTGCCCGACGATGCTCACCAGATCGATCTGCCCCAGCTCTTTTTCGCACGCCTCCAGCGCCGAGGGAGAGATTTCAATGGGATAGTAGTAAGTTTTCTGCCGTCGCGAGAGAGCTTCCAGGATCCAGCGCGTCTTCTTCCCGCTCCCGCTGCCGAGTTCCGCCACCTGCACCGGAGATGGCAGCCGTTCGACGATTTCTTGCGCGTAGCTTTTCAGCAACCGCGCATCTGCTCGCGTCAAGCCGTACTCCGGCAGCACGCAGATCGTCTCGAATAACGCCGAGCCTACCTCGTCGTACAAATATTTTGAGGGAAGTTCGCGCTGCTCCCTCTTCGTCAAGCTGTCACGCACATCGGCAGCGAATTCAGACACGTGTCGTTCGGGAAGGGAACGAGTCAGCATGGGGCTCCCGGGTTGGGCTTGTTAGTCCTCCACGCAACGGAACGTTGCGTAGACGTACGGATAATGCGGCTGGAACCAGTTTCGGAACGACCGCCGCAGCATGCACGCAGCGGTGCGCGGCGAGCCGCCCTTCATGACGTAATGTTTGCCGTCAAAAAAATTCGTGGAATATCCGGGATAGAAAGGCATCGGCGCAAAGCCGGGAAAGGGTGCGAACTCCGTTCGCGTCCATTCCCACCCGTTGCCCAGCAGGTCCTGCACTCCGAATGCGCTCGTGCCTTCCGGGTGTGCGCCCGCGGGAGAGGGATCCCAATAGTGAAAATCGAAATTACCGTGGCGGGCGCTCGGCGCTTCTTCGCCCCAGGGATAACTCCGCTCCATTTCGCCGTCCGGCGTGCCATACGCCGCGCGATGAAATTGCGCTTCGGTCGGCAGCTTCCGCCCCAACCAGTTTGCATACGCTGTCGCTTCCGCGTGGCTCACGTATACCGGCCATTCGAGCGGCAACCGTATCTCCCCGAACATGGCGCGGTACACCCACAGATTTCCGTCACGCCGCCAGAAGGCCGGATGTTCGACCCGCTCCTTCTCTCTCCAGGCCCAGTCCTCTTGGCTCCAGAGCGCCGGGTTTTCGTATCCTCCTGCCTGAATGAAACGCAGAAAATCCCGGTTCGTAACGTTGCGCTCATCAATCGCAAATTCGCCGGCCTCCGTTTCGTGCTCGGCCATCTCGTTGTCCCACCCAAATTCGTCGCCGTGAATCAGCCGCAGCCCCAGCGTCGCGCTCCCTGCCGGAATTTCCACCATGTGCGATTTCGTTTTCGGCGATCTCCATTCGATATCGACCGGACCGGAAATCTTTTTTCCCTTCGGAAGTTGATGCAGCAGATACGCCAGCGTTTCTGCATGCATTAGCCGATGCTCGATGGCCGCCTCGATCATCTGAATCAGATGGGGATGCCCCTCCGATGGCCGCGCCAGCGCGTTCTCGATCGCTGCATCCAGCCCCTCGCGCAACCTCCGGTTGTAACGCTCGATCTCCTCGCGTGCCGGCCAATCCGTTGTCTTGTCCGTGGGCAGGCCCCCGTCTACGGGATCGATTCCAAATGCAAAGAGCTGGTCGAAGGAGGGATGAAGAGATTGCAATCCAAACGCGCGCTGCGCCAGCAGGTTCCAGTCGAACGTTTCTACGTGGCCGAGATAAAAAATGAGGCGGTGCCGCTCAGGAATGGGCCTGTCATACATCGCTTCATCGCGCACTATGCCGAACACTTCATCCGTGCGCGAGCGTGCTTCCAGCAGGCGTGCGTGAAGATCATGACGGATCCGGACAGCGCTGGCCGCAGCTCCCATTCGCGTTTTCCCCCTCCAGTTGGATGCCGCATCCGAGAGAACGATGCGCCAAAATTCGGCGTGGGGGAGGCTGATTAAGATACCATCGTCTCTCCCCGTACAAGGGACTGTCAATCAAAATGAATGCGAAACCCATGGCGCTTCCCAATTCGGTAATCGAATTCCGCGGCGTCACCTACCGCGTTCCCCCCGCTAACGGTCACGCCCTTGTTTCCGATATTTCCTTTGCCGTTCACGCGGGCGAAACGCTCGTCCTACTCGGCCGCAGCGGCAGCGGCAAGACGACCATACTCAAGCTTACCAATCGATTGCTCCTTCCCTCGGCGGGCCACGTCCTTGTGAGCGACCGCTCCACGTCCGACTGGGATCCCATTCGCTTGCGGCGCGGCATCGGCTATGTCATTCAGGAGGCAGGACTTTTCCCTCATTTCACGGTCGCTGAAAATGTCGGTCTCGTGCCTGCCCTGGAAAACTGGGATTCCGGGCGAATCGCTCGGCGCGTCGAAGAGCTGTTGCGCCTCGTCGGCCTCGACCCCGGCGAATTCGCCGCGCGCCGTCCCCGCGAACTCTCTGGCGGCCAGCGACAACGCGTCGGCGTCGCGCGGGCCCTTGCGGCCGACCCGCCGATTCTTCTTATGGACGAGCCTTTCGGCGCGCTCGATCCCGTCACCCGCTCCGAATTGCAGCGCGAATTCAGCGCCCTTGCGCGCCGCCTTGGCAAGACCATCGTCTTCGTCACCCACGACCTCCGCGAAGCCCTTCTGCTCGCCTCGCGCATTGCCTTGCTCGAAGCGGGCCGCATCGTCGCTGTCGGCACGCCGCAGGAATTTCTTCACATCGACCATCCCGAAGTGCATGCGTTCACCGCATCCTTGACGACCTCCCTCGTCACCCAGCCCGGAGCCTCCACATGACCACCTGGTCTTTCTTCCTCGAGCATCACGCCGAGATTTTCGATACCACCCTCGAACACCTTACGCTGGTCATCATTGCGATGGCCTTCGCTATTCTCATCGGCGTCCCGCTCGGCATGTTCGTGGTGCAGCGTCCCGCCCTGCGCACACTCGCCCTGGGCATCGCCAGCATTCTGCAAACCGTCCCGAGCCTCGCGCTGTTCGGTTTTCTCATTCCCATTCCTTTCATCGGTGGCATCGGCCGGCGCACGGCGATCGTCGCTCTGGTCCTCTATGCGATTCTTCCCATCCTGCGCAACACGTATGTCGGCCTCACTGGCATCGATCCTTCCGTGCTCGAAGCCGCCGAAGCCATGGGCATGACCGACGCGCAAATTCTCTGGCGCGTCCGCCTGCCTCTCGCACTCGCCGTCATCCTCGCTGGAATCCGCACCGCCACGGTCATCACCATCGGCGTTGCCACCATCGCCGCCGTCATCGGAGCCGGCGGACTCGGCACCTTCATCTTTCGCGGCGTGGCCATGGTCAGCGACGCCGTCATCCTCGCCGGCGCCATCCCTGCCGCTCTCCTCGCCATCCTCGCGGATTTGCTCCTCGGCCTTCTCGAACGAAAGCTAAAGGTCTCCTGACGTGCGTCGCGCACTCTCTCGCTTCCTTTACTTCCTTTATTTCCTTAGCCTCCTCTACCTCCTTGTCGCTTGTCACAAACCTCCACAATTTCGCATCACCATCGGCTCCAAGTTCTTCACCGAACAAGTCATTCTTGCCGAGCTCCTCGCCCAGCACATCGAAGCCCGCACCGGCATCCCCGTCGTCCGCAAGACCAATCTCGGTGGAACTCTCCTCGTCCACAAAGCCCTCCAAGCCGGCGCGCTCGACCTTTACGTCGAATACACCGGTACTGCGCTCACTGCCGTCCTCAACGAATCTCCTTCAGGCGATTCCGCCGCCGTCTACACTCGCGTCAAACAGCTCTACTCCCAACGTTTCAACCTCGAAGTTACGGAACCCCTTGGCTTCGAAAACACTTTTGCTATGGTCGTCCGCGGCGACGACGCCAAAATCTCCCACCTTCGCTCCATTTCCGATATCGCGCCCCTCGCCCCCAAATGGCGCGTCGGCGTCGGCTACGAATTCCTCGAGCGCCCCGACGGTTTCCGCGGCTGGAGCGACCGCTACGCTCTCCACTTCGCCGGGCAGCCTCGCGTCATGGATCTCGGCCTCATCTACCGCGCCCTCGTCGATCACCAAGTCGACATTGTCGCCGGCAATTCCACCGACGGCCTCATCGACTCCCTCGGCCTCGTCGCCCTCGAAGACGACCGCCACTATTTCCCGCCATACGACGCCGTTCCCATCGTTCGCCGCGCCACTCTCGAGAAATTCCCCCAGCTCCGCCCCGCCCTTTCTGATCTCGCTGGCAAACTCACCGCTGCGGACATGCGCCGCCTCAATTACGCCGTCGACGCCCAGCACCAGGATGCCGCCGCCGTCGTCCGCGCTTTCCGCCAATCCAAAGGTCTCTAGCCTCGGTCTTGTGCAAGAACCCTTGATAGGCCTTACCGATGGCGGCCCCAACCGCATGGCCTGGCCCCAGTGCAATTGAATTCGGCGTCGCTAAGAGCGTAAAGTAGGATTGACCGAGGAGGAACCGTCGCGATGCGATCTGGATTTTCGAAGTACGTGTGGATTCTGGTGGGCTGCGCTCTCGCAGCAAGCTCCCCGGAGTCGCTCCGTGCGCAGAGCACGAGGCTTTATGTCGGGAACAGCATCGCCGACGACATTACCGTCATCGAACTGGATTCCTTGAAGGTGATCGGTGACATCAAGGTCGGCCCGCACGTTCACGGCGTGACCGTTCAACCGGACGGCAAGCGGCTGTTCACAACCTCCGAATCCGACAAAACCCTCCGGATCTTTGATACCTCTACCGACAAACTCATCAGCGAGATCAAGCTAACGGGTCGGCCAAATCAGTGTGCTGTTACGCCGGACGGCAAATACGTCGCCGTGCCCATTCGCGACGGAGATAGCGTCGATATCGTCGATGTTGCACAACAAAAGGTCGTCAAAGTGTTACCCCTTAAGATGCCTCACAACGCTTTCGATGCTGGCAGTAACCAGTACATTTTCGCGAGCTCCATGGCATCCCACGTGATCAATATGATCGATCTCAAAACGATGGAATATGCAGCAAGCATTCCCGTCGGCGGCGTCCCGCGTCCCTATGTTGTCACCGCGGATGGGCTCACCATGTACGTGGCATTGAGCGACCTGCACGGCTTCGTCATCGTGGACATTCCCGAAAAGAAAGTGGTCCGCAGAGTAGAGATGCCCGCTGAGCATCCCCACCCCCACGAGCGGCCGTATGAACCGATCAACACGCTCACCCACGGGCTGGCGCTGAGTCCGGATGAAAGTGAGTTGTGGGTCACGAGCCTCCTGGACGATTGCCTGTATGTTTACGACGTTAAGTCACGGAAGATCGTCGGGCGCGTGCCCACGGGCAGCGGACCGAATTGGGTCACTTTCTCTCCCGACGGCAAGTACGTTTGCGTCAGCAACGCGGACAGCGACGACGTCTCCATCATCGACGTGAAGGCCCGCCGTGAAGCCGCGCGTCTGAGAGTGGGCCGCTTGCCGAAGCGCCTCGTCGCCGCCAGTGTGCCGGCCGCGGATTCGGCCAAGCAATCGGCATTGCGCTAACAACGCTCGCTGCTGGTCTAGCGCATGCCGGTCTCGCGCTCGTGTTTGAGAATCATCTGGTCAAAAGCCCGGGGAAGCCCTTCGCGCGGCGAGTACGGACCCGGCTCGTACGCGCGTGAACTGATTCCTTTCTGCCCGAGTTCCGAAATTCCCCAATCTTCCCGGTTCGTGGCGTCCCAAAACTCCACCACGTCATTCGCCGCAAAATCAGGCTTGGCCATTTCCGCCGCATCGAAGTGCCACTCGCAGACCACTTGCGTCCGGTCAACCGCCTGAGGCCACAGCATGTGTGCCATCACGTAATCCGGATGAAGGCTGAGAAACAGGTTGGGATAAATGGCGTAATAGAGAACCCGTTTGCGCTGCGCTTCACTCAAGCCGGGGAGATACTTGCGGCGGCGTTCGCCGTCAACGCTCATCGTTTGTGCCCCGCCCCGGAATTCCATGGACCCGCCAATATAACTGGGATGCGGCGAATCATTGCCGCCGCTGAGATAGTCCGTGATGCGGTGAAGCGCGGGATGCAGCACCGGACAATGCATGCACTCGTTGTAGTTCAGAACGATGAGCTTCCAGTTGGCCTTCACGTCGTACACCATCCGCTTGTGCATCCGAAGGTCCTGCATCCTCCAGGGAGCAAACTTGTCCGGAAGGTCAGCCAATTGAACGGCGAGCGGTTGCGGACTGCGAGCCAGGTTGAGGAAGATGTGTCCGGCCCACGCATCCGTGTGCACGGGGTGCAACGGATATTCCTCCCGGCGGAAGTCGCATTCCTCCATGTGCGGTGCACCGAGAAGTTTGCCGTCCAATCCATAGGTCCAGCCGTGGTACGGGCACTGAATGCGGCCGGCAAGCTTTCCTCGTGCGTCGCGGCACATGCGCGTTCCGCGATGCCGGCAAACGTTGTAGAACGCGCGCACCGCTCCGTCAGCGTCTCGCGTAACGATGATGCTTTCGCCGGCAACTTCGCAAAGAAAAAAATCGCCGGGATTGGGGATCTGCTCGCTCCGGCCGGCGCATATCCACGTTTGACAGAAGAAGGTCTCTAGCTCCTGGCGGAAGACCTCAGGATCCGTGTAGTAACGTGCGGGCAGTGTTTTCGCTTGGCTACTCATCGTGCACCCCAAGCCGCAAATCTATTCCGTTTCTCCGCGTTTTTGCAATAGATGCAATCCATCCGAAACAATGCCGGCGCTGGGCCCTACGGCGCGGTCATGAACGAGGGCGGCGCTTAGCTCCCGCTTTATTGAGGCTGCCTTCGATCAGGCTTAAGGGAGGTGGCGTGACCGAAATGTCGCGGTTTCCAGGGATCGCGACAATCTGTCGACCACGATTGTGACATCCTACGGCGCCGGCTGGAACTCCGCGTCGCCAGCCTGCCATAATAGAAACGACATTTCGTCGGCGAACTCCAAGTCGTGTTGCGCTCGGGTAGAGCCCATGCCGTGCCCCGCGTCGTAGTCCACTCGCAGCAGGACAGGTTTCTTGCTCGAAGTCGCTGCCTGCAAGCGAGCCGCCATCTTGGCTGGCTGCGAGGGATCGACCCGTGGATCGTTGATTCCCGCCGTCAACAGAATGCCCGGGTACACGCTGCCGTCTTTGACGTGTTGATACGCGTCCATCGCGTAGAGCCCTTTGAAGCCGTCGGGATCGGTTATGGTGCCGAACTCGGCTATATTCGGCGGTCCATTGGGCGTAAATTCCATCCGGAGTGCGTTGGAACAACCCACGCGGATCAGCGCTCCCGCAAACAGGTCGGGCCGTTGTGTGATGGCTCCTCCGATCAGGATCCCGCCAGCGCTCGTGCCTTCGCCGGAGAGGCGCCGGGGGCTGGTGTACTTGTTGTCGATCAGGTACTGGGCGCCGGCGACGAAATCATCAATTGTATGCTGCTTGGTTAGCTTGTACCCTGCGCGGTACCATTCCTCGCCGTATTCCCCGCCGCCCCGCACGTGCGCGAAGGCGATCACGCCTCCGCGCTCCAACCATGCCAGCCAAACCGGATCGAAGAAGGCTTCATAGGAAATCCCGTACGCGCCGTAGCCGATGAGGTGAGTCGGCCGGTTCCCATCCAGTTTGATGTTCTTCGCACGGATGATGGAAAGCGGAATCAGGGTGCCGTCCGCGCTCTTGGCCTTTACCTCCACTGCCTCATAGGCCGACGTGTCGAGGGGCAACGCAGGCTGAATCCCAGTATCGCTGGCGGTCTTTCGTTGCGCATCATAAGCCAGCCATCGCGGAGACGTGGTCCAGGAGACAACGTCCACGAGGGCGCCGGCTTCGCTTGGGGTGACCGAAATCGCTGACACCGATTGGCCTTCAGCCGCCGGTATGGGCTCGATTCGGCCGTCGAATGAAAGCCGCCGCATGCGGCCGATTCCGCCGTCGAGATCGCGGATGTAGATGCCGTCCTTAGCAACATCGGCTTCCTTGATCACAACTTCACTAGCGGGGACGACCACTGTGGCGTGCTCCACATCCGGGTTCTTGAGGCTGGTCCGGGTTACTTCATAACGCGGCTTGTTCTTGTGGGTCACAAGGTAAACGTCGTCCTTGTAAACGTCAAAGCTCACTACGGCGGCATCCACGTCGAAGAGCTTCTTCCACTTGATCGGCGACGACTTCAGTTGATCGAAGGGCACGTAGTAGACCGTAGCCTCGTTTTGCGTTCCGTGTGCCACCAGCCCGAAAAGGTAGGGCGACGCCGGCGAGTAGGTGACGAAGCTGAGATCGTTATCATCAATCTTCGCGTCCGATGAATAACCGTAACCGAATACGAAGCGATCGCGGTCAGGATCTTGTCCTAACTCGTGAACGTACATGCGGCTGCGCTGCTCGAAAGCGGTCTTGGGCATATCAGGCGTCAGCTTCTGCAGGCGGTTGTACAGGAAAGACTTGTTGCCAGGCAACCATGCGACCGCGCCAAAGCGGGCACGGTCAATCGCATCCGGTAGCCGCTTCCCCGTGGCCACTTCGAGGATGTGAATCACGCTTGCCTCAGAACCACCAGGGGAGATCCCGTAAGCCACTAATGCGCCGTCGAGCGAGGGTTGAAAATAGTCGATCGAATAATGCACGCCCTCTTTCGTAAGTAGCTCGGGGTCCACGAGCAGCCGCTCCGGGGAGCCAGCGCGATCCTGGATATACAGCTTAACGTTATCGGCTCCGGCAGCAGCTTTGAGGTAAAAAGTCTTCCCGCCCCAAACCTGCGCACCTCGAACCCGGGTGCTGGCCGTATCGAGAGCTTTCACCCGCGCCAGAAACTTCTCGCGTCCCGGGATGCTGGTCAGTGTGGCGCGCGTATAGTTGTCCTGCGCCTTCAGCCACTGGGCGACCTTAGCGTCCTGCCAGTTCTCAAGCCAGCGATAGGCGTCCGTCACGCTCTGCCCGAAAAAGGTTTCGGTCACTTCATGCCGCTCCGTGGGTGGGGGGCCGGTTTGGCCGCTCAATTTTGAGGGCCCGACAACTATCGTAACCATGCCGATCCACAGACATAGTGCGGTTCGTGTCTGACAGCGCTTGACGTTCAGCATAGATCTGCTCCTTTTCGGAACTGCTTTAGATTGATTTCCCCCGATGAGAATGATAGCAGACTGGGGAGAACCCGCTCACCCTGGGATCAGACTCCCGCTCTCAAGGTTTCGCGGCAATGGCCCCTTCGATTTCTTGAATCAGCAAAGGCACCGCACGTTCAAGATTCTTCCGATAAATCCAACCGAAGATTCCGCGGATGAATACAGCCGGGCCGCCACCGGCGTCCACCGTAAATCGGATGGTGGTTTGATTCGGCTTGTCTTCGGAGAAGATGTGGTCGTAGAGGATCTGCGATCCCAGGAAGGAGCCGGCCCACTTCCAATGTCGCGGCGGCTCGAACTCAATCATCCGGAAGGTCGTTCTCACTCCGTTGGACAGCCGCAACGTACCGTGTGTATCCCCCGAGAGGGGTCCTGGCGGGGACTTCACTACGGAACGGATATGCTTGGCCCAACTCGGCCATGCTTCGATCTGCGCAATATGATTCCAGGCAACCTCTAACGGGGCACGAACGACGAAGCTCTTGTCGACAACTCGCTTCAAGGTTCCTCGCGCGGCGCAGGTGGCGGGGCCTGCGAAGTCAATCTAGCCTTCGCCATGGGACGAGTCAATAACGCCTGCCTTGATCGCAGCGGGGTGTGCCCCAGCGTACGCAAGCGCACGAAATTCGCACTTTTACGCAATGACTCCTTTGTTTGTCACACTCGCGCAAAAACAGGGGGGAGGGTACCCGGGTATTACGAGGCTTTTTCTTCGGCGTAGGCCGCAAATTCTTCGTAAGGACCCTTGAAGTCCTCGATCTTCCCGCCGGCGAAATGCCAGATGCGCGTGGCGACTTCGTCGATCACGTCGTGGTCGTGCGTGACGAGCAGAACGGTTCCGTCATAACGCTGCAACGCGATATTCAACGCATTGATCGATTCCAAATCCAAATGGTTGGTCGGCTCGTCGAGCACCAGGAAATTCGGCTTCTGCAGCATCAGCCGGCAAAAAATCAGCCGCGCCGATTCACCGCCGGAAAGCGCCGCCGTGGGCTTCAACGCATCTTCGCCGCTGAAGAGCATCTGCCCCATCAACCCGCGAAGTTCCTGCTGCGACGCGCTGGAATCGAACTGCCACAGCCATTCGATGGCCGTGGTATTCACGCGTGGCCGCGAAGCGTCCAACCCTTTGGTGATGGAGTCGGTATGATCCTGCGCGAAGTATCCGACGGACACTTCGTGCCCCCACACTACCGTGCCACCATTGATGGGGAATTGCCTTTCCGCGTCGTCGAGGTATCCAGTCGCATTGCGAATCAGCGATTTCAGCATCGTGGTTTTGCCTGTGCCGTTGCGTCCCATCAGCGCGATTTTTTCGCCACGCGTAATGCTCGCCGTAAATCGCGGTATCACTTTCAGGTCGCCGTACGATTTTTCGACGCTCTTGATTTCCAGCGGATGCCGACCGGAATTCCGCTTCATTTCAAATTTGATGTACGGCCGCTGGATATTGCTCTTCGCCAGCTCCGAAGTCTGCAGCCGCTCGACTTCTTTTTTGCGCGAAGTCGCCTGCGCCGAGCGCGTGCCCGCCGAGAAGCGCGCGATGAATTCATTCAATTGCGCGATTTTCTTTTCGCGTTGCGCGTTTTCCGCTTCGATACGCGCGCGAATCTGCGTCTTGGCCACCACCATGTCGTCGTACCCGCCGTTGTACATGATGATCGTTTCGTAGTCGATATCCGCCGTGTGCGTGCACACGCTGTTCAGAAAGTGCCGGTCGTGAGAGATCACAATCAGCACCCCTTCGTATTCGCCCAGATAATCTTGCAGCCAGTGCACCGAATCGAGATCCAGATGGTTGGTGGGCTCGTCCAGCAACAGCGCCGACGGATCGCCAAAGAGCGCTTGCGCCAGTAGCACACGCACCTTCTGCCCGCCCTGCAATTCGCTCATCTTGCGCTCGTGCAGCGCGCTTTCCACGCCCAGGCCGTCGAGCAGCACTCCGGCATCCGCTTCTGCCGTGTAACCCCCTTCCTCGCCGACGATTCCTTCGAGCTCGCCGAGGCGCATGCCGTCCGCGTCGGTCAATTCGTCATGGGGTTTCGCGTACAGCGTGTCCCGTTCTTCGAGCGCCTCCCACAGGGGGGCATTGCCCATGATCACCGTGTCGATTACGCGAAACGCGTCGAACGCAAATTGGTCCTGCCGCAAAATGCCCATTTTCTTCGGCCGCGTAACGGAACCTTTGGTGGGTTCGATCTCCCCGGTCAAGATCTTCATAAAAGTGGACTTACCTGCGCCGTTGGGCCCGGACACGGCGTACCGACGCCCCGCCATGAACGTACAGGTGACGTCCTCGAACAGCACTCGCGGCCCGAACCGCATGGATATGTTATTCACCGAAAGCATAGCCTTTCATTATACCGTGGAATTATTCTGTGTGCCCGCGGCGTTCTTCGCAAGAACGGGATAACGGGCGTTTAGCGTGCGTTTAGATTACTTTTGCCAGGGTCGAGGCGGGGATCACGAGGATCAATAATCAGGACTAGCTCAAAGATTTATGGACGTAAGACGAAATTCTATTTTTTCGATACAGCTCAGATGATTTCCCCTTGATGGTCACCTCGACGAATCGGGTTAGGGCCGTGGAGAGCACAGTAGTGTCTCGTCCTATTCCCATAGCTCTGTTTCTGGTGTTGATGCTCGCTGGTATGGCATTGGGGAAGGCGGTTTCTGACCCCAGTCATTCTGCGCCGCAGCAGGATAACGGCACCGCGAACGCAGTTCGCGTGGACCGTGCGCCGAAGCTCGACGGCACATTGGACGATCCGCTGTGGCAGAGAGCGGAAACAATTTCGAACTTCAGGCAGCGAGAGCCCCACGAAGGTGAACCGCCAACCGAGAAGACGGAAGTGCGCATTCTCTACACTCGGCACGCCGTGTACTTCGGAATTTATTGCTATGACTCCGAGCCATCCCGGATCATCGCAACGGAACTGCGACGCGATATCAGTCAAGACTTGGACGATCATTTCGAGATTCTCATCGATTCAAACCATGATCGGCGTGACGCTTACGTATTTGAGATCAATCCGCTCGGTACACAAAACGATGGTCTCATTGTGGAGGAGCAAGGGGGCACAGATGGAGGCGACTTCGACCGCGGGTGGGATGGAGTATGGACGTCAGAGGCGCGCATCACTCCTGACGGATGGACCGCAACGATCGAAATTCCTTTCACGACCCTGAACTTCACCCACTCGATGGACGTGATCTGGGGCATGAATTTCAAGCGCTTCATTCGCAGAAAGAATGAAGAGGATCTCTGGAGCGCTTACCGGCGGACTTTTGGTATCACCAAGGTCTCTGAGGCGGGCGAACTAAGAGGCATCAAGGATATTGGTAGCGGAAGACTCTTTATTGTGAAGCCCTACGGTCTGGCCCGGTACGACAAACAGACAGGGCAGGACGCCCAATTCCCGCTGACGGGCGGACTCGATATTAAATATGGCCTTAGCTCGAACCTTGTCTTGAATCTGACGGGAAACACTGATTTTGCCGATACCGAAGTGGATCTTGAGCCGTTTAATCTCACACCATTCAAGGTCTTCATTCCCGAGAAGCGGCAGTTTTTCCTGGAAAACGCTGGGGTCTTTAACTTCGATATCGGTGACAAGGACCAACTGTTTTTCAGCCGTCAGATTGGGATTGATGCGGTGACCGGCCAACAGGTGCCGATCAACGGAGGAGCCAGGCTGACGGGCACGTTCGGTCGCACGGAATTGGGCATTATGGAGGTGGACACACGCTCCAGCGGCCCCAACCCTTCTGCAAACTATGCGATCGCGCGCTTGAAAGAATCTCTTTGGGCGGGTTCATATGTCGGCGTGATGGGGATTGATAAACGCTCCGGCAACATTCTGGACAGTTTCAATCAAACGGGGGGCGTTGACTCGCGTCTCGTGTTCTTCAAGGACTGGTTCGTCGACGCTCACATGGCCGGAACTCGGTCTCCCAAAGGCCTGAGTGCCGCCAGCGATGTCGGGGCCTCGTTGTCCTACCGATCGAACTGGCTGGAGGGAATCGTCGAACGCAGAAAAACTGGGCCAAACTTCAACCCGGAAGTAGGTTTCATCGAAAGGATGGATTCAAACGAAACGTACGGGGATCTGACTTTCAAAGCGCGACCCAGGATCAGTGGTGTCCGCGAGTTGCAATTCGAGGGATTCATTCTTCACGCCCCAGATACCCATAACCAGGTCTCTACCCAGGAGTGGCAGAACACCTTTCGCGCCGACTTTAATAACGGTGCCTACACCGATGACGATATCGTGGACGTGTTTACGCAGCGAATCACGACCACGACGCCACTCCACATCTACAAAAACGTGTTCATACCAAACGGACTGTATAATTTCACCCGCCACCAGCTCACCTACGGTTCGGGGCAAGATCGGCGATTTACCTACAACTTCTTCGAGCGCTTCGGCGGCTACTATGGAGGAACACTGAATGAATTTCGTGTGCGTGCCAACTATCGCCCGACCGCGAAATTCTCGATCTCCGCTTCTGAGACATGGGACCGATTTCGATTGCCGCTACCGAACGGGAATTTTTCCGTAGTGCTGGCCAACTTACAGGCAAATTATTCCTTCACTCGCTTTTTAACTTTCACTAGTCTTATACAGATGGATACGTCGAACACGCAGGCAGTCAGCGCCAATTTTCGCCTGAGGTACAACTACCGTCCTGACAGCGATCTTTACATCATCTGCAACGTGGGAACGCAATTCGCCAGCATTGCCCCGGCAAACCCGCCGCAAGTCCGTGAGACTCGCTTCGCGGTAAAATATACGTACTCTTTCGCGCCTTAAGAGGCATGGGCATGAAAAGCCGAAACTTAGTTCTTCTGGTTCTGCTCGCGGTCGTAGTTCTTGCGGCGGCATACGGAGTTTTATTGATTCGCCGGGGCTTTAGCGCCATCGACGAGCCCTCTTCTCTTGAAAAAGCCGTTGCTCGAACGGTGCGCAATCTCGCGATCCCCAGCGACGCGCGCAACGAAAAAAATCCCTGGAAAGCCACGCCCGGGATTCTGCAAGAAGCGCGTGAACATTTCATCGCCCGCTGCGCCATCTGTCACGCCAACGACGGCACCGGACAATCGAGGATCGGCCGTAACCTGTATCCCAAAGTGCCTGACTTGCGGCTGCCACGAACGCAGAATCTCACCGACGGCCAAATCCACTACATCATCAGGAACGGCGTTCGCCTGACCGGCATGCCCGCCTGGGGCAATCCACACGATGAACAGGAAGACGACAGTTGGAAACTCGTTCTCTTCATCCGCGATTTGCGCCAGCCGACCATCGAAGAAAAAGTCCAGCAGGAAGAGACAGCAGCTGTAGCGCGCTACGTGGGCTCACAGGCTTGCCAGAAATGCCACGAGCAGATCTACCGGCGTTGGAAGAAGACGCCGATGGCCAACGTGGTGCGCGATCCGCGTGAGTATCCCGAGGCCATCATCCCCAATCTCGCCACGAACACCGTGGCCAAATTTACGAAGGACCAAGTCGCACTCGTCTACGGCAGCCGATGGAAGCAGCGCTACTTCACAAAAGTCGGCGATGATTATTTCCCGCTTTCCGCGCAGTGGGACGTTACCCACCACATCTGGCGACCCTATTTTGTCGCCAGCGGAACCGATTGGTGGACGGCGTTCTATCCGCCCGACAACATGCAGCGGCCCACCGGCCCCACCTGCGATGGCTGCCATTCCGTCAACTACAACATCCGCACCAAACAGGTCGCAGAATGGAACGTGGGCTGCGAGCGGTGCCACGGTCCCGGCAGTGAACACGCCGAGCATCCCTCGCGCGGTAACATTTTGAATCCCGCACGCATGGAATATGTCCATGCAAACGACACTTGCATCCAGTGCCATTCACAGGGGCGGCCGCTCACGAGTCCCATCGAAGGCAAGTATTACGACTGGCCGGTCGGCTATCGCGTGGGACTCAACCTGCGGGATTTCTGGCAGCTCGAAGACCACACTCTCGGCGCAGCGACCTTCACGCATTTTCCAGACGGCACCGCGCACAAGAATCGCATGCAGGGCAATGACTTCGTGCAGAGCGTCATGTACCGCCGCGGAGTCACCTGCTTCAGTTGCCACGATGTCCACGGCACCGATAACTACGCCCAGTTAAGAAAGCCTGCCGACAAACTTTGTTTGGATTGCCACGGTCCGATGTCGCTGAACGGACCGCGCACTGCGACGCTCGAAGAGCATACCCATCACAAAGCCGGCTCCCCGGGAAGCCAGTGCGTGGCCTGCCACATGCCGAAAATCGAGACGACCATTGCCGACGTGAAGGTTCGCGCCCACACTTTCGCGTTCATCACGCCGGCCATGACCGACAAATACAAAATCCCCAACCCTTGCACGTCCTGCCACACCGACAAGTCCACCGCCTGGGCAACCGAAGCCATGCGCCAATGGCCGGAGCGCTCTCCCTGGCGGCTAGAAGAGTGACATTTCACGCAGCTTTCTTGAAGAATGAGCTTAAGTCCAAGACTAGGAAGATTGCTGTTTGGGCTGGCAGATTGCCGCGATGACCAATCCCACGATGATGGTGAGCAGGCTTCCGCCGATAATCCATTTGAGCACTAGTTCGTGCCGGAGTGGATAGACAACATATTCGACGAGCGAGTTGGGAATCACCGTCACCAGCACAAGCAAGATACCGAAGCGGATTCCTTGGCCTGCCCAGGGTTTCGCTTCGACGCCGCGGGCGTAAATCAGCACAGCTCCTATCGAGAAAATGAGATTGGCGATATAGATGTGCACCAAGCGGTGCAGCATGGCATCTTGCGAGCGCCAAAGTTCACTGTGCGCCCGGTAGTCTTGCATCAGCCAGACGTTGTGAATCAGATAGCCGCCGACTGAGAGAAGAATGAAGCTGGCCACGATGGCCCCGATTGTCTTTTTCATCGCCATGGATAGTTCCTCCGGAGAAAGGCGGCGACCGTCGCTTGCGACCGAACGCGCCTTCGAGAGATAGTGACCCCAAGAATCAGCCGAAAGAGGTACCCGTTCAGCGCGAAGCGTACCATTCCACCGAAGCCAAGGCGAGTGTTTTTCATCTTTAGCACGCTCCGCAACTCTTCACGTGTCACGGGGCACGATCCCCAATCAGTTGCCCCTTCCAGACGGGCTTTGCTACAGTGCCTGTGCATCGCCTAAAGACACTCGCGATTCTTGTTGGAGCCCTTTTGCGTCGGCATTTAAGGAGAACGTAATGCCCATTCCGCAGGAACTTCTCAACATTCTTGTTTGCCCGGTCTGCAAGACGCCGGTGAAAATGTTGCCGGACGAATCAGGCCTCAAGTGCCAGACTTGCCGGCGCGTCTATCCCGTGCGCGACGACATTCCCGTCATGCTGCCCGAAGAAGCCAGCATCGCGAAGGAATAGTCCGAGGAACAACCGAGGAGCGGAGAAGCAAGGGAACCATCGAGCTGCACATGCAAACCAATATTGCCGATTGCGTTCCGCGTCTCAAACGCCTGATCCCGCGTCTGCGCGGCAAGCGCATCGGTGTTATCGGCGACTTGATGCTGGACCGCTACCTCTGGGGCACCGCCTCACGATTGTCGCCGGAAGCCGCCGTGCCCGTGGTGGATTTCGTGGAACAAAGCGACTGGCTCGGCGGTGCGGGTAATGTGGCGGCGAATATTGCCGCGCTCGGCGCACGCGTCGAGGCCTTCGGGGTCATGGGGGATGACGAGCCGGGCCGCGCCTTTCATGCCTGCCTGCGTGCCGCGGGTATCCACGACCGCGGCGTCCTCACCGATCCTAGACGCTTGACGACGGTCAAGACGCGGATCATCGCGCGCCATCAGCAAATCGTTCGAATCGACCACGAACGGCGCGAGCCGCTTCGCTCTGATACCGAAGAAAAACTTCTGCGCACTTTATTCACAACGCTTAAGCGTCTCGACGCGCTCGTCCTCTCCGACTACGACAAAGGCCTCATCACCGACGCTTTCGCCGACCGCGTTCTCAGCGCAGCGCATCAATTGCACGTTCCTGTGTTCGTGAAGCCAAAGACGTCGCGTCTTTACGCCTACCGGGGCGCGCGCGCAATTGTTTGCAACGCCAAGGAAGCGGGCTTCTTTGTTACGCGCTCGCTTGCCGACGAAAAATCCGTCGAGGAAGCGGGCCGCGCGCTCCTCGCGCATTTCGGTTGCAGTGCAGTGGTCATCACGCTAGGGGAAAAAGGCCTGAGCGTTTCTGAGGAAGCTTCGCCGCGACATATCCACATTCCCGCGACCAGCTTTGAGGTCACGTACGCGCGCGTGGGCCAGCCCGGCATCGAACGAGGCGCTACAGGCCGCCAGGTTTTTGACGTTACCGGCGCGGGCGATAGCGTTCTGAGCGTGTTCGCGCTCGCTGTCGCTGCGGGCGCGTCGCTCGCCGATGCCGCCACTCTCGCCAACGCTGCCGCGGGCGTCGTCGTCGGCAAACTCGGTACGGCCACGGTAAGCCCGCAGGAACTTGTGCACGCGCTCGACGATATCCGCCGCTGAAATGATTTCGCGCGCGCCTATGCAGGGCCTCGCGTCAGCGTTTTGTCTTTGTCTTCGCCGCGCGGAAAGTGGAAATGACTACGGCGGGAAACTGAACGACTTGTCTTTTGCCTCGACCCAGACGCTCACGAATTTGGTCCTGCGACTCTTTTCCGCGTCCTGAGCATCGGGCATGGGCGCAAAGGGGCTGACAGCGACCTCTACCACGACGCCGCTGGCACCGCGGGGAGAGCTTTCCCGCACGATGTAGTAGCTTTTCACCGGGCCGTAGTAGCCGTTCGGGCCCCAGTCCGCGAGAAAGTCCGGCATCTTGTAGCTCGAACCCGGCTGCCAGAGCTGGTAAGCGTGCGCCATATCGCCAGCAACAAGCGCATCGAAGAAATGTTCCGCCGCCCGTTTTTCCGGATAGTAGCGGAATGAAAACCAGACCAGTATTGCAGCCACAATTACCACCGCCGCAACGGTGAAGGCCATGACGCGTGATTTGTGTGGAGTTTCGGCAGGTGCGTCGAGAAGTGTCATCCTGTGATCTCCTGCCCCGCGAGCGTTCGAATGTATATTGCCGTCGCTTCGGCGCTATCCCTATGGTGCTAGCAACAATGAAAATCCTAACAAATATTACGTGTCCGAGTAAAAGGGCGGCGAATCAAATCTAGAGGAGCAAGTCAGCGTCCGGTTGCTGGTGATACCGCAAGCTGCGTTGATCGGTAATGGATCTTGGTACCTGCAACTTGAATGTGTCGGGGCACTCCTAGGAAATACACATTCGATTCCGCGAAGCATCTGAGCCCTCTATTTGCGCTTCGCAATGATCTTGGCAGTATAAGAATCGAGATCGTACAGGGCTTCGTCACTAACCGCTCTCAGCCGTTCCCGCCGTGCCTGCCGTAAAGATTCCTGGCTAGTGAGGAACGCCGTCGCAGCTACCTTCATGCCGACGCTGTCCTTCCGATGAACCAACTCCGTTGCAAAGGCTTTGGAAGCCTGGGGCTTACCGACGTCTGTTGAAAACTTTCCGATGGCTTCGTCTGCATCAGGTGTTTGGGCATACCAAAGGAGCAACAGTAGACTCTTTTGTGCGGTCACATCATTTTCAACATGCAGACGCTCGACTGCTGGCTTGAGCCAGAAATCTTGATTGGTCGGCAAAAGCGTGTAAATCAAGCAGTAGTCTTGCCCCAGCGTCAAGGAGTGCTGGGGAATGAACACCTGGAATTTGGGTAGAGCAAGTATGTGAAATGCGGCAGCAGTCGTGTCCTCTCCCTGCGCCGCCATGCTATGAACAAGCAGGAAGTAGTCTTTCAACTGAAGATCTCGTAAGTCACTATGAGCGATGGCCGAGAGAACGATCCTGCGATCCCCCGGGTCGCTCGAAAGACTCATCAATAACTTGCTGCCATCGAAGAGAAAGAAGGGCGGGTTGCTAAAGTCCGCGAGCTCCCGCCGCAGCCCCGGCACGTAAACGTCACGCTGAGACTTTGCTTTCGCCCAAAACTGATCTAGAAGGACTGATTTTTGCGCAATTTGAGCATCGTTGAGCGTGTGCGGCTGAAAGTTGTAGATGCTCTGAATCTCAGCGTGCAAATCGTCCGTGCTAGAGGTGGCCTGCCTTCCCACTCCCAGACGAGGCAGAAGCAAGAAAGCGAGAATGTAGCAACACTTGGTAATCTTCACAGCTCACTCCGCCGGCTTTGCGTTACTGCGCGCGAGGTTATACCACAATCACACACCACGCAACGACCTCGCCGAATACAGAGTTAGGCTTCGAGGGCGCCGCCGCCGGCGCCTTCCGGCAGCTCGATCTGATATTTCGTCCGCGCTTTTTCGCGGTGCTGCTCGAGCGCAAGTTCGATGAGCTTGTCGATGAGATCGCGGAAGGGGATTCCGCTCGCTTCCCAGAGTTTCGGATACATGCTGATGGAGGTGAAGCCGGGGATCGTATTTACTTCGTTGAGATAAATCTTTCCTCCTTCTTTTTCGAGGAAGAAATCCACGCGCGCCATGCCGCTCAATTCCAACGCGCGGAACGCATCCACGGCGAGCTTCTTAAATGTTTTCACTTGCGCCGGCTTCAGCTTTGCCGGAATCAGGAGCTGCGTGCCTGCTTCCAGATATTTTGCCGCGTAATCGTAGAATTCGCGGTGCGGCACGATTTCGCCGGGGACGGAAGCCGCGGGCTCGCTGTTGCCGAGCACGGAAACTTCAATCTCGCGGGCGACCATGGCGCGTTCCACGAGAATTTTCTGCGCGAATTCCGCCGCCAGATTCAGGGCGGGCGCGAGCTCCTCGCGCGAATGTACTTTCGTCATTCCGACAGACGAGCCGAGCGTCGCGGGTTTCACAAATACCGGGTATTGAAACTTGTCTTCAATGGCGCGTTCTACGTCCGCCGGATGTTTCTCCCATTCGGTTCGGAGAACCGCGACCCACGGCACGACGGGAATTTTGGCGGCCTGCAGCAGCCGCTTGGCGACGTCTTTGTCCATGGCGATCGCGGAGCCGAGCACGCCCGCGCCGACAAACGGCAAGCCAGCAAGATCCAGCAATCCCTGGATCGTTCCGTCCTCGCCAAACGTTCCGTGCATTGCTGGAAAAACAACGTCAAGCCGGGTTCCACCGCCGCTGCCATCCAGCCGCATCAGCGCCGCATCCGTCGGGTCTGCCGTCATCATCACGCGCTGCCCGCCGCGGAGTACTTCCGGCAACATTTTCTGCGCGCCCGCCCCAATTAGCCAGTGGCCTTCTTTCGTAATTCCGATTGGCACCGCTTCGTATTTGTCGGGATCCAGGCCGCGAATCACCGAGGCTGCCGAGGCCAGCGACACTTCATGCTCGCCCGAGCGCCCGCCGAACAGCACACCGACACGGAGCCGTTTTTTTTCTGTAGTCACGTGAGCATCTTTTCAGAAAAGGCCGCAGGTCTAAAGACCTGAGCTACAGGATGTTTCCATCGTGTCAAGGGGGGCACCAGGAGGCCGTTCAGAGGATTTTCTTGCCCAAGCCCGACAGCACCAACTCTACGCCGAGGAGCGCCGTCCGATTATGTTCATCGATGACCGGATTGATCTCTACAATTTCGAGTGACACCATGGCCTCGCTGTCCGCGATCATCTCCATCGCGAGGTGCGCTTCGCGATAGGTCACTCCGCCGCGCACCGGCGTGCCCACGCCCGGTGCATCCGAGGGATCGACAAAATCCATGTCCAGGCTCACGGCAATCCCGTCTGTATCGTCCATTGCATATTTCAGCGCGTCGCTCATCACTTCGCGCATCCCCCGCTCATCAATGTCGCGCATGGTAAGCACGTGCACGCCCGATTTCTTCACCAATTTTTTTTCCTGGGAGTCCAAATCGCGAATCCCCACAAGGACGATATTTTGCGGCTCGACTTTTGGTTTGAAGCCCATCAGTTCCACCAGCTCCGGCGGGCCGTAACCCATAATCGACGCTAGCGGCATTCCGTGCACGTTGCCCGAAGGCGACGATTCCGGCGTGTTCATGTCCCCATGAGCATCCAGCCAGATGAAGCCGACCTGCTTCTTCTCTTCTTTCCGGAAATGCGCCGCGACGCCGCTGACGGATCCCACCGCGATGGAGTGATCGCCGCCGAGTACCAGCGGCAGCATGTGCTCCTCAAGCGATTTCTGCACCGCTTCGGCCAGATCCTTGCAGGCTTCTGCAATTTCGCCCAGATATTTCGCGCGCTTTTCCCCGTAGGACATCTCTTCCGGCTGTTTCACGGGAATGTTGCCAATGTCCTCGACCTGATGGCCGAGCTGTTTGATGCGCGCTTGCAATCCCGCCACGCGCAGTGCCGAAGGGCCCATGTCCACGCCGCGGCGGCTTGCTCCCAGATCCATAGGCACGCCAATAATTCTGATCTTTTGCGCCATCGTCTCTTCCTAAGAGGAAAACTAAGGGTATACCCGGTAAATCATGCGCGGGAAGGGAATCACCTCACGGATGTGCTCCGCGCCGCAAATCCAGGCGACCGTGCGTTCGAGACCCAAACCAAAACCCGAGTGCGGCACGCTGCCGTAACGCCGGAGGTCCAGGTACCACTGAAAGGCTTCTTCGGGCAGGTTGTGTTCCCGCAGCCGCTTGACCAGCAAATCGTAATCGTGAATGCGCTGGCTGCCGCCGATAATTTCTCCATAGCCCTCCGGAGCGAGCATATCGAAAGCCAGCGCCAGGTCGGGCCGTTGGGCGTCCGGCTGCATGTAAAACGCCTTGATGGCGGCTGGATAGCGGTGGATCAGCACCGGGCGCTCGAATTCGTTCGAGACAAGGGTCTCTTCGTCGCCTCCGATATCGTCGCCGAACTTCGCAGGGTTGCCATGCTTCTGCAGGATGCCGAGGGCTTCTTCGTAGGTGATCCGCGGAAACGGCGGCTTCACGTTTTCCAGTTTTTTCGTGTCGCGCTTGAGCGTTTCCAGTTCGCGCGATTTATTCTTCAGGACGGACTGCACAATCGCGCTGACGAGTCCTTCGCCGAGCGCCATGGCCTCGTCGAGTTCGACGTACGCGGCTTCGGGCTCCAGCATCCAGAATTCGGTGAGGTGGCGGCGGGTTTTGGACTTTTCGGCGCGGAAGGTGGGGCCGAAGGTGTACACCTTGCCGAGCGCCATGGCTGTCGCTTCGATGTAAAGTTGCCCGCTCTGCGTCAAATAGGCTTTCTGGTCATCGATGTAATTGACTTCGAAAAGTGTCGACGTTCCCTCGCAGGCCGCGGGCGTAAAAATCGGCGCGTCCGTCAGCGTGTAACCCTGGCTGTCCATGAAGTCGCGCGCGGCGCGGACTGCTTCGGCGCGAATGCGAAGGATGGAGGCCTGACGCGGAGTCCGAATCCAGAGGTGGCGGTGATCGAGAAGAAAATCCACGCCGTGCTCTTTGAGCTGAATTGGAAATGGCGTGCTCTCCGAGACTTTTTGAAGGATCTGAATTTTCGTTACGCCGATTTCGTAGCCGCCAGGGGCGCGCTGTTCGGCGCGGATTTTCCCGGTGACGATTACGCTCGATTCCTGAGTTAGACCTTTCAACGCTTCGAATGCTTCCGGATTTTCCTTGAGCGCGACGACCCCCTGGATGATTCCCGTCCCGTCGCGAAAAATGGGGAAGAGCAGTTTTCCTGACTCGCGCAGGTTATAGAGCCAGCCCTGTAGAGTGACTTCCTGGCCGTCGTATTTCCCCGCCTGTTCGATTGTGATTACCGTCATCGCGTTTTTTCCTAGAAACCGGTTCCGTTGAGATCCTTTTCGACAGGAGCCGGAATCTACAATCAGCTGCCCTCTCCGGGTGCGTTCAGGATGACACGGAAAAGACTGAATTGAAGCCAGATCAATTACCGCTGCGGCGTTTACTCCCATTCCTTCTCAAATCGATCCATTGCCTTGCGCGCCGCCGCGAGCTGATCCGCGGGGCTTGGCGTTTCCGGCCCGGTTTTTTCTTTCAACTCCAAGATCAAAGGGAGGTTTGGGTGCGGCGCCGTCTTCAGTACTTTCACCGCGGCCTTCCAATCAATTGTTCCGTCAAACGGCGGCAGGTGTTCGTCTTTCTCGCCGTGGTTGTCGTGCAGGTGCACTGCTGTCACTAAATCGCGCAAAGGTTCGAATGTTTTCGTAATTCGCTCTTCTTCTGGGCCATCCGCGAGATGCGCATGCCCGATGTCAAAATTGAACCGCAGCCCTGTCAGCCGCGTTTCGTCGACGAAGGCGCGCAAATACGCCGGGTCGCCCATTTCGCTGGTGGTGTTCTCGACGGCGATGGTTACGCCGGCATGATGCGCGTGCAAAATCAAATGCTCGAGCGAACTGAAGGCCGCGTCGCGTTTTCGCGGGTCGGCGGTTTCCCGTGAGCCGCCCATGTGCAGAACCATCCTTTGATAGGGCAATCCCTCCGCCACGTTGATGGCGCGCTTGAGCTCGTCCATGGCTTCGATGCGCCGCACGCGCTCGACCTCGCAGATCGAAAGCGGCATCCCACCCTCGCGCGTCTGACTCAAGTCGCGGCTCATTGGCGCATGCAGCGATGCCAGAAACAGCCGGTGATCCGCGAGCGTTCCGGCCATTGCACGAATCTCTTCCTTCGAGGTGTAGTCGAAATGCCCCCGCGAACAGAAAATCTCGACGCCTTGGAAGCCGGCTTCGGCGATTTGGCCCAGCAGCTCCGGCGTCAGCTTTCGTGAAACAAACAAGTAGGTGGAAAGGAATCTCTGCATATTTGCTTACGTTCGTCTCTAATTTACAAGAGCAAGATGCCGCCTTTTCAGGGCGGCGCTACAAAACCAGCTTAATAACCGACTGCCGCGCCCTGATCGCGCGGGTCGGCGGCGCCGAGGCGTTCGCCGGTAGCCCGATCGATTCCAATTGCGTTCACCAGGCCGATGTGTCCGCGCCGCTGCGTCTCATGCCCGCGGGCGTTCAACGCCGTTTCCAGGCCAGCAGGAAAATCCTTTTCCAAAAGGAGTTTGTCCGGCAGCCACTGGTGGTGAAAGCGCGGAGCATTGATCGCCGCTTGCGCTTCCATTCCGAGCCGCATCCAGTTCAGGATGCTGAGCAGAGTTACGGAAATAATGGACGGGCCGCCGGGCGAACCGGTAACGAAGCTCAGCTTGGCGTCGCGCAGCAGGATCGTGGGCGTCATGGAGCTGAGGGGGCGATGGCCCGGCGCAATGGCATTCTCCTCGGACTGCATGAGGCCGAAAAGCGCATTGGGGACGCCAGGCTGGGTTGTAAAGTCATCCATTTCGTCATTCAGCAGGAATCCCGCGGTAGACGTAACGTGCGAGCCGTAGCTATCGTTCAGCGTGTAGGTGCTCGCGACGGCATTTCCTGCCGCATCCACGACGGAGAAGTGTGTGGTGTGCGGGCCGTCATTGAGGCTGATCACGGACTGCGGTGCAGTTGCTGAGGCGGCGGAGGCGCCGCAGACGTGGGGTTTGCCGGCCTTCACGACTTTGCTCGAGGACGCATGCTGCGGATCGATCGTCGCCTCCAGCTCCTTCGCGTAACAAGGATCCGTCAATCCCACCACTGGCACATTCGCAAAATCGGAGTCCGCCAGGTACGCGGCGCGATCGGCAAAGACGCGCCGCATCGTCTCCGCGACCCTGTGCACGCTTTCCACATCGTCCCAGTCTTTGAGCGGAACATCCTTCAGCATGTTCAGCGCTTCGATAATCGCCACGCCACCGGAGCTGGGCGGCGGCGACGTTAGCACCTCCCAGGTATGACCTTCGCCCTCATACTTCGCGTGGAGCACTTTGCGGATCTTCGGCGTGTAATGCGCAAGGTCGTCCAGAGTGATCAATCCGTTCTGGCGCGCCAAGTCATCCACGATCATGCGCGCCGTTTCGCCGCGATAGAACTCCGCCGCGCCCTTCTTGGCGATGCGCTTCAGAGTGGCCGCCAGCTCCGGTTGCCAAAACGTGTCCCCCGAGTGAAGCATTTGCCCGTCACGCAGAAAAATACGGCGGCTTACGGAAAATCGCTGAAGGTCCTGGCGCTGCCCTTCCAGTTGTCGCGCCAGCTTTTCGCTGACGGGAAAGCCGTCCACCGCGAGCCGGATCGCCGGATCCATCACGTCAGCCAGCTTCATCGTGCCGTAAGTCTTCAGCGCCAGCTCCAATCCTGCGACCGTCCCCGGGACGGCGACGGACCGGGCACCGATCACCGAGGCTTCCTCATCAAGCTTGCCGTCCGGCCGGATGTACATGTCACGGGTCGCACGGCCCGGAGCCACCTCACGATAGTCGAGGAAGCTTGCTCGCCCGTCCGCGAGCCGCACCAGCATGAAACCGCCGCCACCGATGTTGCCCGCCGCAGGTTCGACTACAGCCAGCGCGAATGCCACCGCGACCGCTGCGTCCACGGCGTTTCCGCCGCGTTTGAGGATCTCAACGCCTGCCTGGGAGCCCAACTGCTCGTCCGTGGTCACCATCCCGTGCGCCCCGCGGACGGCCTGCTGTGGCCAGGCCTTGGATGTTTCGGCATGGTCACGATACTCGGCCGCAGCCTGGCCGCGGGCAGTGGGAACCGTTGCCAAGAGTGCCAGGGTGACCACACTCAGCAGGCAGAACCAAGTTGGGATTCGGAGCATCACGGTAAACAAGAGACAGTAAGTGATTCACCGCGAAGCGTCAAGGCGAGCTGGGCCAGACCAGCCCCTCCCCAGCTTAGCTGAACCGCAGCGCCGGGCAATTCAAATCCCAAGGGCCCAGTCGCAGGTTTTTGTGGTTAATTTGCGGTCACACACTTCTCGATGGTGACGGTTTCACCGCTGACGGATTTCAGCCTCGATTATCAAGATCTATTGTTCAAGCCGGAGAAGAGAGAAGGCGCGGACAAGAAATAGAGCCGGGACAGGTTCCAGCCGGTTTCCTAGTTTTCGCTGAGAAATTCCACCGTTGGCGGCCCCGGCAGCAGTCCAGCCTTCGTGCCGCGCGTAATCAGTTCCTTTACCGCCTTCTTGCCGCGCTCGCCATAGCCGAGCGTCCACTTGTTCACGTACATGCCGACGAATTTATCCGCGAGCTCGGGTTCCATGTCGCGCGCAAACTGCATGGCGTAGTTGAGCGCTTCTTCGCGATGCTCCAGGCCGTATTTGACGCTTTCGCGGATGGTTTGGGCGATTTGCCGCCCTACAGCGGGTCCGAGGGCCCGCCGAACTGCGTTGCCTCCCAGCGGCAGGGGCAGGCCGGTCTGCTCCTGCCACCAAATCCCCAGGTCCACGACGCGATGCAGGCCGAGCTGCGGGAAGAGAAGCTGCCCCTCGTGAATTAAGAGCCCAGCTTCCACCAAGCCGTTTTGCACGGCATCCAGGATCTTGTCGAATGGCATGACCACGGCTTCGAAGTTCGGTTCGAACAACTTAAGGGTCAGGTAGGCAGTCGTTTTGAGCCCCGGAACGCCGACGCTCTTTCCCGCTAACTCTTCTTTTTTCAATGATTTCGAGGCGACCACGATCGGCCCATAGCCTTCCCCGAAGCTCGCACCGCAATCCAGCAAAATGTAGTTGTCCCGTAGCGTGGGGTAGGCCGCAAAGCTCACGGCGGTGACATCGTAGGTCTCAGATAGCGCTGCTTCATTCAGGGTTTGGATGTCGGAAAGGACATGGGTGTACTTGAACCCGGGCGTTGAGAGCTTGTGGGTCGCCAACGCATAGAACATGAAGGCGTCGTCCGAATCAGGCGAATGGGCCAGCTTGATCTCCACCGGCTCCTTTGCTGTTTTCGACGATGCGGTTCTGCCTGCCATGGGCTGCTCAATTCCTCTTGCCCTGGCCTTGGCTCTCCGGAAGAAACTCCCACGCGGGGAGGCTCTTGTGGGACACGAGAAGTAGAGAACTTGCGCTTCGCTGGGGCTGCGTAGCGCTGCGCCGGGCTTTTTCGCAGGCAAAGCGTAGCACATCGCGGTGTGCGCGACAAACCCTCGCCGGCCTCCTTTACAGCGCCGAAACCATGCGGGCGATGGCGTCGTCGAAGGTGGACTTGCCGTCGAGATAGGGCTGCCAGAACCGCGTCAGTAGCTTCAGATAATCATCCCATCCGCGCTTGTAAAGACCTTCACGCACGGCATATGGCGTGTATCCACCGCCGGGCGTCTCCCCATTGTTTTCCTGGCCCTGCGAGGTCATGACCGGCCTGATCACTTCGCCGGTGGTGTAAAAAATCAGGGCGTGCCACAGGTCGCGCGGGATGGGCTTGTCGCGCTGCCGGCACTCGCGCGCAATCGTCGTTTGCACCAGCTCGGCGATTCCGTGCGAGGCTTCGTGAAAGAGCACTTCCAGCGCGGCACTTCCTTGGTTGCGCGGATCGGTGCTGGAAATCACGACGCGCAGCGGGTCCACCGTGGTATAGGCTCCGGCCCAATTCGCATACGCCGAGACATCCACGCGAATTTTTTCCGCTGGCCATTTCGTTTGATAAATTTCCGCCAGCCGCTGCGCGAGTTCCAACCCTCGCGTTCGCACCAGCGGCGCAACTTCGGCGACCCATTTGCGATTCGCGCGGTCGTGTTCCGGCCACCAGTGCGTCCGGTAGACGGCCGCGGCCGAATCCAAAACCTGCGTCAATTTCGCAGGCAAGCCCGCATCGCAAGTCTTTTTCTTCGCCCCGGAGAGCTCGTCGCAATCTTCAAAATCTCCCAGCTGGTTCTTCAGCAGGATCATCTCGGTGCTGAAGAGCAGGTCTTTGTTTGCGAAATTCGCCGCGTAATACGCCACCGCCGTGTCCCAATCCCGCTGCTCCGCATCACTTAGCCGGGACGCTGACGCCGTGTTCGGGCGGCCGCTTCGCTTCTCGCGCTGCTGCCTCGCTTGCTGGTAAAGCGTGTGATGGAGGTTCATCCAGAAGCCGCTGTGGAGTTCGAAGACTGGCAGCGGCCCGAACGAAGAATCGATTTGCCGATGGTCACCCTTGGCGAGTGGCGAGAGCTGCACTGCCGTCAGAAGCGAGAGGCCAAAAAACGCAAGAAAGTGACGCATGACGAGTCGGTCGATGGTATCGCCAACGCTCCCCGCGCACAAATCTTCCTTTGCGGTGAATGGGTTTCCCACTTCCGGGGCAAACGCGTTATCATCCGCCCACGATCCGTTTGCTGGAGAGGCCTCATGAAAAGAATCCTTGGTTCTGCCGGGCTAATTTGCGCGCTGCTTCTGCCTGCCATCCTCTCGGCGCAGCAGGCGCCCGCACTTCCAGCGCTGAAGCAGGAAGCCGTCACCGAGGTGGAAAACCTGCAGAGGCTCACGCAACAAATGGTTGACGAAATCTTCAGCTTCAGCGAACTGGGCTTCCAGGAATACGAGACTTCGCGCTACGTCACCGGAATCCTCGAAAAAAACGGCTTCCAAGTTGAACGCAGCGTCGCCGGCATTCCGACCGCCTGGGTGGCCACGTACGGAACCGGAAAGCCTGTGATCGCTTACATCACCGATATCGACTGCATCCCGCGGGCCTCGCAGAAGCCTGGCGTGGCGTATCACGATCCACTTGTCGAGGGAGCACCCGGCCACGGAGAAGGTCACAACTCTGGAATGGCGGTGAATGTCACCGCTGCTCTGGTGCTGAAGAAATTGATGGCCGAACATCATCTCGCCGGCACCATTAAGATTTTTCCGGGCGTGGCCGAAGAGCTTCTTGGCTCGAAGGCGTTTTACGTTCGCGCCGGCCTATTCAAGGACGTAGACATTGTCTTCGGCACTCACGTTGGGCATGAATTCTCAACTACCTACGGCGTCGGTCAGGGAAATTTGACCGGTCTGGTCTCCGTCCAGTATTTCTTTCATGGCCGGGCGGCTCATGCGGCGTTCGCACCGTGGGATGGACGCAGCGCTCTTGACGCCGTCTCGCTGATGAACGCGGGCTGGGAGTACCGCCGCGAACATTTGCGCTTGCAGCAGCGTTCGCACTACGTGATTACTAACGGCGGCGACCAACCCAACGTGGTCCCCTCAGAAGCTGCCGTGTGGTACTACTTTCGCGAGCTCGATTACCCGCATATCAAAGAGCTCTACGAACTTGGCAACACCATGGCGCAGGCCGCTACGATGATGACCGGCACCACCGTAGATCACCGTCTTGTCGGCTCAGCCTGGCCACCGTTTTTCAACAAAGTGATTGCCGAGGTCCAACAAAAAAACATTGAGGCCGTTGGCATGCCGACGTGGAGCGAAGCCGATCAGACTCTTGCCAAAGCTCTTCAAAAAGAGATCGGCGCCAAAGTGGAAGGTCTCAAGGAAAAAGTCGAGCCGCTCAAAGAACCGGAAAAGAGTCCCAACGGTGGGGGATCCGATGACGTCGGCGACATTTCCTGGAACGTTCCGATGGTCTACATGTTCTATCCCGCGAACATTCCGAATCTTCCCGGGCACAGCTGGCCGAACGCCGTAGCCATGGCCACACCCATCGCACATAAAGGGTCCACCGCGGGTGCCAAGGTGCAGGCCTTGACCGCGCTCGATTTTCTGCTGCAGCCCGAACTCGTTCAGCAGGCGTGGGATTATTTTCGCAATGTTCAGACGAAGGACGTCCATTACGAGACGTTTCTCGCTCCGGAAGACAAACCGGCCATCGAAATGAACAAGGAAAAGATGGAGAAGTTCGCACCACAACTGAAAAAGCTTTATTACGATCCGGCGCGCTACAAGACCTACCTTGAGCAACTAGCGATCGAGTATCCAACCATCAAAGCGAAGCCCTGAGCCGTTGTCGAGACCTATCTTTAGCTTTCGCCGGAAACGTTGCGCTACTCGACCCGCCGCACGAACACCGTCACTGTTGTCAAGAGCGCCAGTCGAGCAAGGGCATAGCGCATAGCGAATCGCACGATGGCATCGCCAATGCTCTCCGCGCACAAATACCTGCCGGCCCCATAGTACTTCGGTACCAGGAACTTCTGTACTCAGTACTTTTGTACTAAGTACTTTTGTACTAAATAGTTTCCTCTATCAGTAATTACCGTGATTACCGCATTGCTTAACCTTCTCAACGGTAGCATCACTACTGCCACACCAGCCGAATCCTTTCGTTGGAGGCTACTATGACTTACAAAATTTCACTTACTTGGAGTCGAGTTGTGCTCAGCTCGTTGCTGACCGCTTTACTGGTCTGGCCGCCGGGGCTCTTTGCCTGGACGGAACCTGCCGTAGCATTCAGTGGTCAAGCGACCGTACTCCGCGTCACCACGCACGGCACCACCACGACCGTATCTGGCACCGGACCGCTTCCTTCCTCCGGCGGTGCTCTGCAAACTTCGCTACTTTCCGTCGCTGTCCCCGGAGTGCTGACGGCGGATGTGGCCCAAGCGACAATTCCCGGCAACACGGTAGGCAGCTTCGAGATCGACGGAAACCTAACCGTCGATCACTTGGTGCCACCGACGGAACCCATCGATTGGGACAGTAGCCCCTTCCCGGCCGCCCTCACCACGTTTACCGACGGGACGGGATCCACCGATGATATTTTCGGCCAGGGCTCCAAAGAGAACGACCAGAGCAGTTGGGTCTGCACCGCGGGAAGCGCTCCCCCCAAAGACGATATCGTAAACGAAATCTCAGTAAATGGCGCTCCTCCAGTAGCTGGTGAGATCGCCTTCCGGTTCTTCCCTGTCGGCGGCGCGCAGAAGCAGTTCCTCTACGCCAACTGGTCGCGCCTATCAAACAACGGCGACGCTCATATCGATTACGAGTTCAACCAGGCGGACCCCTCGACGAATCATGTTGCCGGTTGCCCGCAACTGCCGCTACGTACGCCCGGCGACTTCCTAATCGCATTTGATACACAGTTTGGGGGTGCCGTCATCGGCGTTAGCGCCTTCACGTGGAACGGCAGTACTTTCGTGCCGCTCTCCGTGGGGAGTCGGGGAACTCTTTGGGACGCCGCGGTAAACACCGCACCGAGCATTTCCGGATTAACGGTGACAGGGACCAACCTTTTCGGCGAACTTGCCCTCAATGTCAGCGATACAATCGGAGAAATCCCGTGCAACAAAATTCTTTTCGTGGCAATGAAGACGCGGGCTTCGACGTCATTGAGCGCGGAACTAAAGGACCGGACCAGGATCAAGCCGGTCAATTTCAGCATCTTCAATCCTGCAGGTGCGAACGCAAGTGGCAACGCCTCGGCAGCCCAAATCCAAGACAGTCTCTTGGGAATCAACCAGACGCTGCCCACCGCCACCCCTGCGACTTGCACACAAGGCGTTTGCAGCTCGCAGTCCGGCATCGGCTCCACGAGCAACAGCAACCAGGTCCTGAACGTAGCAGTTCCGCCTCCCGGTGGCGTTGTCCTGAAGGCGAACGTGCTCAGTGCGTCGAGCACGAGCACGGTTGACCCGGCAACGAACTCAGCGACGGATACTGGCATTGCCGAGTCGGCCGGGGTCAACCTCGTGGGTGGACTGGTCACTGCGGACGTGGTGCGGGCAGTGGCTAGTGCACAGGCCTCTGCCTTCAATTCGTCTTTCAGTTCAGCGGGATCGGCATTCAACAACCTTGTCGTTAACGGCGCCCCGGTGAATAACGTCAACCCGAACACAACGATAGACCTGCCCGCGGCCCAGTTCGGACCCGGTAGTTTTGTCAAGCTCCTTGAGGAGATAGGGTCTAGTTCGCAGCCTCCATCCGGCCAGCTTGCTGGCGGGACCTACGCCGCCGACCTGACCGTTAACATGATCAGGGTTCACATTACTGGCCTGGTGCTGACCGGCGACGCCATTGATGTGGTGGTCTCGCATGCCCAAGCGCACGCCGACTTCCCACAGCCCGCTGGATGTCCCGCGCTGGTCGGAACGGTGAGCGGGAATGCCACGATCGTCAATGAGCAGACCAATCCGTCGGAACTACCCGTGGTAGTTGGCTTCGTGAGCATTCCGCCGCAGGGCGGACATGATCATCAGGACTTAGACCAGCTATCTACCTCATTGGTGAGCGGTGGAACCTCGGTGAGCGACAGTGCCGGTACCGTTCTCGCCTCCAGCAGCAACTCGTCGAGTTTCGCGAGGGCGCAAAATGTTTGCGTTCTCCCGGTGAACGGTCTGTGTACGGCGTTCGCCAGCGCGATCATTTCGCAAGCCAACAGCTCCTCGGGTGGCGGAATATCTTCATCCGACGCGCAAGGTACTAGTCTGCTTGGACTCTCAGTCGGAGGCATGTCGGTGAGCGACAATCCTCCGCCCAACACGACTATCCTTGTGCCCGGGATCGGCTCGGTCACCCTCAACGAGCAGACCTGTGATGGCGGAGGCGTTCCACTGTGCTCTGGCACCACCAGCAGCGGTATACGCGTACGCGCAATCCATGTGATCGTTGACAACCCAAATGCTTTGGGCGTTCCCCAAGGCGCGGACGTCATAGTGGGCGAGGCGCACGCCGACTCGTCTCACCCGTAATAACACCTAAGTGGACTGCCAAAGAATGATGGCCATTCACATCGTGACTGCGGCGTGGGAAAAGAGGATATCGCTTCTGTAATTCATGGCGGAGTAGCGTAATGCGTGTGCCCTGCCCTCCAAAGCCGAGGACGGGGCACCCGCGGAGGCGGGCTAGCATAAACTGCTTCTTTGACCGGTGAACTTGGGCTACTCGACTCGCGGATCCAATTCGTTGCCCAGGGCGCCCTCCCGGTCCGCTCCATGCAGTCCCCCGCCCGCATCGCGGAAGAACGAGCGCAGCCCCGTCCGTCCGTAGGTTAGGGGAGTCGCCGCCAATTCAAATTTTGCCTGCGCGCCCAGGGAACTCGCGCCGACAATCACGTAGCGGAACGCATAGCCGTTTTTCATTCCTAGCGCCAGATCGGAGTCCAGCAATCCCGCTGTTTGCCCACTGGCCGCGCCATGCAGAGGCGCGCCTAGATTTGCCAGCGACTCCGGCAGGCGAGTATACGTTTTGCGGTAGGCTTCGACCGCCTCCGCGATTTTCTTCAACGCTGCGATGGCGCCCAGTTCGTTTGGTTGGATTTCCGCACGGTCCCATTCCATTTCCAGGGAAGGAAGGTCAAGCAACAGCAGACCCAGCGACAGCAGCTTCCACTCTCCATCTTCGCGCACGAATCCCATGGTCACGCGGCGCACGTTTGCCCCGGTGGTATCAGTGGCGTCGCGCAGCTCCATCGGCAGAAACGCCAAGTTCTCGCGCAGCTCTGCGCCGCCGATCTGCATTTCCGTGGTGAACTCGGGCGTCTGGCAGCGCACTGAGGGCCGCCCCGAGGGATTGGCCGTCACCGTCGCCTTTCCCGGCTCATTCAGAAGCACGAAGCGCTTCATCAGCGCGACGCGCGCCCCGGCCGATAGCCTGGCGAAGGATTCTTTGTTGCGCGCGGTCAAAAATCGGACGAATTCGTTTTGGGTTTGCGAACACGCGGCGGAAAGCACATCGCGGAGCGCCGCCGTCGGCCCGCTCGCTGTGCTCGGCAGCGTCACTGGATTCTCGACGGCGCGCGAGCTCGATTCTTGCGCGGGGACGCGCCCCGCGAACGGCAAGAGCAGCGCCGTCAGGAGGAGGAATCTTGCGGCCATTTTGTGTGCGTATCTTGCAGGCAAGTCTCCCTCAATCCTTTGCCATTCCCAGAATCGCCGCCAGGTTTTGCGTGAAGCTCGAGCGCGGCATCACCTCGTTGCAGCCTGCCTGTTGCGCCCGCGCAGCCAGTTCGCGCTGCACGTGCGATAAGAACCCGACAACTCGCACGTTCGCATGTGCCGCGCGCAACCGTTCGATGGCTTGAATGGGCTGGTTGCGCGCATTCAGGTCCACGATCACCAGCTTTGGCTCCGGCTCCAACAAACCCAGCAGCGCTTCGCCATTTGTCGCCACTTTCACTTCCACGCCGAGTTGCTTTGCGGTTTCCGCCAGCTTCATCTGGAAAAACAGATCGTCCATCAACGCTACGACGCGTCCCATGCGTTCCGCCTTTCGTCTATTCTTGCAGCTTGTATTATGCGCCCGTTCTTCTGCCTTCGGTTTTTTGGGAGTAATATGCCAGTTTGCAGGGGAGGTGAGCCTGCCATTCGAATTACACGCTGAGGACGCACGCCTGGTTGCCGCCGGTCCACGCGACGTGACGCTGTACACGCGGCCAGGCTGTCATCTGTGCGAAGAGGCCAAGGCCGCGATTGCGCCGCTTCTTCGCGAGTTCGGCGAGGCTCTTCGCGAGGTGAATATCGACGAGGATGTTGTCTTGCGGGAACGTTACGGCTGGGACGTCCCGGTGATTTTTCTTGGCGCCCACAAAGTGGCGAAGCATCGCGTGAACGTGGAGCAATTCCTACGACAGCTCCGCGACGCAGGATAGACCGGTAAATCCGGCTGAATGTATCAGGGAAATTTGCTCTTAATGCTCGCCGTCAGCGCTGTGCGCGCCGACTGTCGTGTCCGGCACATCGCCCTTGCGGCCTTTCACGCGGTCGTAAACGCTCACCTGACTCACCGAACCAAGCGCTTCGTTGTAAAACGTAGGCACGCCCAGCGCGGTCAGCAATTCTTCGTTGAACTTGCGCAGGTTCTCGAGGTGGCTGGCCAACGCGGGCAGCTTCAGCCCATCATCGGTCAGCAGAAATTTTTGGTAGCCCGCATCCCACAGCCGCGTGAATTGCCCCTTGACCATGATGGTGGGAATAATCGTCATCTGAAAACGATCGTCCGGACCTTTGCGGAACTCCGCGCCACAGCCGTATTTCTCCACGCGCACGACGCCGCGCGTGCTGCCGACGGAAAAACCCAGCGCCGCCAGGCTCTCGATCGCTTTTTGGGAGAAACGCTGTTCGACATTCCACATGATGTATTCAGGGTAATGAATGCGCGGGCGTCTGTAAAGAAGCACGTAGGCCCGACGAAATATTTGAATATGCCGGTTGAAACTTTCCGGGAGTTCGCTCGCATCAAATGCACTAAACTGTATCAATTAATTCCCCTTGTATTCATCCGGCTTGTTTATAAAAGGGTCGCCATGTCTTCAGCGCCCGTGAATATCCACAGGGGACCAGTCGCCTTCCGCTACAAGTTTGTGATATATCCGTGCTGAAAATACGTCGGGGAAAGGGGTGTCTTCCGATGCTAAAAACCATACGCTCGGCTATTGTTACTCTCAGTATTCTCCTCTTGCTCGCCTTGCCTTTGCCCGCGCAACAAACACTCGGTTCCATCAATGGCACGGTGACAGACAGCAGCGGCGGCGTGGTGCAGAACGCAAGCGTAAAGATCCACAACTTGGCCACGGGCTTGGAGCAGGTGACAAAAACGAAGTCCGATGGCTCGTTTAGCATCGTGGATCTTCCGATCGGCACCTATGCGGTCACGTTCTCGCAAAGCGGTTTCAAGAGCGAGGCCCACTCGCAAATTCTCGTGCAGGGTAATCGCACGACCACGGTGAACGGCTCTTTGCAGCCTGGCGAAGTCACTGCCACGATCACCGTGACGGCAACACCGCTGATGAATCAGACGGACACGACCAACGGCTACGTGGTTGATCATTCCATCATTGAGGAGACGCCGCTGGGCACCGGCAGTTTTACGCAACTGGCGATTCTGAGTCCCGGCGTTCACGCGGATTTTCTGGGCGGCGCCGGCTCGAATGCCGGCCTTGGCAATCAGGCGATTTTCGCCAACGGAAACCGGGACACCAGCAACAGCTTCTCGTTGAATGGAACCAGTACGAACAACCTGTTTAACGGGAACTCCACCAGTCAGGTGGGAGAGAACCGCTTCGTCTTGAACACCGGTGAGAACTTCGGCTCGGGTGGCACGATCCAGACCAGCACATCGGTGTATGGAGCGATCGGCCAAGCCCTCCCCACGCCCCCTCCCGACGCCATTCAGGAGATCGCCGTGAATGCATCGATGTATGATGCAACGCAGGGTAACAATAGCGGCGCGCACATCAGCGTGAGCACGAAATCAGGCACGAACGCACTTCATGGATCGGTCTGGGAGCAGTTCCAGAACAGCGCCATGAACGCCGCGCCATTCTTCTACAACGCGTCGCCCGCAATTACGACCAAAGTTCCATTCCTCAATCGAAACCAGTTCGGCGCCACGGCTGGCGGGCCCATCAAGAAGGACAAACTCTTCTTTTTCGGTTCCTATCAGGGCGTTCGCATCGCCGATGCGGAGTCTTCTACGAAGAATACGACCGTGCCACTGACTCTTGGGACCGACCGCACCACTCAAGGCATCATCAACATGATCCAGACGACCTACGGCACGACGCTCACCGCCAACCAGATCAATCCGGCAGCGATGAACCTGTTGAATGCCAAGCTTCCGAACGGACAATTTCTGATTCCGAGCTCGCAATTCACCACTCCGGCCGGCCAAGCACAGGCCGTCCAGCTCGGCTACGACGCCGTGGTACAAGGGCCCAACACGCAGTCAAAGGTGGATCAGGCGATCGCCAGTGTGGATTATGCGCTAAGTGCCAAGGATCGTTTGTCGGCGAAGTATTACTTTCAGAATAATCCCACCACAAATCCGTTCGGCGCTGTCGGTTCCCTGCTCGGCTTCTCTCAGCAGCTTTCGGCGGGCAGCCAGGTAATTTCCATCGCCAACACCGTCATCCTGTCCCCGAATCTCACCTGGGAGCAGCACGTCGGCTTCACGCGGCTGCGGGCTTACGCGAAGACACAACAGGGCTTCAGCCCGAGTGCCCTGGGCATCAGTCTGCTGGGTTCGGCGAAGTTCCCCCAATTGAATATCGGCACCGCGGATCCAACCGTTAGTTCTGGCCTGGAGTTCGGCCCCAGCACGAGCTTTGGCGATGCCGGTATGTTCCAGAATCAATGGGGATACGGATCCACTTTGAATCTGGTGAAAAGAAAGCACACGATCAGTGTCGGCGCGCAATGGGACCACACGCAGCTGAATGTCATCAACAACAACACGAACACGGATACCCTCGACTTCGCAACCTTCCTCACTTTTGTGCAAGGGCTGGTACGTAACGGAGATGCGTTCGCGGGTTCGGCGAACCGCTATTACAGGTCCAATACCGTGGGCGTGTTCGTCAACGATAACTACAAGGTTCGCAGCAACCTGACGGTGACCGCCGGCCTGCGCTGGGATTTCGACGGGCCGCTCTCGGAGAAGTATGGCCGGTTGACCTCGTTTGACCCCAGCCTCTATGCCTACAATGCGGCCACCGATACCATCACCAACTCCGGTTTGGAAATCGCGGGGAATAACAAGACGTCCGCCACGCCGGGCGCCAGCAATTCTTTGCTGAAAGAGCACCAGTGGGGCTTCGCCCCGCGTCTCGGCATTGCCTGGACACCGTTTGCAAAACTGACGGTGCGCGCGGGTTACGGCATCTACTTTGATCGCGGCGAGCTTTTCACCTACCTCTCTCCAAGCGCTGGCTCCGGCTTTAACGGTCCGTTCGGCGTGACGTTGGCGCCGCCGTTCGTCCAGCCGGTCGCTGCTGCGCAGAACGCGAACCTTTCGGCGCCGTTTGGCACGGTTGCGCCACCGCCCCCGCCGGCTACTGCGGCCGCTTTTCTTGCCTCGTTGCCCAACCTAGCACAAACCGCATGTGGTTTTCCTGGATGCTGGCCGGCGGGCAATCTGTTTGGCCCCTTCCTGTTTGGCGGTTATGACATCAACAACAAATTGCCTTATACACAGAACTGGACCGTCGACCTTCAATACCAGGCCTTCAACAACTGGCTGTTCGAGGTCGGATATGTGGGCAACCACGGCACACATGGAGTGCTGCCCATTCCATTCAACCAAGCGCTCATCGCCACGACACAGAATCCGGTGAACGGCCAGATTTATTCCTATGGTGGTGCGACCCCGCTGTCTCTCAATCTCGAGCCCGTCTTCACGAACGAGTTTTCCGGCAACGCGCCGATCCGCGTGCCCTATCCCGGCTATGACATGAATTCGGTGCTTTACAAGGCCGAGGGTACCTCCAACTACAACGCTTTGCAGGTTCAGGTGCACAAGCGCCTGTCAAACGGGCTCCAATTCACCGGGTCGTATACCTGGTCGCACGCCCTCGACGAGCAGAGCGGGCTGGGTCTGTTCTTCACGGGGAACAATCCGCTGACTCCGAAAGCCAACTATGCGTCGTCGGACTTCGATCAGACTCACGTTTTTCTCGTGAATTACAGCTACACGATCCCGAACCTGGTCAAGAGAAAGGCTCTGGGTCAGGTGGTCAATGGATGGACCATCGGCGGACAGACAGTGGCCCAGAGCGGCCAGCCATTCAGCGTCTACGACTTTTCGGGTTCGGTGGCCAGCCTGTACCTGGGCACCAGTGACTTTATCGGGAACCCCACCGTGCCTCTCAAACCCGGTGTAACTCCTGCGCAGGCGAAACTACAGGGTACCCTTGGCGTCAATGCGGGCCAGCCAGTGCTCAATGCCAACGATTTTGCACCGCAGTTTGTCGCGCCGGGCACGAACGGAGTGCCTCCCTGCGACGCATCCGGGTGCGATCTTTTCGAGTCTCTCTACGGGACTTCGGGCCGGAACCTGTTCCGAGCTCCGTTCCAAGTGCGCTTCGATATGAGTCTGGCCAAGGAGTTCCCCATCAAGGAGCGCTTCCGCCTGCGCTTTGAAGCCGACGCGTTCAATATGTTCAACCATCCCGATTTCGATGCGCCGAACAACAACGTGACGTTCTTCCCTAACTTCACAGGTCCGCCTTCGATCCCGCCCCAGGGCAGCCTGGGAGTGATTCAACATACTATCGGCAGCCCGCGGTTCCTGCAGTTGGGCTTGCATCTGACGTTCTAGGCAAAACACAGACTCCGAGGTTTTTGGCGCGAGTCTCGACTGAGCCCCTGCTCATTGGCATGGGTCAGTGCGATAGTCTACAAACATTAGGGTGATTCTCGTAACTTGCGATAAAATCAGGGTATATCTCCGAGGATGGCTAGCGCATCCAATTAGAGTAAACTGGTCGCCTTTCGTGGCCGCTCTGCAGAAGTGACGACGGCTGAGGCGGGCCGCTGAGCCAAAGATGGCGACTGATCAAGGATTTAGAGGCATGGCCACGACTGAGCGCATCGCCAGTCCACTCCACAAGAATCCGGCTTCGCCGGAGCGGGTGGGGGAGTCTGTGCTCGAGCGCATTGGCAACACTCCGCTCCTGAGGCTAGAGCGCATCGCCAAAGAATTTCCCAATGTCGAGTTCTGCGCTAAGGCGGAATGGTTCAATCCCGGCGGCTCGGTGAAGGACCGCCCCGCGCTTAGCATGATCCAGGCGGGTCTCGCCAGCGGCGAGCTTTGCCCTGGCAAGATCATCATCGATGCCACCAGCGGGAATACCGGCATCTCGTATGCGATGATCGGCGCCGCGCTCGGCTATGCCGTCAAGTTGTGCCTTCCCGACAGTGCCTCGCCGGAGCGCAAGCGCATCCTCGGTGCGTTCGGCGCGGAGCTGGTCATTACGCCCGGCGATGAAGCTACCGATGGTGCGATTCGCCGGGTTCATGAAATTGTCGCGGCCGGCCCAGAAAAATATTTCTATCCCGATCAGTACAGCAATCCGGCCAACTGGCAAGCGCACTACCGCACCACGGCCGGCGAAATCTGGGAGCAGACCGGCGGGCGTCTCACACATTTCGTCGCCGCGCTTGGCACCAGCGGCACATTTGTCGGCACTACACGGCGTCTCAAGGAATTGAATCCAGCCGTTCGCTGCATCAGTTTGCAGCCTGACGCGCCCTTCCATGGACTCGAGGGGTGGAAGCACATGGCGACCGCGATACGTCCCGCGATTTACGACCACACGCTTGCTGACGAGAATTTGCATGTTTCCACCGAAGAAGCGTATCGCCTCGTAAAACGACTCGCGCGCGAAGAAGGCTTGCTCGTCAGCCCCAGCTCCGCCGCCGCGCTGCTGGGTTGCTTCCGGGTAGCCGCGCGGGTCCCGAAGAACGAGCGCGCCGTTATTGTCACGGTTTTCGCCGATTCCGCGGCCAAGTACCTGAACGAACGCTTCTGGGACGAAGTTTAGAATGTCTGCGACGCCAACACTCTGGATCAGCGGTCACCTGGTGGAGAAAATCCGCCGACACGGCGCGGAGACGTATCCGCACGAATGCTGTGGCGCATTACTTGGCCGCGATGCGGAGACTCAAAGCGAGACGCCGGGGCGTGAGGTGCTTGGCTCGCACCCGCTCGTCAATCGCCGGGACGATTCACCGCGCAACCGCTTTTCCGTTACCCCAAACGACGTCCTGGAGGCGGAGAGGGTGGCGCGAGAGCAGGGTCTCGACGTGATCGGCTGGTATCACTCGCATCCTGACCATCCGGCGCGTCCCAGCGAATTTGATCGCGAGCATGCCTGGCCGTGGTACAGCTATATCATCGTCAGCGTGCTCAACGGCGCGCCGCAGGAGATTACTTCCTGGCGGTTGAACGATGACCGCGCGGAGTTTTCGTCCGAAGCGCTTGAAGTTCGGCGACGCGCCGCGGTCTGAGGAGAATAGGCATGGCAGTGAAAGTGATTATCCCTACGCCGCTTCGCCCCTATGCGGGCAAGCGCGATTCGGCCGAATTCAAAGCCGCGACCGTTGGCGAAGCTCTCCGCCGCCTCACCACCGAATTCGCCGATCTGCGCAAACACTTGTTCACCGAAGACGGAAAGCTTCGCAGCTTCGTCAACGTTTACGTAAATGACGAAGACATTCGCTACCTCGCGAAAGAGAACACGCCCACGAAGGATGGCGACACCATCAGCATTATCCCATCCATCGCCGGCGGGTGTAGTTAGAGCCGCTATTTCGCGGACAATAACAAACGTAGAGGAGCAAGGAATCGCAATGGCCAGCAAAGTTCAGCCGCTGACCGGGATTAACCCGGCGGCCAGCCCCGAAAAAACCGGGGCGAGTCTTTCCAACGAAGAAATTCTGCGCTACAGCCGCCATCTCATCATGCCCGAGGTCGGCATGGAGGGGCAGCTCAAGTTGAAGAACGCCAAGGTTCTCCTCATCGGCACCGGAGGCCTCGGAGCGCCGCTCGGCCTCTATCTCGCCGCTGCGGGCGTCGGCAGGCTCGGCCTCGTCGATTTCGATGTTGTGGATTTCACCAACCTCCAGCGCCAGGTCACCTTCGGCTCGAGCGATGTGGGTAAACCGAAAGTGGAAGCCGCTCGCGCGCGCCTCGCCAATCTCAATCCCGACATTCAGATCGACACTTTCGAAACCAAGCTCACCAGCGAAAACGCGCTCGAAGTCTTCAAAGATTTCGACGTCATCGTCGATGGCACGGACAATTTCCCCACGCGCTATCTGGTCAATGATGCCTGCATCTTGCTTGGCAAGCCCAATGTTTATGGCTCCATTTTCCGCTTTGAAGGCCAGGTCACCGTCTTCGGCCTGCCCAATGGCCCCTGCTACCGCTGCCTCTATTCCGAACCGCCTCCGCCGGGCCTCGTCCCCTCGTGCGCGGAAGGGGGAGTCCTCGGCGTTTTGCCCGGCATCGTTGGCTCGATCCAGGCGATGGAGACCATCAAGCTGATTCTCGGCCGAGGCGAGAATCTGGTCGGCCGCCTGCTGCTCTTCGACGCGCTGGGCATGAAATTCCGCGAGCTCAAGCTCCGCAAAAATCCCAATTGCCCGATGTGTGGCGAGCATCGCACCATCACTCAGCTCATCGACTACTACGAATTCTGCGGTGTGCGCGGCGAAGAAGCGCCTGCGCCCAACGTTCAGGTTCCAGAGATCACGCCGCGCGAACTGAAGTCGCGCCTCGATCGTGGTGACGACCTCTTTATCCTCGACGTGCGCGAGCCCCACGAATTTCAAATCTGCAATCTCAAGGGTCACTTGATCCCGCTGGGCGAGCTCCCGCGCCGCGTCCACGAACTCGACTCTTCCCGGGAAATCGTTGCGCATTGCCGGAGCGGCAAGCGCTCCGCCGAAGCCGTCGATTTCTTGCGCAAAGCCGGCTTTCGCAAGACGCTCAATCTTAAGGGCGGCATCCTCGCGTGGTCCGACGAGGTCGATCCTTCCGTCCCCAAGTACTGAGCAGCTTCAGGCCATCCGGAATAATCCGTTTCTCCCGCATGACATTGACGTTCACGGCTTCGTTTATGACGTGCGCACGGGAAAGCTGCACGAAATTAGTGAGGCAGCGGAGGAGGTGCACTGCTTCCTTGAGTTCCTGATAGAGTCTGCGTACTCTAGAGAGCACGTTCGAAAATCGAACGTGCTCTCTCTTTGTTTGGAGGCCCGGATGGCTGCGACTAGAATTACCGTCAACAACAATGGACCGATCCGTGTCGAAGGCGATTTTGAAATCGTGGATCCCGAGGGCCGCCCGTTTGGTCTCGCGGGACGCACCATCATCAGTCTCTGTCGCTGTGGGCACTCGGCCAACAAGCCCTTCTGCGATGGCTCGCATAAGACCTGTGCCTTCGCCGATACCGTCTCAGCGCGCGAACTTCCCCCACCCAAACCGAAGGTGTAGTCCCCGGCCGATATCTTGTTCGTGAGACAGTCTCACGATGAGACGTTCTTCCTTCTCTAGGGCAAGACGGACCGTCCACCCCGTAACTGATAGGTGGCAAACATTTTAGCTTGGAGGACAAGGGTCATTTCCACCCACAATTCTGTCTCGCACCTCCTCTCCCAGAGACTACCGATTCCCCTGAGCTTCCCAAATCGTTCAGAATGAACCGCTTGCAATCCCCAGAAATTCCGACAGAAAAGGGCACAAAGTTGCATTCCTTGGGAGTTGTAGGTTTTTGTTGGCATTTGGGGGATTTCGTGGGCGGTTGGACCAAAATCGTAGGGTTTCTCGGTGTTGAGGGTTCTTCGGCCAACTCCAAGAAGTTGGAGTCTCGCGTTCTTTTCGCTTGCTCCGCTGCTTTGGTCGTCCTCTTTTTCGGTGCGATCTTCTATTTGCGCTGTGCCACTGAATCCGGTTCCCCGCAGATTTATCTCTATTTGGAAGTTGGCGGCACACTACTTAGCTTCTGTTACGCCGCAAACGCCTTGGTGCGTTTCCGCGGCACGCATGATCGCACCGCGCTGATTCTCGCCTTCGGTTTTGTTCTCTCCGGCATCATTGAGACCATCAACTACTTTGGCTTGAACGATCTGCTGGCTTCCGACCCGGCCGCGCTCTCCCGCGTCCCCATGGGTTGGATGGTCAGCCGCACGCTTCTTGCCGTACTGCTGCTCGCTGCCCTGGCGGTCGAACGCTACATGCCGACCGCGCGCCAGCCTAGCAAGGAAGCAGCAGGAGCGCTGCTCGTTGTAACCATCGCTGCGTATCTGACCAGCGCCGCGTTTCTCGCCGCGCCGACCTCGCCGACTGTCCATGCGGCAAACGTTTTTTCTCGCCCTTGGGACTTGCTTCCCGGGGTGCTATTCCTCTTTGCCGCCATATTGTTCCGTCAGCGGCTGAAGAACGACAGGAATGCGAAAAACTCCCCCTCTCTCTACGACTATTCGCTGTTCGCTGTCGCGGCGCTCAACTTTATTTGCCACCTTTCCGCGACGTTCTCCCGTCACCTCTTCGATGGACCATTCTTCCTGGCCGAGCTGAGTAAAACCGCCAGCTACGTCGTCATGCTGGGTGGCGCGTTGCTCGATCAGGCGCGCTTGTTCGATCAAGTTCGTTCGATGGCTGTTAGCGATTCGCTTACAGGCCTTGCGAATTACCGGCGATTGATCAGCGTTCTGGAGGCCGAGCTAGACCGTTCGCGCCGCACGCAGCGGCCGTTCAGCGTCGTTCTTCTCGACATGGATGGCCTAAAGTCCGTCAACGACAAGTACGGGCACTTGACGGGCAGCCGCGCGCTGGTTCGCATTGGCAAGCTTCTGAGGAACCATTCCCGCGCCATCGATACCGCCGCTCGCTACGGCGGGGACGAATTCGCCGTCGTGTTGCCGGAAGCAGGCCCGGACATTGCCGCGCGCGTCGTCTGCCGCATCCGCGAGCGCCTCGCCGCGGAAACGGAAGCGCCCGCGCTTTCCTTCAGCGCCGGTGTGGCCGCCTTCCCTGAGGATGGCGATACACCCGAAAAACTTCTTGGAGCCGCTGATCGCGCGCTCTATCGCATGAAGCATCACGGCGGTGGAAGCAGCGTCCAGAATCTCACGCGCATTGCCGCGTGCCTGTGAGGATGAACGACGATTATGCCTCACCGCCGGCTCTATTCTTTTCACCGCGCAGAACGCCGAATTCCCATGGAGATCGGCGTCTTCCTCGAGGGCCATCGCGAGTTCCCCGGCGCGGAATCAACTTTTACGGAAAATGTAAGTGCGCGCGGCGCTCGCGTCGTCAGTTTCCGCCGCTGGAAACAAAACGAGCGGCTGACGTTCATTTCGCGCACGGGCGAGTTTCGCTCCGCGGCTCGGGTGGCCTACTGCCGACCATTGCAAGGCGAAGGCTTTGCGGTTGGCGTGGAGTTCCTTGAGCCAAAAGGGCGATGGGTTGTTCAATCCCCAAAGATAGCTTGACGTAACGGTTGAGCGGAAAGGAGGGAACGCAAGGAACAAGGGAAGTCAAATACTGGTGCAAAACAAAAGTAAGAAAATTTGAAGCGCCGAACGGAAGAAGAAGGAGCCGTCCGGCGCTTCATCCTTTTTAGAGCTTCCTGCATGCTAAACTTTTCTTGCGATGAGCAGCAAACACTCGCCAAATAGCGCCGAAGGCGAAAAGAGCGTGGAAAGAATTTCTTTGTTTCTCTCTCGCTGTGCCGCATCTTTTTCTTTCCGAAACGCCAGCCGCGCATAAAGCCACATCCACGGCGCGTAAATCGCGTAAAGATAACTTATCGGTTTGATGTGCGTGTGGCGGACCTCGGCCAGACGAAAGCCCGACATGTGCAGCTCATAGCGCAGCTCGGGAAATGTCGCCAAACCGATATGATGGAGCGGATGCCTGGCTGCTTCATTCAGCGGCCGTGAGTCCCGTCCGAAGAACCCGCTGCCGAAGAAGCGTACTCGCGAGCGCAGCGCGGTGATATTCGGCGTCGTAAGTAGCAAAACGCCCCCCGGCTTCAGAATCCGGCATATCTCCCGCAAAAAGAAAAAATGATTTTCGAGGTGCTCGATGCCCTCGGTAGAGAATACAACATCGAAACTTTGCTCCCGCCAGGGAAGAGGCCCATTCAGGTTCACCTGCGCGAACGTCGTACCCAACGTCGCCGCAGTTCCCGTGTCTACGTCCGCTCCGATCGCTGCAAATCCCCGTTCCGCTAGTGCGACGGTCAGGGCGCCGCTCCCGCAGGGCGCGTCGAGTACATGTGCACCCGCGGGCAATCCCAGCGACGCCGCGCGCTCGAGCACTGCGCGTTGAATCACGGTTAGCTCGGGTCGCCTCAACGCGCCCGCCACTTGCTCAGGACATCTTCGTAGACACGAATTGTGTTATCCACCATCTGCTCCACAGAAAGTCTCTTCTCGATCTCGCGGCGTCCCGCCTCACCGAGTCCCTTCCGCAGCCCTTCGTCGCCGAGTAGCCGGATCATCGCTTGAGCAAACTCTTTCGGCTCGGGTTCCACGACAATCGCAGTTCGCTTATTCTCGACGATCTCGTTCAGACCTCCTCGTGCGGTGGAAACGCACGGAAGTCCCCAAGCCATCGCGGCCTGCAGCGCCGTGCCCGTTCCTTCGATCTCGGAAGGAAACACATAGGCGTCGAGCGCGGTGTAGACTTGGTCGACGTTTTCAACGAACCCGGCAAAAATCACCGCTTCATTCTGCCCGAGATGTCTGGTCAGCGACTCCAGCTCCGCCCTGCACCTTCCGTCGCCCGCGAGCAGCAGCCGTGTCCGCGGAGATTTTTCGCGCACTTGCAGGAGCGCTTCAATTAAATGCCGCTGGCCTTTCTCGGGAACAAAAACGCTCGTGCAGCCAAACAAAAACTCATCTTCCTTAACACCCCAGTGTTTCCGCGCGCTCAGACGCATTTCCGGTGTCATCCGCGGCGGCAGCTCGACGCCCTCGTACACGACGGTCATTCGCTCTGGTGCGATTCCTGCCTCCATGAGGCTCCGCGCCACGTCGTTGCAATTCGGCAAAAATCTTTCTATCGTGCGATACCGCAACCGCGACACCCGATTTTTTTGCAGTGGAAATCCGATTCGTCGCGAAAAAAGGAGTGGCAATCGCGTGTGCACCCCCGCTATCCATGCCGCAGTCACGGTGTGCGGCTCATTTAGGTGCACGAGGTCAAAACGCCCTTCCGCTGTCAGCCGGCGCATGGCGCTCGCGGCCCATGCGCGGAGACCAAATCGCGAAACTTGGTGCACCGGAATCCCCTCTTGTGCGGTGCGCTGAGCCAGCGGTGAGTTTCGCGTTGCCAGCAACTCAGCCTCGTGCCCTCTGTCTCGCAATCCCCGAACCGTCAGGAACGCCTGGCTCTGCCCGCCGCGCCATTCGCGTTCGAGGTCTACAAAGAGAATTCTCATCCGCGTTCCCGCTCAGCAGCGGCTCTTGTTAGTTGGCCTAGCTTTCGGTATTTCACGCGAATCGCGCGCGCCGCCATCTGCGCAATCAGAGCGCCGCGATATCCGTCGAGAAATCCGCCGCGCAAAACAAAATTGTGAAACCAGCTCCATGGCGTCGCAAACCACATGGCCGCGCGCCAGTTTCGCTTTCCCGCCGCGTACATCTGCTGCGCCGCGAGCGTCGTATAGCGCGCGACTTTTGTTTCGTGCTCCGCGAAGGAACGAATCGTGTAGTGCAGCAAATCGCCGAACAGGCGCCCGGGCGATCCGTCAAACCGCAGCGCCTCGTGAATGATTCCGCTGAATTGCGCTTCGCCGCGCAGGTACAACCGCCGCTGAAAATCCGGATACCACCCCGAGTGCTTGATCCATGTGCCCAAATACCACGTGCGCCGCGCCATTTCGTACACGCAGAATTGCGGCGCCCGTTTTTTCCAATCCAACAACGACGTCTGGAGGGCGCTGCTCAGTTCCTCATCTGCGTCGAGCGACAAAATCCATTCGTTCTGCGCGCACGAAGCCGCATAGTTTTTTTGTTCGGAGTAGTCCGTCCACGGGCGCGCGAGAAATTCAGCTCCGTACTCCCGCGCGACCTCTTCCGTGCGATCCGTGCTCCCGGAATCGACCACGATAATCTCATCGGCGATTTCCCGAAGCGAGGCCAGCGCACGCGGCAGGTTGTGTTCTTCGTTGAGCGTGATCAGGCAGGCAGAGAGGCGATTCATGGGGGGCGCCAGGCAATTGGCGGATCCGCGTCAGTATCTCACAAACATGGCTTGCAGGAATTGTGCCGCACGGGAAGAAAGTTGTTCAAGAGAAGCAGGGGAGCTCGAAAAGGGAAAGGCCCGAGAGGCCGGGAAATGATTTCACTTGGGCTGGAAGCTGACACGGATGAGGCTTGTGCCAATGCGGAATTCCGAACCATCCTGCAGCATGGCAGCGCGGACGCGCTCTTCCTCATAGAACGTGCCGTTGGTGGAGTCCATGTCCTTGAGGTTGATATACGTCTCGCGGACTTCCAGCGCGCAGTGATAACGCGAAATCTCAGGATCCTTCAGGGGAATGTCGGAACCCTGCCGCCCCACGACGACGCGCGGCTTGTTCAGTTTGTGGACTTTGCCCTTGTCGGGACCAGAGAGGATCGAAAGCACAACGTTTGTTGTCGGCGGGAGCCGAATCCCATCGTCAACCGGTGGCAGCTTCAGGTTCGAACTCGTCGCGTTCGCCCGTGCGAAGGACGGCAGCGGAGAAATGACCACCGTCTGGTCGGGGCGCAGCTTAAGCTCCACGAACGTGGTCTTCCCGCACTTCGAGCAACGGAACTGCACCTTGGGGTGGCTGCCGAGCTCGGTGTCCTTCAGAACATGCTGCGTCCCGCAATGGATACAGGCAGCCTGCATCACTCGAAACTAACACGACCCGGGCGGGCCGCGGCTCGCCCGGTGCCTTTCCTTGCTGCAAGGGTTAATCCATATCTGATCGAGCCCTCATGCAACCCCGCGTTCCTGCGGCGGGCGCGCCTCTTGTGCTACGATTACAGTTTCCGAAACTCTGCAAGGGAGTGGCTGTGCCTGAACATCTTTCACGCAAGGAATTGAAGCAGGACAAAATCCGCGACTCGATCGAGCACGGAGCCGAGGCCGTATATTCGCACGGCCGGCTCACAGGCGTGGTTATTCTGATCGCACTCGTCGTTGGCGGAAGCGTCGGGGGTTGGAGGATCTACAGCGACCGAAAAACCGTGGAAGCTTCGGCGGCGCTAGACGTGGCGTTGAAGGCCTTCAACGGACGCATCCGCACCGCAGGCGAAGCGGTCGAACCGGGCGAGCTCACCTACAGCGACGAAGCCGCGCGCGCGCAGGATGCCACCGTGAAGTTCGGCGCGGTCGCGGACAAATATCCCAACACAAATCCGGGCAAACTTGCGCGCTACTATGCGGCCCTGGCGCTCGAGAGTCTGGAGCGGCATAACCAGGCGCTGGAAGAGTTGAAGAAGATCAGCGGTGGTAGCGACAAGGAACTCGCAGCAATGGCGCAGTACCAAACTGCCGTCATCTATACCCGGACCGGAAAGTCCGCCGACGCCATCAAGATCCTCCGCGCGCTCGCAGATAAGCGCGCGGTGCTTGTACCCCGGCCTTTCGTGCTGCTGGAACTCGCGAGCCAGCTCCGGCAGACCAATCCGCAGGAAGCGGCAAGCATCTACCAGCAAATCAAGAAAGAATTTCCAGACACTACCATCTCCGAAGCAGCGGACCGCGGCCTGGACACGATCTCGCCAAAGTCCTGATCGCTCAAGCGGGATGGCCATTCCGCGGGCCCTGCTTGGAACGAAGAGCAATGCGAGGGAGCGGCCCATCGTACGAGTGCCACCACCTGCACACTGGCCGATGCACGCGCCTTGGGCCATGAGCGCGGACGATTCGCGCGGGCGCCGCTATCCCGAAATACCGCATCCCTACCGGAATGAATATGCGCGCGACCGCGACCGCATCATTCATTCACGGGCTTTCCGGCGCCTCGAAGCCAAAACGCAAGTCTTCACGACCCGTTTTTCCGATCATTTTCGCAATCGCCTGACGCACACGCTCGAGGTAACGCAGATTGCCCGCACCGTCGCTGCGGCGCTGGGTCTCAACACGGATCTCGCGGAGGCTCTCGCACTGGTTCACGACATCGGCCATCCGCCCTTTGGCCATGCCGGTGAACACAAACTGGATGAGCTGATGCGTGCGCATGGCGGCTCGTTCAATCACAATCTCCACGCGCTACGCATCGTGGAGCGCTTCGAGCAACGCTATCTCGATTTCCCCGGCCTCAATCTCACGTTCGAAGTGCGCGAAGGCATCATCAAGCACTCGCGGGACTATAGGGCCGGGGAATTCCCTCAGCTCGCCGAATATCTTCTCGAACTCCGCCCGCCGCTTGAGGCGCAGCTCATCGATTGGGTGGATGAGATCGCCTACAACACCGCGGATCTCGACGACGCGCTCGAAGCGCAACTCCTGGACCTCGATGCGCTGCGCAAAGAAGTGCGAAGCTTCGGTGAGGCGTACGGACAGGTGGACGCCGCGCATCCCGATGGGGCCACAAAACTCAAATTCAACGAGACGCTCAAGCGTGTGATTGATCTTCTTGCGACCGATCTGATCGAGACAACCGCGGAGCGGGTTCGCGCCGCCGGCGTTGAAACGGTCGTGGACATCCGCCGCGGGCCGCGTCGCTTGGCGGGCTTCAGCGAAGTGTTCGCCGCGCAGAATGCTGAGCTGAAGCGCTTCCTCTTTTCGCACGTTTACAATCTTCCGGCCATCACCGAAGATCGCGATCGCTCTGTGCGCTGTCTCGAACAGCTTTTTACCTACTATTTGGGCAAGCCGGGCTCCATGCCCGCGACTTACGAGGAACTGGCGCGTGCGGAAACCCGTCACGTCGTTGTTTGCGATTACATCGCCGGAATGACCGACCAGTTTCTGCTGCGGCAACACCAAGAGCATTTCCCGGCTCTATAGCGTGGTAATGCGCTGGGCAGGATCCGCCCTCCCCTGCCCCGCTTCCGACAGAACGATAAGGGTTACCGCGAAAAGGAACTCGTAAACGGAGTGTTATCATCGGAGCGTGTACGCACAGAAGTTTCAAGTGGACGTGGTGATACGCGGGGAGCGGAAGGCCTGTCCGCTCGAGTGGCTGGATCAATTTTGCATGCGTAATTTTACGAACGCGGCAGATTTTGATGACACGCTTCCGGTCGGCGAAGGGAAAATAGAAGCGAGTTTTCGCCTCACGCCGGAGCGGTTTGCGGAGGGTCTCAGCGCGTGGCTGACGCAGCGGGGAAAAGGCCAAGGGCAAGCGGTGGTCGTGGAAGTGAAAGCGGAGTAGGCCAAGAGAATCATCCCCGCAACAGGGACGAATCCGCGCTTGCGTCGAATCTTGTTTTAGGCCGCAGAGTCGCGGTTATCGCCGCTGATGGCGGCGCGGATTTCGGGAAGAGCGGCAAGAGCAGCAGCTTCGCCGGCCGCGACCAACTCGGGCGTGCGCGTGAAATCGTCCCACACGAACGGTTTTACGTCGGGCTCGATGATGACATCAGCCTGCTGGCGCCAAGCGAGATCGGCGTGGCGCTGGATGATAGTGAACGAGCGGCTGAGGATGTCGGTGAACGTGCGCGGCTGTTCGAGGTTACCAGCTTCAAGATAAACGGCGATCACGATGTCCGCGCCCAGAAGCATAGCGCCTTCGACAGGCACCGGCGAAGTAAGAAAACCGTCAACGAGAGTGCGGCCCTCGAATTGAATGGGAACGAAGAGGCCGGGATAAGCGCAGGAAGCGCGCAGCGGCAGCGCGATTGGGCCACGCGTGTAATAGACGGAGACGCCGGCGTTGATGTCGGTAGCGGCAATGGCCAACGGAATCGCGAGCTCTTCAAAAGTTTTTGCCGGAGTGAAACGCGCGAGATATTTTTCCATGCGCTGGTTGGTCGCAAGGCCGAGCCAAGACGGCGTCCAGCGGCCGAAATCGGTGAAACTGGTTGTTTCCCCGACCTTCTGCATAGCCTCGAGCGACGATCCGGAGCAAAAGCCCGCGCCGATGAGCGCGCCGACGCTGGTGCCCGAGACGCAATCGATGGGAATTCCGGCTTCTTTGAGAACCTGAAGAACGCCGATATGGGCGATGCCGCGCGCGAAACCCCCGGCGAGAGCCAGGCCGACACGCGGGCGTTCGACACGCGGCGGTTCTTCGCCATAGGCAAAGTTGCGGAACTTGTCCTTGGCGCTCCGGAGCCAGTCCAGAGCAGTCGTCACTCTCTGTTCAATCATCCTGCTTCCATTGTAACGAGATGCAGCGCGCACGTCAGTTAGTTTGACCCGGGCATGCCAGTTTTGTAACCTGTCCTACCGTGCAAGCTCCGGGAAAAGGATGCCATGAAACGTCGAATTGAGAAGGCGGTCGTGCTGGGCGCTGGGACGATGGGTTCGCGGATCGCCGCCCATTTCGCGAACGCCGGCCTCTCGTGTGTCTTGCTGGATATCGTGCCGCCGGACTTGCGGGCTGGGCAGAGCGCCGACCGCAACAAGATCGTGCGCGCGGGGCTGGAGGCGGCGAAAAAGGCAAAACCGGCCGCGTTTTTCATAGCGTCACTCGCGGAGAAAGTGGCGATTGGAAACTTCGAAGACGACCTGGCGACGTGCGCGGAGGCCGACTGGATCATCGAGGCGGTCGCGGAGAATCTGGAGATAAAGAGAAAGCTGCTGTCGCGGGTGGCGCAATACCGGAAACCCGGAGCGATTGTGACGACAAACACCTCGGGATTGCCCGTGCACCTGATCGCCGAGGGGATGAGCGAAGAGTTTCAGCAGCACTGGGCGGGAACGCACTTTTTCAATCCACCGCGCTATCTGAAATTGGTGGAAGTGATCCCAGGGCCGAAAACTTCCGCGGACGTGATCGAGACGCTTAGCGAATTCTGCGACCGGCGGTTAGGCAAGGGCGTGGTGGTGGCCAAGGACACGCCAAATTTCATCGCCAACCGCATTGGAACGTTTTCGATGTTGAACGCGCTGCGGTTGATGACCACGCTGGGAATGACCGTGGAAGAAGTGGATGCATGCACGGGGCCGGCCGTCGGCCAGCCGAAGTCGGCGACATTTCGCACGGCCGATATTGTCGGGCTCGATGTCCTGCTACACGTGGTGATAAACATCTACGAAACCGTCTCGACCGACGAGTCGCGCGAGATTTACAAACCGCCCGCTTTCCTGGAAGAAATGGTTCGCCGCGGATGGCTGGGCGACAAGACGGGGCAGGGTTTCTACAAAAGGGTGAAGGGCGAAGATGAAAAAGAAATTCTTGCCCTCAATCTGAACAACATGGAGTACCGCCCCTTGCAGAAGGCGAAGTTCGCTTCGCTGGAGGCGGGAAAAGCGATCGAGGATACCCGGGAGCGGCTGCGCGCGCTGCTTGGGCCGGTGCTCGAAGGGCAAAAAGGCGACAAGGCTCAACAATTTCTGTGGGGCGCCCTTTCGGAAATGTGTTTGTACGCGGCGCGGCGCGTTCCCGAGATTTCGGACCACCTAGAGGATGTAGACCGCGCGATGCGCTGCGGATTTGGCTGGGAGATGGGGCCGTTTGAGCAAATGGACGCGCTCGGCGTGAAGGCCTTTGCCGCACAGGCGCAAAAAGAGGGGCGGGCGCTGCCGCCGATCGTGGAGAAAGTTCTGGCGAGCGGGCGAAATGGATTTTACGAATCGGAGAAGGGTAAAACAACGGTTTTTGATTGGAAAAGCGGCACAGCGAAGCTGGTGGAAGAGCCGAAGGGCGTAATTATTCTCAAGTCATTAAAGGATGCGGGCCGCGAGATAGAACGCAACTCCGGCGCGAGCTTGATCGATCTGGGGGACGGCGTGATGTGTTGCGAATTTCACGCAAAAATGAACGCCATCGGCGCGGACTTGATCGTCATGCTGCACAAAGGGCTGAAGCGCCTGCAGACGGATTTCGAAGCCATGGTGATCGCCAACCAGGCAGCGAATTTTTCCGTTGGCGCGAACTTGATGCTGGTTCTAGTGGGTGCGCAGGAACAGGAGTGGGATGAGCTGCACATGGCGGTCAAGCAATTTCAAAACGTGAACCTGGCGTTGAAGTATGCGCCAAAGCCGGTGGTGGCGGCGCCGCAGGGAATGGCGCTCGGCGGAGGATGCGAAATCTGCTTGCACTCCGCGAGAATCCAGGCCGCGGCGGAGGCCTACCTCGGGCTTGTCGAGACTGGCGTGGGCCTGATTCCGGGTGGTGGCGGCACGAAAGAAATGCTGGTTCGCGCAAACGAACATTCGGCGGGCGGTGAGGATCTGGATTTGTTCCATGCCCTGAAGCCTGTATTTGAAACGATTGCCATGGCCAAGGTAGGAACGAGCGCGGAAGAGTGCCGCGACGCGGGATTCCTTCGGCGGGATGACGGTGCATCCATGAATCGCGACCGTCTGGTAGCGGACGCAAAGGAAGTCGCACTCGGACTGGTGCGCAGCGGTTGGAGGCCGCTGGCTGCGTCTTGGCAGGAAGGCGCGCAGACCACGCAGATCAAAGTGCTCGGCGAACAATTCCTCGCGGGTGCGAAGCTGGCGATTCACATGCTGCAGCGGGGCGGTTATGCGACGGATTATGATGGCCAGGTGGGGCGCAAGCTCGCGAATATCCTCGCGGGTGGATCGTTGTCTTCACCTCAGTTAGTGAGCGAGCAATACGTTCTGGATCTGGAGCGCGAGGCGTTTGTGTCGCTCTGCGGAGAGAAGAAGACGCAGGAGCGGATCGCGCACACGTTGAAGACGGGAAAGCCTCTTCGGAATTAGGGAAAGAAGACCGGCGCGAAGGTCATGCCGCTGCGGTGGAAAGCCCCTCGATTCCTCAAGAAACGTATAAAAACGTATTGCAATAACGATTAATTATGCGCTATTCTGCGTATCGACCGGAGGCGCATCATGCAGAGACTTCTGCCGCCGCGGGAAGCGGCCAACATCCTCGGAATCAGTTATCCAACCCTGAAGCAGTGGATCTACCGGGGAAAAATCAAAACGGCAAAGACCCCGGGCGGACATCATCGCGTGCCGGAGAGCGAGATCGACCGGCTGATTCCCACAAAATTGCTGCGCGGGGACATCGGATCCCGGCGGCTGAATTTCCGGAAGATCAGCGGCCGGAACCAGCTGATCGGGCGGGTGAGGGAAGTCAAGTACGGCGGGCTGCTGGCACAGGTGCGACTCGCCATTGGAGAGCAGCAGATCACGGCCATCATCACGGCGGATGCCGCGAAGGAGATGCGGCTAAAGCCAGGAGAGCGCGTAGCCGCGCTCGTCAAGTCAACGGAAGTCATGATTCTACGGGTCTGAGCGGTCGGCGGGGAAGCGATGGGGATGCGGTCAACTATTTTGGCTCTTGCCTCGCTGCTCTTGGCCGCTGCAAGCGCGCAGGCACAAGAAATTCGTATTGCGGCGGCCGCTGATTTGAAATTTGCGCTGAACGAACTGGCGGGGCAGTACGAAAAGCAGACTGGAACAAAAGTAAATGTAACTTACGGGTCGAGCGGCATTTTTTTTGCTCAGATTCAAAACGGAGCGCCTTTCGATCTGTTTTTCTCAGCGGATATCGACTATCCGAAGAAGCTGGAAGCGGCGGGATTGGCCGAGCCAGGAACGCTTTACGAATATGCCGTTGGAAGAATTGTGATCTGGACGCGGGCCGGTGCGAACACTGACGTCACTAAACAAGGATGGAACGCGTTGACGGATACCAGCGTGCAGAAAATTGCGATTGCGAATCCGACGCATGCGCCCTATGGGCGGGCGGCAGTGTCGGCGTTGCAGAAGGCGGGGCTTTACGAGCAGGTGAAGTCGAAATTGGTTTACGGAGAAAATATTTCGCAAGCGGCACAATTCGTGCAGTCCGGCAACGCACAAGCGGGGATCGTGGCCCTCTCTTTGGCGGTTTCTCCGGGGATGAAAGACGGTAAACGCTGGGAAATTCCTGCGGATACGTACCCTGCGATCGAGCAGGGCGCGATCCTGTTGAAGAATGCGAGGAATAAAGCTCAAGCGCGTGCGTTTCTGCAATTTGTGAAGGGCGCGGACGCGCGAACAACGCTCGAAAAATTTGGGTTCACGATCCCGGAAGTGAATATGCCCGCCGCAGGAAAGCCCTGAAAATGGAAGCGCTGCTGTTGTCGATCAAGCTGGCGATATGTGTCTCCGCGATTCTTCTCTTGTGCGGAGTGCCGCTGGCGTACTGGCTGGCAAATTCACAATGGCGCGGCAAATTCTTGCTGGAATCGATCGTAGCGCTGCCGCTGGTGCTTCCACCCACCGTACTTGGATTTTACGTGCTGGTAGCGATGGGGCCGCGGGGACCACTGGGGAGATTGTGGCAAGCGGCGTTCGGCCACGGATTGGCGTTTACCTTCGGCGGATTGGTGATCGCGTCGGTGATCTATAGCCTGCCGTTTGCGGTGCAGCCGCTCATCGCGGCGTTCGAGGGCGTAGATCGCAAACTGCTGGATGCATCGGCAGTCCTCGGCGCGGGGCGTTTGCGAACATTTTGGCGGGTGATTCTGCCTCTCTCGGTGCCGGGCGTGGTGACGGCGGTGGTGCTGAGTTTCGCGCACACCATGGGAGAATTCGGCGTCGTGCTGATGGTCGGTGGAAATTTGCGGGGCGTCACGCGGACCGTGTCGATCGACATTTACGATCACGTGCAGTCGCTCGAATACACGGAAGCAAACCGTTTGGCCCTAGCGCTGCTGGGATTTTCTTTCGCCGTTCTCTCCATCGTGTATGGAATCAATCGTCAGGTGGGGCGCCAGATAGGCCGCCGCATGTGGATCCCGTGGACGGCCAAGTAAACGGCGCGGCATTGACGGCAAGAGTGCGCAAGGAGCGCAGCCGCGCCGATACCTCTCCCTTTGTGCTGGATGTTTCCCTGGAAATTTCTCCCGGCATCACCATTCTCTTTGGCCCTTCCGGAGTAGGCAAGTCGACGCTGCTGGATTGCCTCGCGGGATTGCTGAGGCCGGATGCGGGGCGAATCGCGATCGGCGAGGAAGTGCTGTTTGATTCCGGCAGCCGCGCAAATCTGCCTCCCCAGAATCGGCGTATTGCCTACGTGTTTCAGTCGCTGGCGCTCTTTCCGCACATGAGTGTGGAAGAAAACGTAAGCTATGGACTCGCAGATTTGCACGAACAAGAACGCCTTGCGCGTGGGGGAGAAATTCTCGCCGCGTTTCGCGTGGAAAACCTGAAAACACGGAAGCCAGGAGAAATATCGGGCGGAGAAAAACAGCGTGTGGCGCTGGCAAGATCGCTGGTGTGCTTGCCGCGGTTGCTGCTCTTGGATGAGCCGCTGACGGGGCTGGACGCCGAACTGAAAGCGGCCATCGTGGATGATCTACGGGCGTGGAATGCGGCGCAGCGGATTCCGATTCTGTACGTGACGCACAGCCGAGACGAAGTGGACGCGCTGGGTGAACGCGTGATTGCGATGGACCACGGCCGCGTGGTCAGTGCGGGTACGCCGCAGGAAGTGTTGGACGCGCCGCGGCGCAAGCGGCTGGCGCAAACAGCGGGATTCGAGAATTTGCTTGGCGGAACGGTGATGGATGTTCGCGAAGCCGATGGCGTAATGCGCGTCCGGCTGGAAGCGAGCGCCTGCGAGATCGAGGTGCCGCTTGGTTATGCCGCCGCGGGGAACCGCGTCCAGGTCGCGATTCGCGCGGGAGACATTCTCCTCGCGATAGAGTTGCCGAGAGGGCTCAGCGCGCGCAATGTTCTGGCGGGACGCATCGTCTCCTTGGAGCAGCGCGGCAACATGGTGGTAGCGCAAGTCGATTGTGGCGTGGTCTTCACGGTTCATGTCACGCCGGGAGCTGCGCGCGCATTGGCCCTGGTGCTGGAACAAAAAGTCTGGCTCGTCCTGAAAACACACTCCTGCCATCTTGTCGACGACTAGAAGCTCTTTCATGAACGAGTTCGGCCCGGGCTCGCCTTCACAGTTTGCGGAAAAACTCGTCTTTAGGAGGTCGGGGCTTCAGCCCCGACGTAAAGCGTTGGCATCGAACGGGCTTTAGCCCCTGAAGAAAGTTCTGTGGGTTTTTTTCCGCAACCTCTTGAGCCGTGCCGAAAAGTGTGCAAATTCAAAGGCTTCAAAGTCTGTGTGACAGCCTATGTTTTCGTCGGAGCACGCCTTCACAGTTTGCGGAAAACTTCATTCTTTAGGAGGCCGGGGCTTCAGCCCCGACGTAAAGCGTTTGTATCGAATGGGCTTTAGCCCCTGAAGAAAGTTCTAGTGTCATCCTGAGGCACCGGCGGTTTCTCCCAGTGCCGAAGGATCTCAACTGACTGTGTTTGCATCACCTCGCGCCTGGGTTAGTGTAGCGGCCGGAGGCCGCCGCGGGTGAATTGCCGCTTTTTCCCATCAGCCGCCGAGAGCACGACTTTGAGGTTCTCTCGCAGCCTCACGAACCGGGCTTTTTTCCCGTGGGAACCGCCGGGTGCGCCGCGCTCGCCGGAGAAAACTTGATTTCGTCGGCTTCAAGGGTCGCGCCTTTGGGCGTGGCGTGGATAACAACTCTGTCGCCCACCGCCAGATCGGAAATCTTCGCCGGTTTGTCCGTTTTGTCGGCCCTCGAAACAAACGCGGTCGCGGCTACCAGCTTCACCTCCACCGACTTTCCATCGGCGGTCTTCACCACCACGGAATCCGCGTTGATTTTTTCCAGTGTGCCGACAACATGCTTCTTATCGCCGTGCGCGAACGTCGCTACGGCCGCGAGAACCGTCAATGCCAGTATGGAAACGAACCGGAATTTCATAAGTTTCTCCTCAAAAGCCTGTCGAAAAATTGCGGGCATTACCAGCTGCCCAGCCCGCCTTAGTGATGATGATGCGGTGCATCCGGATTTGGTTGGGGCGCGGCCCCGTTCAGAAAATCTTCTTCCTGCTGTTCCTCGGCGCGATCCTCGGGCCCTTTGGGATTATAGCGCTCCATCTCGGTGCGCTCTTCGGCGGTCAGATGCGGAAGATGCCGGATAAACAAAACCAATTTCCAACTATCGTCTTCAGCGCCGTGAGTTGCAAAAGCGGGCATGCCGGTGAAGCGCACGCCGTTTTCAATGATCCAGAAAAGTTCGCCGTCGGAAAGATTTTGCGTTTCTGGCAGGCGCAGGTTGGGCGGTTTAGGATAGAGGCCCTGGCCGATGAGCGTGTCGCCGCTGCCATCGTTGGCGTGGCAGGTGGCGCAGTGATCCGCAAAGTGCAGCCGGGCGTCGCGAAGATTTTCCGCGGAGCCAGCGACGGGATTGTGCGCGTCTCGGGCGTTTGCGGGAATGGACATGCGGTGCGCGTTGCGCGCGACCATCGCTTCGAGATGCGTGGGCGTAGCGCGCGCGCTCAGGCCGTTGTGGAGAATACTCGCGGCGAGGGCGGCAGCGAGCCCTACTACCGCAAGCACGGCAATGAGAATGACCGTTCCGCGTTTCATGGTGCCAAAATTTGCCCAGCCTGCTGGTTGGACGGACTCCATTTTAACCGACAGCACAGAACGACGGCTAGAGTGAACTCAATCGGGTAGTGGGTCAGTTTCCGATCATCGCGTTATACGTCCAAGTGCCGCAAACGATTTCATCCGAATGCGCAATTCATGGCCAAAGCCACCAACGCCGAAGAATCGAATACCAAAACTTGTCCCCGTATCGCGCCGAGGCGAAACCAAAACCCAACATGAGGCCCACGATGCCCAAAACGAGGGCACCGGAGGATCCAAAGAAACTCACGAAGAAGTCAAGACCTACTATTGCCCCAAACAATGCCCCGCACACAAAACGCACCCAAAACTCGATCCGGTCGGTGTTGGGGAATTTCTCAACGGTTTGGCTAGTTGATTCGTCGTTCGAAGTACGCATAGCTTGCGTGGCTGTTCTCTGGGCCAGCGGACTAGCTTCGATATGATAGCGCAAGGGCGCATGTCCGATTTTCGAGTAAGCCTCATTTATGAGTTTCGTCATTTGAGTTGCCTCGGCGTAAGCCGCAGCCTCGTTTGGGTACCTATCGGGATGCCATCTCTTAACTAGTCGGCGATAGGCCTGCTTGATTAAGTGTGCTGAGGCAGAGAGCGGAACGTCGAGTATCTGATATGCGCGCTTCAATTCTGTGAGCTGGAACTCGGCTAAAGGCATTTGAGCCTCGTAATTCTATTCTATGGGTCAACGCATAGGACAATCGATGGCAAAAGCTCCGTGCAAGTGCCTGATAGGCTGGCTAATCGGAAACTGACCCACTACCCTCAATCTGCCCGGAAGACGATGACGCGGCGACTCTTGGCCTCCTCTGGTAGGATAGGTTGCCATGGACGTGACGGAAAACCCTCTGCGAGTTGCGGAAGTGTCCGAAGCTGTCACCACGGCCTCGAGCGTGCCAGTGGCGCTTGCGGCGTGCCCCCGCGAAGTGCTCGATTGCCTGGAAGCTGCCCTCAGTGGCGCGGAGCTAAGCTTCGAGCAGGGTCTGCTCCTGGCGACCGCGGACGGCGCAGCCCTGGATACGCTGGTGGCGGTGGCGGATGCCATGCGGCGCGAAACCGTCGGCGACACGGTCACTTACGTCGTCAACCGAAATATTAATTTCACGAATGTCTGTTTTGTCGGATGCAGCTTCTGTGGCTTCGCGCGCGGAGCGGGAGCCGCCGATGCCTACTCGCTTTCTGCCGAAGAGGTAGTGCGAAAGGCTCGCGAAGCTTGGGAGCTGGGCGCGACGGAAGTATGCATTCAGGGCGGCCTGCCGCGGGACTTGGACGGATTCTTCTACCGCGACTTGCTGCGCGCCATCAAACGCGCCATCCCCGGCATGCACGTGCATGCGTTTTCGCCCATGGAAATTTCCTACGGCGTGGACAAGACGGGGATGGCGCTGCGCGACTACTTGAAAATGATGAAGGACGAAGGGCTCGGCAGCATCCCCGGGACGGCGGCGGAAATCCTGGATGACCGCGTGAGGCGCGAGCTGAGCCCGAACAAGTTGCCTGTGGCGCGCTGGGTGAAGATCATCACTACGGCGCACGAGCTGGGAATCCCCACTACCTCGACGATGATGTATGGGCACGTGGAAGAGCCGGCCGATTGGGTCCGGCATATTTTGTTGCTGCGGGGAATCCAAAAGCGCACCGGAGGATTCACCGAATTTGTGCCGCTGGGATTCATTCATCAAAATACGCGGCTCTATCGCCACGGCGGCGCGCGTCCCGGTGCCCGCCGCGAGGAGCATTTGCGTGTCCACGCGCTCGCGCGCGCCTTGCTGCATGGACTCATTCGAAACCTGCAAGTGAGCTGGGTAAAGCTCGGCTTTGAAATGTCCCTGGAGTGTTTGAACGCGGGCGCAAACGATTTCAGCGGCACGCTGATGGAAGAGAATATTTCGAAGGCCGCAGGTGCGACGTTTGGAGAATTCGTCGCGCCCGAAGAGTTTCGCAGGCTGATCCGGTCGATCGGGCGTGTGGCGGCGGAGCGCACCACGACGTACAAAATCCGGCGTTTGTACAATGAACCCGATGAACTCGCGGTGAAATCGCCCGCGCAGTTGCAGCTTGCTCCGCAGGAAAAACACGTGCATTACGCGGAAGGAAGTTACTGAGGGGATCGCGGGCTGAAAAGATGCGCGCACTGCTTTTGCCAATAAAAGATCTGAAGAATGCCAAGCAGCGCCTCGCGGGCCTGCTTACACCTGAAGAACGCCACGGCCTTGCGAGGGCGATGCTGGCGGATACACTTCGTGCGGTGCGCGGCGCCCGTTTGGCGGAAAAGATTTTTGTGGTCACAAATTATGCGCCTGCGATTCGAACGGCGGAGGAAAATCGCTGGGAAATATTACGCGAGAAGCAGCAAGTCTCCGAAAGTGCGTCGGTAGATTGGGCGTCGCGCATTTGTGAAGAGAGAAGCGTAACGGGATTGCTGCGCTTGCCTCTCGATTTGCCGCTTGTGAAAGCAAGCGACATCGATGAATTGCTGGCCGTTGATTGTGCCGCACCGGCGGTGGTGATCGTGCCGTCGCGGGATGGCACGGGAACAAACGCGATTCTTCGAATGCCGCCGGCGCTTTTTGCCTCCCATTTCGGCGAAGGAAGTTTTGCGAAACACCTCGCGGAAGCGGAGCGCGCCGGGGCGCGGGTAATCGTTCGTCGAAACGCGCCGCTGGAAATGGATGTAGATGATGAAGCCGATTTGCGCGAGCTTCTACAGCGCGATTTGAGCGGCACGGAGACGGGGCGATGGCTGCAGGCGAGCGGCGTGGCGGAGCGGTTCGCAGCGGCGAGCCTGCGATGAAGCAGAAGCTCTATCCCAATCTCGATGCGGCGGTCGCGGACATTGCCGATGGCGCGAGCATCATGTTCGGCGGTTTTGGCGGCGCCGGTTTTCCGAATAATTTAATCCAGGCGCTGGCGCGCAAGGGCACGAAGAACATCACCGCGATCAGCAACAACTGCGGCACCAAAGAAGGCGAGCTGGGCTTGCTCTTCAAGAACAAACAGATCCAGCACGTGATCGCGTCGTTTCCCGGCCCGCACTCGTTTATTTTTCAAGAACAGTTTGCCAAGGGCGAAGTCACGCTGGAGCTGGTCCCGCAGGGCATTCTTTGCGAGCGGATGCGCGCGGCCGCGGCGGGCCTGCTGGGTTTTTACACCAGCGTCGGCGTGGGCACTGAAGTCGCGGCCGGCAAAGAGGAGCGCGTGTTGAATGGAAAGCGATGCATTTTGGAGATGGCGCTCCACGCGGACTACGCACTCATCAAATCGCAGAAGGCGGATGGATTGGGCAATTTGACATACCGGCTGGCGGCGAGGAATTTCAATCCGATCATGGCCATGGCGGCGAAAACGACGATCGTGGAAACCGAAGAAATCGTCCCCGTGGGCGCGATCGAGCCGGAGAACGTAGCTACACCCGCGATTTTTGTGCACCGCATCGTGCAGGCGAAAGGACTCCGTTATGCCGGGTAACGGCATTCAGAAGAAGGTCATGCCGGATAAGCCCCGCCTGACGCGCGAGCAGATCGCCCAGCGCGCTGCATTGGAATTGCCCGATGGCGCCTATGTGAATCTCGGCTGGGGGATTCCGAATCTCATCGCCGACTATCTGCCGAAAGGTATTACTGTTTATTTTCACAGCGAGAACGGAATTCTCGGGATGGGGCCGCGCGCGAAGCCTGGGGAAGAAGATTACGATCTCGTTGACGCCATGAAGGTCCCGGTCAAGCTGATTCCCGGCGCATCTTTTTTTCATCAGGCGGACGCGCACTTGATGACGCGCGGCGGGCATCTCGACCTCGCCGTGCTTGGCGGTTTCCAGGTGTCGGAGAAAGGCGATCTCGCAAATTGGAAGGTACCCGGCGCAAAGGAATCGGGCGGAATCGGCGGGGCTATGGACATCGCGGCGGGCTCGAAAAAATTGATGGTGTGCATGGAGCACACCACAAAAGAAGGCGCGCCAAAAATCGTGAAGCAATGCACGTACCCGCTGACGTGCCTCGCCTGCGTGACGTCAATCGTCACCGATCTTGCCGTGATCGATGTGCTGCCCGAAGGGCTGGTGCTGCGCGAAACGGCGCCCGGGTGGACGGCCGAGGAAGTGCAACAACATACCGGGGCGCGACTGATTGCGCGTGGGCGCATACCAGAGATGCGATTCGCGTGAGCGGCTTCACATGGTAAGGTTTTGTCTGCAAATCACACAAACGCTCATCACAGGGAGATTCCAATGGCAGAACTCATTCCTGAAAAATATCTCGATCTTTTCAAGAAGCCGGCATTCGCCAATCTCGGCACGATCATGCGTGATGGCAGCCCGCAGGTAACGCCCGTCTGGGTGGACTTCGACGGAAAACACGTGCGAGTGAATTCCGCGCTCGGGCGCGTGAAGGACAAGAATATGCGGCGCGATCCGCGCGTGTCCGTTTCCATCCAGGATCCGGAGAATCCCTACCGGTATGTGGAAATTCGCGGAAAGGTCGTGGAGATCACGCAAAACGGCGCAGACGACCACATCAACAAATTGTCGCAGAAATACCTCGGCAAGCCCGAGTATCCCTATCGGAAACCAGGCGAAGTGCGCGTCGTGTACAAGATCGAGCCGCAAAAAGTCAGCTCCATGGGATAGATCCGCAGTTCCGGCGCCCTTCGAACTTCGACCCGAGGCGTTTCTGCAAAGAAATCATTTTCAACAGAGAGGACTCGATGCGGCTCCTTTGGCGGCTGGCAGCGTTTCTCCTTCTTCCTGCCCGAATCCTTGCGCAAGAGCCTCTCGCCTATCGCGTCGAATACAGTTTGTCGAAGCCTTCGGAAATTCACGTTACGCTGCGTGTTGTAGATGGCGCGGACGCGCCGCTGACGCTGGTGATGCCTCGCACGGTCCCCGGAGGCTATGCCCAGCGCCCTTACGATCCGTTTGTTGAAAGCGTTCACGCGATCTCATCGTTCGGCAAAGAGTTGGACGTTCAGCGGGAAAATCTGGGGCCACGCTGGAAAATTGGAAAAAGTGGCGAGCGCGCGGAGCACGTTGAATACGACGTGAACGTATCGCGCATGGAGCGCGAAATCTTCGCAGCCTCGGACGCCTCCAAGGTCAGAGACGGATACGCAGGCCTGCTGGGCTACTCGATTTTCGCTTATCTCGAAGGCCACAAAGAGCGGCCGATCAGGCTTGAAGTCGCCGGTCCTGCCGCTTGGCCCGTTTTTTCGACGCTTGCGCCGGAAGTTCCCGCGAACCTCGGCTCGCTGACGGCGAAGGCGCGGGATTATTACGCGCTCGCTGATTCGCAGATCGTCACGGGGCCGAAGCTGCAACTTCGGCGCATCGATGGCAGCGTCCCTCTTTTTCTCGCCGTGTACGCCGAATGCGACGAAGATCTGGCCGAAGAAAGCGCCCTCGCACGCGACGCGCTGGATAAAGTCATCGCTTATTTTGAGAAGCCGCCGTTTTCGCACTACACCGTACATTTGGAACTCTTGCGTCCCGTATCGGATCGCCACGAATACGGATTCAGCATGGAGCACCTGGAAAGCGGAACATTTTATTTCGAAATCAAACAGGCGATCACCTCGCAGTCCGATTCTCGCTTACGCGAAGCGCGGCGCTTCAACTACGCGCATCACATGGCGCATTCCTGGATACCGAAGCATGCGTACGGCGTGGGCTACCTGCCGTTCGAATGGGAAATGGCTTCCATCATCGATACGATTTGGTTCAACGAAGGATTCGCGCGCTATGCCGCCATCGAAGCTTTCGCTGAAGCGATGACCAAGGAAGAATCGCAAAACTATCGCCGCCAGCAACTCGATCGTCTCCGCGGAATTATGGACGGCGCGCCGCCGTTTCTCCGCAAAATGTCGCTCGACGATCTTTCGCGCGCAGGCTCCTTTCTTTATTCCGAGGATTTTCGCGTGGGCATGAATCTTTTTTCTCGCGGCGCACTGATGGCGGCGGAAATGGATGATTTTATCCGCGCGCAAACGCAAGGAAAAAAATCGCTGCGTGACGCTCTGCGTTATTTGCTCGATTGGAGCGAGCGCAACCGCCGCGCATTTCACACCGAAGAACTGCCCGTGATTTTCCGCGACGCGACCGGCGTAGATACGAAAAATATTCTCGATCGATGGATGCAGCCTTTGGACCGTTGATAAAATTTTCTCGTACACAAATTCAACTGCCTTACAGCCGCGCCGCCACGCGAGCGGCGATGCGCCCGCCTGGGTTCCGAAGAAGAACAACCAAGTCGTCGGTGAGAGGAACACCCGCGCTGGGGACGTTCATCTGGTAAAACCACTCGAATCGCTCGGGAAGTTCCGCGGCGTTTTCTGCTGCATAGGGCGCGACGCGCTTGACGTAGAAATGCGCGTCGCTGACTTTTCCGGCGGGGCGAAGCTCGATGCCATGTTTCCAGTACAGAGAGAGACTCATGGAATTCAGAAGCGCCTGTGTCAAATACGTTCGCGAGCCGGTTACTTGAAGCTGGCTCGGGCACGGAAAGTCGCGAATGACAAAACTGAGTGCGACTTGATCGGGGAATTCCGTGACGGTTTGCGTTCCGCGGAGGTACAGCGTGCCACTGTTGTCGTCAATGCGCTTCAGGTCATCGAAAAATTGCGGAGCGGTCAGGCGTCCAGACAGGCGGAAACAGGCGCCGCCGTGTGCATTGCCATCGGTCTCGAAAAGGATGCCGCCGTCAAAATTCCAGATTGTGCGAGGGACGGATTGTAAGTGCTTGCGCTGAGTCGTGGATGCCCCGGGAGCGAGAAACAGGGTCACGAGAATTGCGAAGCCGGACGATTTGTAATTTCGTGACCGCATATTGGATCAGCTTCCCGGATTAATTCTTCTCCTTCTTTGGGACAGCGAGAAGAAAATCGAATCCGCCAAAAGTGTGAACGGCTTTGCCTTCTCCTTCGGGCTTAACCGTGCCCTGGCCGGAGCGAACCGCCTGGATCGCTTCGACGAGTTTCGGAAGTACGTCGGGTTGCGCGACGGGAATGTTGTGCGCGCCCAGGACGAGTTTCAATTGCGGGGCAAGCGCGGCGAGGCGTTTCACAGAGGCGATATAAGCGTCGAGATCGGTTTCCGGCCGGTACAGCCAGATGGGAGCGGGGTAGTAGGTATCGCCGGTGAAGAGTAGGCCGTTGGCACGGTCGAGAAGACAGATCGCGTCGGGGGTGTGGCCGGGCGTGGCGATGATTTCGAGAGTGCGGCCGCCGAGGCTGATCTTGAAACCGTCGTGCACAAAAAGCGAAATATGCCAGGGCTTGGTTTGGTAGAGCCTGGGATCAAAATTTTTCGGCAAATCACCGCAGAGTTGACCGGGAGTAATTTCCGCCTGAGCGTCTTCGCGTGAGCCGCGCGCATTGGCGCGCGTGAAAGCGGTGTCCATGCCGTAGATGAAATTGAATTGCCAGTTGCCGCCGACATGGTCGTCGTGGGTGTGCGAGTTGAGCACTACAACAGGACGCGACGTCAATTGCGAAGTGACTTTGCGGATGTTGCCGATGCCCATGCCGGTGTCAAAGAGCAGAGCTTGTTTGTGGCCGACGATGAGATAGGAGATGACTTCCTCAAATTGGCGGGGTTCGTAGATGGTGAAGACGCCGGGAGCGACTTTGTAGACCTCGAACCAGGGATCGTTGGCGAGCACGCGTTCGAGCGATTTGTATTCCGGGCGGGGAAGAGCCTTGCACCATTCGGGTTTTTCGGCTTGCGGAGAGGAAGGAAGGGCAGAGTTCACCACAGAGGACACAGAGGCCGCAGAGGGCACGGAGAACGGGGCTATGAGGACTGACAGCCAAAGATAGCCCAAAACCGTCATTCCGAGGGCGGCCGTTGCCCGAGGAATCTGCTTTTTTCCGGCGCACAAAGAAAAAGCAGATCCCTCGCTGCGCTCGGGATGACAATTTTGTGCTTTGGTCATTTGTGGGAGGCCGCTCATTTGGAGGAACCGGAGACGAAGATGGATTTGGGAATCATCATGTGAACGCCCTTGTTGCCGTCGACAAGCTCGGTGATGTGAAGATCGGCGGCGACGCTCGAAAGCATATAGGCGTCATCGCGCGAGAGATGTTTTTCGTTCATCAGAAAATCAATCATTTCGTGAACCGCCAGCTTCGTCGCCTCGTTCAAATCTTCGTGCAAGCCCATGGTGATGAAGTGCGTCGGGGTTTCGGCGCGTGGCCAGCGCAGGTGCATGTCTTTTCGCACGACGAACTGGAACGTACCGATGAGCGAAGTTTCCATCGCGGTGATGTCGACTTCGCCGTCGCCCTGGCCGGCGTGGCCGTCACCGACCAGAAAGAGCGCGCCGGGCGCGTGAACGGGAATGTAGAGGGTTGTTCCCGCGACCAAATATTTGTTGTCGAGATTTCCAGCGTGAATCCACGGCGGCGCGCTGCTGATGCGGCCCGAGATCTCGGGCGGAGCCACGCCCATGCTCCCGAAAAAAGGATGCAGCGGGATCTCAATCCCGGGAGCGAAGCGCGCGACCATGCGCTTCTCATCAAGCGGAATAATTTTCATTTTCGGGTAGGGATAATCCTCCGGCAGATACCCGCGGCCGGGGCTGAATCCATTGTAGGCGTACGGAATGGCGAGCTTCGCGGCGAGAATTTTCACTTCCAGTACGTCGCCGACTTCGGCGCCTTCAATGTAGATCGGTCCGGTGAGGATGTGTCCGCCGGGTCCTTTGTCCTTCACTTGATCGGTGATGTCGCGCAGCGATTGCTCGACTTGATCAGATGGTACGCCTGCATCTTCGAGCCGCTTCGGGCTGTTGGTGATGAGCGTCTGGATTTCCACGGTGTCGCCGGACTTGACGCGCAGCACCGGCGGCGTCTTCGCATCGTAGTAGCCCCACGCAACGGTCTTCGGCGTCGGCTTCAGAATATAGTTCGCTTGTGCGCGGACCTGTCGCTGAGAGAAAAGGAGTAACAACACTATGAAGGCAAAAACCATTCGGCAAATGCTCGGGCAAGTGCGTCCATCGAACTCTACAGAAGTAGGGTCGAGGCTTAGGGTTGATTCGCGTAACTGGGTATGTGTACTCAGGTTCCCAACTCCATCAGGACACGAAGAGCCTTGCCCTGCCCGGCTTTCTTGTCTAGGACCACATAAACGTGGGTTACATTCCAATCGCTGTTGATACTCGAGCGCAGCTCATATTTTCCGGGAGGCAAGCCGCGAAAACAGAACTTGCCGTCAGCTCCAGTTTGACACGCTGCCAACTTCTTTTGCTCCGGATGGTCCCTCTTGAAGGAGGAAGATTGGTCCAGCAGATATTCAGGGTGGTCGAAGATTTCGACGAGGGCATGTTCCAACGGTCTGCGGTTATACGTATCAATTGTCCCTTCCAACTTCCGATAACTCTTCTCCTCAAGGAAGACCACCACCTGATTGCCACCCCAGTGAGTATTCTCTCCTTCATCAGGGCGACGACACTCGCAATCGCCAAGAACGGATGGAGCAGCCAGCGCACAAGCGAGTAGCGCGGCTACGAGGGTTAGGAAAGCGCAGGTTTTGGAATTCGCCCCTACAAAGCCTCCAAGATTATTGATTGGGCTCATGGGTGGGTCATGTCCTCGGCGCGGACGAGGGCGTCGAATTCTTCGGCGGTGACGTAGCCGAGCTTGATGGCGGCTTCACGGAGGCTAATGCGCGCCTTGTGGGCGGCTTTGGCGACCTGAGCGGCGTTGTCGTAGCCGATCTTCGGGGCGAGGGCGGTGACGAGCATGAGGGAATCTTTGACGTAGCGATCGATCTGCTCGCGGTTGGCTTCGATGCCATTGACGCAGTGTTCGACGAAGCTATTGCAGGAGTCGGCGAGAAGTTCGACGGAGTGGAGATAGTTGAAGATTATCACGGGCTTGAAGACATTCAGCTCGAAGTTGCCCTGGGAGCCGGCAATGCCGATGGCAGTGTCGTTGCCCATCACTTGAACTGCGACCATGGTTATGGCTTCGGCCTGCGTGGGATTGACTTTGCCGGGCATGATCGAAGAGCCGGGCTCGTTTTCGGGGAGGACCAGTTCGCCGAGGCCGCAGCGCGGGCCGGAAGCGAGCCAGCGGACATCGTTGGCGATTTTCATGAGCGAAGCGGCGAGGGTTTTTAATGCCCCAGAGGCGAAGACGATTTCGTCGTGGGCGGAGAGCGCAGCGAACTTATTGGGATGAGAGCGAAAGGACAGGCCAGTGAGCTCGGAAATTTTTCGCGCGGCGCGCTCGGGGAACTCGGGAGGAGCATTGAGGCCGGTGCCGACGGCGGTGCCGCCGATGGCGAGATCGTAGAGGCCGTCGAGAGCGATGGCAATGCGAGTGCCGTCACGGTCGAGGAGATTGACCCAGCCGGAGATTTCCTGACCGAGAGTGAGAGGCGTGGCGTCTTGCAAGTGCGTGCGGCCGATTTTTACGATGCCTGCAAATTCCTTGGCTTTGGCGTCGAGGGCGTCGCGAAGCTTTTTTACGGCGGGGAGAAGGCGGCGCGCGGTTTCCGTGGCCGCTGCAACGTGCATGGCGGTCGGGAAGGTGTCGTTGGAAGACTGCGACATGTTGACGTCGTCATTCGGGTGAATGGGTTTTTTGCTGCCCATCACGCCGCCGGCGATTTCGATGGCGCGGTTGGAAATGACTTCGTTGACGTTCATGTTGGTCTGCGTGCCGCTGCCGGTCTGCCAGACGCGCAGCGGGAAATGCTCGTTGAGCTTTCCGGCGATGACCTCGTCGGCGGCTTGCACGATGAGCCTGGCCTTATCCGGCGGGAGCTTGCTGAGATCCTGATTGACGAGCGCGGCGGCTTTTTTGAGGATGCCGAAGGCGCGGATGAGCTCGGGCGGCATGGTGTCCTTGCCGATGGCGAAATGGATAAGCGAGCGGGCAGTCTGCGCTCCGTAGTAGCGGTCGGCGGGGACTTCGATCTTGCCCATGCTGTCGGACTCGGTGCGGGTTGGCGTGCTCATGGCGGGTTTGGTGGCTTCGGACATAGGAGGCTCCTTGATGGGCTGCTGAGAAGATTCTACCAGCAAGTGAGTGGTGACTAGTGACTTGTGACTGGTGGAAGAGGGGTTCCCCGGGTCGGGGTGTCTGGTCGGAAGAGTTCTTCTCGTGGGAAAGCTGGTTAACAATAACACCCCCTCCCCCCTATCTTTTTTGTAAGTGTTCATTCTAGAAAGGTTTAAGTTCTTTAGAACGAACACTTGTAGAAGTGTGGATTCTAAAGGGTTTTCGCGAGCGATGTACTTGTAAGAAAGTAACTGGCGAGGACCTGAAGATTCTGAAGGAGTTAGAAGGACCGCCTGGCGGGAGCCCATTGAGCACGAAGCACGGAAGAAATGTGCCGACGTAACAGAAGTATTATAGCACATCGGTACTGTTTGTCAAGTAATTACTATAAGTGGTTTGTCTACTGCGGGATAGCCGGATATGTGTGTTTCTCCGACAGGGTCGGAGTCTGCGACCGGCCCGGTCCGGCCGGAATCGATCGAATTGGCGCCCTTGACGAAATGCCGCGGTTCTATGGTTGTGAAAGCTGGTGGTAAGAGAGCACTTGGAACGTCAAGGGCTTCTGGGCGGCCTTGATCAAGCAACTGTTGTAGTAAATCCCCAAGCCACCGCCGTTGAGGTCACTCGTAAAGGAAGCGGGGCCTAGAGCTGGCAAGAGGTTTCCCGAGGAATCGCGGGTCTTAGCGACAAGAATTGCACCATCAATTTCGCCATTGTCGCTTGTAAGGTGGTTGGAAACAACCTTGCCCTGTCCAATCACAAGAATGACCCCTTTCCAGGACGAGTCCGTGTCGTAGCTAAATGTGCCCGTCACGACGAGTGTTCCGGTGCCGGTCGAGTGGCTGCCGAGGTCGAAATTGCCATTGACGACGACGGTTTCAGGGGTCCCGGCGAGCATCGCGGGTGGCAAGCTTGTTTCTTCCGCAGTTTGGCCGGGAGGCACGTTGATTACCGCGTCGGCATTTTGCGTGATCGTTTGAACCAGCTTATCGAGATCGCTGGGGGACGGCGTCTGCAAATTGGGCGGCACACTGCTCAGGTCAACGATGTTGGGCGAGAAATTACCCGCACCGGAATACAATCCCTGGTTGGGTTTGGAATCGATGCCATTTGTATAACCAACGCCGTAAACCTTGGAAGGGCTGCCACATTGGTCGTTGCCATTCACTTGGAACTGAGCCGAGTTTGGACCGGTAAAGCTAACATCCTTACCGACCGAACCGAGCAAAGTTAGCGCTGCGGGAGGATTCTGCCCCGAAGTACCCGGAGCAAAATTCAAACTGAACGAAACGGGGGCAACAATATACTGCAAGAGTTTTTGGCTGCCATTGGGCAAAGAGGCGAGCGCAGTGACTTCGAGGGCCTGGACGGCGTTCGGGGAATGATTGAGGCACAAGGTGGGGCCCGGTTTACCAGGCGTGTCTGCGCAAGCATAATCGTAGTAGAGAGGAGTGGTGCCATCGTTGGAACCTTTGCCGTCAACGTCGAGCTTGAGCGACTGCTCCGAAACCGCATTGATGCGCACCCACTTGTAGAGCGGGCCCGGGATGCCGGCCGCTGGTGAAACCGAGTTGGTGAACTGCGCCGTCGGGGTAGCGTAGGGCGTACCCGCAAACTCGCTCAGGTATTCCTTATCGGGATAGGTGGAGGGGTTGCCCAGGTCGGTGGGATTGACGATCTCACCGGGGAGTGGATTCTGGATGTACAGCACTTTCCCCAAAGGTAGGGGCGTACCTAGCAAAGCCAAGGTTGGCCCCAGATAATCCGGATTGCTCGGGAGGAGACGCCCGCGGGCTTCCTCGATGCCAGCGAGCGCGGCGTAGTAAGTGCTCGCGGAAGAGCGATAGTTCCCGGCGAGCGCAGTTTCCGTCCCGGAGGAAATGATCAAGGCAATCGCGGTCACGCTGATCAGCATCAGGACGAAGATGGCGATGAGCAGAGCGACTCCCGCCTGGGAACGCCGACGCCACGGCCCTTTAAGATTCCTCATAATAACCCCTTTGTTTATCGGTCTGACGAATGCGCGGCCGAGATTTGTATACTCTGCGGAGGATGCAAACTCTAGGTCTATGAACTACATACACCTTACGGCCCTTCTGCGTCAAGCTCGGATTTATGCGGGGTCAAGCGCGGCTCCAGTCCCAGGATGAGGGGTCGCCCATCTGGGAAGACCTGAAGATTGCAGAGTCCCTGCAACCCAAGGAAACTGTTACAGTGCGATTGCCGGAATGTGGAATCCGAGAGGTGAGATGCTGAACTTTAAGTGAATCATGCAAGCGAAAGTCCACATCCGCCAAGCTGTAGCCTCAGATATCCCGGTACTGCGTGAGCTGATTGATGCGTCGGTTCGCGGATTACAGGCGCGGGATTACACGCCAACCCAACTGGAGAGCGCGCTGAAGACGGTCTATGGCGTGGACAGCCAGTTGATTGCCGACGGAACGTACTTCGCCGCGGAGGCCGAAGCCGGCGAAGTGGAAACTAAGAATGCGAAGCGCGAGCGGGTTATCGTCGGATGTGGTGGCTGGAGCAAACGCAAGACGCTCTATGGCGGCGACCGATGGACAGGACGAGAAGACGAACTGCTGGATCCGTTTCGTGATGCGGCAAAAATTCGCGCCTTTTTTATCCATCCGGAATGGGCGCGGCGCGGCATCGGCAGCAGGATTCTGGAGACTTGTGAAGCCGCCGCGAGGGCCGCGGGTTTTACGCGCTTCGAGATGGGGGCGACGCTGACCGGAGTGCCGATGTACCGGGCTCGAGGTTATGTGGAGCTAGAGCATCTCGAGGTTCCGCTGGCGAACGGAGAGACACTGCCCATCGTTCGGATGGCGAAGGACGTGTGAAGTGGAGCTTTCTTCGCTCCCAATGACCCCGGGAGAGGCGGAGGGTCCTTGGCATTGTACGAACAGGGCAACCGGGCGGCGGCGTTAATCCAGGTCATGTATAATTTTGGCGGGGGATCACCGGACATCTGAGTATGGCAGTGACGGAAAAAGACATCCAGGTATCTTTACCGGTGCGGTTCCGGCGGGCGTTGAGGTTTGCGCGGACGCGCGTGCGCGAATGGCGCATGATCGTGAAAGCCCTGGTGTCAACCAAGCATCCCATCCTGGTGCACGTCATCCCCATGCGACAGTGCAACCTTGCTTGCACCTACTGCAATGAATTTGACGATGTATCGAACCCGGTACCACTGGAGGAGATGAAGAGGCGGCTGGATACCCTGGCGGACATGGGGACGACGATCATCACGATCAGCGGCGGGGAGCCGCTGATGCATCCCGAGCTGGACGAGATTATCCGGCACATCCGGCGGCGGGGAATGATCGCGGGGATGATCACGAACGGTTTTTTCCTGAACCAGGAGAGGATCGAACGGCTGAATGCAGCGGGGCTGGAGCATTTGCAGATTAGCATCGACAACATGATGCCGGACGAGGTGTCCAAAAAGAGCCTGAAGACGCTGGACGGCAGACTCGAGATGCTGGCGCAGTACGCGATTTTTCAAGTGAACATCAATTCGGTGCTGGGCAGCGGCGTGAAGAATCCCGAAGACGCGCTGAAGATTGCGCACCGGGCGGTGAGTCTGGGCTTTACGAGCACGGTGGGGATTATCCACGACCACAACGGGCAGTTGAAGCCGCTGGGAACGCGGGAGCAGGAGATCTTCGAAGAGATCATGACGCTGGGGAAACGGTCGTTCTCTCGCTTCAATAACTTTCAGCACAACGTGGCGCGCGGGCGAGAGCATAACTGGCGGTGCCGTTCAGGCTCGCGTTATTTGTACATTTGCGAAGATGGGCTAGTGCACTGGTGCTCGCAGCAGCGGGGTTATCCTGGGATTCCGCTGGCGCAGTACACGCCGGAGACGCGCCACCGTGAATATTTCACCGAAAAGTTCTGCGCGGCGCGTTGTACGGTATCCTGCGTACAGCAGGTTGGGATTTTGGACAACTGGCGCGACCCGCAAACGCTGAAGCCGATGCCCATGACGCCGCCTCCAGCGCAGCCCGAACTGGTTCAGATCGGCGCGGCGCGCAGTGATTCCTGAGCCGTCCAGGAATCCTGAGGCGGTTCCTTCCCCGTATTTTCTTTCCGTGCACATTGAGGCCACTGCCCCGTTGACGCTCGCCGGCGTTACCAGAAAAATAAAATCATGACGGCTTTGGCAATTGAGACGGAGAATTTGACGAAGGATTATCCGTTCGGCTTCTTGAACTTGAAAACGAAAAGGTCGCTCGAAGGGCTGACCATGCAGGTGGAGGCCGGGGAAGTGTTCGGCTTTCTCGGGCCGAACGGCGCGGGAAAATCGACCACCATTAAGCTCCTCGTGGGACTGATTTTTCCCACCTTGGGGACCGCCCGGATCCTCGGGAAACCGATCACGGACATCGAGATGCACCGAGAGATCGGCTACCTGCCAGAACAGCCGTACTTCTACGACTACCTCACCGCCACAGAGCTGCTGGATTACTTTGCGCGTATCCATAATCTGACGGCAGTTGATCGGCGGCCGCGCGTCGAGCGAATGCTGAAAAAGGTGGGTCTGGAAACAGCCGGGAAGATCCAGTTAAGGAAATATTCGAAGGGTATGCTGCAGCGCGTCGGCCTAGCGCAAGCGATCTTGCACGATCCGCAGGTGGTGATTCTGGATGAACCGATGTCGGGTCTGGATCCGGTTGGGCGGCGGGAAGTGCGCGACGTCATTCTGGAATTGAAACGCGAAGGCAGGACGGTGATGTTTTCGACGCACATCCTGGCCGATGCGGAGATGCTCTGCGACCGCGTGGGCGTGATTGTGGGAGGTAAGCTGCGCGGCGTAGGTGCACCGGGCGAAATCGTGGAAATGAAGGCGCAGGGCATGGAGATTCTTTTCGAATATGCGGGAACCGGCACCAATGCGGACGCGCTATTGGGCAAGGCGACGCGCGCGGGTAATCGCTACCGTCTGCAAGTAGCCGAAGGGGAGCTATACGGGGCGCTTGAACAACTTCGCGCCGCGGGGGCGAAAATTCTTTCCGTTACGCAGTTGAAACCAACGCTGGAAGAGTACTTCATGCACCTTGTGGATGCCAGCCGCGCGCAGGCGGCGGCCGTTGAAGTGAGCGGAAAATGAGGCGCGCAGGGGTGGTGGCATTAAATACTTTCCGCGAGGCGGTGCGCGACCGCGTGCTCTACAACCTGGTGTTTTTTGCGCTTCTGATGATGGCGGCGGCGATCCTCGTGGGGCAGATTTCGATCGGGATAGAAGATATCGTCATCGTGAGCCTGGGTTTGAGCGCGATATCGGTGATTGGGCTGCTGATTGCCATCTTCATCGGCGTGGGGCTGGTGTACAAGGAGATGGACAAGCGCACGCTTTACGCTTTGCTGGCCACGCCCGTGAGGCGGTGGGAATTTCTGCTGGGAAAATTCGGCGGCCTGGTGCTCACCCTGGCGGTGAACACCGCGGCAATGGCCGCGGGACTATTCCTGGTGCTTTGGTGCGTGAGGCGCTCGCTGGCTACCGAGGATTCTGCGGTGCTCGTCGCCGTGTACTTCATACTGCTCAAACTGGCGCTCGTGGTGGCGCTGGCAATGCTGTTCTCGTGCTTCACGACACCGCTGCTTTCCGTATTGTTCACCGCTGGATTGTACATTTCGGGATTGTTCGTGCAAGAGATGCGCACGTTCCACAGCCTGACACCCAATCCAGTGCTGGAAGCCATCACCAGGTGGCTTTCCTACATCCTTCCGAATTTCCAGAATTTCGACGTAATGGCCTCGGCAGCACATGGCCGCGCGATCCCGGCCGCTCTCATTTTGGAGAACACGATCTATACGGTGGTGTACTGCGCGATTGTGTTGTTAACGGCGGCGGCCGTCTTTTCGCGCCGCAACCTTAAGTGAAATGAAAATACAAAAGTCCATCGCCTGGTTGCTTCTGCTGGCGCTGCCGGCGGGGTTTTTCGCGCTCTGGCAACTGCAGCAGAGGATTGACGCCCGGCGCGGTGAACTGCATCAGGACCAGGACGAACTCGTATTAAGCTCCGGGAAACTACTGAAGGCAATGAGCCTCGAATATGCGCCGTTGATGGCGGATATCTATTGGACGCGAGTCGTGCAGTACTACGGCGACAAGAGGGCGCACGCGGATCCCAACTTCGATCTGCTTTGGCCTTTGCTGGACATCACGACCACACTCGACCCGCAATTGCTCGTGGCGTACCGCTTCGGCTCAACATTTCTGAGCGAGCCTCCTGCGCGAGGGGCGGGACGCCCGGATCTGGGTGTTCAACTGGTCGAAAGGGGAATACGGGCGAATCCGGATTACTGGCGTTTCTACGAAGACCTGGGATTCATTTATTACTTTGATATGAAAGATTATACGAAAGCTGCGGCGGCTTTTCTCGAAGGCAGCAAGAAACCGCATGCACTGGTTTGGATGAAGGTGCTGGCGGCGAAGGTGGGGGAACGAGGCGAATCCCGCGAGACGTCGGCGTTTCTTTGGAACGAGCTTTATAACTCAGCGACGGATCCACAAATCAAAAAGAACGCGCTGACGCATTTGCAGTTGCTGCGGGCACAAACGGACTCCGAGCAACTCGACGCTATTGCAGACGATTACGAGAAACGCACGGGGCACCGTCCGGTGAACTTGCGCGACCTCATCAGTGCAGGCCTGCTGCCCGGTGCGCCGGTGGACCCGCTTGGGTATATCTACGTGTTTGGCGCCGACGGCAAAGCCCAATTGAATCCAGCCAGCCCGCTCTTCAAGGAAAAAAGCATCTACACCAAGCCGTTGTGATTTTCCTGCAGGCAAGTTTTCAAGAGGTGGGCTTATATACGATTACTCCGCCGTGCAGAGGAGCGTCATCTGGGGATCGATCAGGATTCGGCGAGGTACATCGGGCGTGAGGAATTGGAAGGGAGTCTCAGGCCCGGAGGCAATGACGCTACCGAGAGGGACACGGTGGCCTGCTGTGCCGCTGGTGTAAAGCGGCACGTGAGCCAAAAAAGAACGGGGCACGCCGGTCTGAAACAATTTTCCCCGGACGAGGTTGCCCTGCTCGCTGCCGTGCACAGAAAACTCCACACGGTAGTGTGGAATGCCCGTGCCACGCACCCACTGCTGAAAAAACCACTCCATCGAACGGCCGCCCTCGAGATCCATGGAAGGTGTCATGACCGCTTCGACTTCGTGCTGCAGGTCGGCCGTCGAAAGAGCGCGATAGGCATATTTTGTTGAGAGGGTATTGAGCAGGGCAATGAAACGCGCATCGGGATTCTTGCCGCCGGGTTGGCGCAGTAATTCGCGGAACATGTGGATGACCCAGGGACCTTTGCTGTAAATGACCTGTTCAAACCCTTCCGGGGATCGGGAAGAATCCAGACGACTGCCCAAGGTCAGCGCCCCGAAATCCGCGACGGGCTGGTCCGAACGCGGCGACTTCTGCGCCAACCGTTTGCGGAAGCGCTCGAGCCAGAGGCGGAGCTTGTGATCGGGAAGTTTCTGGCTATCGGCAAAGAGCAGCGCAAGGTAGCTGGCGATGGCTTCATCGATCCATTGGTCGCGATAGCTGGACCAACCGACAATATTGCCCCACCACTGATGCGCCACTTCATGAAAAGGGACCAGATCGGTGAAGTGTTCCTGACCGGCAGAGGTGAGGCCGGCGCGGTGCTGGGCCTCGGCGGGCAAGAAAGAATAGGTCGAAAGATAGAGGAGGCCGGGCCAGCCTTGCCCAAAAGTGCCTGGAATTTGCGAGACGCTGAGAGTGCGGTAAGGAAATGGTCCGCTGAATGTTTCATAGAAGCGAATGGACGATTCGATTTCCTGCCCGAGCTGCTTGAGCGCGCCGGCGGGGCTTGGCGGAGCCATGGGCATCTCCAGTTGCGCGCTCGATGAGGGCACCCCGAAAGGCGACGGCAAGGTTGGGAAGGCTTCCGGTTCCCGCTGAGTCAGATGACTGCGGAGCGCTTCTTCGAGCTGGCGGTTGGCGTAGACATCAACGGAGTGCTTTTCCGAAGCCAGCGAGGCAAAAGCATATTCGCCGAGATTGAAACCAGCGACCGAGACGGGGTTATCCGTCCGCCAGTGGCCGGCGCGAGATTCGCCCTCTTCGTGTTCCTCGATCTTTGCACCGGTAGCCACGAGCCGCAGATGGCGAGGCCAGCGCATCTTCAAATCATAATCTGCAAAATCAGCGGCGTCGCCGAGATGCGGATACCAACTCTCCCGCGCGCCGACGAAGAGCACACCGTTGCCCGCGTCCTCAATGACATTTCCACGATAGCGAAAACGCAGGTTGAATTCCTTGCCGGGGGGCGGCGCTTCCGGAAGCACGACCTGGAGATAGTCGCTGCCGTGGACGCTGCGCTCCTGAAGGGTCATCCCTTCGTTTTGAAAAAAAACGAGAGGTTCGCCGCGGTCATCAGTCACTCTATCGATGTTCAAGGCGCGTGAGAGCTGAAAAATGAGCAAGCGCTCGCCGCCGATCTCAGCGCGAAGGTGGACGGTGGTTGTGGCGTCGAGGGAATTGTTGGCGAGGATGGACGTTTCGATGGCGTATTGCGATGCGCGAAATGCCGCCGGCGGCGGGGAAACGCCTGGGATTGCGTACGAAGCCCACACATCGTAAAAGGTGGAGTCGCCCGATTTGCGGGGCTGGGCGAAGAGCATCTGCTCGGTGCGCATGGCATCGAGGAGCACATCGAAGCTTCCGGTGGTGATGCCCTCGAGGCCGGCGTAGAAAAAGTGCCGCGGCTGCGGTGAGAGCGTCTCGAAAAGGATGCGTAAGGAATACTGGGGATTAAGCAGCGCAAGGTGCGGCTCCCAGCGCGCTGCATAGGCGGCGTCTTGCTGGGGGGCTACGTTTGCGTTCTTGAATTGGCGGAGCAGATCGCTGGCCGAATCATCCGTGAAACGCAGGTAGGCGGAAGTGAAGACCTGATCCAAAAGGGGAGCGCCAAGGAAGCGGGCCATTTGCTGCTTTTCCACGGGGTCGCGCGGGATGGCGAGCGCGTGGCCGCGCCCCGCGAAGACGGCTCCGGTGATGGGGCCGTCCACGGAAGCGAAGAAGGCCAGCTTGCCCTCGTCGAAAGAAATTTTTGCATCGCCACGGCGCAGTTCAATGCGGTTCGAGGCTTCGAGCGAGTAGATGGCGGCGGGGTCGACACGCAACGCATTCAAGGTATCGTAGAGCTCTTTGGCAGGTTTGTCCGTCGCGGACGTTGCGGCGGGCGCCGCCAGACTCCAGAGCGCGAGAACGGCAAGCACTACCCACATACGGGCAGTGTAGTCATTTTCGCCATCGGGGAACAAGGCTTCTGCGACGGCCGGGAAGCTCCGTTTTAGAATGGAGAAATGCAGCGGCTGCATCCTGCCAGTCGAATTCTATTGTTCGCCAGCGCCCTGCTCTTTACAGGAGCGGCAGCGCGGGCGGACACGATTGTCCTGAAAAACGGCCGACGCATTCTTGCCCTGAGCGCCGTCGAAGAAGGCGACAGGGTGAAATATGAAACTTCCGCGGGGCAACTGAGCCTTCCGAAGTCCATCGTCGATCATATTGAGAAGGGAACAGCCGGGCCGATGCCGGATTCTCCCGGCGCTGCGGCGGCGAATCTTGCAATCTCACCGCCCGCGACTGAAATCAGCGAGGCGAGCACCGAGATTGAACGTGGAGCGGTGCATGACGGCGCGATCGACCGCGACTATATTGCCAAGCTAGACGGTGAAACGCACTCCGGCTCGCGCGCAGCGAATGCATCTGCGGCGCTGGCGCACCATGCCGCGGCGCAGTTCGAATTGTCGCACGGCGATATGGAACACGCGCTGGCCGACGAGCATACCGCTTTGACCTACGCACCGGAACAGCCAGACCTGCTCATGAACGTGGCGTATTTGCATTTGCGGCGGAGTGAATTCAAGCAGTCGCTGGACTATCTCGAGCGCGCGCGGCGCGTGGCGCCCGACAATCCCGATGTGCCGAAACTGGCGGGCTGGGCCTACTACGGCATGAACAAGCTGGAACAGGCGGTTGCCGAGTGGAGGCGAGCTCTCGCGCTGCGGCCCGATCCGGAAGTGCAGGCGGCACTCAACAAAGCGCAACGCGACAAACAAGAAGAGGAAAACTACAGGGAAAACGAAAGCACGCACTTCACGCTGCGTTACAGCGGGGAAGCCGAGCCAGGGCTGGCGCATGACGTCCTGCGCACACTGGAGATGCACTTTTCGGCGATCGAATCCGAGCTGAGCTTCACGCCACCGGATTCCATCGGGATAATTCTCTATACGCAGCAGGCTTTTGCGGATATCACGCGCGCGCCCGGCTGGGTCGGCGCGCTGAATGACGGCCGGATTCGGGTTCCCGTGCAGGGATTGACGAGCATGACGGCGGAACTTTCCCGCGTGCTGAAGCATGAGTTGACGCACAGCTTCGTGCAGCAAAAGACGCGCGGCCGCGCGCCGACGTGGATTCAGGAAGGAATGGCGCAGTGGATGGAAGGGAAACGCAGCAACGAACACGCAGCCGAGCTGGTGCAAATTTACGAAGAGAGACACGGGGCGCCGCTCGCGGCGTTCGAAGGCTCCTGGCTGAACCTGCACGCCGACGCCGCAGCCTATGCTTATGCGTGGGCGCTAGCGAACGTCGAATACCTCGTGAAGGCCAACGGTATGGTCGATATGCAACGCATCCTCGATCACATCGCCGCCGGCAGCTCCACGGAAGCTGCGATTTATGAAGTGCTGCACATCAACTACGGCGAAGTCATTCAGGGAACAGCCGGGTACCTGCGCAAGACCTACCTCTAAGAAAACGATTTTGATCCAATGAATTAGTAGTACGCCTAGATAGTGGCCAGTAGTGCTGCAAGGAGGGCGGCCCGCGCCGGCATGGTGCTTATGAGGATGTGCTCGCCGGTGGAGTGAGCGCCGTCGCCGACGGCACCGAGGCCGTCAAGCGTGGGAACACCGAGCGCGGCAGTGAGGTTGCCGTCGGAGCCGCCGCCAGCGATGCATTCGCCAAGGGGAAGACCCATCTGTGCGGCGAGTGACTTGGCGCGCGCAAAGAGCGCGCCGCTAGATTTCCGTTCGAGAGGGGCGCGGTCGAACCCGCCGCGGACTTCGAGCCGTGCACCCGGAAGGATCGGCCGGAGCGCGCGAAGACGGTTTTCGATGCGCCGCATGTCCCCAGAATGCAGGGCGCGGAGGTCGAGAACAGCGCGGGCGCTCTCGGCGATGACGTTGGTTCGTGTGCCGCCTTCGATGATGTCGGCATTAACGGTAATGCCGCGGCGAGGGTCGTTCCATTTTTCAATGCGCGTGAGCTGTCGCGCCAGCTCATGAACAGCGTTCACGCCTTCCTCCGGCGCCAGGCCGGCATGGGAGGCGCGGCCGTGAACGATGATTTCAGCTTCGCCGACACCTTTTCTTGCCGTCTTCAGCAGACCCCAGGGCCCGAGCGCTGGCTCAAGCACGAATACAGCGTCGCTGCGGCGCGCTTCGGACTCGATTAGCTTTCTAGACGATTCACTGCCAATCTCCTCGTCAGAGGTCCAGAGAAACACGAGACGCTTGGGGAGCTGCGCCGCAGAGTTTTTCAGCGCACCGAAAGCGAAAAGCGCCTGGACGAGACCCGCTTTCATGTCGAAAACGCCGGGACCGTAGGCTTTGCCGGCGGAGATGCGGAAGGGCATTTTGGCGAGTGTGTCCTTCGAATAGACGGTGTCGTAGTGACCGAGGACGAGGAGTTGGCCGGCGGGGCGGGACTTGTGCGGCCACCAGGTCATGCGGAGATGATCGCCGCGAAGTTTTTGGGAAAGACGCTCGACCCGCGCACCGCGCCTGCGCCATTCGGTTTCGAGAACATGGCAGCAACGGTCCGCGGCGGTTTTCTCAAAGCTCGGGGACTCGGCGAAGACAAGCCGACGGAGAGTGGCAAGCATCTCGGGCAGCCGGGGTTTGAGGATATTGAGCAATTCCTTGGGTAGATTTGCCTCAGCCATAGCCGAGCCATGCTAACAATGTGTCGAAGCAGCGGCAACCTTGCAGGATCGTCGGGAACGAGAGTCAGACTTTGACACAGCAATACGGGATGAGAGCGTGCGTATCGCGGACGGCGGGGTTCGCATATAATCAAGCGTTTGCTGGGAAGGATGAGTCGCTGTAGGACGTGTGTGTGGCGCGAAGGGGAGAGTAAATGATGCTTGACGTCGTGGAAATTCAAAAATATCTGCCCCACAGGTATCCATTTCTGCTGGTGGATACCATCCTGGAAATAGAGAAGGAAAAGCGCATCGTGGGCATCAAGAATGTCACCGTAAACGAATGGTATTTTCAGGGACATTTTCCCGGTAGGCCGGTCATGCCCGGCGTGTTGATTATTGAAGCTTTGGCGCAATTGGGAGGCATTCTACTCTTGCTGGAAATTCCGGACCGCGACAAAAAGCTGCTTTATTTCGTGGCAGTCGATGGCGCGCGTTTTCGACGCCCGGTTGTTCCTGGCGACCAATTGCGCATGGAAGCAAAGGTGCTCTCCTGGCGGGGAGATTTCTGCAAACTGGAGGGAACGGCGACCGTCAACGGTCAGCTCGCGGCCGAGGGCACAGTGATGTGCAAAATGATAGATCGCGAGCCTCCCGCGAAGGCGAAAGATTCCCCGAAATGACGATGCAGGCGATTCATGCGCAGGCGGTGGTTGCGCCGCACGCCAAACTCGGCGCGGGCGTGCAGGTGGCCGCTTACGCCGTAATCGGGGAAAATGTCGAGGTTGGCGAAGGCTGCGTTCTGCACGCGCATGCCGTGATTCAAGGGCCTTCACGATTCGGGAGGAACAATGTATTTCACCCTTTCTGCTCTATAGGCGCCGACCCGCAAGATTTGAAATTTCACGGCGAGCGGACTGAGCTGATTGCAGGTGACAACAACGTGTTTCGCGAAAGTGTGACGGTGAGCCGCGGCACGGTGGGCGGAGGCGCCAGAACGACCATCGGCAGCGGCAACTTGTTCATGGCCTATTCCCACGTGGCGCACGATTGCCACGTCGGCGACAACACGATTTTTGCGAACGGGGCGACGCTCGCGGGGCACGTGGATGTGGAAGATTTCGTGTCCATCGGGGCGTTTTCACCGGTGCATCAATTTTGCCGCGTGGGGCGTTACGCTTACGTTGGCGCTTGCACGGTGATCACTCAGGATGTGCCGCCGTTTTCGCTCGTGGTCACCGAGCGCGAGACGAAATGCTATGGCATCAATGCCATCGGCCTCGAGCGCAAGGGTTTTTCGCCCGAGCGATTGAAGACTCTGCAGCGAGCTTTCCGGTTGTTGCTGCGCTCGAAGTTGAACACGTCGCTGGCGCTCGAGGAGATGCGCAAAACGTTTGGCGATTCGGCCGACGTGCAGGAATTGATCCGGTTCATCGAGACCGCCGAGCGCGGCATCGTGAAATAGACCCTCTGAAACGATTCTTGATGCCTGGCACAACTTCAAATACGACAGCGAACGCCGCCGCGAACACCAGCGGCTGGGGACTCATCGCTGGGAACGGGCGTTTTCCGTTCTTGGTACTGGAAGGAGCGCGGAGCCAGGGCATCGAGATGGCGGTCATCGCGATCAAGGAAGAGGCATCGCCGGAAATCGAGCGCGTTGCGAAACGCCTGCACTGGGTGAGCCTCGGCGAATTGAGCAAGACGATCGACCTGATGCACCAGGAAGGTGTCTCGCAGGCGGTGATGGCCGGCCAGGTGAAGCACAACAAGATCTTCAGTTCGATCCGGCCGGACTGGAAGCTCGCGAAGCTGCTTTTTTCGTTGCCGCGCAAAAACACAGATGCGCTGATCGGGGCGGTGGCGCGCATCCTCGAAGAGGATGGCATTCAACTGGTGGATTCGACAATTTTCCTGAAACCGTTGCTGCCGGAGCCCGGTGTGCTGACGCGCCGCGCGCCGAATGAACATGAATCGGAAGACATCGCCTACGGTTTGGGTGTAGCGCGACACATCGCTGGAATGGATATTGGGCAGACGGTAGTGATAGCGGACCGTGCCTGCATCGCCGTTGAGGCCATGGAAGGCACGGACGAAACGATTGCGCGAGGCGCGCGAATTGCTCCCGGCCGGCCGCTCGTTATTGTGAAAGTGAGTAAACCGGGGCAGGACATGCGCTTCGATGTACCCGTCGTTGGTTTGCCGACCATCGAACAAATGAAGAGCGCAGGTGCCACGGCGCTTGCTCTGGACGCGGGACGCACCCTTCTCTTTGACCGAGCACAATTGATCGAACGAGCCGATGCGGCAGGAATTGCGATACAGGCGGTTCCTCCTGCCGCCGCCGCGGAACCTGGGAACGCTTCCAGGGGAATGACTAAAGAATGAGCGCGGCGGCGGGCCAAACCAGGAAGATTCGTGTCGCCGTCGTCGGTACGGGCGAATTTGGCCGCAACCACGCGCGAGTTTATCGCGAACTCGAGGGCGCGGAACTCGTTGGCGTCTTTGATACAGACGAAACCCGCGCGAGGGCGGCCGCCTCGGAATTTCAGACGCAAGTGTTTCACGCGCTCGAAGAATTGCGCGAGCGCGCCGATGCCGTGAGCGTAGCCGTGCCGACGGTGGACCATGCGTCGGTCGGTTGCCGGCTTCTGGAAATGGGTCTCGACGTACTGATCGAAAAGCCCATGGCGGTCAACCTCGCGGAAGCTGACGCGCTCCTCAATGTGGCGAAGCGGCGCCAGCGCATCTTGCAGGTGGGGCACGTGGAACGGTTCAATCCCGCGGTCATGGCTGTAGAGCCGATCCTGAACCGGCCGCTCTTTTTTGAAGTTCACCGGCTGGGCGTGTTTACGCCGCGAAGCCTGGACGTGGATGTGATTTACGACCTGATGATTCACGACCTGGACATTCTGCTGGCGCTGGTCAAGGAACCGGTTGACGAAGTAAAGGCGGTGGGCATCCCGGTGCTGACGGACAGGGTGGACATCGCGCATGCGCGGCTGGAGTTTTCTGGCGGGGCGGTTGCGAACATAACGGCCAGCCGAGTATCGACCGAACGCGTGCGGAAGATGAGATTCTTTCAGCAGCACGAATATATTTCGCTGGATTATGCGCGGCGCGACGCGCTGCGCATTGGCGTGAAGAAGCCCGGACCGCAGCCCGAGTTTGCATTTGAGAAATTGCCTGCGCAGTCCGTCGAGCCGTTGCATGCGGAATTAGAGGCGTTTGTGGACGCCATCCGAACGCGCCGCGAGCCGCGCACGAACGGAGCAGCCGGCCGGGCGGCGCTGGAGTTGGCGGGGCGCGTGATGGTAAGCATCCAGGAGCACGCCGCACGCGTCCAAATTGGTGCATTCGCCGCACAGTCCAAAGCAGAAAAATGATCCCCAGGTTTCTTGTTCCGCTAAATGCCCGCCCGCCCGCGGCGGATGCCGCGACGCAACGCCGCCGTCCGTCGACGCTGGATGAGCGCACGCTCGTTCCGGCAATGCTGCCCATCGTGCACCTGGACGGGCAGAGCAACATTCCGTCCTCTCTGCCGCTCGAATCGATCAGTGCGCGGGTGCTTGTCCCACGCGAACTGAACCTGGAAGCCTTCGCCGTTCAAGAACGCTCCTCGCTGCCTCTGCAGCCTACCGAATTGGACGCGCGCATCGCGTTCCCGCAGGGCGCCGCGCCCCCGGAGACGATTGAGGCATCAGAAAGCATCCCACTGGACCTCGTGGAAGCCGACATCTTCTTAACCGGCGAAGTCAATCTGCTCTCCAGCGAGCGAGCAGAGGAAAAGGGCAAATCGGACCTCGTCACGCGCGTCTCGTCGGTGGTTTTCCATATCCTGGTTATTGTGTTTGTCGTTTTCGAACCAAAGCTCTTCCCTCCGCATGCGCCGACGCAGGAACAGCTCGATCTCGCGCGGCGGCAAATTATGATTCTTCTGCCACCCGGCGCTCTGGACGCACCGAAAATCGCGCCGCGTACGAAAGATCTGACCAGCGAGAAAATGAGGGTTGATCCTCGCATCCTGAAGCAAATTGCGCCTCCCGAACCGCAGCCGTTGCCGAAGCCGCCGGAGCCGGAGCGCGTCGTAAAAGAGTTGCCGAATGCGCCGGTGCCCAAACCGAACGTAGCGCAGCCCACTCCGCAACCCAGCACCCCGGTAGCCAAAGCAGACGCACCCAAGCCGCCACTGAAGCTCGAAACGCCCGATCAGCAGCCGATAACTCACGCCTTGCTCATTCCGAAGAGCTCCTCGCCGGGCCGCGCCATCGAGGATTCCATGCGGGAAGCGGCCAAGGCGCAGGCGCCTACCGCGATTGCCGGAGGCGGACAACTTCCGAGTAGCGACGTTCCGGGCGGAGGCGGACAGGGCGCGGCGTACGGCGCGATGGAACTTCTGACGCCGACCGAAGGAGTAGACTTCAGCAACTATTTAGCGCGCGTGTACGCCAGCGTGAAACAGAATTGGTTTGCGGTCATGCCGGAATCGGTGCGGCTTGGAGACAAAGGAATCGTCGTATTGCAATTCAAGATCATGCGGAATGGCAACGTTCCGACAGGAGAACCCGTTCTCTTGCGCTACTCGGGAAAAGAGCCACTGGACCGCGCGGCCGTTTCTTCGATTCGAGCGTCCAATCCGTTCGAGCCGCTGCCGCCCGCTTTCAGCGGTCCGTATATCGAATTGCGGTTCGCTTACTATTACAATCTCCCCATCGACTACGGGCGGTAGTGAAACTCGTTCGCCAACAAGTTCTCGGCAGTCTGCTGCTCGCTCTAGTTGTCTTTGTTGTTCTTCTGATTCGCGCGTGGCATTTCCTGTTCCGATGAATGACAAGGAAATCTTACCGGCGCTCGTTGCTGTTGTTGGACCAACGGCTTCGGGGAAATCGGCGCTTGGCGTTTGGCTTGCCGAGCGGCTCGGCGGCGAGGTCATCGCTTGCGATTCGACGCAACTCTATCGCGGCTTCGATATCGGCACGGCCAAGCCGAGCCAGGCTGAGCGGCATAGAGTTCCTCACCACTTGCTCGATGTACTGAGTCCAACGGAAGAAGCAACTGCCGGTGGGTATCGACAGATAGCGCTGGCCGTACTGGAAGACTTGCGGCGGCGCGCACGCCTGCCGATTTTCACGGTGGGCACGGGTCTGTATCTGCGCGCATTGCTCGATGGTCTGGCTAACTTGCCGCAACGCTCGGAGCAACTTCGCGAGCGATTGCGCGCAAGCGCCGCAGGCCATCCTCCCGGGCGCTTGCATCGCGTGCTCCAGCGTTTCGATCGCGCGGCAGCACAGAAAATCGCAACGAACGATGAGCAGAAGCTGATTCGCGCCATCGAGATCTGCATCCTCGCGCGTAAGCCCCTCACGGAAGTGCATCAAACCGGAAGGACCCCCTTGCATGGCTGGCGCGCGCTAGAGATCGGGTTGGTCCCGCCGCGTGAGGCCCTTTACAGGCAGATTCACGAGCGGACGGAAGAGATGCTGTCCCGCGGTTGGGTGGAAGAGGTGCGGAGTCTGCTGGCAACTGGTCTTCCTGAAAATGTGAAGCCCTTCGATTTTATCGGTTATCGAGAACTACGGGCTGTTGTACGTGGCGAGATGTCTCTTGAAACCGCGCGCGTGGCGATCCAGCAGGCCACGCGCAGGTATGCAAAGCGGCAGCTCACGTGGTTTCGCAGGGAGCCCGGCGTTCACTGGCTCGAAGGGTTTGGCGACGATCCGAAGGTACAGAATGCCGCGTTGCCTTATCTGCGGAGCCAGGGATTGCAAGCGGGTCGCGGCGCGGAGACGACAAGCGTATAATCGAATGGATGAAAAACTTCCCGCCTCGCACGGTTTCCTTCGCCCGGTGATTTTGGGCTGCACGATGACGTCGGCTCGGCCTCCTCGATGAAAACACAACAACAAGTCTCGATGGCGGAGCGCGCCTTGCTTGTGGGCGTTGGGTGGAAGCGCGCGCCAAGGTTTCCGGGCATGCCCGCTGGTGAGCAGGGTAGAGAATCTCTCGCGGAACTCGTCGAACTCGCGCGCAGCGCTGGTGCCGAAGTCGCCGGCACGGTGTTTCAAGTGCGCGATTCGGCCGATCCCGCCACTTTGGTGGGACGCGGCAAACTGGATGAGATTCGCGCCGAAGCGACGACCCACGATGCGCCGCTGATCATTTTCGACAGCAACTTATCACCGATGCAACAGCGGAATATCGAGAAGGCGACCGAATGCCGGGTGATCGACCGCACGCAGCTCATTTTGGACATTTTTGCGCGCCATGCGCGCAGCCGCGAAGGCCAGTTGCAGGTGGAGCTCGCGCAGCTCAACTACATGCTGCCCCGGCTAACAGGTCACGGCGCGGCGATGTCGCGCCTTGGCGGCAAGAGCGGCGGGGGCGGCGCAGCGGGGCGCATCGGCGTTCGCGGACCCGGTGAAAAAAAGCTGGAGACGGACAGACGGCGCATCCGCGACCGGGTGAGCAAGATTGAGTCTGGCATCAACGAGGTTCGCAAGCAGCGCGCCCTGCGCCGCGAGGCGCGCAATGCCGTGCCACTCGGCACGATCGCGCTGGTCGGCTATACCAATGCAGGAAAGTCGACGCTCTTCAACGCACTGAGCCGCGCGCAGGTCTTGGTCTCCCCGCGCATGTTCGCCACCCTGGATCCCACAATTCGAGCGATACGCCTACCTTCCAACCGCCGAGTGCTGGTTTCGGACACCGTCGGCTTCATTCGCGACCTGCCCAAGGGATTGCTGACGGCATTTCGCGCGACTCTCGAAGAGGTCCAGGAAGCAGCGCTGATTCTGCAAGTAAGCGATGTCTCGAATCCGCACCATGCGGAGCTCGACGACGCGGTGAACAAAATTCTCAGTGACCTCGGCGTTAGCGAGCGGCCGAAGCTGCGAGTGTTCAATAAAGTGGATCGGCTGACGCCGGAGGAGCGCGCGCCGCTTGTGCATCCGTATGCAATGGGTGCGGGAATCGACGGCGGGCCAGTTCTCGTATCAGCACTGACCGGCGAAGGAATCGACGAACTCCTACGACGCATAGACGCTGCAGTTCCCATCGACCCCGTGGTTACGCTATCGTTGCGGTTGCCGCTGGCCGAGGGGCGCACGCTTGCGCTCGTGCATGCGCTCGGGCGCGTGCTGCGATCGGAAGTCCAAGATTCGCATATGTTGCTTGACGCCGAAGTGCCAGCGTCAATAGCGCGACGTCTGCGGCTGGCGAGTTTTGCTCCAAAGGAAACTTTTCGGACAACTCCGACGTAGCTTATAAGAGACAGGCTCGGGAGTGGAGGGAACCGCGATGGCTGCCTTTTTTCTGTGGTGCATTCTGTTCCTCTTGTGCTGGCCGCTCGTTCTGCTTGCACTGGTCCTGTATCCGATTGTCTGGCTGTTGACGTTGCCGTTCCGGCTCCTGGGAATCGCGGTGCACGGTGTTTTCGCACTCCTGAGTGCGCTATTTTTCTTGCCGGTTCGCCTGCTGCGCGGGCCACGCGCGATCTAAGACGGCAAGCACTGCCGTCAAGGTGGTAACCTTCGAGTAAAACCGCCCAATAACCCCTATTTCGTGGTTAGGAGCGTCCTCTTATTATTGAATTACTGGATAGCTTGGGAAGGTTAAGTATCTGTGGAAAACATTGTGGAAACCCGGCAATGCTTTTTCCCGATAATCGAGATAGCTTGAGGAAATAGTGCGATGCAAACATCGTTCACTCACTGTAACCAAAAGAAAACAAATGTGTTACTGTTCAATTGCGATGCTCACCTACGTTTGACGAGTGCTATTTCGGCCATGACAGGCGTTCCCACATTTGCACAGTCTTGCAGCAGGGATAGCGCAAAAAGTAATAGCCCAACATGCTCGATTGCATTCCTTTCCCTTACCACTAAAGTGTTGTGCCTTCATGAGCTTAAATCCGGTCGGCGGGCGTTGACGCCTCCACGAGCGGAGTCTATAGTGAGTCGCGGTGGTGGCAGCGGGCACGGGGCTAGCCCTTCCCCCACTTGGCGTTATGAACCTCCCCAACTCACTCACGGTATTGCGTATTTTTTTTGTTCCTCTTCTCATCGTAGTTTTGCTAACGCGCAGCCCCAACGTCGAGCTTTGGGGATTCCCGATGCATTTCGAGTTCTGGGGCGTATTGATCCTTCTCACGGCTGCGGCCACGGACTGGGCCGACGGCTACTTTGCGCGACGCCGGCTTCAGGTGACCACACTTGGTATTCTTCTGGATCCCATTGCGGACAAACTGTTGATTTCCGCGGCTTTCGTCTCCCTTGTGGACATGCACCTTGTGCCCGCGTGGATGGTCGTGATTATCATCGGCCGTGAATTCACGATCCTCGGTTTGCGCAATATCGCTTCCGCCGAAGGATTCACGATTGAAGCTTCGCTTCTCGGGAAAACAAAGATGGTGCTGCAGGTGTGCGCCGTGGCGGTTTTGATTGCCGGCGCGCGGCATCCATCTTTGAAGCCGCTGGCGCTCGTGCTCCTCTGGCTGGTGGTTGTGAGTGCACTGGTTTCCGCGGCGCAATATTTCCTGCGTTTCTGGAGCCGGCTGGACGACCGCATTAAGCAGCGGCGGAAGCTCAGTATGCTCGAGAGCCACAAGAAGTCCCAGGATGCTGTTCCCCTCTGAAGAAGATCGCCGATCGCTGTTGCAATGGGCGCGTCAGGCGATTACCGAAGCCGTCTCCGGGTCGCAACTTCCGGTCAACATACCCCAACATGGAATTTTCGGGGAGCAATGCGGCGTTTTTGTAACATTGCACGTTCGCAGATGCCTGCGCGGTTGTATCGGAGTTATCGAAAGCGAACAGTCCCTTGGGGAGAGCATCGTGCGGTGCGCCGCCAGTGCGGCCCTTCGCGACTCGCGGTTTTCGCCCATGTGTCCGGAAGAACTCGAAGAGCTCGAAATTGAGATTTCGATTCTTTCTCCGCCTGCACCGATCCGGCCTGAAGAGATTGAGATCGGACGTCATGGTCTGCTAATCGTATACGAGACACAGCGGGGACTTTTGCTTCCCCAGGTTGCCAAGGAACATCGCTTCAATCGTGAACAATTCCTCGAAGAGACTTGCTGGAAGGCGGGACTGCCCCGTCAGGCCTGGAGCCAGGGTGAAGTACGAATATTCGGATTTACTTGTGAAGTTTTCTCGGAAGGCCCGCGTCATTCGGCGGAGTGACAATCGAGCAAATTCCTCCGAAGTTACTCCTTAGATGAAAAGGCCCCGCGGACGAGACCTCTCGGGGCCTGCATACTTAATAGCCTTATTCCCGAAACCTACTCGAGTTCGACGTAGTCTCCGGCATAAATCTCGACGGAGTCGAAGGTGATCATGACCGTCGAGGAGTTGTGAGTTGCGCTGAGGACAATGCCTTCACCGAGCACCTCACGAGGCAGATCATTCCATGCGTATCGCTTCGGAGCGCTTCCGAAGCCGTACATCATGTACTGATAGTTCTTGGTTTGCGGCGCGTATTCGGACGTTGAACCCGCGTAGCGGAAGACGCGGAAATAATCGCCGACTTTCACGCCCTGGCTGGTCCCGAGGTTCACATAGATGGTCTCATTCTTTCCCGACACCTCATGAAAGCCCGTCGCGGCCACCACCATGGCCACCGGCTTGCCACTTACCGGAGCGAAATGGTCGAACTTGCCCGCATCTTTGTACGGAGGAGCGGGGCGTTCTTCAAAGGGGCGGACGATGTCGCCACGCTGCATATAACCGCAGGAGAACGAGACTTGAGCGATGGCAACGCTCGGATGAACATTCACGACCCGGATCTGGCCGGCATCCGCGTACGCTGTGCCCATGGCTCTCATCAGCTTGAGCTGCCACTTGAACCAGGGAACCTCTACAGGCTCCGCCACGGGGCGGACGACCGAGAAGCGGTCGCCTTCCTTAACTCCTTGATTCAGACCACGATTAATGTATACGTAATCACCCTGTGCGAAGGTGATCTTGTAATTGGATTGCTCGCCCGAGATCAGGCGCAGCTCGTCGGGAACTTTCTGGTCGCTGTAAAACCCCGAGCAATAGACGGTAGAGGCATCGGGCTGGCCGCTCGTCGGGGCGGCCTGCGCCGCGTTCTGCGCCGAACAGGCCAGGCTTGCCAGAAGCACTGAGAAACACAAACCAGCTACATTTGCGCGCATTGAGAGACTCCTTCGAAAACACGCCCTACGGGCCGTGCGGGGACTTTTCTAAGCGAAAGTAACAGGGCCCCTCCACCCGCGTCAACAAAATGACCAGGCACGCTTTACACTTTTGATACCATGCTACAAGCCCTGTTTTCAATCAATTGGCAGAGAGAAGGCCGGACATGGAGCTGTTTGGCACAGGGGCGCGGCGCATCTGCGCGGTGGTCGCAGCGCGGACGGCAGCAAAGATGGCAGTTCAGGTACGCGCCGCGTTGCGCGAGACAAGCACCGTCGAATTGCGGCTGGACTGGCTCCGAAGCGACGCAGAGCGCTCACGGCTCTTGCGCTGGCTCAAGAGGACTAATTCCCGCGGCACGACCTTCCTCGCCACCTGCCGTCGGCTCCCCGGCGGGGGGCAGCTTACCGGGGGAGTGCAGGACGAGCTTCATTGGCTTAGGCAGGCGCGCCAGGCGGGTTGCCAGTGGTGTGACCTGGAGATTGAGACCCTGCGCGAACTGCCAGGGAAATCGATTCGCGGGTCGGCCTTGCCGCCACGTGTGCTGCTCTCGGCGCACGACTTCCGGCGCACGCCGCCACTAGGTCGCCTCCTCAATTCGCTGGCCCGTCGTGATGCCGACGCCGTGAAGATCGCCGCGAACGCGAAAACGATTGCTGACAGCCTGCAGCTCCTGCGGGCGGCGCGGCATTCGAAAACCATCGTCACCGTGCCAATGGGCGACGTGGGTCTGCCAGCCCGAATCCTCGCGCTGCGCGCAGGCAGCGCGCTGGCTTACGCACCGGTCGCCGAAGCGACCGCGTCGGGGCAGATATCGCTCTTCGATTTGAAGCATCTCTACCGCGCGCACAAATTGACCCGGCGGACCGAGATTTATGGCGTGATCGGCGACCCCATCGGGCACTCGTTATCGCCGCTCCTGCACAATACGGGATTCGTCGCGCGCAAGGTCGACGCCGTCTATCTTCCGTTTCTCGTGCATGAGTTGCGCGATTTTCTTCGGGCCATACCGGAACTGGGGATTTGCGGATTTAGCGTGACCCTGCCACACAAGCAATCCATCTTGCGGCAGCTCGCCGATTGCGAACCTCTCGCCGCGGAGATCGGTGCGGTGAACACGGTCGTGGTGCGGCGCGACGGCTCGCTCTATGGTTGTAACACCGACTATGTCGGCGTGCTGCGGGCATTGGAGAAGAAACTGCGCCTCGCTGGCAGCCGCATGCTGATCTTCGGCGCCGGTGGCTCGGCGCGAGCGGCGGCCTTTGCACTGGCACGGGCGGGCGCAGTCGTGGTCATCTGCGCCCGCCGCGAACGCGCTGCAAAAGAATTGGCGCGGGCCGTCGGGGGCGAAGTACTGCCGAGCCGCGCGCTGCGCACACAATTTTTCGACGCGATACTCAATAGCACGCCCGTTGGTATGCATCCGCGGGCCGCGACTTCGCCTCTAACGCCGCGCGAGTTAAACTGTCGGATCGTAATGGATCTCATCTACCGGCCGCAGAGGACGCAGCTTCTGAGACTCGCCGCACAAAAAGGCATCGCAACTGTTTCCGGCGTCGAAATGTTTCTCGCGCAGGGAATTGCCCAGTGGGAGATCTGGACAGAGAAGCGCGCGCCGGAAGCGGCCATGCGCGCGGCCGTCCTAAACGCGTTGCGCTGCGAAGAAAAATCGCGGAGCCGGCGATGATCCTGCCGGACTTCCGCGAATTTCAGCGCCTTGCCAAGCAGGGAAACCTGATCCCTGTCTACGACGTGTTTTCCGCAGACTTGCTTACACCGGTGAGCGCGTATCTGCGGGTCGCCCACGGTGCGCGCCATTCGTTCCTGCTGGAGAGCGTCGAGGGCGGAGAAAAAATCGCGCGCTACACATTTGCCGGAGCAAATCCCGAAGAGATATTTCGCTTCGCCAACGGCGCCTGCGTGATGGAAAGCCGCGACCGCCTCGTGTGGGAAGAACGCGATCCGGTTTCGTTTCTGCGCGCGCGAATGGAGCGATTCCAGCCCGTGCGCATACCAGGGCTGCCCCCGCTTGTTGCGGGCGCGATCGGATATTTCAGCTATGACATGGTGCGGCTGATCGAGCGCCTTCCCCGGCAGCTTGGCGACGAAATCGGGCTCTACGACGCGATGCTGATGTTCTATCAGGGCGTCATCGCGTTCGATCACGTGCAGCATCGATTGTGGATCGTGCGCAATGTTTTCACGGAAGGCGAAGGCAGCTTGCGCGCGAAATATGAAGCCGCCGTGCGCGAAATCAAGCGCACGAAGCGGATGTTGGAAGAGCCCGTTGCGGCTGAGCGGCAGAAAAAAGAAGCGAAGCGCAAGAAGCGGACGCCTCTCCGGGTGAAATCCAATTTTCAACGCGGAGAATATCTTGCCATCGTTCGAAAGGCGAAGGCATACATCCGCGCGGGGGATATTTTTCAGGTCGTGCTGAGCCAGCGGTTTTCGGTGAAGACCCAGGCTGACCCATTCGAGGTCTATCGCGAGCTGCGCGCGCTCAATCCATCGCCCTACTTGTTCTATCTACAACTAAACGACGTTTGCGTCGTCGGCAGCTCGCCGGAGATGCTCGTAAAAGTCCAGGGGCGTGACGTTTTTTACCGGCCGATTGCCGGGACGCTGCCACGAGGGAAGGATGAAGCCGAGGACCTGCGCTTGGAGAAAGAGATGCTCGCGAGCGAAAAGGAGCGCGCCGAACACATCATGTTGGTAGACCTCGGGCGAAACGACCTTGGGCGCGTGTGCGATTATGGTACGGTGAAAGTGGAACAGTTGCTGACCGTGGAGCGCTTTTCTCACGTGATGCATCTCGTTTCCAGCTTGCGCGGGCGGCTACGGGAGGATGTGGACTGCTTCGACGCGCTGATGGCTTGTTTTCCCGCGGGCACGGTTTCCGGGGCGCCCAAAGTGCGCGCAATGGAAATCATTGAGGAGTTGGAGCGCACGCGGCGCGGTATCTACGCGGGAGGGGTCTTGTACATGGACTTCGCGGGCAACCTCGATTCGTGTATCGCGCTTCGTACTATGGTCATAAAGAACGGTGTCGCGCACGTTCAAGCGGGCGGGGGGATCGTGGCCGATTCGACGCCGGAAGGCGAATATCAAGAGACGATCAATAAATCCCGTGCGCTCCTGGCCGCGCTCGAATCGGCGCACCGGCGCAAGCGGTCGAGGTCATCGCTTTGATACTCCTACTGGACAACTACGATTCGTTCACCTACAACCTGGCGCAGTATCTGGGTGAGCTGGGCTGCGACGTCGAAGTGCATCGCAACGATAAGATTTCCGTCGAGGAAATTGCGCGGCGCAAGCCGGAGAAAATTGTGATATCGCCGGGACCGTGCACTCCGCAGGAGGCGGGCATCTGCGTCGAGCTCGTCCGGCGCCTCGCGGGAAAGTTTCCGATTCTAGGTGTTTGCTTGGGTCACCAGGCGATCGGAGTTGCGTTCGGCGGAAAAATCATCCGCGCGCCCAAGCTTTTCCACGGGAAAACCAGCGAAATCCATCACGACCGCAAAGGCGTCTTCCAGAAGCTGTCCGATCCTTTCACGGCAACCCGCTATCACTCGCTGATCGTGGAGCGAAAGTCGCTCCCGCGCGAACTTGCCATCACCGCGGAGACAAGCGACGGCATCATCATGGGCTTCCGCCATCGCAGATTTCCAGTCGAAGGCGTGCAGTTCCATCCCGAGTCCGTGCTCACCCAATCCGGCAAACAACTTCTACAAAATTTTCTATCACAATAACTCTCACCAATTCAGATCCGCCAAGAGCACGGCGTAAATTTCCATGCCGCGCCAGAGATTGCCGAGCCGCAGATTTTCGTCGGAACTGTGCTGATGGTTGTCGTAGTTCACGATCGGCACGCCGATCCAAGGCAAATTGAGATCTTCGAAGATGTACATCGGCACGCTTCCTCCGAGTGTAGGCGCGACCACGGTTGTGCCCCCTGTGGCGTCTTGAACGACCTGTACGAGCGCCTTTGCAACAGGAAGATCCATTGGGGTGCGTGAAGCGCGATAGCCTCCCTCATTAATTACTTTGGCGATCAGCGCATGCTCGCGCCGCTCTTCTAAAGTTGGCTCGCGATCCGTCACGTAATACCCTTGCTTCCTGATGAAGCCGACGATCTGATTGAATTTGTTCGAGGGGTCTTCGCCTTTCACGAGGCGCGCCTCGAGCGAGGCTTCGGCCTTGTCTGGAACGACGTTCTGCGCCTGCTCACCCACGTACGCGCTGCGCAGGCCACGGATGTTGAGCGAAGGTTGCTGTATCAGCTCGACCAATTTCTTCCCTCCGCCCTCAGGCTTTGCGATCCCCAGTTCGTTTTCAAGTTCAGCATCATTCGCCGGCATTTGCGCCATGGCTTGCAGTTCGGCTTCACCCAGCGGCGCGACGTCGTCGTAATAACCGTCGATCAACACGTGGCCCTCCGGATCCTTCATCGAAGCGAGAAGCCGCGACAATTCCATCGCCGGATTCGGCGCCCAATTACCATAGTGTCCGCTGTGCAGTGCCCGCACCGGCCCATACACGGTGACGCCAACCCCGATAAACCCGCGGTTTCCGAAAAAGACCAGCTGCCGCCCGTTCGGGTGCACCGGGCCATCCGCAGTGATCAACAAATCGCCGCCGAGCAGATTCTTATGAAGGTCCAGGGTCCGCTCAAGATTGGGAGAGCCGGCTTCCTCTTCGCCTTCGAAGATCACTTTCAGGTTTACGGCCAGCGGAATTTTCCTCTCGCGGAGCGCGTCGAGCGCCGCCAACAAAGCCACGATTGGCGATTTGTCATCGGAGGACGAACGTGCATAGATGCGCCAGTCGTCACTGTAAGACGCCCGTTTGCCGCGGCTGTTTTCCGGAAAGGGAATCCGCTTGCCTCCGGCCTCGATCGCGCTGCTTCGCAACACCGGTTCGAATGGTTTGCCATCCGTCCATGCCGCCGGATCGACGGGTTGGCCGTCGTAGTGCGCGTAAAAAATCACGGTGCGCTTGGCTTCGGGAGCCGTTAGCTTGCCGAACACCACCGGCCCGCGCCCGCCAATGGGCAACAAGTGCGTTTCGATTCCGCGTGCCTCAAGCATCTCCATGAGCCGCGCGGCGTTTTTCTGGATATTTGGCGTGTCGCTCGCCACGTTGGGAATCGACAGAAATTCGGCCAGCTCGCGGACAATGCGGTCCTCGTTGTCCAGGCGGTAGTCGCGCACCTCTTGCGCCACTTGCGGCGGAGGCAAGGGAGTGGGCTTCTGCGCCAGCGCGGGAGAGGGCAGAAAGGCGATAAACAAGCTGACCGCAGTACCTCTCAAGGTTTCTCTCCGATTCTCCCGCCAGCCTGGGCCACAGAAAAGGCCTTTGCCGGGTCACCCCGCCGAAGCGGCCAATTCTATCCGACCTTTCGAATTCCTGGGCGGCAAAGACAGTAACGGAGTCCAACATCCTTCTCCTAGCCTGACCCGTCCAATCAGACGGTCTGTCCCTTCGCCCGGTAGCCCTGCCCATTGTGCTGAACCCGGCAACACCGGTTCACACAAAGTACCAGTGCACTCGCCAATGTTCCTTTTAGACTGATATCTTAGTCTATCCGGAGGTCGTGCATTACCATGAGCCGCCGCTTTCTGGCGACTGCGCTTGCTTGTCTGCTCGTGGGCATTCCTCTGCCCGGGCAGACTACTGCGCTTGGTGTCTTGATGCAGTCAACGGGTGGGCACATCGGAGCTGCTTTAGCTTCTGCGGGAGCTACCATCTACGACGGCGATCGCCTTTCGACCGACGCGACGGGGGCGCTGAGCCTGCGTGCCGGCACGGTGCAACTGTCCCTCTCGGAAAACGCCACTCTAGTTATGCATCACGATGAGTCGGGTTTGACTCCAACGTTGGAGGGTGGCTCCGTATTGTTCAACGTGGAAGGCGGGGGACTGCGGCTGAGCGCTGCAGACGTGCGTGTTCGGCCTCAATCGTCCGCGCCGACGGTTGGCCAAATGACACTTGAGCAGTGCGCCGTGGTGGTGACTAGTCGTCAGCAACCGCTCGAAGTTACGGCCGGCACGGAAACCAAAATCGTGGAGGAAGGGAAGTCCTATCGCGTGCTGATACTGGAAGGCCCGTGTAGCGCAAAATCGAACTCAAATCGGCCACCCCTGTCCGGCGGAAGAAACAGCCGGTTCTGGCTAATTACTCTCATCGGGGCTGGCGTAGCCGCATTCGTGCCCATCATGCAAGCCCTCGAGAGTCCAGACCGGCCGTAACGCCACACTCCTGATTTAGTTGGTTCGCCAGCATTGATACTCCTGTCGCGGCAGGCTTACCGCCATCGACCGCATCAAATTGAACCACGTAGCAAGCGGTAGTTCCATCTTGGGAAGCCCCAGGCGTAAGCGCTAAACACCCCAGCTATCGATAAGGTCCTGATTTTATGCAACTTCCCTAACTGTCAGGGAATATAACCCCCCGGTATAACACGTGCCCTACTGAGAAAGTAGGGAAGCCGTAGGACAGCTGAAGGCGAGCGGAGCTCCAGAGACGAGCCATGAAATTCAAAACACTTTGTGTTGGGTTGTTCCTGCTAGTGGCCGCAACCAACGCAGGAGCAAAGCCAAAACATTGGTATAAAGATTGGAAGTGGTGGGTAGGCGAAGCTGTGATAGCCGGGGCGTTTGTCGCAGATGCGCACAGTACGTCACTAGCGCAAGGCCGTCATGTTGGAATAGAGGGAAATCCGTTCCTTGGTCCGCACCCGGACAACAAAGCGATAGTAGGGCTTTCACTGACCGGGTTTGCCATTGAAACCGGATTGTACGCCGGTTGCTGGCATTTTTCTCATGATGATACGAAACCATGGCGTATCTTGGGGTACACAGGCATACCGGTTGGGGGAGTGGTGATTTTAGGGCGATCTGCGAAACATAACTATGAGCTGTTGGATAAAGCAAAATAACTGCTTGATGCCTAGGAAAGCTCCGAAAGACCCTAATCTGGTGATTTCCATCACAATCTTTCACTGCAAAAGAGTCAGGCTTTGCTGTTGAAGCTGACGAGAGCGGCGAGCTTTCTTTCGGCGGCGCCGCAGGAAATAGCGTCCGCGGCGAGAATTGCACCTTCGCGGAAGTTGCCAGCCGCGCCAGCGGCGACCAGAGCCGCTGCCGCGTTCGCCACGACGACGTCGCGGCGCGGCCCGGTCTCGCCCGCGAGAACGCGCTGGATGAGCCCTGCGTTTTGCGCCGCCGCACCGCCGCGAAGAGCTTCGAACGGCGCGCGCGCGACGCCGAAGTCTTCCGGCGCGACGGTATAGCGGTGGACCGTGCCGTCTTTTACTTCCGCGACGAGAGTTTCGCCCGCAAGCGAGATCTCATCGAGCCCGCCCGCTCCGTGAACGACAAACGCGCGCTCCACGCCGAGTCCGGCAAGTGCCGCGGACATGACATCCACGACATCTGCGGAAAAGACGCCCAGGACTTGTGATTGAGCGCCCGCGGGGTTCGTGAGCGGGCCAAGAAGATTGAAGACCGTGCGCACTCCGATCTGTCTCCGCGCGGGCATGGCATGACGCATCGAGCGGTGCGCCGTCTGTGCAAACAGGAAACCGATGCCCAACTCGCAAATCGCGCGGCCGGAGTGCTCCAGCGGCAAATCAATGCGAACGCCGAGTGCTTCGAGAACATCCGCAGCACCCGCCCTGGAACTGGCCGCACGGTTGCCGTGTTTTGCGACGCGCCCGCCCGCCGCCGCCACCACGAACGCCGCGGCCGTTGAAATATTGAATGTGTGGAAAGCGTCGCCACCCGTGCCGCAGGTATCGACCATTTTTGCCGGGCGCGTTGCGCCCTCGGCGAACACCCGCGCGGCATGACGCCGCATGGCGCGCGCGAATCCCACCAATTCTTCCGCTTGATAGGGCCGGGTATTGAGCGCTGTGAGCAGCCGCACAATCTCCGGCGTCTCCACGCGGCCGGAGAGCAGCTCCTCCATCACCGCATCTGCTTCCGCGCCCGCGAGGATATGACCGGCTTCCACGCGTTCAATGAGCGAGTGTGCCATCAGGATGCCGAAGCCGCCTTCCGGCTCGGCCGGCGCAGCAGTCCGCCTTGGCAATTTGGACAGACATGCTGCCGCCCCACTGCGCATTCGCGGCAAAACGTGCATTCGTAGGAGCAGATGTAGGCCTCGTCGCTGTAGGATAGCGGCCGGCCGCAAAGTTCGCACTTTTCCTTCATTTGCAGTGCCATTCGCGCGTCCTTGCTCCCTCTTCGCCTTCCGAGTAAACTTCTATGTTTTGCGAATACACCAAATTCTAGCACCGGCGGGCCGCTTCACGGTCGCATCCAAAACGGAACCTCGATGAAGATTCACGAGTATCAGGCGAAAGCGATCCTGGCGCGTTATGGCGTGACCACGCCGCGCGGGGAAGTTGCTTTCACCAAAGAAGAAGCGCGCGAGGCCACGCAACGCTTGAAGTCCAACATTGTTGTCGTCAAGGCGCAGATCCATGCCGGCGGCCGCGGCAAAGCCGGCGGCGTCAAGCTTGCCCGCTCCGCCGATGAAGCCGCCGATATTGCTGGCCAGATACTCGGAATGAACCTCGTCACGCCGCAAACGGGTCCCGCCGGGCGCATCGTCAAGCGCTTGCTGATTGAAGAAGGCCTGGACATCAAGCGCGAGCTGTACCTCGGTCTTCTCGTCGATCGCGCCGTCGGCCGGGTCGTTTTCATGGCCAGCGCCGCTGGCGGCATGGAAATCGAAGAAGTTGCCAAGGAAAATCCCGGCGCCATCTTGCGCGAAGCGATTCACCCCGCGGTCGGGCTTCAGCCCTATCAGGCGCGAAAAATCGCCTTCGGCCTCGGGCTTCCCATCGAGGTTGTCAATCATGCGACCCCATTTCTCCAGGCGCTCTACCGTGCGTTTGTCGATACCGACGCCTCGCTCCTCGAAATCAACCCATGCGTTCTGACCGGCGATGGCAAGCTCGTCGCGCTCGACGCAAAAATGACTCTCGACGACAACGGCCTCTTCCGGCACCGCGAATTGCGCGAGCTGCGCGACCTCGATGAAGAGGATCCATTGGAAGTCGAAGCCTCCAAGTATGGGTTGAACTACATCAAGCTGGATGGCAGCGTCGCCTGCATGGTCAACGGCGCGGGGCTCGCCATGGCCACGATGGATATCATCAAGTATGCGGGCGGATCGCCGGCAAACTTTCTCGATGTTGGAGGCGGCGCCTCGGCCGACCAGGTGAAAAGCGCGTTTCACATCCTGATGAGCGATCCCGGCGTGCGCGCTGTGTTCATCAATATCTTTGGGGGAATTCTGCGCTGCGATGTGCTCGCCACCGGCGTCGTCGCCGCCGCGAAAGATTTGCAAGTGAAAGTTCCGGTCGTTGTGCGCATGGAAGGAACCAACGTCGAGCTTGGCCAGCAAATCCTCCGCGACAGTGGTCTGAATTTCACCATTGCGAACGGCATGAAGGACGGCGCCCAAAAGGTCGTGGCGCTGGCGGGGGGCGCTCGATGAGCGTCCTCGTCAACGAGAAAACGCGCCTCCTCGTTCAGGGCTTCACCGGGCGCGAAGGCACCTTCCACGCCCAGCAGATGATCGAGTACGGCACCAACGTTGTAGGCGGCGTCACTCCGGGCAAGGGCGGCACGAAGCACCTCGAGCGGCCCGTATTCAATACCGTCGCCGAAGCAGTGAAAGGCACGGGCGCGAACGCGTCCGTGATCTTCGTTCCGCCTCCCTTTGCGTCCGACGCGATTCTGGAAGCCGCCGATGCGGAGCTGCCGCTCGTCATCTGCATCACGGAAGGCATTCCCGTGCTGGACATGGTGCGGGTCGCGGCATCCGTTGATCTCAAGAAGACGCGGCTGATCGGTCCGAACTGCCCGGGTGTTATCTCGCCGGGAAAATGCAAAATCGGCATCATGCCCGGACGTATTCACAAAGAAGGCCATGTCGGCGTTGTCAGCCGCAGCGGCACGCTAACCTATGAAGCCGTTGATCAGTTGACGCGCCTCGGCATCGGGCAATCCACCTGCATCGGCATCGGCGGCGATCCCATCATCGGTACGTCCTTCCTCGAGGCGATCAAGCTATTCAACGACGATCCGGATACGCACGCGATCATTTTGATCGGGGAGATCGGCGGAAATGCGGAAGAGCGCGCCGCGGAGTTCATCAAGGTCCATGTGAAAAAGCCCGTCGTGGGCTTCATCGCCGGCCAGACCGCGCCGCCGGGACGCCGCATGGGTCATGCCGGCGCGATCATCAGCGGTGGCCAGGGCACGGCAAAAGACAAGTACGCCGCGATGGACGCCGCCGGAATTCGCTGCGTCAAAACACCGGCCGATCTCGGTTCCAGCGTCGCCGCCGCGCTAAAAAATTGAGACAGGGAAGCATAGAGGCAGGGAAGCAGGAGGTCTTTGTCGTAGAGTGCCGGTAAAGACATACAAGGACCTCGATGTCTATCGCGAATCTTACGCGATGGCGTTGGAAGTTTCAAAGGCTACAAAGATCCTTCCCGCACACGAACAATTTGAACTTGGCAGGCAGCTTCGCCGATCCGCACGGTCGATACCGGCAAATATTGTGGAGGGCTGGGCAAAGCGTGCCTCTTCCGCTGAATTCAAGCGCTATTTACAAGTAGCGATTGGCTCATGCGATGAATCAAGGTTTTGGTTAGAACTAAGCAGGGACGAAGGCTACATTACCGAGCAACGCTGCTGCTCTGAACTTGTAGGGCGGTTCAACAGAATCGGAGCCATGTTGCAGGGTCTATGGAAGCAATGGAGATCGTTCTGATTCCTTCTTTGCTTCCTTGCCTCTTTGCTTCCTTGCTCCCAATATTTGAAGGAGATTATCGTGTCTCTCGAACGCACCTTCGCAATCATCAAGCCGGACGCAGTCGGTCGCAATCTTCAGGGCGAAATTCTCTCTCGCATTCAGAGAGCCGGCTTCAAAATCGTCGCCATCAAGTCCATGCGCCTCACCAAACAAGAAGCTGGCGGATTCTATGCCGTTCATCGCGAGCGCCCCTTCTTCGGCGCGCTCATTGACTTCATGAGCTCTGGAAAAATCTTCGCCATGGTTTTGGAAGGCGAAGGCGCAATCTCGAAGTGGCGCGACACCATGGGCGCGACGGACCCGAAGAAAGCAGCGCCGGGCACGATCCGTCATGATCTTGGCGCCAGCATCGGCAACAACTGCACTCACGGCTCGGACTCGCCCGAAACCGCCGCCTTCGAAATCGGCTACTTCTTCTCCAGCGCGGAATTGATCTGAAACTCCCGTGGTCATTGCCTCGCGTCCGTTCCGGCATTTCCGCGGCCCTGCCAGGCGTGCTGTCCTTTCGCTACTTCTTTGCTTCATTACTTCGCCTTTTCCTTTAAACTTTTCTTCATGGACCCTCTCCGCGAATTCGGCCGCACCCTGCTCCTCCTCGGTGGCCTCCTCGTGCTCATTGGCGCTCTTCTCTACTTCGGCGGAAAACTTCCCCTGCGCCTCGGCCGCCTTCCCGGCGATATCGTCCACCGCGGCGAACACACCACGTTTTACTTTCCGATTGTCACTTGTGTCGTCCTTAGCCTCGGCGTTTCTCTCCTCTTCTGGCTCATTTCCCACTTCCGCCGTTGATCTACCTGTTTTGCTAACATATCGACCTAGCTTGCATCCCCGCGGAACAAACCAAGGCAGATTCCCGTATCTAGGGGCGGAAGATCCATATCTGCAAGCCCGTATCGAGTGGGGTGTCCCATGAAAAGCCTTGCCCAGGATGTCCGCTATGCGCTACGCGTACTCTCGAAAAGTCCCGGCTTCACGGCTATAGCCCTCTTGACCCTTGCCTTGGGGATCGGCGCGAACACCGCGCTTTTCTCCGTCGTCAACGGCGTGCTCCTGAATCCGCTACCTTTCCCCAGTCCCGATCAGCTCGTCGCGGTTTACTCCAAGACCGACACCTTCGGCCAATCCTCGATCACCTATCTGAATTTCCTCGACTGGCAGAAAAATAACCATTCCTTCTCCGCCCTCTGTGCCTTCCGGTCCGATAATTACAATCTCACCGGAACGGGCGAGCCGGAACGCCTGCACGCACACATGGTCTCCGCGGAATTCTTCCCCATCCTCGGCCTTCGTCCACTCGCTGGCCGAACCTTTCGCCCAGAAGAGGATCAGGCCGGGGCGAGCCCTGTCGCGGTTATCAGCGATGCACTTTGGAAACGCAGATTTGCTTCCTCGCCTGAGGTGATCGGGAAGAGCATTACGCTCAATGGCAAAGCTCACACCATCGTCGGCGTCACCACCGGACGCATCCCCGGCCTCAGCCTCACCGACGTGTACGTGCCCATCGGCCAGTGGACGGATCCGACGTTTCGCGACCGGCACATCAGCATGGGCATGTACGCGACCGGCAGGCTGAAACCCGGCATTAACATCGAGCAGGCGCGTGCCGATATGGGCTTGGTAGCCCATAATCTCGCTCTAGCGTATCCCGAGTCCAACAAGGGTTCAGGCATTACGCTGGTCCCGCTCAAGACCGACGTTGTCGGCGAGGTGCGCGGAATTCTGCTCGTGCTCCTGGGCGCGGTCAGTTTTGTGCTCCTCATCGCTTGCGCCAATGTCGCCAATCTGCTTCTTGCCCGCTCGATGGGCCGCGCTCGTGAATTCGCCATCCGGAGCGCGCTTGGGGCCAGCTCCGCCCGCGTGATCCGCCAGTTGCTTACCGAAAGCGTCATGCTCGGCGTCGCCGGAGGCGCCTTTGGCCTCATCCTCGCCAAATTGGGTACGCACTTCATCCTCGCGGCTTTGTCCGATTGGCTGCCTCGCGCAGACGAAGTTGGTCTCGACTACCGAGTGTTGCTCTTCACCGCGGGACTTTCTATTCTCACCGGCATCGTTTTCGGCCTTGTGCCTGCGCTCAAACTGCTCCGTCCGGATGTGAGTGAAACGCTCAAGGAAGGCGGGCGGGGTTCCAGTGGAAAGCGTCACGGCACCCAGCGCGCATTAGTTGCCGTCGAGATGGCCCTGGCGATCGTTTTGCTGATTGGTGCGGGGCTCATGATCCGGAGCCTGGCTCGTCTCTGGGCCATCAATCCAGGATTTGACCCCCACAACGTGCTCACTTACAACATCTCCTTGACTTCCGGCCAGAACGCGTCCGCCGCCCAACTGCGCTCCAACTATCGCGAGACCATGCGGCAACTCCAATCCCTCCCAGGGATCGAAGCCGTCTCCATGGTAGGCGGCTCGCTTCCCATGACCGGTGATTCCGAGGTTCCTTTCTGGCTGGAGGGTCAGCCGAAGCCTGCAAACCAGCAAGATATGCCCTTTGCGCTTTTCTATCTCGTGACCCCGGGCTACCTGCAAGCCATGCGTATCCCCGTCCATAGTGGTCGCTTTATCGGGGAACGCGACGACGAGCATTCCCCCGACGTGGTCGTGATCGATTCCAGCTTCGCGCGCAAGCACTTTCCTAACCAGGATCCCGTCGGCAAACATCTCAATCTCGGCCTCCTCGATATTCAGCCGGAAATCATCGGAGTTGTCGGTCATGTCGAACACTGGGGTCTGGGTTCCAAAGTGAGCGAGAATATCCAGCCGCAAATTTATTTGCCTGTCTGGCAGGTACCCGATAGGTTTTGGCCGCTCCTCGCCAACGGAGCCCAGTACGTCGCGCGCACCGCGTCAGCTCCCCTCGGCGTTTTGGACGAAATACGCCATGCGGTCGAAAAAGTTGACAGCACTTCGGTTCTCTACGAGGTCCGCCCGATGCAGGAAATCGTCGCCAGTTCCGTCGCAAAACAGCGGATGGCGATGCTCCTGCTGACTTCTTTCTCCGCCCTTGCGTTGTTGCTCTCTGCGGTCGGCATCTATGGTGTCATTTCCTACCTGGCTGGACAGCGCACCCACGAGATCGGCATCCGCATGGCCCTTGGCGCGTCGCGGAAAGACATCCTGCGGATCGTGCTCGGCGAAGGGATGAGGATTGCCCTGATCGGAGTCGGCATCGGAATCCTCGCTGCGCTCGGATTGACGCGCCTGCTTACCCAGATCATTTACGGGGTCAGTGCCAGCGATCCCCTTACCTTCGTTGGCGTCGCGATTCTTCTTACTGTCGTCGCGCTGCTCGCCTGCTACATCCCCGCCCGCCGCGCCATGGGCGTCGACCCCATGATTGTCTTGCGTTATGAGTAGGCCCTCGTCGTCGCGGGAATAACAGCTACGAGCTTGGATTGGTCACAATGCTCAGGGCCGGGCCCATTTCTGTCCTTCGGGACAGCTTGTCGCCTCGTTTCTCGTTGTATAACCTTTTCTCACTGAAGCAGTTATACCCAACTTCAGGAGCCTTGACGGGGGAGTCAAGAGCCCCACCGTCACTCTGCCTCGGAGGCGGACCGAATGAAGTTTGCTCGCCGCGTAGCCGGCACTCTCTTCCTCTGGCCCTTGACCGCTTTGCTTCTCTGGCTGCCAGGCTGCGGCGGCTATGCGGCCGGAGGTGGCGGTACGACAGTCCCACCCACTCCGACGGGCTTGACGGCCACGGCAGGAAATACGCAAGTGATGTTGGCTTGGACCGCCAGCGCGGGGGCAACCAGTTACTACGTGAAGCGCTCCACCACGACGGGCGGGCCTTACACGCAAATCGCCGCGCCTACAACTACGAGCTATGCCGACACGGGCCTGACAAACGGAACGAAATACTACTATGTCGTTTCCGCGTACAGCTCAGCGGGCCAGAGCGCAAATTCCACAGAAGTAAGTGCGATTCCCACAGCTCCTTCGACGCCACCTCCCGCACCGACGAACCTCACGGCGACAGCCGGCAACGCGCAGGTGGCCGCCGCTTGGACCGTCAGCACCGGAGCAACCAGCTATAACCTGAAGCGGTCCACAACCAGCGGCAGTGGCTATGTAACGATAGGAACCTCCTCAGCAGCGGCTTTCACCGACGTGGGTCTGACGAATGGTACGACGTACTACTACGTTGTATCCGGTGTGAATGCCAGCGGCGAAGGTCCGAACTCCTCTCAGGCGACGGCAACACCTGTTAACGCGGCAACGGATGTGACGATTACCATCGATCCTGCCAAGACCGCGCCCATCTCCCCCTGGATCTACGGCATCAATTTCTACTCCGGCGTTTCCGGCGCTCCACCGCTGCTGACGCTGGACCGCGCGGGAGGCAACCGCTGGACAGCCTATAACTGGGAGACCAATGCATCCAACGCGGGCAGCGACTATATCTACAACAACGACAACTACCTGAGCAGCAGCAATGTCTCCGCAGAGGCCGTGCGGAGTTTCATCGCTGGGGACCAGGCCAAAGGAGTGGCAAGCCTAGTGACTTTCCAGCTCCAGGGCCTTGTCTCCGCCGACGAGAACGGCCCTGTCAGCGTAGCCAATCCCCCCGATTTGACGCGCTTCAAGCAGGTGGTAGACAAAAAGAATACCGTCTCCAGCGTTCCCTTCACCGTCACGCCCCCAACAACCGATGCCAACGTGTACATGGATGAGTTTATCTGGGCCTTGGACCAGAAGCTGCCCGGCATCTTCGGCGCCAATCCGGCTCACCCGACCTTCGTCAGTCTGGACAATGAGCCGGAACTCTGGAATTCGACTCATTTGGAAGTGCAGGGACACAACGCCGTCACGTCTGACAACTACATCGCCAAAACTATCAATCTCTCAAAAGCCTTGAAAGACCAGTTCCCCAGTGCCTTGATCTTCGGGCCGGTGCACTACGGGTTTCAGGGCATCTACAATTGGCAAGGGGAATTGAGCGCCACGCCCACCGGCACAAACTGGTTCCCCGACAAATACCTTACCGCCCTGAAGACCGCTTCAGCCGCCTACGGCAAGCCGTTAGTGGATGTCTACGACTTCCATTGGTACGCCGAGGTATACGACGCCAGCGGAACGCGGATCCTCAACCTGAACAACAACCTCACCGATGCCCAGGTCCAGCTTATCGTGCAGAGTCCTCGCAACCTGTGGGATCCCACGTTCAACGACGACAACAATGGCAATCCGTGGATCTTCAATGAACTTGGTCGCAGCCCGATCAACATCCTGGGTCGGCTCCAGGCCAAGATCAACGCCGAATTCCCTGGCATGAAAATCGCCATCACCGAATACGAGAACGGTGGCTGGAACCACATCGCAGGCACCATCGCCCAGGCAGATAACCTCGGCATCTTCGGCAGCCAAGGGGTTTTCGCAGCCAACTTCTGGCCTCCAGGCGGTACGTATGCTTACGTTCTCGCTGGCTTCAGGGCGTTCCGCGGCTTTGACGGGGTAAACGCGAACTTCGGGGATACCTCGCTGCAGGCTACCTCCAGCGATGTCAAGAGCGTGGTTGTGTACGCGAGTTCGGATAGCACCATACCGGGCCGGATCGTCTTCGTTGCCATCAATCGTTCCACTTCCCCACAGGTCACGGCGATCAACGGCCAATCTCTCTCCGGCACCGCCCACCTGTATCAGATGACCGCGTCTTCGACTCAGGGGCAGAACCCCGTGCAGCCTGTGCCCACTGGACAGATGCCCGTAAGTGGATCGTCGTTGACGATCACGCTTCCGCCACTGAGCGTCACTACGATCGAGGTCAGGTAACGCCTGCCTGCGAGTGGCACGCATGCCGCGGCCTTCGGCAGATCGGGTCCGACAATAACTTCCGAGCACGCGACGAAGTTGATGCCCGACGTTTCACAAGAGGCTCGCTCCGTTCCAGATTGGCACAATTCCGCAGGCTAGGAGCACTGGCGCCACCGCATTCCATCCTTTCCTAGATCAGTACCCCAGCAAGCTACAGCTTACAAGGCACTTAGCTGGACACAGAGGATTCCATTTTCAGCGGCAATGGAGTCCTTCTTGCAACATGTTGACGGGAAAATATTGGTGTACCTAATATCCGCCGTCAGCTGCGAGGAAAGCTCATCAAGCTGTTTGTGTCGCTCTCCGCGCAGGATGCTGATTTCTAGCTTGCTTCTATTAGAGCTATTAGTAACTTCCCGCGTCTTCGGACAAGACCGATCACCTGACTGGCAAACGCAAGTTCGCAAGTACTCCGAGGCCCAGGATTGGGAGTCAGCGTTGCGCATTGTGGATCAAGAGGTCGCCCGCGCGCCACAAGATATGGACGTGCGGGCATGGCGCGCGCGCGTTCTGGCCTGGTCGGGGCATCTGGCAAAAGCGGAAGAGGAATACTTAGAAGTCTTGAAGTTCTCGCCGAATGATCCCGACAATTGGATGGGGCTCGCAAACCTCTACTTGCGCGAAGGAAGAACAGTTGAGGCTCTGCGCGCGCTCGACACTGCCGTGAATCTCGATCCCACCCAGGCTGATTTGCATGCCGCCCGTGCTCGGGCGCTGCGCGCCGCGGGGGAGCGAAGCGAAGCGCGATTGGAATTTCAGAAAGCGCTGAATCTGGACCCTACCAGCGTGGAGGCGCGAGCTGGGCTGATCTCCCTGCGGCCCGAACCGAAACACGAACTGCGGTTCGGCCAGGACAGCGACCTTTTCAACTTTGCAGGTGCGAATCATGACGAATGGGCGAGCCTTGCGTCGCAATGGACGCCGCATTGGGCGACGAACGTTGCGGGGAATTTTTACCAACGCGGTGGCACCGGCGCCGGGAAATTTGTGGGAAGCGTTACCCGACGCCAGCCGAAATGGGGAGCGATGACCGTCGGCGGCGCGATCGGACATGACAACGCGGTGATCCCCAAGAGCGAAGCCTTTTTTGATCTGGACCATGGGTGGAAGAGCGGCGAGACGAATTTCGTCCGCGGGGCGGAAATCGTGTATGGGCAGCACTGGTATTGGTATCCGTCGTCCCGGATTCTAACTCTAAGCGGCACCACAATTGTCTATCTACCTCGGGAGTGGACGCTATCGCTGGGAGCGACGGGTGCGCGGAGCGCCTTCTCGGGGACAGGCGCCGAATGGCGTCCTTCCGGAATCACGCGCCTGGGATTCCCACTGGCGGGTTGGGGCTCGAAACGGCTCTCCGGAAGCGCGTTCTTTGCGGCCGGCACGGAAGACTTCGCACGGGTAGATCAGATCGGGCGGTTTGCCTCGCGAACCTACGGTGGTGGATTGCGGTTCCAGATAAACGCGCGACAGGACGTGACGGGCTACGGCTCGTATCAGAAGCGCACGCAAGACAGAACGGACAGAGCCTTCGGGCTCAGCTATGGAATCCATTTTTGAAAAGCTCTGGAGGCTAAGCCCGGCAGCCTTTGTGCTGAAGGCCATTGCCGTCGCCGTCGTGGTCGACGGACTGCTGCTGGCATTCATCTTGCTCCGGCGGACATACCGGAAGCGCTATTTCTCGAAGCGCGACGCACGCGTTTTCGAATTGCGCCAGAAATGGGACGCGCTGATTTCCGGGGAGATTCCGCACGAGGCGTGGCGAAAGATAGCCTTCGACCGGCGGATAGTGGAGACGATTGCGCTAGACACGTTTGAAGCGGCGGGGCCAGAAGAATCGGCGCGATTGTTGAAATTTCTGCGGGCCAGCGGGCTGATCGAAAAGCGCATCTTTGAGGCACGGCAACTCACTGGTTGGCGGCGGGTGCAGGCGCTTGTGGCCCTTGGACGTACGCGCGCGGCAGAAGGTATTCCTGCGTTGGCTGAAGGCTTGCGTGACCCCGACCAGGAAACACGGTTGGCGGCACTGCGAGGGTTAGGGCGGATGGCCAGCCCTCAAGCGGGGGAGGAAATTCTTGCGTGGGTCGGTGAGGTGGGGTTGAACGTGCCGGCGCTGCCACTCCAAAGCGCACTCATCCAGTGCTGCGCGGAGCGCCCACAGATGCTGCTTTCGTACGTGCAAAATGCGCAACCTCCACTTCGCGAAGTGCTGGGGCGGGTGCTCGGCGAGGTGGCGACTCCATCGATGGGTCTGGACCTGTTGCAATTCGTGGGAGATGACCTCGATGAATTGCGGGCCGCGGCGGCGCGGGCAATGTCGCAATCGCACTCGGGCCTGGCGCTCGACCTCCTTAACGAACTGGCGCGGGACCCCATTTGGTTCGTGCGCCTGCGCGCAATCGTAAGCTTGGGCCGGCTATCCGATCGCCGCGCGATTCCCTCTCTGCTGCGGGGGCTGACGGATTCGAACCGTCTAGTGCGATTGCGCGCGGCGGAATCGCTCATGGGACTCAAGACGGAGATGGTTTCGATCTTCGAACGGGTGGTTGCGGCGCGCGATCGCTACGGCCTGCACGCCTACTTGACCGCGCTCGAGAATGCAGACTTGCGGGAAAACCTTGAGTTTGAACTTCAAGCCAGCGCGCGAATCAACCAAGAAGAGAAGAAGCGTCTGCAGGATGCGCTGCACACGGGGGCACTGCCTGAAGAAGAGCCTGCAACGGCGGAAGCGTGCCGAAGAACGCGGCAGGGCTGACATGATTCGATTCCTGGATATTGCGAACCACACGCTGTTCTGGTACTACCTGGCCAGCAATCTGGCCTACCTGACGATGTTGATTGTGGCGCTCAAGACGAGCGCGGACCACCAACGGAGACTGCAAAGCAATCGCTTGAAGTGGATTAAAGAAACCCCAATGGCGCCGCCGGTCACGGTCATCGCGCCTGCGCATAACGAAGAAAGTTCCATCCGCGTTGCCGTGCGAAACCTTCTGGAGCTCGATTATCCGGAACTCGAGGTAGTCGTGGTCAACGACGGGTCAGAAGATCGGACTTTCGAGGAGATGCGGGAGGAGTTCCGCCTGCGGCTGGTCCGGGCGGTGTACGTCCCGGAAGCGAAGAGTGCGCCGGTACGAGGATTGTACCGAAGCCAGGCGGACCCAAGGCTGGTGGTCGTTGACAAAGAGGCGGGAGGAAGCAAGGCGGATGCCGTGAATGCGGGCTTGAATGCGGCGACCTCGCCTTATGTGTGCATCGTAGATGCCGACTCGATCCTCGAGCGCGATGCACTGCTGCGAATCATGTTGCCTGTCCTGGCGGACCCGAAGCGCGTCGTGGCCGTGGGCGGAATCATCCGCGTGTTGAACGGATCGGAGATCGCAGGAGGGCACCTACGGCGCGTGCGTCTGCCGCGCAAGAGCATTGAAGTAATCCAGGTGATTGAGTATCTCCGCGCGTTCTTGATTGGCAGAGAGGCGTGGGGTCAGGGAAACATGCTGATGATTATTTCCGGGGCGTTCGGTGTATTTCGAACCGACCTTGTGCGCGCGGTGGGCGGCTATAGACCGCGCGCGATTGGCGAAGATTTCGATCTGGTGGCGCGCTTGCATCGGCATTTGCGGGACAAAGGTGCCGACTATCACATCCATTTTGTTCCGGATCCGATGTGCTGGACGGAAGTCCCTTCCGACCTGAAATCGTTGGGAAGGCAGCGAGCGCGCTGGCAAAAGGGATTGTTGGACGTGCTGTGGCCGAACCGGGACATGCTGTTTCGCTGGCGTTACGGCAGGATCGGTTCTCTTGCGCTTCCTTACATGTGGCTGTTTGAGCTGCTAGCGCCCGTAGTCGAGATCGGAGGGATCGCAACCATCATTCTCGCGGCCTGCTTTGGCGCGCTGAGCCGGGCATTCTTCGTGCAGTTCCTGATTTTCGGGTATGCGTTTGCGACGGTGATTTCCATCGGTGCGGTCTTGCAAGAGGAAATCACCTACAAACGCTACAACGACTGGCAAGATGTTGCGCGGCTTGTGAGTTACTGCTTTTTGGAGCATTTTCCCTACCGTCAATTACACATGATCTGGCGGCTGCAGGGCCTCTGGCAGTACCTGCACGGCGACAACGTTTGGAGACCACTAAAGCGCAAAGGGCTTGAGTCCGCGAGTGTCCCCTAGGTCCGCCGCGCGGTCCCTTACGAAAAGGTCTGCATACCGTGGTTTCACACTCCTTTGCTTTGATAACGATCCATTTTCATGGGAGGGTGTACCCTCTCGGCTGTTTTTTCCCCAAGATTTCTCGTACTCTGCCAATGACAGACGGCATGAACCCGTCATGCAATTTCGGCCCGCCTTGCCGAACACGGGCCACGAATCACGGAGCAGTGACGACTGAAAACTGACGACTCCGCCCATGACGACCCAGCTCCAATTTAACCTTCAGCCCACGCGCCGCGTTCTTACCGTCAGCGAACTCACTGCGCGCATCCGCGACCTCCTGGCTAAAAGTTTCACGGACATTTGGGTCGAAGGCGAAATCTCCAATTGCCGCGAAGCGCAATCCGGCCACATCTACTTCACGCTGAAAGATGACCGCGCCCAGGTCCGCTGCGTCTTCTTCAAACAGCAGCAGCGCGGCATCAAGTTCCGCCCCGAAGACGGCCTGCAAATGACCGTGCGAGGTTCGATCAGCGTCTATGAAGCGCGCGGCGAATATCAGATTTATGTCGAAAATCTCGAGCCGGTGGGTCTCGGCGCGCTGCAGCTTGCTTTTGAGCAACTAAAAAAACGCCTCGAAGCGGAAGGATTGTTCGCCGCCGAGCGGAAAAAGCCGTTGCCACTCCTTCCGAGCCGCATCGGCTTGATCACTTCGCCGCGCGGCGCCGCTGTGCGCGATGTCGTTCGCATCCTTCGCCGCCGCTTCCCGAATGTCCATTTGACCGTCTATCCCGTTCGCGTTCAAGGGGAAGGCTCTGCCGAGGAAATCGTCAAAGCGCTGAAGTTTTTCAACCAAAAGAAATTCGTCGACGTGCTAATCCTTGCCCGCGGCGGCGGTTCGATGGAAGATTTGTGGGCCTTTAACGAAGAGACCGTCGCGCGCGCCATCGCTGCGTCGACGATTCCGGTGATCTCCGGCGTCGGACATGAGACCGACTTCACCATCGCCGATTTCGTGGCCGATGTCCGCGCCTCCACGCCCTCTGCCGCGGCGGAGCTCGTCGTGCAAACGCGCCGCGAATTCGATAAGCACATCGCCGACCTGCGCGAAACGCTGGCTGGCTTGATCCGCTATCGTCTATTGGAATTTTCCCGTCGCGTTCACGAGCTTTCCGCGCGACGCGGCTTCCGCCGCCCGCTCGACCTTCTGCGTCAGCAGCGTCAGCGCGCCGACGAGATGACCTCGCGTCTCGCCCTCGGTCTTCGTGCGCGGCTCGAAAAATCGCGCAAACGCTTCACCGCGGCGCACCTGCGCATCGTTTCGTTTGATTTTCGCGTGAAGATTGCCGCATTTCGCCTGCGTCTCGAAAAGCGCAGCGTCGAGTTGGGCGCTCGCGCCGAGCGCCTGCTCCGTACCAAGCGCGAACGCCTCGATCGTCTGCGCCTGCAGCTCGAAGAGCGCAGTCCGTTGCGTGTCCTTGAACGCGGTTACGCCATCGCCACCGACGCCGCCGGAAACGTCCTCCGCGACACCGCTCAGGTGTCGCTCGGCGATTCCGTCGCCATCCAGCTCCACCGCGGCCGCCTCACCACCGAAGTGAAGAAAAAAGGAGGACCAACTTAGAACCAAGAACTGACCACCGTTCGTTGCGCGCTACTCGTCGTTGAAAGAGGCTACCTTGAGGACAGCGAGGAACGCTTCCTGCGGGATGTCGACTTGGCCGACGCGCTTCATGCGACGCTTGCCCTCTTTTTGTTTTTCGAGGAGCTTGCGCTTGCGTGTGATGTCGCCGCCGTAGCACTTGGCGAGAACGTTTTTGCGCATTGCGGCAACGGTTTCGCGCGCGATGACGCGGCTGCCGATGGCCGCTTGAATCGGTACCTCGAACATCTGCCGGGGAATGAGTTTTCGCAATCGCGTCACCAATTCGCGGCCGCGCTCGTACGCCGTGTCGCGGTGAATGATGAGCGCCAGCGCATCCACCGGCTCGCCACCAACGAGCACGTCGAGCTTGACGAGGTCTGATTCTTTGTAACCTGCGAGGTGGTAATCGAGAGAAGCGTAACCGCGCGAAACGCTTTTCAACCGGTCGTAGAAATCGAGGACGATTTCGTTCAACGGCAGCTCGTAAGTGAGCATGACGCGCGTTGGAGAAAGATATTCAAAATTTTTCTGCGTGCCGCGTTTCTCTTGACAAAGCTGCAGAATCCCGCCGACGGAGTCGTCGTTGGTGATGATCATGGCTTTGATGATCGGCTCTTCGATTTTGCCAATATCGCTGGGATTAGGAAATTTCGCGGGACTGTCGACTTCAATCACTTCGCCGCTCACGCGCGTGATGCGGTAGCGCACGCTCGGCGCGGTGGTGATTAGGTTCAAGCCGAATTCGCGCTCCAGCCGCTCTTGCACGATTTCCATGTGCAGCAGTCCGAGGAATCCGCAGCGGAATCCGAAGCCGAGCGCAACGGAGTTTTCCGGCTCGTAGAAAAACGACGCGTCGTTCAATTGCAATTTGCCGAGCGCGTCGCGCAGAGGTTCGTAGTCGTCGGCGAGCACCGGAAAAAGTCCCGCGAAGACCATCGGCTTGATGGCCTCGAAACCCGGCAGCGCGGGTGCCGCGCGCTCCGCATCCGTGACCGTGTCGCCCATGCGCGCATCGGCCACGCGTTTGATGTTCGCCACGATGAAGCCCACGTCGCCGGCTTCGAGTTCTTCCAGCGCGACAGGCTTCGGCGTGAGCGTGCCCAGCGTTTCGACTTCGTATACTTCGTTGCTGTAACACAGCCGAATTTTCATGTGCTTCGTGATGCGCCCTTCCATCACGCGCACGAGCACGACGGCGCCACGGTAAATATCGAACCACGAATCGAAGATGAGCGCTTGCAGGGGATTTTCCGCGCTGCCCTTCGGCGGGGGAACACGTTTCACGATGGCTTCTAGCACGTCCTCAACGCCGAGCCCGCTCTTCGCGCTGATCATCAGCGCGTCGCCAGCCGGAATCGCCAGGACGTTTTCAATTTGCTCTTTCACAAATTCAGGCTGGGCCGCGGGAAGATCAATCTTGTTGATGACCGGCAGAATCGTCAGGTTGTTGCCCGCGGCCAGAAATGTGTTGGCGACGGTCTGCGCCTCCACTCCCTGGCTCGCGTCCACGACCAATAGCGCGCCTTCACACGCCGAAAGGGCGCGCGACACTTCGTAGGAAAAGTCCACGTGCCCCGGCGTATCGATCAAGTTCAAGCGGTAAGTGTTTCCGTCCTTAGCGTTGTAATGCAGCCGGATGCTTTTCGCTTTAATAGTGATGCCCCGCTCGCGCTCCAGGTCCATCGAGTCGAGCACTTGCTCGTGCATCTCGCGTTGGCTGAGCGCGCCGGTCATTTCCAGCAGCCGGTCCGCCAGCGTGGACTTGCCGTGGTCAATGTGCGCGATGACGCAGAAATTGCGTATGAAGCTTGGATCCATTCTTGTTTGTTACCGGCAGGAGCTGCCTTCCACTTGCTGGTGCCTGCTGGGTGCAATCGGCTGGCCCGCGCACCGCGGCTGAGCGTCTCGCTCTCAGCCGTGATGCTGGCGCCACACGCAGCGCAAAACCGTGCCGTGTAATCATTCAGTTTGCCACAAGGCGCGCTGTCGCGTCAGCCTCACTTAAGACGCTGCCGACAATTCGTTTGTGACGCTGCGTTTTTGTAGAGATAATCAATACCATGGAAACGCGTTGCGCCCGTTGTGACGCGCCAATGGTTTGCAACCCGGAAGGGAATTGTTGGTGCGCAGATCTGCCCCACGGTCCCATGCTACTGGAAACGAAAGGGTGTCTTTGTCCAGATTGCCTCCGAAAAGATCTGCGAGCGAGCCCTGAGAAGAATAACGTCCGGGACTAAAATGCACCTGCCGTGGCCTTGCCGCTTACTGCATCGGTATTTCGCCGTGTTTTGCCCGTCCCGCGCGCACGGTATATAGTGAGATAGGGCCGTTCGCCCCTGCATCTCGAATGGCCGGACTCATTTAGCCCATAGGGGGATGCTGGAAGAGCGGTAGGCGGGACTTCAGGGGTTAAATCCCCTGACGAGTTAAAGATGCCCGGCTTATGTCGCAGCGGAAGCCGCGACCCACAAGGCCAGCCTACTTTTTCAGCAACCTGTCCTAGCAGCGAAGGCACCGCAAAGGCAACCCGAACTGATGGCCGCAGACGTCAGCAAGCATCTGGACCGCGCCAAGCGTTTCCTCGAGAAGAACCGCGTCGAGGACGCCATCGAGGCTTATCTAGCGGTGCTTGACGATGCGCCGCAGCATCAAGAAGCGACACAAGCCCTCGGCGATTTGTATGCGCGAATGGAACAGCCCGATCGAGCCGCCGTCTATTACGGCCTGCTGTTCGATCTGCTCGTCGAGCCCCGTGAAGAGTCCAAGGCCCTCGCCATTTACAATCGCTTCCTCCGGAGCAGCAAGGTGCAGCCCCCGGAGCGCATCGCCCGCTATGCCTTTCTGCAACAGAAACAGAACCACTCTGACGAAGCCATTGAACAGTACACCAAGGCGGGGGAACTCTTTACCTCCGCAGGACGCGAGGAAGACGCGCTCTTCTGCTGGGAACGTGTTGCCCAGCTTGATCCGGAGAATCTCTCGCGCCAGCTTCGACTGGCGGAGGCCGCCGAACGCATCGGGAAAAATTCCATCTCCGCGCGTGCGTTTCTTCGCGCCGGACAGCTTGCCTCTGTCAATGGCGCCGAAGCGGATGCGCTCCTGCTGTTTGGCCGGGCCTACAAGCTCGCGCCTCATGAGCGCAGCGTGGCGCTCCTCTACGCCGATGCCAAAATTAACGCGGGCGAAGCCACGCAAGCCGCCGGGCTTCTCGAGCCGTTTGCGGCTTCCGAGAGTGACGCGGCTTTCCTCAGTACCTACGGAAACGCCATGATGCACGCCGGCCAGCTTGATCGAGCGCTCTCCATATTCGAACGGCTTCTGCGTGAAAAGAATGAAGGCGTCGCGCGATTTTTCGATTTGGCCGATCACTACGCTGCGGCGGGCCAGGATGCCAAGGCCGTCGAGCTCTTGCAGACCCTCAAGCGGCGCATGTTTGCGGCGAAACACCAAAATGAATTTGCTGCCCAATTGGACGCGGTGGCGGGGAAGCATCTGCAATCGCAGGCGCTCCTGGAATTTTGGGCGGCCATCTACAGCGAGCTCAATCGTGAATCGCAATATTTCGAGACGCTGCTCAAACTTTTCGATGTTTATGCCGGGACGGGCAATTACCCGAAAGCATGCGAATCGCTCGAAAAACTCATGGACATCGATGCCTACGACTACCGCAACCAGGAGCGCCTGGAACGCCTGCGGGGCCACGTCGATGACGCGTTCCTGAAGCGCTTGACGGGCAGGCTGGCCAAGTCGGGCGACTTGACGGCGCCGTCGAGGCAGTCTTCCGCGGGACAGAGAACCGCGCCGCCGCAGCCTGTCAACGAAGAAGGCCGACAGCTTCAAGCCCTCGAGGACCTCATCGTCCAGACCGAAATATTCTTGCAGTATTCGCTACAGAGCAAAGCGCTTGACCGCTTGCAAAAGATTGCCACGATGTTTCCTGGCGAAGAAGAGCGCAACACCCGCCTGAGAAATCTATATCAGACGGCGAATTGGTGGCCGAAAGGCGCAGCAAGGACCCAGTCGGAAACCGTGTCCGCATCCGACGCGCGGGCGGTCGAAGCGCAACCCGTCATCACCGGCAAGACCGGCGTCTACAGCGCAGAGACGCTGCGTGATCTTTCCAAGATCTCCGAGATCAACCAGAAGATTTTCCGCCAGCAGACGCCGCGCGCCATGCTCAATACCGCCGTCAATGAAGTGGGCGCCTATCTTCAGGCTACGCGTGCACTTGCCGTGGTCGGCGCGCAGGGCCGTCCTCCGGAGCTGTCTGCGGAATTCTGCGCGCAAGGCATTCGGCCGGCGCCGGCCGCACAGATCGTCTTTCTGCTTGCGCAGATGGAAAAGGCCGTGCCCGATGAGCTCGGCGGCCTGGTTGTCGAGGCTGCGGAAGGTTCCATTCTCGCCGAACTGGGCCTTGCCACCGCGCTGGGCGTTGTGATCACGGATAAGGAAACGCAAACGCCCAACGGCATGCTGATTGTCGGCCACTCCGACGAGCACAAGTGGAGACCCAATGAGGCTTATTTCCTGCAAGCGATCGGCGACCAGATGTTGATGAGCGTAAGTCACACGCGGCTGCGCTCTCTCGTCCGCCGCATGGGCGTTTCCGACGAGCGTTCCGGCCTGCTGAGCCGCAGCTCTTACCAGAGCTGCTTGCTCACCGAAGCCGACCGCTCCCGAACGCAGGGCACGCCGCTCGCTCTCACCATTCTGCAGATCGACCGTGGTGCGGAGCTCCTTCGCCAGCACGGCGAGTCGCCCGTGGAGAGGTTTCTCGAGCAGCTCGCGCGTTCGCTGCAACCCATCGTGCGGCAAAACGATGTGGCCGTGAAGTACACTTCCTGGTCGCTGGCATTTATTCTTCCGGATACGACTCTTGCCGGCGCGCAAAACCTTGCAGACAAACTGCGGCGCGCTGCGTCCGGCCTGCGCCCACCGTGGGACGCGACGCAGATTACCCTCAGCGCCGGCATCGTCCAAGCTGTTGCCAAGGCCGATTTCGACAGCGAAGATATCGTCACGGATCTGATCAACCGCGCGGAATTCTCCATCGAAGAAGCGCGCAAGCAGGGCGGCGACACCGTGGTAGCCCTGGAGAGCCCAAAACTGTAGATTCGCACGAAAAGAGGACCCATGTTTCCCACGGACATTGTCATCGTCGCCGGCGCACGCACGCCGATGGCGCGATACACCGGAGCGTTTTCCGATGTTTCCGCGATCGACCTGGCAGCGCACGCATCGAAAGAAGCGATTCGCCGCTCCGGAACCGATCCCGCAGAGTTCGACCACGCCATTTTCGGAAATGTAATGCAGACCAGCGCCGATGCCCTTTACGGGGCCCGCCACGTCGGGCTGAAGGCAGGCCTGAAAATCGAAACGCCAGCCGTTACGGTGAATCGTCTCTGCGGCTCGGGGATCGAAGCGATTGCGCAGGCGGCGCAGCGTCTTCTCCTTGGCGAGGCCACGATGGTTCTTGCCGGCGGCATGGAGAATATGACGCAGTCGCCTTTCGTCATCCGCGGATTGCGCAATGGACTCAAGCTGGGCGGCGGCGCACTGGAAGATTCACTCATGGCTGGCCTGACCGATACTTATTGCGGACTTCCGATGGCCCTGACCGCAGAAAAGCTGGCCGAGCAGCGCGGCATCACGCGCAAGGACGCGGACGCCTACGCGTTGCGCAGCCAGCAGGCTGCCGACGCGGCCTACAAGGCTTGCCGCATGAAGGAAGAGCTCGTCGCCGTGGAAGTGAAGCAAGGGAAAAAATCGATCGTCGTGAGCGAAGACGATCACCGCCGCCCGGAAACGACGATGGAGATTCTGGAAAAATTGCCGCCTTCGTTCAAGAAAGATGGCATCGTGACGGCTGGCAACGCGAGCGGCATCGTCGATGGCGCTGCAGCGGTCGTGGTGACGCGCGAGAAAATTGCCAAGGAACGCGGATTGAAACCCATCGGCCGCATCGTTTCCTGGGCCGCCACGGGTGTGGATCCCAGCATCATGGGCATTGGCCCTGTACCGTCCTCGCAAAAGGCTCTGAAACTTGCGGGCCTGACGCTTGAGCAGATGGATCGCGTGGAAGTCAACGAAGCTTTTGCTGCGCAGTATCTTGCCGTGGAAAAAGTGCTGGGACTTAATCGCGATAAGACGAATGTCAACGGCGGGGCCATCGCGCTCGGCCATCCGTTGGGAGCCTCCGGCACACGCCTGGTCATCACAATTCTCAACGAACTGCGCCGCAATCATTTGCGGTACGGCCTTGCCACTGCGTGTATCGGCGGCGGTCAGGGCATTGCCATGGCCGTCGAGGCCATGCACAACTAGCCAGCCGGTTTCTGCTACACTTTTGAATTCTTGCCGGTGATTTTTCTTTCATTAGCTGGCAGTATTTCCTACGAGGAAAAGCATGGCGATTCATAAGGTGGGTGTTGTGGGGTGTGGCTTGATGGGTTCGGGCATCGCGCAGGTGGCGGCGCAAGCGGGCTTCCCCGTCGTGGTTCGTGAAGTGCAGCCAGAGCTTGTGGACAAAGGGTTGAAGAGCATCGAGAAAAATCTTTCACGGCTGGTTGAGAAGGGAACCATCACGGAGACAGCGAAGACTGAGATTCGTGGCCGGCTGAAAGGCACGACCGCTCTAGAAGATCTGAAGGATTGCGACGTGATCGTGGAGGCGATCGTTGAGCAGCTTCCTGCAAAGCGCGAACTTTTCACGGCCCTTGATGGGCTTTGTCCGCCCGCCACGATTTTCGCAAGCAACACCTCTTCGCTCACGATTACGGAAATCGCCGCTGCGACCAGGCGCCCGCAGCGTTTTGTCGGTTTGCATTTTTTCAATCCTGTTCCGGTCATGAAGCTCGTGGAAGTCGTGAAAACGATCGCTACCGAGCCGGCCGTTTATGAAGAGATGGTGGCGTTCGGAGCGAAGCTGGGCAAGACGCCGGTGCGAGCGAGCGACAGCACCGGTTTCATCGTCAACCGGCTGCTGGTGCCGTATCTTCTCGATGCTATCCGCGCGCTGGAAGAAGGCGTCGGCTCCATCGAAGACATTGACAATTCGATGAAGCTTGGCTGCGGCCATCCCATGGGGCCGCTGACACTGCTCGATTTCGTGGGGCTCGACACGACCTACTACATCGCGAACATCATGTTCGATGAATTCCGCGAGAAGCGATTCGCGCCGCCGCCGCTGCTGAAGCGCATGGTCCTTGCCGGATGGAACGGCCGAAAGGCAGGCCGCGGTTTTTACGATTATTCCGATGCGCAAAAACCCAAGCCCATGAAGTTTTAGTGCGCGGCAAGTAGGGGCGCAGCAACGCTCTTCGGCTTGGCCTGCGCGACCGAAGACATGCGCGAAGGGACGAAGGCATTTTTGGAGAAGCGCCCGGCGAATTTCAGAGGGAAGTAGAGGGCGTAGCGGAAGCAAGGGAAAGTGAAATGGCGCGAACCGGCAATGTCAAAGAATCTTCAACCCAGCAAGATTGAGGGAGAACTCAGCGCGTCTGGTTTGCGCTTCGCCGTGGTTGTGAGCCGGTTCAATAGCTTCATCGCCGAGCGGCTCCTCGCCGCCGCTGTCGATGCGCTCGGGCGAGCCGGCGCAGCGAGCAAAGATGTTGAGGTTGTCCGGGTTCCGGGCGCTTTCGAATTACCGTTGGCTGCCAAGAAACTCGCGGTGAGCGGCAAGTACGACGCGCTCATCGCCGTTGGCTGCGTGCTTCGCGGTGAGACCACGCATTACGATCACGTCTGCGCGGAAACTTCGCGCGGCCTTCAGCTCGCGCAAATGGAAACCGGCGTGCCCATTATTTTTTGCGTGCTCACCTGCGACACCCTCGAACAGGCTATTGACCGCGCGGGTCTCAAGGGTGGCAACAAAGGATTCGAAGCGGGGCTCGCGGCCGTCGAAATGGCACACCTCTCTCGCAAGCTGCGGGGCGCAAATTCCAAACCTGTGGCTGGTAGAAAGTCGCGGCGTAAGTAAAGTGTCGCTCCGCAGTAAATCCCGGGAATTCGCCCTGCAGATGCTTTTTCAATGGGACATGAGTCCGCAAGAGCCCGCGAAGCTCGAAGCGAAATTCTGGCGCGCCGCGAAAGCAGCGGACTCCACGCGCGCTTTTGCCAATCGGCTGTTTGAGGGAGCTGCGAAGGATGTAACAGCGCTAGATGAACTTATCGTCAAGCACGCGGACAACTGGCGCTTCGAACGGCTCGCTGCGATCGATCGCGCCGTGCTTCGTCTGGCGATTCAGGAACTGCGTGTCGCCGATACGCCATTCAAAGTTGTCCTCAATGAGGCGGTCGATCTGGCTAAGAAGTATTCTTCGGAGGAGTCCGGCGCGTTCGTTAACGGCGTTCTCGACGCTGTCTATAAGTCCATGCAAAATAAGCAGTTACGCTAGTTCCGGGTGTGATTCTGCTTTCGCGAAACTTTGTGACTCTCACCGTGTTTTACCTCGCATCATCCGGTTCAGGTCACGGAAACTCATTCTTCAGGAGAGAAAAAAATGAAGGGCAACCATTTGATTACAAGAGGTGTGCTCGGGTTTGCATTTGCCGGCTTGCTCGCGGGCGGGGCGTACGCCCAGAGCCAGGATCCCACTCCGCAGCAGCAGGATGTTCAGAGCGATAAGAAAGATATTCGACAGGACAAGCGAGATCTGAACAAGGACCGCGCCGATCGCAAGCAGGACCAGGGGGACATCAACAAAGACAAGCGCGACTTGAGCAAAGATCGCGCCGATCGAAACCAAGACCAGCGCGACATCAATCACGACCGGCGCGATCTGAACAAGGATCGCGTGGATCGCAACAAAGATCAGCGCGATATCAACCACGACAAGAATCAGCTCGCGCGCGACGATAAGAAGTTCGGTGATAACAGTGCGCAGGCTCAGGCCGACCGCAAAGATCTGCATAACGATCGCGTGGACCGCAACAAGGATCAGCGGGACATCAATCACGACCGCACCGATCTGAACAAGGATCGCGCTGAGCGCAACCAGGACCAGCGGGACATCAACAAAGACAAGCGGGATCTTCACAGCGACCGCAAGGATCGAAATAACGATCAGCAAGATATCAACAAGGACAAGCGCGATCTCCACAAGGATCGCAAGGACTTGCACCGCGACCTGCGTCTGAAACATCGCTAATTGTAGAGTGCATCAAACCGAAAGGGCCGCTCGGATCATACCGCGCGGCCCTTTTTCGATTTCGACTTTTTCGCGGCGTTAGATGCGAATTGTTCCTTCAAAAACTTTTACTGCGGCTCCGCTCACTCTTGGCACCAGTTTTTTCGCGCTCTGCGTGACTTCCACTTCAATGTGGCTGGGGCGTCCCATTTCTACGCCCTGCAGGATGCTGAGGGTGTGACCGGTGGACAGGTTTCCATGACGCACGAGATACGCGCCGAGGGAGCCCGCCGCCGAACCAGTTGCCGCATCTTCGTAAAGTTCCCAGGGAAGCATGCCGCGCGAGAAGGCTTTGCCGCCGTTACCGGAGGCGAAACAATAGGCCATCGCGCCGTTTTTTCCCAACAATCGACGCAGTTCGTTCATGTTCATCTGGATTTTGCCAAGCGCCGCGCGGTTCCGCAGCGGCACCATCAAATTGAAGATGCCCGTGGACACATATTCCGGCTCCAATTGCGGATCGAACTCTCTTGGAGAGATTCCCAGCGCAGCTGCGAGCGCTTGTTTGCGGATCTTTGCGGGACGGAATGCCGCGCTCTTTTGCGTCATCGTGACGCGCTGCGGGCGGCCGTCCTTGAAACGAATCTCCACCGGCAAGATGCCTGCCCCAGTTTGCTGCAATATATGCACGCCTCCTTCTTGCGCGGGCACAACGCCCAGCTCCGCCAAGAGGAACCACGTTCCGATGACGGGATGGCCGGCCAGCTTCAGCTCTTCACGCGTCGTGAAGATGCGCAGCCTCGCCAGAGCCTCGTCCTCGGTCGGTTTCTGAACGAAAACCGTTTCCGACAGATTCATCTCCCGCGCGATTGCGAGCATTTGATCGTCGGAGAGCCCGTCGCCGTCGGTGATCACCGCCAGCGGATTTCCTTCGAAGCGCGTGGTAGTGAAAACGTCTAGCGTATGAAAACGATGTTCCATGGCTGGTTTGTTGTCGCCGCGGAAGCAAGTGTCGCGATCAGATTCGCTGGAGCCGCGCGACCGTCCTTTCGTTCGTAATATTTCCTGTATTTAACGTCGTTTTAGGCTCAATGAGCACGATGTGGACTTCCTCGTCGGCGACGGGGAGATGTTCGACACCACGCGGAACAATGATGAATTCACCTTCGCGCACGAGCGCTTCGCGGTCGCGAAATTTCATGCGCAATGTGCCTTTGACAACGAGGAAGAGCTCATCTTCGTGTTCGTGATGGTGCCAAACAAATTCGCCCTTCAGTTTCACCGCCTTGACGTGGCATTCGTTCACCTCGCCGATAATCCTGGGGTTCCAATAATCCGTAAAGAGACTGAATTTTTCTTGCAGATTAATAGTTTCCATTGCCCCGCCTAGAGAGTGTGAATCATATCGGTTACGGCTTGAAGAACGCGTCTTGTAGTTTCCGGTTTGGAAGTTTCCGAATACACGCGCAACACGTTTTCCGTGCCCGAGGCGCGTACCATCACCCAGCCGACATCCCCGAGGTACACCTTGATGCCGTCCATGTCCTCGCGCCGCGCCACCGGCCAGTCGAGTATCCGTGTCAGCTTGCCATTCGAAAAGCGCCGGATGACTTTTTCTTTCTGCCCCGGTTTTAGATCGAGATCGACGCGGCCGTAGTGATGTTCTCCGAACTCCGAATGGAGCGACCCGACCAGCTCACCGAGCGATTTGCCGTGCCAGGCCATGAGCTCCGCGAGAAGCAGCGCCGAGACGGTCGCGTCGCGCTCCGGCAGATAAAGGCTTGTTCCGATCCCGCCGCTCTCTTCACCGCCGATCAAGATATTCTGCTCCAGCATCAGCTCGCAAATATATTTGAAGCCGATGGGGACTTCGTGCAGCTTCCGCGCAAACTTTACGGCCAGCTTGTCGACGAGCTTGGTTACCGAAAATGTTTTTGCAATGTCGCCGGGCAGTTTTCGCGTGCCGGCTAAGTGCCACACAAGCAGCGCGAAAATCTGATGCGGAGTAACAAACGTTCCGTTGCGGTCGATCGCGCCGATGCGATCGCCGTCGCCGTCGGCGGAGAAGCCCGCATCGTATTTTCCCGCGCGAACGGCCTGCCGCAGAGCCTCGATGTGCGGCTCGATGGGTTCGGGGTGCACACCACCGAAGCGCGGGTCGCGGGTTCCGCGGATTTCGTCGCATGCGATCCCATTTCGTGTGAATAGTTCACGCAGCAGACTCGCTGCCGCGCCGTGCATCGGGTCAGCCACGAACTTCAGCTTCGCGTCGCGCAGTCGTTTCCAGTCTACCAACTTTTCAATGGTGTCCAGGTACGGCGCTCGCGGCTCGAGCGAGTGGATCAAATTCTTGCGAGGCGGCAGCGGCGGAACATCCGCCTTCAGGACACCTTCGAGTTCGCTTTCGATTTGCGCGACGATGGAGGGCAAGGCGGAACTGCCGTAACTCGCCTTGTACTTAAGGCCGTTCCAGTGGTAAGGATTGTGACTCGCTGTGACAACGATGCCACCCGCAGCGCCGCGCTGGCGCACGAGTAATGACACGGCGGGTGTTGGACAGGGCTTGTCCGCGAGCCATACGGGCGTTCCAGTCGCGCTGATTACATCGGCGACCTCGGCCGCCACCCAGTCCGATGCGTAGCGATGGTCGTAGCCGACAATCACGCCTTTTCGCGCGTCCTCGCCGCGCACGACGTACCGCGCGATGGCACGAGCGACAAGGCGCGCGTTCGCAAAAGTAAAATCCTCGGCGATCACGCCGCGCCACCCGTCGGTGCCAAATCGAATCGAAGTCATTTCAGGTGAGTATACGCGAAGCAAGGCATTCGCAAAGAGCCGTATTGGACTCTCGGTCGCAAACCGGCCGACTCAGAAGGTAGAAGACGGCCGCTGGGACTAAGATGGCGACGTAAGGCCACTGCTACAAGAGGTTCTTGCTTCTATTTTCTTCCAGCCACTTCACGACTTTTCCGACATCCTGCGCGCGGTCGCGCGGGCAGATGAGCAGGGCGTCCGGAGTCTCTACGACGACGAGATCGCGCACGCCGATGGCGGCGACGAATTTCGAAGGGCTCCACAAAAAATTACCCTCGGCGTCGATGGCGTGGCCTTGGCCAGCGAAGATGTTCGCACCAGGCCGCTTCGCGAGGAGTTCATACACCGCTGCCCAGGAGCCGATATCGCTCCACCCAATTTCAGCGGGAATCTCGAAAACTCGTGGCGGACCTTCCTGGCGAGTCTCCGCCTCCAAGATGGCGTAATCGACGGAAATATTCTCGAGCTGGGGATAGATCGCACGCAATTTGCGCTCATAGCCGCGCTTGCCGATATGTTCGGCGAGTGATTCGAGCGCCGTGTGCGTCTTTGGCAGGTGACGCTGCAAGTTTTCCAGGAATGTCGAAACGCGCCAGAAGAACATTCCCGCGTTCCAGTGATAACGACCGGAACCAAAATATTCTTTGGCCACCTGCAATGCCGGCTTTTCGGTGAAGCGCCGCACTGCAAAAACGGGGAAACCTTCAGTGTGTAAGTTCTGTCCCATCCGCTCGATGTACCCGAAGCCGGTATCCGGCCGAGTCGGTGGAATTCCCAGGACGACCATGTTTCCCAGCTCCCGGGCCACCTTGAGTGCTGCACGCACGATCTGGCGGTAGCGGTCCGCTTGGGCGATGTAGTGATCTGCGGGGAGCACCGCAAGCAACGCATCGCCTCCCGCAGCGTGGCGCACATGCACCGCGGCCAACGCGATCGCCGCGGCGGTGTTCCGTCCGACGGGTTCGGAGAGGGCGAGCTTGCGCGCCGCCGCGGGCAACTGTTTCCGCACAACAGCCGCGTGCGCGGCATTCGTCACCGTCCAAATGCGTTCCGCCGGAATCAGCGGCAGCAGCCGCGCGACAGTCTGCTGCAGCATGGTTTCCTTGCCGACAATATTCAGGAGTTGCTTCGGCGCGCGCGTCCGGCTGCGCGGCCAGAACCGCGTGCCTCGTCCCCCGGCGAGAATCACTGCGTGTGTTGTGAGCTCTTTCATCGCTTTGCGCATCGCGCGCTAGCCGAAAACAGTTTTTGCGATCGTTTGTTCAGAATGGCCTTCCTGCTTAAGGTTTGCCCGCAGCGCCTCCAAATCGGGCAGGTATGTTCTCAGGATCTTCGTTGGTTCCTTTGTGTGCAATGCAAACTGCCCCAGGCTTGCCGGAACAAACCAGCAATGACCGCTTTGATATTTCGCCATGCCTCTGTCCCACGTGAAATCGCCACTGCCCGTCAGGACAACAAACAGATCAAAATGGTCAGCATCGGACTGCGTTTCAAGAGTTCCGAAGTTTTTCCATCGTTCGGTCGCGAAATAACGGCACGCCGCAAGCAGCGATCTGTGCAGCTTTTGTCCTGGCAAACGAATTTGGGACGCTTTACCGCCCCTGAGCCGGCCAAATTGAATTACGTTCAACGCCTTTTCGATGTGCAATTCCCGTGGCTTCCCTCGCGCATCGACTCGACCGTAATCGTATACACGATACGTCAGGTCCGAGTACTCCTGTACCTCGCAAAGGATCATTCCTGGGCCAATCGTGTGCGGCGTGCCCGCGGGGACGAAAAACGTGTCACCTGCTTTAGCCTCGTGCACTTGGAAAAGATTCTCCAGGGTATGGGCGGCGAGCGACCTCCGAAACTTCTCTTTGTCGACGCCGGGTTTAAGGCCGATAAGTACACGCGCGCCGGTTTCGGCGGACACCGCGTGCCACATTTCCGTTTTGCCGCGGCCACCGGCGGCTTGTTCGTGTACGGCAGCGTAGTCATCGTCTGGATGGACCTGAATCGATAACCTGTCGTTCGGGAAAATGAATTTTACGAGTAGAGGGAAATTCAACGTGGAAGCAAGGCGCGTTCCACGCCACTCGCCGGGCATCTCGCGCCATGCATCCCCGAGAGTTTTTCCGACGAAGGGACCGTTCGCGACGCGGCAATCCACGCCCGTGAGCCAGGCTTCGCCCAGCGGCTCCGCCAGATTCGATTTTTCCGGAAAAAGCGGCGCAAGCGAGCGCGCCCCCCAAATGCGCGGACTGAAAATGGGCTCGATGCGTGTCGGCTCAGGCCGCATGCTTCAGGCAGCGGCCTCGACGCGCGCAAAGAAGCGCTCCATCCGGCGCAGGCCTTCTTCGATGCGCTCGATAGACGTGGCGTACGAGAGTCGCAAGTAGCCCGGCGCGCCAAACGCATCACCCGGCACCAGTGCGACGTGCGCCTCGTCCAGCAGCAGTTTCGCAAGCTTCGTCGTGTCCTTCGCCAGCGCGTGCTCGCTTGCGCCGTTCGCCAGATGAGCCGAGACGTTGGGAAATGCGTAGAACGCGCCGCCGGGCATCTCGCACGTGAGGCCCGGAATCGCACGCAGGCCCTCGACGATTCGTTTCCGCCGCCTCGCGTACTCCGCAAGCATCACCGGCACGCTCTCCATTGTTCCGCGCATGGCTTCCAGTGCCGCGTACTGCGCAATCGAGGTCGGATTCGACGTTGACTGGCTCTGCAGCTTGATGACCGCCTGCACCAGCGCTTCCGGCGCCAGGGTATAGCCGATGCGCCACCCGGTCATCGCAAATGTTTTTGAAACCGAGCCGATGATGATGACATTTGCTTTGGAGTCCAGTGCGCTTGCGATCGAGAATGGTTTGTGTGGCTCGTAGGTAAAGTGCGAGTAGCACTCATCGCCCATCAGCCACACGTTGTGTTTCTTGCAGACCGCAAGGATGCGCTGGTACTCGTCCGGCGGCACCACGCCACCCGTCGGATTACTCGGCGAATTCAGGATCAACAGTTTCGTTTTCGGCGTGATGGCTTTCTCGATCGCCGCGGCCTTCACGCTGAAGCCGTCTTCGGGCCGGGTCTCCACATACACGGGCTTACCGCCCGCATACTTCACGATGTCCGGAAAGCTCACCCAGTATGGCGCGGGAATGATGACTTCGTCGCCCGACTGAATCAGCACGCTCACCACATTAAAGATCGCGTGCTTGCCGCCGACGCTGACGACGCATTCCTTTGAGACGTAGTTCGAGCCCAGTTCGCGCTTGTGCCAGGCGCAAATCGCTTCGCGCAGCGGCACGATGCCGCCCGTCGGCGTGTACTTGGACTTGTTTTCTTCGATCGCGCGGATCGCCGCCTTCTTGATGTGCTCCGGCGTCGGGAAGTCGGGCTCGCCCGGCCCAAAGTCGGCGATGTCCACGCCCTGCGATTTCAGCCGGTCGGCTTCGGCGATCACCGCCGCCGTCGGTGAGATTTGTATGCGGTTGATACGTTCCGTCAGTTGCACGCTGTCTCCTCTTTGCTTGCGTCCATTTTGACGCTCGCAGATTCTTTACGAAAATTTCGCGCGCAGTCTCTGCTCGACGACTGCAGGAACAAGTCCGTTCATCGCCCCGCCATGCTGGGCGATTTCTCGAACCAGTTTTGAGCTCAGGTAGCTATATGGTTCTCCCGGCAGCATGAAGACCGTCTCCAACCGTGGCTCGAGTTTGCGATTCATCAGCGCCATTTGCAGCTCGTATTCGTAATCGGAGATGGCGCGTATTCCGCGCAAGATCACGCCGGCGCCGCGCTTCCTCGCGTAATCCACCAACAGCCCCTCGAAAACGTCCACTTCCACGGCGGGCCACTGCCTGGTCACCTCGCGCAACATCTCCACGCGTTCGTTTACGGTAAACAGCGGCTGCTTCTCCGTATTCTTAAGCACCGCTACAATCACCAGGTCGAACATTTTTTCACCCCGCCCGATCAGGTCGAGGTGGCCGTTCGTCACCGGATCAAACGAGCCGGGATAGATGGCGACAGATGTCTTCATTAACGTTGCACGAATGTTGACCGTTTAGCGGCCAAGCACAACAACGCCATTCTAACTCAGGCCGTGAGGTCGATGCCTCCCAAAGTTTGCGCGCCAGGCGAAGGAAAGAAATGCGTTTCGCGGCAGGCTCTGGATGTGACAGTATGCCCAAGTCCGCTGCCGCACAGCAGGCATCCTTGGTATCTTTCTTTCATCGTTTCTCGCGGGGGGCTCTCCGGAAAATGTTTCCACAAGGCCTTTGCATGTTGGTTCTCACGGTTTTTCTCGATCCCCTAGTGGCAAGTGCGCAAGAGCAGCGGCCGCTGAATCTCATGCCCGCCCCCGCAAGCGTGAAGCTCGGAAGCGGACGATTAGCCGTCGATTCCTCTTTTTCGGTCGCCCTGACGGGTCACACTGACGCGCGGCTGGAGCGTGCCGCCCAGCGATTCCTGCGCCAACTCGGGCGTCAAACCGGTCTCATACTTTCAGCGAAACTCGCGGATGCTTCGAAAGCAACGTTCGTCATCCACACCGACCATGACAGTAAACCCGTGCAGGAACTGGGCGAAGAGGAATCCTACGCCCTCGAGGTCGGCGCAAACGGCGCGAAACTCACGGCGCCGACGACACTGGGGACATTGCATGGCCTGCAGACTTTTCTACAGTTGGTGGAGGTCTCGGCGGATGGTTTTGCCGCGCCAGCGGTCACGATTCAGGACAAGCCCCGCTTTTCCTGGCGCGGGTTAATGATCGATTCGGCCCGCCATTTCATTCCCCTCGAGGTCATCAAGCGAAACCTCGACGGCATGGAAGTCGTCAAGATGAATGTTTTCCACTGGCATCTCTCCGAGAACCAGGGCTTCCGCGTGGAAAGCAAGAAATTTCCGAAGCTTCACCAGATGGGCTCCGACGGGCTTTATTTTACGCAAGACGAAATTCGCGAACTCATCGCCTACGCCCATGACCGCGGCATCCGCGTTGTTCCGGAATTTGACATTCCCGGGCACAGCACCGCCTGGTTCGTCGGCCATCCCGAGCTTGCCAGCGCGCCCGGCCCCTATGAAATCGAGCGCCGCTGGGGCGTCTTCGATCCCGCCTTTGATCCCACAAACGAAAAAACGTACAAATTCCTAGACCAGTTTATCGGCGAAATGGCCAAGCTTTTTCCGGATCAGTTCTTCCACGTCGGCGGCGACGAAGTAAACGGCAAGCAGTGGGACGCCAATCCCAAAATTCAGGAGTTCATCCGCGCTCACGGAATAAAAGGTAATAAGGGTTTGCAGGCTTATTTCAACAAGCGGCTGCAGCCAATTATAGCGAAGCACCGCAAGAGCATGATTGGATGGGATGAGGTGCTGGATCCCAGTCTGCCAAAGGAGATCACGATCCATTCCTGGCGTGGACCGGAGTCGCTCGCTGCAGCGGCGAAGCAGGGTTACCGCGGAATTCTTTCGAACGGCTACTACCTCGATCTCGGGTGGCCGGCAGCGCGGCACTATGCCGTCGACCCGCTGGGCGAAGGAGCGGCGGCTCTTTCGGCCGAAGAGAAAGAGCGTATCCTCGGCGGCGAATCCTGTATGTGGTCGGAATATGTGAACGCTGAAAATGTGGATTCGCGTATCTGGCCGCGGAACGCAGCAATCGCGGAGCGCCTGTGGTCTCCCCAGGAAGTGCGCGACCCTGCTTCGATGTACGCAATGCTGGAGGCCATCAGCGCCAGACTCGAATGGCTTGGCCTGACGCACAAGACAGTTTACGGCGCGATGTTGCAGCGCATCGCCGGCCCGGCCAGTCCGGAAGAACTCGCCGCGCTGCGCATGCTTGCCGATGTCGTCGAACCCGTTAAGGACTACACGCGCGAAGAAAGCGTGACCGCCGAGCCAACGAGCGCGACGCCGCTGAATCGCTTGGTTGACGCGGTGCCGCTCGAAAGCGCGGCTGGCCGCCAATTCGGCGAGTTCGTGGACAAGTTCCTTGCTGCGTCCTGTCACGATGAAGCCGCCGCTGCGCGGCTTCGCTCGCTGTTCGCGCTCTGGCGCGACAACGATGCGAAGCTGCGGATGCTCGCGCAGCGGTCTTTCTTGGTGAAAGAAGTGGTAGCGAGCTCGCAGGACGTATCGGCGCTTGGCTCTGTTGGGTTGAGTGCACTGGATCTCCTGGCACGGGGCGCGCCTGCGACCGGGGACTGGAAGACGCAACAGCTCGCCATCCTCCAGCAGGCCGAGAAACCCAAGGCGCAGCTCTTGCTCGTTGCCGGGCCAGCCGTACAGAGATTGGTTGAGGCTGCCGCTGGCGGTGGGGGCTGCTCCTCAGCCAAATAGTGACGAGTCGGCGTGTGGCTTTTGGTGCTTTCGCAGTACGAGAGCTCCCATTGCCAACGTAGGGTGGGATGGTGCTAGCGCTTATCTGGCGATACCATTCAATTGCCTGAATCGACACTTCGCTGTAAATTAGAGACCATTTGACCCAAACTGTTAGTAAAATACGACTAATTTAGTCTTACTATAAACTGAACGAAATACAGGCTTTGGAAGTCACGAAGCTTCTATGCCGGCTTGACTTGGCAGGGCGAAACAGAGTAGAATGCAAGTGCGACTGATTCAGTCGTATATGACATGCCTGGGGTAGAAGAGAGCTGATCGATGTTTAAGCTTTCCAAGAAAGCCGACTACGGGCTGATTGCTGTAAAACATCTGGCCCTGCACCGGAATGGGCACGCCTTCAGTGCCAGCGAAATTGCCGAAGAGTATGGCATTTCCGCGACGCTCATGGCCAAGGTGCTGCAAAAGCTGGCGCGACAGTCGCTCGTCGCCGCCACGCACGGCTCCAGCGGCGGCTATCAGCTTGCCAGGGACCCGGGCCAGATCAGCGCGCTGGATGTGATTTCCGCGATTGACGGGCCGGTATTCATTACCTCTTGCGTCACGAATCACGGAACGTGCGACGCCACGGAAAAATGTTCGGTGCGTGAGCCGCTGCGCCGCGTAAATGAAAGCATTTTGAATGTGCTCAGCACTGTCACGATTTCTCAGATGAGCGAAGACCCGCATGAGCCGGCGCTCGTCGCATTAAGGACTTAGGAGAGTAAAGACATGGCCGTAAAGCTGCCGATTTACATGGATAATCACGCGACCACGCCGGTTGACCCGCGCGTCGTCGAAACGATGGTGCCGTATTTCAACGAAAAGTTCGGCAACGCTGCCAGCCGCAACCATTCCTTCGGCTGGGCCGGCGAAGAAGCTGTTGAGAACGCGCGCGCGCAAGTGGCCTCGCTCATCGGCGCAACGCCTAAGGAGATCATCTTCACCAGCGGCGCTACGGAGTCCGACAACCTGATGATCAAGGGCGTCGCGGAGATGTACCGCGAGAAGGGCAACCACATCATCACCCAGGCTATCGAGCATAAAGCTGTTCTCGATACCTGCAAGCGCTTGGAGAAATACGGCTTCGAAGTCACGTATCTGCGGGTGCAGAGGGATGGCCGCGTCGATCTTGAGGATCTGCGCAAGGCCATCACGCCGAAAACCATCCTCATTACCATCATGTACGCCAACAACGAAATCGGGATAATCAACCCGATAGCGGAAATCGGCAAAATCGCCAAGGAACACGGCATCATCTTCGCCGTCGACGGCGTGCAGGCCGTCGGCAAGATTCCGGTCGACGTGCAGAAGGACAACATCGACCTGCTGGCCATCAGCGGCCACAAGATTTATGGACCCAAGGGCGTCGGCGCACTGTATGTTCGCCGTCGCAATCCCCGCGTGCAGCTCTCCGCGATTATTGACGGCGGCGGCCACGAGCGCGGCATGCGTTCGGGTACGCTCAACGTCCCGGGCATCGTAGGCCTGGGCAAGGCTTGCGAGATCGCCCAGCAGGAAATGCCCGAAGAGAGCGTTCGGATGCGCGCGCTCCGCGACCGGCTGAAGAGCAGGCTCGAATCGAGGCTTGACGAGGTTTTCATCAACGGTTCGATGGAGCACCGCCTGCCGAACAACCTGAACATGAGCTTCGCCTACGTCGAAGGCGAATCGCTCCTGATGGGCATCAACGACATCGCGGTTTCGAGCGGTTCCGCCTGTACCTCGGCAACCCTCGAGCCCAGCTACGTACTCAAAGCATTAGGTGTAGGCGAAGACCTCGCCCACACTTCGATTCGCTTCGGCCTTGGCCGCTTCAACACGGTGGAAGAAGTCGACTATGTCACCGACAAAATGGTACAAGTCGTCACCAAGCTCCGTGAGCTTTCCCCGCTCTATGAAATGGCCAAGGAAGGCATCGATATCTCTAAAATGAAATGGCAGACGGCGTAAGGGACGCCTAAAAAGAACAATGGTAAACGAAGGGACAATTCGGATTCACCGCTCGATCGGGGGCACGGGCGCCGCGTTTCGCGTTTCGTTCGTACCCTATTCTTCGGACGGAGAGAGCACCGCGGCTGTGCGCGCATTCCACGAAGTCCAGCACGTGCGCGCATTCCTCAAGCTTCTGGGCGTAGGTGCGGAACTCATTAAAGACGCTCTTCGCCAGCTTGCGGCTGGCCGTTCGGCATCCGTGCCGAACGTCAGTCTATCGGACGAAGCCGTCAAGAGCGCAGGTTTGACGAGCACGGAAAATCTTGCGAGAAGTCGCGGTTAAGGAGCAGGGACGATGGCATATAGCGATAAGGTCGTAGAGCACTACAACAATCCGCGTAACGTCGGGAGCCTTCCCAAGGAAGACCCCAACGTCGGCACGGGTCTGGTCGGCGCGCCGGAGTGCGGCGACGTCATGAAGCTGCAGATGAAGATCAATCCCGACACCAAGATCATTGAAGAAGCCAAGTTCAAGACCTTTGGTTGCGGCTCGGCGATTGCCAGCTCCTCGCTCGCCACCGAGTGGGTGAAAGGCAAGACCGTCGAAGAGGCGCTTTCCATCAAGAACACCGACATCGTGCGCGAGCTCTCGCTTCCGCCGGTAAAGATTCACTGTTCCGTGCTTGCCGAAGATGCCATCAAGGCCGCGATTGGAGACTGGAAGAAGAAACACGGCGTCGAAGTCGTGGCTTCCGAAAAGGCGTCGCACTAACTAAAGAGCGCTATCTCAGGGGCAATTGGTCATGGCAACAGAAGTAGTCAGTCCGAGCACTGCAAAGATCCACCTAACCGAGCGCGCCGCGCAGAAAATCCGCGCGCTGCTCGAAAAAGAAGGTGTGTCGCCCGAGCAAGGTGGCTTGCGTGTCGGCGTGCAGGGCGGCGGCTGCTCCGGCTTATCGTATGCCATGCGCCTCGATACCCGGGCGCGCGACCGCGACAAAATCTTCGAAGAGCACGGCGCGCGTATCTTCGTTGACCCCAAAAGTTTTCTGTATTTGAATGGCACTACGCTGGAGTACGAAGAAACGCTCATACGCCAGGGATTCGTCTTCCAGAATCCCAACGCGGCGCGGAATTGCGGCTGCGGCAGCTCTTTCACGGCCTAGTAGAGCAGGCTTTAGCCTGTGCGCCGTGTCGAATCGCCGCAGGCTGGCCTGACGAGTGGTTGGCAGCCGCACCCGCCAGCCACTTTTTTTGTGCCCCACCGAGGTGACGACTCATGTGGGAAGCTGCGGAGTTCACTCTGTCGCTGCTCTTCGATCTCGTGGGGCCGTTTGTTTTTGAGCCGTTCGCAGAGAGCCGTTTCCGCTGGCTGAGAGTTTGGTGATTCCGATCCAATGACTGCGCCTTCCACAGCGACGAATCCGCCCCTGGTCTGCTGGAACTGCCACGAGCGAGCGCTCGGCACGCATTTTTGTCCGAGCTGCGGCAAACTCCTGCAGCTGCCGCAGGCCGTGGATTACTTCGCGCTGTTTGAAATGCCCCGCAAGCTCTGGGTCGAGATGGATGGCCTGGAGAAAAAGTTCCTGCAACTGAGCTGGAAGCTTCATCCCGACAATTTTGTGAATGCCACGGAGCGCGAGAGAGAACTCTCGCTGGAGAAAAGCTCGCAGCTGAACGACGCTTACCGCGTACTCCGCGACCCGGTCGCCCGTGTCGAGTATCTGCTTGGCATCGAAGGCATGCGTAAAGAGGGCGAGCACAAGCAGCAGGCGCCGCCCGAACTGCTCGAAGAAGTCTTCGAACTGAACGAATCCCTCGACGAACTGCGCGAAGCAAAAGCCCAGGGCGGCGATCTCGCGGCCCTGAAAGGGCGCCTTGAGGCTGCCGAAAAGAATTTTCAGGAAAAGCTTGTGGAAGTCGATGCACAGCTCCAGAGCACGGCCAGGGAATGGGACGCCGAGGTCGATGCAGGGAAGAACGACGCAACGCGAAAAAAGATCATGAGCCGGCTGAATGAATTGCTCAATCGCCGCTCCTACGTTCGGAACTTGGTTACCAACGTTCAAAAGGAATTGTTGTAGCCGCGATCTCCGGGGGCCGGAATCCAAACAGCGGACTTTAGACCGCGGGCTTTTTCGAAAGTGCTTGGCAAACATGGGACGCACTGTCGGCATCGATCTCGGCACCACCAACAGCCTCGTCGCGTACATCGATACGCAGACGAATCAGCCGAAGTGTATCCCCGGCCCTTACGGCGAGACGCTCTGCCCTTCGATCGTTAGTCTCGATCCCGACGGCAGCGTCATCGTCGGGGAAGCCGCCCGCCGCCGTCTCCTCACGCAGCCCGAGCGATCCATCTACTCCGTCAAGCGACTCATGGGGCGCGGCCCAGCAGACGTGCAGAGCGAGCTGAAGCTCTTCCCGTTCCGCATCGATCCATCAAGCAAGAACGTCATCCGAGTAAGGCTGGGCGACAGAGTGCTCACGCCGCCGGAGATCTCTGCGTTCATTCTTCGCGAGCTCAAAAGTTGGGCCGAGTCCTATTTCGGCGAAAACGTCGACCGCGCCGTCATCACCGTGCCTGCCTATTTCAACGACGCTCAGCGTCAGGCCACTAAAGACGCCGGTAAAATCGCCGGCCTTGAAGTTCTTCGCCTTGTCAACGAACCCACCGCGGCCGCTCTCGCCTACGGCCTGCATGAAAGGCAGCGTGGCCGCGTCGCCGTCTACGACCTTGGCGGAGGTACGTTCGACATTTCCGTTCTCAAGCTCATCTCCACCGCGGAGGGCGACATCTATCAGGTGCTCTCCACCAACGGTGACACCCATCTCGGCGGGGATGACATCGACAATTTGCTCCAATCCTTTGTCCACGAGCGGATTCTCCAGGAAGATCAGATCGACTTTTCACCACACGCCGAGCTCGCCCAGGAGTTGCGCAAATCGCTCATCGCCGTGAAACACGAGTTATCCACAGCGGACTCGGCCACGTTGCGCTTTCCGCTGCCCAGTGGAGCCATCTTCGTCCATGAATTCACTCGCGGCGCGTTCGAAGCGCTCATTCGTCCGATCGTCGATCGCACCATGGGTCCAGTGAAGCAAGCCCTCGCCGATGCCCAGCTCAAGCCCGCTGATATCGAAGAAGTTGTGCTCGTCGGCGGCGCCACGCGCACGCCGCTCATTCGCCGCATAGTGCAGGAATTCTTCGATCGCAAACCGCACACCGAGCTGAATCCCGACGAAGTCGTCGCGCTCGGCGCCGCGGTCCAGGCGAATATCCTCGACCGCGGCGTGAGCAACATGCTGCTCCTCGACGTTACGCCGCTCTCGCTGGGTATCGAAACTTACGGCGGCGCCGTTGCGAAGATCATCCCGCGGAACTCCACGATTCCGGCGAGCGCGCAGGAACTCTACACCACCGGCGTTGACAACCAGACCGGCATCGACATTCACGTCCTTCAGGGCGAACGCGAATTGGCAAAGGACTGCCGGTCCCTCGCGCGCTTCACCCTCAAAGTTCCGCCCGCGCCCGCCGGCTTGCCGCGCATCGAAGTGAAATTCCTCATTGACGCCAACGGTATCCTTCAGGTCGCGGCCAAGGATCTGCGCACTAGCGAGCAGCACTCCATCGAAGTCCAGCCGAGCTACGGTATCAGCGACAACGAAATCGAGCGCATGCTGGAAGAATCCATCGAATATGCCGAGCAGGATTTCGCGGAGCGCCAGCTCATCGAAGCGCGCACGGAAGCGGAAACAATTCTCAGCGCGACGGCCAAAGCGCTTGCGAATCCGCAGTCGGAAGCATTGTCCGGGGAAGAGCGCGCGGGGATTGACGCATCCATTGCCGCTCTCAAAGAATCCGCCGCCGGCATGGATTACAAGCTCATCCGCAAGCGCATCGACGAGCTGAATCACGCGACCGAGCACTTGGCGGAATTGCTGATGAATTTCGCGGTTTCAACGGCCCTGGAAGGCCGCAAACTCGCCGAGGTGTAGCTTTTTGCAGCTCAGATTTAGCCAGTGCCAGCGTCAGCATCGTGGGCGCTTCTGGTTTAGGGGGTAACAAAAAATGGGCGGCAGCAATCCGTACATCGAAGAAGTCAAATACACGCCCGCCACGAAGAAATACAAGGTCACGTTTCTTCCCAGCGGCAAGACCTTCGAGATCGACCCGGAGAAGATTCCTTACGGCCACAACGGTATTCCGGGCAGCATCCTTGACATCTCCGAAGGCTTCAAGATGGGCCTCGACCACGCCTGCGGCGGCGTCTGCGCCTGCTCCACCTGCCACGTGATCGTGAAGGAAGGCCTCGAATCCTGCAACGAAGCAACCGACGCCGAGCTCGACCAGCTCGACGAAGCGCCAGGGATCACGCCGAAGTCGCGTCTAGGCTGCCAGGTCATTCCCGACGGTACGACGGACATCGTCGTCGAAATTCCGGAATGGAACAAGAACTACGCCAAGGAAGCCGATCACTGAAGCGCCGCGCCTCGTGACCCGTGCCTTGTGATTCACGCAGCGATTGTCTTCTCGATGATTTTGTAGCGCCCGGCTTCAGCCCGGGCATCTTGCTAACTTTTCAGGAGCTAACCGTGCCGCGAACTTTTGATTGGGACGCTATCGAAGACATCGCCATCGCCCTGACCGACAAATTCCCAGGCACCGATCCGCTCACGGTACGCTTCACGGACATGCACAAATGGATCACTGAACTCCCCGGCTTCTCCGGCGATCCGATGAGCTCCAACGAAACCAAACTCGAAGCCATTCAAATGGCCTGGCACGAAGAATTTCAAGACCGCCAGAGTTGATCGAAACTCGAAACTGGTTTCCCATCCCCGGCACACTTTTGCAAATTTCCGCTCTCGAATTTCGACTCCTCCAGTGCCGCTTGTGCATTCGTGCAAATTTTCTTATTCTAGATAAGTTCCACACCTGCAAACTGTGGCGCTATGGTGCAACGGTTAGCACGCGGCCCTTTCAAGGCCGAAATACGGGTTCGATTCCCGTTAGCGCTACCAACTTTCTTGGTTCTCAGCGATAAATAGAACAGTAACTCTATTCTCCGCATTCAATAGCCGCGTTTAGAACGTGAGTTTTAATCGCGCCGAAACGCTTCGCGGCGGCGCCACCGCCGTTCCGGAAAACAAACTCGCAAAATTAATCACATTCAATCGATCGGAAATATTCGCAACCTGAATCTGCAGCGCTGCGCTTCGTTGCTCCTTGCGATAAAGCTCAGCGCCCACAGCCGCGTCCATGGCAAAATTCGGCCGCACACGCCCGCGATTGAAATCCACCTGGTTCACAATGTCGGCGCCGAACTGCGACACCAGGAAACTTGTGTCCACCATCCCGCTGCCCAGATTTACCGGCAGCCCGCTTCCATACTGCCCGCCGAGCGCCAGCCACACACGATTCGCCGCCTGAAATCGTACTCGAGCATGTAGCGTGTTCCGCTGGTCCTGCGTCACCGCAAACCGGCTCGTGTCCGTCAGTCCGCTTGCCGCATCACTCCCGAGAAAAAGTCCCCCTGTAATCGGCCCCTGACCCACGCCGGACTGGTTTGCGTAGCTTAAATAACCGGAGAATCGTCCCCACTCCGGCACTTCAATCCGCACCTCTTCCCCAATGATTCGTCCTTTTGCAAATGCAATCGGGAAATTTACACCGGTATCTAGTAGCACGTCATCGTCGGAATAATTGTCAAAATCACGCCGAAAGATATTCGCGTCCACCCGCAGTTTCCCCCCTAGCGCCTTTGTCACACCGCCCTCATAGAAATTGCCTCGCGCCGGCCGCACCGGCAACCGGAACACAATCGGATTGATGGAATTGAGTTGCGGCGAACTCGCCAGCAGCAGATTTTCCACCGCGGGCGTCTGAAACACGCGGTCGTACGAAGCATGAACCAATAAATTCAGCGACGGCACATAGCGCGACACGCCAACCCGCGGGCTCCAAGCCGATTCCTTGACTACGAATCGGTAGCGGTCGAAGCGAAGCCCCGCGCTTACATTCCAGTTTCCGAGATGCATCTGGTCTTGCACGTACGCTGACGGTTCGATGTCCCAGCGCCGCTCGGAAAATTGAAACTGTAGCCGTGTCGCGGGATCGAATTGCGCCGGATCCGTAATGCGGTATGTCAGCATTTCATGCACCGGACTGAAGATGCTGTCCAAGCCCGCCTTCCAATCCTGATGCCCGTGGTGCCCTGCTAGATCTGCGCGTGCATATCCTTCGCGATAGCCGCGGTCTTGCGCCACAATCACGGGAGTGGACAACGGATTGGAAGTCAGCATGGCGCTCGCATCGCGAACGCTTCCGGAAAGACTCAGGAATAGGTCGGAAGAAATGGTGTGTTGAAAATAGACCTGCCCGCTCGTCTCTCTGTTCTCGACGTCCTGTCGCTGTCCGGCGTCCCTCTGCACCATTTCATCCGGTACCAGAAAGCGCACTTCGTTGTGCGTCACTGTCAAGCGCAGCCGGTCACGTTCCGAAAAATCCCGCTCGTACGATGCCGAGAATCCGCGGGCATTCCCGGAGTTTGTGAAATTCTCCAGCGTTGGCGGATCGAGATAGCGATCGGTGTGAAACCCGTTCCCGTTGATGGAGAAACGATCCTTCCCCTTCATGTAGGAAATCGCCGCGGCCCCGTTCGCAGTCGAAAAACTGCCGCCACCCGCCTCAAGTTTCCCGTGAAAACCCGTCGGAACATCTTTTTCTGTGGTTACTTCGACGACCCCGCCGAGTTTGCGTCCATATTCCGCCGGATAGTTCGCTGTTAGCACCCGCATGGACTCCACATCATCCGCATCAAACGATGGCGCAAAGGAAGGCGAACGGTTCTGCGTCAGTGGCAATCCATCCAACACAAATTGCACGTCGTATTCCGAACCACGCGGGTGCAGCACGCCGTTCGCTTCATACACCCATCCCGGCTGCTCCGCCACCAAGTCGAAAAGCTCACGGCCTTGCTGAGCTGCAGTCTGCTCGCTGATCGTTCGCCGCCCGACCGCGTAGAGTGTCCCTGTTCGGTACGGATCCACTAAAGTTGCGGAGTCGCTCACGTGCACCTGCGTCGTCACCGGGGCCACGCCAAGCGTCACTGCAATCCGCACCGGGACCTCGGACCGTATCTCCACCAAGTCAGTCCACGGCGCAAACCCTGCTGCGGTCAGCTGCAACCGGTAAACTCCGAAGGGAAGATCCTGAAGAACATACCGACCGTCCATTCCCACCGGAAACGTCCTGCGGAACTGATTCGCTTCGCTGACCAGTTCAGCGGCCGGCGCCAGCGGTTCCCCCTGCGGGTCACGCACTTCGATGTGCAGCTCCCCCCGCGAGCGCTGCGCGTATGTGCCCGAGGCGGCGAAAAACAACAACGCCACGACTCGGATCAGGCAGACATTCTCTTTTCCACGCATATTTCCGATTGAGTCCCTCGGTCTTCGGCGGGTTTGCGGTTGAACCGCATCCCGCACTGTTGAACTATTTGCCGCTCCATCGGGCTCGCACGATTACCTTAGCATAAGGGCCGACACGTGCCGAAAGAGCGGCCTGCCGCAAGCCAGCTAAGAAGCAACAGCAGTTCACTTTTCCCAGGCTCCCTTCGTGGCTAAAGCCTGAACTCCGATGTTTCAGGGTGCCGATTGGTCGTATCCAGTTTGTTTCGTTTCTACTCAACTGCCTTGAGTTAGTAATGGGCCAAGTCCTCCGTCTTCGGTTTATCACGTTTATTATCAATTAGATGCAAGATTGCGAGCCTTGGCATGGTGCTTGCACCCTCCTATGCGCCTGGTACCAAGTTTTGAGGTGCTTTCGGCAAAAGAGCCTCTTATGAACAAGAAGAACCGCAGCAAACAAGGCTTCAGCATGGTTGAGTTAATTATCGTCATCGGAGTTATCTCCGTTATGACCGTCCTGGCCCTCCCGCTCGTCCAGAACACGGTCCCTTCTTTCCGCGCCAACGCGGCGATGGCCCAAGTAGTCCGAATGTTACGTTCCGCGCGCCATTCCGCTATTTCGGACCGGCGCATTACGACGATCAGCTTCATTGGCAACAACCAGATCCAACTTTTACAGATCCCTCCAACGGGAGGCGCGCCTGTCCCGCTGGACATCCCTTCGACACTTGAAGGAGGCGGGCAGTTTCTCGTATTTGCGACTTTGCCCGACACGCCGATGGGCTTCGGGAAAACAGCGGCAGTTTCTTTTCCGGCAACGCAATTCCTCAGCGACGGTTCTTTCGGAACAAACGTTGGGGTGCCCGTTAACGGGACGGTTTTTATTGGAATTCCTGGCCAGCCATTTACCGCTCGCGCGGTCACGATCCTTGGATCCACAGGGCGGATTCGCGCTTACCACTGGGACGGCACCCAGTGGCAAGAGTAGTTGGAGGAAATCGTTATGACGGATAAGAGTCGCAAACTTCGTCGCAACCGCCAGAAGGGCTTTTCCTTGATGGAAGCCATGATTGCCGTTTTGGTCTTGTCCTTCGGCATCTTGTCTCTCGCGGCTGTCTTCGCGCAGGGACTCCTCTTCTCCGCAGCCAGTCAGTTCGATTACATCGCGCAGAAGAAATCGGAGGAGGCCGTCGAGTCCATCTTCAATGCGCGGAACACCCAGGCGAAATCCTGGGCCCAGATACAGAACGTAGGCGCTACCGGAGGCGGAATCTTTTTGGTTGGCCCTCAGCCCTTACTGGCTCCAGGGTTAGCGGACGGATTGGTGGGAACGGCCAATGACGATGCGGCTCATCCTGACAGCGTCATCGTCGGGCCGGGGCCAGACGGCATTTTGGGTACTGCCGACGATGTGACCATCCCGCTAAGCAATATGCAGCGAACCATTCAGATCGCCCCGGTTCTTGACGCTGCGGGCAACGTAGAACCCAATGTGAGGACGATCACGGTGACCATGACTTATAGGGTCGGCAGCTTGAATCGCACCTACACACTCGTCAGCTATATCTCAGCGTTTTCCTGAGCCCTAGAGAAGGAGCAGATCATGAAGAAGCAAGCGGGATTCACGATGATCGAGTTCATGATTGCCATGGGCGTCACGCTCGTCATATTCGCGGCGGCCGTCGGCGCAATCACCAGCACCATGCGAAGCAATCAAAACGTAGCGCTCACGGCGGATTTGAACGACAACCTCCGAGCTTCGTTGAACTTGGTGAGACAGGACATCGTGCTCGCCGGAGAAGGCATACCGGCCGGAGGGATTTCCATCCCTTCGGGAGCCGGCATAGTCGTAAATCGCCCCGGCCCCGTTGCTCTTAAATTCCAGCAGACTTTCCTTCCCGCCCTTAGTCTGGGAACTGCAGTGGGGCCAACGGTGCCAATCCTCGTCAGGGCCGGATTGCCCCCGACCGGCGGGGCCCCATCCGACATCATCACCTTGATTTATCAGGACAATACCTGGGACAGCAATCCAGCCGACAATAAACTAACGGCTCTGGACAGCGCCCCGATCAAGCGAGCGGCGGTAGGGGCGACCCCTGCCTGCAATGGCAACATTACGCCGGCAGGTGATGCCGTTACTTTCGACGCAGCTTGCGTGGACATGTCCAAGGCCCGGGTTCCGGTTCAGCCGGGGGACCTGGTCATGTTCAGCAACATTAACGGCACGGCGCTTCAGACGGTCACGGGCATAGGTGGGCAGGTGATTAGTTTCGCGAAAAATGCCGCCGTTGACAAGTTCGGCTTGAACCAGACGGGCGCCGCCCAGGGAACCATCGTGCAAATCCAGGACAAGGTGCCAGCTTCAAACCCCGTCACATACACCGGCACTTATCCGCCCACCACCGCTACGCGTATCTGGATGATCAGCTACTATCTGGACATTGCCACGGACCCGCAGCACTACCGCCTTGTCCGCCAGGTCAATTTCAACGCGACCCAGCCGGTCGCGGAGATTATCGAAGGCCTTCAGGTCACCTACAACTTCGTGGACGCCAACGTCCCGCCCACCATCTTCGCGAACTCCACTACTGTGCCCGTCGGACTGACGGAGAACAATATTCGTGCCGTGAATCTGTTCCTGGGTGCGCGCGCGAACGCCCCCTCCGGCTCAAACAGCGCCTACATTCGGGACAATATGAAAACGCAGATCAGTGTCCGTAGCCTAGCTTATTTCAACAAGTATAACTAAGCAGAGGAAAAGCCATGAGAATGCAAAGAAAACAATCGAACAATGAATCCGGCATAGCGCTAGTAATAACGCTGCTCCTGATGTTGCTGGTCCTGAGCCTGGTCAGCGGCTTCATCGTGCTCATCATGAGCGGTCAGCAGCTCACCGGACTGTCCAATGGCCAGACCCGCGCGTTCTACGGGGCGGAAGCCGGCATGGAAAAAATGACTGCGGATCTTGGGACGTTGTTCGACTCCACCTACGCGCCTCCCGGGGCCGCACTCACCGCCATCGCAGCGAACCCTCCGATTAATCTGCAGGGCATAACCTACGTCGCCACAGATGGCAGCTTGGGTTATAAGCTGCAGTATCCAAAAGATACCAATGGCAATCCTCTTGCCACCACCCAGACCGTCAAGTCTGGCGCCTACAACGGCATGACTGGTTTGATCACCCCCTATACCCTGACCGTCACCGCCCGCACCAGCAGCGGCGCAGAGGTCATGCTTCGCCGGACCACGCAAACCGTGGGCATTCCGGCCTTTCAGTTTGGCGTCTTTTGCGGTAAGGATTGCGGTTTCCATGCCGGCCCGGATTTCAATTTCGGCGGCCGCGTTCACACCAACGGCAATCTCTGGCTCGCCGAAGGTAGCGGCGCCACGCTGACGATTTCCGACAAGGTAACCGCATTCGGTGAAGTTGTCCGGACGAACATCATGAACGGAGCGACGCTGGCATTCGGCGGTTGGGATGGCACGGTAAACATCACCACGGCAGCGGGAGGAACACCCACGCGCACCCTGGCGAACAGTGAGGGAAGCATCACCTCCTTGGCTGGCACGCCGGCTACCAGCCCCCTGAATCCAAATTGGTCCACCATTTCGCTCACAGACTACAATTCTTACCTCATCAATCACTCCACCGGCGTCAACAAGAAGCTGCAGTTACCGATTGAAATCCTGACGAATGGGCAGTCCTTTCCCATCGACATTATGCGTCGGCCCACTCAGGGTGAGGGAGCGAATCCGGCGCTTCTTGGCGAACGCTACTTCTCTCAGGCCAGCCTGAAGATTTTGCTCTCGGACCAGCTGAACGACATCATGCAGCTCCCCTGCATCGACGGAACGACCCAGGCAGTCGATCTGAGCACCCTGGCTGTCGACAACTCAGCACTTGGTAATTCGCCCACGCCAACTTGGGCCAAAGCCCCCTTGTATGCGCCTGTTTCTGGCATCAAGGTTCCAATGGCAACTTCCGCGGCAACGATCCAGCGAACCCCCGGCAATCCCCCTCCGGCGGGTTATACATTAGGTTCGAACGGCTATTGGGTGCCCAAGGCTTGGCCGACCATCACTGGCTTCCTTAAGATTGAGATTCAAATCGGTTACCTGCCCCCGTGCGGAAAGTGGCAAGACGTCACCTGGGACATTCTCAACCAAGGTTTCGCCGGCCGTAACCTCAATTCGACTCTGAATCTGAGTGTGGCTGCCAACCAATATCCCAACGTCCCACCGCTTCCCGGCCCGCAAAACCAGATCTTGCCCTCCGCTTGCGCGGATCCAAGTCCAAACGCGATCATCCGCCTCGAACGGGTCCGAGACAATCCCGCACCCATCTCCGTCTTCTCCCCTGGCGCCGTTATTGATGGCTGCGGATTCGACACCAAACTGATCCCCGGTTCTGCCACCATAGACCCCACGAACTATTGGCCAAACGTTCTGTTCGATACAAGGCAGGGAGCTATCCGAGACGTTTGCCCGAACGGCTCCAACCCTTGTAATTATCCTCTAGTCATGGCCAGCGGCGTGACCCACTATGTGGAGCTCGACGTCAAGAATCTGGCTCGCTGGCTTACGGGAGCGATCGGCACGAAGGGCCCTGGCTCCTACGACCCGATGAATGCTCCGTACAACTACGTCGTGTATTTCTCTGACCGCCGCGGAAACTACGTTCCAGCCGGCGGCATAACCACCACTTGGCCCCCCCTGTCTCCCTCAGGAAACGAAACCGGAGAATACGGTTTCTCTGATTTCTTGAACCCTAATGTCACCAATGGATGCCCCAACGGACAGCTGGATCTAGGCGAAGACGATGGAGATCAGGTGGACCGAACCCCTCCGGCCCCAGGAATCTTCTACAATTATGGTCAGAAGCCGTCATTTTATGTGGCGGACCCGGCTAAAGGGATGATTTTCACCGATACACTGGCCAACGCGACCGTGTCCAACCCCGGTTGCGTGACTCCGGCCACCGTCTGGCCGGGGTATTTCCTCAAGAACACCCAGGAAGCGCGCATGAATCCGCCATTGTTCTTCCGTCGCGCCTTGAAGCTGGTGAACGGAAGCAACATCAATGGTCCTCTGAGCGCGAAGGCGTGCCCCGGCGGGCTCGTTTGCGGTCTCAGCATCGTCGCGGAGAACCCAGTCTACGTGCAGGGCGATTACAATGCCAATTCGGCCGGCGGGGGATTCAACGATCCCCACGTGGCCTCAGCAGTTCTTGCAGATGCCTTCACGTTCCTATCCAACAGCTGGAATGACGTAAATTCCTTCTCATCGCCTTACGATCCCGGTTCCAGATCGGCCAATCTTAATGGCGTTACAAACGCTTGGTACCGCGTGGCGGTGCTGGCGGGTAAGGGCCCGGGGTTTCCGTGGATTACGGGTACCAATAACGACTTTGGAAGCGATGGCGGCGTCCACAATTTCCTCCGCTACATCGAGAGCTGGGGCGGCGAGACGCTCAACTATCGCGGCTCGATCGTCAGCATGTTCTATAACCGCCAGGCTGTCAGCGTTTACAAATGCTGCACCACCGTATATTCGCCTCCGACCCGCGGCTATAACTTCGACACGGAGTTCCTGGACCCGTCTAAGTTGCCGCCGCGAACCCCGATGTTCCGTGACATCAACACCACGGGCTTTACGCAGATCATGTACCCGGATCAGCAGTAGTCTTGGCCCGGAATACGTAGCGCTAATAGGGACTTCCAGTGGCAGGCCGTTCCAGAAAGCTGGGGCGGCCTGCTCCTTTTCGAGTAGGTTCCAACTCAGACGTGGCGGCTCGGATCCGCGGGTGAAGTCTCTTCGATTGGCCCCTTCCTTACGGCTCCGGCCTTGTTCTTGTTGTGAAGCCCGTGTCCACTCTGGGCAAGTAGATCGCCCGCGACTCGCTCAGCCTGCCCTGAGAATTGCGGCGAGGGCGGAAGCCAGCTCCGGGTACGCAAAGCGATAACCTAACTTCTCAAGCTTCTGGGGAACGACGCGCTGGCTGGATAACAGCAGCGCGTCGGCCATTTCGCCCAGCGCCAGGCGGAGCGCAAATGCGGGAGCCGGGAAGAGCGCCGGACGGTGCAGCGCGCGCGCAAGGTCCCTTGTAAACTCCGCGTTGCGCGCCGCGTTCGGAGCCACGACATTCACCGCGCCTTGAACCGCACCGCTCTCCAGTGCGAAGCGCAGAATTGCCACCACATCGTCCAGCATCACCCACGACATCCACTGTTGCCCCGATCCGATTTGTCCGCCCACGCCAAGTTTGAACGGCAGTAGCATCTTCGCCAGCGCGCCTCCGTGCCGAGCCAGAATGATCCCAAACCGCGCACGCACCACCCGGATTCCCAGCGCCTCCGCCTTCACCGCTTCCGCTTCCCACTCTTGCGCAACGCTCGCCAGAAAATCCTTTCCCGCCGCGCTCTCTTCTGTCAACAACTCGTCACCGCGGCTCCCGTAGTATCCAATCGCCGACGCCGATACCAGCACCCTGGGCCGCGCATTCATTTTTGCGAGCGCCGTTACCAACGCTCGCGTCGTGTCTACCCGGCTCGACCGCAGCAGCGCCTTGCGTTCCGCCGTCCAGCGTCCCCCCGCAATCGACGCTCCCGCCAAATTCACGACCGCATCAGCGCCAACAGCAGCCCCGCCCAGTTCTCCCGTCGCCGGATTCCACGGCACGTCAAATCCGTTCTTCGCTCCGCCCCGTGCAGCGCTCGCCGGTCTCACCAGCCGGCACACCGTGTGCCCCGCGCCCGCCAGTGCACTCACCAAAGCCGTTCCGACCAGCCCCGTCGAACCGGCGACCAAGATCTTCATCTGTCTCCTTTGTGGCCTTTCCCTGTTTGGCGCGGACATGCGAACTACTACTTGCACGCTACGCAACCCCCGACCCCGCGGTCAAGCATTAGAAACTTTTGAAATGGTTCTTTCCGATGAAATCGTTGAATTCTCCGTCCTCCCGAGCGGGTCCTTCGGCATAGAACTCAGTCTGTGCTTTTTCTGCGCACCCAAGCCTGTGCCACTGGCCTCCTCCCCGGCTGGGGGTTACAATTCCCTTGTGCCAACCGCTTCTCAAACCATGCGCGTCAAGGTCCTCTTCTTCGGCCGTCTTAAAGAGATCGTCGGCCGCGCGGAAGATTCCGTCGACCTTGCCGATGGCGCGCGCATCGAACAGCTCTTCGCCCACTATGGCGCTCGCCATCCCGAGCTCGCCCGTTTCCGCGCTTCGCTGGTCGCCTCGCGCAATCAGGAATTTGCCCCGTGGAGCACTCCACTCCGCGCCGGCGACGAAGTTGCCTTTCTTCCTCCAGTCAGTGGAGGCTGATCCATCGCGATGACTCCTCCAGGCGACGACATCTTCCTTCTAGTCGTCGAACCCATCGACGCGGCTGCCCTCGTTCGCCGCGTCCGCGCTGGCGAAGACGGCGCCGTTGTCACCTTCGACGGCTGCGTCCGCAACCAATCTCACGGACGCCGCACACTCTACCTCGACTACGAAGCGTACGAGCCTATGGCGCTCGCCAAGATCCGCGATATCGCCGCCGAGATGCACGTGAAATTTCCCATTCACCGTGTGGCCATCGTCCACCGCCTCGGCCGCCTCCAAATCGGGGACACCAGCATCTTCATCGCCGTCAGCGCGCCGCACCGGCCCGCGGCTTTCGACGCGTGCCGCTTCGCCATTGACACTCTCAAGCGCACCGTCCCCATTTGGAAAAAGGAGTATTTTGAGGACGGTGCCATCTGGGCCGATGGTGAACTTCCCCCCGCCCCAGCGGAAGCCCCTGCGGCCAAACCTGCATCTTAACCTTTCATGCTAGTGCGACCACCCGACGCCCCATTCCTGGTTTTCATTGCCGCTCTTATTCTCGGCGGCAATGCTGTGTCCCAGGACAAGCCCGACCGGCCGCCCTGGGCCCAACCTTCCCGTCCAGCCGCAACAACGTCAAACACGCCCGTGCCTGCTCCTGTTAATCCCGGCGATTACAGTTCGGACCCGATTCCAGACCGTTCACAGGACCGTGGCAAGATTCGCGTCAACGTGAATCTTGTCAGCGTCCTCGCCAGCGTTCTCGACGAGCACAATCGCCCTTCCCCGGACCTCCCCATCGAGGCTTTCCAGCTCTTTGAAGAAGGCGTGCGGCAAAAAATCGAAGTTTTCGAGTCCGAAACCCAGCAGCCGCTTGATCTCGCGCTAATGATCGACGCCAGCCTTAGCGCCCACAAGGAAATTTCCTTCGAGCAAGAGGCCGCCGCGCATTTCATCCGGCAGGTTTTGCGTCCCGGCGACCGCCTCGCGGTTTTCGCCTTCGATGAAAACGTCACGCAGGTCGCGGCCTTCTCGGATAAAGTTGCGCTTCTCCAGGAAGCGGTTCGGAGAATCCCTCCTGGTGCCGGCACTTCCATTTACGACGCCGTTCTCCTCGCTTCTCACGCACTGGAAAAGCGTGGAGAAGACCGGCGGCGCGTCATCGTCATGGTCACCGATGCCGGCGAAACCACCAGCCGCAGTGATTTCGATGCCGCCCGCAAGGCCGCCGTCCGCTCCGGAGCGCTCCTTTACACCATCGTCATCCGCCCGGTGAAGAGTGAAAGCGGCCGCAACACCGCCGGCGAACATGCCCTGGAAACCATGACCGATGCCACGGGCGGCGCGATGTTCTATCCAGACTCTCCCCAGGAGCTCGACATCATCTTCGATCGCATCGACCGTGAGCTGCGCACGCAATACCGCCTCGCCTACTACCCCAACCCGCGCGGCCCCGCCGATACCTATCGCAGCATCGAAGTCAAAGTCCTCAACGGCGACTATCACGTTCGCCATCGCAAGACTTACTTGACTGGTCCCCAATAGCCCCCCACCCCGGGGTAGTGGGTCAGTTTCCGATTTGTGCGTTTATCGGGAGTTGGCCGGTTTGTGGATGAAACCGCGCAAGCCTCCAGAAATATTAATATTCCGCGGAGCTAGGAAGTGAACAGTGGTTCGACGTCGTATTGCGGGGGATGCTAAAGGAACTCCCGCGATGAATTTTATTTTTCCGGTTTGTCGGCTGGATCGAAGTGCACGACGACTTCCATGGTTGTTTCGGAATTGCCCGGAGCAAACTTCCACTGAATGACTGATTTTTGGGCACTTTCAGCCAGGACCGCGCTGCCGCCCAGGACTTCCGTATCTTTGACGGACCCGTCCGGCTTGATGAAAACCTTCAGGCGAACGGTCCCACCGATACCTCTCTCTTTTAGTGCCTGCGGGTATCCAACTGGCAATTTCTTGAGAATCTTACGAGCGGCATCTTGTGCGTAGCCGGCTGGGATGCACGAGAGCATGACGAGAAGACAGCAGAACTTACGCCAGGGGCAGAGCCCGATCATGTTTTCACCTTCACAAAATCGACGAATACCAGGGTTGGGTCCAAGTACACCTTGAGTGAACAATCCCCTCTTACATGCTGCAAGCGACGGCCCATGGAGCAACCTGTTTAAACCGCATTTTCGAGTTCGATAACAGTCACTCATGGGACCGTTAATTCACTGGATTCTTTGGACTTGTCCCTCGGCAGGAATGCGATCGAGGGCCCTGATTTATGGGGGAGTCGGGTCGCGCGTCAGAGGCGTCTCAATGCCTTGTTTCAGATTGAGAAGAACTTCTCGAAGGAGTGACTTGACTGGTCCCCAATAGCCTCCCCCCGGGTAGTGGGTCTGTTTCCGGTTTGCGCGTTATACAGACAAGTGATTACTTGACATCTTCCCGCCTTGGGTATCCAATGCGCGCATTGGCGATAGGACCCCCGAACAAATTTTCTAAAATCGCAACAAATAAGGAGATGTCTATGAAGAGAACTTGGATATTGTGTTTAATCGGTTTGCTTTCGCTGGGGAGTGCCGCGTGGTCGCAAGCCCAGACGACCGGCGGGACCGAGAAAGCTGTCGCCGCACTGGAACAACAATGGCTTCAGTCACAAAAGACAAATAATCCTGACCTAGTCGCCCCGCTGCTGGCCGACAAGTTCATTAGTACAGGGAGCGATGGGAAAGTCACCGGCAAGGCCGAGACGCTGGCAACAGCGAAAGCGACCAAATATGACAGCGCCGAGTACGAAGATGTGAAGGTAACGGCGTTTGGCGATACGGCCATCGCAACGGGAGGCTTCAAAGCTAAGGGCACCGATCCGTCGGGAAAGCCTTTCAATGAACATGAGCGCTGGACCGATACCTGGGTAAAGATGCCCAGTGGAAAGTGGCAGTGTGTTGCGACTCATGGGTCGCCAGTAAAAATGTGAGCAACCACACAACGCTCAATTTAAGTGGCCGCCCTGCAAGCCATACGGCGGTCCTTATTTTGAATTGCAAATCGGCCAGCGCTATCTAGTCTGGGGTGCGTATGTCTACGACGCGCGCCACGGATGGAACGAGTTGCACCCCGTCACTTCCATGCAGCCGGTCCAATAATTTTGCAGCAGGGGGGTGTTATTAGCGCCGCCGGAATCGTGCTCAGGCTCACCGACTGCCTAACGATGCTCCCCCTCGGCCAAAGTAGCACCGGTCTTCAGGCCGGCATTCTCTTCTTGTAGGGACGCCATTTTGCGTTGTGTGCTCAAAATCCGGCAGGCCGACAATTCAGGCCAAGGGATCAAGAACTCAAACTTCCAAGAACGGGACTTCGGGGGACCAGGGGTACTTGTCCGGTTAGCGAGTTAATCGGGACTTGTCGATCTCGGCGAAATACGATTCTTTGAGTTCGGCAACGGACGCCAGATTCCGCATGATTTTGCGTTTTTTTTCATAACCCACTTTATACCGGGAAAACAACACAATCGTCGCTTTCCAGAGGCAAGCATATCGCACGCTTTCTCGATCCGGCGGCTGCGCGTTTCCGGTTGCTTGGCCGAGCTTATCGAGAAAATCCAGTCCCGGCGCGCCATTGGTGTGATGTCCTCCCACCCTGCCTGCGCCAGCGGCGCGGCTGCGAGGGCTTTGCGTAGATCCATTGGCACCCTGATCTCGGGTTCTTCTCCGGCCCGCATAATCTCCACCGTTACCGTGTCTTCCGCGTCTGCGCCTGCGGGGTCGTGCATGGCTTTGTTAACCGTGAGCCGGTGACTCCCTTTGCCGTTTGGTTTGAGAGCGGCTCGAAAAGGGAAGCCATTGATAGTTCCCTCAACCATCGTCATACCTCGTGATGGAAGCTTCGCACTCGCGCTCTTGGGCAGGGTTAGAAGGGTCCACGATCCAATCTTTTCGGTCGCCTTAGGCCGCAACAACTTGGCACTGAAGCGAATCGTTGACTTGGTTTCTCGAAGCGTAGCCAGTTTCATTTATTCTCATACTACCAAACAAAAATGCTTTGCTAGGCCAACTCCTGATTGGTCGGGTTACCGGACATGCGGAATCGCTGACCGAGCACTTGTCCGGTTACTGCGTTAATCAGGACCTATGGCAACAAATTGGCTTTTTCATCCGACTGTCGTTGCGTGACGCTATCAGTCACTATGAAAGAGGAACCAACTCGGCTTCAGCAGCTATGTTAAGTGATGAAAAATAACGTTTATGAGGCGGGTTACCTTTTCAGCGCCCAAACGACCGCTGGCCCGGAAAAATAGGACATAATATTCCTGGCAGAGACCGAGCTTCCGCGATGAAACGTCTTTCCGAGTTCAGTTTCGGGGACCTCCTAGCCGCAATTAACAAGAATAGGGCTTCCTCTAGTTCGCGCACCCCCGCAACAAATGAAGCCGACGATCTTCAAAAGCAACTGGCCGACGCGCAGAAGGAGGCACAAAACGCACTGGCCGAGTGGCGTCGGTATCCAAACCCTTACTACGAACTTGCGTGGGCCGAGGCAATCGACAAGGTTAAACGCTTGGAAGCGAGGCTGCTAAAGCGCAAGGCCGCGTTTGGGGGATGAGGCTGTAGCCGATTCTACTTGTCCGATTACGGTGTTAACCAGGCACTGGACAGTAGTTTCCGTTAGCCCTATTTCTTGTGCAGCATATCTCGCAGGTATAGACTTTGCCCCCAAGACCGGAATCCCTGGGAAGTCTCCACCTTGTGCTCGTGGCGACGCTCTAAGTGAGAGGAGGAAAGGGAAATGAGGATGCGAACTGTAGAAGGACTCAGTTTCACTGCCGCCGCAGTCCTGGGCGTCGTGAGCCTTTGTTCGGCGCAGGGCAGGAAAGAGGAGCCGAAGTTTGAGGTGCGAGGCAAGTACTACGACACGTGCGCTTGCCAGGTCATCTGCTCCTGTGGGGCAAACGTTACGCTGCCTAGCGAAGGTCACTGCGAGGGTGCCATTCTCCTGAATATCGAACAGGGCTTCGTGGGAACCGTTAAGATGGATGGGCTGAACGTGGTCGTGGTGGAACGCACCCCGAAGGACCAAAAAGTCGGGGATGCCTTTGACATTAGGCGCGAAGTGGACCTCCTGACGCTTTACCTTGATGATAAAGCTTCCCCGGAGCAGAAGCAGGCGATGCCCCAGCTCCTCGATGGAATGTTCGGCACTCAGCCGATGAAGGGCTTCAAGCCTCCCCAGTGGGCGCGGATGAACCTCGCCGTGGAAGGCGACGTAGCCAAGTTTCAGATTGACAATGGCACGAAGCTCTCCTTTGAGATCGAGAATGTGAACCTCGACAAGAGCTTGCCGGGCGTTCCGCGGAGCGAGGCGGGCAAACGGATCTCGCTAACCAATGTTCCGCCCTTCCCGTTCATCCATCACGTGACCGCGGGATACTCGAAATCGTTCCACTATGCGGATCTCGGAGTGAGTTGGGACTACCATCAGCGGAATGCGTTCTTCGGCACGTTCGCGATCAAAGGCACCGTGCCCAAAGTCGTCGCGAAACCGTAACACCCGTGCGCGGCCGTCAATCCGCCCAGCTCTCAACCGATTTGAAGGTAGTGCGTGATCGCAGTGAGAATCATTTCATTCCTGCACACTTCGCACTATTAGAACCCAATTGTCGGTAACTGACCGACCTAGCCCATTGCCACAAACGTGTCGGCACCGCGGCGGCGTTTATCTTTGTCGCTGATGGTAAAGTGGAGAAGGAATTCGCGCAGACCACGAAGCGACCGTGAAGTTTCCGGGAGTGCAGACCTAGATGGCTAGCGAAACAAACGTGACTGCGATTCGAGCAGAGGCTCAAACAGAGGCAGCCGAGAAGACCGTGTTTAAGATCTTGCTGGCGATCAGCTTTTGCCACCTCTTGAATGATGCCGTTCAATCGCTGCTTCCCGCCATTTATCCGCTCCTCAAGAACTCTTTCCATCTTGATTTTGAACAAGTGGGTCTCATTGCGCTCACGTCGCAGGTGACCGCATCTCTTCTCCAGCCTCTCGTGGGGCTTTATACCGACTGGCGGCCCCAACCGTATTCACTGGCGGCAGGGATGGGAATTACGCTCGTTGGGCTGCTGATTCTGTCGAGGGCTCCAAGTTACGGCACAGTTCTGATAGCCGCGGCACTCGTGGGCATAGGGGCCTCGGTGTTTCATCCTGAGTCGTCTCGCGTAGCCCGAATGGCATCGGGGGGACAACACGGTTTGGCGCAGTCGCTGTTCCAGGTCGGTGGCAATGCGGGAACCGCGCTGGGCCCTTTGCTGGCTGCGTTCGTATTACCGAGAGGGCAATCCAGCATCGCTTGGTTTTCGTTAGTGGCGCTCCTCGGCATGGTCCTGCTTGCTGATATAGGGGCATGGGCCAAGAGGAGCAGGTCGAACGAACCGAAATTCCAAGCCGTGAGTATTCGTCAGCACGAGGTTCCGTCGGTTACTGAGCTGCACCCAGCTTTGCCGGCCCGAAAAGTTGCGTTTTCCCTTGCGATTTTGATTGCTCTTATGTTTTCGAAATTCTTCTACCTGTCCAGTCTCAACAGCTACTATATGTTTTATTTGATCAGCAAGTTTCATCTGACTCTGCGAAGCGCGCAGCTCCACCTTTTTGTGTTTCTCGGCGCCGTCGCGGCGGGAACATTCATTGGCGGCCCCGTGGGTGATCGCATCGGCCGCAAGTATGTGATCTGGTGCTCGATTCTCGGCGTTCTCCCGTTTACCTTGCTTTTGCCCTACGCCAGCCTGTTCTGGACAAGTATTCTCAGTGTGGTGATTGGACTGATCCTGGCATCCGCTTTTTCGGCGATTCTGGTCTATGCGCAGGAATTGCTTCCCGGAAAGGTGGGAACCATTTCGGGACTTTTCTTTGGGTTTGCCTTCGGATTGGGCGGGGTCGGCGCGGCACTGCTGGGTAAGCTGGCCGATCTCACGGATATCAAATTCGTGTACCACGTGTGCTCCTTCCTCCCAGTGCTCGGCCTTTTGACCGCATTCTTGCCAAATTTGGGGCCGGCCAGGGTGGACGCAGCGCAGAAATCGACAGCGTGAAGTTGGCGGCCGTGCCTATGACGAAGAACTATCTCGAAGCCGCCATCGAAATCGCCCAAGAAGCCGGAAAAATCCTGCGCGAAGAGTTCGACCGCCCCGCGCACATTACTTATAAGGGCGATGTCGACCTCGTGACGCAGGCCGATAAGCGATCCGAACAAGCCATCGTCGGGCGTCTCACGAAATACTTTCCTGACCATTCCGTCGCCGCCGAGGAAGGCACCGGCCACGAAAGGGCCTCCGAATTCCGCTGGCACGTCGATCCGCTTGACGGCACCACGAACTTTGCGCACGGCTATCCCTGCTTCTGCGTCTCCATCGCCCTTGCGCGCAAAGATTCGGTCCTCGCGGGCGTCATCTACAATCCGATTTACAACGAACTCTACGCGGCCGCGCGCGGCGAAGGTGCCACACTCAACGGCAAAAAAATCAGCGTCTCCAAAATTGAAACTTTGGCCACCAGTCTTCTCTGCACCGGCTTTCCCGTTCATAAGCGCTTGGCCAATCCCAACATTCACTACTACTGGGATTTTACGTTGTGCTCTCACGGCGTCCGCCGCGATGGCTCGGCCGCGCTCGATCTCGCGTGCGTCGCTGCAGGCCGCTTCGATGGCTTCTGGGAGTTCGGCCTCCAAAAATGGGACACCGCCGCGGGCATGCTGCTCGTCGAAGAAGCCGGCGGCAAAGTCAGCGATTTTGCGGGCCAGCCTTACTCCCTCGGCGGCCTCGTGATTCTTGCCACAAATGGTCTAATCCATGAAGAGATGCGCCGCATCGCGCTGGAAATTTCGAAGCGCGATCCCGCCACTCCACTTCGCCGTTAGCTCCTAGTAATCCTGTTTCCTCTTACGAAATGCTCTTGCCGGGCTTATGACTTTTTTATGCCGGCCGGGATAGTTTTTATAGGCAACGACGAAGCGTTCTGCGCCTGCCAAAGACGCACGTAAGATCCGAAAATAACAATTCCGTTGCGATGCTCGACTTAGGAGAGAACCATGTGCGCGTTTGGACAGAGGACAAGTCTTATCTGGTTCGTATCGGCTGCATTGTTTTGTATGAGCTCAGCTCCCAACCGACTATTCGCGGACGACAACAACGATAACAGCGCACCCGCAAAAGCTGCTCCGGTAAAGATCGATGCTCCAGCTCCGGGGTTGACCGAGCGCGAACGCTGGCTGCTCGACCGCGTCGAGCAGCTCGAAAAGCGCGTTGCGGATCTCGAATCCAGGGGTAATCCGTCCGCAGCGGCCGAAGGCTCAGCCTCGCAGCCGGCTTCGCCGAACCCGGCCACGTCGTCTGCGTTGGGGAACGCAGCAAGCCCTACGATCGGAGAGACAACAGGGGAGGTTGCTTCGAATGCCATTCCGAAGTCTGCGGAACTCGCTTCTGTTTCCGCGCAAGCCGCGGAAAAAGGCAAGTCGGGCGCGGCCAAGCCGCAGAAGGCGGAGCCCTTCGCGTTCGCGGATTTTACCTGGCTCAACGGCAACGCGCGCACGAAAGACACGCCGTACGCCACGCAATTTTTTACGCCGGAGATTCGCGCGGACGTTGACTACAACTACAGTTTCAATCACCCGAAGGACGACACGATTGGCGGGTCGAGTGAGGTTTTCCGGCATGGCGAAGTGCACGTGACGCAGCTTGGCGTGGGCGGCGACTTTCACTACGACAACGTTCGAGCGAGACTGATGACCCAGTTTGGCTTGTATTCACAGACGACGCCGCGCAATGACGCCAGCCCCTCGCGTGGGCAATGGAATATCGACAATGCCTATCGTTATATTTCGGAGGCATACGGTGGGTATCACTTCAATGCCATGCACGGAATCAACGTAGATGCCGGGATCTTCATGTCCTACATCGGCCTGTTCAGTTACTACCAGTTTGACAACTGGGCGTATCAGCCGTCGTATGTTTCCTCCAACACGCCATGGTTCTTCAACGGTGTGCGCGTTCAGATTTTCCCCACCGAACACTTGAAGATCGAGCCGTGGTTCATCAACGGATGGCAATCATACGGACGATTCAATAGCCGGCCTGGATTCGGATTTCAAATCTTGTGGCGCCCCACCGGATGGCTTTCCCTCCTTGGGAATCAGTATGCCTTGGGTGAGGAAGCACCAGGCGTTCCGGGTCGTGTGAGGTATCACACCGACGACAGCATCGAGATAAAATACTACGACCATCCGGAGAATTTTCTCAGCAAGGCCGCTTTCTCATTGACGGGGGATATGGGATGCGAGCACGGGGGTGGCGTTAGCTGCTCCACTAACCATGGGACAGGGGCGAACTTCCATCCGAAACAGAGTTTTCTCGGCTACATGATCTACAACCGCTTGTGGTTCGATAAAGACAAGTTCGGGCTGACACTCGGCGGGGGCAAGATCAACAATCCCGGACGCTATCTGGTGCTGCTGCCCCCGATCAATGGGGCGACGGCGGCTTCTGGAACGCAGTACTTTACGGAGAATCCCGGTGACCAGTTCAAAGCCTGGGACGCATCCGGCACGTTCGATTATATGCCCAGCCAGTACATCACTTTCCGCTGGGAGTTCGATCATCGCGCGGCGAATGTACCGTATTTTTCGGGACCCGGCGGTATTACGCCGACGAATTGTCCGACGACTCCGCTCGTCGAAAATATTTGCGGCACGCCGGGGGCATTCGTGCCGGGTTTCACTCCGGATCTAAAGAAGATCGAGAACCGCATCGGCCTGTCGATTCTCGTCAAATTCTAGGTTGAAGAACGTTTTCGTTACGCAGTTGCGGCTTTGCGGTGTGTGGTGACGTAGTCAGCAACGGAGTGTAGAGCGACACCGTATGCGCGCGCGGTTTCCATACTGCGAGCAATCGCGTCGCGGTCGGCGAGCCTCGTAGGCCTTCATCTAAGCGTGGGCGCATTGGACCGATGTTCTTTGTTCATGCCCCAGCTTCTTCCGCATATGGACCTCCGTTCCTCCGCGTTCAAAAGAAACTTCGTCCATGGCCAGTTTCATCAAGTGGATGCCGCGCCCATGTTTGGACCAGAGGTTTTGGAACGCCAGAGGATCGGGAATCTCATTGGGATCGAATCCCTGTCCCTCGTCCCTCACGACGATGGACACACCCCCGGCATATTCGCAACAGCAACGGACGTGAACTAACTTGCGAGCGTCTACGCGATTGCCGTGGAGCATCGCGTTGCTCAGGGCTTCCTGGAGCGCGAGTTCAACGAGCTCTTCCTCTCCGCAAACGCAGCGAGATGCCGCGATCAGGCTCATAAGCCAGTCCACTAGCGGTGAGATCAGGCCGATCTCGCTCGGCACCCAGGTGTGCACCTCTAGCGGCGCGTCCGTGAAGCGAAGTTCGGGGAGCACCGACTGCAGCGATTTGAAACTGCCAACCCAAATCATTTCCGCAACCTCCTTTCACGAGTTATTCTTCGGCGCTTAATGTGCGGCGCCAGGACCGGCCGACCTGAATTTGCGTGTGAAGAAAACCAAAGGCGCTCCGATCAAGCAGGCGCAGCCGAGCAGCCAAAAACAATCGAGAAAGCCAAGAAATGCCGCTTGCTGGTGAATCATTCGCGCCAATTGTGCTTTTGCGTGCAGAGCCGCGTCCGGGGTCGTAAAACCGTGCGTCACAAAATTTCGCGACAAGGTGCCGAGAGTTTCTTGATAACGGTGCTGGAATGGTGTGGCGTGAGCGACCAGAACTGACTGGTGATACTGCGTTCGTCGCGCTAGAACGGTTGTAACGAACGCAATACCAACGCTTCCCCCCTGATTCCGGAACAGATTGGTAAGACTCGAAGCTTTGTTGTTCTTATTCTTTGGCAAGAAGGAATAGGCCAACTGGCTCACGGGAACAAAAAGTGGGGCAATCCCAAGCCCCTGGATCGCACGGGCGACCGCGACATGCTTGTAGTCTGTGCCCAGGTCAATGCTCGCGTAGCGCCACATGGCAATCGCAAAAATGATATATCCAGTGAAAATGAGTGGCTTGATCCCAACTTTCGGCAGGATTTTCACGATCAGCGGAGCCAGGGCCACGATGACGAATGCGCCAGGTCCAAGAACGAGTCCTGCATCGGTAGCGGTGTAGCCATACAGGCTCTGGAGCATCTGGGGAATCAACACCGTCGACCCGAACAGAGTAAAACCGAAGAGAAAATAAAAAACGTTTGCGATGGCGAAGTTGCGATCCGCGAGTAGGCGAATCTCCACGACCGGGTCAGGATGGCGCCATTCCCAAAACACAGCCGCAATCAGCGCCACGAGCGCGATCGAAAAGAACAAAACGATGAAACGGCTCTCGAACCAATCTTCCGTTTGGCCGCGATCGAGGACAACTTCCAAACACGCAAAGCCGAGGGCCACGAGGACAATCCCGAGGCCATCAATCCGAAGCCTGCCGCCTTTCCGGGCAGCCGCGACTTCACGGGTGAACTCTGGAGGGTCGGAAACGAGCCGGTTCGTCATAATCAGAGACACGATCCCGATGGGAATGTTGATAAAGAAGATCCACCGCCAACTCCAGTTGTCGGTGATCCAACCACCGAGCGGCGGGCCGATCACAGGGGCAGTCACGATGGCCATGCTGTAGAGAGCAAAGGCGGCAGGCCGCTTCTGCGGAGGGAACGTGTCCACGAGAATAGCCTGCTCCACCGGAGCCAGCCCCCCGCCGCCGACGCCCTGAAGAACGCGAAAGAAGATGAGTAAGGCCAAAGAGGGAGCGAGACCACAAAGCAGAGAGCTCAACGTGAACAGGACGACACAAAGCATGTAGTAGCGTTTCCGACCGAAGACGCGGCTCAGCCACGCGGAAAGCGGAAGTACGACAGCATTCGATACCAGATAGCTTGTCAGGACCCAGGTGCTCTCGTCATAGCTAACGGCGAGGCCGCCGGCAATATGGGGTAAGGCAACATTGGCGATGGCCGTGTCGAGCAGTTCCATGAAGGTCGCGAGCGTAACGGTGACGGCGATGATCCACGGGTTGATAGCGGGCCGCGCTGCAGCCACATTCGGAAAGGAAATGGAAGCTGTGGTAGCGCTCATACGGTGCCCGGCTTCTTGGATGCACTAAGAGACCGTTCGGTCGCATCTAATATCTGGTACAATGCAATTAGCGACCAGTTGGTCGCAGAGCTCGTTTCGGGGGACCTAAATGCGCAAAGGCGAGCAGACCCGGCAGGAAATCATTCGTAAGGCGGCGCCCATCTTCAATCAGAGAGGCTACGACGGGGCGGCCTTGTCCGACCTCATGCGAGCGACAGGGCTGGAAAAAGGCGGGATCTATCGGCACTTCTCCAGCAAAGAGGCGCTGGCGGCCGGGGCCTTCGACTACGCCTGGCAAGAAACTCTAGACGCGCGGATCCATGATCTGGATACCATCTCGAATACTGTCGACAGGCTCAAGCAGTTGGTTGCGAATTTTGTTGAGCGGCGCGGAATTATTCCCGGCGGCTGTCCATTGCTCAACACGGCGATCGATACCGATGACGGAAATTCTGTTCTGCGCGAGCGCGCACGCAGGGCGTTGCGTGGTTGGCGCAGCTACCTCATTTCGATGATCAACGCCGGAATCAAAGCGCGGGAAATCCGCTCGAGGGTCGACGCAAAGAAGCTGGCGACTCTTATCATTTCTTCCCTCGAGGGTGCAATTATGCTCTACCGCCTTGAACGAAATGAGGAATCGCTGCGCGCCATCCAGGCCCATCTCGACAGCTACCTCGAAACAGAAGTGCGCCTTCCCTCCAAGTAACCAATGGCGATGGAGCTTAGCGTCCCTTGGCGCGGTCGCCTTTCAGGGCCATGCAAGTCGAGGCCGCCTTGGCAACTAGCCGCCCGCCTTCATCCGTGATTTCACATTCAACGTAGCCAACAGTGCTGCCGCGTCGCACCACTTTGCCCTCGGCTCGCAAGCGAGCCTCCCACACGGGGCGGAAAAAATTGATCTTTAGCTCGATGGTTGTGAAGGATTCGCCGGGCGCGAGTGTGCTTGCAAACGCCATTCCCATGGCAGCGTCAGCAATGTCGCAAAGAATTCCCCCATGGAGCGTTCCCATGGGGTTCGCGTGCTGCGGTCCGGCTGCCAGAGTGACAACGGCTCGTCCATCGGCAATTTCTTTCGCTTCAAATCCGATTAGCCGCGCTACCGGAACGTCGTTCATCTCTGCGTGTGCCATAATTCCTCTTTGCTGCACAGGTTGCATGCGCACTGCCGTATTTGATGTGACCGGCCGGTCTCCGGGCGCGACTTTAACACAAAATAAATGGAACCGACCGGTCTCAAAGCGCATCGAAGGTAGGTGACAGCGAGACAGATGAAAGGGGTCTTCTTATGCGACAGTTGCAACTCGTAGCTCACGGCGAACCCTCAGATGTCATCGAACTCAGCACGGTCTCCGAACCGGCTCTTGGCCAGGACGATGTTCTCATCTCGATGGAAGCGGCCCCGCTCAATCCATCAGACTTTCTGTTTGTCCGCGGCACGTACGGCGTCCGGCCGGCCTTCCCATCCCCGGTAGGCGCGGAGGGTGTTGGCCGAGTCACCAAGATTGGATCGAAGGTTGATCTTGCTCTCCGGGGCAAGCGAGTCCTGATTCTTCCTACCTACGAGCAGGGCACGTGGGCAGATGAAGTTGTCGTCCCGGTGCGAAACATCGTGCCAATGAGCGACGAAGCAGATCCCCTGCAGCTTTCGATGATCGGAATCAACCCTGCTACCGCCTATCTCTTGCTGAACCGTTACGTTTCCCTGATGCCCGGCGACTGGGTCGGTCAAACCGCAGCCAACGCGGCCATGGGGCAGTACATCATCGCGCTCACGAAGCTCGCGGGAGTCAAGACGCTGAATGTCGCCCGCCGGGAAGAAGCTGCCGAACAGGTGCGGCAGTGGGGAGGTGACCGCGTCGTCCTCCAAAGCGGCAACCTACACAAGGATATTGAGGAGGCTCTCGACGGGAAGAAACTTAGCCTCGTCCTCGATACGGTGGGTGGAACTTCCGTGGGCGAGCTGGCCAAATCGCTTAAACCTGGCGGCTCGATTGTTGTCTACGCCATGCAAAGTGGGCAATTCCCAGCTATGCCGCCCAAAGAGTTCATCTACCGTGGTCTTAGCCTCCACGGATTCTGGCTCATCAATTGGATACGCAATGCGCCCCGCACAGAGATCGAAGAGATTTACCAGAAGCTGGGCGACCTCGTAGCTGATGGATCGCTCTCCGCCGCAGTGGAGCACGTGTACCCGCTCGACCAGTTCAAGGAAGCGTTCAAGCAATCTTTGAAATCGAATCGCAGCGGCAAGATCCTGTTCACGTTTGGTGCGACTGAAACTTAGAAAAGTCGGGATTAAGCGAAAAAAGAGCCAACCAAAAGACCGGCTCTTCTTCCCGTTGCGGAGCAACTCAATTAGATCGAATGATTACTTCGCGCGCCATTCCGCGTACAGCTTGGTGATTGCCGGGCCGATGGTGAAGCCCCAGGCGTAGATCGGAAAATTCTTGAATTTGTCCGGGACAACATAACGGTGCTGCGCTTCCTCCACCGGAACTCCCGCCTTGAACATTTTCTCCGCCTGGCCAGCAATATCGTCGAAGACTTCACGGATGGCGGCGATGCCTTCCTGTCCGCAGATTTGTCCGTGGCCAGGGACGAAGAGCGTGTCTTTGCCGAACGAGGCGAATTTCGCCAATGTGGCGCGCCATCCGGAAACGGTGGCCTTGTCGTCGAAGCAGACTGGGTACCATCCACTGAACAACAGGTCGCCGGTGTACACCACATTTTGTTCCAGCACGCGAACGATCAGGTCCGTTCCTGAATGTCCCGGGTGAAATTCGATCACGGCAGACAGCCCGCCCAGATCCATCGTCATGGGTGCTTTTGCGGGATCGATAGGGTGATTCGGCAGCGCCAGAACGGAGGCATTGGCGATCTGGAATAACCCGGTAACTGCATTCAAATCGCTTTGGGCGTGCTGTTGCTCGGTCTCCGACTTGGCGTCCTTCACGCGCTTTTCGAGCGGCCCCAGCACAGACTCCTTGTCAGCTCCCTGCAATGGACCGTAATTGTCGACGATCCGCTTTGCGGCCGTTGCGTGGGCCCAGAGCGCTACGCCGTTGGCGCCGTAAAATGCATTACCCATCGAATGGTCGAAGTGATAGTGCGTATCCAACGCGGCCTTCACTGGCGCTTGGCTGACCATGCGCAGCGCATCCATCTGAAACGATGCACCCGCGGGAGACCCAAATCCTTCGATCAGCAGCGCGGCGTCCTTTCCGGCCAGGAAGCCGCCGTTGCAAATCGTTTGAAGGCCCTTCGAGGGATCAGAAATCGTGGCGTACAGTCCGTTACCAATTTTCCGCACCGACGCAAAACCTTTATCCACGATCGGCATATCGGCAACGCGTGAATCGCCTGCGAGTTCCGCGGCGAGCGCCGGCAGCGGTATCAGCTTCGCTACCGCGTAAAATGCGCCAAAGCACGAAGTGTGCGCGAGAAACTTCCGGCGGGAAAAACCGTGAGAGTTGACCGCTTCGCGGTCATTGCGAAAAACGTCCATCATGATTCCTCCGTTTGATTAACGACCACAGGTTGGATGACAGCCATTCGCGAAAGGGTATTCTAGCAGAGCCCTCACGTGGGGACTAAGATTCCCGTCAACTTTCCTCTCAGACCGACCCGAAGGGGGTTCGTCGCCTCTTGGGCGCCTCTTGCCTAATCACAGCTTACGCCTCTCGCAAGCCTGCCTTTCGGTTCATTTCTACCCGTAGCTAGGAATAAATCCGCCGGAATCCGCGTCTAATTCTTGAGGGCTCCCGCGTTCGCCTCCAAGGGATGGCGAAGAGCATAGAGCGCGAAAAGGGCGAGGGGCGGCACGGAGCTAGTTTGAAAGCAAGTAAGCAATTGGATCTAAACGGTTTGTCCTTGACCGAGATCATTCACTTGGCTCAGCAAGGCGACGCCGCAGCGTTCGAACATTTGTATCAGTCCCACAGCCGGCGTGTCTACGCCCTGTGCCTCCGGATGGTAGGAAACCCGACGGAAGCCGAAGACTTGACCCAGGAGGCCTTCCTCCAGATGTACCGCAAGATCCAAACATTCCGCGGAGAATCCAGCTTCTCCACCTGGCTGCACCGGGTGACCGTGAACATCGTTCTGATGAAGCTTCGCAGGAAGAAGCTCGCCGAAGTTTCGCTGGAGGAAAACACCGAACGCGACGAGGAATCCACTTCGCAGCTCAGCGAATTCGGCGAGACCGACCTTCGGCTGACTGGCTCCATCGATCGCATCAATCTCCAGAGGGCCATCGATCAGCTTCCACCGGGATTCAAGGCGATTTTCATTCTCCACGATGTTCAGGGTTACAAGCACAACGAGATTGGCGGGATTCTGGGATGTTCGACCGGAAATTCGAAGTCTCAGTTACACAAAGCTCGCATGCGCCTGCGCGCACTCCTGAAGGGAGAGCTTCACAACAGATCTCTTCAGCCTGGCGAATCTACGGTCAGCTCTCCCGCGATGAAACAGCGGAACTACTCCCTCGAGAACGCCAAAGCTTGAACGCGGCCTGTTCCCATGCGGGGCCGGTGCCTCCATACTTTTCACGAAGAATAAGACGTCAAAGGCGGGGCTGCGGGGTTCCCGGATCAGCTTCCCAGAAACGCCGTCGTTTCCTTCAGGAACAGTTCCAGCTGGTCATGATGGACCCAGTGTCCCGCATTCGGGACCGCCACGAGCCGGCAATTCCGGATCGCTTTCAATCGAGGGTCTTCGCGCGGCACCGCGAAAAAACTTTCCAGCCCCCAGAACAACAGCGTTGGAGAAGTAATCTGCCCAAGTAGCTCAACGGCATCCTCCATGTGGTGCCCATACGGCGATATCACCCGGGCATAGTTGTCGAATTTCCACATCAGCGATCCGTCCGAATCCCAATTCGTGCCGTGTAATGTCAGGTGCCGCGCCACTTCATCGGAGAGGCGCGGGTTCGCCTCTCTCATTCGCGCCATCGCCGCATCCAAGTTGGGGTAGTTTCTCGGCTGCCGCTTTTCCAAATTGCGCACCTTCTCAATCCAGTCACGCACCCGCTGCGATGCCGGTCCATGCACTGCGTGCTCGGGCGGGAAACCTAGCCCTTCAATGGACACGGCTTTGCCGACACGGTCCGGATATACCCCCGCATAATTCAGAACGATCCCTCCTCCCAGGGAATGACCGATCAGCCGGATCGGGAAATCGTCAATGATGTCCAGCAGCGCCGAGAGATCGAGCACGTGTTCCGCAACCCCGTACATTGCACCGGGCGCCCAAGCGCTATTTCCGTGGCCGCGCAAATCCAGCGCGTACACGTGATAATGCTCGCGCAGCGCTCGGGCCACCCAATCCCAGTTCCGAGCATGATCGAGGCCGCCGTGCACCAGGACAAGCGAAGGCTTGGCATCCTGCCCGTAGTCCCAGAACTGTAACTTTAATCTGTCCGAATAGAAAAAGTGTGATATTGGTTCCAAGCGTCGCCCGCCAGTCGAGCAAGCATTATAGTTCACGAGCCTCCAGCGGTTAAAACGTACTTCGTTTGCTGCGAGACCTTTGCCCGCATCTCCTGCCTTCGTGGGTCGCTGCGTCTCAGCCTATGAAGTCGCCGCTTGGTTAATACCGGACAATGGGGTTGATGTTTGGAAAAAAATGAGCCAATTGCTGTCGATTCGATTCTGGCAGCCGTATACTTTTTGTGACGGACTCCGGCTGATTATCATGGGCTTCTGAGGGAGGCTTATTCGCATGAACAAGATCGCAACGCTGCTGACCATCGGGCTGGCTCTTGCTCCGGCCTGGCCTGGGCAAGAGCCCGAGGCGCCTCCCAATCCTGAAATGGAGCGGCAGGAAATCGTCAACCTCGAGAACGAGACGGCACGCGCCATTCAGCTAAACAATGGGACTTTCTTCAGACGCGTTTATAGCGATGATTTCATCGGCACCCTATCACACGGCCAACCCGTGAACAAAGCCCAGCTGATTGATGTGGTGCAGCAACCGGGGATCAAGTATGAGTCATTTATTTCTTCGGATATTAAGGTCCGTTTCTTTCGAGATGTGGCGGTCGCAACTTGCTTGTGGTCATCGAGGACCATTCTCAACGGCCAGCGGGTGGGCAGCCAGTTGCGCGTCGTGCACGTTTATGTAAACGGCCCCAGGGGTTGGCAGACTGTCGCCAGTCAGGCGACGCCCCTCCCGCCCGACGTGCATCTCCCGCTATAAACCCTCTTGAATATCCCGTCCGGGTTTGGGAAGCGTTCTGGTCTGCCCGGAACACACGATGATTGCCGAGTGATTGGTACCTGCGGGCATTGTTTTCTGCCGAGAAAGGACGCACTTTATGTTGCTTTGACGTTGCCACCCGCGAAGGCCACGCTCCCCCGACACTCTTCGGTCCACGTAACCGCGAGGATACCTGTCCCTTCCTTTCTTTGCTTGGAGTACCGGCACGCTAGTACTCTGGGACCATTCACGTCTCTCGAATCCGGATGCTAGTTTTGCGAATTCATCAAGCTAAGAGGAAGGCCGGACCGGGCTAAGCTCAGCCGCTCTGCCCCTGACAGATGGGCCAGACGATATTTAGAACACATATCGCCAAAGCCAATCCCGCGATTCAAGAGGGGATTAACCACTCGTGGGGGCGCGTCCGCAACTCTCTGAAAAATCTGCACTTACGCACTAAGTTCCTACTGTCTCTCGTGCTAGTTACCGCGGGCCTCACCTGCGCCACCCTCCTTGTCGTGCGCCACTCCGCTCAGCTCGAGGTGCAGAAGCATATTGAGGAAGATACCCGCAACGCCATTCTGACGTTCCAGGTCGTTCAGCACCAGCGGCAGTTGGCTCTAAGCCGGAAAGCGGACTTGCTGGCAACTGTGGCACTCCTGAGAAACGGGGACGCCACAACGATTGACGATGCCAGCGAAGATCCATGGCGATCAGACGACTCTGACCTCTTTCTGGTCGCTGATCGTAGCGGCAAAGTTGTCGCCCTGCACACCACCATTTCGGGGTTCCAGGTGGCCACCGCGCAGGAGTTGCTTCACCGCTATCTCAACGAGGGTAGTACTGCAGGATGGTGGTACAGCGGGAGGCGTCTTTATCAGGTAGTGTTGCAACATTTTTACGAACGCTCAGCCCGGAAAAGCAGTCTCCTGGGCACAGTGGTTGTTGGTCGAGAGATTGATGCTCTAGGTGCCAAGGACCTGGGCCGGATTTCATCGAGTCGTGTGGCCTTCCGCTATGGCGACGAGATTGCTGTGAGCACCTTTCCGCCTCTCGAAGAGCATGAGTTGGAGCAGCAGATCCAGGATCAGCCTGCACCGAAGCTGGTTCGGATAGGCAATGCACGGTTTTTGGCAAGTTCGCTCGATCTAACCCCGGGCAGCCGTCCGGGCGTAAGCCTCATCGTTCTTAAATCTTACGATGAGGCCGTGGCCTTCCTCCAGAGACTCAACCATCTCCTTCTCGGGCTTGGCCTGGTTGCCGTGCTGGCCGGAGGGGCACTGGTGTTTCTTATTTCGGATACGTTCACCCGCCCGCTGGCTGCCCTCGTGGAAGGAGTTCGCGCGCTCGAAGACGGCAATTTCACATATCCCTTGAAAGCGTACGGCGAAGATGAAGTGGCGCACGTGACACGCGCCTTCGATCGAATGCGCGGTACTTTGCTGAAGAATGAAGCGCAGAACCAGCAGCTCGAGGATCAACTCCGTCAATCCCAGAAGATGGAGGCACTTGGACGCCTCGCCGGGGGTGTTGCCCACGATTTCAACAATTTACTCACGGTCATCAAGGGTCACAACGACCTGCTGCTTGTTGGGCTCAAACCTGGGGATGCTCCTTACCGGAGCGGTGAACAGGTCCGCAAAGCCGCCGACCGTGCCGCGTCATTGACTCGGCAATTGCTGGCCTTCAGTCGGAGACAATTGCTGCAGTCGAAAGTCCTGGACTTAAATGCCCTCATCGCGGAAATGGGCACGTTGCTGAGACGCCTGGTCCGCGAAGACATCGAGTTCGTTCTTCAGCTGGGCGACTCGCTTGGACGAGTGAAGGGTGACCCTGGTCAGATCGAGCAGGTGCTGCTGAATCTGACTGTCAACGCATGCGACGCCATGCCGGGGGGCGGGAAGTTAACCATTAAGACGAAGAACGTCACAGTAGACGCGGATTACGCCCGCACTCACCCATCAATCGAACTCGGCAGGTACGTGTTGCTCACTGTCACTGATATAGGGCACGGCATGGACGCAGATACCATGGGGCGCATCTTTGAGCCTTTCTTCACTACCAAGGAGCAAGGTAAAGGAACCGGGCTTGGCCTCGCCACTGTCTACGGTGTTGTGAAACAGAGTGGTGGATTCATTTGGGTGGATTCGGCTCCAGGGAGAGGAGCTCGTTTTGAAATTTACTGGCCTTATGTGACCGAGCGTGTAGAGCCCGCTTCGGCGGAGAGAATTGCCACCCCATCTCGCCGCGCATTCGAGACGGTGCTTGTCGCGGAAGATGACGCAGAAGTTCGAGATCTTGCCGCCGAATTCTTAAGTTCGGCTGGCTACAACGTGCTCACGGCTCAGGACGGAGCAGAAGCGCTGGAAATTGCCAAGCGCGTGGGCACGAAAATCCATCTTCTCTTAACCGACGTCGTGATGCCCCGGATGCGAGGGCCGGAGCTCGCTCAGCGGCTCAAGCACCTCCGCCCAAATTTGAAGGTCATTTTCATGTCTGGTTACCTCGAAGCAAATGATGGCGACGCTGAACTTCTGAAGGGAGCCATCTTCCTCGACAAACCCTTTTCCTGCGACATGCTCCTGCGTCAAGCCGCCGACGCCTTGCGAAGCTCCCCTTCCATGCCATTGATCCCACAAACGGCCGATCGCGCTAGTCTTTGAGCTTCGTTCCATCCGTTGCAGCGCAGCCGTAACCCACGCCGATGCGTTGACGTTGCCACCCGCCAATGCTACGCTCCCGCGACGCCCTTCGCACACGCATGCGCGCCGTTGACCTGATCCGCAAGAAACGCGACTCCGGAGAACACTCTCGCGAGGAGATTGACTACCTCATTTCCGGCTACACCCGCGGAGAAATTCCCGATTACCAGATGGCAGCGTGGCTCATGGCCGCCTGGCTCCGAGGTTTGAATCATGCCGAGCTCACCGCCCTCACCGAATCCATGCTTTATTCCGGCGAGGTTCTCAATCTCGCCGATCTCCCCGGCAAGAAAGTGGATAAGCATTCCACCGGCGGCGTCGGCGACAAGACTTCGCTCATTCTCGCACCTATCGTGACCGCGGGTGGCCTTACGGTCCCAATGATCAGCGGCCGTGGCCTTGGCCATACCGGCGGCACCCTCGACAAGCTCGAATCCATTCCGGGCTTCAATGTGAATCTGTCGCTTGAGGAATTCCGCCGCGTCCTGCGCGAATGTGGTATGGGCCTTATCGGTCAAACCGCGGAAATCGCTCCTGCGGACAAGAAAATCTACGCGTTGCGCGACGTCACGGCCACCATTGAGAATGTCGGTCTGATTTGCGCATCCATCATGAGCAAAAAACTTGCCGAGGGAATCGACGCTCTCGTCCTCGATGTGAAAACCGGCTCCGGCGCTTTCATGAAGCGTGAAGAGGACGCCATCCGCCTCGCCGAAGTCATGGTCGAGACCGGCACGCGCATGGGCAAGAAAACCGTGGCCCTCATCACCGATATGGATCAGCCGCTCGGCCGCGCCGCCGGCCATTCCAACGAAATCATCGAGTGCATCGAAGTCCTCAGCGGGCGCGGGCCCGCAGATCTACGCGAGCTCAGCATCGAGCTATCCGCCTGGATGTTTTATCTTGGCGAGCGCACTCGGAGCGTCGAGGAAGGCCGCCGACTTGCCGAAAACATGATCGCCAGCGGGCAAGCGAAAGATAAGTTCAAGCAGGGCATTAAGCTGCAAGGCGGGGACGAACGCGTAATCGACGAGCCGAAGCGGCTCCCCAGAGCGCGCTTCCAGGTTGATGTCCCGAGCCTCGCAAGCGGATTCGTGAGCGGAACCAATTGCGAGCAATTCGGCGTCGCTCTCGCCATGCTCGGCGGCGGGCGCGAGAAAAAGGAAGACGCCATCGATCACGCCGTCGGACTCGAATTTCGCAAGCGAATCGGCGACCCCGTCAAAAAAGGTGAGCCGCTCGCCACTATCCATTACAATTCCGATGCCAAGCTCGCGGAAGCCAAGAGTCTGATCGCGGGCAGTTACCAAATCGGGGACGCGGCGCCCAGCCAGCCACGCCCGCTGGTCCGTCGTATTCTAGGGGCTTAGCTTGAGGTGGCAGAATTAAACGGGCATTGCCATCTTGATGTTCCCGGTTCCTGTCGAGACTCGAAGGATTTCAGCTGCTGCCAAGCACAGCCCGCTACGAAGCAGTAGAGAGTAATCGGGGAAAGGAGAACGCATGGGACGATACACAGGAGTGCTGGGCCTGGCCACGATGCTCGGACTCGCGTATCTTTTCTCCACCGACCGCAAGGCCATCCGTCTAAAGACAGTCGCGTGGGGACTTGGCCTCCAGTTGGCGTTTGCCTTTTTTGTGCTGCGCTTTGAAATTGGCCGGAGAATCTTTCAGACTGCCGGATATTACGTCAACAAACTGCTCAGCTATTCCCACGTCGGCTCCGAATTTGTCTTCGGTGAAATCGGCAAGAAAGTGTCCTCGCTCGGGTTTTCGTTTGCGTTTCAAGTGCTGCCGACCATTATCTTCATCGCCGCTTTTTTTGCGTTGCTGTATCACCTCGGCGTAATGCAGCTGATCATTCGCGTCGCCGCCTGGATTATGACCCGCGTCATGGGCGCGAGCGGCGCGGAATCGCTCAATGTTGCCGCCAGCATTTTCATGGGACAAACCGAAGCGCCTCTGACCATCCGGCCGTTCCTGAATAAGCTAACCAAATCCGAGTTGATGTGCGTGATGACCAGCGGCATGGCGCACGTTTCCGGCGGAATCATGGCCGCCTACATCGCTTTCGGTATTGAGGCCTCGCATCTGCTCACCGCCGTAATCATGACCGCCCCGGGAACGTTGCTTATGGCGAAAATGCTGGTGCCGGAGACCGAGACGCCGCTCACCGCGGGCCGCGTCGAAATGCCGGAGATGGAGAAAGAAGCGAATTTTCTGGGCGCTATTTCCCGCGGTACCGTGGATGGGCTGCATCTCGCCCTCAACGTGGGCGCGATGTTGATTTCTTTTCTAGCCATGCTGGCCCTTATCAACGCAATTATGGGAGGCGCACACGACTGGCTTTTCGCGCACGGCATCAGCAGGTTCCCCTCAAGTCTCCAACAGATTTTCGGCTGGGTTTTCGCACCGGTCGCCTGGGTGATCGGAATTCCGTGGCGCGATTGTTTGAACATTGGCAATTTGCTTGGCACGCGTATGGTAGTGAACGAGGTGGTGGCGTTTCAGCAGCTGGGCGCGCTTAAGGGAGCGCTTGATCCGCGCTCCTTCACGATTGCGACGTTTGCGCTCTGCGGCTTTGCGAATTTCAGCTCCATCGGAATTCAAATTGGCGGCATCGGCGCCCTCGCACCGGACCAGCGCGGCCAGCTCGCTAGATTCGGTATCCGCGCGATGCTCGCGGGAACCATGGCCAACCTGATGTCCGCTTCCATCGTCGGAATTTTGACGTGAGCCCCGGAAAGAAAACAAGAATTGCCCGGGGAAAAGTGCCGCACGCCATGCAGCCTGCCATCGCAGCGCCAGGGCCGAGAACACCTGCCAGCGAGTTCGATCATGCGGAAGTTGCAGCCCAATATATTTTTTCTCAAACTTCGTTGCGTCCAAGGATTGCTCTCGTGCTGGGCTCTGGACTCGGCGCGTTTGCCGATGAATTCAGCCACGCTACAAGAATTCCTTATGCGAAAATTCCGCACTTTCCGCAGTCCACCGCGATTGGCCATGCGGGACAACTGGTCATTGGCCAGGTGGGACAAGTCGCGGTGGCGGGGATGCAGGGGCGAGTGCACCTGTATGAAGGATATTCGGTGAAGGAAGTGACGTTTCCGGTGCGAGTGCTCGCGCGCATGGGCGTGGAGGCGGTGATCCTCACAAACGCAGCAGGCGGGATCAAGCAGGAGTTCGGGCAGGGCCGTTTGGTGGTGATCAAAGACCATATCAACCTGCAAGGAGTGAATCCGCTTTCTGGGCCGAATGATGAGCGATTCGGAGAGCGCTTTCCGGATATGAGCGTTGCCTACGACAGAAGATTTCGAGAGATGGCCGTGGGAGAAGGGAACCGTCTCGGGATCGGAGCGTACGAAGGGGTGTATGCCGCATTGAGCGGACCAAGCTACGAAACTCCGGCGGAAATACGGTATCTCCGCACCGTTGGCGCGGATCTGGTGGGGATGTCAACGGTGCCGGAGGTGATCGCCGCGCGGCACAGCGGCATGCGCGTCCTGGGAATTTCGTGCGTGACGAATGCCGCAGCGGGAATTCTCGACAAGCCCCTGGACCACAAAGAAGTGCTGGAAACCGCCGAGCGCGTAAAGGGACAATTTATCGCGCTGTTGAAAGCAGTGATTCCGCGGATTGCGGAAGCGATTGCGTGACCCTTTTTGTCCTTGGGGTGCCAGGAGTCTGACGTGAGTGAATTCGATGCTTTAATTATGGCGGCGAAGCAAGCACGGGAAAACGCACACGCGGCGTACTCGAATTTTCGCGTGGGTGCTGCGTTGCGCGCGACTTCGGGAAGAATCTTCGGCGGCTGCAACGTCGAGAACGCGACGTACGGACTGACGGTCTGCGCTGAGCGCGTTGCAATTTTCAAAGCCATCAGCGAGGGTGAGCGCGGTTTCGACGCGATCGCCGTGGTGACAGACACGGATGCGCTGACGCCACCCTGCGGGGCGTGCCGGCAACTGATCTGGGAATTTTGCGGCGACGTTCCGGTGATCTTGTCAAATTTGAAGGGCAAGAGCGAAATGCTGCGGATGCGTGAACTATTTCCCAAGCCGTTTGATTCTTCCAGCCTGTGAAAAGAGGAAACCCGAAAATGGAAAATCGAAACCCGGCCCGCCGAAGCTTCGCTGCCCTTGTCCTTGTAGCTCTCGCCCTGTTCTCTTTACCATCGGTGGTTCTCGCGCAGGCGGCGAAGAAAGAAAAAGTGGATCTGCTGGTAGCGGGCGGGACGGTCGTCACGATGGACGGGGAGCGGCGCATTTTGGAGGATGGCACGATTGCGGTCAGGGGCGATGCGATCTTGGCGGTTGGATCGCGCGCGGAGATTGAAGTGAAGTACGATGGCGCGCAGAGGATCGATGCGCGCGGGAAATTGGTTCTCCCGGGACTGATCAACGGGCATACCCACGTACCGATGACGCTGCTCCGCGGCCTAAAGGATGATGTGACACTGGACGTGTGGCTGACGAAATACATTTTTCCGGCAGAAGCGAAGAATGTGAACGAAGATTTCGTGCGCTGGGGAACACGGCTGGCAGCGCTGGAGATGATTCGCGGAGGCACGACGACGTTTGCGGACATGTACTACTTCGAGGATGCGATCGCGGAAGAGACCAAGGCCGCCGGGATGCGCGGCGTGTTGGGAGAAACTCTGATTGACTTTCCGACACCCGACAGCAAGACGCCGGGGCAAACGCTGGCGTACACGGAAAACTTTTTGCAGCGGTGGAAGGGCGATGCGCTGATCCACGCGGCGGTAGCGCCGCATTCGATTTATACGGATTCGGAGAAGACATTGAAGGACGCCGCGGCGCTGGCAAGGAAATATGGCGCGCCGATTTTGATCCACGTAGCGGAGATAAGAAAAGAGCTGAACGACAGCCGGGAGAAGAATGGAACGACGCCGGTGCAGTATCTTGAGCGGATCGGCCTGTTGGGACCGGACGTAGTGGCGGCGCACTGCATATGGGTGGACGAAGCGGACCGCAAGATTCTTGCCGAGCGGCAAGTGGGCTGTGTGCACAATCCTGCGAGCAACATGATGCTGGCGAGCGGGGTGGCGCCGGTGATTGAAGAACGTGCGGCGGGTGTGCATGTGGGCCTGGGTACAGACGGCCCCGCCGGGAGCAACAACGATTTGGACTTGATGGAAGAAATGGACCTGGCGGCGAAACTGCAAAAAGTGATCAAGATGGATCCGCAGGCACTGGGGGCCAAGGCTGCGGTGGAAATGGCGACGATTGAAGGCGCGCATGCGCTGCACATGGAGAAAGAGATTGGTTCGCTGGAGGCAGGGAAAAAGGCGGACTTGATTTTGATCGAGCTGGATTCGCCGAACGCGGTGCCGATGTACGAAGTGTACGCGCAGATCGTGTACGCGCTGAAGGCGAGCGACGTAGAGACGGTGGTGATTGGCGGACGCGTGGTGATGCGCGATCGCAAGGTGCTGACAGTGAAAGAATCTGAAGTGATCGCGAAGGCGCGGGAATATGGGAAGAAAGTGGAAGCGTCGTTGAAGTGAAGGAGAAAAAAAGATCGCCACTGAGGCAAAGAATACCGAAGGATAAGTCCACGGGCTGGAGTTTCAGTCATTTGCCCGTGCCGCCGGGTATTCGTGGTTTAGGCTTCGCCGTCCCTCAACAAATCAGCTAAGAGTTGGTTGGCTCGCCCGACGGCTTGGAAGAGGTCGCGAACCCCTGAGGTTTCGGGGGTTACTTCTTGTGCTGCCAGGTCGGCGGCGATGGCGTCGATGAGCTGGGCGGCGCGGCGGATGCGTTCGGTGGTAAGTAAGGGGAGCACGGTCCGGGGATCGTGATCTAGCAGTTGGCGTTCCTGCCACTCCTGAACGGCCCAGGCTGTCTTGCGCACGTGATCCACAGCGTCGCGGAAGTCTGTCAATATGCGCGCGTCAATTCCGCCAGTGCGGATCTCCTGCTCGAGCCGGAAAAGCTCGGCGCTGGTTTTCCTGAGTTGAAAATTTACCCCCCAAAAAGTTTCACTGGGGATGAGTAGCTCAACAGCAACGCCCAGCGTCTGGCCGTCTTTGGAACGGCGAGGGGCGACAACACGCGCCCGGTAGGTTTCGTTGGTGAGGAGATTCGTTAGCTCGAGCTGGCTACCTACGCTCGGGTAATTTTTCATTTCCAACAAACCACCGTGAGCGTTCACTTCCTTAGCTTGGGCGGTTACTTGGATGCCCTTTCCGCTGGCGTCTTGCCAGCGGGCTTTTACAGGAACAACAACAGGGAAACGGTGGCCCCTGCGTTTCTCTGTTTTTATGGGCAGGCCATTCTTGGTTTGTTCGTCCATCGTTCTTGTCTGCGCCCGCTTGACTGGCTGTCTTTATACCACGTTGCAGCGCAAGGAAGGGCGGGAAGTGCCGCACTTTACGATGGGTCGATGGTCTGCAGGAGAGAATAGCCGATCTTAGCGGAAGTTGCTGATGAGGATGACGTCGCTGGTGCTTTCACCTTTGGCCAAGAGCAACTGCTGGCCGTCGCGCGTCCAGGAAAAATCGAAGATGAGCCCCGAAGTGAAGTTAGTTTTCAGTGTGAAGCGGTGGAAGCGAGCCGGCGCGAGACGTAGTCGGTGACGTACGCCGCGAAGACACCTTCGAGCTGGTGCGTGAGGGGGCCGGGGGCGGCAGCGATTTTGTGGCCAGCGATTTCGCCGACACCGATGAGACTGCGATTAGTCGAGGTGATGAAGACTTCGTCGGCGGAGTAGAGATCCTCGGGGCGGAAAGTTTGCTCGACGAACGAGAAGCCAGCTTCGGGCGCGATCTCGAAAAGAATGCCGCGGGTAACGCCCTCGAGGCAGCCGGAGCTGAGCGGAGGGGTGAAGACTTTGCCGTTTTTCACGGTGAAGATGTTGGCAGCGGTGCATTCTGCAACTTCGCCGCGCTCATTGAGGAGGACAACTTCGTCGAAGCCTTCTTTTTGGGCTTCGGCGAAGGCCCAGACATTGGGGAGCCAGGAAATGGATTTTACGCCGGCAAGCGGGGACGCGGCGTGCCGGCCGTGTTCACGAAGGGCGAGGCGCACGGGTTCGTGATATTCCGGGAGGTCTGCGGTACAAATAATAAGGTCGACCTGGGGCTGCGCTTCGTCGCTCCGCCAGTAGCCGACCTGGTTGTTGACGAGGTAGATGCGCGCCGCGCCCTCGGAGACGTTGTTGGCGCGAATGACTTCGTGGAGATGGACGCGGATTTTGGCCGCGGTGTGGGGGATTGGCATGCGGGTCAGGGCGGCGTCTCTTTCGAGGCGGCGCCAGTGGCGTTCGTAGGCGAAGGCTTCGCCGCGGGAGATGCGCACCGTGGTGAAGATGCCCCAGCCGCAAATAATGCCGGCTTGGCCGGGCGAAAGGCGAACCTTTTCGATCGGCAGCAGGCTTTCGTTGTGGAAGATGTTGCGGTGAATCACGCGCTCTCCTCAATTCTTATTGTAACGGAAAATGCAGCAACGCAATGGCGAGCGTGGGCGAATAGGACACAGGGCATACCGGCCAGAGCCACGAAAACGAAACTTTCCACTCCACGGAAGGTTTGGCGTACACTCTCTTCGCTTTATTTTCCAATCACCAATAACGGGAGACCTTAATCATGAAAAAAGAGGACAAGCGCAATCCTGAGATCTCTGCGGGCGATGCCATAAATGGCAAGGAAGTCCGGGCCGATAAGAAAAACCCTGAAGTTCCTCCTCGACGAAAATTTCTTCAGGTCAGCCTGATTGGTGGAGTGGCGGCCGCGGCTGTTCCAACACTTCGGCCGCTAATCGGTGTGGCCCGGGAAAATTCGCCGGCGAACATGGCAGCGGAGGTCGAACCGTTCGAACTCGACGAAATCACCATCGCCGATTTGCAAGAGGGGATGAAGTCCGGGAAGTACAGCGCTCGCTCTATCGCGGAGAAGTACCTCGCGCGGATCGAGGCCATTGACAAGCATGGCCCGGCGATTAACAGCGTGATCGAAACAAACCCCGACGCCCTCGCCATCGCGGAAGCGTTGGACAAGGAGCGGACAGAGAAAGGACCGTGCGGGCCGCTGCACGGCATTCCCATTCTCATCAAAGACAACATCGATACGGGCGACCGGATGATGACGACGGCGGGATCGCTGGCGCTGCTGGGGTCGAGAGCTTCCAAAGATTCCTACGTGGCCCGAAAGCTGCGCGAGGCGGGCGCGGTCATACTGGGGAAGACGAATCTGAGCGAGTGGGCCAACATTCGTTCGAGCCATTCGATCAGCGGATGGAGCGGGCGCGGGGGGCAGACGAAGAATCCATTTGCGCTCGACCGGAACCCTTGCGGCTCCAGCTCGGGATCCGGCGCAGGCGCTTCGGCAAATTTGTGCGCGGGAGCGATAGGCACGGAGACGGATGGCTCGATTGTGTGTCCGTCGTCGGCTAACGGCCTTGCGGGCATCAAGCCGACGGTCGGGCTGGTCAGCCGCGGCGGCATCATTCCGATTTCGCACAGCCAGGATGGCGCGGGACCCATGTGCCGCACGATGCGCGATGCGGCGACCATCCTTGGTGTGCTGACCGGTGTGGACCCGGAGGACAGTGCGACGACAGCAAGCCGCGCCAAATCCTATTCGGACTACACTCAGTTTTTGAATGCCGACGGGCTGCGAGGAGCGCGCATCGGAGTCTTGCGGAAAACCTTTGGCTTCAGTGCGGCCGTGGATAAATTGATGGAGTCCGCTTTGGACGCCATGAAAAAGCAGGGCGCGACGCTGGTGGATCCGGTGGTAATCGCTACACTGGGCAAATTCGGCGACTCTGAGTTCACGGTATTCATGTACGAGCTGAAGGCGGACCTGAATGCCTACCTCGTGCGGCTCGGGGCAAGTGCGCCCGTGAAAACGCTGAAGGAGATAATCGACTTTAATGAGCGGAATCGAGAGAAGGAGATGCCGTATTTCGGACAGGAGAATTTTCTGAAGGCGGAAGAAAAGGGACCGTTGACGAGCAAGGAATATCTGGCCGCACTCGAGAAGAATCATAAACTTGCCCGCAAAGAGGGCGTTGATGCGGTGATGGATAAATTCAAGCTCGATGCAATCGTCGCGCCGACTGGCGGCCCGGCGTGGCTTACCGATCCGGTCAACGGCGATTCCTTTGGCGGCGGAAGCTCCGATTCGGCGGCTGTGGCGGGATACCCCAACATCAATGTGCCGGCGGGATTCGTGTTCGATTTGCCCGTGGGGATCTCGTTTTTCGGGCGCGCGTGGAGTGAGCCAGTGCTGATCAAGCTAGCTTATGCGTTTGAGCAAGCGACCAAGGCGAGGAAGGCGCCGCGGTTTTTGCCCAGTGTGGAGATTAAGGGGTAGCTGACAGCGAGCTGACGCTCCCAAGATATACGTAGAGAAGCCTGGCGGCCGCGGTGGAGCAGGGCTAGGTGGCTTTTTGCTGTGATTGCCCGACGACAAACTCAGGAGTTCTGGCTGGGCCAGAAAAGGGAAGTTCTCTTATGGCAATGGGCCACATCGACCAGGCAAGGTCAACTCCTGACCCACGTAAATTTGGTTTGCGTCATGGATGAGCGGGTTTGCCTGTGCTATACACGGCCAAAATGCGCCACGGCCGAATGTCGTTTGCGCGATCTTCCACAGCGTGTCGCCCCTTCGAACGCTAATTTGGGATGTCACTCCCGGAACTGAAGAACGAGCGGGAACGTAAATTTGCGCGCCCGCCTCGATTTGGCTGGGATTTACGATTTCCGGATTTACCACGAGCAATTCACGCCACCGGGAACCCTTTCCTAAACCTTGCCGCGCCAGCTTCCAAAGTGAATCGCCGCGTTGCAGCGTGACGGCATGCAGGATCGGACTCGATGGCTGTGAAATTTGAGCAGGCGGCCGAGAAGGAACGATAACCGATGGCGCGGGAGTGGAAATTGATGGTCGATTGACGGAAGGCCGTAGGAAGGGATCTTTGCGAATCGAGGAACGGCCAATCGGTCGCAGTGGCTTGATTGGAGTGGCGAGAGCAGGATTGCTGAACGGGAGGTGGAATTCCGCAGACTGTTGTGGTTGTCGCGCTTGCTTCTGCTTTCGGTATTGGCGGGCGATATCGCCGAGAGGGAGTTGCGCAGGAACCGATTGAGCGTCGACAGCTTCCGGCTGCTTCTCTACAGCGGGGGGAATTTGCCCCTTACGTTTGGCTTCCAATCGCTCGCTATCTTCAGGAGTCAGGATGTGGGGACGACGCAAGTCATCCTGGGTGTAGACGTGCTTGGGATGCTTTTGCTGGCCCTCTTTGCGCGCGCGTTCCTGTTTGGCGGCTTCGGCAACATCCTGCGCGTTGCAATTCGTTATGCCGAAGAGGGTGCAGGAGAGAAACAATATGCTGGATACAAAGAGACGATGACGGCGCAACAGATCCCCTGGGTCTGCGAAGCGCGGCCCCATCGAGTGCGAATTTTCGAGGTCCGTCGTTGCCATGGCAATCAGCTAAAGTGACATCGTTAGCGCCCATTCTATCGGTAGCTGTGCCCCGGTCAATGAGATTCTTGCAGATGTTCTTGTCCGTTACGTCCCGCCAAGGGCCCTACCATGCCTTATTTTGTGTGTGGTACGACGCAAGAATGTGGACGTTGCGGGAACGTGGACGTTGATGATGTGGAGGGGCCGCACTAAATCTCCGTGCCAGCTCGAACAGAATGCGCGGACCGCGGGATTGCTTGATTGACAAGGAACATGAAGTGCCATATTGTCTAGCCGGTTAGAGAGCTGATAAATGTGATAAGGAGCAACCTTTTCCGCGAAAGGTTCCACACAGCCGATTAGATAGTGCTAGATACTGCTGCAGAAGAAAAACTCGCAGCTTCGCGCTTGGAGCTGCAATTCATGGAATCGCGCACCCTGCTCACCACCTTGGGCACATTCCTACGCACCCGGAGGGAAGGAGAATCTGAAACCCCGTGGACCAGAAGAACATGAATGGCAAGGAATCCATCGTCCATTCAAAAAAAGTCCCCGCAGGCCAGTCGGGCGAAATGTTGAAATTGTCCCGTGAAGATGCCGGATGGGACTGGATGAGCTTTTCGGTCAGGCGGCTTAATTCCGGTGAAAGCTATCAAACCAGCACGGGAAAAGACGAGGCGGTTTTCGTCATTCTGGGAGGGAGATGCTTGGCCGATTGGGGTGAGGGCCAAAGATCCATCGGAAAGCGCAAGAACGTTTTTGATGGCTTTCCGTATGCGCTCTATCTGCCTGCCGGGAGCCAAGTAAATTTCCAGGGCGAAACCGTTTGTGAGTTTGCCGAATGCAGGGTTCCTTCCGAAGCCGAGCTAGCGCCCAAGCTCATTACACCAAGCGACGTCGTCAGCAGTCTGCGAGGAGGCGGAAATGTTTCCCGCCAGATTGTCGATGTCATCCGCCCCGACTTTCCGGCGGATAAACTGGTGGTGGTCGAGGTCTACACCCCCGGTGGAAACTGGTCTAGCTATCCCCCGCATAAACACGATCTGCACAACCCCCCTAAGGAAGTGGATCTGGACGAGATTTACTATTACCGGATTGAACAGCCGGAAGGATTCGCATTTCAGCACCTCTATTCGCCGGGCCGATCGAGTGAATTGACGTTGAGGCCCAAAGATGGCGATGTTGTACTCGTCCGCAGCGGATATCATCCCGTGGTCGCAGGGCCGGGCTACGACGTTTACTACCTTAACTGCCTGGCTGGAAGTTCCCGCACACTGGCGGTAACGGAAGATGCCAGCCACGTGTGGATTCGGGATACATGGAAGGAAACCGATCCACGTCTGCCGCTGGTCAAAGGGTGATAGGTGTCGCAGGAATTTCCTCTGTGTCGATCCGCTGCCGGATAAACGAAGGGGCTCTCCTTAAAGCAGTCTCTGGTTCCCGCAAGGTTTGGATTTTCCGTTGTCTGTATAAGCGCTTAGAGGAAGTTACGAAGTCCGCTTGGCTTTTCTTTCTCTCCGAGGTAGTGTCAGCTCAGGTTCTAAGGCGGAGAAGTTCAAACTTACATCTGCATTTTGTTCTGCCAAGGAGAGCCACTCCATGAAGAGACGACTCACGATGGCGCAAGCCATCATCGCTTTCCTAAAGAATCAGTATTCGTGCCGCGACGGAAAGGAGTATCGCTTTTTTGATGGTTGTTTCGGAATCTTCGGTCACGGCAACGTCGCGGGGATCGGCCAAGCGCTCGAGCAGGATTCAGAGTTCCCTTACTATTTGTGCCGGAACGAACAGGCCATGGTTCATACGGCGGCGGCGTTCGCAAAGATGAGCAACCGTTTGCGCACCATGGTCTGCACGACATCGATCGGTCCGGGCGCTACGAACATGGTTACGGGAGCAGCTGTCGCCACCATTAACCGGCTGCCCGTGCTTCTTTTGCCGGGAGATATTTTTGCCCGGCGCAACGTTGCTCCGGTTCTCCAGCAACTGGAATCGCCGCCCTCTCAAGACATTTCGGTCAATGATTGCTTTAAGCCGGTAAGCCGTTATTGGGACCGGATCAATCGGCCGGAGCAAATTCTGACTGCTCTGCCCGAGGCCATGCGTGTCCTGACCTCGCAGGCCGAAACGGGCGCAGTTACCCTGGCCTTGCCGCAGGACGTTCAGGCGGAAGCCTTCGATTACCCTGCGGACTTTTTTGATAAACGCGTATGGACGATTCCGCGGCCACGATGCGATCGCGAGCTGCTGAACCGTGGCGCAGAATGGATTCGCGCATCGCGCCAACCTTTGATTATTGCCGGCGGCGGAGTTCTCTATTCGGAGGCGACCAAGGCGCTCGCGGAGTTCGCGGCGCGAACTAGAATCCCCGTTGCGGAGACGCAAGCCGGCAAAGGCGCGCTGCCTTACGACCATCCGCAGGAACTAGGGGCGATCGGTGTAACCGGCACACCGGGAGCAAACATCGTCGCTCGAGAAGCTGATCTGATTATTGGCGTGGGCACTCGTTACAGTGACTTCACGACGGCATCGAAGACTGCTTTCCAAAATGCGTCGGTGCGCTTTATCAACATCAATATCGCGGAGTTTGACGCTTTCAAACACGCAGCACTGCCGCTTGTCGGTGACGCTAGAGTGACCCTCGAGGAACTGGCGCAGGCTGTCGCGGGATACCACACGGAAGATTCCTATGTTGCTCGAGTGAATTCTTTCCGGGCGGAATGGGAGAAAGAAGTAGACCGTATTTACAATCTGCGTCATGGTCCACCCATCAGCCAGGGTGAAGTCATCGGCGTTGTTAACAATTTCTCCAGTGCAAGGGATGTTGTGGTCTGCGCGGCGGGCAGTCTTCCGGGTGATTTGCACAAACTTTGGCGGACGCGCGACGCCAAAGGCTATCACCTCGAATATGGCTACTCGTGTATGGGGTACGAAATTGCCGGAGGGCTCGGCGTTAAGATGGCCGCTCCGGATCGGGAGGTGTATGTATTGGTGGGAGATGGCTCGTACCTGATGATGGCGCAGGAGGTTGTCACTTCCTTGCAGGAAGGGTTCAAGCTCAACATCGTGGTGCTGGACAACCACGGTTTTTCGAGCATTGGCGGTCTGAGCCGCGCCTGTGGTAATCGTGGAATGGGTACGGACTACCGGTACCGCCGCGGAGCTGCCTATGAGGGAGATTTGATCCCCGTGGACTTCGCAGCGAACGCCTCAAGCCTGGGAGCGTATGCCGTGCGCGCGAGAACGCGTGAAGAGTTTGCCCAGGCGCTGGCGGAGGGCCGCAAGCAGACCAAGACGTCAGTGGTTGTCGTCGAAACCGCTATAGACCAGCGCGTTCCTGGCTACGAGTCCTGGTGGGACGTTCCCATCGCTGAGGTTTCCGAGATCGAATCGGTGCGGGCTGCGCGCCAGGACTATGAACAGAACCGCCGCAAAGAGAAATTCTTTTTCTGATCGTTCCATGCTGTTGCAGAGATGACTCGAGCGCGAGTCAAGTGGGCCCACGCCGTTCAGAGTTGCCGGGAAAAAGGGGATAGGGTGCAAGAAACCGCCGCCGGGGTACAGACCGCCTCCACGCCACACCTGCAAAGAGTTTTGAGTTTGTGGGATCTGATCTACTACGGAATCATCCTGACCTCGCCCATTGCAGCAGTTCCTCTATTTGGCGAAGCGCAAGTCCTTTCGCACGGGCACGCCGTCAGCACACTCCTCCTCGCGATGGTCGCCATGTCCGTCACGGCTATCAGCTTTGGCCGCATGGCTAATATCTATCCCTCCTCAGGCTCCGTCTATACCTACATCAGCCGCGGTCTGAATCCGCATCTGGGGTTCATCGTCGGCTGGGCGATGTTTCTCGAATACCTGTTTCAGCCGATCCAGAATGCTCTCTACGCCGCGCTCGCCATTCAGCGCATGGTTCCACGGGTCCCTTTTGCCCTGCTCGCGGCGGTTGCGGTCGGATTAATCACCGTGATGACGGTTCAAGGAATCAGGTTTACTGCGCGGACGAACGAGATTCTGCTCGGCTTCATGGTGCTGGTCACGGCGGTATTTCTTGTGCAAGCCTTCCGCTACGTCGTATTGCACGAGCGGTGGTCGGGCCTGCTCTCCATGCAGCCGATCTACAACCCAGCGACGTTCAACCTGCGTGCTCTCGCTGCGGGTACGTCACTGGCTGCGCTGGTTTTCATCGGATTCGACGGCGTCTCGATCCTTGCGGAAGAAGTGAAAAACCCGAAGCGAAACGTTCTGCTTGCTTCTGTACTCGTTTGCGTCTTCACAGGCCTTTTCAGCGGCTTCCAAGTCTATCTGGCGCAGCGGGTTTGGCCGGACTACACGACGCTACAGAATCCGGAAACCGCCTTCATGGACGTGGCGCGCGTGGCCAGTGGCGGGTTGTTGTTTGCGGCCTATGGAATCATGCTTTTGGTTTCCAGCATTGCCTGCGGCCTTGCGGGTCACGTCGGAGCGGCACGTCTCCTCTACAGCATGGGGCGCGACGACGTGCTGCCCAAGAAAATCTTCGGCTATCTGAACCCGAAGAGCAGCAACCCCACCTACAACGTTTGGATCGTGGGGATTCTCGCCTACGTCGGCACGATCTCGATTCCGTGGGAACGATCAGCTGAAGTCGTGACCTTTGGCGCACTGCTCGCTTTCATGGGAGTGAATCTCTCGGCCTTGCGCCACTTCTGGTTTTCCGCGGAAGCCGTGGGCCGGAGAAACTTCTTCATTGACGCTGTGGTTCCTGGCTTTGGCTTCGTTTTCTGCGCTGCCTTGCTCATCAGCCTGCAGTCGTGGACAAAGTACGCAGGCCTTGTGTGGCTCGTGGTTGGCATCCTCTATGCCGCTTTCAAGACCCGCGGCTTCCGCCTCCGCCCCAAACTCTTCGATTTCAGTGAATCGTAGTTCGCTACGCCTTCGCGGCAGTTCCGAGCTGATGGATTACACCCTTCAAATACTTCAGGCTGGCTGTAACACTGACCTTTGGCGGAATCTCCGTCGCACCGAACTTCACATCTTGCTCCACGACTGACCACCCGGAATACCCGTTCTTCAGCAGCGTCCGGAAGAAGGACAGAAAATCGATGCTGCCCTGCCCGATGATCGTGAAGACCTTGTGTTCGATGGCTTCTTCGAACGTCCATTTCTTCTTGCGGGCTTCCCGAAGCACCGTCACATTGCAGTCTTTGATGTGCACGAAGCGCAATTTGCTCTTGTATTTTTCTGCTTCCTTCACTGCGTCTCCATAGCCATACACGCAGTGGCCGGTGTCCAGACATAGCCCGATGTTTGTATGCGAAGTCGCATCGAAAAATCGTTCGCACTCCTCCGGCGTCTCCACATACGTCGCGACGTGTGGATGAAACACCAAATCCAGCCCAAACTCTTTCGCCACTTTCTCCGCATCGGCGACAATCTTCCCAACGTGCTTCCACTGCTCCGCAGTCAGGGTGGGGCAGCCCGGATCGTCGACACGTCCGGAGTAGGCATTCCGTTCCGTTGACTGGTCGTCCGCCATCACGAGGAACGGCGCCTTGAGCGTCGCCAGCAGGTTGCCGACTTTGCGGATCCGCTCCATCACGGCCGCGCCCGCAGCAGGATCTGTCATCTTCACGGGCACGAACGACGCCAGCAGATTCAGCTTTCGCTTCTCAAGTTGTGCCTGGAGCACTTTCGGATCCGTCGGGAAGAATCCATACGGGCCAAGCTCCGCCCCTGTGTAACCCGCTTCGACCATTTCATCCAGCATCTGCTCGTAGGATTGCTCCCAGGATGGGCCGGGGTAGTCCAAAACTCCCCAGCTATCCGGAGCGCAAGCAAACAGAAATCGTTCGGTAATGCCTCCCATCGTCTTCCTCTTTCCCCGCGAACTAGAGTGAGTAACAATTCTTCCCGACTCAACTCCACGGCTCCAGCACAACCTTCATCGAATCTGGCGCGATGGACTTTTGTACCGCTGCCTCAACCTCGTTCAGCCGATAGCGATGCGTCACGAACTCGCGCAGCGGATAGTGTTTCATGTAACGCGCCATCTGCCGCATGCTCGGCCCGTACGCCGCCGGCTCCTCTCCGCCCACGCCAAGGATGCGAACACTCTTCGCGCAAAGATGCCGGTGCGGGCTAATGCCGATCTCTCCAAGGTCGGAAAAGTTCCCCGCCTCGACCAGCAGGCCTCCGAGCCGAAGCATCTCAAGCCCCTCGGGAACGGCCTGGGGAACGCCCGCGCATTCGATCACCATGTCGGCGCCGCGCCCGTGTGTGAGGCCGCGGATAAACGCGAGCCTTTCCGCGGCGGTAGTCGTTTGCGCGTTCAATGCAAAATCCGCGCCCAGGCGTTTTGCAAAATTCAAGCGAAAGTCGGAGAGATCCACGGCAACTATCGTTCCGGCCCCGAGCATGCGTGCTTTCATCAGGAAACACATCCCCAGCGGGCCAACGCCGAGCACGACAACGGTGTCGTCAAAGCGGAAGGATTCGTTGGGAAACGCGGACATTTGTTTAGCTCTGTCCAAGCCCACCGACACGGCCATGATTTCCGTCAGCACCGCAATTTCCGACGGCAACTCGTCTGGTACGCGAACCAGAAAGCTTCCCGGGATAATGTAGATGTACTGCGACCACCCGCCAAAAAGATGGGGAGGATTTTTGGCGCTGAGATTGTTGCCGTAATCGGTAGTGTTCTCGCAGAAGTAGTAAGGGAAATCGTGCCGGCAGTAATAGCATTTGCCGCAGGAGACATTCGCTCCAACGACTACACGGTCGCCCACCTGCAACGAAACGCCTTCGAAGTCGGCATATTTTCCGTCACCGCCGATCGCGGCAACGGTGCCGACGTTCTCGTGTCCTTGAATGATCGGGAATTCCAGCTTTCTTTCGCCATATTGAGTTGTGAAGCCCTGATAGGCGTGCTTGTCCGTGCCGCAGATGCCGGAGACCTCCATTTTTACCAGCACGCAACCCCGTGCCGGCTCCGGCAGCGGGTATTCGCGCAATTCGTAGCGTCCCGGTTCCACCAAAGTTGCGGCCATCACGGACATGGAACCGTGGCTAGCAGGCCCGGGAGAGTCGATTTTTCTCGTGTTGGCCATAAGCTTCTTCGTGGCGCTTAGTATTTTATGGCCACTGGCTGTCCGTTTCTTGCAGACCCGTAGATCGCCTGGAGAATGATCATGTCGTGGTGCCCTTGAATCCCGTCGGACTCTACGGCCTTTTTCTTCTGAATCGCGAAAGCGAAGGCATCAATTTCCAGAGCAAACTCGTCCAACGCTTTGAAACGTCGGTCCACCGAGCGGCCCGCGATTTTTCCTGTGACCCGCCGCTCGTCTTCAAATGGGTACGCGGGAGAAAGAGAAACCCAGCCTTTGGTTCCCTGCACAAAAATAAAGGAAGACATCGTGGCGCCATATGTTGAGCTGCCCTGAACGACGAGACCGCTTGGAAACTTCAGACGAAACGTCACGCCTTCCTCCACGTTTTTAAATCGCTCAGTGTCGTGACGCCAGGACTGTGCGACGGCTTCGACCGGATCCTCGCCGGCAAGCCATCGGGTGGTGTTCACGCAATAGACGCCAAGATCCATCATCGGTCCGCCGCCCGCAAGCGCCGGGTCCAAAAGCCAGGCTGACGAAACGCCTGGTGTGAAGAGTTCACTGAAAGACGTGTGGATCATGTCGATCAGGCCGAGCGAACCGTTGCTCACCAGGGATTTCAGGTACAAGGTAGCGGGTTCGAAATATTTGCGGTAGGCCGTCATCAGAAGAACTCCCTGCCGCCGACAGGCCTCGACCATTCGTGCGGACTGCGCAACCGTGGCCGCCAGCGGCTTTTCGCAGAGGACGTGCTTCCCCGCTTCTGCAGCGCGAACGGTGAACTCCTCATGTTCACCCGGCGGTGTTGCGATATACACGGCGGAAACTTCTGGATTCGCCAGGCAGTCTTCGTAATCTTTCGTGGTGTAGGAAATCGCAGCCTTAAATTTCGCCCGCGCCGCAGCGGCCTTTTTCTTGTCGCGGCTCACCAATGCCACGAGTTTCGCCCTTCTGCAATTCGCAAATGCTGGCAGGATGGAGTTCCGGGCAATGTTGCCGAGGCCCACGACGGCATACCCAATCTTTCTTGCCACGGCCATGAATCAGACATCTCCTGTGCTGTTCCTGGGCTCCTTCGCGCTAAATTCGAGGGCCTGAGGAAAAATAGTCAAAGAAAAAGCAGTTCTAACTTTCGCGGTCCGCGCGGCCCAGTTTCTGGTTTCGAATGGCCTTGTGGTCCAGTCCACGCAGTTCTTCAATGCTGCCGAGTACCTTGTGTATGGCGTCGGCGATCATGTCCACGTCCTTGGTGGTGCCGAGAAATAGCTGATGAGGAAACCACACCGCTTCATGATAGGCGGCGCGGTCGGACTCGGGGCACGAATACATGTTTCGCAGATCGAGCGGTTTTTCGCGCCCCCAACTTAGCGCCGGAAAATCAGCCGGATCCAATGGGAAGAGCGAGCTCTTGTACACAGGCTCATAGAACAAGCCGTCGCAGGGAATCCCTTCCAGTTGCAGGGCTGCCACGAACGAGGCGCGCGGGGTGTCTTTTCCCTTTTCCGAAAAATACTTGAGAACGTAACCGTAGGGGGCTTGGCGCGTAATCCGGGGCTCGGGCTTCAGAAGACCGATGCCCGGCGTATTTTGCAGCCGCGATTCAAAGCGTTTCATGTTCCGTGCGCGGATTTTCGCCTGTGCCGGCAGCCGGTCGAGTTGCGGTCCGAGGACCGCCGCTTGAAATTCTCCCATGCGATAGTTGAATCCGATAATTCGGTGGTGATATTTGTCCGTGAGGCTCGCGCGCCCCGCATTGATATAGCTTTGGACGCGCTCCATGTATTCCAGGTTGTTGGTTATGACCGCGCCGCCTTCTCCCGACGTGATGAGCTTGCTCGATTGGAAGCTGAAGGCTCCCAGATCTCCCATCGAACCCGCGCCCTTGCCTTTCCACATGCCGCCATGGGCGTGAGCACAATCTTCAATGACTTTCAGGTTGTGTTTACCGGCAATGCGCAAAATCTCGTCCATATCCGCAAAGCGCATTCCCAAATGGACGGGAAGAATCGCCTTCGTTTTGGGGGTGATGGCCTTTTCGATCAGCTTCGCGTCCAGACAATAAGTATCCGGATCGATGTCCACGAACACGGGAACGGCATTGACCAGCAGCACTGGCCCGACGGTCCCCTCCCACGTGTAGGCCGGGGCAATGACTTCATCCCCGGGACGTATATCGATCGCTTTCAAGGCCGCTTGAATCGCGACCGTTCCCGTATTCACGCACTGGGCGTACTTGGCGGTATGGGCCTTGGCGAATTTCTTGGCAAAGGCTAATGCGTGCTTGCCGGGAAAGGGCTGGCCGCCCCATTTGGAACTGGTAAGGACGTCCTTTAGCGCGGCGGCCTCTTTCTTGGTTCCCATCGGCCACGTCGTGAACGGAGCTTTTCGTAGAGCTTTGCCGCCGGTGATCGCGAGTTTTCCCACGTGCGCCAGCCCTCCAAGCTACTGTACAGAAAAATTCCGGGAGAACCCTTCAGTCCTCCCGGAGTTGATGGTTACGTCTGTTGTCCCCAGCGTTGCTAGAAGTTCAGCTTCAAAGAAAGCTGGCCGATGCGCGGCGGCAAGGCCGCACTGACCGAGCCGAAGGAGCTTGACGTGACCCCGCTGGGTCCCAAGAACTGGGCGTGGTTCCAGATGTTAAATAGCTCAGCGCGGAATTGCAGGTTGAAACGTTCATTAAGCTGTGTGTTCTTGAGAAGGGCAAAATCCCAATTATTTACACCAGGACCATGGAAAAAGCGCCGATTTGCGTTCCCTTCCTGGCCAAGCGCGGAACTCTGGAAGGAACTAGGATCAAAAAAGAGACAGGGTCCCGGGCACGCGGATTTCCGCGGATCCAGGGTATGGACCGGAGCGACTAGGTTGGGAGTGTCCACGTTAAGGGGAATCGGCCCGCCAAAGTTGGTGCCCAGCAAAGACTGGTCATCGGTCTCCACCAGTGTGATGGGAAGGCCCGTGGCGAACCGCGTGATCCCGCTGATCGCCCAGCCGTTTGTCAGGCGCTTTGGCCCTCCCAACATGTCAAATGGCAATGAGTAGTTGTAGCTAAAGACGAAATTGTGGGTCGAATCGAACCCAGAAAGTCCGCGGCTCAATTTCGGATTGACGGGGTTAACCTGCTCGCCGAAGCCGGAAGCGAGGTCGATAGCCTTGCTGAACGTATAGCCGAGAAGCGTCTGCAACCGGCCACTGGTATGCCGCCAGTTGACCTGCGCGGAATTGTACGCGGAATTGCCGATAGTGCTGAAGTACGAGTCGTTTCCGAAGGCGACGGTTGGCCCGCTGGCCAGCGTAACCACGCCGTTCGGACCAACGCCTTGGTTTAGCGGTGTGCGCGAGCCGCCCTGTAATCCCCCACCCGGCAACTGGTATATGGCGTTTTCGAGGTTGGGCCCACATGTCGCGGGTGGCGAACTGCCTAGAATGATGGCATTCTCCGCTCTCAGTTGAAGGCAGAGCGCGGGACTTCCGGGATTGGCGGATATTGCTAAGAGGAGCCGGTGTCCCTGAGTGCCCACGTAACTCAAGGTCAACAAGTCGGACGCGGTTATCTGGCGCTGCAGGGAAAGCTCGTAGTTCTCCGCATACGGCAGCCGGTTCTTGTTGTTGAACGCAGGCGAACTGCCGATCGTGCCAAACGCAGTCAGGAAGTTGACCACCGTGTCATACGGGGGACCACTGGCCGGATGGCTAGCCGAAAAGCTTTGCGGCGGAATCTGAACCGGAAAGAAGTTTTGAATGGTTGAGCCATTAGTCCGGGTCGTGAAGGGGGCAGCAAAGCTGGGACCACGACCATCCTGACCAAACTGGCCCGTAAAGTCTCCAAACGGGGCGTCTCCGATTTCAACAAAATTCGTGGCGCCCTCGAGGGCCGTAAAGAAAATGCCATAGCCAACCCGGATGCTCGTGGAGCCGGGTTTCCCGAGAACTTTACCCAGAGTGCCCTGGTGATCGCCGAACGAATAGGCGAGTCCCAGGCGCGGACCAAAGTTGTTCCAACGGGTGGGGGCCAAGGAGCTTGGAACGCCGGGGTCGCCAGGGAAGAGCCAGCCCTTGGGGGAGCCTGGAAATACGACGGATTGCTCGCCGGGTATGATCGTTTGTATCTGGTTATGCATTTCGTGCCAGGAAGAGCTCACGTCGTAGCGCAGTCCGTAGTTCAATGTGAGATTCGATTTTATCCGCCAACTGTCTTGCGCAAACAGTCCGAGATAAAAACTCCGGCCGCGGGAAGGAAAGGACAGCCCCTGGATAAAGGAGCTGGGCGCCCCCAGAAGAAAATCGACGAAGTCGCTGCCCGTCTCGGTAGCCCCGCCGTTCACTGCCGTGCCGAAGAAAAAGAGGCCATTTGCGGCGTTGGAGAGATTCTCTTCCAGTTGATTGTAGTGATACTGGCCACCGAATTTCAGCGTATGCGTGCCGATGACTCTGCTGAAGTTGTCGAGGCCCTGGAAGCTGTTCTGCGTGACGCGGATCGGTTTGCTTGGCACTCCAATCGAGAAGTTGTTGAAGTCCATTTCGGGAATGCCTTCCACGGCCGGTGTGCCAACAAAAATACCGGGACCCCGATTTGCACCCGAAGCAAATCCCAACTGGGCCAGCTTCGTTTGTGTTCCGCCGAGTGGCTGGTTAAAGGGCGTATCCAAGCGAAAGAACCCCAGCCGGAACTCGTTAACCATGGCCGAGCCGAAAGTCTTGGTATCCCCAAGACTGACATTGTGAGTCCACCCCTTGGACGCAATGCCAAATCCCGGATACAGAGGACGGGCAGATGCCCAATAGGGATCGATCCGCTCGAATTTGTCGAAGTAGTAGTATGCGGAGAGCAACCCAAATCTGGAGTTGGCGTCCACTCGTCCGCTGAACTTGTTGTCGTGCAGATTTATCTTCCCTGAGCTTGTGGAAAAAGCATCCTGCGTCGCATTATTCGCGGGCCGTATGAAAGCGAGAAGCTTCGTGGAGATTGGCGAATAAGCGCTCGTGGGTAATTTCGCATTGGGAAATACACATTGGGTCGGCAAGGTGCAACCTGCGAAAAAGTATGGCTCGCCGGCCGTAACGACCTGTCCGGTGCTGCTGCTGAATTGCTGCGTCAATTGTGTTGCCCAAGCAGCGCCGTTCACTAAGGTTCCCGCAAGGCTTGGAATCACGGACGTTAAGTCTCCTTGTATCAGAGCCGCGCTCGGGGCCCCGCTGATCACGTGCGGGAGGGCCTGTATCCAGCGATTTCCTTGATAGTCGGCAAAGAAAAAGAGCTTGTCCTTCCTGATCGGGCCGCCAAAGGTGCCGCCGAACTGGTTTTGGTGGTAGGAGCCCCGATGACCTGACTCAAAGAAATTGGCGGCATCGAGGTGGGTGTTGCGGAGGAACTCGAAAACATTGCCGTGAAACTGGTTCGTACCTGACTTCGTGATGACGTTGATTTGTCCGCCGCTGTAATTCCCATATTCCGCATCGAAGTTGTTCGTCAAAATACGAAATTCGGCAATCGAATCGAGATTGGGAACCGCTCCGGCGCCCGAGAAACCCGTCTCTTGCACCGTTATCCCGTTCAGGATGTAGCCGTTCGCCGCTTCGCGCTGCCCGTTGACGGAAAGCGCGCCCGCACTCAAGTCCCCCGAGACTTGGGGTAGCACCCATGTGGCCGCGAGGAACGAACCGCCGAGAGAGGGGTTTGCTCCCGCTCCGTTCATCCCCGAAGTCTGCGAAACCACCCCGGGCTGCAACGCTAGAAGATCAGTGAAGCTACGGCTCACCAATGGCACGGCCGTTATCCGGGTTCCCTCGATTACTTCGCCCATCTGCGTATTAGCTGTTTCTACGTGGAGCGCGTTGCCGGTTACCTCCACCTTTTCGCTGACTTGTCCCACCTGGAGAGTGATGTCCACGACTAACGCGGCATTCACATCCAGCACAAGTCCTGTCTGACGATAGAGCTTGAATCCCGTCTGCTGCACTTCGATGTCGTAATGACCGAGTGGAAGTGACTGGAAGGAGTAAAAGCCTTGCCCATTTGTGGGCTGCGAAGAGGCGATGCTGGTTTCCGTATTGGTTGCCGTGACTTTGGCGCCGACGACAGCGGCTCCGGTGGTATCCTTCACCGTTCCGGAGATGCTGGCCGTAACTCCGGCGAACGCGCGCCCACCCATTAGAAACGCAATGGCGAGAATCGTGATGGCTCTCAGCAGCCGCGAAACACCCAAGCTTGCTTCAAATTGAAAATATTCGTTTCCAAACCAACGTGAGGTCATCTTCATTTCCCCCTTACCCAATCAGTCTGAGTTTCCCCACCCTACTGTTGAGCCCTTCCCGGCCGAGTGGACTACCTCTGGGATGACTGCACCTCCACTCGTCAGTTTTCTTCTTGTGCGGAATGTTGTTGTCTTGTTCCGCCTCTCCGAATTTTCTCGGCATATCCCCGCTAAGCGCTTTTAGTCAAGGAATCACACTTTGTCAAGCACTTTTCTCTTTTCGCCTCTCAGCGTTTGGATTATCGCTTCGCAAATCGCCGGGATTCGTTCCCGCAATACTTAAACGATTCAATATAACCGAACAGCACCTGGCCGAATTACAGCGCCGTCCACCCGCCGTCGATGAGAATCGTATGACCGGTTATGAGGGACGCCGCCGGCGAAGCCAGGAAGACAACCGCGCCGGCGACGTCCATGGGCTCGCCGATGCGATGCAACCCAGCGATCTGCTCGATCACCTCCGCGCGGAACTTCGGGTCCGCCAATGCCTCTTCGGTTCCTGGGGTGGTAATAAACGTGGGCGCCACGGCATTCACCGTGATGTTGTATTTGCCCCATTCGATGGCGAGGCATTTGGTGAGATGTGAAATGCCGGCTTTAGTCATGCAGTACACTGATTCCGCCGGCAAGGCCACAAATCCCGCCTGAGAACTCAAATTGATAATGCGACCTGCATTTTGCCGAATCATGAGGCGTCCGGCAGCCTGGCTGGCGAAGAATGTTCCTTTCAAATTTACAGCCAGCGTCAGGTCGAAATCTTCTTCGCGCGCATCTTGTGCGAGATTGCTAGGCCCTAAACCCGCGTTGTTAACGAGGATGTCGAGCCGTCCGAAACGCACGACCGTGTCATCGACGGCGCGAGAGATCTGATCAAGCTGCAGCACGTCCATCTGCAACGGCAATGCCTCTCGACCCAGTTTTTCAATCTCTCGGGCCAGGCCGCTTCCCGTGTTCACGTCTCGCAGACCCAGAGCGACTTTGGCGCCCGCGTGGGCCAGCGCCAGCGAAATGGCTCGCCCCAGGCCGCGCGCCGCGCCCGTCACAAGGGCCACTTGGCCGGTCAGATCGAATCGGGGGAATCCATTCATGAATGCTCCGAGCGACCCTGAGCCGCGTAACTCACTGGCTTCTACGCGCCGCTGGTTTGTATCAATTTGCTTCGCTGTGCCTGGACAGCGCGAAGTCCGAACCCGCAGGACTCACGGACTCGCAGTTCGGGTTGCAGCTTTCGAACAACGCCCTTGCCGCGCTTGCCGGCAATTCTCTCCAGCAGCAATTCAGCGGCTTGATAGCCCAATTGATACTTCGGCAACTCAACGGTGGTTAGCTTGGGCCGAAAGATACCCAGCCACGGATAGTCATCGAAACTGACCAGTCCGAAGTCCTCCGGGCATCGTAGCCCCATCTCTTCAGCGGCTTTGAGCAATCCAACAGTCATCAGGTAATTCGCGACGTATACGCCGTCGGGCCGGTGCGAGAGGAGCAAATGTCCCCCGCGATAGCCGGATTCCATTCGGTAGTCGCCCTCGATCACCAATTCCGGATCATAGGTCAATCCACTAGCCAACAAAGCATCGTTAAATCCCTGCCATCGAGCTTTGCCGTTGCTCACTTTCATAGGACCGCCCATCAATCCGATCCGGCGGCACCCCGATCGCGCCAGGTGAGAGACGGCTTCATACGCTCCCCGATAGTCATCGGTGATCACCGCGTCCTGCGAAACTTTGGGAGAGGTGCGCATCACCAGCACGATGGGAACGTTTACTTCCTTGATCATCTGCTGTAGCGAGGGCCGGAAATCCTTCACCGCTTTCGTCAACAGAATGCCGTCCACGCGCTTGGATAAGAGTAATTCCAGAGCGCTCTCTTCCTTTTCGAGATTGTCATCGCTATTACAGAGGAGCAAGTTGTAGCCGTTCTTCTGAGCGGCGTCTTCTGCACCACGTACGACCATCGGAAAGAATGGATTGGCGATGTCAGGGACGATCATTCCGATCGTATGTGTCTTCTGCTTGGCAAGGCTTCGCGCCAAGAGGTTAGGGCGGTAGTTCAGTTTTTGGATCGCGGCCTCGACGCGCTCTCGCAGTTTCTTGCTGACGTGACTTTTGTTGTTGATTACAGCGGAGACTGTAAACGCCGAAACGCCCGATTCGCGAGCTACATCATAGATGCTTGCCGCTTTTCCCGCGTTCGGTTGGCTGTTTTGTTTTTTGGGAGACATTGACGTGATGGCGAGTGTAACTCAGCTTCGGATGGCCTTAAAACCGGTTGTTTGCAGAGCACTCTCCAGTTCGGAAAGATACGGCATCGCGTCCGAGCAGCTCACCCTGCTGACGACAATGCTCGCAACCGCGTTTCCGAACAGCAGACATTGCGGCAATGGCAGATTCTTGAGCAAGGCAAAGAGAAATCCAGCGGCAAATCCGTCGCCGGCGCCAATCGTGCAAACCACCTCCGCAGGTAGAGGGTCGGACATATGGCGTCCGTCCTTGGAGTGCGCCTCCACGCCTCTTGATCCCAGCTTCCGAACCAGAATTCGAACGCCGCTTTCCAGTGCTTTTTCGACCTGACGCGAAGAACTTTCCTCCCCTGTCAGAAGACGGCATTCCTCTTCATTTCCGATGACAATATCGACCCAGGGCAGTGCGCGGAATGCTTCTTCTCCCGCTGCTTCGGGGGCAGGCCAGGAGCTTGCGCGGTAGTCAATATCGAAGGCCGTTGTGACACCTGCTTCGCGCGCCGTTCGTAGGGCGAAACGCGTCGCTTCCCGTGCCGGCGAGGCGGAGAGGCTCGTCCCGTTGGTGACAAACAACCTCGTATTTCTAATAAATCTTAGCTCTTCGTCGCCGACAACAACCTGAGTGTCCGCCGGACGATGCCGGTAAAACACTTGCGGAAATTGGTCGGGTGGCGAAACCTGACTAAGAGAAAGGGAAGTAGAATAGCCATCAACCAATCTCACAAACTCGGTGTAGACACCTTCCTGGCGCAAAAAATCCAGCAAGTAATCTGCGAGCAGATCCTTGCCTAGTCCGCTGATAATTCCAACAGACAGCCCCAGGCGGGCCAGTCCCACGGCGATGTTTGCGCTAGAACCGCCGAGGTGCCGCGAAAAGTGCTCCACTTTCGCGAGCGGTCGCCCGCGCTCGACCGCGAACAAGTCGTAGCCGATTCTTCCGAGGACGCTAACCTCGATCGATCTTGGCGCCATTGCTCTCTTGCCGTCGCGGCAGACTCTTTTGGCAGGTTGTTGGCTTCCGCTACTTTTTCCTCATCTTGCCGTGCACCAGTTCCGTCAGTGCTCTGCACATCGGCAGAGGGTCTCCCTCCACAGGGAAGAGCAGATTCCGCCCAATGATGGCGCCGCGCACTCGCGGGCTCGAAGCCATCCCTGCGGCAAAATCGGCAAGCGTTTCGCTCTGGCTTTCCCGAGCAGGCCCGCCGAGCAGGAGAATGGGCAATGTTGTGGCCATGCCAACTTTGTCAAAATCCTGGCAATACGGGAGTTTTAGCCAGACGTGCGCCGACGATTCGCTCAATCCTGCGGCGATTCCGCAATTACGGATCAACATGGCCGCATTGTTCAGTGTGTGATAGCCGCCCCCCGCCTTCTTCTCCATGGTTAACGCTTCCACAAAAGCGGGGAGCCGGTATTTCCTGAGCTCGTTGATCGTATCGGCGCAGGCTTTAACGGTTTTCCCGGATCCCGCGTCAGTTGCATCGAGCCGGAACATCATCTTGCCGCCATCCAATCGCAACTCGGCGATGCGTTTTGCAGTCATCCCCGTGAAAGTGTCGTCCATCTCGAATGCTGTGCCCGCAAGACCCCCACGATTCATAGTTCCCACCAGGACGCGCCCATCCAGAAAACTCTTGCCACCCTTCTTGCGCTCGAGATGACTCAGAAAAAGCAGTTCTTCGAGAATGTCTGCGGTCGCAACGATGCCGTCCATCTGTGGATCGTCGAAGACGCGCCGAGTGCGCGACAGAAGCTGGTAACGGTCTCCCATTGCCAGCTCATCCCTCCGAATTTGCGTAATACCCCGTGCAGGATGATCGACGGCCACAAGTACGAGCCTGCCATCCGGAGCAATGTGCGTGCGCCGCTTGCGCCGCTTAGCCTCTTGGTCCACGATATTTGGCTGCCGGACGCGGAGCTCGGTGATTTCATCAAAGATTCTTACCGGAAGCGTTTTTTCCGCTTCAAAATTCACCGCTGCCGTCGCCTGCGCCGTGGCCTCTCCCTGTGTCATGCGCTGCGCTCTCCTCTCTGAATCCTGACTCCATGTCGTCTGAGCCGTCTGAGCATACTCTGCGAATGTGAAATTATGCTAATCGGTTATAGGGAACAACGCATTTCCCACCGCGTCGGCTTTTCCAAACAAGTTGGGGATGCTAACTGAGAACCTGTTATTCCGCAAGTATTTGCATAGTTTTTCGCGGTCTTTCCCGGGAATCCATTCTCGAGTGCCGCATTTTCCGGGCGATAGTGTGCCTTTTTCTCGCGGACCCAAGCGCAGGAAACAACATTTTTGGTACAATCACGCCCCGCGCCAGAAGGTGCACGGCTCATGTTCACTGGTCGGGCGGGGATTCAAAGCGCTAAGAAGTTTCATTTCCCGGGAGATGAGTATGCGTAAGCTCGGTGTGGGAGTGCTCGGCGTCGGCGAGATGGGTAAACGCCATGCGGAAAATCTGCGACGTCTGGTGCCGGAAGCCCACCTGGTCGGTGTCGCGGATGTCGATGCCCCCCGTGCGAGCAAGGTGGCTGCAGAGCTTGAAATCGAACATTCCTTCGGCAGTTTCGAAGCGCTGCTCGATCGCAAGGAAATTCATGCCGTCGTCATCGCTGCGCCCGACAAGTTCCATGCACAGGCAATTCGCACAGCCGCTGCCGCAAAAAAAGACATCCTGTGCGAGAAGCCGATGGCCCTCCATCTGGACGATGCTCGCGCCGCCCTGAAAGCCGTGTCAGACGCTGGCGTACGGCTGCAGATCGGTTTCATGCGCCGCTATGATCCCGCCTATGCCGCCGCGAAAACGCAGATCGAAGCGGGCGAGATTGGCGATCCGGTCATCTTCAAATCCATTGGACGCGATAAGGACGCGCCGCCGCTAGCGGCATATCAGTCGGGCATGAATGGCATGCTCTTCTATAATTCGAGCATCCACGATTTCGACCTAGCGCGCTGGATGATGAACGACGAAGTAACCGAAGTGCATTCCTATACCACCGTGGCCATCCGCCCCGAAGTCGCGCAATATGGAGACGTGATCGCTGGCGTCGTCAACTTAAAATATCTGCATGGAGCGATCGGGAACGTCGAATCCTACGTGCAATCGCAGTACGGCTACGACGTGCGAACAGAGGTCATCGGCTCCAAAGGCTCAATCCTGATCGGGGGCCTGCAGCATGTTCCCGCGCTCTTCCTGAAGCCTAGGGGGGGCAGTCACGGCATCGTTGACCACTTCCTCGTTCGATTTGCGGACGCCTATGTCATGGAGATGCGGGATTTCGTGCAGACCATCCTGGACGACAAGCCAGTGAAGGTTACCGGCGAAGATGGACTGCGCTCGCTCCAAATTGCGGTTGCGGCGCAGAAATCGTATTTGGAATCGCGACCCGTGCAGGTCGCCTAGGTTAGCTGGCATCACCGTGAAATTTATTCCTGTTCCACAGTTTGTCGTGTCTCTGGCGGCCGCTGCGTTCTTCGTCGCCTTCGGAGCGCATCGGCAAGCCAATTCCCGCTCAGATGAAATTCCCCAAACTTACTTGGGCTTCGACCGCAACATCTATCCGGGTGACGCCGCCCTCCCCGTATTGCGCCAGACCTTCACGTTCACAAGCTACTGGCTCGGCCCTCCTCCTGGAGAAAAAACCAATACCTGGCTCGGAAAGCACAAGCGGCTTCATTCTCAGGGTTTCGGTTTCGTGGTGTTGTATCTCGGCCGCCACACTAACGAATTCAAGAAGTCTGCCGACGCCAGCCACATAGGAATTCTCGACGCTCGAAACGCCGCAACCGGTGGGAAAAACGAAGACTTCGCCCGCGGCACTATCATCTTTCTCGATATCGAAGAAGGCGGCCGCTTGCCTGACCTCTATCACGTTTATTTGCGTGCCTGGGCTGATGCTCTCGCTGAAACCGGTTATCGCCCCGGAGTGTATTGCTCAGGAATGCGAGTTGATGAGGGCGGCGGAGTCTCCATAATCACTGCAGACGATATTCGCAATCACATCGGTGCGCGTGAAATCGTCTATTGGGTCTTCAACGACGCCTGCCCGCCGTCGCCCGGCTGCGCCACCATGCAAAACCCGCCACCGCCCTCCGCGAGCGGCATATCCTACGTCGCGATCTGGCAATTCGCGCAATCTCCCCGCCGCCGAGAATTCACCAAGCGCTGCGCGGTCACTTATCACACCGATGGCAACTGTTACGCCCCCGGCGACACCACCCACACCTGGCATCTCGACATAAACACGGCTACCTCGCCAGACCCATCCGCCGGCGTGCGCTGATTCTTTCTGTTTTCTGTATTCTTTCCCGCCGCGCCACCAGCCGTTTGCCGGGTCATTAGTTACACTATAAGAAAGCATCAGGCATTTTCCATCTAGCCCTGCTTCGTCGGATTCACTATTTCTTTGCTATGCTTCTTCTCTTGGTTTCCCGGAGGCCCACATGTCCAAGAAATCCATTCTCATGCTGGTTGGCGACTACGTGGAAGACTATGAGGTGATGGTTCCATTCCAGGCGCTGCTCATGGTCGGTCACACTGTCCATGCCGTTTGCCCTGGCAAAAAATCCGGCGAAGTTGTCCGCACCGCTATCCACGATTTCGAAGGCGACCAGACCTACTCCGAAAAGCGCGGCCACAATTTTTCTTTGAACGCCACCTTCGATCAAATCAAGCCGGAAAATTACGACGCCCTGGTCATCCCCGGCGGCCGCGCCCCCGAATACATTCGCCTCAACCCGCGTGTCATCGAGATCGTCCACCATTTCTCAAAAACAAATAAACCCATTGCTGCCATCTGCCATGCCGCACAAGTCCTCGCGGCCGCTGGAGTCCTCGAAGGAAGGAAATGCAGCGCTTATCCTGCTGTCGGCCCCGACGTCTCACGGGCTGGCGGCACCTACGTCAATCTCGCTATGACCGAAGCGGTCACGGACGGCAACCTTGTCACCGCGCCGGCCTGGCCCGCGCATCCCGCGTGGCTCGCCCAATTCCTCGCCGTCCTCGGCACCTGCATTACTCTTTGATTTCGCGGCGGACTCGCTCTTGGGCGCGACCTGCCGGTACACTGTTAGTGACTATTAATTCGATTTAATACAAGAGAGATTGCCTCATGGCCAACATCAATACCAAGAGAGGCGTCATCGGCATCCTCACCGGAGGCGGGGATGTCCCGGGTCTGAATCCCGCTATCCGCGCCGTTACTTTCCGCGCGCTCCGTGAAGGTTTCGAAGTCATCGGCATTCGCCACGGATGGGCTGGTCTGGTCGAAATGGTTCGCGACAAGAGTTACGACAACAGCGACAATTTCCTGGCGCTCTCTGAAGAAGTCGTCAATCGCGCCGGGCGCACCGGGGGTACTTTTCTCCACTCCTCGCGCACCAATCCGAGCCGCGTCGGCAAGTCCAGCATCCCCGCTCATCTCAAAAACGTCTGCGACGCCGACAGAAATGACCTCACTCCCGAAGTCCTGAAAAATCTCGCCTGGCTCGGCATTGATTACCTCATCCCCATCGGCGGCGATGACACCCTCAGCTACGCCGTCCGCCTCTACCAGGAAGGCTTCAAAGTGGTCGGCATCCCCAAGACCATGGACAACGATGTTCCGGGCACCGATTACTGCATTGGCTTCAGCACTTGCGTGACCCGCACGATCCATCTGGCCAACGGCCTGCGCACCACCGCGGGTTCTCACGAACGCTTTATGGTCCTGGAAGTCTTCGGCCGCTATGCCGGCTTCACTGCCATGCTCCCCACCATGGCCGGCGCTGCCAACCGCTGCGTCATTCCCGAGCACAAATTCAATATCGAACAGCTCACCGAACTCCTCGTCGCCGATCGCCGCAAGAATCCCAGCCGCTATTCCACTGTCATCGTCTCCGAAGGCGCCATGTTCGAAGGCGGCGAAATGGTCTTCGAGCGCGACGCTACGGACGCCTTCGGCCACAAGAAACTCGGCGGCATCGGCGATCTGGTCTGCGAGAAATTGAAAGAGCTCTCACCCAAATACAACAACGGTAAGTCCATTGACGTCATCAACCAGAAACTTGGCTACCTCGTCCGCTGCGGCGATCCCGACGCCATCGATTCCATCGCCCCAATGGCCTTTGGCAATCTCGCCCTGGATCTGATTCTCAACAAAATACACGGCCGTCTAGTGGTGCTCAAGAACGGCCGCTACGACAACACGCCCATCGATGCCGTTATCGCTACGAAAAAAGTCGTCGACGTCAAAGAGCACTACAACACGGCGCGTCTCCGGCCGCACTACTCCAGTTTCGAAATGAAGCCCCTCTTCATCATGACGAGCGAGAAGGGTTAGCTCGGCTCTGATTACTCGCGGTGCTAACTGCCCCAAGAAAAATAGAAAACGAGTCTTGATTCATCCTTCTCCTTCACCGCAAAATAAATCGTGAGAATTGACGGAAAAGTCTTGCTATTCTCGCTCTACTTGCTAACCAAGCCCCGGTTTGGGAGTCCAACCGGCAAGCTGCGTAGCAATTTTTTCTCGTTCTTAGCCGTGCCTCGAGGTGCCGCAATGACCACCAAGCGTCGTTTGCTGCTTCTGCTATTGCCCCTCTCTGTTATTCTGCCCGCCCACGCCCAGGAATGGCGTCCCCCTACCAGCCTGAGAAAATTGCCTAACGGCCTGACCGTTGTTATCTCCGAGGACCATTCCGCGCCCACCGTCGGCCTGTGCATCTCCTACGGCATCGGCTCACGCCTCGAGCCGGTGGGCCGCACCGGCTTCGCGCACCTTTTCGAGCACATGATGTTTGAGGGGACACCTATCGCTCCCAAGGGAATCTTCGACCGTGTCGTGGAATCCGGTGGAGGATTTGTCAACGGCCAGACCGACAACGATTTCACGCAGTATTTCGAAAGCGCGCCAGTTTCCGCGCTCGACGCCATGCTCTGGCTCGAAGCCGACCGCATGAAGACCCTCGATTTTTCCACTAAAAACCTCGATAACCAGCGCAATGTCGTCGAAGAAGAAGTCCGCGTCAACGTCCTCAACCAGCCCTACGGCCTCTTCTATATCTTCGATTTGCCCCAGAAAGCTTTTGACAAATATCCGAATGCCCACAACGGCTACGGCGACTTCAAGGATCTCGACGCTGCGAACATCGACGACGTCCATCGCTTCTACGATCAGTACTACGCGCCGAACAACGCTGTCCTCGCCATTGTCGGCGATTTCGGCGCTGATGAACTTTTTGCGAAAGTCGAAAAATACTTTTCCGGTGTCCCTTCGAAACCCACGCCGCCACGTCCGGAAGTTTCCGAAAGCACGCAAGCCGCCGAGCGCCGCATAACGCAGGACGACAAGCTCGCGAAAGTTCCCGCCCTTGCCGTGGGCTATCGCATGCCCGCACGCACCGCACGCGATGCCGTCGTTGGTGCCGTCGCGGGCGAGCTCCTCCACAACGGCCAGGCTTCGCGCCTCTACCAGTCCCTCGTCAAAGAAAAACAGGTCGCGCTCTCGGTTAGTGGTGGCTTGAATCTGAATGGGGCCAGCCCGTTCGAATTTAACGGTCCCGTTCTGATGATCTCCTTCATCATCTATCCCGGCGACAAAACCCAGGGCCAGGTCCTCGCAGCTTATGACGCTGCGATCGCCGATCTCGCGAAAAAAGGACCCACTCCCGCCGAGCTCGATAGGATTCGTTCGAAAATGCGCGCCGACTGGTACTCGAACCTGGAATTGCCCGTCAGCCGCGCGCAAGCGCTCTCGCATGCCACACTCTTCGACGGCACCTACGAACGCGCCTACTCGGTTCCAGAAGAAGTTTCCAAAGTAACCGCCGACGAAGTCCGCGCATTCGCTGCCAAGTACCTGGTCAAGACGAACCGCACGATTATCAATCGCGTGCCGAAATCCGCGAAGAATCCAGCTTCCACGGGAGGTGCCCAATGAAAACTCTCTTTTTCTCCCTCGGCTTCTTGCTTGCTGCTTCCTCTTACGCACAAAAGGAGCAGTCACTTCCCAAGGATCTCCCACCTTTCGGTCCCGAGAAGCCGCTCCAGGCGCCCGAGGTCAAACAGACGAAGCTCGAAAATGGCATGACGATCTGGCTTGTCCGGCGACCTGGTTTTCCCAAGGTCACTTTCACTCTCACCGTCGTCGGCGGCTACGCCGCTGATCCCGCGGATCGTCCCGGTTTCTCCCAACTGCTCACCGCAACTATCGATCAAGGTACAAAAAAGAGAACCGCGCGCCAGCTCGCGGAAGACATGCAGGGCGCCGGAGGTGACGTAAACGCCTTCGCAGTCCGTGATGCGATTCGCATCTCCGCAAGCGTGCTCTCCTCCAAGACCACGGAAGGCCTCGCGGTCCTCGCCGATCTGGCCGAAGATGCCACATTCCCTGACGACGAAGTTACTCTGGCCAAACGCAATCTCACCGACCAACTCGAACAGCAGGAAACCGACCCTTCCTTCCAGGCCAATCGCGCCATTGCTAAAGTGCTTTTCGGAAACGGACCCTACGGCGTTTTTTCGCCCACAAAGGACTCGCTTGCCGTCGCGACTCCTGCCGAATTACGAGGCGAATTTGCGCGTCGCTTCCGTCCGGACCAGGCCGCTCTGCTCGTGGTTGGGGATTTCCATTCCGAGCAGATGCTCTCTCTCGCTCGCGATAATTTCGCCGGCTGGCATTCCCCGTCGTCTCCGCCGGTGGCTCCTGCAGCCGTCCCATCGGTCGCGCCGCCTCACGCCATCTTCATCGTCCCGCGCCCGGAATCCGTCCAGACCACGCTCGCCTTCGGTGCGCCGGGTCCTCATCGTGGCGATCCTGATTTCGAGGCCGCCGAAGTTGCGAACGCTATCTATGGCGGCACGTTCGGCTCACGCCTCATCACCAACATTCGAGAAGACAAGGGTTACACTTATGCGCCGGGTGCGTTCCTGCAATCCTTTCGAGCAGCGGGCGTTCTGCGCACGGAGGCTGACGTTCGCAACGCAGTCACCGGCGCCAGCCTCAACGAAATCCTGTACGAGATGAACCGCATGGCCACCACCAGCCCCACGGACACCGAGCTCCAGCAGGCCAAGCACAACCTCGTCGGCATCGAAGCGATCACCCTGCAATCCCGCGAGGCTGTTGCCGGCGAGCTCGCCGACCTCTGGACCCGGGGTTTGCCGCCCGAGGAAATCGGCAACTACGGCAAGAAAATCACCGCGATCACCGCGGACGATGTCGACGCTGCCGCCAAAAAATATTTTCCCGCTTCACGCGTCAGCATCATCGCGGTTGGAGAGGAGAAAGTCATCCGCGAAGCTCTCGCGCCGTTCGGTCTGCCCATCAATCCCGCGCCCTGACGATTTGGATTCGAGTCGCCTCTTCTTTATCCCTTGGCCTTGTTTTTGATCTGCTTCGCCAGCTTCTCGATTTCTTGCGCCTTCTTGTACATCCTCACGGATAGCACGTCCGTCGTCGCCGTTTTATCCACCTCTTCTCTCAGTTCATTCACCAGCACATACAGATGCTCTACGCCTTCCCGGAACTCCTTCTGGTTCTGCAGCAGCAATGCCGTCTTCGCAACCTTGGGATCCAGCGTCGCGGGATCCTCATTTTCACTTGCATCCACCGGAAATCTCCGCGGTTGCATGCTCGGCCTGGGCGCGTGCCGCTGCCCAAACAGCAACTCCGCTCCTGCCGCAAGAAAGCTTCCCGCCGCTAGTCCGACCACAAACTTTCTCCTCGTCTCGCGCATAGGAACCTCCCCAAACTATCCTCGAATCCCAAACTCTCCCGCGCGCTCCTTCCGCGGTAAACGCGCTTGTCCCCACTTGGATTTCCGCCCTAGCAGGGCGATTGTACACCCGCCCAGTGGCCAAACCTTTATGGGCAGCTTGCTAGTCTGTGTGGCAACCTCTTTTTCGGCCGGAACGTAGCGCCGCCCCTTTGGGCGTCATCTTTGTTTTCGGGCAAACGCGTGCCTCCAGTCGGGTTGCGCTGATAGAGAATCCAGGTTGCCACACGGCATGCTTGCCATAGCCGTAGCCACCACTGGCTGAGACCACAAAGACTTTGATTTTCTAAAAGAGCGGGGTGCGGAAGTAATGATTGGTCTTTATCCCTAAGCGTTCCTCTGGCGACTCAGTCCGGTCAGAACGCGAAGCTCGCCCACAATCAACACGTCAATGTTTACAGGCTGCTCGTTACGCACTAGGCGAGCATCCCGGTCGCCCCGATCGGAGCCTGTCCGGTATCCTTCGATGTGAAGGATCACGTCTTTTTCGTGTTCGAGCCGCCCCGCGTTCTTCACCGTGATCAAAAGCTTCTTGGAATCGTACTGCACCGTCATCTGTTTCGACCTGGCTGCGCACCAAATCCTAATATCTCCAATCGTAGTTTCCTTGCATATAAGCGTCTCTTCTTGCGTCACTGCATTCCACTCACCGCACTTCTCGAAAATAGCATCTTTAATGCTCTTCCAAACCAGGGGAGCGCGCGCGACTGCCGTTGCCATATTGTGCTTCTCTTCGTAAATCTGCTCTTCTTCCGTGAGTTTTGCGGCCAGGTATTCCTGCGCTGCCTGCTTTGTGCTCTCATCCCTCATAGGCCGATCTCCGAGTAAACTATTTTACACGACGTCGAGCAGCAAACCCTTAGTGATTTGGCAAGCGGGATGGGACACGCGGTCGCGTCTCAAGTAGGGCGCGCTCCCGGAGCTGCTCCAGATTGCCTCTCTTTAACGCCCCCACCTAGCCTGTCATCCCGAGCGTGCCTGCCGCAACGCGGGTGTACCCCCCTCGCCCTCTTTTGCTCGACTAGGTTGAGCGCGCCACCGGCTTCTCGCGTTGACCAGGGCGAATGCAGGGCATAGCATCTGAATATGAGCGGTGTCGTCAAGGACAAGTTTCCTCCCGGTCCGTCACCGGTTTCGCGATCGGGTTCGTTCAAAAACTACAGCCGCGACCCGCTTGGTTTCCTGCCGGCCCTTGCGCGCCAGTACGGTGATATCGTGACGATGCGCCTCTACAAGTTTCGCGTGTATTACGTCAACCACCCCGACTACATCGAAGAGGTGCTCGTTAATCAGGCACGCAAGTTCATCAAAGGCCGCATCCTGCGCGCGAACAAAGGCCTTTTCGGGAATGGGCTGCTTACCAGCGAGGGCGAGTTCTGGTTGAGGCAGCGACGGCTGGCGCAGCCCGCGTTCCATCGGGCGCGTATTGCCGCTTATGCGGAGACGATGGTGCGATTCACGGAGCGCATGCTGGAGGGCTGGCGCGATGGGGAATCGCGCGATGTGCACGCGGAAATGATGCGCCTCACGCTGCAGATTGTCGCCAAGACCCTGTTTGATGCCGACGTCGATGCTGATGTGCAGGAGGTCGGCCGCGCGCTCGAAGCCATCATGGAACACAACTCCGACTTCCGGCGACTCATTCTGACGCCATCCTGGCTGCCGACGCTGCGCAACATTCGCGCCGCCCTCGCGACACGCCGCCTCAACAAAATCATCTATCGGATTATCGGCCAGCGCCGCACCGCGGGCCACGACGCAGGTGACCTCCTCTCCATGCTTCTCAACGCGCAGGACGAAGATGGCTCGCGCATGACCGACCGACAGCTCCGGGACGAAGTCATCACGTTGTTTTTGGCGGGCCATGAAACTACGGCGCTAACTCTTTCGTGGACTTGGTGGCTCCTCGCGCAGCATCCGCAGGTGGAAGCGAAACTACACGCGGAGCTCGACGCAGTGCTCGGCGGGCGCACGCCCACGCTCGAGGATCTGCCCAAACTTCCCTACACGGACCACGTCATTACCGAATCGATGCGGTTGTATCCTCCGGCGTGGGGAATGGCGCGGCTTGCGATTGAAGACGCCGAGATCGGCGGGTACAAGATTCGCAAAGGCTGCGGCGTATCCCTTTCGCAGTGGGTGGTACACCGCGACCCGCGCTGGTACGAGTCGCCGGAGGAATTTCGCCCCGAGCGCTGGGAAGGCGATTTGCTGAAGCGGCTGCCGCGCTTTGCCTATTTTCCGTTTGGCGGCGGCCCCCGCCAGTGCATCGGCAACTCGTTTGCTCTGATGGAAGCCGCGTTGCTCCTCGCGACCATTGCGCAGAAGTTCCGGCTGGGGCTTGTGCCGGGACAAGTGGTGGTCCCGCTGGCGTCGATTACGCTGCGGCCGCGTCACGGAATTCGCGTTTCGATGGAAGCGCGTAAGCCCGCGGAAGCACACTCTTCCTTTTCCAAAGCACAGACTGCGACAGCAGATTAGCGGCTAACAGCGCGGCGGTCGACTCCATCCGGCAGGGACCTAAGCTCGGCACGCGTTTGCACCACGCGCAGAATCGAGTCGCGCGTGACCATGCCGATGATATGTGCGTCAGCATTGGCGGAGCTGCCGACGACGGGCATTTGATTAACGTCAGACGCGAGGAGGCGCTCGAGGAGGCCGAGAAGAGGCTCGTCGGGGGACGCCCACAGAATTTTTTCGCGCGGGATCATCACGGCTTGCACGGACATGTGCGGCCACTCATCGCGGGGAACCGAGTTGAGCGTGTGCACGTTCATCATGCCGACGAGGCGGTCGTCGGTGAGAACGAGATGGCAGCGGCGGCCCGTGCGCAACACCTCGGCGCCGTACTCTTCGAGGGAAATGTCGCGAGCGACCGTCGGAACTTCGTGGCTCATCACGTCGGCGGCACGGAGGCCTGAGAGATTCTCTCGGATAGCAACCTGCGCTACGCTCTCCTGCGCGGCGGTGAGCAGGAACCAGCCAATAAAAGCGATCCAGAGTCCTTGGGTAACATGGCCATTGAAGGCGCCCCATGCACCCAAGAGAATCATCGCGTAGGCGACGAGCTTGCCGCTGGCGCCCGCGATGCGCGTCGCCTTGGCGAAATCTTTGCTTACACCCCACACCAGGGCGCGGAAAATACGGCCGCCATCTAGAGGGAATCCGGGAAGCAAGTTGAAAACAGCGAGTCCCAGGTTCGTCTCCCAGAGCCAGGTAGCAAGTGCTCCCATCATTTGGCTGTAGGGAAAGAGCAGAGTGAGTCCGAAGAAAACAGCCGCGAGGAAGCCGCTCGCGAGGGGACCGGCGATGGCGATGTTGAATTCCTCAATGGCCCGGGAGGGTTCGCGGCCGATGCGAGCGACGCCACCGAAGATAAATAGGGTGATGGAGACGACAGGGATTTTGTAATGTTTGGCGATTACGCTATGCGACAGCTCATGAAAAATGACGGAGCCGAAGAAAAGAAGGCTAGTCAGGACTCCGACGGTCCAGTGCTGCGCGGTCGTCCACTGTGGATGTTCCTGTGTGAAGCGAATGGCGAGGGAGTAGGTGATTAGGGCGAAAATAAAGAGCCAAGTCGAGTGGATGTAGATCGGTATTCCTAAAATGCGTCCGATCTTCAGTCCTGGTCGTATCGCCATCGCAAGTCTCGTTGGTAAGCCGTTCCTCTGACTTTACTAGACTACCCCTTATTGCGGAGCGTTCCAAACGGGCGCGTCCGGCTGGCCACGGCGTGTTTATCCCCACACAGATTGGATGCGAAGTCTACTGTATAAGTTACTTGTTTTCAATAACTTAGATGTGGCCTTGAGAGTGCCCTTTGGTTTTACGTAACGCAAGGAGCCACACCATGATCGCCATGCTGAATTTTGGCGGACTCGTTGTCGCCACGATTGTTGCCGCGGCTGCAGCGGTCGCCTGCAATTGGCTGATGCTGCGCGCGGCGTTTCATCTGATGCGGCCAGCCGCCGTTCGCAGGACCTGGGTGCGCACGGAATTGGTACGCGGCACGGACCAACCAGCGCGGTCATTCGCGCCGAATCGGTGATCACGCCTGAAGCAAGGGTTACTGGAGTTTTCCGGCCGAACGCATGCGGCGGAGTTGGCAGTCACCGCTCCACCCCAGCGCCGCCGGGAATTTGTAAAAGGGAGCAACATCATGCTGGCTCTGAAATATCTGTTGATGATCCTTGGCATAGGACTATTTGGCAGCGCTGGGGCGTTGGTCGTTTACGACATCTATCTCTCCGAGCAACTTCGGAGGCTGCTTGGCCGCACCACGACAGTCGAATCCGGGGCGGAGGCGGCGATTTCGCGCCGCCCTTTCGGACCCGTGCGCTGGCGCCTGGCGCAGCGGCTGACGGTCGCGTCGGTGTTACCGCTGCTGCTTGCGCTCAGCATCATGGTGATTCCCGACGGTTGGGCCGGCGTGCGTATCAGCCAGATCTGGGGCGCGCGGCCCGGTACGTTGTACCCCGGCGTGCATTTCGTTACGCCGTTCATCGATAGCGTGGCGTTGTACGACACGCGCGAACAGGTTTACTCGACGATCGCCGCAGAAAATCCGAAGCAGAAGGGTGATGTTCTGACGGTGCAGGCGCGCGAAGGGTTGAACATCGGGCTGGCCGTGTCCGTGCGCTACCGGCTGGACCCGCATCGATTGAACACGATTCACGCGAATCTGCCACAGCCGGTGGACGAGGAAGTTGTTGCGCCGGTGATTTCGACAATCTACCGGCAACTCGCGCCAAATTACGTGACGCGCGAAATCTTTGCACTGAAGCGCGAAGAGCTGCGCACCAAAGCCGCCGAGGCGATTACCGCGCGGCTCGCGAGCGATGGAATTTTAGTGCGCGAAGTGTTGCTGCGGGACCTCCGGCTACCCGAGGAATATGCGAAGGGGCTGGAGGGACTTTTGCTGAAAGAGCAGGAGAACGAGCAGCTCGGCACGGTCCAGGAGATCAAACAGAAGGAAGTGCGCATCGCGGAGCTCGAAGCGGAAGCGCAGAAATCGCGTGACGTGAAGCAAGCGGAAGCACAAGCGCAGGTTCGCGTGCTGCAGGCCAAGGCGGAATCCGACGCCATGCAGTATACGCTGCCGCTGAAGCAAAAGCAGATCGAGCAGAGCAAGCTGGAAGCGGCGGCGCGCAAGGAAGCCACGCTGCAAAACGCCGACGCCGCCGCGCAAGCCAAGGTAATCGACAGCAAGGCGGAGCTCGAGAGGCAGAAGAATCTTTCCGACGCCGAGGCGAACCGCATTCGTGTTACAGCCGCGGCAGATTCGGAGCGCATGCGGCTCGAAGCCGCAGTATTGAAGCAGAATCCTATGCTCATTCAGAAGATCATTGCCGAGCGGCTCTCAGACAAACTGCAAATCATGATGGTGCCGATCGACGGGAAGAATTTCTTTGCGAATGATGTGATGCGGTCCGCGTTCTCAGGCACCGCGAGCGGCAACTACAGTTCGTTGGATGATGGATCGGATCCGGGCACTCCTGCGCCCACGGCCACGGCAACTGCGCAGCGCAAGCCGCAGCGCAGACCGTAGTGATCTCCGCTGGGACAGGCAAGAAGCCTGTCGGCCCAAGAGCCGCCAGCCGGCTAGCGATCTGACGACTCATAAATTATGCTACTGCTTTACCACCGGATACTTAGGCCTCGGTGGAAGCCCCTTGTAATCCTTTAGCGCTTCCTTGGCGAGCTCGATGGCTTTTTCAAGCTGCGGATCATGGCCGCTGACGACGAGGTCGGGGCGCTGCGGCACGACATAATCCGGATCGACGCCATGATTTTCAACGATCCATTCACCACCGTTGTCTGGCGCCCAGAATGCCGTCTCCGGTGCGGTAACCCCTCCGCCGTCACGAAGTGGAATTGCACGCGAGATACCCACAAGTCCGCCCCACGTGCGTGTTCCAACAATCGGACCGATCTTTTCGCGGTGAAAGAACCACGGAAAAGCGTCGCCACCAGAGCCCGCCAGCTCGTTCACGATCATTATCTTGGGCCCGAAGATTCCCACGGGAGGCCACGGCTGGTCTTTCCCCTCGCGGGATGACAATACCGTTAAGAGCTGGCGCTTCAGTTTTTCGGTGTAGAAGTCCGGAATCTGGCCGCCAGAATTGCAGCGTTCGTCGACGATGATGCCGTCTTTGTCTAATTGCGCGTTGAACTGTTTGTCGAACGCGATGATTCCTGGGATCGTCGTGTCCGGAACGTGCATGTAGCCGATGCGTCCGCCGGTGGCTTCCGCGACCTTGCGGCGATTTGTTTCGATCCAATCGAGGTAGCGCACGCCGTTTTCATCGTTCGTTGGCTTCACGGTAATGTCCCACGCGCCCTCTGTTGCGGGCTTGCTGTTGATCTTCAAGGTGACGAGTTTTCCCGCGAGGTTTTGGAAGTACGCATAGACGTCTTGGTTCGCACGTGCTTCGTGGCCGTTGACGGAAATCAGATAGTCACCCGCTTTTACTTTCAGACCAGGTTCGGTGAGCGGCGAGCGCGTTGCTTCCGTCCAGTTTTCGCCGGGGTAGATTTTGGCGATGCGGTAATAGCCGCCGTCGGCTGCGAAATCCGCGCCGAGCATTCCGACGGCGACGTGCGGCCGCTGCGGCTGGTCCCCGCCCCCCACGTAAGTGTGCGAGGTGCTCAGCTCGGCGATCATTTCGCCGATGATGTAATTCAGATCGCTGCGGTGAGCTACCCAGGGCAAGAGGGCTTCGTACCGGTCGCCGATCTTTTTCCAATCGTGCCCGGTCATGTTGGGGTCCCAGTAGAAGTCGCGCTCGATGCGCCGGGCCTCCTGAAAGATCTGCCTCCACTCCTCACGCGGATCGACCCGGGCTTGCAGACCGGAAAGATCGAGCTTGCCGTCCCCAACCTTAGCTTTGCCAGGCTCTGCGTCGACCACGCCGTATACCTGTCTCGCTTTGTAGATGATTTTCTTGCCTTCCTTGTCGAGGTTGTACGCGTCGATGCCTTCGAGCAGCACTTTGTCTTCCCGCTTGGTTACGTCGTAGATGTGCAAGATGTTTTGCGGCCGATCGTCATCCTCAGTACCTGCTTGCCGTGCTTCTTCGGGTGTTGCGAGGTAAAAGAACTTGTCCTTACGGGCGGCCAGCGAACTCAGAATGCCCGCGGGAATCGGCACGGGCGCCACGCGCGACCCAATGCCGTCGAGATCGATTTGGACGGGCTTCGGTGGCTCCTCTTTCTTCTCGTCCTTCTTTTGATCGTCGGACTTGGCTTCGGACACCTTCTTGTCGTCTCTCTTCTCATCTTTTTTCTCCTCTGCCGCCTTTTCCTCGTCGCTTTGGGGTGCAAAAGGAGAGGCTTCGTCGGCTTTCAGAGTTACGGCGAAGACGCCATCGGTGGAGTAGTAGTTATAGCGCTGGTCAAGCTGCCCGGCGCTTGGAAAGAAGTAGCGCGTGGAAATGAAGTAAAGATACTTGCCGTCGGGGTCAAAAACCGGGTTCGTGTCGTTATAGAAGCCGCCTGAGACCTCGGTGATTTTCTTCGTGTCGAGTGAATAGAGAAAAACATCATTGGAGCCGCGACGGTGCGTTTTTGAATAGGCAATCCAGCGGCTGTCGGGCGACCAGCTGCCGTCGGCGAGGTCGCCGTAATCGCCTTTATCCACCAGCACAGGTTTCTTATCGTCGATACCCACGTACCACAACTGGTGGGCTTTATCCCAATAGAGCAGTTTCTTGTTGTCCAGCGACCACACCGGGCCGTAGCGGTACATGCCGCCATCGGTCGTTACGCGTGTTTCCTGGCCACCCATCTGCGGGCGCACGTAAATTTCGTATTCGCCAGTCTTGTCGCAGAGGTACGCGACCCATTTGCCATCGGGGGACCACACGGGATTGAGTTCGTGGACGCTCGAATTGTCGGTGGTCAGATTGCGGATGCTTCCGTGCTCCGTGGGTACTGTGAAAACGTTGCCGCGCGCAGCCACGATGGCCCGGACCCCAGAAGGAGAGATGGAAAATGTCTCGATGTTCTGCCCCACGCTCTTGAATTCCGGCCGCGCCTCGATATCCTCCGCGCGCACTTCGATCGGAATATTGCGCGTCCTGCCGCTTGAGAGGTTGTATTCGTAGAGCAGGCCGCCGTTTTCGAAGACGATGGCATCTGGCCCGAGGCTGGGCCACTTGATGTCGTACTCTTTGTAATCCGTGAGTTTCTTGGTCTGCTTCGTTCCGAGATCGTAGCTGTAAAGGTTCATTACGCCTTCACGGTCGCTGATGAAGTAGATGGTGTTCGCGTGCCACATGGGAAACATGTCCATGCCGGCTGTTTTCGGAAGCTCTTCGTAGGTGTTTTTCTTCAGATCGTAGATCGCGATCGGAAGGCTCCAGCCGCCGCGGTAGCGCTTCCAGGTGCGGGACTCTTGCGAGGTTTCGAGGTAGGCAATTTTGTTCCCATCGGGCGAGAAACTCGTCAAATCTCCGCGCGGGACAGGCAACGGTTTTGCCGCGCCACCCAGCGGAGAGACGAGGAAGAGCAGCGTGGTCCGAAATGGCGGCGCACTGATGCGATCGGAGCGAAATAGGATATTTTTCCCGTCCGGCGTCCAGCCGAGGACGATATCGTTCGAGGGATGGAACGTGAGGCGCTTGGGCTCCCCGCCTTCCGCGGGGATTACATAGACGTCGGGATTGCCGTCATATTCGCCGGTGAAGGCGATCCACTTGCCGTCCGGCGAGAACTTGGGATAAAGCTCGTCGCCCACGTGCGAGGTGAGTCGGCGAGCGGCTCCGCCTTCGCGGGATGCAATCCACAAATCTCCGGCGTAGGCGAAGACCACTTTGTCCTTGGAAATATCCGCAAAGCGCAGCAACTTCGTCGGCCCACTGGGAGCTTGCGATGCAGTGGGCGGAGATTGCTCGTGCGCTGCCGAACGAACGCAAAGCAAAAGACCGAGACAAATCGACAGCCATACCCCTAAATGCATAGATTTCTTGGTCATTTTTCTTCCCCCACCCCTTTTAGCCTGCGAAGCTCGAACTTGATTGTTGAAAAAGAGTCGCCCATCCCGGTTTCGTGCAGTCAGTAAAACAATACGCTCTTTGCGGCGAAAAGGTTTCCCTCCACGTCACAAGCCAGCCGCGAGAGATTACCTTCTTTTCAAACGTGCTATCATCATCTTGCATCCCCGTGTCCGCCAAGCAAAATATTCCATCGCTGCCCGCGCGCTGGGGCGAATGGCATCTCGCTGACGTTCGGCTCGATGTGCCGGAATCTGCCCCGATCAAGCCGGAGAGTGCGTTCTACAAAAGACCTGCGACACTGCCGTCGGCGCAATCGCCTCAAGCGCCTCAGCCCAGCGCTGCCGGAGTGTGCCGATGAGCTTTCGCGCAAGACTTTTTCTCGTGTTTCTTGCCACGGTTTTGACATCGGTGGTTCTCGTTGCCGGCATCGTGACGCACTATACCAGCGCCGCGTTTGAGGATTTGGATGCGCAGCGCACCGAGGCGCTGGTGGCGCAATTCAAGAAAGAATATGCGCAGCGCGGCGAAGAAGTAGTACAACAAGTGGAAAACATCGCGAATGCAGACAATACGCTGCGCATGGCCCTCGACCTGGCCCGGCCCAACTCCGACCAGTCGCTCTATGTGCGAGATGCCACGGGCGCCGCGCAGGACCATAGGTTGGATTTCGTGGAGTTTGTGAATTCGGACGGAGTGCTGGTTTCCTCAGCGCAGTATCCCGCGCGTGTGGGATACAAGAACGACTGGGTGACAGCGAGTAAGGACTGGCGTGAAACCGGGGCATTCTTGAAACGTGAGGAGCTGCCGGACGGTGTGGCGTTATCGCTGAGCGTCGTTCGCATGCTGCCTGTGGGCAACAAGAATTTATATATCATCGGCGGGCGGCGGCTAGACCAGAATTTTCTTGCCTCGCTGGTTCTGCCGGCGGGCATGCGCACGCTCTTGTACCGCAACCTCGAGCCAAGCTTTGTTTCCACTTCGCTGACGGACGCAGACGGGGCCGCACCACACGCGGAACGCTTCGCGCCAATGATTGAAGAAATACGGAAACAGCCGCAGCCGCTGATTCGCACCATCAATTGGTCGCAGGATGCGGCGGAGACGGAAACATTTCATGCCATGCCGCTGACAGGCCCGAACAAGGAACTTCTCGGCGTGCTTTTGGTCGGCAGCTCGCGCAAAGAGCTCGTTTTGCTTACGCGGCGCATTGGCTGGATCGCCGGAGCGGTTGGCGCGGGCGCGCTCTTCATTGGACTCTTGCTGACGTGGTGGGTTTCCGCTCGCATCACACGACCGGTAGAGGAGCTGGCGGATGGAGCGAGGGAAGTGGCATCGGGACGCTGGGACACGCAGATCCGCGTGCGCGGAGGCGGGGAAATTGCCCAGCTCGCCGAGGCTTTCAACGAAATGACGGCTACCCTGGCGTCACAGCGCGAGCAGTTGGTGCAGACCGAGCGCGTCGCGGCATGGCGCGAATTGGCCCGGCGTCTCGCTCACGAGCTGCGCAATCCGCTCTTTCCCCTGCAGATCACCGTGGAAAATCTTCAACGAGCGCGGCAACTCGATGCCAAGCAGTTTCTGGAAGTGTTTACCGAGTCCACCGCCACGCTGAAGGCCGAGTTCGCGAATCTCAACGCCATCGTGAGCCGGTTCAGCGATTTTTCGAAGATGCCGGCGCCGCACTTCGCCCGCGTGAACGTGAATGAATCGTTGCGCAATGCTGTGCGGCTATTCGAAGCGCAATTCAATGCCTTGGGCAAGCCGGTCATCACACGGGAATATTTCTTGACCGAACCTTTGCCGGAGATTGACGCGGATCGCGATCTCCTGCATCGCGCGTTTCAGAACCTGGTGCTGAATGCGCTCGATGCCATGCCCGCTGGCGGGACGCTCACGATGCGCACCTCCGAGCATGAAGGCAACGTGCGCATTGAAGTTGCTGATACCGGCAAGGGGCTCACACCGGAAGAGTGCTCGCGGCTTTTCACGCCCTATTACACGACCAAACAGCAAGGTACGGGCCTGGGCCTTGCGATTGTGCAGTCCGTGGTGAGCGATCACCACGGAACGATTTCGGTTACGAGCGATGAAGGCCACGGAACCGCTTTCCGGATCGAGCTCCCCCAGCGCCAGACAGGACACCAAACGGCTTCTAGAGAGGACGCGAGTGATTCCGAGCCTCCGGCTTCTGCCGCAGCGGCTGCTGCTTCGGACTGACGCATCGCCAAGGACGACGCTTGCCACGAAAAGCGCATCTGCTGCTGGTCGACGACGATCCCAACACCCTGGCGTCACTTTCCCGGGCATTTCGCCTTGCGGGCCACGAAGCGACCGTTTGCGACAACGCCGCGCGGGCACTCGAGCTTCTTCGCAGCGAAGCATTTGACTTGATTCTTTCCGACGTGGTCATGCCCGGCAAAAGCGGGCTCGATCTCCTTGAAGACCTTAAAGCCGGAGGCGTGAAGACCCCGATCGTGCTCATTTCCGGGCAGGCCAATATCGAGATGGCAGTCAAGGCGACGAAACTCGGCGCGCTGGATTTTCTGGAGAAACCGCTTTCCACCGACAAATTGCTCATTACCGTTGAAAATGCGCTGCGGCTGTCGCGGCTGGAAGAGGAGAACCGCGAACTGAAGCAGAAGCTGGGAAAGCGCGAACTCGTGGGCTCCGGCCCGGCGATGAAGAAGCTTCTCGCTCAAATCGAGCGCGTCGCCGCTAGCGAGACCCGCGTGTGCATCCTTGGGGAAACGGGCACGGGAAAAGAACTGGTGGCGCGTGCGATTCATGAAAAATCGCCGAGGCGCGATGCGGCGTTCATCACGCTGAATTGCGCGGCGGTGCCTGCCGAATTGATCGAATCCGAACTGTTCGGTCATGAAAGAGGCGCATTCACGGGTGCTGGTGCGCGGCACCTCGGCAAGTTCGAACAGGCTGATGGCGGCACCCTCTTCCTGGATGAGATTGGCGACATGCCCGTGGCCATGCAGGCGAAGTTATTGCGCGTGCTGGAAGAAGGCGAAGTGGAGCGCATCGGCGGCGACAAGCCGGTCCGCGTGAACGTGCGCGTGGTCGTAGCGACGCACCGCAATCTCGAGGAACTGGTGAAGCAGAACGCGTTCCGGCGCGATCTGTTTCATCGGATTTTTGTGTTTCCTCTGGCATTGCCGCCACTGCGCGAGCGCCCGGAAGATTTCCCGTCGTTGGTGGCCCATTTTGCTCAGCAGGTAGCGGCGCAGAACGGCTGGAAGGAAAAAGTTTTCCGCGACGACGCCATCGTGGAGCTGCGGCGGTATGCCTGGCCGGGCAATGTACGCGAACTGCGGAACGTCGTGGAGCGGCTTGTGCTTCTTTCGGCGGAAGATGCCATCACGGCCGCGGATGTGCGCCTGGTTTTGCCGGCCACGGGGTCCGGCGTGGCCGAAAGCGGCGCCTTCGGCGGGACTTCTCTCAGCGGCGGCGGAACGCTTGCGGAGCGCACGGAAGCGTACGAGAGAGAAGTGTTGCTGACGGAAATCAAGCGGCACAACTTCCACATGACGAATGTAGCGAAGGTGTTGGGACTGGAGCGCAGCCACTTGTACAAGAAGTGTCAACAGCTGGGAATCGACCTGCAAACCCTCCGCAAGCCGGAATGAACGCACAAGACCAAGGATACCCATCAGCCGGCCCCTCCACCCCCGACGGTGATTTTCCTTCACGGTGCGTGCGAGAATAGGCGCGTGAATCCCTGGGTCATAGGTGCGCCCGGAGCCCTCGCAACGGTTGCAGGAATCACGGCGTACGGAGCGGTTTATCCGCGGGCGCAGATGTTTGGACCGACGGTCTGCCGCACGAATTCGCCCCGCCGTCTTGCGGTCACGTTTGACGACGGACCAAATCCGGCGATCACCCCGAAGTTGCTGGATCTTCTCGATCGTTACCAGGCGCGCGCGACATTTTTTTTGATCGGCCGATTTGTTCGAGAGTGTCCGGAGTTGGTGAGAGAGCTTGTCGCGCGCGGGCACGCCACTGGCAATCACACCGAAACGCACCCGAATCTTTTTTGGCTTCGCCAAGCGCAAATTCGAGACGAGGTGCGGAGATGCAGCGACGCCATCAGCGGGGCGACGAGCCAGGCGCCGAAGTGGTTTCGTCCGCCGTTTGGCATGCGCAATCCTTGGCTCGCGGGCGTCGCGCGTGGACTCGATTTGCGCGTCGTGATGTGGACCCTGATTCCTGGAGACTGGCGCGAGGATAAACCCAATGAATGGCTGATTCGACAAATGGAACGCATTGCCACGCGCACCGAGCGCAGGCTGCGCAAGCCGCATGGCCGCCCGCGCTCTGCCGGCGAGATCCTGTGCCTGCACGACGGCTCTCACCGGCAGCAGAACGGTGACCGCACGCACACGCTCGCCGCGCTCGAGCACTGGTTGCCGCGCTGGCGTGACCTCGGGCTTGAATTTGTTACAATTGACGAGGCGGTGCGTGCACCCGCGCCATGAGCATGGACGAGCGCGCTTTTTATACGGAACGCGAAGAGACCAGGAAAATCAAGCTGCTCTGCCCGAGTTGCAGCGGTGAATTTGAGTTTCCCGTGCGCTGGAAGGTTTGCCGGAAGAAAAAGGAATTGCCGCGTGGTGCGGGGGAAGAAGACAGGAGGAAATTCGCGAAGGCGACGTCCTACATGGTGCGGCTCGACGATTTGGTGGCTTGCTTCAAATGCCGCAAGCGCTTTGAGTTGACGGGGCAGTCGACCGTGCTCATCAGCGATAATCTCGGCGATCCCAACGCTGATCCGGAAAACTTCGGCAACCGCTAGGTTCCTCCATTCGAGCTCGGAACCTATAACCTCGAACTTCTATATTTCTGGATACATCTCGAAGAAGGCCTCCACAGACTGCTGAAACGTTGCTTCGATCTCTTCTTTGCTGCCTTCGATGAGGTGCATGGTCACCCGCGCTGTGCGCCCGTTCTTGAGCACGACGGTCGCATCCTTCACTTCGCCCAGGTCTTCTTCCGGCAGTAAACGCATGCCATAAATCAGCGCCAACTTCGCCATAGCACTCCTCCTCACCCCATGTTCCAGCCTAGCTTCTGACACCTGCCCGGTCAAACCGCCTGGCCGCTCGGCTAAGCAAACTAGCGTTATACTGAGGCATCTTCGCCCTTCCACGAAGCATCGCATTGTGCAGCACGGAGGTCAGTGATGAAGCGCAAGTTCCTCCCAGGTTTTATGGCTGGCGCAGTCCTTTGCGTCGCCGCTCCGCCGCCGCAGTTAACTGCCGCGGCGCAAGAGCCGCCGGGGCCCCAAGTCGAAGCGCCGCCTCCGGTCCCGCCGGTGCGCCAGTCGGCATCCGCGCCGCGCGCGCTCCAAGAGAAAATTGTCGTTCCTGCGGGCACCCGTGTGGCTGTGGTTCTCGAAAATGGCATTTCTACGCGCAGCGCCAAGCCCGGTGATTCCGTTTACTTCCACACGAATTTTCCCATCACGCAAAACAATCGCATCATCGTTCCCGTAGGATCGTATCTCCGCGGCGATTTGATCGAGTCCAAGCGTCCGGGACGCATCAAGGGCCGTGGCCAATTCCGTATGCATCTGAACACGCTGATCTTTCCCAACGGTTACACGGTTGATTTGAAAGCCGCGCCACGCAGCGCCGATTCCGGCGGAAAAGAAACAATGGATTCCGAAGGAAAAGTGACTGGCCCCGGCAGTAAAGGGAAAGATGTGGCCACGGTTGCGGAGACGACGGTGACGGGCGCGGGAATCGGCGCGATTGCAGCTGGCGCAAAAGGCGCCGGCATTGGAGCCGGGATCGGCGGACTCGCAGGTCTCGCTGCGGTGCTCCTGACGCGCGGTCCGGAAGCAGAGTTGCCGCGCGGTTCGACGCTCGATATTGTTCTCGAACGCGAAATTGTTCTCGACGGAAGCCAGATTCAGTTCACCAACCTCGGCCAGGCCTTGCCCATCACGCCGCCGGTTGTGCGCCAGCAGTAGCTGTTGCTACGCCGAGCCCTTCGCGAAATACGCTCGCGCTGCACGGTACCGTGCCGTTCTCGGTGACCTACTCCTGCATAGGCTTGGACGCTGCACGCACTTGGCGCCTTACTACGCAGTGGTTTTCTTCGTCGCTTGCGCTTCAAAGCGCAGCGGAGAGAATCTCTCCCAAGCGACAGAGACCCGCTGCTCGGTGACCCACTCGCGGATCAGCCTTGCGGTGACGGGCGCAAGAAGAATCCCGCTGCGAAAATGGCCCGTGGCAATCAACAGGCCATCTAGGTCCGTGGGGCCGAAAATGGGTAAGTGATCCGGCGAGTCGGGCCGCAGGCCCGCCCACGTTTCTTCGATCCGTGCAGACGCAAGGCCCGGGGCCAATGCAATCGCGGCCGAGAGAATCTTTTCGATGCTTCCTGCGGTTATTTCCTTATCGAAACCAACATATTCGACCGTGGCGCCAGCGAGAATCCGGCCGTCATCGCGCGGCACGAGATAGATTTTCTCTGACCAGAGCACGCGCTCGATCTTCAACTCGTCCGCCCGAAGAGCAACCATCTGTCCCTTCGCCGGCCGCACCGGCGCGTACGTATTGACCCCCTCCACCCCCGCAGAAAAACATCCGGCGGCGACGATAGTCCAAGCGGCCTCGACTCTTTCATTTTGCAGAATCAGGCCGGCGCAACGTCGCTGCATGCCGCCGTCCCGCCAAATGGATTCCACCCCACACCTCGGAAAAATCTCCGCTCCGCTGCGACGCGCTGCTTCGAAAACCGCCCGCGTGAGCGCGCGGTTATCCACCGATGCCTCATCCGGCCGCAGAACCCCGGCCTCCACCTCTTCGCTCAGGGCCGGCTCCAGCTCCCGCGCATCCTCGGCGCGAAGCGGCTCCGCTTTCAACCCCAATCCATGGTGGAGCGCAATCAACGTGCTCAGCTCGGCCCTCGCATCACGAGAAAACAATGCTTCGATGGTTCCCTTTGGCCGGAAGCCGACCCGCTGGCCGGAAATTTCCTCCACCATCGTCACGAACTCTGGATATAACGCAAGACTCGCTTTGCACAGCGGCACCGCGGGAATCATCGCGGGATTCTCCGGCGCCGCTGACAAAATGCCCGCCCCCGCCCAGGAAGCCTCGCGTCCCGGCTCCTGACGGTCGAAAACGCCGACTCGCAGACCCGCGCCCGCGAGCTCCAGAGCGATACATCCGCCAATCAAGCCGCCGCCCGCGATGGCCACATCGAACTTCTTCATAATGTCATCATAGCGCAACTCAGCAGAGGGTTCGTGAAGCGCCGGGAATGCCGCAGCGGCGCGCGAAGGGAGAAACCAAAGGGGAGAGAAGAGCTGCCTACAGCGAACTCACAAGTTCTTTCGACAATACCTGGGCTTTTTTCGCTAGATCTCTGGCGCGTATCCAGTCGCTCACGCGGGCGGCATCGCGGGCCTCGGCGATGAAACTCCGGACTTTAGAAGCCAGGTCTGTCTGCGCCGCATTCAAGTTTCTCCCCCGCGTTGCTGCCAGATTTCGCTCCGCGACGCCAAGACTCTGGCCCGTCTGCTCCTGCGCCGCCGCCCTTTCTTCGGCTGTCAGTTCTGGCACGATTACAGGCGCTTCGGGCTTGCCGGAGCCATTGCTCTCGGTTGGGGTATTCCCCGCACCGCGCGGCCTCGGGGGATTGCCGTGGCCCGCCGCGATCGCCGAAGGCGGAGCCGGAATCATGAGGCGGAGTTCCGGCGCGGGATCCGTCGGCGTCGCATCTCCAGGTGGCAGCGCAGACGGCAGCTTCGGCCGCACTTGGACCGCCATGCCCCATTCGAACGAGGGCTTTCTTCGCATGGCGCCGCATCCCACCAAAAAAAAAGCGGCAGAACACAGCACAGCGAGAGTAGTCCGCGCCCCGGAGCGCGATGGTGTTCGATGAAAACTCTGAGGCCGGGCTGTCTTTTCCGTCATGCTCAGGCCGCGAGCGGCAGCTCGATGCGAAACGTTGTCCCTCGGCCAACCTCCGAAGTGAAGTCTATCGAACCGTTGTGAAGCTGCACAATTCGGAAAGTACTGGCGAGTCCGATGCCGCTGCCGCCGGGTCGAGTTGTGAAAAACAATTGAAAGATCTTCTGCCTGTTTTCGGGCGGAATTCCTTTTCCGGTATCGCCCACGGCGATCTCCGCCATCTCCCCGCGCCGGCTCAGAACGAGACGCAATTGGCCTCCCTGAGGCATCGCTTCGGCGGCATTCAGAACAAGATTCAGTACTGCCTGCTTCAGGAGGGCGCGATCCACGTACGCCTCCGGAACATCGATGGGAAGAAGTTGCGCGACCTGCACATTTGCTTTTTGCAGCTGTGGCTGTGCGACCTGCATCACTTCCTTCAGAAGGTCCGCAAGCTGCGTAGCCTCCAGCCGCACTTCCACTGGCCGCGTAAAATCGAGGAACCGCTTGACGACAGCGTCGAGCCGGTCAATTTCCTTGTCAAGCACCTGAACTGCCTGTTGCGCTCCGCTATCCTTCGCCTCAGGCAGTGATTCTTTTAAGTTTTCGAGCCACAGCCGCATGGAGTTCAGCGGATTCTTTACTTCATGCGCCACACCCGCAGTGATACGCCCGACAGCGGCGATGCGTTCGCTCACCTGCAACTGCGTATTGATGCTCTCGAGCGAATCCAGATCGCGCAGCGTTACCAGCGCGCCCATGCGCTCGCCATCCTCTTGGATCGCCTGAACGCTGACGCCAACGCGCTTCGTGCCTTCGGTGGTCACTAGTTCCGTTTCCGCCGCGACTTCGCTGAGCTCATCACCTTCGAGATGCAGCGCATCACGCAGCGGGTGGCCCGCCGGGAAAATGTCCGTCACGCGGCGCCCGATGAAAGTTCCCGCAGGTGCGCCGAGAAATTTTTCCGCGGCGGGGCTCACCATGACGGCGCGCGCGTCGCGGGTGAACAGCAGCAAGCCATCTTCGAGCCCTGCCATCACGGAATCCAGGTTTTCGCGCATCGTACTGAAGATTTCGTGCACGCCGCGCAGTTGTTGTCCAACCTGAGTGATTTTCTGGCTGACCTGCCCGAGTTCATCACCGCTTCCCGCGAAGCCCTTAACCTGCGGAGCAGGCGCATCGTATTGCCCGGCGGAAATGCGGTCGAGTTGCGCGGCGATGTCGCGCAGCGGCGCGAGCGTCGCTCGGCTAACGCCCGCTGTCAGCAACGTGGAAATGATCAACGCCACCAGGACGATCGTTGCGGCTTTTCGCACGCTCGGCGAAATCTCATTCAGCAGAAGTCCAGAAGACACGGCCACGCGCACTTCACCAAATGGTTCCCCGCTTTTGTCGAAAGGAAAATCGAACTCATAGACTTTCGGCGGACCAGCCAGCACCCGCACCTGATGCGCATAACCGCGTTGCGTTAGCTGGGAAAGGGCCGTTCGGCGCTGAAGGAATTTCCCCGGCAAGGATTCATCTGTCGAAACCAGCGCCATCCCCGCGTGGTCAGTGATGGTCACCTCGTAAATGGAAGGCGTGTCCTTCGCGGCTTTCAACTGGGCATGCAGGTTTTTATTGATTTCAAAGGCCTTTCGCACAAAGTCATGGATGTCTTGTGGCTCATTCGAGTCGGGCCGCAGCCCTTGCTCGGCCGCATCAATCAGCGCGCGTTGCGCCTGCTGGAACACTTGCTGCGCAATTTCGTGCGCACGCTTGTCGGTTTCCTGGAGTACTTGCTCGAGGAGCTGGCCAACAAAAACGCCGGACAGCACGGCGACGACGAGCACCACCAGCCCCGTCATCACCAGCGTGAGTTTTGTCCGCAGCCGCAGCTGCATCGCGAGTTCTTACTCCGTCTCGGCGCGCTCGCCGCCGTATTCTTTCAATTTGTTGTGGAGCGTCTTCAGGCTGATTCCCAGCAGGTCGGCCGCCCGCGTCTTATTATTTCCAGTGGCGTTCAGCGTTTGCAAGATCAGCTCGCGCTCCATCGCATCCACTGTTGTGCCAACCGGGAACTTGATCGCCGCCAGATCGCTCGGCCCTTTCGCCGATGTTCGTCCAAATTCCCCCGGCAAGCAGGCGCGCGTGATCAGCTCCTTTTCGCACATGATTGACGCGCGCTCCAATACGTTGCGCAGTTCGCGGATATTCCCCGGCCAGGTGTGGCTCATGAAGATGTCCAATACTTCTGCGCCGATTCCGCGGACGTGCTTGCTATGCTTGGCGTTGACGTCTCGCAGAATATGTTCCACAAGCAGGGAAATGTCCTCTTTGTGATCGCGGAGCGGCGGCAAATTGATGTGGAAGACGTTCAAGCGGAAATAAAGATCCTGGCGCAAGTGTCCGCTGCCAACCGCTTGTTCGGGATCTTTGTTCGTGGCGGCGAGCACACGCACGTCTACCGGCGTCTCGGTCTTGCTTCCCAGCCGGCGAACTTTGCGGTCTTCCAGCACGCGCAGCAGCTTCGCTTGCGTCGGCGCGGGCATCTCTCCAATCTCGTCGAGCAGCAGCGTCCCGCCGTCGGCCAGCTCAAAGCACCCGATGCGGCGTTCTGCAGCGCCGGTAAAGGCGCCGCGCTCATGGCCGAAAATTTCGCTTTCCATGAGCGTTTCGGGAATCGCCGAACAGTTGATGGCCACGAACGGACCCGTCGCGCGCGGTGACAGCTTGTGAATCGTCCGCGCCACGATTTCTTTTCCGGAACCGGTTTCGCCGGTGATCAGCACCGAAGCGGAACTCGGCGCCGCCATCTCCACGATGCGCATGACTTCCTGCATCGGTTTCGACGCGCCGACCAGATCGCCGAGCCGCCCCGCATCGCGCAACTGCCGCTGCAGCACGGCGAGCTTCCGCGCATCCCGCGCCTTGCCAAGGGCGCGGTCCAGCAGCGCCCGCAACACGGGTGCCTTCAGCGGTTTCTCGATGTACCAGAAAGCGCCCGCTTCGATCGCCGCTACCGCGCGTTCTTCGCTCCCTTTTCCTGTGATGATGATCGCCGGCACATCGAACAACTCCTGTCCCAGTTGCTTCAGCAGGTCTAGCCCATTCATTCCGGGCAGCTCAACGTCGGCGATCAGCGTGTCCGGCTGGTAGCTCGCGAACTTCGCCAGCGCATCCTCCGCCGAGCCCACACCGAGAACGTCGCAGCCCCATTTCTGGAGGAGCTGCTCATACCCTTTTCGCGCGTTGTCTTCGTCCTCGACAATCAGGACGCGGTCTTTCCGCTCCCCGGTCTCGACCGCGCGCACCGCCGTCTTCGTATCTTCGCCCATGCGGCTCAGCCTCTCTTGGGTGTTCGTTCTTATTTTCACAAACTTTCGATTCGGCCGGATACTTCGACTCTAACAAGCCCCTCTCCGCTTGCCAAGCTGCCTTGTGGTGCGGGCTCTTACCTGTACTCCACTTATATTCTGACATCCAAAATACAAAAAGGCCGGAGCAAGCGCTTCCGCCGTTCCAGCCTTTCTTCCTGTTCAATGCAAACTATTTTCAATTATTGCGCGTCAACGGGTGACTCTTACTCTTTCACGAGGTACAGCGCCCTCTCCAGCTCCAACTCCAGCTTCGCTCCCTTCGGCAGGTCCAGCTCATGGCCTCTGCCGGACTCCATCAGATAGGCGGCGATGGCTCCCGCCGCGGCGCCGTCCGCTATTTCTTTCTTGTTTTTATCTTTTACGCCCTTCACTGCGCCGATGGCCGCGCCCGCCGCCGCCGCTTCGGCCGCATCGTGTTGCGTGCTCGTTCGTGCTTCTATTAACCCTTCCTGCGCGCCGCCCGATTTCACGCTGTGATCGCCGGGCACGCCCGTGACCTCGGCAACGATCGGCAATTTGCCGAACTTGGTGTGAATCTCATCAAACGTTAGCCAGAGTTTTGCGCGCCCTGTTATCCCCCCCGGCTCGACGCGGCTCACGTGGCCGTGAATCTCCGCCCCCGGCGGCAGGTAGATGCCGCCGCCTGCCTCCAGCGGCTCAAGCGTCTTCACCTTGAATTTCCTGTTTTCCTCCGTTCCCTTGGTGCTCAGTTCGTCCTCGAGCCGCACCAGAAATTTCGTTCCCGGTGCGACCGCGTAGGCTTCCAGCGGCAATCCTCGCCGTTGTCCATCGGCCTTCTGCGATTGTTGGTTTGGCCCTGCGGGAGAAGCGTTTTCCTGCAATTGCCCCTGCGGCGTCGCCGAGCTCGGCTCCTGCGCTGTCGCGGCAAATGGTCCGGCGAAACTGATCGCACCAATCGCGACCGCCGTTAATCTGCAAATACCTCTTGCCAGCTTCATCGGAGCCTCCTCATACCTTCCCGAGGCCAATGAGCTTGCACTTCACTCGCCACGGCCGTCTTTTTCGTGCTCTCACAAGAGACTCAATTCACAGCTACTTGCTGCGCTCTGCTGCTCCTCCCGACGGGCCAAAGATTTCACCTGTCGGCCCGTTCCGTCACTGGGCTGCAACCTAATCCTTACACCTGGCCACGATTTCCCACCATTGCTGTAGCGCAGGACGAACGTCGTGAGCCCTGCGGCTTTTTCTTCAGGGTTCCGGGCGAATGGATTCAGCGGCACTACCCATGGAGGAATCGCCGGATGCGGCGAAGGACAGTGGCATACATGGCAGGCGTCACGCGCCCCGTGTGCGTGTTTTGCTGGCTGGGGTGATAGACGCCGAACAAACGCGGAAAAGGAGGCGGCAATTTCGCTTCCGCTCCATGCGCAAAGACGTAAGGCGCGCGCGAGGGAATAATTCCGCTTTGCTTTAAAATTTCCAGATAAGCATCCCAGGCGATCTTCCCTAGTGCCAGAACCGCCTTCGGTTGCAAAATTTCAAGCTCGCGCTCCAGATAACGCCGGCAATTCAGGATTTCTTCCGGCAGCGGTTTATTCTGAGGAGGTGCACAACGGATTGTCGCGGTGATGTACGCGTTCGTAATGTGCAAACCGTCGTCGCGGTGGAGGGAAGTGGGCTGATTCGCAAAGCCCGCCTTGTGCAGCGCGGCGTAGAGAAAATCGCCGGAGCGATCTCCGGTGAACATGCGGCCGGTGCGATTTGAACCATGTGCGCCTGGCGCGAGGCCAAGAATCAACAGCTCCGCGTGCGCATCGCCGAACCCCGGCACGGGTCTGCCCCAGTATGTCCATCCCCGGAAGGCTCGCCGTTTTTCCTTCGCTACTTTCTCGCGATACTCAACCAAGCGCGGGCACTTCCGGCACCCCACAATTTCTTCGTTCAGAGCGTGCAGCAATATGGGTGCTTCCGTCATCACGCTTGTGCCGTTCCAACTATTTGAACCAAAATGTCACCTTGAGATTTCCATCCGAAGATGCGGGCCAGTCGTTCCGGGAAGACTTGCCCAGACAAGTTGGAACGGCGCTAAGAGAGCTACCGTCCCATCATTCGATTGACATCGGCGAAGGAGATCGCGCCGTCAAACAGGGATTCATAGGTTCCTGTTTCCATCAATTCCTTTCCGATCCGCTGAACGAGTCCGAGCGAAGCACGCATCACGGCCGATCCCGCGCTCGCTCGCGCGACTCCCAGCTTTTCAAGCTCTCCGAGCGGAGGACAACCGGGTGACAAAAGTATGTTGAGAGGTGCGCCAACCGCCTTCACCAATTTGGATATTGTCTCCCGGTCCCGAATTCCCGGCGCAAACAGACAGCCCGCACCTGCCTGGCGATAAGCCCGCAGGCGCTCAACCGTTCGTTCAAATCGTGTGGCGGCATCGCCAATCTGCAGCAGATAAATGTCCGTGCGCGCGTTCACCACAAGCGGGACACCGAGCGAAGAGGAGACTTCGCAAATAGCTCGAATTTTTTCCACTTGCAGCGCCGTATCTACCAGCGAGCTCTCGTCGTCGCCTGTTACGTCTTCCAGGTTCATCCCGACGGCCCCGGACGCAACCACTGCCTTTGCGGTTTCGACCATGTCTTTGACACTTATGCCGTAACCGGCCTCCATGTCGGCGGTCACGGGGACACGCACAGCGCGCACAATCCTCGCCACAACCTCAAGCATCTCTTTCCGTGAGATGCGCTGCCCGTCCGGATACCCCAGGGCTGCGGCGACTCCGGAGCTCGACGTCGCAATGGCTGGATAGCCTGCTTCCTCCATCATCCGCGCGCTAGCCACGTCCCACGCATTCGGGAACACCAAGATCCGCGGCCCGTGATGCAATTTCCGGAGCCGCTCCGCCTTTTCGGCCTGTACAGGAATGTCCATTGGAAAACCTCCGCAGAAAACACAGAGTCCTTAACGCGCAGGCACAGCGTATGCATTTTCTGCCGTTAAGGAAACGTCCAATTTGGAGAGGAACCTCACGCCAGTAGGCGCTTTGGAACGGGCGAAGGTACATCCGCTTTCGCCTTTTCTTTTGTCATTCCTCGCGGCCACAAACGGTCCACCAGCACGCGCCATCCATCCCCTTTTTCCGTTTTCGCGTAAACTCTCTTTACCCGCACCATCGTTCTCTCACCGCAGCAATGCCAGCGCCTCTTGGTGCACTTTTCCGTTCGTGCTCAGCAGGCTCCCGTCATAAATCGATCGCTTGCCCGCAACGGTCGTCGAACACCCGCCCGCTTCTTCCACGATGATGCCCAGCGGTGCCAGGTCCCATGGCTTCGACGTCCAATCCAGCGCGGCTTCGATGGCTCCTTCCGCCACCAGCATGTGCTGCCAGAATCCTCCGAAAGCCCGGCCGCTCTTTGCGGCATCCGGCAGCCTCCGGATTTTTTCCAGTGCTTCGCGGTTCTTACTGGGTCCTGTCCCCGTGGTAAAGACCATCGCTTCGCTCAGCCGCGCGATGGTCGAAACGTGCAGCCGCCGTCCGTTGCGATAGGCGCCTTCACCGCGATATGCCCACCAGCGCGAACCAAGACCCGGAGCGCTCGCCGCTCCCGCCACGATCTCACCATCCCGCTCGATACCCAATAGCGTTCCGAATGTCGGAATGCCCCGCGAAAACTCATCCGTCCCATCAATGGGATCAATGATCAGACGCGCGCGGCCCGCCGAACCGCCGCTCCGCGTGTCGCCCATCTCTTCGCCCAGCACGTCCAGCGGGATTCCGCTGGCCGCTACTTTCGCGCGTGCCATCTCTTCCACGGCCCGGTCAGCTTGCGTTACCGCGGTGCCGTCGCTCTTGCGCTCAATGTGCATTTCCGCGGCGCGGAAATAGCGCATGGTGATGGCATCTGCCTCATTCGCAATCGCTTCCAGCAATGCCCCATATTCCTCGCGAAACCCCATCGGCTCTCCTTGACCGCATTTGACACTCTCTATCTATCCCCCTAGCATAACTTCTCACGCGCATGAACGCCCACACCAACACCGGAACCGTCCTTGACCGCATTCTCGAGGCTCGCCGCGCCGAGGTCGAGCATCGCAAGAGAGTCTTGCCCGAGACGGCATTGAAATATGGTGTCAAAGCTGCCTTGCCGGTGCGAGATTTTTCCGCTGCGCTTTCGCGCGATGGACTTAACGTCCTTGCCGAGCTCAAGCCCGCTTCACCCTCCCACGGCGTCTTGCGCGAGCCCTTCGATCCTCCGGCTTTGGCCACCACACTCGAATCCGCGGGCGCTGTAGCGCTCTCCGTGCTCACCGAATCGGAATTTTTCCGCGGCTCGCTGAAAAATCTCCGCGACGCCCGCAAATCGGTGAATCTCCCCGTCCTTCGCAAGGATTTTATTTTCGATCCGTGGCAAGTCTGGGAAACTCGCGCGAACGACGCCGACAGTTTATTGCTCATGGTCGCCGTATTGCAGGATGCTCAGCTTCGCGACCTCATCGCTCTCGGCCGTGAACTCGGCATGGAGCCGCTCGTGGAAGTCCATACGGCCGATGAACTCGACCGTGCCCTCGCCGCTGGCAGCCGCATCATCGGTGTCAACAACCGCGACCTCAAGACGCTCGATGTCCGCGTAGAGACTTCGTTCGAATTGATCGCGCGCATCCCCGATCATTGCATCGCCATCAGCGAATCCGGCCTCCGCTCGCACGATGACCTTCGCAAACTCCGCGAAGCGGGCTTCGATGCATTTCTCATCGGCGAGCATCTGATGCTCGCTCCCGATCCCGCTGCCGCGCTCGTCCAACTCCTCGGCACTGCGCCTCGGAAGGAGTAGCTGCCTCGTGGTCCTCGTCAAAATCTGCGGCATCACCAATGGGCCCGATGCGCGCGCCGCTTGCGAAGCTGGCGCGAACTTGCTCGGCTTCAACTTTTACGAGAAAAGTCCTCGTAATATTACCTCCTCCGACGCTTCGAAAATCCGTGCGCAGCTCCCTCAGGACGTCGAGGTCGTCGGCATCTTCGTGAACGCCAAGCCGGCTGCCATCGCTTCACTAAGCTCGTCCCTGCGCCTCAACGCCGCGCAGCTTCATGGCGACGAAACTCCCCCCACGGTCGCCGAAGTCGCCCGCACCATCCGCGTCTTCAAAGCTTTCCGCGTTGACGCGGACTTTTCCCTCGCGGCGCTCGACGAATACCCGGATGCCTACGCCCTTCTTTTCGACGCAGCCCACGCAGGCCAATATGGCGGTACGGGGCGCACCACCGACTGGGCTCTGGCTCGGCGCGCTGCTCTTTCCCGCCGTATCATTTTGGCAGGCGGCCTCAAGGTCGAAAATGTTGCCGCGGCAATCCGTCTCGTGCATCCCTTCGCCGTTGATGTCGCTAGCGGGGTAGAATCAAAGCCTGGCAAGAAAGATCACGGCAAGCTGCGCGAATTCATTCAGGAAGTCCGCCGCGCGGAGCGCCAACGCGAAGAGCAATCGGAGAGTTCTCGCGAGTCATGAGCACAATTCTACGATCGGTCACGATGGCGCCCGGACGCTTCGGCCCGTACGGCGGCCGCTACGTGCCCGAGACGCTCATGGTGCCGCTGCTGGAGCTCGAGCGCGTCTACGAAACCACGCGGACCGATGCAGTATTTCAAGCGGAATTTGCGGACCTGCTGAAAAATTTCGCTGGCCGCCCTACGCCGCTGCAGTTCGCCAAGCGCCTCACCTATAAACTCGGTGGCCCGCGCATCTATCTCAAGCGCGAAGACCTCCTCCACACCGGCGCGCACAAGATCAACAACGCCATCGGCCAGGGCCTCCTCGCCGTGAAGATGGGCAAGCCGCGCATCGTCGCGGAAACCGGCGCGGGCCAGCACGGCGTCGCGTCGGCCACTGTCGCCGCGCAGCTCGGTCTCGAATGCGTTGTGTACATGGGCACGGAAGACATGGCGCGCCAAGCGCTCAACGTCACGCGTATGCGCATGCTCGGCGCGGAAGTCATCGGCGTTGATTCCGGCAGCCGCACGTTAAAGGACGCCATCAACGAAGCCATGCGCGACTGGGTCACCAACGTCCGCACCACGCACTATCTTCTCGGCTCGGTTCTCGGCGCCCACCCTTATCCCACCATGGTGCGCGATTTTCAGTCCGTCATCGGCCGTGAAGCGCGCGCGCAAATCCTCGCGGCGGAGCGTCGCTTGCCGACGCATCTTTTCGCTTGCGTTGGCGGCGGTTCGAACTCCATTGGACTCTTTCACGAATTTCTGCGCGATTCCGAAGTGAAAATGATCGGCATCGAAGCTGGCGGCCGCGGCACCGGACTCGGCGAACACGCCGCGCGTCTCGCTGCCGCGCAGGGCTTCACCGGGGCCCGCCCTGGCGTCTTGCAAGGCACATACACCTATGTCCTGCAAACGGAAGATGGCCAGATCTCCACCACTCATTCCATTTCCGCCGGCCTCGACTATCCGGCCATCGGCCCCGAGCACGCCTGGCTCGCCGACCAAGGCCGCGCCGAATATTCCGCCGTTTCCGATCAAGCCGCTCTCGATGCCGCGCGCCTCCTCTCCCGCGCCGAAGGCATCATCCCCGCGCTGGAATCCGCGCACGCCATCGCCGGGCTAATCGAGCGCCTCCCGCGCATGAGCAAGGACGACCTCATCATCCTCAACCTCTCCGGTCGCGGCGACAAGGACATGGACACTTACTCCCGTCTGCTCTAATCTTTACAAAAAACCGTTGACCGCTTCGCGGTCACACTTGATATGACCGCTGCGTCTTCCAACTCGACCCCTATTTCCAGACGCTTCGCAGAGCTCGGCGCCTCCGGTGAACTGGGCATCGTCGCCTACATCACCGCGGGCGATCCTTCCCTAGACGCCACCCTGAAATTCGTTCTAGCGTTGGACCAAGCCGGCGCAGATATCATCGAGCTCGGCATTCCCTTCAGTGATCCTCTCGCCGATGGCCCAACGATTCAGCGTGCCTCCGAGCGCGCCCTCAAAGCCGGTGCGACGCTCGCCGGCGTGCTCGATCTCGTTCGTCGCATCCGGCAATCCTCCCAGGTTCCCCTGGTCCTTTTCGGTTACTACAACCCCATCCTTCAAATGGGCCTCGAAAAATTCGCTGCCGCTGCTTCTTCGGCTGGCGCTGATGGCGTCCTGGTCACCGACCTCACCCCGGAAGAATCGGACGACCACCGCCGCCTTCTCGCCGCTCATCATCTCGATACCGTTTTCCTTGGCGCCCCGACTTCCACCGACGAGCGTCTCAAGAAAATCGCCGCCTGCTCTTCCGGTTTTCTCTATCTCATCTCGCGCACCGGCGTAACCGGAGAGAAGGAAGCGCTTCCCGCGGATCTTCCCGCGCTGTTGCGCCGCGCCCGCAGCGTCACGCAGCTTCCCATCGCCGTTGGCTTCGGCATTTCGCAGCCGGGGCATGTCTCGGTTCTTGGCGGCTTGGCGGATGCCGCCGTGATCGGCTCGGCGCTTGTTTCCGAGATCGAAAAAGCGAACTCCGTCGACGCAGCCGCTGCTGCTCTCGGCGAGCGCATCCGGGCTCTCAAGGCCGCCGCGCGGCAGGGCCTCTCTCGCCGCGTCGAAGATCCCGGAAGGCCCTGCGGGAAGGTCGCTCCATGAGTAAGCGCCACCGTCGGCGAGATCTGATGCTTCCTCGTAGGGGCGCAGCATGCTGCGCCCCATCTCGGCAAGCGCTTTTCCAGTTGTCATTCCGAGCGCAGCGAGGAATCTGCTTTTGCCCCTGGCGCGAGGTCGCCACATGAACCTCAGCGACTGGCGCCGCCGCATCGACGAAATCGACCGCAAGCTCGTCGCACTCTTGAACGAGAGGTCACGCTGTGCTCTCGAAATCGGCAAGCTGAAACAAGCGGAGAACATCCCGCTCTATCAGCCCGAGCGCGAAAAAGAGGTTTTGGAAAACGCGGAGCATACCAATGCCGGGCCGCTTACGAACGCCGCGATCCGGCGCCTCTTCGAACGCATCATCGACGAGGCTCGCTCTGCCGAACGCGCCGCCATGCAAACCGGCGATGGCTCGGCGAAGGACCGAAAGTTGTAGCCGCCAATCATTCGCTTAGTATCTGACTGGGAAGGGAAACAGGAATCCATGGTCATCGTCATGCAAGAAGGGGCGGCCGAAACTCAGATTCAGCACGTTATCGATCGCCTCATCGCCAGCGGCTTCAACGTGCACCGCTCGACCGGCGAGTCACATACCGTTCTTGGCGCCGTCGGTGTCCACCGCGACTTCGATCATCGCGATTTTGAATTGCTCGACGGCGTGCGCGAAGTCATGCGCATCACCCAGCCCTTCAAGCTTGCCAGCCGCCAATTCAGGCCCGAGGGCACCATCGTCGATCTTGGCAAGGGTGTGCGCATCGGCGGCAATGAAGTTGTCGTCGCCGCTGGTCCGTGTTCCGTGGAATCGCGCGAGCAGATTCACTCCATCGCCGAAAGCGTCGCGAAGGCGGGCGCGAAAATTCTGCGCGGCGGCGCATTCAAGCCGCGCACCTCGCCCTACGCGTTCCAGGGCCTTGGCGAAAAGGGCCTCGAGATGATGCGCGAAGCAGCCGAAAAGTTCGGGCTATTCACCGTCAGTGAAGTCATGGACGCTTCCCAAATCCCAATGATGCTCGGCTATATTGATATTTTTCAGGTCGGCGCGCGCAATATGCAGAACTACTACCTGCTCCGCGCCCTCGGCGAAGTCCGCAAGCCCGTCCTCCTCAAGCGCGGCATGTCCGCAACCATGGAAGAGCTGCTCCTCAGCGCCGAATACATCCTCGCGGGCGGCAATTACGATGTCGTTCTCTGCGAGCGCGGCATTCGCACGTTTGAAACCTACACGCGTAATACCCTCGACATTGCCGCCATCCCCGTCATCAAGAAGCTTTCTCACCTCCCCATGCTGGCCGATCCCTCGCATGGCACCGGACGCCGCGACAAAGTGCCGCCCATGGCCCGCGCTGCTGTCGCCGCTGGCGCCGATGGCTTGCTCATCGAAGTGCACAACGATCCCGATCATGCCCTCTCCGATGGCGCGCAGTCGCTCGATCCCGCCCAGTTCGCGCAGCTCATGGACGAGCTCCGCATCATCGCGCCCGCCATCAGCCGCCGCATGGCCTAACCCATGCAGACGTTTCCACAAGCAAGGTGTCATTCCGAGCGAAGCGAGGAATCTGCTGTTGACTTTCAACTGTTAACCGTCCACTTCCCATGACCTCCCACCTCATCTCTCGCGTCACCATCCTCGGCACCGGCCTCATCGGGGGTTCCTTCGCTCTCGCCCTCCGCAAACACACCAAGGGAATGCACATCACCGGCTGGGACCGCGCCGAGATTGCGGAACAAGCGCGCGCGCGGCACGCCGTAGACAAATCCTTCGCGGGAGATCTCGCCCCCGCTCTGCGCAACGCCGATCTCATCTACATCGCTCTCCCCATAGCGGCGACGCTCGACCTTTTGCCGGAAATCGCGCGCCACGCTCCGCTCCATGCCCTCGTCACCGACGCGTGCAGCACAAAGCTGCGTATCTCGCAAGCTGCCGCCGAGCTTTTTCCCGGTGATTCAGGCCCGCTTTTCCTTGGTGGCCATCCCATGGCGGGCAGGGAGCTCTCCGGCTTCGCCCACGCGGACGCCGATCTCTTTCGCAATACCACCTATGCCCTGGTCCGCGAATCTTCCGATTCCGCTGTAGTGGCGGGTCTTCAGACCCGTGTTTCCTCCCCCATTAAAGGATCCATTTCCTCCCCTGACCCGCGCGTCGCCGCCTTTCTCGCCCTCCTCGAGAAAATCGGCGCCCAGCCGCTCTGGCTCGGGGCGCAGCAGCACGACTACGCCGTCGGCCTTGTCTCGCATCTTCCGCAGCTTGCCGCCGTCGCGCTTGCCTCGTTTCTCTACGACCGCCTCGATGAGAACGGTCTGCCTATCACGCTTGCGGGCCCCGGCCTTCGCGATTCGCTCCGCCTCGCCGGCAGCCCCTATTCCACCTGGCGCGACATTGTCCTCACCAACCGCGAGGTTCTTTCCGCCGCGCTCGATCTCTTCGCCCGCCGTCTCGACGACCTTCGCGAGCGCCTCGCCTCCCGCGAACTCGAAGCCGACTTCGACGCCGCCAACGAACTCTACAAACTCCTCCGCTCTTTGTAGGGGCACAGCACTGCTGTGCCCATCGCGTCCCTCCGCCCTGCTCAACAGTCCTTTATGGGCTCACCGCCGCGCAAGTCTCAGGTAGTGGGCCAGTCTCCGGTTAGGCCGTTACACGTCCGCGTGGGACTTCCCCGAACCCCATTTGTGGACAGGCACGAGCACTTGTCCGGTAACCCGACTAATCGGGACCTAGCGACATAGTGGGTCGTACAAATCGAACATCCGAGCGTGGAGAACGTTAGGGAGCGGGGACGCTGGAGGAGAACTTGTCTTGGTTCTCGATTTGAGCCAGTTCTGCGCGCAGGCGCGCCGCTTCCTCGCGATACTTTGCCGCGTCCATATGGTTCTTGGCGGCGGGGACGCTGCCGATCGCATTCATAAGTTTGCCGATAGCATCGTTCTTGCCGTTCTTGCCTTTGCCCATGTGTTCGAGGTCGTTGGCAAGATCCTCTTGGTTTTGTGCGTCGCCGTCTAATCCGGCAATGCGGGCCTGCAGATCCTGGATTCTCGCCCAGCGCTGAGCCCGCGCGATGGCAGCATCCGTCACAGTGGTGTTGGCGGCTTCCCAGCACCCCGAGCAGCGGTCCTCGAGCACCTCTTCGAAAGCGTGGAGATTGTCGATGCCGTGCCGGTTTCCCTGATCGGCAGACATGCCGTACCAGGTCACGGCCTTAGCGTCGTCGGGCTCCACGCCTTGCCCGAATTGATACATCCAACCCAGTTGGTTTTCCGCGTCGCTGTCCCCGTGCGCCGCAGCTTCGACGAACCAATACATAGCCTTGGCATAATCGGTTTGTACGCCCATGCCATGCTGAAACATATAGCCGATATTTTCCTTGGCGGTGTCGCTGCCATGCTCCGCAGCTTTGGTAAACCAGGCAAGAGCCTCGGCGTAATTCTGGGGCTGGCCCCATCCGTTCTCGGCCATGGAGCCTACCTGGTTTTCGGCGTCGGAGTTGCCATGGCCCGCGGCGCGGAGATACCAGGCATGGGCTTGAGCAAAGTCCTGCTTAACCCCATATCCGCACTGGTAAAAGTAGCCGACTTGCTTTTCCGCCTGAGGGAGATTCTGGTCGGCCGCTTTGCGGTACCAATCAAGGGCTTGCTTGTAATCACGCTTGACGCCAACACCACCCTCGGACAGGACGCCCAGGTTGTACTCCCCGAGCGCATAGCCCTGCTTCGCCGCGGAACGATAGTAGGCCAGGGCGCGCTTGTAATCCCGCGGCACACCGAACTTATGTTGATACATGTAGCCCAGTAGATTCTGTGCAGGAGCGAAGCCCTGGTTAGCAGACTTGCTATACCAGAGCAGAGCCTGGCTGTAGTCTTGGGGAACGCCGACGCCGTTGAAATAGTAGTTCGCCATCGCGAATTGCGCTCGCGCGTCACCAGCGGCGGCGGGCTCGCGAAGAGAGTAGAACTCATTGTCCGGCGGCTGTGCCGTCGCCTGCGTTGAGTTTTGTACCGGTGCTTGCCCTCGCGCCGCGGAAACCAGCGCGAACACAAAGAAAGCTGCCACCGTGGCCCTGCTCAGAAAGCTCATGGGTGTTTCCCCCGTCGAAGAATTTCAGAGAAAGTACCAGGAACGATGGGGCAGGAATGGCAGCTCTCTACCCTATTCGACTCGCTCCACCGCCGCTTTCCGCCACGACAGCATCCCGCCGCAATCAAATGCCATCCCCCAGGAGCTTGGCAGGCGGAAGCGCGTATAGCGATAGATCGCTAGTACTAAAGGGACAGAATGTGCTCAATTTTCTACTTCCAGGGCAGGGCAGCGAAGCGAAGCGAAGATGAAAGCATCAAGGCGGGGCCTTTTCGCATGTAGGGTTGACCCCAGCCTTCATGACGGAGTATAGGTGCGATGAGTCGAAAATGGAGTCAGGTCCGGAAAACCACGGTAATCGGAAACTCGGATTCAATGTCCGATTACTCGATTTATCAGGAGTTGGCTTCCATCTCTATGCTGAAGTCTTGCACTAAGGCGATGTATGGGGCGAGAGTTGAGAACAGGATTCCCCACCAGCTACGGGACCCATGAGCCGGTCTTACTTGAACAGACCATTGATGGAGAGGTTTCCACCGCCCGTGGTGACGATGACCAGATTCATTGCGACAAGCATCGTGTCGTAGCTCCAGCCATTCGTCCCTGCTTTGCCCCAGAAGCCCGTGTGCCAAGCGAATATTTTCTTCTGGATCGCGCCGAGCATGACCAGAATTAAACCGATGGCAGCGAGTTGCGCGAAAACGCCCAAAATTACTCCGAGTCCACCGGCTAACTCAGCCGCGCCCAAAAAAACTGTAAAGCTCTTACTCATTCCAATGTCCTTGCTTCGCGCTTCTGGGTCCTTGAGATGTTTATAGCCACTGGTGATGAACACGATGCCAACCATGAGGCGCAAGAGCAGAAGCGCGATATTGTTGAACTCAGCCAATTGGGGAAAGGTCATCCAAGCCACTCCGAGCTATCACTTCGTCTGTTCCCAATTCACGCGAGGAATTCTATTCTCAATTATCCGGACGTAGCCTAGCAAGAACAGTCCCTTTGGTGTTGATTCGAAACCATTCTCCCCCAGCGAAGAAATGATGCTCCGGTAACCTGGCTTATCGGGAGTTAGGGCACCAGCCGGACGATAAGCCTTTCAGTAAAGCCAATTCACTCCTCGCGCAGCAGTATCGCAGGATCAATCGACAGCGCGCGCTGCGCCGGTATCCACGTAGCCAGCAGCCCCAGCAACAACATAGCTAGAACAACGCCGGCTAATACCAGCGGATCGCGGGGAGTTGCCTGATACACAATGAAAGCCAGCACCCGGCTGGCGAGAATGCCCAGGAGTAATCCTGCGGCGGAACCAACCGCGAGCAATTTGAATGCGCGTCCCAACGCTGCCTGCAATACTTCCTTGCGCTGCGCGCCGAGGGCCATACGAATTCCCAGCTCCTTCAGCCGCTTGCTGACGGAGTACGCAGCGATTCCAAAGATGCTCGTGATAGAAAGCATGGCACCCATCACGCCCAGAATACCCAGCGACACCGGCGACAACCCTCCATTGTCCGGTTGCGGGAAGAAGTCGTCGCGAAATCGGACAGCTATCTGCGGTTAGATTGCGATTTGTCGGCTACTCGGAGCCAATCGCCAGGTCCTGATTAACGCGCTTACCGGAGAAGTGGGGTACTGGAACGGCAGATGTCCTGTAATCCGACTAATCGAGACTTAGCCTACGTAGCAGGTCAACTATTTGCGCCAGAGCCCGCTTCCGTTTCGCCCGGCAAGATCATTGTAGCTTCACCACGTCCGTCCGTCTCAACTTCCGGATGGGCCGTAAGCCACTCGGAACGGCAGAAAGCGCCAGACCGCGTTGACTGACGTGGTAAACTGCGTCCGCGAATGTTCAGGAGGCAGTACGTGAAAGCGCCAATTCTTTACCGAATCTCTTCTGTTCTGCTGCTGCTTTTTGACGTCGGACATACACTTGGCTTTCGCCAGTCCGATCCCAAATGGGGAGTCGACACGCTTCTTGTCTCAATGCGGTCAATTCACTTTGACGTGCAAGGGTTTAGCCGGACTTATTGGGACCTCTTTGTTGGGTCCGGATTCTTTGTCTCCGTCTTTCTTCTATTCTCGGCGGTATTGGCGTGGCAACTCGGTGGTCTTTCGGCGGAGACTTTGGCGCTCATGCGCGGCCCTGCGTGGACGCTTGCTCTTTGCTTTGCCGCCGTCACGGTTTTATGCTGGATATACTTCTTCATGCTACCCATCATTTTCACATTCCTGATTACAGTGTGTTTGATTGCGGCCGCGTGGCTCTCTCAGCGAAGACAGGCTGAACCTTGATTGGGAAAGCGACAGGTCCGATCTTGGGCGGATCGCCGGCAACTCGGAAACTATCCGCAAACGGCGTTGTGGGAAATAGCCCGCCTTGTCGCGTAGTGTTTACTGATGACTTTCGGCAGGAGGGTTTCCCACGTGTCCCGCCCAACGCCTGATTAACGCCGTTACCGGACAAGAGGGTACTAGGAGCAACTTGTCCGGTAATCCGACTTATCAGGCAAGTGGATTACTTCCGGATGGCCCGTCACTCGGTCGCGATGGCTGGTTTCGAGTAAGACTAGAGTTGGAGTTGCTCTTCGCTATTTGTGTGCGCGCAGTGCTTCTCGCGCAATTGGTTCGCCATTGAGAAAGATCGTCTCTATCGAGTCATACGCCGAAACATTCGTGAGCGGATTTTCCTTGAGCAGCAGCAAGTCACCTCTCTTGCCAACCTCGATGGAGCCTAGTTCATGCGACAGTCCTAACGCCGTTGCGTTGTCGAGTGTCGCGGCGCGCAAGATCAGAGATAGCGGAGCGCCGGTGTCCGCCCAATTCTGCAATTCGTGCCGCCCGTTCAGCCCCGGCGGATTGCCGAAGCCCTCGACACCGGGTGTGTCGCTCCCGAAAACCAGAGAAACATGGTCTTGCAACATGATTTTAAACGTCGCCCGAGTTCTTTCAATTGCCGCCTTGAGCAATGGCTCGAAGCCGGGTGGTGGGGAGGCTTTGCGGTATTCGTCCAGCAGCGCCGTGCGGGCCTTCACGCCTTCAGCAGATCGCAGGTAACCTATCACCCCTGGCGGCAGTGCCATAGTGAGTCTCGGATCGTCGAGCAGGCTTGCGTCAATCATCGCGCGCTCACCGGCAATTGTTTGCAGCGTCGGCTGTACATGCGTGCCCGAGTGCGCCGCGGCTGCAATCACATTGCTTGCGGCCGCAGGTGGCACGGAATTGCCGAAATCGCCCGGCCAAACCCAGAGACCGTGCGCGATGATGTCAGCATGACCATCGATCGCCGACCGCCAACTGTCAACGCTGGTGGCATGAACCATCAGCACCAACCTGCGCGCTTTAGTAGCGGCCTGAATCTTTTGCAGTGTTTCAGGGTGCAAATAGGGCCAGTGAAACGTGCCGAACCCGGATTCCACGAAGGCCTTCACGCACATGGCTCCGGCGTCCGCCGCGCGCGATACCGCCCGTTCCGGTGTGTAGTCGCCAGGGTTCAGTGATTTGGGCCAATGTTCCGCTTCGTTCGATTCATAAACCAAGTTGGGAAAGTTCGGCGATGAGGGCGGCGGAACATTGAAAGCCATATATCCGCCAGCAACCTTTATTCCTCTGCCACACGAGTAGAAGCGGGGATGCAATGGCGTGCCTTCAAACCATGCCTGGTCACTTTGCGTGAGGTCGAGATCAACGATAGACGTAAAGCCGAAGGCGAGATAGGCACGGGGAACCTGCGCACGATAAGCGGCCCAAAGTTCCGGATGGGCGTCGATTGCGTCTTCATCCAGCGCCGCGGGGTGACCCACATGCACGTGTGAATCGATCAGTCCAGGAATCAGAAATCGTCCGCTGCCGTCAATCCGCCGCGTATGCGGACCAGGAGCCAAGTTTGTGCCGATTTCAAAGATCCTCCCGTCCCGCAGAACAACATCAGCATGAAGCAGCGGAGCGGCGCGTTCCGGCGAGATCAGAGTGACATTTTCGATTAGTATGTCCTGATCAACAACGCGCTGCGCTTTTGCCGCGGCGCCAACACTCAGAACGATGAGCGCAGTCAGCGTCCTTGTTAACAGTCGATTGCTCAAGATCGCCCCCCTAAAGATTACCAACGAATATGAGTCCGGGTTGAGCGCGCTCGACCTACCCAGTTATCCGTTGCTACATAGAGGACCATACGAACTCTCCAACCTGAAAGTTCTATCGGCAGCGAGCTAGGTGCGCGTTAAGGGACGCCCCTTCCCCGAACGCGCGTCAGAAAATTGATGGGCTCCACTCCCGGTTGGTCGGCAACCCGGAAGTAATGGCCCAAGTCCCGATTAACGCGATAACCGGAAGAGTGGGTACTAGGAGCAACATGTCCGGTAATCCGACTTACCAGGACTTAGCCGCGTGGTCCGAGGATAACTTCCGAGTAGCCGACGATTCTGGAATTGAGAGTCTTGCGTTCTGCCCTCAGTCCGAACAGGACGTCACAGCGACGGGAAAGGAGGCGTCAGGGTCAGGAAGAGTGCCGACCTCACAGCAGGCGTATAATGTGGCCATTCTTGGGTGACGGATGCGATTAAGGAAATGAAGGGAGAAACCCGGTGGCGGCTACGAGCAGTCCTTTAGCAAGTCCGCTGTCCATACGAAAATCCGTGTTGGAGGCCATCGGCAATACTCCCGCGGTGAAACTGCGAAAGCTTGTGACGAACGAGATGGCCGATGTAGTCGTGAAGCTCGAATATTACAACCCGACCGGGTCATACAAAGATCGAATGGCGCTGGCGATGATCGAGGGCGCTGAGGCACGCGGCAGCCTTCGACCTGGCATGCGTGTCGTTGAATACACCGGGGGAAGCACGGGAAGCTCACTGGCTCTTGTGTGCGCGATTAAGGGCTACCCATTCGTACCGGTGTCGTCCGACGGTTTTGCCCGGGAAAAGCTGCAGACGATGAGGCTCTTCGGGGCGGACCTCCAGATCGTTCCTTCGGAAAACGGAAAGCTTACCCCTGAACTGTTCCGCATGATGATCGATAAGGCAAAGAAGCTGGGCGAGGAGCCGAACACTTACTATACCGACCAATTCAACAACACGGATGCAATCCAGGGGTACATGGGAATCGGCAAGGAACTGTTCGAGCAGGTCGGCCCGGAACTTGCCGCGTTCTGTGGCGGCGTAGGAACAGCGGGAATGCTAATGGGTGTGTCTCGTGCGCTGAAAGCTCGCGGATCGCAGGCCAGAATCGTGGCTCTCGAACCAACCTCCTCTGCGGTCCTTACAACGGGTAAAGGGGGGCCGCATCGCGTCGAAGGGATAGCAGCGGGGTTCCGTCCTCCGCATCTCAAGGACGGCGAGTTTGACGAAGCACGCGCGATCGACGAGCAGGAGGCGCGCGCCATGGCTCGGCGTTTGGCAAGGGAGGAAGGCATTTTTGCGGGGATCTCATCGGGGCTGAACGTGGTCGCTGCTCTGCAGTTGGCGCGCGAACTCGGACCCGGTAAGACGGTGGCCACGGTCGCCGTGGATAGCGGACTCAAATATCTCGCGGGCGACCTCTATGCAACCTGACGCGTAGCGTCGGGAGCAGCAGGATTTCAATGGCGCGCTGTTGCCTAATGCGGGCAACTCGGAAGTACGTCAGATGTCCGGTAATCCGACTTACCAGAAGTTGACACAGAAACCTGCGATAGAATTTGTCCTGTGCTTCGAACTGAACTTGGCAGACCACAACTAAAAGTCCGCGATGAGGCCGAGCCCCGCGGAAAAGCGGTTGGCACAAGCGTAGAGCGACGTGACAAGCACCGCGTCGAAAATGGCAGCTTCACTCCACCCGGCCTCCCGCAAGCGGTCTACGTCAGCCTTTTCCATCTCACCTGGACTGCGAGTCAGCTTTTCGGCAAACCGGAACAGCTCCATGACTTTGGGCTCAACTGGCGCACTGGAATAGTTCAGCGACAGTTTGCGGCCGATGGCCTTGTCCATGCCCAGCCTGCCGAGAATTTCCAAGTGTGCCGGTAAACAGTAAGTGGAAACGTTCAGTCCGCTCACCACGATGGCGATTTGTTCTTTGACCACCCTAGGCAGTCCGCGGTCGTCGAACATGGCATTGGTGTAGAGATTCGTTTGGTCTTGCAACAATTGGGCGTCGTGGCCCAAGGCTCGGAAATAGTTGGGCACAAAGCTCCATCGCTCGCGAATGTAGTCGTAGATGCCCTTCACATCAGGATTGGCTTGCTCATCGGAAACGAGGGGCACCCAAGACACGCTACACCTCCAGAGAAAAGCTAACTGAGGAACTCAGCGGGCTGTGTTTGGCAGTCTAGTGCCAGGTGCGGCCATGGCACCAAAAACAAAGTCTACTCCTATTTGTACGGTTTCGTTCGTCCGTTATTCAGTTACAGCAGGGCAAATCGTTGAGTGCCCCCATTGGATTGTGGGCTAAGTCCTGATTAACGCCGTTACCGGACAAGTGGAGTACTAGGAGCAACTTGTCCGGTAATCCGACTTACCAGGCAAGTGGATTACTTCCGGATGGCCCGTCATTCGACCAGAAATGGAACACACAATGGCATTCATTATCCAGAAAGAAGCATAATTGCCGAAGCCATGTGTCGCTCTTTCCACTTTGCCTTGATGACGGCGATGTGGTTCCTGGCGCTTGCCGCCGCACTCACTTCGGCCCGCTACTTCCTTGTGCCGCCGCGATTGCTCCTACCAGCTGAAACTCTTGCCCTCTCACGACATCACATGTTGATCTTGCTGCACATCGCCGGAGGGATCATAGCCATAACTGTGGGACTATTCCAATTTGTCGGATCGCTGCGCGATGCGTATCCGGGGGTACATCGCGCGATGGGTTATTTGTATCTGAGTGCTGTCTTTCTGGCGGGTTGCGCAGGCTTGGGGCTCTCGCCAGACACGCCCGTGTTCGCCGCTCACGGATTGACCGATCTTACTTTAATCGATCTTTCAATGCTGGGGCTCAGCCCGTCTTTTCTCGGCTACAGCGCCTCGTCGAGGTTTTCAGCGGACCAGTTCTTTCTCGTAATGGTTGGGTTCGGGACTCTCGCCCTAGTGTGGCTTTTGACAGCCGCCTTGGCCTTTGCCCGTGCGCGTCAGCGGCGTTTCGACGAGCACCGCGCGTGGATGACACGCAGTTATTCTTTGACTTTCGCTGCGGCCACCGTGCGCTTGGCTGGGTTTCCTATCCTCGTTCTCACGCGCGACCCGGTCGTCGCCATTACCTGCGCGTTTTGGAGCTGGATTCTGAATCTTGTGGTCGCCGAATGGCTCATCCGCCGTCGGTCCGCTGTCGGCGCTCCCAAGCGTCTGACGCAGATAGCTTCGTGACGCGTTTCGGGGGCCACCTTGGCCAGCAACGCGACGCTCCTCAAACAAGTCAACAGTTAGTTGCAAGCCCTGAGGTTCTTGACGGATTGTCGGCAACCCGGAAGTAATGGCCCAATGCCCGATTAACGCGCTTACCGGACAAGTGGGTACTAGGAGCAACTTCTCCGGTAATCCGACTTATCGGGACTTAGGATAACTTCCATGTTGCCGACAGGGAGTCAGGTTGGCTTGGAGGTAGGGGTTGGGAAAGGCTTTGATGGAACTCAGCTCGTTAGCGGGCTATTTTTGAAAGCGTCACGAGTGCTCGCCTTCGCTCTAAGAGGTGCTTTAGATGGAGGGCGTTTGTATCAGCATCTTGCTCTGCTGGCGGCGGCCAGGGTGGTTGAGGTCGGTGAATTCGAGCAGTTCGATGGGGGCGCCGTTTTCGACTATGAACGCGACGCGGACGCCGTCGGATGGGCTGTTAGGAGGAATCAGGATTTCGCGGCCAGCAAGCTCGGAGGCGAGATCAGCCACTTCAAACGCGACGTGCGGAACGTGCCGGACGAGATCATGCGACGGAGGATGTCTGTTCTGAGCGGTCATCGGGCTGAAGGATCTCTCTTTCACCAATCACAGACATGAGTCACCGCGACTCGTTCTAGTCGCGTCTTCCGGCTCAACTCCCGGATGAAGTAAACTGCCTTGGTCATTTCGGAGTACGGTATGGACAAACGCATCGCCTCCGCGGACGCCGCCATCGAAAAGCTCACCGATGGCGCCACCATCCTCATGGGTGGCTTCGGCCTCTGCGGCATCCCGGAAAATTTGATCGCTGCCCTCCGCCGCAAAGGCACGAAAAATCTCACCATCGTCAGCAACAATCCTGGCGGCGACGATTTCGGCATCGGCCTGCTCCTCCAGAATCGCCAGGTTAAAAAAATGATCTCCAGCTATGTGGGTGAGAACAAACTTTTCGAGCAGCTCGTTCTCAACGGCGAGATACAGATGGAATTGAATCCGCAGGGCACGCTCGCCGAACGCCTGCGCGCTGGCGGAGCAGGGATTCCTGCGTTCTACACTCCCACGGGATACGGCACCACGGTCGCCGAAGCTAAAGAGACGCGTGAATTTGAGGGCCGCCGATACGTTCTCGAGCGCGGCATTCGTGGTGAATTCGCGTTCATCAAGGCGTGGAAGGGTGACCGCTGGGGCAATCTCGTCTATCGCAAGACGGCGCGCAATTTTAATCCCATGATGGCCACCGCCGCCGATTACGTGATTGCCGAAGTTGAACAACTCGTCGAACTCGGGCAACTCGACACCGACAGCGTTCATACGCCCGGCATTTACGTCAATGCGATATTCCAGGGCCAGGGTTACGAGAAGCGCATCGAGCGCCGCACCGTGCGAAAGTAGTACGGAAATTGTAGGGGCGCAGCATGCTGCGCCCCAATCACTGAGGACTCAAACATGTCATTGACCGACGAGCAAAAACGTGAACGCATCGCCCGCCGCATCGCTCTCGAACTCCGCGACGGCTACTATGTCAATCTCGGCATCGGCATGCCCACGCTCGTCGGCAATTACGTCCCCAAAGGAATGGATGTAGTTCTGCAATCCGAAAATGGCATGCTCGGTGTCGGCCCGTACCCGCTCGAATCCGAACTCGATCCAGACCTCATCAATGCCGGAAAAGAAACCGTCACCGAGCTTCCCGGCACTTGTTATTTTTCTTCCGCCGATTCCTTCGCCATGATTCGCGGTGGCCACGTCGATCTCACCGTTCTCGGCGCGCTCCAGGTGGATGAAAAAGGCACGCTCGCCAACTGGGCCATCCCCGGAAAAATGCTCAAAGGGATGGGCGGCGCTATGGACTTAGTCGCCGGCGCCAAGCGCGTCTTCATCGCCATGGAGCACGCCACACGCGATAACAAGCCCAAAATCTTGAAAAAATGCACGCTGCCCCTCACCGGCGTGGAAGTCGTCGACTGCATCGTCACCGAACTCGCCCTCATCGACGTCACTCCCGGCGGCCTTCTCCTTCGCGAACTCGCTCCCGACGCCACACTCGATCTCGTCCAGGCCGTCACTGAGCCCAAGCTCCTTCTGCCGCCCTCCGGGCCAAAGCCCATGCCGACATGAAAGCCAAGAAGACAAAACGCCCGCGCCCGAAAATGCCGCACACCAGCGAGGAAATGAAGCAATGGTCCGCCATGCTCGGCAATGAGCTAAGCGCATGGCCCCGAGTTACGACGCGCCCCATGTTCGGTCTTCGCGGCTTCTATCGCGGCAGGAAAATCTTTGCCGCGTTGCCGGTAACGCGCGCGATCAATAATCCCAATTCGCTTATCTTCCGAATCAAACCCATGCCGCCCGACCTTCTGGAGCGCGCCAAGAAAGAACCCCGCATCGACACGGAAAACAGGGTCCCGGGCGCAAAATGGTTCATCTTCGAGCTGAATTCCACAGCCGACCTCCGTGACGCGTTGTGGTGGCTCAACCAGGCCTACAACCATGCCAAGTAACTGCCGGGTGGCAAGGTAGTGGCAGAGATACTAGCTTGCGGTAAGCTGGAAAAAGAGGCAGCGCGTATTCCATGGACCCACACTCGATTGTCGTCGTAAGCCTGCACACTCCGAAAGAAAAAGTGTGGGGCGAGTTGCTGGCCATTCATCCGGCGGGCGTAACGATGCGCGGAGTCGACCTCAACTCGTTCGATCACTTCATCCGTCAGATCAACGAGCCCGAAGGCGAGCGCATCGGCCTGCCCACGGTTTTCTTCCCCATGAACCGCGTAGAGCGCATCGCGCTGGACGAGCCTTCCGGCTCCATTCCTTCGATGGCCGAGCTTTTCTCGCGCAAAGTGGGCCGCTCCCTCGCCGACTATTTGGCCCAGTTCGCCTGATTGCGTTATCCTCAACTGCAATGAAAGGCCGCATCTGGACAGTACCCAATCAAATTACGCTTCTACGGCTTGGGTTTCTGCCGTTCTTTCTCATTCTCATTTCTTACGAACAGTACAGGTGGGCGCTTCTCGTCCAGGTCCTCGCCGGCCTTTCTGACGGCATCGACGGCCTGCTCGCCCGCAGCCTGAATCAGCGCTCTTCTCTTGGTGCTTATCTCGATCCCATTGCCGACAAACTTCTTCTCTCTTCTTCGTTCATCATCCTTGCGTTCAAACAAAAACTCGCCTGGTGGCTCACCATCCTCGTGCTCAGCCGCGACATCCTCATTCTCATTGTCGCCGCCGTAATCATCCTCATCGCCGGCTACCGCCCGCTTCCCCCGAGCCTTCTCGGCAAGCTGACCACTGCGTTTCAAATTATTCTCGTCTTCGCTGTCGTGCTGGCCGCCGCATATCCGGGCGCCGGCCTTGCATTGCTCAATCGCTTCCTCATCTACGTCGTCGCGGCTCTCACGGTGATCTCCGGCTTTCACTATTCCATCACCATCGCCCGCAGACTGAGCAGCGCAACTCCGTCTCCCTAAAATAAGAAAGCCGGCTTCTCGCCGGCCTTTTTCGATTTCAATCCGTTTCCTCTAAGAAAATTGTTTTTCACGTTCCTGGTAATTTGTCCTGAAAATGCAGCAGCATCATAATGAAGCTCGCCAACAGAACGATTGCCGCCAGCCAGCCCAGTGCATAGGCTGCCTGCCGTTCGCTCGCGCTTGCCGGCTCGCGGTCGGTAAACAATTTTCCCAGCCCAAACCCCGCTGCCAGCCCGCCAAAGTGCGCCCAATTGTCGACGCCGCGCAGCAGAAAGCCAAACACAAAAATCGTGACAACCCAGGAAACCAGCCGCGAGCGCAGTGCTTGCATCGTGGCTCCGCCGCGTTTCGTGGTGATCGCGATCATAACTCCAACCATCCCGAGAATCGCGCCGCTCGCGCCCACCGAATTGTGTCCAGTTACCGCACTCAACAGAAATCCAGTGACGCCCGTGATCGTATACAGGAAAAGGTAGCGCGCCGATCCGTACACTTCTTCCACCACTGGTCCGATATCCATCAAGACCATCATGTTGAAACCGATGTGGATTAATCCACCGTGCAGGAACATAGCCGTGACCAGGCGAAACCACTGATGCCCAACAAAAATCCCGTAGGGATTGCTATCTCCCAGCCTGTACAGCACCTCTTGATTCATTCCCCAGAGAATGCGCAGGCCGCCCGCTTCTCCGGCATTCATCGTTGCAACGAGGCTCAAACCAAACATAATGATGTTGACGATCAGCAGTCCCGTCGTCGCTGGCGCCCGCCCGCCAAAAAATCCCGAGAGGCCCTTGCTCATGGCGGCGAGCGAAAAACGCAAGTTTGTGCCGCATTCGTGGCATCGTGTCGCGCTGATTCCCACGAGCGCTCCGCACGCCGGACAAATCTTCGGCCGCGGCTGGTCGTTTCCGCCTATCCCGAAAAATCCGCGCACTGCGTTCTTCCATCGCTCCACGCGCCATTGCCACCGGTAGGGAAGCGCCAAGACTCCTCCTTGCGGCCCGCGTACCGCGTTTCTATAATACCGGAATCGCGCCCATCCTTTTTCCCACTCGCAAAGCGAGGGGCCGGCGTGGAGGAAAATGGACAGATTCGAAGAAATCGGCCACCGCCTCGACGAAGAGCTCGCCCGCCTTCGACGTTTCGTTGAAGAAGAAGTCGCCCCGGAAACCGAGCGTCGCACCGCGCAATTTCTGCGCGAAGTTTCGCAAAAACTCACCGAGGCTGCTGCCAAGCTCGAATCGCGCTACGCTGAGCGCTCGTCTCAAAACCCACCAAACCCCCAGCCATGACTCGAGCAAACTCGTGATTTTCCCTCGGCCTGCGCTTCGCTGGACGATTCTCCTCCACTTCCTTAATTTACTGTGCCTCCTGTCCATTTTCGGTTGCGCCTCGCGCCGCCCCATTGCAGACCGCCGCCAGCCACCGCCCGTTCAGCCTGAGCCCTCAGCGCCAGGGACTGCCGGTTCCGCAAAGCGCCCCGCTGATGGGGAACCTTTTCCCACTTCTTCTTCGGCGGCGGCTCCAAGGCGCACAAAGACTGCTGGCATTTCCGTTCCTCAGGGTTACAGCGAAGAGGGCAACGCTTCGTGGTACGGCGCGCCGTTTCACGGACGGCGTGCTTCGAACGGCGAAATCTACGACATGTACAAATTGACGGCTGCGCACCGGACATTGCCGTTCGAAACGATGGTGCGCGTCACCAACCTCAACAACGGAAAATCCACCACCGTGCGCATTACTGACCGCGGCCCGTTCGTCGAGAACCGCGTCATCGACCTCTCCTTCGCTGCGGCACGCGAGATCGATTCCGTCGGCGCCGGCATCGCCCCCGTGCGTCTCGAAGTTCTTTCCGCCATGGCGGATCCTACCGCTGGCTTTTTCACTGTGCAGGTTGGCGCTTTCCGAGCCTCCGCCAATGCCGAGCGCTTGCGCGATCGCCTGAACACTTCGTATTCGCCGATTTTTATTCAGCAATATGATTCGCCCGAGGGGCTTTATTACCGCGTCCTCGTCGGCAAGGTTTCCGGGGAAGACGCTGCACGGCAATTTGGGGAGCAGCTCCGAAGCCGCGAGGGATTTACGCCGTTCGTCGTTCGCCTGGACGAGGGCACGCCCGCCGGAGGGAACCAATGAGTGCCCGACTTGGTCCCCGCGCTCAGGGTCATTTCTTCTTCAGTTCCGCCTCCCAGTTGACAAGTAGGGTGAGTGGACGGTTGTTTTCATCGGCAGCAGCATTGAGGAGAAATCGTTGGCCATGGGGAGCGACATCGTATCCGATCATGCCCAGGCGATAGATGCGCCCGGGCCGGAAAGGAAATAAAGGCATAGGATGGCCGACTTCGAGGCTGTCTCCCTTTGCGCGGATCTCCGCGGCCGTTAGGACGTTGCGCGGAGAAACGAAGTAAAGCTCCTTGCCATCGTGGCGCCAGCGCGGCCAGTGGCCGCCATCGAGAGAAACTTGCCACATGCCATTGCCACTCGGAAACGGAACAACAAAGACTTGAGGCCCGCTGGAAACGGCCAGGGTGAACGCCATGAACTTGCCGTCGGGAGATATTTGTCCGCTGGTTTGCAGGCCCTGGGTGGTGGCCGAAGTCAAGACAGGCCGTGGGGATTCATCACGGGTGACCGGGAACAACCAGATTTCGCTTCGGCCATTGAGGTAGTGCTCGGCCAGCAAGTAGCGGCCGTCCGGCGACCAGTCTGTGGGCGCGTCAAGGGCGTCACCTTCGTAGATGATTGTCTCGGGGCCAAAACCACTCGAGGCTTTGGCGACAGTCTTGCGGTGACCATTGGGCAGGCCAACATTCACGGCAAAATGGGAATTGTCTGCAGACCAGACCGCTTCCGAAGTGAGGGAACCGTAGAAGGTGAGGCGCGTTTTGCTTTGACCGGAAGCGTCGAAAACCCAAACATCCACGGCAGGGTCGCCGGCACCGACCAGGATGCGCCGACCGTCGCCAGAGAGGCGCGGCCCATAGAAAGACCCCTTGTCGCTGGCAAAGCTCAAATGCTTGCCTTGGCGATCGACCCACTCCAATCGCGAGAGTGCCGACGTGGCACCGGTTTGGAAAAGCAACTCATTGGTGTCAGAAGCCGTAAACGTGGCGTGCCATACGCCCCCATCAACGACGATGCCATCAACAAGTCGAGAGACGGGACCAGCCAATTCGAGCCTGTTCAAATCAAGGGGCTGGGCGTAAAGAGTAGATTCCTTGACATAGAGCAGATTGCCCTGGGCATAGACGGCGCCCGCCAGAGAGGACACTAGCAGGCGATTCACTTTGCCATCGAGGGAAGCAGCGTAGATGCCGTTCTGCTCGGCCTGGGGAAAGGAGTGGTTTCCCGCTAAATAGAGAAAATGCTGGCCGTCGGGAAGAAAGAAAGGCCAGCGGTGCGTGGTGTGGAGCTTGGGATCGAGATGGGTGACGGCCGTTGGTGAGCCCCCCGTCGAGGGGACAAGGTAGAGTGCGCCGCGCACTGCCGCAGAAAAGACGATGATGCCGCTGCTGCTCCAAGTACCGCCGCGCGGACCTGGTGCGTCGCACAAAGCGCGAGTCACACCGGTGCCGATGTCAAGGGTTTTCAGCTTGCCGTCCGCGAAAAAGCCGATGCTGGAACTGTCGGGCGACCAAAAGGGAAAGATGGCACCGTGAGCGCTCGGCAAGATACGCTCTGCGCCGGTGCGCAGGGAGCGGTACCAAAGTTCGTCGCCCGCGCCGAAAAGAACGGCACCTCCATCCGGCGAGAGAGCAGGCGGTGCGCCTTGATCTCCCTCGATTTGGAAAGAAGTGGTGGCAGGCGGATCAATGAAAGAGTACGTAGGCAGCGGGGAGAAGCTGTCTCTCGGACGGAGAAACCAAAGGGCAACTAAAGCGAGGAGAGCGGCGGAAGCCATCGTCCAGGCGAGCAGTTCGCGGCGGTTTCGGGAACGAGAAAGAGCAGAAACGGCGCTGGATGAGGGCGCGGAATCGGCTGAGGAGATGGATTTTAGTTCCAGGGCGAGGTCGCGGGCGGATTGCCAGCGGTCCTCAGGATCCTTGGCGAGGCAGCGGCGAATTGTGTGGTCCAGCGCCGGTGGCGTCATCGGCTTGATGTTGCTGATTGGTGCCGGCTCCTTTTCGAGGATTGCCGACGCCACACTGAGATGACTCTTGCCTGGAAACGCTCTCTGGCCCGTGAGCGTTTCATAGAGAACTGCGCCGAACGAAAAAATGTCGCTCCGCCCGTCCAGGTCTTTCCCCTCCACCTGCTCCGGCGACATGTATTGAAACGTCCCGACGAGGACGCCTTGTTCGGTCATGGGGGAGGATTGCGTTAGCGCGGCCGTCAGCGTGGCCACGCTCGCCAGCGGCGCCGCTGGCTTGGCGAGGCCGAAGTCCAATAGCTTCGCGCCTGTTGAAGTCAGCATGATGTTGCCCGGCTTCAGGTCGCGATGCACGACGCCGCTGCGGTGTGCTTTGTCCAGCGCGTCGGCGATTTGCATCCCGTACTTGAGCACTTGTTCGAGCGGCATCGCTCCTTTCTCCAGCCGTTTCGCCAGCGTCTCCCCCTCCGCACATTCCATCACCAGATAATCCACGCCGTCTTGATTACCCACATCGTGCAACACACAGATATGCGGATGATTCAAGCTGGAAATCGTCTTGGCTTCCCGCTCGAAACGCTGCTTCCGCACAGGGTCGGCGGAAAATTGCGCGGGCAGAATCTTGATTGCTACAGTGCGCTCCAGCCGTGTGTCCCGCGCGCGGTACACCTCTCCCATCCCGCCTGCGCCGAGGGGGGTTGTGATTTCATAGGGGCCAAGCCGAGTGCCTGGAGTAAGAGGCATAACTGAGCGTGATTATAACGCCGGGAATCGCTCGCAGGATATGAGCCCACCTGGGACGGCTGGTAAAGTGCAAGGCCGAAGACGGCCGGCGGACGGTATTCGGTATGCTTTTCGTTGCGGCAATTTCCCGATATGCTCTTGCATTACAAAGCGTTGTGGAGAAACCATGTCCGCCGACTGCTTGTTTTGCAAAATCGCACGCAGGGAAATACTGGCCAAAGTTGTGTACGAAGATGCCGATGTCTTCGCCTTCGAAGACGTCAGCCCGCAGGCGCCCACGCACATCTTGATTTGCCCGAAGAAACATTTCGCGTCACTCAATGACGCCGTCGACGAGGATCAAGGTCTCCTCGGCAAGTTGCACCTTACTGCCGCGCAACTCGCGCGCGAGCGCAATCTGCTCGAAGGTTACCGCACCGTTATCAATAATGGCGGCGGAGCGGGCCAGTCCGTGTTTCACCTTCACCTGCATTTGCTCGGCGGCCGGGCGTTCCGCTGGCCGCCGGGCTAGCGTCCAATCCGCAGGCGGAATTCCTGAGGCTCGATCCCCCAGAAAAACAAAAGCCGCTGGCATATTTCGTGGGATTCCAACATTGGAAGCCGGCTCGCAAAAACAAAAAGGAGCGCAGCCGGCTGTGGCGGGCTGCGCTCCGTAACCAGTGGAATTGAGGCTTGCGCCTATTGCGGCATCAGCGTGATGGGGTCGAAGGACATGGTGAAGCCGCTGCTGGCGGCGTTCTTGCCGGTCACGGTGAACTTGAAGGTTTGGTTTCCGGCGGTAGAGATGGTGACGTTACCGACGTCCAGCACTGCGTACGTTCCTCCGGTGTTCAAGTATTCGTCTTGCGGCGCGGCGACGTTCACGCCGTTGACGCTCAATTGCCAGATGCCGCGCGTGGTGAATTGTTTCACACCGACCTTCACATCGTAGGTACCGGGCGCCGCGACATTGAGAGTGAAGGTGACGTTGTCGCCTACCTTTGTGGCGTCGAGGATGGTGCCGGCGCCGTCCGGGAACCCGGCGAAAGCGAACTGCCGGAATGTTGGGCCGGAACTGACAGCGGTGAGTTTTTTCGTATCGTAAACGATCGGCGTTTTCGGATTCGTGACCGCGCCAGGTGCGTACGTCCAGGTGAGAATCTCCTGCGTTGCGACCAGGCCGCCGGTGCCGCCGGTGAAGCCGACCCACGCGGTATTCCCACCCACTGTACCGGGGATATTCACGGTCCAGCTGGTGGTGAAGGTCTGCGCCGTGTTCAGCGTATCGGTGATCGTCATCGTCAAGGTCGTTCCGTCATAGGTCATGTGCACCTTGAAGATGTCGCCGCTGTGTAGATTCACGCCGCCGCCAAGCGTCGTTGCTGGGATCGTCGGCGAAGCACCATTCAAGTAGAGTCCTGTCGAGTTGGCGCCCTCGCCTGCGTTGCTGTAGAGATCGAACTTCACCGCCACGCTCTTGCCGATGGGAGTGTTCGAAGGATTCGTCGTATTGTCGGGGCCATAGCCCAGGCCGCCGCCCGACGGCCCGAGTGCGGTCGTCGCAGTATCTTGGATCACGAAAGTAAAACCATCTGCAGTGCTAGCCCCGCTCGAGAGCTGGAACGTGAAGTCGTTGGTGAAGGTCTGGGTATTCACCAAAGTGCTCCACCAGGCGCTGGAGGCCTCGTTCCCGCCGCCGTCGGTCAGCCGCAGGCGCGTGCCGTTGAGCGTCGACTTTCCATTCAATGCCAGGCCGGTCGCTGTAAATCCGGTTCCGAAGTTGATGCCGCCGGAAGTCGCCGCCGTGACCGTCAGTGTTGTGCTGCCCGAAACGCTTCCAGATGTGGCCGAGATCGTTGTGCTTCCCGCTGCCACGGCCGTTGCCACGCCCGAGGTATTGATCGTCGCCGCCGCTGGAGTTCCAGAAGCCCAGGTTACCGACCCCGTGATGTCCTTGGTGCTGTTGTCGGAATAAGTGCCCGTCGCGTGGAAGGGCACGGTTGTCCCCACCGCTGCCGACGGATTAGCTGGCGTCACCGCAATGGACTTCAATGTCGCCGCCGTGACCGTCAGTGTTGTGCTGCCTGAAACACTCCCCGAGGTCGCCGAGATCGTGGTGCTCTGTCCTGCCGTTCCGGCCGTCGCTAGACCGGCTGAGCTAATCGTTGCCGCCGTGGTATTTGACGAAGCCCAGGTCACCGACCCCGTGATGTCCTTGGTGCTGTTGTCGGAATAAGTGCCCGTCGCGTGGAAGGGCACGGTTGTCCCCATCGCTGCCGACGGATTAGCTGGCGTCACCGCAATGGACTTCAGCGTCGGCGGTTGCGTCCCGCCGTTCGAAACGTAGGTCCAGGTGATGACCTCCTGGATTGCTGTCAGACCGCCCGTGCCGCCGGTGAAGCCCACGTACGCCGAATTCCCTCCGACCGTCCCGGGAATATTGATTGGGAAGGCATGTGTGAATGCGGCGCTTGTGGTGGCATCGGTGATGGTCATGGTCAGGTTCGTGCCGTCATAGACCATATGAACGTTGAAGACATGTCCGCTGTGGAGATCGATCCCGCTCCCGGTCAGATCGACGAACGGCGTCGTCGGCGATGCTCCGTTGGTGTAGATGCCCGCTGAATTGATTCCTTCTCCGGCGTTGCTGTACAGATCGAATTTCACGGCGACGCTGTTGGCAATGCCGCCGGTGCCGGTGGGCGTATCGGGACCGTACCCCAATCCGCCGCCGGAGGGGCCGAGCACGGATGTACTGTTCCCCTGGATGGCGAACGTCATGCCGTCCGCGGTTGGATTGGATCCCGGCGTGATCTGGAAGCTGAAGTCCGTGGTGAACGTCTGGATATTGGCTTGCACGTTGAACCAAGCAGTGGCTGCTTCGGTGCCGCCTCCATCGGTGAGGCGCAACCGCGTGCCGTTCAGCTTTGCGCTGCCGTTCATCACGATTCCCCCGGCACTGAAGCCGCTGCCGAAGTTGATGGAGGTGACGCCGCCAATATCGATGGTATAAGTTCCGCTGGCCACGGGGCTGTTGGTTAAATTAGTCGCAGTGGCGATGGCCTGCAGCGTTGTCGTCGAGCCGATCGGCACGGGACCGGTATATTGCGTTGTGCCGGCGACTCCCGGTGTCGGCGCGGTACCATTGGTCGTGTAGAAAATTGTGGCGTTGGGCGTCGTGGTGGAGATGGCCACGGACTGCGCGGTCGTATAAGACCCCGGTGCGGGATTGAACGACGGCGTCGCTACTTGCGTCACGAGTGTATAAGTGGCGCTGGCCACCGGGCTCTGCAGGAAGTTTGGTGCCGTCGCGATCGCGTTAATCGTCGTCGTGGTCGTCACATTGATCGCGCCAGTGTACTTCGTAGAAGCCGTGGTTGGTGTTCCGTTCGTTGAATAGAAGATCTGCGAGTTCGGAGTCGAATCGGTGATGGTCACAGAGACCGAGGGATTGAACGATTCGCTGCCGGGAGTGATCATCGGTGTTGCCGCCGGCTGCTGACCGTTCAGGAGGCCGAACACACTCACCTGGAATTCCGCGCCAACGTACACCTTGCCGTTGATCACCGTGGGCACGGTAAACTTCACGGCATTTCCCGGATTGTCGCGGGTCACATTGTTATCACTCGAGAAGAGCGTTGTCGAAACGTTTGTCGCGTCATGTGCAAAAAGCACTTCACGCCCCTGCGAGGGATACGCGTCACTCTTGATGCTCCACACAATTCCATTCGTCGCCCCGTTCGCGGACACCGTGGGCGTGGCTCCAGGGAACCCGTACGATTCTGAAGATGAGGAAGTTGGACTTGAGGAAAGCACACCGTTGACAATCGAAAACGCTTTCAGGGTATCTCCAACGCCCCAATAATAGATGTTTCCATTCCAATAGGCCGGCATGCTCCACATGCCTGCCACGCTCGCTTTTTCGCCGGGATCGGTTGTATTGTTCGGGTTATAGCCCCCAAGATTCTCTCGATCGAGCAGATACACTCGGCCCGTCTTGCCCACTTGCGTCAACAAGTGCTTTCCGCCGCCAACCGCATCAGGAAGAAGCAGCACGCCACCCGACGCCTGATCCGTATCTCCATTGTTCAAGTTGGCCTGGTCATGCGGAGTGAAATCATCCCCCACTACCGCGCCACCGGAATTCATGGTCGGCACGCCGCTCGAAAGATCCAGCTTGATGATGGAATCGCCGTAGTTCATGGTGTTGTCGTAGATCAACGGCACCGTTGTATTCACGGGACCGCTGTGAGAGCCGTTTCCTGTCGAGGTGAACATCCGCCCGAAGGGGTGCGCGGCCGGATCGGGAACATCCGCTGCAAGCCCCGACCCCGACATCCAAATGCCATCCGCGCTTCCGTTCGGTGACGCGCACCACACACCGGTCCGCTGCTGCAGATTCGATGCGTTGTACGCCAGAATCCAACCGTGCCACGGCCCGTTGTCGCCGTGCGATCCAAATCCCAGGTAGACGATTCCGTTCAGCAGCAACAAACCCGGGCGGTTGTTCTCCCACTTGGGGTCCCAGTTCAAGGTTCCGCCAGAGCTCCCGCTACCATTTCCCGGCACCGACCCCGACAACACCACCGGACCGCCAAGTTTTTCCGCGCCGGTGGTCACCTCCAGCGCATGCAGGCGTTGCACGTACGTTCCATTCTCTTTTGTCTTACCGACGACGTACATTGTGTTCGCTACGGGGTCGATTACTGGCGTGCCGGTGATCCCGATTTCTGGCACGATATCTCCGGTGCTCACGTCGCCATTCGGCACGGTCGTCGCGCCCGACGTCGCTCCGTGGGCCGCATCAAGCAGCGTGATGTGCCACAGCGGATTGGCATTTGCGCCAGCGTTGCTGTCCGCATCGAACGCATAGACGCTGTCGTGTTCCGTCGCGATGAACAGCACGCTGTGAGTCGTGCCGGCTTGCGGCGTTCCGGCCCCCATCGTCACGCCCGTCAGATACAGCGGCTGCGCGTACACCCAGCCGTCCACCGTGTACGAAAACAATTCTCCGAAGCCGTTCGGATTCGTGGCCATATTGACATTCGCCGGCGTCAAGATTGTCTCGTTTGCGTTGAGGCCCGTGCGCGAGTTGTCGTAGTGCTGCGTCACCACATTCGTTTGCGCTATAGCGCACCACGCGCTCAGCAGCACCAGCGCGCACAGCGCAGCGCTGATCCGCAAAATGCCGCTTGCGCGGCGTTTCACAAGCCGCGCATCCTTTTCGTTCATTCGCGACGAACTATTTATCAATTGGGAAAAAAACATGGTGGAATTGCCTCTTTCGAGAAAGATTGATCGGAATCTTGCGTCGGGCACTTCGCTGCGCAAGACTGGTCTCGCCATCGGAATTTCGTCCATCGGGCGGACGGCGAACCTGACCTGATATGGTACGCTCTCTCGGAATCTGAGAGGGGCGGACGACAATGCGCGGGAGTATACAGACCCTCCCTCGACTCTGGCAACGCCGAAATCTAGTGCAGCTTCATTTATTTCAGGCTGATGGTACCGGTAGTACGGGCGCAGCAGTCCTGGCTCTCTGAGGCTTCCGCCGGGCATCCTCGCAGGTTTGCATCCAATGTCACCGCTCGGGCGCAATCCGCGGCCTTCCGTCATGCATCCAGTCACGCTAGAATGTCGCTCGCAATCAGGAGGATCAAATGCGCTCGCGGCTCCACTTTTCGACTTATCTCTTGCTCATCTCCACCCTGCTTCTCAGCGCGAGTCGCCCTCCATTTTCCACGGCGCAACAACCTCAAGCGCAAACAACGCCTCCAACGGGAGGCGTCCTCACTGTGGATCGCATCTATTCACAGCCCAGTTTGAACGGCCACTTGACGCGCGGCATCGCTTGGACTCCCGACGGCAAACAACTGAGCTTTTTCAGCGATGTCCCGGCCGGGCGCGGTGAAAAAGCCCAGAGCGAACTTTGGATTCTGGATGCCGCTTCTGGCCAGGGTCACCTTCTCATCTCCGCCGAAAAACTCGAATCCGTACTGCCCGCCGAGACTGGAAAAGCGACGCAAGCAACTGGCCTCGGCCGCCGCGCACCCTCGCAATACCAGTGGGCGCCTAGCGGCGCGGCGATTCTTTTCCAGAGTTCGACCTCGCTGGCATGGTTCGACGTCAAGACGGAGACCGCCCGCACACTCCTTTCGGGGAAAGAAAACATCGCCGATCCAAAAATTTCCCCCGATGGCCGCCACATCAGCTTTGTACGCGGCCACAATTTGTGGCTGGTAGGCGTGGCTGACGGTAAGGAGCGCGCCCTCACCCAAAACGGCAGCGAAGAGATTCGCAAGGGGGAGCTCGATTGGGTTTATCCCGAAGAGCTCGATATCAAGACCGCTTACTGGTGGTCGCCCGATTCCTCCGCGGTCGCTTATCTCGAGATGGACGAGCGCAAAGTGTCGCGGTACCCGCTGGTCAATTTTTCTGCGTATGACGGCGATGCGGAAATGGAGCGTTATCCGGTGGCCGGCGGCGCTAATCCAATCGTTCGCGTGTTTGTCGCTTCCGTGAGCGGTGGCGAGCCCCGCGTGATGGATACCGGCGCACAGACCGACATGTACATCCCGAGGGTCACCTGGCTCAATGACTCGAAACACCTCGCCATTCAGCGCCTCAATCGGGAACAGACTGTTCTCGACCTGCTTATCGCCGATGCCGGCAGCGGAAAGAGCAGCAGCGTGCTCACCGAAAAAGATCAATACTGGATTAACGTCAGTGACGATCTCTATTTTTTCAAGGATGGCAAGCGCTTTGTCTGGTCCAGCGAGCGTTCCGGATATCGCCACCTCTATCTTTACGGGCTCGACGGAAAACAACTCTTACAACTTACAAAAGGCGACTGGGAAGTCTCCGCCGTTGAGGCCGTAGACGAATCCAAGGGCCTCATCTATTTCACGGCCACGGAAAAGTCGCCGCTTGAGCGGCAGCTCTATCGCGTGGCCCTCGATGGCTCAGGTTTCGCGCGCGTTACGAAGGACGACGGCACGCACCACGTCAATATTGCCCCCAACTATGCGGCTCTCATCGACACCCATTCGAACAGCATGACACCGCCGCGCCAGGACCTCTTGCGCGCCGATGGTTCCCGCATCACCGCCGTCAACGAAAACAAAGTCGCCGAGCTCGCTGAATACCATCTCTCGCCTGTCGAATTCCTCACCGTTAAATCCCACGACGGCATGCCGCTCAACGCCATGATGATTAAGCCTGCCGGCTTCGATCCGGCAAAAAAATATCCCGTCCTGGTTTATACCTACGGAGGTCCCCATGCCCAGGTCGTCCTCAACGCCTGGGGCGGCAGCACGTTCCTCTGGCATGAACTCCTCGCCCAGAAGGGCTACATCATCTTTTCCCTCGATAACCGCGGCTCGGCAGGACGTGGCCATCTGTTCGAAGAACCCATCCATTTTCGACTTGGCGCGCAGGAATTATCTGATCAGCGGGACGGCGCCGCGTATCTCAAGTCGCTCCCCTACGTCGACCCGAATCGGATCGGCATCTGGGGCTGGAGCTACGGCGGCCACATGACGCTTCACGCCATGTTCGAAGACCCTGAAGATTTCAAGGCAGGTTTCGCCGGCGGCCCGGTCACCGACTGGTATTACTACGACACGATTTACACCGAACGCTACCTGGGCCTCCCGCAGAAGAACGGAGAAAGCTACCAGGAGTCTTCGCCGGTGAAAAACGCCGACCATCTTAAGGGCAAGCTGCTTATCGCCCACGGCACCGGCGACGACAACGTGCATTTTGCCAATACGCTCTCCGTGGTCGATAAGCTAATCGAGGCAGGGAAGTACGTCGAGGTAATGGCGTTCCCGGGCCGCGGCCACGGCGTTAGCGATCCTCCCGCCCGCCGCGTCCTGATGCAACGCGTGACGCAATTTTTCCTCGACAATTTATGACCTACGGCGGGTAGGAGCCACGGAATTGCGCATCGAACGAATCAACTACAAGGGCTGGCCTAATTCTCTTCGCATCAGCAACGATACCGTCGAGCTCATTGTACTTACCGACGTTGGGCCGCGAATCATCTCCTACGGTTTTCTGCGTGGCACAAATCAGTTCCATGAAGTTCCTTCTCACGCCGGCCAGACAGGCGCCAAGGAATATGTCGCCTACGGCGGCCAGCGCTTATGGGTTTCGCCGGAAGTCGAGCGGACCTACTATCCAGATAACGTAGCGTGCGTGATTCAGGAAAACTCAGGAGGCGTCCGCGTCGCCGCGCCTGCCGAAGACCATCCCCCCGGCACGCACTTGCAAAGAGAGATAGAGGTCCAGCTTGCCTCCTCCGGTTCGCACGTTCGCGTTACGCATCGCATCTCCAATCACGATCGGCAGGCTACCCAGCTCGCTCCATGGGCGATTTCCATGATGGCGCCGGGGGGCCGCGCCATTCTCCCGCTCCCGCCAAAGGCCCCGCTCGACATGCAACATCTTTTGCCAGTCGGCCTCTTTGCTCTCTGGTCGTACACGGATTTTGCCGACCCGCGCTGGCGCCTCGGCACAAAATACATTCAGTTGAAGCAGGAAGCGCATCCCATCGGCCGCTTCCGGGAGCAGATGGGCGGCATTTTCAATCCCGCCGGCTGGGGAGCCTATTTTCGAGAAGGGCATCTTTTCATGAAGCGAGTTTCGGTTTTCAAGGGCGCTCGCTATCCGGACCACGGATGTAACTTTGAGCTGTATTCCGATCCCGAATTCCTGGAACTAGAAACGCTTGGCCCAGTAATCGAGCTATTGCCCGGCCAAACGGTCTCACATGAAGAAGAGTGGAGCCTTTGGCGGGTGGGTGGAGAGCGAGATGTTCCGCTGGGTGAGGGAGACGACTGGATTGATGCGGTCATCCTCCCCAAAGTAGAAAAAGCTTCCTTGGGTCGCGACTGGACTGTAACATCTGGCGCGAATATTGTGCGGGAAGATCCGCTCCTCACTTTGCGCGGCTCGGGCAAACAGCTTTGGTCGGGCGAGCATGCCGACGATTACATTCGCCGTTTGCGCGAAGGCTGGGAATGAACCGCGTCTTTGGGGCACGAATCTCTACATCTATCTCTTCGAAGATTACGGAAAGCTCTCCGCGCACACGGTGGGTCTTCGAAGCAAAGGTTGCAACGCGGTGGTCTCTGCTACCTCACGCCAAAGTACTCCACATGGACATACCGGCCCAGCCTGGCATTGAACAGCAGATACCAGCCCGGATGATGGTCATCGTCGTACACAAATACGTCGTCGCGGTCCCACCGCCAGTCGCGGCAACGGTCAATGTCATAAGGAGCGACAACCCAGTTTGAACGGTCGTAGAGCACCACGCGCCTGGTGCGGTAATCGATCGAAACGGAAACAAAGGAGCGCTTCACGTTTTCATAGCGCCCGTAGGCGTAGCGACGGCCTGGCCGGATCCGGTCGTGATCGTCATTCCAATTCCGGTAATCATCGCGGTCGCCGTGTTTGTACTCGCCCTTGTGCTTACCGTTGTCGTGGTGGTCGTCCCTGTCTTTCCGATCACCACGATCGCGGCGGTCGTCACGATCTTGCCGATGGTCATCCCGATCCTGTCTTGGACTGGCGATCGCCAGCGTCCAGGCCAACGCCATCATCGCTGCGCTTGCAATTAATTTCCGCATGCTGCCTCTCTTCAGGAAAATATCAATAAGACTATCGGTTTAGTTCCTCTTCGACCAATCGTCACGGTTTCGGAACGATAGGCGTGCTTTTGGCGGCTGGGCGCCAATATCATTTTCGCGCAACTTCGGCGGCTCGCGCGCTCATTCCGAATCCCGGGTTTCTCATCAGGCACGGACGACCCATGCGTCATATCGATGGCGATCCCGCGTTTGCTTCTGCTTACCACCGATAAGGTGCAAAGACTGGTTGACTTTGGGGGCAGCTGTGATAAGCCTCGCCTATCAATACCTCCAAGGGGCGGCCTATGGAATTCAGACACCTGCGATCGTTCCTTGCCGTGGCGGAACACCTTCATTTTCGCCGTGCCGCTGAATCGATCCACCTCAGCGAGCCCGCGCTCAGTGTGCAGATCCGCGCATTAGAAGAGGAAATCGGAACGCAACTCTTTGTCAGGGATCATCGAAAAACGCTGCTGACTCCGGCGGGAGAAGTTTTTCTCGAGGAGGCGCGCGAGATCGTGATGCGGTCCGACCGTGCGCTTGGTCGTGCCAGGCGAGCAGCACTCGGACAGGTCGGGATCTTGCGAGTGGGATTTGTTTCCACCGCTGCCGCGCTCTTAGTCCCACAACTGGTATTGCGATTTCGTGAGCTTTATCCGGACGTGGAACTTGAGCTACGCAACGTTTTGACCGCCGATCAGGTCGTTCAATTGGGCCAGCGGCAGCTCGACGTGGGACTCCTGCGGCTCCCGATTTCGGCGAATGAGGAAATAGAGACCACGATTGTGCACCGGGAGCCCTTTATTTTGCTGCTGCCCGCTTCTCACCCGTTGACAGGAAAGCGCTTCCTTCGTCTCGAACACCTGCGCGATTCGAATTTCGTGATGTACGCGAGGAAACGAGCGCCGGGCTTCCACGACTGTATCCTTGGCATCCTCAATGACGCGGGATTCAGTCCCCATGTCGTACAAGAGGCGAGTGAAATGCCCACCATGGTTTCACTAGTAGCCGCGGGCCTGGGAATCGCCGTGGCGCCGAGTTCGATACAGCTACTCCACCACGTTCCGGGAGTTGTTGTCCGCAAGCTGCCCAGAAAGCTCCCTCTTTCAGAGATTGCTCTTGCTATCCGCAAAGACGACACTTCGCCCACGACGCGTTTATTCGTCGAACTGGTGCGCGCCACTCACGTTGTTCCGTCGAAGCGTTAATTCGAGCGAGCCTGCACACCTCTTTCGGAACTCATGCAGCCCTCTGAGGACAACTGCCAAGCGTCTGCGCGAATCCAGCGTTTTGCCATTGCAAGAGCCGCAATCTCTCCGATTGAAAAAATGGATTAATAGCATTTTTCTATCAAGCTTGATAGCGACATTCGAATGGACTATTGCACGTTTATCTTCACAATCATCTTTGAGTCCGCAGCCGCGCAATAGGGGCGGCCGGGCGCTCCTCAGTTTTCTCTTTTCGCGCAGGCAGAGGACTTGCAGGAATTACGAGCGACTGGAAGAACAAATACCAATGTTCCGGCCCAAAGGTCCAAAAATAGCCAGCGTTAAGTGTCCGGGCTGCCACGCGGAGCACCCTGAGCTCACGCTGGCTTTCTATCTATACGTTTGTCCAGCATGTAATCGCTATCTCGGGATGCCGTCGCAGGCCCGGATCGCGCTGCTCGCCGACGCAGGAACGTTTCGTGAACTGGACCGGAAGCTGGTTTCGAAAGACCCACTGAAGTTCGTGGACTCCAGAGCCTACCGGGACAGACTGCGGGAAGCCCGCCTGGAAACTGGGGCTCGCGAGGCCGTGACCACCGGCCACTGCCAGATCGGAGGTCAATATGCCATCTTGGTGGTTTTCGACTTTCGATTTCTGGGCGGCACGATGGGTTCCATTGTGGGAGAGAAAATCGCCAGCGCCTTCGAAGAGGCAATTGAGCAGCGCATCCCGCTGGTGAGCGTAGCAGCCAGCGGAGGAGCTCGCGTCCAAGAGGGAATGTTTTCCTTGATGCAGATGGCTAAGGTGGCCGCAGCGGCTTCGCTTCACGATCGTGCAGGGCTCATCTTCGTTTCGATCCTGACGGATCCTACGTTCGGTGGTGTTACGGCGAGCTTCGCATCGCTCGGCGATATCATCATCGCTGAACCCGGTGCGCAGATTGGCTTTGTCGGGCCGCGAGTGATTGAACAGACTACGGGAGTTCCCCCGCCTAAGGATTCGCACCATGCCGAAACTTTGCTTCGTGCAGGTCTAATCGATCTGGTCGTGGCCCGCCCGGACCTGCCGGCAGTGGTGGCTTATCTCACCAGCCGCTTCAAACGAGAGAAATACATGAAGAGGGGGAGGGAGGAGGCTGCGCCCTTACCCAAGGGCCGCCGGCTCCCGGCCTGGCAACAAGTTGAACTGGCCCGGCACGCAGGACGTCCTACCGCCCGGTTTTATATCTCGCAGATCACCTCACACTTCCTGGAACTTCATGGAGATCGCTGGGGAGGAGATGATCCCGCAATCATCGGGGGCCTTGCGGAAATTGATGGGAAGACGGTGGTCATCGTTGCGCAAGAACGCGGGGGCACAGCGGCAGAGAAGGAAGCCTCCCATCGCGGCATGGCTTATCCGGAAGGCTATCGGAAGGCGTTGCGCCTGATGCAGCTGGCTGCCAAATTCGGAATTCCCGTCGTCACATTGATCGATTGTCCAAGCGCTCAGTCCAGCTATGACTCCGAACATCGCGGGATCGCCAACGCCCTGGCTCGAAACCTCGCCGGGATGTCATCTCTTCCCACGCCGATCGTGGCCGTGATCATCGGAGAAGGAGGCAGCGGTGGCGCTCTGGCGCTCGGGGTTGCTGACCGGATCCTCATGCTGGAGCATGCCATCTATTCGGTTATTTCTCCGGAAGGCGCGGCTGCAATTCTTTTTAGGGATGCCGGACAGGCCGAGTCGGTCTCCGAGGTGCTCAAACTCACGGCGCACGATCTGCATTCGTTCGGCATCATCGACATCGTAGTTCCCGAGCCGGAGGGTGGAGCGCATCTCGACCCAGTGGCCACAGCCGCAGCTCTGAAGAGCCACATTCTCGCCGCTTTGCGTGAGATCGGAAAGGTTCCTTCCCGCCGCCTCCTGGCCGATCGGTACAAGAAATTCCGCCACATCGGTCGAGGTGGCATCTTTTGGCGCGAGGTCGTCCGGAACAAAATCCGCGACGCATTTGGCGTTTTGGACCGCTTGCGGCCAGGGGCGCCAGCACCGCAGAAACGAACGCGGGGGCGGTAAAATAATCTTGGAATTGCGGGCTGGCAGGCTCCTACAAGACGATCATCTCAAGAAGACGTACTGCAGTGGCAGACTAGCATCCTCACAGATAATAAGGCTGGTCCAAATAGTCATCCGTCAGTCGGGATGTTGGAAGAGAAGGGGAGCGCGTTGAGCAGTGGGAGAAAGGTTGCCACAACCGGAACACGTGCAGGCGCTTGACGGGGTGCGTGTTGTCGAATGGACCGAAGCCCTGGCCGGGCCCTACTGCGCCATGCTGCTTGGCGATTTGGGCGCCGACGTCATCAAGGTCGAAAGGCCTGGAACAGGGGATCAGTCACGTGGATGGGGGCCACCGTTCGCGGGTCCCGAGTCCGCCTACTTTCTCTCCGCAAATCGGAACAAACGATCGCTCACGCTGAACCTCAATCACCCGCGTGGCGTTGGGATCATGCGCGATCTCGTCGCGCACGCGGATGTGTTCGTCCACAATCAGCCGCGACGCGAATCGCTCTTAAAACGCGGCCTCGATTACGAGAACGCCGCCGCGGCAAATCCCCGCCTGATCTATTGCGCGATCAGCGGCTACGGATGGACCGGTCCGAAGGCCGGGTTGCCCGGATACGACATTCTCGCGCAAGGCGAAGCGGGCATCATGAGCATCACCGGCGAGCCGGGAGACAAACCCATGAGGTACCCCATCGCGATTGCCGACGTGAGCTGCGGCATCTACGCGACGATGGGCATTCTTGCCGCGCTTCTCGTGCGCGAACGCGTGGGGAAAGGCCAGTTCCTCGATTTGTCGCTGCTCGACTCTCAGTTGGCGTGGCTCGTCAATATAGGTAGCGCTTACCTCAATGCGCAGGAATCTCCGAAACGCTTCGGGAATGCGCATCCAAGTATCGTTCCTTACCAGCTTTTTCAAGCGAGCGACGATCGATATTTGATGGTCGCGGTCGGCACAGAAGCCTTGTGGGGCCGCTTCTGCCGCGTCCTGGGGATAGAAGAAACTATCGGCCGCGATCCGCGTTATGCCGACAATCGCCTGCGCATCGAGAATCGCGCCGAGCTGATTCCCTCGCTCGAGAGAATCTTTCGCGCAAGGCCTATCCAGGATTGGCTCGTCCGCTTCCGCGAAGCCGAGATTCCTGCTGGTCCGGTCAACACTGTGGATGAGGCATTGCGCGACCCGCAAACTTTCGCGCGTCACGCCATCGTCGAAATCGAACATCCAGTGATTGGCTTTGCCCGCAGCATTGCAAACCCTATCAAGATGTCTGCGACGCCGATCCGCTATCGTTATCCGCCGCCGCTCCTAGGGGAACACAACGCTGAGATCCTCGGTGAGTTGGGACTCCCGCCCGGCGAAATCGCAAGCCTTCAGCAGGAAGGTGTACTCTAGCGTTTTTCCATTTGAGGACGATGATGCCAGTAAGGCAATCCTACTCGAAGTTAACCCCCCCAAAAATCCCCGCCGCCACTCCCGGGCTGGAGTAAACTCTGCGCAGATAGCCGGCCCTGGAGGTTTCATGCGCGAGCTGGTCTCTCGTTTTCTCAATCACGGAATCTCTCGTCGCGACTTCGTTCGCAATCTTAGTGCGCTCGGCTTCACCGCTTCCGCTACGGCCGCCATCCTCGAGCCACTCGAAGCGATGGAATCTTCAACGGGCGATATTGCCCCTGCTGCGGAAACAACCGCGACTGGTTCTGGCGGCGAGCTCTTCGTCGCGCAGGCCCGCGCCGCCGGAGTCGAATATCTCTTTACCAACCCCGGTTCCTTCGAAGTCGGCTTCTTCGACGCCATCGTGGACGATTCGCAGATCCAGCTCATCGAAGGTCTGCACGAAGGCGTCGTCATCTCCATGGCCGATGGCTACCACAAGGTCAGAGGCAAACCTGCCTTCGTCAACGTCCACTCCATCGCCGGCACCGCGCAGATGGCCGGCCAGCTTTACAACTCTTCGCGTGACGGCTCTGCAATTGTCGTCACCGCGGGCCTCAACGACAACGAGGTTTGGAGCGATGACTATGTTCTGGCGCCGCGGCCCGGCTTCGATCAAAAGGAGATCAACCGGCAGTTTACAAAAATTTCTTGGGAAGCGCGCCAGCCTGCCAGCCTTCCGCTCATGCTGCGCCGCGCCTTCAAAGTGGCAACCACGGATCCCGGTGGTCCCGTCTATCTCGCTGCCGCCCACTACGCGCTCGAACAGAAAAATGTCACCGCATCCATTCTGCCCGCGGATCGTTTCCTGATTCGCACGCGCGTCCACGCCGATCCCACGGCGATTGAACAGGCCGCGCGGCTGCTGATCGACGCACAGTTCCCAATCCTCATCGCGGGCGATGAAGTATGGAAATCCGGCGCGCAGCAGGAGTTGCTATCTTTGGCTGAACATCTGGCGATTCCCGCTGTCAGGCCCGGCGGGGTGACATTCGCAAACGCGTTCCAAAACTTTCCCACGACGCATGCTTTCTATCTGGGTACCGCGCAGGAATTTCAGGCCGAGTTCCGGCACGTCCCCGATGTGATTTTCTTCGTTGGCGCGCGCGATGTGGGAGACCGGGTGGTGCCCGCGTCTCCCGAGGTTCCCGCAACGGCGCGCATCGTTCGACTTGGAATGGACACAATGTCGTTCAGTCGCAATTATCCGACCGACGTGGCTTTGATCTCCGACGTGAAAGCAGGTCTGGCGGACCTTCTCGCGTCGCTCGATTCTCTCATCACCAAAGAGCGACGCAGCGCAATTACTACTCAACGCGCCGACGAAATTCGGCGTCTCTCCGCGGCTTCTCGCGCGGTCGTGGAAAAGCAAATCTCCGTAAATTTCGGCCAGTCGCCCATCCACCCCGATGAACTCTGCAAAACGATGGCCGACACGCTCGATAAGAATGCCATCATCGTCTCCGAAAATCTCACCGGCAAATTTGACTCTTTCCGTTTCGGTTTTCGAGAGGATGAACAGATGCATCTCGGCAACAGCGGTTCTTCGCTTGGCTGGGGCATCGGCGCGGCCATCGGCGCCAAGCTCGCTGCGCCGGATCGCCAGGTTGTCTGTTCCATCGGCGACGGCTCGGTCATGTACAGCGCCTCCGGGTTCTGGACCCAGGCCCGTTACCGCATTCCCATCCTCACCGTGGTGTGGAACAACCACAATTACCAGACGGTTCGCCACGCCTACCACGAGTACGGCGGCCGCATGGTGAAATATGGAAAATATGCGGGCATGTATCTCGGCGATCCGGACATTGACTTCGTGAAACTGGCGGAAAGCCAGGGTGTCACCGGAGAGCGCGTCGCTTCGGGAAGTGATTTGCGAGCTGCGCTCAACCGCGGCATCGCTGCCACTCGGGACGGCAAGCCGTACCTCGTCGAAGTCCTTATCTCACGATACGGCGGCGGCGCCGAGTCCACTTGGCACGAAACTTTCAATCTTGCGGCACGCCGCAAGCGCGCCGTCTGAGCGAATTACTGTGGCTTCGGCGGCTGCGCGGTTGGAGGCAGGATGCCGTTCAGGCGCAGATAGACGGCCTGGGCGCCATAGTGGTCGTACCAGTCGTCGCTTAATGTGATCAGGGCGGCCGCGCGTGACGCGGGACGGTTCCCGAAAAGCGTCATCGGCTCACCGAGCTTGGAATCGTCCACATTGGCCAGCGCCGTCGTGCAATATTCGAACGAAGCCTTCAACGCCGCGACGAGCTTGTCCTTCGTGTCCGTATCGGTCACCTTTATGTCCGGAGCCGCCGCACCGGAAATCTTCGAGCACAGGAAATTGTTCGACTGTGCGATGTGCATAGTCAGGTGCGCGAACGTGTTCATCTCCGCGGTCGGCTTAAAGTTATATTTCTCGGCGGGCATTAAATCGGCTGCCGCTACCATGTTTTTGGCGTAGCGCGTCAGTTGCGCCTTGACGGTCGAACTCACCGGATTCGCCACCGGCCCCGTACTCTCTTGCGCGCTCGCGGCCCCCGCCAAGAATAGTGTCAAAACGAGTGTCCATGCCTTCCATCCCATTCGTTTCATCTGTTTCTCCCTTCAAGTAAATTCGCAGGGAAGCATACCCCTGCACCTCACTCGTGACAACCGCAGGATTCGAGATCACCTCTTCACGAACAAAACGCAGTAACTGTTCTCGGGCCAGTCATTCACGACATTTTCAACCTGCAGTCCGGCTGCGGTCAGCTCCTCGATGACCACCTTTTGCGGGATTCCGTGTCCGCCGCGATTGCTCGGAACACCCTCCACCGGCTCAAGTCCCCGGCGCGGCGGGAACTCAATAATGGCCAGCCGCCCGCCGGGCTTCAACGACCTCACCAACTTTGCATCGAACTCCGCAGGCTTGGTCAGGTGGTGGTACACACGCCGCAGAAAGATTGCGTCGCAGCATCCTGCAGGCAAATTTGTGTCCGCCCCCGCGCTCTCCACCACGGTTACGTTCTGCAGATTTCTTTTTTTGACCTCTGCTCTCAGGGCCGTGAGCTTTTCCGCATCGATTTCCGTTGCAAACACTTTTCCTGAAGCGCCTACGTGTTCCACCGCTGGCCACGTGTACCTGCCGTCGCCAGCGCCGATATCCGCAACGACCGTCCCCGGCTTCCATTCCATCAAAGCCGCCAGCCGCTTGATCTCGCCGGCTGCACCGGCCTGCGCGTACGACACAGACGTAACTGCTGCCACTGCCACAATTGCCAGGCCGAGCAACAGCAGTTTTTTCTTGTTCATTGCCAGGACACCCAAATGCTCTAACAGGCTGCTGAAAAACGTGTTTCCAAATGGAGCGACGGGTTAGGGCGCAACCACATCCTTCAATTTCGGTTTAACTTGCACCGCCGCCAGGCTCGAAGCATCCCAGCCGCCGCCCAACGCTTTTACCAACAATACGCTCGTGACCAGCCGCTGTCCCTGGATCAGCGCCATTTCCTGCTCGTTCGTTAGCAAATTCTGCTGCGCGGTCACCACGTCCAGATAGCTCACCAGCCCGCCCGTATAACGGTCCTTGGATATATCCAGGGTGCGTCGCGCCGCGTCCACCGCTTTCTGCTGCGATTGCTGCGCCGCGCTCAGCACGCCCAGTCCGTTCACGTCGTCCTGTACTTCCTGGAAAGCACCCAGCACCGTCTGCCGGTAACTCGCCACGCTCGCATCATAACCAGCCTGCGCAAACTGCACCTGCGCCCGCCGTGCCCCGCCCGTGAAAATACTCTCCGTCAAGTTCGCGCCCACGGCCCAGAAAGTGCTTGCAACGTTCGCCAGCTTCGCAACGTCCGCGGCCTGCCACCCGCCTTGCCCAAACAGATTCAGCGATGGGTAGTAGGCTGCTTTGGCAATGCCGATTTGCGCGTTGGACACTGCCATATTGCGCTCCGCTTCCGCGATGTCCGGCCGCCGCTCCAGCAAATCTGAAGGCAGCCCCGCGTCCAGGGCCGGCGGCTCCGCGTTCAACTCTTTGTTCGCGATGTGAAAATCGGGTGCCGGCCTTCCCACCAGCACTGCGATGGCGTCTTCAAACTGTTTCCTCTGTTGCAGCAACAGCGTCGCTTGTGTGCGCGTGGTGTTCAGCAGCGTCTCTTCCTGGGCTACGTCCAGCCCCGACGCGAGACCCCCTTTGTGTCGCGAGTCGACCAGCTCCAGGCCCCTCTTCAGCGTTTCCACGGTGCGGTTCAAAATTCCCAGCTCGGTATCGAGTTGCCGCAGCGAGAAGTAGTCGCCCGCCAGCTCCGCGGTGATGACCAGACGCACATTTTCCAGGTCCGCCGCGCTCGCCTGGTAAGACGCCTGCGCTGCTTCGATGCTCCGCCTGCGCCGCCCGAAGAGATCGACTTCGTAGCTCACGATGAATGGTAAGTAGAAATTGTCCTGCGAAACGGGCCGGCTAACGGGGAAGTTGCTGTTCGCCGGCCGGTTGCCCGAAATCCTTTGCCGCTGGGCGCTCGGTGCCGTGGCAAGCGAGGGATAGAAGTACGCGATCTGAATCGCCGCCGCAGCCCGCGCCTGTTCCAGGTGCGCTGCTGCGAGTTTGATGGTTTCGTTAGCGGTAAGCGCGTCGTGCTCCAGCGCATTCAAATTATCGTCGTGAAAAACGCTCCACCATTCGCCTTTGGGCACCGCATCCTTCGGCGCGCTCTCGCGCCACGGCTCCGCCACATCCCACTTTGCCGGCACTGGCGCCGCTGCCCGCTGATATTTCGGACCAACGGTGCAGCCATTCCCGTAGACTACAGCCGCGATAGCAGCGACAACAATCAAAAAATGAGAGGGGAATCGCGCCTCGCGTGGCATTATTTCTTGGCTCCCGGCGCTCCATTCTTGTTTTCTCTTGGCCCCACGCCTTCGCTCGCTCCGCCGGTGTCGACCGGCGCGATCTGCGCAACTTCCTTCACGCGCACTTCCTGGCCTTCCTCGAGCGAGTCTGCGGGGTTCAGGACAATCCAGTCGTTTGCTTCCAGGCCTTGGAGCACTTCGAGCGCTATTCCGAAGTCGCGCCCGATCACCAGCGGCCGCAAATGCGTCCTATGATTCGCGTCCACTACCACCGCGCGCAACCCTTCCGAGCGGAACAGCAAGGCGTTCACCGGAACCTGCAGATGCGCTCCGGTAACCTTCACCTGCAAATGCGTTTGCGCGTACCCACCCGGCAGGAGTTGTCCGTTTCTGTTCGGCACATCCACTTCGGTGAGCAGCGTTCGCGTGCCTGGATCGATCGCTTCCGCCGTGCGCACTACCTTTCCTTGGAATTTCTCACCGGGATACTGCGCCAGCTCCAGATAGGCCCCGAGTCCGGCGTGGACCGACGGAGCATACATTTCGGGAACGCTCACGTACACGCGGATCGGGTCGGTCTGCGCCAGGTAAAATAATTGCTGCGAAGCGCCGCCGTTGCCCGCGTTAATCAGCGTGCCAATGTCGACGTTGCGCCGCGTGATCACGCCACTGAACGGCGCATAGATGTGTTGGAAAGATTCCAGCTCTTCCAGCCGCCGCACATTCGCTTCCGCCGATTGTACGCTCGCTTTCTTGGCCTCCAGATCGCCGGCCGCATTATCAACTTCCTGCTTCGAGACGCCATCGGTTTTCAAGAGTTCGCCGTAGCGCACGGACGTGATTTCGGCCAAGTGCTCGTTCGCTCTTGCAGTATTGAGATCGGCACGCGCTTGGGAAAGCTGCTGATCGATTTCCGGCGTATCGATATCCGCGAGCAATTCGCCTTGTTTCACGCGGCTGCCGATGTCGCGGTACCACTTTTTCAAATATCCATTCGTCCGCGCGTAGATCGAAGATTCCACATATGCTTGCATCGTTCCCGGCAACACCAGGTCTTCCTGGGTTGCCTCCACAGCCGGATGAGTCACGGCAACGATCGGAATTGCCCTCGATTCCGTTTCGTTTGCGAGCGCCTGATACTGGGCGTGCCGCTGCAGCAGCGTGAAAGCGCCAGCGATTACGAGCGCGATCACCCCAAGAACGAGAATCACGAATAGCCCGCCGCCCTTCGCGCTGGTTTGTCCTTCTCGTCCCGGTTCCATCCGCACCTTGCTTTCTTTCATGATTCCCAGAGTCTTCTTTCTATCATCCATCGTGCGCTTACGCGGTAGTGGGCTCCACCGCGAGGTCTTGCTAGGCGTGGCGTTCGGCCCGGCCGTGGATCATCGAAAACACACAGGGCACGAAGAACAGCGTAGCAAAGGTGGCAAAGATCAGCCCGCCTATTACCGCGCGGCCGAGCGGCGCGTTCTGCTCACCGCCTTCGCCGAGACCTATCGCCATCGGCACCATGCCGATGATCATGGCCAGCGCGGTCATAAGCACAGGCCGGATGCGCACAAATCCGGCCTCGAGGGCCGCGTCTATCGCGTTCTTTCCTTCATTCATCTGTTCGCGCGCAAAGGAAACCATCAAGATGCTGTTCGCCGTGGCGACGCCCACGGACATGATCGCGCCGGTCAGAGACGGCACATTCAGCGTGGTGCGGGTAATCAGCAATGTCCAGCAGATTCCCGCCAGCGCGCCCGGCAGCGCCGTAATGATGATAAATGGATCCAGCCAAGACTGGAAATTTACCACGATCAGCAAATAAACCAGGACGATGGCGCCGACCAAGCCAAAGCCGAGGCCGGTAAACGAGTTGCTCATCGTCTGCACTTGCCCACGAATGAAAGTTTCGCTTCCGCGCGGCAGTTCCTTCTGAATCGCATTCACGCGCTTGATGACTTCGTCCGAAACGGCTCCTAGATCGCGGCCGTCCACCGCCGCATATACATTGATCATCGGTTGCGCGTTGTAATGGGAAACCAATGCCGGGCGTGCCGTGGTGGAAGTGTTGACCAGATTCCCCAGTATCTGGGGCGGGGTTCCCGGGGCGCTCCCCGAGACCGGAGTGTTCTGCAGTGCCTGATAACTGTTCACACGGTACTGCGGTGTTTGCACGGACACGCTATAACTCACTCCGTTTTTTGGGTCCAGCCAAAACGCGGGGGCCGTTTGGAAGCTGGAGCTCAGCGAAATTAAGAGATTTTGCGCAATGTCCCTGGCCTGCAATCCGACAGTCTGCACTCTCGCTCGGTCGATATCCATGCGTAGCGTTGGTGCGTCGAATGCTTGCTGAACGTGGACGTCCACGGCGCCCGGTATGTGGCGGATTTCGCTGGCAAGTTTCTGCCCGACCAGGAAGTTTCCCCACAGATCGCTTCCCGTGATAGCGACATCGATCGGAGCGGGCGTTCCGAAATTCAAAATCTGCGTCACAATGTCGGCGGGCTGAAAGAAGAACTGCACGCCGGGAAATTGTTGGGGCAATATTTCGCGAAGCTCATTGATATAAGCGATTGTCGGCTTGCCACGCTCTTGCTTCAACTGCACGAGGATTTCCGCATCGGACGTTCCAAAGGTTCCCGAATTACTGTAGCTGAGGTTGATGCCGCTATAAGGCACGCCGATGTTATCCAAAACCGTTTCCAGTTCCCGGGGAGGAATCGTCTGCCGGATCACCGCGTCCACCTGATCCGCCAGGCGCGCCGTTTCTTCAATTCGCAAACCAGTGCGCGCCCGGAAGTGCAGGCGAATCTGTCCCGCATCCACCTTTGGGAAAAAGTCCCTTCCGATGACAAAAACAAGGCCGGCCGAAAGAACGCAGAAACTCAGAAATAAGAGAGAAAAAATCCCGCGGTGTTCTACAGCAGTCCCGAGTGCTCGGCGGTAACCTGTCCGAAATTTTTCAAAGTTGTGCTCAAACCTTTGCTGATAGCGCCGCAAGAATCCTTGTTTTTCGCCAAGGTGTTCTACCGCCAGGTATTCGTCTTCGGCGCTGAGAATATACATCGTGAGAGTCGGAACGATGGTCCGCGACCACATATAGGAAGCAAGCATCGCGAAAACGACCGCTTCCGCCATGGGCACGAACAAGTATTTCGCCACTCCGGAGAGGAAAAACATGGGAATGAAGACGATGCAGATGCACAGCGTGGAGACAAAGGCAGGCACAGCGATTTCCTGCGCACCATCCAGAATGGCTTGGATGGTTTCTTTTCCCATGGCCAAATGGCGATTGATATTTTCAATTGCCACGGTGGCATCGTCAACTAGGATGCCCACGGCCAGAGCCAAGCCGCCGAGCGTCATGATATTGATGGTCTCGTGCAGCGCGCTCAGCAGCAGCACGCTGACGAGAATCGAGAGAGGGATGGAGACCGCGATAACCAGGGTGCTCTTCCAGTTGCCGAGGAAGAGAAGGATCATGATGGCGGTAAGACACGCGGCAATGATGGCTTCGCGCAGCACGCCCTGGATGGACGCGCGCACATAGACCGATTGATCGAAAAACAAACTGACGTGCAAGCTTTCCGGCAAAGAGGACGAATAATTCTGCAGCACCTGTTTCACGCGGGCCACGATATCGAGGGTGGAGGCGCTGCCGGTTTTGTACGTGCTCATCAGCACGCCACGCTGGCCGTTGGCACGTACGATGTTCGTTTGCGGGGGAAAGCCATCTCGAATGTGGGCTACTTCCCGCATGTAAATTGTCGCGCCGTTGACGGTTTTCACCGGCAAATCGTTCAACTCTTCCACGGTTTGCGGGGCGCCATTCATCTCGACGGTATATTCGAGCGGACCCAGCTTTGCGGTACCGGTTGGCAGAATCAAATTTTGTGCGTTAATGGCGTTAACGATGTCCACGGGCGAAAGCCCCTTGGCCTGCAACGCGGCTGAATCGAGATCCACCGATATCTGGCGCTGCTTTCCGCCGTAGGGGTAGGGAAGAGCCGCGCCCTGCACGGTGGCAAGCTGGGTACGGATGAAATTGTTTCCTAGGTCAAAAATCTGCTGCTCGCTCAGGCTGTCGCTGGTCAAACCGATCTGGATGACCGGCACGGTTGACGCGGAATAAATGGCAACGAGCGGCGGGGTGGTTCCCGGCGGAAGGGATCGCAAGATGGTTTGCACGATGGCGGTGGTTTGTGCCAAAGCCGTCTGGATGTTGGCATTCGGCTGGAAGTAAATCTTGACTACGGCGATGCCGTTCAAAGACTGCGATTCGATGTGTTCGACGTCGTTGACAAGGGTCGTCACCGCTCGTTCCGAGTTCCCGGTGATGCGCTGCTCCATTTCCCGGGGCTCGAGGCCCGTATAGTTCCAGATCAAGCTGATAACCGGGATATTGATCTCCGGAAAGATGTCGGTTGGGGTGCGCAGCAGGACCACGGGTGTGAGCAATATGATGACGAGTGCCATCACGATGAAGGTGTATGGCCTCGCGAGCGCTAATCGGACAATCCACATCTCGGTTCGGCTTCGTCCTCAGGCGATACTTTTCATGTCGCGCCTGACTGAGTTTTTGTGTTTACCCGGCCCTACGCTTCTTAGATTCCCTGGGACAATTCTTTGGGTACGCTTGGGGATCAGTCACCTGCGGCGCTCCCAACCTGCTCTATCTTAATCATTTACACGTGAGAATGGATGACGCATTTCGACTCATCCAGTTCGATGCCGGAAATTTGAGGCTCGGCACATTCTGGATGCGGTCCAATTTGGTCGGATGCCGTTCACTTACGGGGATCAGCGTGGCACGATTAACGAATAAGGTTCGGATTCGGGAGTGTCGCAAAGCCGTCTCAGTTCTAGCGATGTTCGGAGGGGCCCGGGCGGTGTTTAGCGTTGCGCCGATAGTTGTTTCGCGCCTCCAGATAGGCTTGATTCAGCCACCACAGCGCATCACGCAGCTCATACGCCGAATTTAACTCGAAGGAATACCATCGCGCGCCGGGCGCTTCTTTCTCAAAATCAATGCGCGAGTCCTCTTGTGCGCGCTTTAACAGATTCTTCGGCAGGGGGGTCAAATTTGAGAATAATGGAGTTGGGCGTATTGAGGGCGCGCGTGCGTGGGAGGCCGGCGAAAATCTTATTATCGCGATAGAAGCCGATGAATCCGAACATGGGGCGTGATTTTACGCCCGGCCAGGCGTTCAGCTCGCGTTCCATCATTGCCGACCACTGTTTCATCTCCTCGGAGATGCGCAACAACTTCGGCCGCTTGGGAATCGCGGACTTGGCCTTCATTTCGTCTTGAGCGCTATTCGCGAAAAATAAAATTCAAGCGCACGCCGCCTACTTCGATCACGTCGCCATCCTTGAGGCGCACCGGTCCCTGGATCGGCGAGCCGTTCACGGTGGGAACCTTGTCGCCTGGACCGATGTAAAAACCGTCGTCGCGCTGATTGATTTGTGCGGCCATGTGCGGTTTGAACCAACCCTTGAGGCGTACGGTAGCCATTGCGGATTTTCCGATGACGGTGAGCTTGCTCGTCAGCATGTATTCTTTCTGATCGGTTCTGCCGTTCAGAACGATCAGTGTCGGCACTTTCATGCGGCCCGCGGCAAATTGCGTGCGCTCACCACTGGCGGCGGCTTGCTGGAGCATCTCGCGGCGCTCTTTGGTGTCGAGCACCATGGTTTCGTTGATGCGCGGAGCGGCGGCTTTGCGCCCTGAGTCCCAAGGCACGGGCGCGTCGCCGGTGGCATCGACTTTAATGCGGTGCTTGCCGATATGGATGGAATCGCCATCGTGGAGCGTGGCGCGCTCGACACGCAGATCGTTCACGAATGTGCCGTTTAGGCTATCGAGATCTTCGACCACGAGGCGGCCACCCTCGAAGTAGACACGCGCGTGATAATTTGACACAGCGAGATTATCCACCGGAAGGTCGTTGTCCGGAGAGCGGCCGATACCGATGGGCCGGCTGCCAACCGGAACTTCCTTGACGATTTTGTCTTGAAACATAAGGCTGAGCTTAGCCATCTAACTTTCCTCCTGCGGAGCCATTGCTGGCCGCATTTTTTCGCGCCCCACGGCGCAGCCAGGAAAACCATCCCCTTGAACCCGGTTCGAGACGCACCACGATCACCGTGACGTTATCCGCGCCGCCGTACTCATTGGCCAGCGCTACAAGCTTTTCCGCAGCCCTGGTTGGATTTGTTTCCGCCTGGAGCGCTCCGGCAATTTCGGGCTCGGTGACCATGCGGGTTAAGCCGTCGGAGCACAGGATCAGAATATCGCGCACGAAGAGTGTATGCTCTTCGGCATCGACTTCGACGTCCGCCTGGGCTCCCAGGGCGCGGATGAGGACGCTTTGCATCTGGCTCTCTTCGGCTTCGACGGCGGTGATAATTCCTCGGCGCACTTGTTCCGCGACCAAAGAATGGTCACTGGTCAGTTGCTGCAGCGTACCGCTGCGCACAAGATAGGCGCGGCTGTCACCGACGTGCGCGATGCTGAGCTTGGTGCCATCGATCCAGGCTGCGGTAAGCGTGGCGCCCATGCCGCGTTGTTCGGGATGCCCCTCGGCGGAATCGAAAATCTTTTTGTTAGCAAGATGCACGGCGCTTGCGAGGCGCCTGGTATGGTCGTTCAGACCCGCCTGCGGCTCTCCAAAAAGCGGAGCGGCGTGATTCTCCTGGCCTTCGAGGCAATGCTTCGTAACGGTTTCGACGGCCATTGCGCTGGCGACTTCTCCATGGGCCTCGCCGCCCATGCCGTCGGACAAGACGAAGAGCTGCAACGGCGCGACGATGCGAAAGCAATCTTCGTTGTTCGAGCGAAGGCGACCTACGTCGCTTACGCCGCCGCTTACGATTTCCACTAATGCTCCCCTAATAGGGCGGGTTCACACCACGCCCACACCCGTACTGGATGACCGTCGTTCCAAGCTAACAGACGCTTGGCTGCGGCGAAAGACTTTGAACCCTACTGATTACCAGCTTTTTAGCCACAGGCGAATCCCTTCGGCCGGTGGGTCTGCCCAGGCGGATTGCGCTATAGCCGCTGTTGACTTACTCCGCCGGGTTTCGCTGCACTTTCTCCTCCGCCGAACTAGCGGCCTGTGTGGAACTCCCATTTCTTGCGATTGAAGGTCATTTCTTTGCTATCGGCTGAGGAGAACGGGACACCTTCCTACCCGCGAACTTGTAACACTTCGAATATACCGTCATGGATGTAACTTGTCCGGGTTGGGACCGTCTCTTTTTCGCTACAATCTCATCATGCCTTCGAGCCGTTTTTGTTTCCCAGCTGCATTCCTATGCGCAGCTGCGGTTCTTTTTTCGGGTGGTGTTTCGGCGCAGCAGGCGCCGCCGGCCTCGGGCGCGCGCATATTGTTGTTGCCGCCCCGCATCGTGTCGGGCGAGCGCGCCACGCTCGCTGTGCTGGACGTAAATGGCCGGTTGACGCCTGGAGTCACTGTGAACTTTTCGAATGGCGACCGGCTGACCACTGATGCGACGGGACGCGCGCTGTTTGTTGCGCCCCTCAATCCGGGAGTGATCTTCGCGTCCATTATAGGACGTCCTGGGCGGGTGCCGACGGCAATACTTTCGCCTGCGGAGGGAGCTCCGCTGTCGATTGCAGTTATGTCCGCGCCGCGCGTGGCCTCAATCAGCGACCGATTTGAACTCACTGGGCACGGCTTCTGCGGCGACGCGGACGCCAATAGAGTTACCATCGGCGGGAAGGCCACGCTGGTTTTGGCGTCTTCACCCAGCTCTCTGGTTGTTCTTCCTCCCAGTGATCTCGAGCCTGGGCCCGCTGCCGTCGAGGTTGCCTGCGCAAAGCGCAGCGCCGCAACATTCACGATCACGCTCGTTGCGCTGCAGCTCGAAGCAGATTCTTCACCGCTGGCGCCGGCCGAACGCCGAGTGCTCACGGTGCGCGTCCGCGGCACGACCGCCGTAGTAGGGCTCGAAGCGCACAATCGCGCACCCGATATCGCGGAACTCACGGGTGGGAACTCGGTACGCCTCTCATCCTCGGGCGGAGCGAAAAATGCAGCGAAGTTCGAAATCCTCGGCCGCAAACGCGGGAGTTTTCTGATCTCTATTCGGCTGTTGTCTTCGGTTGGACCGCCCCGGCCTTGAGTGGGCGACGAAATGTGTTCGATTGGCTACGGGAAGAGGCCTCTGGGCTAGGCGCTTTGCTTTGCGCTCGATTCGGCGGGGAATGAGAGCGTGTCCTGGGAGTCGCTGAGCGTGGCGTCGCCCGGGCTTGCTCCGAGCATTTCGCCCAGAGTGTTCTGCGCTTTATCGAAGTGTCTGTCTGCCTCTACGTAGTTTTGCTGGGCGTTTTTCAGATGGGTGCCTAGTTTTCCAAAAGCATCTGTGAAATTTTCCATTTGCTTTTGCAGGCCGGCGAGGCTGGAGTGCAGCCGCTTGGCGTTTTCTTCGATTTGCATTCCCTGTAAGCCCATTAAGATGACCTGCAGGTGTGCGTAGAGGGTATTGGGTGAGACGGCGATCACATTTTTGCTGCGGCAATACTCATCGAGCGGCTGGGACTTGGCGTCGGAGGTCATCAGCAACTCGTAATATACGCTTTCGGAGGGCACGAACATGAGCGCGATCCCGAGGGTGCCTTCGTTTGGTAGGACGTATTTTTTTGCGATTGCGTCGGCATGCCCTTTTACGGCAGTAGCAAACGCCCGGCGCGCCTCATCGGCCTGAGCTGGGGCTTGGCTCGAGCCTTGGCTGGAGGTTTGTTCGCCCATGCGGCGAAAAGCGTCCAGAGGAAACTTCGAGTCAATGGGAAGCATTTTGTCGCGCAGGAAAATTACAACGTCGGCGGCTTCGCCGCTCGAGAATCGGTATTGGCGCTGATAGCGCTCTTTCGGCAGGGCATCCTCAAGTAATCGTTCCAGCGTCACTTCGCCGAGCGTGCCGCGTGATTTTGCGCCGCCCAGAATGGTTTCCAGTGTCTGCGCCGTCTGTGACATCTGGCGTCCCGCCAGCTGCACTTCGCCGAGCTGCTTCTGGATCCTCTCCATCATTTCGCGGGAGTTCTTGATTTCATCGCGGACGGCTGTTTGCGACTGCGCGGAAATATTCGCGGAGTCTTTTACGCCGTCCTGCAGCGCTTTCGAGACGTTGTCGAGGCGTTGCGTAACGCTCTGTCCGATGGCGTCCACTTTCCCTGCGCTTTGTGCCTGGCTGGTTGCCATGGTCCCCAGTTCTCGGCGCAGCTCGCTCAACTGGCTTTCAAGCACTGCGCTCTTCTTCTGTCCCTGCGAGCTTTGGAACACGAGCCACAGCACGAGCGCAGCCACGAGGATTGCGACGCCAATCAATAGCGCGTTCATTCTTTCTCCAGTTCCATCACGGGAAACGGTAATTCTACTTTACTCGCACCGAGAGGCGAATGAAAACTCTTGCTTCTGAATGGCAAAGGGCCCCGCGTTTGCGGAGCCCCCTGCGACTCACTTCCTGGATTGTTCGGTTGCTGAACTTTACGCTGCGGCTCTACCAGCTTACTTTAAGCGCGAACTGAAACTGCCGCGCGTCGTAGGATGCAGTAGGTTGGCCTGCCGCGAGGCATCCCGAGGGATCCGTCGGGTTGCAAGCCTGGTTCACGGCTGCGACGTTCAGGCGGTTCAGCAGATTGAACCCATCCGCGATCACCTCCAGCTTTACTCGCTCGCCCATGGCAAAGCGCCTGGAGAGTCGCAAGTCGACCTGGAAGAATCCCGGCGTGACAAACGGATTCCGTCCGAGATTTCCGTCGCACCCGGCGCCGAGAGTTGTCACTCCCGGGACAGAAAAGGTGGTGCCGGCGTTCGTCAGGCAGTTCGTCGGCACAGTAAAGGTTACGCCATGAACAAAATTCGATGGTGCCCCGCCCGTTCCTACGGAAGGCCGCCCATTGGAGGCCCCGAGGTCGAGCCGGAAGTCGGTCCCGAGGATCAGAGTGTAGGGTCGACCGGACGATACTTCGATAATCGGCGCTAGGGTGAAATCCCCGATGAAGTGTTTCCACGCGCTATCGCCCTGTTTTGCGGAAGGTGACTGGAACACTGCGCTGGTGACCCAGCGATGTCGCTGGTCGTTGTCCGAATTCGATCGCTCCAGGTTCGGGAACCGGCTGTCCTGAGGCTCAAGTGGCGACTGTAAGTCGGTGGAATCGTCAATCGAATGCGAATAGGTGTAGCTCGACAGCAGCTCCATCCCGTGCGAGAAGCGCTTTGTCACGTTTATGGTTAGGCCATGATAGACGGAATTCCCGCTGGAGAGCTGAGCGTCCACGCTGTTGAAGGGCACCGGCACGCCGAAGCCAAGAGGATAGCCACCGAACTTCGCGAGTGCGACCTGTCCCGCGTAGCCTGCGGGCAAACCATTAGGGAAGAAAGGCACGAGACCGGCAGGAATGCCTGTTATCAGCCCCGCAAAGGATGGGTTGGGGCCGGAGGGCCGGAAGAAGTTGAAGAACGCAGGCGTACCAATGAATCCCATGTTGGGCAATCCCGTGCTGGGCGTCGAGCAGTTTGTCGAGCCGGGGTGACCTTGTGCAAGAACCCCGGGGATCATCACGAGGATGCTCGATGCAGCCCCCGTCGTGACGCAGGAAAATGCCGCAGCGTTGGTGGGAACGACAACCGTCGCAGGACTGCTGAACGAGAGTCCCGAAGCAACGGCATTGAACAGATTCTGCGTCAGCATCTGCGGATCCGTTGAGTTGATATCCACCGGGCGGTACAAGTGCACGCCATGCGTATATTGATACCCGGCGCTGATCTTCCAAGAGCCTGCAATCTCCCGCTCGATGGTCAGATTTCCCTGTTGTGCGGAGCCGTACTGGAAATTCTTTGCCACGGGCAGGGTGAAGGGCAGCGCCGCCAGCGGAAAGCCGGCCTGCAGGTAATTCTGATTGGCGAAAAGCGACCCGGCAAAAAAAGGATCGAATCGCTGCTGGTTTGCTAAATACCCCATGTTTGGCAGCGCGTTCAAGACACCTTGGAAGATCGAGGACCCATTGAGATTGGTTGGCGAATCCTGATTGCCGGGACAAACTCCTCCGCCCGGAATCAGGCCGCATGCGGAGGGCGCGCCTGGGCCCGTAATCAATTGTACCGACCTGCCGCCATCCGCTGTTGTAGCGTCGAAGGGTATCGCGAGCAGCGGATGGTCGTAGAAAATTCCATATCCAGCGCGGATGACGGTTTTCCCATCACCCTTGGGATCCCACGCCAAGCCGAAGCGCGGCGCAAAGTTGTTGTAGTCGCGGGGGATTCCTTCGACGACGCCGAGGGCATGCTCGGCCGCCGCATTGAGCGGCGTGGCTGGAGCGAAGAGCGGTGTAATCTCCACGTCGTAGCGCACGCCGTAGTTCAATGTGAGTTTGCGGTTCACGCGCCAGCTGTCTTGGAAGAAGAAACCGATGGGGATATTGTCAAAGGGTTGTTTGGACTGCCCGATGCCCTGAATGTAGGTTGTGGGGAAACCCAGACCGTACGTTTGAGCACCGTTCGTTCCCGGCAGGGAAATCGACTGGCCGGGTCCGATCGTCACTGAGTTCGGAATGAGTCCACCGCTCACGGCAGAAACCTGCTGCCCGCCAAAGTTTGCCAGTCCGCCGAAGTCCAGCTCGAAGATCTGCGCCTTGCTCGAGCGCAATTGGATCAGGTTGTAATCCCCGCCCATTTTGAACGTATGCTTGCCGCGGATCAGGCTCACATTGTCCGTGAACTCCCAGCGGCGCTCGATGCGGTTCACGGGCGAATACGGTTCGCGCCCGAAGTAGGCGAAGCCGGGGATGTTTACGGCGAGCTGATCTCCGCCAGGGAGATGTGAGAATCCGAAATGCAAACCGCGCCGCGCAAATTGGAAGCGGAATTGGTTGAATGCCCTGTCGCTCACGATGGTGTCGTGCTGGAAGATGGCGGAGAGATCACGCGACTGGTTCAGACCGGTGCGCGAGCCGGAGTTCTGGCCAAAGACCTGGTTCTGTGCCGTGGACTGGATCCCGGTTACAAGCGAAGGTGACACACTCACACGCAGAAACGAATTATTGTTGTTGTTCCAACGCTGGTCCAGCCGCGCCGACCACAGACTCGTTTTTTCCGTGACTGGAAAGTTCCCTCGCAGGGATGCAAGAGGCACAAACGACGTCGGCAGCGTTGCCAAACCAACACCGAATGGCGTGCAGGTGAGCGTGCCCACCGTTGCGCCGGCGGGGCAAGGGACCGGGAGCGGGAATCGTGCCCCTGGTACAGGTCCTGGGTTATTGCACAATCCAAGATTTCCGCAGATCAGCCCGGGGTCAATACCGTTCACCGCCACGCTCGCTGCGGACCCCATAAAGGCTGCATAGTTGACAGCCAAACCTTGAAGTTGTGCAGCGGCGAGAGGATTTCCAGCCCCTGCGGCGGCCGCCGCGGCTTGGAAGAGTGAATTCACAGCTGTTGCCTGCGAAGCCGTCATCGGCAGGCCGTTAAGAGGGCACCCAGCCCCGCAGTTCAACGGTGCGAATCCGAAGTTTCCCGCGCCAATGCTGGAAAACCCCGTCTCTTCCCTCAACGTGTCTTCGTAGGAGAAGAAATAAAACGTCTTGTCCTTCTTGAACGCTCCGCCGAAAGTCGCACCGGCCTGCACGCGGGTGAAGCCCTGCTTGACGGGGTTGAGTTGCCCGGTGGTCGGGTCCACCTGGCCCGAAAAGGCATTCCGCGCTTGAAATGCCTTATTGCGCAGGAATCCGAAAACATTGCCATGGAGGTCGTTACCACCGGCTTTGGTCACGATGTTGATGACGCCGCCGGTGGCCCTACCATATTCCGCATTGTAGTTACTCTGAATCAACTGGAACTCCTGCACCGCCTCCTGCGACACGGTCGCTCGGATACCGTTGATGGAGTTGTCCACTGCATCCGCGCCGTCCACGCTTACCTCATTCGAACGCGCGCGCTGCCCGCCGAAATTCAAACCGCTGCTCGGCGCAGGGCCAATTGTCGGTGCGACATCCCGGGTCGTTTGCGAACTGGTCAGCGTGAAATTAATGTAGCTACGCCCGTTGATAGGAAGATTGTCTATCCTGCGCTGTTCGATGGTTTGCGAGACTTCGGTCTTCGTTGTTTCAATGGGCGCGGTTTCCGTGGTCACGGTGATGCTCTGCTGCACGCCGCGTAGCTCCAGGCGGGGATCCAGTGTGGCGTTCTCACCCACTGTTACGACGATGGACTCGTTCCGGTAGGCGGCAAAACTCGCTCCGCCATCGACGCTCAATTTGTATCGTCCGGGAGGGAGCCCAACTAGAGTGTAATGGCCGGTCTCATCGGTTTCGGCGGTGCGCTCGGAGCCGGTGGCAACATTGGTGGCCGTCACTTTCGCGCCTTTCACTGCGAGACCCTGCGGGTCCGTCGCCGTTCCGGAAAGAGTCGCCGTGTTGACCTGCGCTACCGCCATCCCGGCACAAACTAGCATCAACACGCACAACATCAGTACCGTCAATAATGACCGCAGAGCGGTCAACGCAAACACACTTTGCCTGCGCTCCATGACTTCCTCCTAGTTGGAACCCATCAATTTTCCGCTACCCCTAGCGGTGGTGGGGCTACCCGCCATGTACTGGCGCACGCGATTGGATACTCGGCTTTTACTTCAATAAACCGCTGCTTTCAACTGAAAAATTACTAACCGTGTTTCTCAAAAAGAACCACCCTATGGTCGACGTCCCTGTGTTGTTGGACAAGGAAAATCTTGTTCCCGCCGACGAGCCCCGCGACCGTCGCAGCATGAGCTTCGCTGGAGGACTTGGCAAGCGGCAAAGTGCGAAAAGGGCAAGGGGGAAGGGAATGTCGCGCCTTGCCGCACTTCTCCCGGGCTTACCCGGACACGGCGCCAGATCGACCGCGCTCTTGCGTACTGGCTCCGGGTCTGTGCTCCCTGGATGTGCTTTTCAGGATGTTCGCAAAAGGAGTTTGTCTGCTTTGGCAAACCTTAATCGGCTGCTCCGCCTCGGAGACCTTCTTTGTTTGTGAATCGGTTATCGGTACAGGCCTTCAGAACCGTGGCAAAGGCAATCAGCAACCCTGTGGCGCCATTCGTGAGAATGATCGCCAGCGCGTGCAGCAGCACGCCGTAGATCAGCCACATCGACACTCCGATCAAGTAAAGCGTCAGCATGCCGTAGGAAAGATCGCGGCCGCCTTGCTTCCAGATCTTCACTACCTGCGGAACGAACGCAAAGGTGGTGCAAAATCCCCCCACCGTTCCCACCACTGTCACCCATAATTCCGTTGTCATGAATCCGGCTCCATCCTCACCGCGTGCTGCTTCGGTTTCTGCACTCAGAGCAGTTTAACAGTAGCTTACGCCCCGCCCAAAGGGACACCGCGTCATAATCAGCAATGGGTATGGCGTAGGGAATTTCGGGGAAGGAAGGTTGCGTGAAAATTCGAGAGCGGCGAGAGATCAGAGCTGCAGATGCCGCTGCACCAGCCTGCGGAGCTTTTCGCGGTCTTCGTCCTTCATGTGCACGAATTCAACGCCATTGCCGTCCGGGCCGATGTTGCGGACTACGGCGGTGAAATGAATCTTACGCAGGCCGGAGCGCACCTCGAGCTGGATGGAGTCGCCGACGCTCAGTTTCTTCGGGGATTCCAGATAGGCGCCGCCCAGGCTGATCGTCCTGACCCTCGCGAGACCCGCTTGGGCGCCATCGATTTGCGCGCGCAGCGGTGATTCGAGCGGGACGCGCACATAGCGGCGTGGCACGACGTAGCCCGCGTTGGACTGCGCCGCCGCTTCGAAGGCCGCGCGGATGCGTGCCGAGGACGGACGGTTTTCCAGGAGCGCGAGAGCGTCTTCCGCAGCGGCGCGCAAACCCGAGGGCTCCGCGTAGGCCAGGCCTTCGCGTCCTTCGGCGAGCTGGCGGAGAAGTTCAGCGGCTTCGATGGCGCGCATGCGGCCGAGCGCCTCGATGGCCTTTATGCGCACAAAAAGGTCGCGCAGAATTTCGTGCTCGCCCGCGGCAATCTCCATCAACTGGGAAACCGCGGTGGACTCCTGGGCGAGGCCGATCTGATCGATCATCATCGGCACGACCAGGGGATGAGCGTCCGCGAGAATCGCGGAAAACACAAAGGCAGCACTATGCGCGGAAGCGGCATTGGCAGGCCGCGCGATTTCGCTGACCGCAAGGTCTTGAAGATTCCATTCCCAGCTTGCCAGTGCGCGCGGCAGGCCGCGCAGCAAGCGCTCGGTATCGGCCGCGGCGAGCAGCTTGATTGCGGCGCTCACGCGCTGCCGCCGCGCTTCGTAAAGTCGGGTTTCGAGCAAATTCAGGACGGGCACGCCGATGGTCCGCAATAGCCGGGCCATGGCGGGCACTTGCTCCGCGCCGCGCGGATCGGTCAGCAACAGAGTCAAGCGGTCGAGCAGACGCTCCGGGTCGCGCTGTAGCAGGCGTGGAAGGACGGGATCAAGCGCGCGATTGGCGAGCGCGGCATCAACGAGCAGCAGCCAGCGGTCTTGCGCTACCAGCCGGTGTGCCAGGGCCGCTAAATGGTCGTGCTCAACGTCACGCGGGGCGCGTTCGAGCCCGCTCAGGATGTTTTCAAAGCCCCCGTAATCTGCGCGGTTCACCGCGATGCGGCCTAGCGTTTCGAGAAATGCGGCGAGCAGAGCGCCGGTTTCCGGAATTGTTTCTTTCTCGAGAGCGTTCATGGCGCCGCGGCTCAGATCCTCGGGAACTTGATTGGACCACAGGGACTCGATGATCGCCGTCATTTCGTTCAAGCCGGCGGCGACCGCGCGGCGGGCAGTGGGATCGTTAATCTCCAGGCGTCGCGCGTAATTCAGCACAATGTTCCGTGCTTCCTGCCGCGGAGCGTCGGCTCCGGCGTCCGCAAGTTGTCCCAGCGTCTGACGAAGCGCGACGACCGGCACGGTCCACACTTCCGGACCGCGCAGGACCTTGGACTTCTCGCGCTGGGGAAGTTCCAGCCAGAATTTTTCGATGAGCTGTTCGCGATGAGTGTCCGTGGCCCACTTCGTTGCAAGCGAGGAGAGATGCTGGGAAGAGTGAGGTCCGGAATATCCGCCCGCGGACACGAGCACGTCACCCAAGCGGTTGAACAGGGAGCGCACATTCATCGGTGTCAGCGTGCCGGCGGAGAATTCCGCGCTCAGAAATTCGAAGATGAGACTTTCCGAAAGGCGCAACAAATAGGGCTGCGGACGCTCGCCGTCTCGCGGCGCGTAGACGGTGATTGCGCTGAGAAGCATGCGCACGGTTTCGCGGCTGGCTTCTTCCATCGCGCCGTGGATGGCTCGCGCCGCTTCTTCCGGAGAAAGCCCGCGCGCCACTTCAAGCGGCGGGGTTAGCCGGGCTAGCAAGCGCAGTGAAGCGACCAGATCGTCGATCTCGGGAACTTGGATGGGAGTATTGGCGCTCTCTGGAGGCGAATTTCCGCCATAGGCAACCAGCGCCGCCATCAGGCTCGCAAGCACCGTGTCCACTTTACGTTCCGTACTCGCGTTGACTTGAATACCTTCCACTCCGCTCTCCAAGAGACGCGCCGGCCACCAGGGCGTTTTTCCGCGCTTCACCGGCTCCTCCGATCTTAGCAACGCTGCCTTGACGAGTCGCGCCAGCGTGTCTAGTTCGCCTACATGAAATTTCCGCGCGAAAATCAGGGAATGAATTCCAGAGCGTTGCAGTTCCGCGGCCAGGGACTGCAGTTCACCGCGGGAGTCCTCCAGATGGGTATCGCCTAACTTCGGCACCACCACTCCGCCGCGCTCAATTCGCAGTTCCAGCCCGTTGAGTGCAGCGGCGACGCCGCGGAGCAATTCGTAGGAGGTGTCCAGGCTCTCGAGGGCGCGCGGGTGATTTTTTTCATAGAGCCGCTGTGACCGCAGAAGGAGGTGCAATTCGTGCAGCGCTCGATTCACGTCTGCGGGTTTGACTTCCGCGGAAGTCATCTGCCCCAGGCGCACCGCCCCCGTAAGCGGCCAAGGGCCACGCGGCGCGGCAGGACGCGCGGCTGCCTCCGGTCCCGAGCCGTGGCTCTTTTTGTTGACTTGGTTTGTGGCCCGAAGTGCCAAAGAATTCCTCGCTTGCTTCCATGCGCATCTCACTCTGCCCATCGGCGAGTGGGGAATCCGCACTACAGCTTGCCGGGTGGATCCCCGGGGGCAGGATAGCCCTAGGAAGAAGGCAAGCAAGCCTCCGGCCTTCTGGTTTCTGGGCTAACCTCTTTGTTATGAAGCAATACTTGAGGTAGTTCTAGGACTAGATTGGCCGGAACGTAACATTAGGTTACGACTTGAGTAGGGTCTTCCGCAGTTTCTAAGAGAGGCGTGTTCGCCTTCTTATCCCTGTCCTTGACTGCGCTAACTGCTCATTTCACAGCGCTTACTTAGGCCGGAGTGTCCCTTCGACGGTGACTGTGCTGCCCTCGGTCACCTGGACGGTGCGGCGAACTGGTTGGTAACCTTCCATTTTAAGCGTCACGACGTGCGCGCCTGCGGTAACTTGCACGCGCGCCGGCGAGAATTGGCCAGTCGACGTACCATCGATCACGATTTCCGCGCCCTTCGGGTTGGACGTGACGTCTGCCCAAGCCACGCGGCTGGTTGCTTTTTCCTTGAGCTCCGCGTCCAGCGTGGTCTGTATATTGTCCTTCACCTGAACGTTCCCCGCGTACGCCTCGTAACCCTGCAAACGGAGCACGAGATTGTATTGCCCTGGCGCCAGCGGCAGAGTCGCTGGCGTCTGCCCAGACTGCTTCGCACCGTTGATGAAGACATCCGCTCCTGGCGGGCGGCTGCTTACGTATAATCCCTTGGCTAGGGACTCCAATCGAATCTTTTGGTCCAGCACGTCGCCTGACTTGACCTGCAACGCCGTTTGCATCGACTCGTAGCCGTCCTTCTTTACTTCCAGGCCGTAGCGTGCGGGATTGAGATTGTTGAAACTGCACGGCGTCTGGCACTGGTTCAGGACTTGTCCGGCTGGACCGTGCAGCAGCGCGGTAGCGCCAATGACGTCCGACAACACGTGGATTGCGCCATGTCCTACGGCGGGCACTGGATGGCCGCCGTCCGCGTCATTTGCCGCGGTCGGGTCCGGAGTATCGTCGTACTCGATGTGATCCACCACCCGCACGTTCGCCGGTGCGTTTCGGAGGAATTGGAGCATATCGCGGTGTTCGCCGGGGCGGAGTTTTCCGGCCAGCGTCAAGGTGTTATTGGATGCTTGCACTTTGAGGCGGCCTTTCAATCCCTTCTGCGAGGCGGCTTCTTCAATACGGCCTTTGTATTCCGCGGCGGCGGGAGTCACCGCTGACTCGATTTTCTTGGGAGCTGGTCTTGCTGGAGTTGTTTCCAGCAGCTTCGCATTGGTGGTTTGGACTACGGACAGCGCTGGCTCCTTCAGCTGAGGCGCAGCCTCGTTCCCGTTCGGGCCCGCAGGTGTATTTGCTGCGGAACTCGCTTCTGCTGCTCCCGAAGATGGGGTTACGGATTCAGTCGCGCCGGTCTTCTGTGCCTCCCGGAGTTTGCGGGCATATTCATATTGAGGGCGGAGCTTGTACCCGCCATACACGATTACGCCTACCAGAAACAGTGCGGCGAAAACCGTGCCGACGACGTTTTTCTTCTTTGGCTGCTCGGATGGCGCGAGGCTGCCGGTGCGCCGTATCACAGGCGTTTGGCCGGGACTCGAAGCGCGAGCGGTTAGCGAGCGGGCCGCCGCGGCCACCAGCGGGTCCTCGCCGCGCGCACCGTGTCCCCCGCTCGCACTTACCGCAACGGTCGCATCGGGGTTAGAGATACCCGGTCCTCCGAAGACCATCGTTTTTTCCGTGCTCCCGGCGCCCGCGAGTGAGCGGTAATTCCGAAGGTCTTCGAGCATTTCGCGGCAGCTCTGATAGCGGTTGTCCGGCTCCTTGGCCAGCGCTTTCATTACCACTCCGCTGATTCCAGCATGGATTGACGGATCAATCTGCCGGGGCGGGACAGGGTCCTCATTCACAATTTTATAAATGACCGTGGTGATGTTTTGGCCGGGGAACGGCTTTTCGCCTGTGACCATTTCGTAGAGCATCACGCCCAGAGAAAAAATGTCGCTGCGCCCGTCTACGGCGCGGCCCTTCACCTGTTCGGGGGACATGTAGCTCGGCGTGCCCATCACATGGGCGGTTTGCTGGACCGTCCCGAACTGCAGGATTTTCGCGGTGCCGAAGTCGGTCACTTTCACGGTGTCGTCGCCAGTGAGCATCAAGTTGGCCGGCTTGATGTCGCGATGCACGACGTTTCGGTCGTGCGCGAACTGCAGCGCGCTGCAGGCCTGCTCCATGATCCGCAACACGCGCGGCAACGGAAATGATTGCCCGCTATCTAGCAGCGATTGCAGGCTCTTGCCTTCCACCAGCTCCATGGTGATGAAGTACAGGCCATCCTCTTCGCCGGCGTCATAGACCACGACGATGTTTGGATGGGTCAGCAATCCAGCGGCGCGCGCTTCGGTCTGGAATCGCGTCAAAAGCTCGGGTCGCGAGAGCCCCGTGCCCTGCTCGCTCAAACGGATGGTTTTAACCGCGACGGTGCGGCCGATCACCGGGTCCATTGCCTTATAAACGACACCCATAGCGCCGCGGCCCAGTTCATCGATAAATTCGTATCTTCCAGCTTTCGTCTGCGTCGTCATCTGGCCTGCGCGCGGGGAAGGGAATACCCTTCCTTCTTTATAAAGACCTGAGAGAGAAGCGGCGGCCTGTGCCTTGTGACAAACACACAGCCGCGCGCACCCGTGCGCCCTATCTTCGACAGTACCTAGTAATTTTTCTATTGGTCAACGCTACCGGGGTACTAGTGTTTCGCACTCGCCAAGTGCTCGTTCGGCGGCTCACGACTTGCTCCCCATTCAGGTCGGGTCTAAGGCCTCCATGGCGGCCCAAGTGCTCCTTTTACGGGCGCGGCAGGGGCTCCCTCGGGGACATCGTGCGCTCCGGCATAGGCATATTCGTTTCGCGGACGGGACGATCCACTTCGCCGGGCCGCGCGGGGGCTTCGAGGCCGTCCGTCAGCAAGTAACCCTGCAGCGCAATGCCGTTGGTCCAGACGCCTTCGAGCGCGGCGATGTATTCAATCTGCAGTTCGTAGAGTTTTCGCTGGGTTTCGAGGACGCGCGGGTAGGACGCCAGCATCCGGCCGTATTTATCCACCATTAGCCCGTACGCTTTCTTCGCGAGTGGCAGCATTTCATCCCGATATTCCACCGCCATTAGGCGTGCGTTGGCGTATTGGTCGACAACGGACGCGGCCCGCTCGCGCAGGGTCAACTCAACACGCTTCTTTTCCTGACCCGCGCGGTCGATGTCGGCGCGGGCCGCGGCGAGGTTGCCCTGATTACGATTAAGAATGGGAATTTGCACTCCGATTTCGGCGATGCCTTCCCAGCCTTTGGCCAACGGGACGCTGCCCAGCGTTTCGTGGTTGTATTCCATTCCGCCGCGCACCTGGATATCGGGAATGGGCTCGCGCCGTGCGCGTGTCAGCACGGCCTGCGCGCGAACCGCAGCGGCGTCTGCGATCTGTGCCGCCGGACTTTCCTTGGCGATCGCTTCTATCGCGGCTTCCTCGTTTAGTTCCGGCCAGTCTTTCTCCAGATCCCCGGCCACCGTTGCGAGCGGCATTTCCGGCCGTCCGACAACCGCCGCCAGCGAGCGCCACTCTTCACGCAAAGTGTTTTCCTGCATGCGCGTCGCTACGCGCATGCGTTGCGCTTCGACTTCCGCTTCGAGCACTTCCGTTTCGTCAGCCTGCCCTGTGTTCATCAGCCGCCGCTCGGTCTCTGCCGCATCTTGCGCAATTTTCTCGAGGTCGCGGCGCGCATCGAGCAATTCCTGCGCCGCTAGCACGCGCAGAAACGCCATCTTTACCGCGCTCTGGACGCGAATTCTTTGCTCTTCAGCTTCGATCTCAGCGAGCTTCACATCTTTTCCAAAAACTTCGCGGCTCAATCCCAGTTTTCCGCCCGTCACCAGGTTCTGCTGTACAAAAAAGCCCTGCTTGCCGCCGCCGACCGAACCGCCGCGAATCTCATCGCCTGTATAACCCACGGTCGGATTCGGATAAAGCCCCCCTTGTTGTCGCCGTGCTTTCGCGACGCGAATTTCCGCGCCTGCCTGCCGCAGCGTCGGATTCGTTTCGCCGGCCATTTTTTGCGCTTGTTCTAGTGTGACGAGCGCGCCTTGCGCGTGCTCTTGCGCCCGCCCCATTCGCGGATACTCCGGCTTCACCACCGCAATATCTCCATGATGGTGCTGCGCAGACTCTTGCATTTCTGGCATGGCCGGTTGCTGCGCGCGTAATGGCGCAGCCAGTGCCAGCGTGCCCGTCAACGTCATGACCACGAATCTCATCGTTACCTTCATTTTGCTACCTCGCCCTTTTACTATTTTCTCCGGTGGATACTTCTTGTTTACGTCACGATTCATGGTGGTGCTCGTGTTTCTCTGCCGGCGCTCCGGATTTTTTCCGGGCGATGATCTCGTCGTACTCTTTGTCCCGCAGCACGCGGATCATCGTCATCATGCCCATCATCCCCGCGCTCCAGTTGTCGGGCAGACCGTACGTTTCCGGCTTCGCCACGGCGTCGTCCATTCCCATTTCCATGAAGGCATCCTGCGGAAAGCCTTTCACGGCATTCGCGTTTTCCGCGATCGGCGAGTGATGCACGTGTTCGAAGGGCACGCTCTTCGCGAGCGTCTCCATCTGACTGAGGGCTTTTGCATCGGAGGTGTCCGCGGTCTCGATCTGCCGGTCGCGCAGCAAATCCATCATGCTGTTCATCATGTGGTGGGGAAGATGGCAGTGCACCATCCACGCGCCGGGGTATTTCGCTTCGAACTCCACAACGCGCGCTTGCGCCACGCCCACCAGAACGGTGTTCATCGGATACCAGGTCGTCTCCGGCGCGCGGCCGCCTTCCGTACCGGTCATCACAAATTGGTGACCATGCAGATGAATCGGGTGATGGTCCATTCCGATGTTTATGATTCGCAGGCGCACCCGGCTTCCCAGCCGCGCGAGCAACGGCGTGATCGCCGGGGCAGACACACCGTTAAATGTCAGCCAGTTGTATTCCATCGCCGCCGTGTTCGGCACGGTGTTGTTCGGCAGCACGGCCCACTCTTGCAGGACTAGCCCATAATCGTGATCGGCGCGCGGCCGATAGGACTTTTCCGGGTGCGCAATGAAAAATCCGATCTGGCCCATCATTTCCTGCATGGCGCTGTGCGCGTGATAGAAAAATGTTCCTTCCTGATGAACGGTGAATTCGTAGATGTACGTTTCGCCGGGCGCGACCGGCTTCTGGCTGATCCACGGTACGCCGTCCTGTTCGATGGGGATTTCCAGTCCATGCCAGTGAAGCGTGGTGCTCTCCGGCAGACGGTTTTCGAACGCCACGCGCACGCGGTCGCCCTGCTGCACTTGAATCGTCGGCCCCGGGCAGCTTCCGTTGTAGCCCCAGGTGTCAATCGTCTTGAACGGCGCGATTTTTCTCTTCACCGGCTCGGCCACAAGCTTGAAGACTTTCACGGCGCCGTCCATTTCATAGGGGAGATCCGGGATATCCGGCGTCACCATGGGAACAAACGGATCATGTCCGGACGCTGCACCTCGGCGCACTTCTCGCGCCTCGGGTGTGTGCATCGTGTGACCCATGTGCTCTTGCGCTTTCATGACGCTGCCGCTTTCTCTCTCCTGTCCGGCTAGGCTCTCGCTCATGCCGAACAATCCCGCCCCCAATGCCGCCGCATCCTGAAAAAACTTTCGTCTTGTACCGTTCATCTTTGCCTCCCGGCGTGCTGGTTTCAGCCGTGCATTCATCAAACGCGATAAATTCTTCTCCACGATTAAACTTATGCAAACTAACGGCGCAAAAAAATTGAATTGGTTGGGAAGGGGACAGAATTCACTCCGTCCCATTTACATGCGGAAAGGACTACTCAGATGCGCAGCTGCGTTGTTTGGAGGGAGTTCTCTGATGACCGTGAACTGCTGTTCCACTCCCGCCGTCGGGACCAATTTGTGCTTGTGACAACAGAGAGCGGGCTCGAAGCCGATAGGATAGGTAATGTAACGGACGTGCTGCGACTTACCGACGAAAACTGCTCTGGCTTGTCTGGGCTGCGTAATACAGCGAGGATTTCTCCCGCACGGCAGGGTTTGAAGGTACTTAGGCTGCTCTGCGACTCATCATTATATTGCACCGCAGTGCTGTGGCATCCTTCCGTTTCCGCTGCTCTCGTGGCGCAGGATTTTGCGGAGCAAAGAGGCGCGCACAGTGGAGCGTTGATCACTGCGAACAGCGTCACGATCGCGAGGAGTGCCGTTGTCCGGCGGTTCCTTCTCGAGAAATTCGTTTCGCTTGTCACTTCCTTTATACGCTACGCCGCAGGACTCTGCCCGTCAACACGCTTTGCTGAATTTGGGTTTCACGGCGCACATTACCCAGCGTGCTCTCAGTATCCATGGCCGTCCTTTTCAACCACCACTTTCCCACCAAACGAGCGGTACACAATCGTGAAGTAGCCCGCCGCGAGAATCATCCCGATCGCCCACCACACGAGGCCAACTTTCAATCCATAAGCCCCGGCCTTCGCGCCCGAAGCACTCAACGAATAGAGTGGATTACGCGCAGGCAGCACCATCGGGTAAACGCCGAAGACGACGCTAGTCAGCATTCCCGTCAAATAAGCACAAGAAGCAAAGAACGCGTTGCGTTCGTGGCGCTTCCTCAGCTCAAACAAAACGCCGGCGATTCCTGCGACCGCCAGCAAAGGAAACACGAGTCCCCAGGGCCAATTTTTCATATTCGTCAGCACTTGCGGCTGCACCTGGAATGTCACGGCGGTGACCCCCGCGGTCAGCGCAAGCACCGCCCACCATGCCTGTCCCGCGAGCCTTCCCGCGCGTGCGCTCACCGCGCCACTCGTTTTCATCTGCACCCACAATCCGCCGTGCATCACCAGAGCCGCGAGGGACAATACGCCCACGAGAATGGTGTACCAATCGAGGATGCCGGTCTCATCGCCAAGCCTGAAGTTCGTCCATAGCGGCTCGAAAAAGTAGCCGCTGGCGTCGAGTGGTACCCCCCGGACCACGTTTCCCAGCGCCGCGCCGAAAAACACCGCCAGCAGCAGACTGGATCCGCTGAAAAGAAAATCCCACAGCGGATCCCACACAAGGCTCTTGACGTGATTGCGAAATTCGATGGATGTTCCTCGCAGGATCAGGAGCCAAAGCACGATCATCAGCGGCAAATAGAATCCGCTGAACCCGCTGGCATAAAGCGCGGGGAAAGCGAAATAAAGCGTTCCACCTGCCGCCACAAGCCACACTTCATTGCCATCCCACACCGGCCCGACGCTGGCCAGCACTTGTCGCCGCTCTTCGTCTGTATTGGCCACTAGCAAGTGGATTGCGCCGGCGCCAAGATCGAATCCATCCAGCAGCACGTACATTGTCAACATGAGCGCTATGAGGCAGAACCAGATCGTTTCCATCCCGCCCTCCTCAATCCGCCGCCACCGCGAGAGCTGGTTCGCCGCGCCGACCGTCCTCTGGCTCGGGCCCTTCTTCTATTTCGCGGTACACCAGGAACAGCCACAGGATTGCCAGCACCGTGTACATTCCCATGAAGCCGAGCAGCGTAAACCAGGCGTTCCCCGCGCCCACGCGCGGAGAAATTCCGTGCGCTGTGCGCATCAATCCGTAGATGAGCCATGGCTGGCGGCCCAATTCGGCAGTCATCCATCCAGCGGTGTTCGCAATGTACGGCAGCGGCACGCTCAGCATCAGCAGCCACAGCATCCATCGCGATTCATACAGCGAGCCGCGCCAAAGCAAGAACGCTGCCACAACCATCAGTGCGATGAAAATTGTCCCCAGCCCGACCATTAGGTGATAGCTGTAGTACAGCAGCGCAATCCGATCCGGCCATTCATCCTGCGGAAAATCTGAAAGGCCCTTCACGTTTGCGTTCCATCGCTTGTAGGTCAGGAAGCTCAGCATATTCGGCACTTCCAGAGGATTGTCGAGCTTCCGCTTCTGCACATCCGGCTGCCCAAGAATGGCCAACGGGGCGCCTTGCTGCGTGTCGAACAGTCCTTCCATCGCCGCCAGCGTCGGGGCTTGATTCTCTGCCATCATTCTTCCCTGCAGGTCGCCCGTAGGGAAAAGTTGCAGCAGCGCGGCAATCGCTCCCACGAGTACGCCGCCTTTCAGGAACGTCCGGCCGTACGCTTCGTGGCGCTCCGTGAGCAGATAAAACGCGCCGACGCCTGCCATCACGAAGCACCCCGTTTGCACTGCCCCAAGCATCGTATGCGCGTATTGCCACAGCGCCCACTTATTCAGCACCAGCCCCCAGAAGCTCGCTAGCTCGATGGCGCCACTCGGCCCGAGGCTATAGCCGGTCGGATGCTGCATCCAGGCATCGGTCGCCACAATCAAATATCCGGAAAGCCACGATCCCAGCCAAACCAGAAATGCCGCCCACCAGTGTCCCAAGCGCCCAAGCTTCTTCTCGCCGAACAAAAACAATCCCAGGAAGCTCGACTCCAGGAAAAATGAGAACACGCCCTCCATTGCCAGCGTTTGCCCAATTACGCCTCCTGCCGCTTTCGAGAATTCCGCCCAGTTGGTGCCAAACTGAAATTCCATGGGGATGCCGGTCACCACCCCCATCGCAAAATTAATTCCGAAAATGCGCCCCCAGAATCGAGCGGAGCGATTGTAGTGTTCGTCACCGGTGCGCAGTGCTTTGGTCTTCAAATAGACGAGCAATAGTGCCAGCCCCATGGTCAATTGCGGGAAAATGTAGTGAAACGTGATTGTGAACGCGAAATGCAGTCGATGCACTTCCAGCGCTTGTTCCATCTGCGCACCTCGCGGCTTTTCGCGGCGATGTTGACCTTCAGGCTGCGGCTCGCTCGAAGGACTCGAGTCCTATGATCATCTCGCCTGCATTCTCCCACTCTTGCGATATCGTTCAACATTTTTCTGCCGCAAACTCCAACATCGTTTGACCGTCCCATCATTCCGGTCTACCCTCTTCCTCGCTCCCGGGAATCCTGATTTTGTCGAACGCCACTGAGGTTGGTCCATGTCTTTGTTTCTCTTCGCACTTTTTTTTCAAGCGTGGAAGCCGCATTTTTCAATTCTCGAAACTGCCGCAACGAATGAAATGATGGTTCTTCGCTGGCTCCACTTCGTGTTCGGGATCATTTGGATCGGTCTGCTCTATTTTTTCAACCTGGTGGGAACGCCGGCGATGCGTCAGCTTGATCCGTCCATCCGTGCCAAGGTTTATCCCGCGCTGATGTCCCGCGCCATGGCCTGGTTTCGCTGGTCGGCGCTCGTCACGGTGCTGGTGGGGCTGCGCTATTTCCTCATCTTGCTTTCTGTGGACGCGAACAACTCCGGCAATCGTGGGCTCGTCTTTCGTTGGTTCGGCTCGTGGCTGGGTGTGTGGCTTGCGGCGTATGCGTTGATTTATCCGTTGCAGCTTCCGGCGAAGGGGATTCGCGATAACCCCTGGGTGCGCGCCATCGCCATTGCGATTGTTGTGCTGGCTGCGTCCTGGTCCGCGCTCGTCCTGAACGGCGGGCCGGCGGTTACGAGCGGCCACTTGGCGATCAGTGTCGGCGGCGGACTCGGCCTGATTATGCTGCTCAACACCTGGGGAGTCGTCTGGCGCGCGCAGAAACGTTTAATCGCCTGGACTCGCGCTGCCACCGAGCACGGCACGCCTCTGCCTCCCGAGGCTGAGCGCTTGATGCGCTGGAGCTTCCTCACCGCACGCGTGTCCTTCTGGCTGACGTTTCCCATGCTCTTCTTCATGGGCGCCGCAAGCCACTACCCCTTCCTCAGCAGCATCGCTAGGTAGGCGGACTGCCGGTGCATTGAGAAGCGTGTCCAGAAATGGTGGGCCTGGGGAGAGTCGAACTCCCGACAAACGGTTTAGGAACAAGGTTGTACCTGTCTGGCTCGTTTGTTTACAGCAGTTTGGCTCGGGGTAGTTTGTGCCTATTTGTGCCCATTCGGTGCGGCGGCTCGACGAAAGAGGTACAACTCGGGTACAATTTTTTTCTGCGGGGCCGTAGCTCAAACGGATAGAGCGTGGGTTTCCTAAACCTAAAATCCCGGTTCGATTCCGGGCGGCCCTACCACTTCACTTACTTGCCTTAGTCTGCTTATCGTTTTTGTGCGCTTCCCAATGGCCCATCGGGTCTTTCAGCGCCCATTGGTGGTCTTGCTCTTTTTCGGTGGGGAACCTTTCTTTCAACCGGGCAGCAATTCTGCTCACTTCCCACCAAATCATAAGCATTAGGACGGCGATTATGATTAACAGTGTTCGAATGTCCACTGTCTTATCCGGCGGTCGCTACGTTCGAGCCATACTTTGCAACAACGTCCTGAATCACCTTGAGCTGTCGAGCACCTATCGCGAGCGCAACGTCGGTGTAGTCGAGCCAAGTTGATTCTTGCGCCGGTGTCCGCGATTCCCGTGTCAAAGCTCCTAGGAAAAAACTTTCAACTTCCTCAAGCCCATATCGAATCTGTTGAAGTCGTCCGCGGAAGTAGGGGTCTTGCATCTTCGCTTCCAGTTCAGCGACCGACTGTGTGTAGGTCGCCGCGGTCGCTCGAATGGCCTTAACGCGTTCAGGTGAGTGAATCATGGCTTGCTGTTTTTCCTTGACTTGTTGGGCATACCAACTGTAACGTCGTTGCAGAGACGCCCCGCGGAACCCGCGTAGGTGCCTTTCTGAAGGGCATCATGTTTGATACGGGCTCCGAGGGCGCTACGAGACCGTCCTGAGCGAACAGTCCGGAACTCGTACGATAAGTATGACACTCAGGAAATCGACGTCAAGCTAGTTTCCGCTGAAATCCCGCCGCTGGGCTTGACGCCGGAAGGTTCAAACAGCTCGGCCCGGTCCCGCCATCAAAATTCCGCTTCATCCAAATGCATCTGGTGTGAGCCATCTATTCTTCTCGGTGTGTAGCGTCTTCCAACTCCAAGTCTATTTCGGCCAGACCCTGGCGATGATCGCCTCATCTTTGTGGCTTGGGTGGCGGACCACTTGGCGTTGGAGGGGTTACGGTGCCCGGGTCCGACCGCTCATTTGGCACCAGCTTCGATATGCGCAAACTCTTGAAAATCGTGGGCCAGTATTCCTTCACGATGTTGCTCGCTGCGCTGAAGCCCAAGCGAATGCCGAATCGCGTGAATGTTTTTCCGGTGGTGCGTTCCCCGTCAGGGAGATAACTGTTCGCGAGGCTTTCGGCCAGCAGTGCTCCGATCACGCCCGACCAATTGAAAGCTCCTGTGCCACGGTCGGTGCGGGTCACTACGACGCGCCGAAGTGCGTAGGTCACGCGATCCCCAGTGCTCCCGTAAAACTTCACAAAGTAACGCGGATCCTGGCGAAGCATCGCGGGCAAGAAGAAAGTTCCAAACAGGTGGCTCGACGCGCCGCTGGCCATCGAAGATCCGAAACGTTTTCCGTATCCACCCCACTCCTGGCCATATCCGGGCACCACGTTGCGTGCTTGCGCGATCCCCGCGGTGAAGGACGAAGCCAGAAATCTCGACGGCGCGATGGATTCGTCGACGGCAAGTTCGAGCTTCTTGCCGCTGCTCAGGGGTCCTTTGCCGGTCGCAAGGTCGGGAAAGAACACCGACCTTTTTCCAAGTATCTCCAAAGTCGTTTTCAGACGTGTATTCTCTGCCTTTTGTGTTGGATGGGTTTTGCTTTGTTTGGCCGTCGGCGCATCAAGAAGATTGCCGGGTTTCGGCTCCTCCTGCGCCACTGCCCCACCACCAGCCATGAGAAGAAGACCGCTCAGCAGGAGCAGCCTCAGCCAATCGCCTGGGAAAGTTGTTTTTTTACCCGCCACTTGGCTCTCGTTTTCTGCGTCTCCTCTGAGACGTCGCTGCCTGTGAATACGGTTGCCCACGTATAACATGTTCCATCCGCTGAGGGCAGTGCGCAATTGGCTCTTGCTCTTGACACCAACCCCTCGCTGCCCTATGTTCTTGCGCGAAGGAAGTGGAAGTCGCAAGCTCCTGCCTGCTCACGAAGATTTCCGCTTTGGAGGTATCTCATGCCATTAAATCTTACGACGCTATCACTCGTATCCTCGCCCGTAACCCTGCAAGAGGGCCTAAAGATTCTGGAACGCGATGATCATCGCTGCCAGTACTGCGGCCTTGACGGCCGGGCCAGTTTCGAGAACGCCCTGGTCATGCAGGTGGATTTCGTCCTGCCGCGGGCTCGCAAAGGAAAGAAGGATCCGCGCAATCTGGTGGCTTGCTGCCGTCCCTGCAACATGATCAAGGGCAAGCGCGTTTATGCCAGCCTCGATGAGGCCAAAGCGTACGTGCTCGCGCGCCGCGTCGAGTTGCGCAACGTATGGCTATCCAACACGGCTCGGTCGCTCGCCCAGTCCGCCAAAGCCTAGCCCAATTCGCGGGGTCCGCATTCTCCACAGAACCCGGCCGCTCTCACGACTTTTGTTCCTCCCGCCTTTGTAGCGGCGTCCCTTTAGGGCGCCATCTTGGCGGATGGCCCAGACGTATGCGAGGCAGCCACACAAATCGCAACCGAGTGGCGGGTACAAGATCGTGGTGATCAGCAAAGGGCCGACGGGCGATGCTTATACTTGGAGACTGCTGAACCACGCAGACGGGCAGACCTCGCCCGGTCCAGTTCCGTAAACTCTGTGCCCTCGCCCCTTCGGTACGCCATTCGCCACAGCTTGATTCAGCGATGACATCTTTCCAGGAGAGTTTTCCCACCGGGCGTTCTCAGGCATTTCACTCAGTCTGAATTGGGTGATTCACCCGATTGAAATGCTTTGGCAACCGTTTATGTTGCAACTATAGGAGATAGCCGCCTCCGTGAACAGGGTCCCACCTCACACACCCCAGTTTCTGTCTGATCTTGCACGGAGGCGGACCGAACTCCTGTTATTTGAGGTTCATGTAAATGGACAGAACGTCCAAAGCTGACATTTGCAAGACGATGATCCTGGCCGTGGAAATACACGCCATGGCCATCGTGGCGGCATAGGGGGAGGTTATGAACAATCAAGTTCCGCGATATGTTACGCAGGCAAGAGCTTCTCTCCTGCTCGGTATACCGGAAGCGGAGCTCAGCCGTATGTCGAAGGAATCGAGAATGGGCCACGTAGAACGCGTCGACAACGAGGAAGAGACGTACTTCACCTATGCGGAATTGGTGGGGCTTTGCATGCTCGCGGCGCATCAGATGCAGGCAGCGGGTTACCAGCCACACGCGTCCGGTTAGCGCGTTAATCGTCCAGTGCCTTGAGAGGCCTGCTTCCAAATTCCCTCGAACCCCGTTTGTGGACCACGACAAGCGCACCTCTGAACTGCCGGCTTATCAGGGAGTGACTGGCCTGCCACCGAGATGCTCAATTGACTTCGCCAAGAAGATAACTATGTCGAGGATTTCCCGGGAAGCAAGATAGACCAGAATTTAAGGGCGAAGCCTTCCGCACTAAGCATCCCTAGCCCCACAACTAAGGTGTTCAAACCCCTCCATTTTACAGCAGACACTCTATTGATTTTAGGTCTTGTGAGTCCTATACGTAGATTCAGAGGCTGCTTAGAGCATTTTACTTGTCCGGGAGGTCTCCGGGGCATGGCCGCGTCAGTTCCAACCAGTCAATTCGACGGTCGATCCGAAAGGCGGATCCCCCAGAAACTGACCGCAGAGCTATCGCACCTAGACGAATCGCAGCCCACGGAAAGGGCGTTGACTGAGAACGTGAGTCCTCACGGCGCACGCGTCACCACGGGGCGGCCTTGGCAGCCTGGGGCTCGCGTGCTGATCACCTTTCCAGAGTATGACGTCTTTTCTCAAGGAAGGATCGTTTACTGCCAGCGGGTGGAGAGCGGCGAGTTCCGTGTTGGGCTAGAGCTACCGGGGCAGGTGCAGCACTGGTGGAAGTTCCGGTAAACGCCGTCTGATGCTCGGTTTGGCGGCCCATGAGAAATATCGATCCAACTACCAGCCGCAGTGTTAAGGTCGGCCCAGTTCCCTTGGTCATTGTTCGTTGAAGTAGTGAGGAAGCACGGATGGCTCAGCACCTTCGCATACGGTGTGTCCTGAAGACCGACCGAACGGGCGCACATGAGCGCATCCACTCGGTGGGTGGACTCAAGCCAGACGGAAGTCATTGGAAACTGACGCAGGACAAGGCTATTTCAGACATCGAGGATGGAACTTACCTGTTCTACATGGAAAGACCAGCGGGTCACCGGATAGATGTAATCGTCGCAGTGAGCGCTGACGGCAGCAAGTCCCTCAACAAGTACCTCAAAACGATAGAGGATAGAGAGCAACCGAACAATCTTCTGTCCTTGCCGGCCTGTCCTTAGATCTGGACGTCCTTCCCGGGAACTATAACGCAGAGACATGCAGGAAGCATTGCTTTTTCCGTAGGTTCAATTCCTGCACTATGTTGACAGTGTGTGCGTCGATAGGCGGACGCCGCTCTCGCTCAGCGCACAGGCATCGGCAGCGACGTCAATAATGCGCTGGCGCCGTTCCATAGGATCTGCACACCGATGCACACGAGCAGAAACGACGACAGTTGCAGGATCACCGTCATCCCGGTCGCTCCCAGCATCCGTGCCAGCCGGTCCGCGAATCCATAGCACAGGAAAATGCTGACCGCCAGCAATATAGACCCCACGATTGCGGCCAGGATGGCCAGAAAATCAACTCCGTGATGCTCCGTGGCATTCGCGCCCAGCGTGATGGCTACGGAAATCGATCCGGGCCCCACCGTCAGGGGCATGGTCAGCGGATAAAACGCGTGGCGGAGCGGGTCCCGCGGCCGTATTTTCCCCTTCGCTTCCTTGTGGTCCTCGTCGTCGCGCTGCTTTAGCAGCGTCCAGCCCGTCGAGATGACAATTAATCCTCCGCCCACCTGTACGACCGGCAGCGAAATCCCAAAGAAGGCGAGTACGTGTGTCCCAATGAGGTACGACCCCACCAGCAAGAAAAAGCTGTTCATCGCAATCCGCCAGGACAGCGCTTTCCTCGCGCTCGATGAGTATTCCCTCGTCAGTGCCAGAAAGATCGGGCTTCCTCCCAGCGGGTCCACGATGGGAAATAGCGCGCTGACAATCAGGAACAGGTTTTTTCCCAGTTCGGCCATATCGTTTCTCCAAGTCTTGGAGTATAGCCGCGTTCGCCTTCCGCCGCGTGGCCTTCGCTCTTTCCCCGCTTCGTTTCTGCGGCCTCTCCCTCGCTCGTCATTTGCGGTTTTTGCATCCCGAATGATTCTGCGTGACCGAACGGAGCAGGCCGACTTTTTCTTGCCCCCCGCGACCTAGTCTCTCGTACAGGTGACTGCTGAGAAACCGCGGCGCATTCCCGGTGTAAGCCTTGGCCTCCTCTTCTCCTAAACTAGGAATCGAACCTTCTAACGGCCATCTCAAATTCCCGGACTCTGTCATGCGCATTCGCTGGAAGGATCCAAAATCGCGCACCGTTTAGGGCGATTCGGAACGAATCACTCAATTGGAGGCGAAAATTGAAATTCAGCGATGGATCAGCTCAGAGCCGTTTGAAATCGCGAATCCAGTGGTTTCGCGGCGGAGGCTTTTTCTATGTGATATTAGTTCTTTCTTCTTACGTTCCTTTGTTCGCGCAATCGCCGAATCCCGCTGCCGCCGGGCCAACCCGTAACAACGTCGAAGGTTTTACTGCCGGTTGGACGTTAGGCACGCGGTTCGAAGGCAGCTACAGCAGCGATGGCTCCATTTATGACCTCGGCTCCGCTCTCGGATACAACTTTTCGCGTCACTTTGGAGTGGACGCCGGCGTGCCGCTTTATTTTGTCAGTACCCCTTCTTCCATCAAGAAAAATAATCCGGGCGCGGTTTCCGGTGTTGGCGTTGGCAGTTTCTTCACGGACCTCAGGCTGAACTATCCCAGCCAGTCCTTGAACTACAGTTCGGCCATCCATCTGACGGCTCCGACAGGCGCCACGAAGAAGGGCTTCAGCACCGGCCACGTCACTTGGAATTTCGCCAACCATTTCGACCATGCATTTGGCGATTTCTCTCCGTTCGTCGATCTTGGAGTCGGGAACACGGTCATGGACACAAGATTCTTCCATCGCCCTTTCATCACCTTCGGCTATAACGCTCAATTCGAAGGTGGCCTCGAATATGACCCTGGCAAGTTCAGTTTTTCGGTCTCGGCCTACGACGTCGCACCCTGGGGAAACCAGACGGTGATCAGCCGAGTCTTCCGTTGCGGCTCGGCCGCCAAGTGCAGTTCAGGTGGCGCTACAAAAAACCGCAAGAGCTTTACCACGGCCAGCGTCTCCACGGGCGGTGCGGACCTCGTGCGTGACAACGGTTATAACGCTGGGATGGACTATAAGCCGGTCCCCTACTTGGATCTCGAGTTTGACTTTAGCCGCAGCGTTCCACTCCGACTCAACAGCTACTCGTTCGGCATCGGGGTCGATCTGGGCTGGCTCTTGCGGCCCCACATCCGCTGATTTTCCGCCTGCCATCTCAAACGTTCGCAGAAATAGCCGCGTTTGCCTTCCGCCGCGTGGCCTTCGCTCTTATCGAGGGCCACCCTGATTCGTAGAGCCAAGTACCTGCATAACGCGGGAGCATAGTCTCCAGATTTCGAGGACCGTGCTCCCGGCAAATGGAGTTACTTGAAATTTCGTTGACGGTCAGTTAACACTGTCTTCAAGTAAAGAGGCTAACCTAACCTCAGAGCACGATAGGGGGCGATATGCACTCGCGGGCAGTGGGCTCAAGATGTTTGATTTTCACACTATCTGTAGCGCTCGCCACATCATGCCAGAACGTCCTCGGCCAAGATCACAGATACACGTCCACGATGGAGGTCCCAGCTAAAGCGAACAGATCGCTTCCGGGGCCTGACGGCCAAGGAATCCTACTGGCCGCGAACGGAGTTCTTGCACTCTCGGAAGGAAAGAGCAGGAGAGATTTGCTGCAGTATAACCGTACGCTGACGCTCGGCTGGTCGCCAGATAGCAAACACTTCTTTGTTAACGATGAGGCATCGAGTGACAGAACTGATCTGTACGTTTATGGCCGTCGAACTGGCCGACGAAGGGGTCTACGCAGCGTGATCCTGAGAGCAGATCCGGAACTCCGGCGATTCGCACACGTGGGGAGTCATATGTATATCAGCGCGAATCGGTGGATAGACGCTCAAACGCTGGAGGTTGAAGTTTCAGGTCACACTGATTCACCCGTTCAGGACTTCGATCGCAAGTTCCGAGTGAGCATCGACGGAAAGGTCGCAGCCCTTTAGGGGTGCCGAACCATTTGGCGCCCTTTTCCTAGCCACTCACACTCAAGTGCCTGTGTAGTCGGATTACCGGACATGTTGCTTCTAGTACCCACTTGTCCGGTAAGCGCGTTTATCATGCACTACCAATTTTGATTTGCAACCCGGCCTCGCCTCCTTGTTTAGCTCCAGGTTTGCCGACCCACATCACGCGACACGGCACGGTATCAGAGGTATCTTCGTCCAGAATGAGCTCGACAAATTGTCCTCGTTTGAGGCGGGAGGCCCCTACTATCCTGAAACCGTCCTGCGAGGTATCGAGGACGAGGCATGGAATCCTCTGCGTTTGCTGCCCATACTTAACGATTAGACTGGCGCGTTTTTTCAGGGCGGTTCGCTTCAATCGTCGGCGTTCGGTAATGGAGCGGCTGGGGGGCACTGCTCTCGTTTCTGTCCTCATAGGATCAGTATATCGCAATGCGATACATTGTATCCAATTAAAGTATGGTTAGGCCACTTCCGTTAGGAATAAACAAGGAGGATCTATGGCTCAAATCAACGCAGTGATAGACCTATCCCATCGCAACCAAGACGTGAATTCCAACAGCTGAAAACGGAGGGCGGCATTCTCGGAACCATTCACAAGGCCACACAGGGTGTAGGCTTTCAGGATCCGACCTACCAGCCACATAAGGCCGGCGCTCTTGACGCTGGGCTCTTGTGGGGAGCGGATTACCGGTAACTTGGGTACCGGGACCCACCTGTCCGGTTACCGCGTTTATCAGGACTGACAAGGCTTTAAGGACCCCGACGAAACAAACGGCGTGGACCGACGTTGAATAGGGAGTACTGGCCGGAGTCCGGTTGGGTATGAATGCCCTGAGTCGCAACCCAGCATCACAACGTAGAACACTCCTTCGTTTGAGTCTCGCGCGGCGCTCGCGAGGAGCGCTCACTAGCTTTGTCCTTTTAGTCGTCCTTCCGGCTATAGCCTGCACTCAGCGTGGATTGATCGAAAGGCCCACGGAGAAACGCGGGATCAGCGAAGAAACAGTGCACTTTGCCAGCGACGGCATAACCCTGGCTGGCACACTGGTGCTTCCGGAGGGGCCTCAGCCATATCCAGCGGTAGTTCTTTTTCATGGCTCTGGTCCGCAGACCAGGGATCTCTTTACGGCGCGGTGGTTTGCGGCCGAGGGCATCGCGGCCCTGGCGTACGACAAGCGGGGCGTGGGGGAATCCGGCGGAGATTTTCGCAAGGTGCCGTTCATGGAGCTTTCCGATGACGGACTTGGCGCGATCAAGTACTTGAAGTCGCGGAAGGAGATTGACGCGAAACGGATTGGGGTGTGGGGCTTAAGCCAAGGAGGGTGGTTGGGACCGCTGGCAGCGTCGCGTTCGGCGGATGTCGCCTTCGTTATCGCCGTGTCCGGTCCAGGCGTGTCGCCGGGAGAACAGATGATCGTCTACTACGCGAATGAGCTGCGCGGGCAAGGCGTGGACGAAGGCGATGTCCGAGAAGCCAGCACCGTGCGCCGAGACATTTGGAGCTACATGTCGAGCGGACTCGGGTACGAGAAGACTAGAGCCGAGCTGGACGAAGCGCGCACGAAACCGTGGTACAGCCAGGCAAGAGTGCAGCAGGACGACTCGTTCGGGTCGCTCCCGACACCCGCTGAGCTGAGCAAACCCGTAGGTCGCAGCGCAATTTGGTTCAAGCAAGAGGCTGTCTATGACCCGGTTCCTGCGCTACGGACGCTGCGAGTGCCTGCGCTCTTCTTGTTCGGGGACCACGACCAGTTGATACCGGTGGAAGAGAGTGTTGCGGTCCTCCAGCGAGTTTTGGCCGAAGACAAGCACCGCGATTTTACGATCCGGGTATTTCCAAGCGTTGACCATGAGATGAGGCTTGTAACGAGTGAGGCAACGGGCTCGATCGATCCGAAGTATCTAAAGACGATGCGGGACTGGCTGTCTACCCACGTCCTGAATAGGCCTTGATGCATGCCCGTACCATTACTCCACTTGTCCGGTAACCGCGTTAATCAGGCATGTGGATTACTTCCGAGTTGCTCGTTATTCAGGAGTAGCAAACTGTCAGCGCGAGTTGCGCTTTCTTCGGCCTGCTGGCCGTCGATCGGCCCACTTCAGGATGGCATCAAGCGTGGGACAAAGGGACTGGCCCCATGGTGTCAGACAGTATTCAACCTTCGGTGGCACCTGGGGATAGGCCGTCCGCACAACGATTCCGTCCGCTGCCAACCCGCGGAGTTGCTGCCCCAGCATTTTCTGAGTGATGTTGGGTATCGCCCGTTCCAGATCGGAAAAGCGCATCACCTTGCCTCCGAATAGATGGAACAGGATCACGAGCTTCCATCTTCCTTCCAAAAGACGGAGTGCTGCTTCTACGTCTGCGGCAGCGGATGTGGGCGTGTAGCGTTCGGCATACATGTTTCTCCTAACGCACTTTTTCGTGCGTACTTCCCATTTCGCCAGTATGCTGCGAAACTTCTGGTTGTGCAATTGCACGGAGGAGAACAGCATGGCTCTTGATGTGGCCGAACCAATCGCTGAATACCTGGCCGCCGAAGAGCGAAGGACGCTGATGCGCTTTCCCGTTGCTTCACCGAAGATGGCACTTTCCACGACGAGGGGCACGATTATCACGGTCGTGACTCGATCCGTCAATGGAAGCAAGCGGCGGACGCGAAATACCGATACGTCCTGCATACCGTTAACGTTCAAACGTTCGGGGACTTGGTGACCGTGCGTGCCCGGCTCACCG